>ERZ1643247.3-NODE-3-length-623987-cov-20.623813_pt1 | contig 623987 bp, 483 predicted proteins | sample MGYA00579264_ERZ1643247 | MGnify/ENA primary metagenome ERZ1643247 (study PRJEB29033, sample SAMEA4952262) | chicken gut metagenome | biome: Broiler Chicken; feature: Gastrointestinal Tract; material: Caecum | place: Ireland | collected 2018 | study: Broiler... | reverse complement strand
ATACTGTTTCGCCGAAGATGTTCTTACGTCCTGCGGCAGCCCATTCGTCTACGTACTCAGCCATAGTCGAAGAAGGAGTGATGGGGTAGATAGCAGCTACTTCAGAGAACATATACGAGATATGCGCTGCAGCCTGGTTACCATCACAAGTGATGAATTTCTTCTGTTTAGTCATAACTAAATTAAATATTTAAGTAAATAAATCTTTTAATATAAAAAGCCGAACATCCAGAGAGGTATCTGGTTGCCCCGACCTATTTCAGCCTTATGCAACGCGTACGTCACATTCGGATTGTTCTTGATCTTTGCTCCTTCCTGGCAAATTTTGAACGGCATTACTTCGTCCACCATAAAAGAGACGTTTTTATCTCCTTTATGTACCTTATGGTCTTTCCATAAAGAATTTGCAAAGAATGTGTCGAGTACATCCTGCTCCTCCACTTTCACGGGATAGATGGAATACATCAGGTTGGAGTTGTGCATCATTATCTTGGAAGGTTTTTTAGGAAATTCTTCTCCTTTCGGATAAACCAGATTAATGAGTCGCGCATCTGCCAGATACTTGATATAGTTCATCACCGTGGCGCGAGATGTCTGTATGTCGCTTGCCAGTTGACTCACATTGGGAGCCTTCGGTCCGTCGACAGCGAGCAAATATAGTAATTTTTTTATCTTTGAAAGATATTTCAGTTCAATTTGTTTGATGAGCAGGATATCTACTTCCACCATCATGTTCATCGTTTTCAGCAAATTCTCCGAAAAGTTACGCTTCTCGAGGAAGAATGGATAGAACCCATGATGCAGGTAATCCTGGAAGTAATCCAGCGGACGAACTTTAGAGAGTACTCCTTTGGCAATCTGTTCGTGAGTGCTAAGAATTTCTTCGAGACTGTAGGCCCTGAATTTCATGCCTGTTTGTAAGTTCAGGTATTCGCGGAAAGAAAATCCGCGCAGGTTATAGCTTTTTGCAATATCACGCAATTCAAGATTTTCCTCTTTCAGTCGCATTACGGATGAGCCGGTAAAAACAATTTTCAAATTAGGAAAACGGTCGTAACACATGCGCAACTCTCTGCTCCATTCCGGGTGTTTGAACACTTGGTCGATCAACAATACTTTTCCACCACGTTTCTGGAATTCGTTAGCAAAGTCTACAATGCTGTGGCCAGAGAAGTAGAAGTTGTTCATGTTGATGAACAGGCAGGAGCGGTCGTTCCCAAATTTTTCTTTGGCGTATTGGAGAAGGAAAGTGGTTTTTCCTACGCCACGTGTCCCTTTGATACCAATCAGGCGGTCGCTCCAGTCGATCTCGTCCATAAGATCGCGGCGAACGGGGGCATTGGTGTGCTCAACGAGGTAGGCGTGTGTGCGATAGAATGATTCCATTTCAGTTCTTTGTTTTTCGGGTGGCAAATATACTGCTTTTTTTAGGATTTGCAAAGTAGAGATGGCAAAATTGTGAGTTTAATTAGAACTTTCTGTTTATTGTAGCCATTCCTGACTATTTCCTGTATATATTTGCAGAATAAAGTTTTGAATTCGTTTAAAATGACAAAAAAGGCTCTTTATATATTCAATCCGGAACATGATTTGGCGTTAGCCAGCGGTGAAACAAACTATATGGCACCGGCTTCCGCCCGGCAGATGGCATCCGAATTGGCTTTGTTGCCGATGTGGTATGCAGAAGAGGGAAGTGTTGTATTGGCTCCTTCCGCTTATAATCTCGACTATGTGAAGAAGATACAGGAATTATTAGGACTTTCGGTTGATTTGATGACAGAACCTGAACTTGTTTCGGAGCGGAATTTGGAAATTCGTCCTTGGGGCTGGGATATAGCAATAAGAAAACGACTGTTGGATTTGGGAGTGGAAGAAAGCGAGCTTCCTTCTATTGAGCAATTGGATAAACTGCGTTTCTGTTCCCATCGTTCCTGTGCTGTGGAACTATTACCACAGCTACAACTGGGAGCCTGTTTTTGTGGAGAGTCTTTTTACCTGACGTTTCCCGAAGAATGGAAGTCATTTGTAGAATCACATGATACTTGTTTACTGAAAGCTCCTTTATCCGGTAGCGGAAAAGGGTTGAACTGGTGCAAAGGTGTATATACTCCTTCCATTTCCGGTTGGTGCTCACGCATTGGCAACCAGCAAGGAGGTGTTATTGGCGAACCTCTATATAATAAGGTGGAAGATTTTGCTATGGAATTTCGTTCTTCGGGTAATGGTCGATTTGGCTTTGCCGGATACTCTCAATTCCGTACGGGTGGAAGTGGGGCGTACGAAGGTAATCTGCTGATTTCAGATGCAGCCATCGAACGGAATCTTTCGGAATATATCCCTGTCGAAGAAATTTATAAATTGCGCGACCGCCTTGAACAAGAATTATCCCTCCGTTTCGGAACCATTTATAATGGTTATTTGGGAGTGGATATGATGATCTGTCGCTTTCCAGAATCTCCTGTTTATCGAATTCATCCTTGCGTGGAAATCAACTTGAGGATGAATATGGGAGTAGTAGCGCGTCATATTTATGACCATTATATCTATCCTACTTCAACAGGAGCTTTTCAAATAAGCTATTACCCTACGGAAGGAACAGCCTGGAGAGCACACAAAGAAATGGAGGAGGCTTATCCTTTGGAAATAGAACAAGGAAGAATAAAATCAGGCTATTTGTCATTGGTGCCGGCTCATAAAAAGAGTAGTTATCGGGCGTGGGTGTTTATCTCAAAAAGCGTGTTTTTGTGATATTATATCGAAGTTATGGTTTCTTGGTGTGAAACTGATAGTTTCATGTAGTGAAACCATTGGTTCCACACCGAGAAACAAAAAGTTTCATTGCATGAAACAAGTAATCACATGCCATGTGACTATCGTTCGCCTTACTTGTTATTGTTAATCACTCCATTCCGGAAAACTGGAATGAAGTAGAACTAGATTATTTTGCTGGGAAGTTCATACCAGTATAGGCATGTTTATTTTACTTCTGTACCGCCGCACTTTCGTTTCCGCAACGGTCAATAGCCGTAACTGCGAAATGTTTCTTAGCATTCCAGGGTAGGATAGGAGCATAGATATAACTTGTCTCCCGAACGCCTTGTGCAACAATGTTCTCCGGGCGATTAGTATCTACTGGAAATTCATTTGATGCATAAATGACATACATCGGATTATTACGCGAATCATTGTCGGTAGCAGCCTGCCACTTTAATTCCGTATATCCATTGTTGATATCAGTAACCTTTAGTTCGGACGGAGCCGTAGGCGGAACATTGTCCAGCCAAGGCATAGGAGGCTGTAAAGCTGGATATGCATAGAAATTCTCAGCCAATTCATCGTAGATACCTTGTGTATTTTCCATAAGATATTTCACCCGGTAATGTCCTTCACCTGCCATTTTCTGACTGCGGATGAAGTTCATCTGACGATCAATTTCGTCACGTGTCCATTTACCCTCATCAGGATGAAGAAAATAAATGCCAAGTCCCGGAACCACCTGTCGTCCGTTACTTTGTTCCTGCCAGTCGAGAGCAAAAGGATAGAAATTGTTTCCCTGGAAATACATCATCGGATAAATCTGGTCCATAATCCCTTCTCCCATCCAGCCTTGTGGGTCCTGGTAAACGGTAAAGAAAGCATTCCATCCACGGGAAGGATAACGTGATGTATCCCGGTATTTTCCTACCGGACAGGTACTTACCTTTACCCAAGGCTTCATCGCTTTTACACCTTTATATATATAACGTACAATCTCGGAGATATTATCCCGGCGCCACTGATCCAGCGTACGTCCTTTATTATATCGGCGGAAATCATATTTATCGGGGAAAAGGGGAGCATTCTCCGGGTAACGCAGATAGTCAAAATGTACTCCGTCCACATCATAACCGCTTACGACTTCCCGTACCAGTTTCATCAAATACTCTTTCGTAGCCGGATGTCCCGGATTGAGAAAATATTCCCTTTTGTAAGGGACACAGATCTCTTTCACTCGCTTGGTGACAGACTGACTGCCGAGAGAAACAACGTGCTTCTTATTCCCCAGTGGGATAGTTACCATCCAGGCATGACATTCCATTCCCCGCTTATGACATTCCTCAACGGCGAAAGCCAGTGGATCATAGCCGGGGTTTCCTCCTGTCTTTCCGGTCAGGATTGAATTGAAGGGTTCGATTGCCGAAGGATATAATACATCTCCACGTGTACGGGTTTGAAATAGGACAGTGTTGAAGTTGGCAGCCTTCAACTTATCAAGAATATCTATTAATTCTTCTTTCTGTTTGCGGATTGTTTGAGGAGTTGTCGCACGTGTACGAGGCCAATCCAGTCCGTACACCGCTGTGACCCATGCGGCACGAACTTCATGTTTGGGTTGCGCAACCATTGAGAGGAAAGGAAACAAAAGTGAAAGAATGAAAATATATCGACGCATATTCTTTATTTTTTGTTTTAAATCCCTGCAAAGTTAGTAAAAGTGTCGGTATTGTTGGGCTGTTTCGTGAGATTATGTTACATTTGCCAAGCTAAAAAACGACACGCTATGATTACATTTACTCTATGCCTGCTGGCACTGATAGTAGGCTATTTTACGTACGGACGCCTGATGGAACGCGTCTTTGGTCCTGATGACCGTAAAACACCGGCTCTTACAAAGGCTGATGGAGTGGACTATATTCCATTGCCCACTTGGAAGATTTTCATGATTCAATTTCTTAATATTGCCGGATTAGGTCCTATTTTCGGAGCAATCATGGGAGCGAAATTTGGTAGCTCTTCATACTTGTGGATTGTGTTGGGAAGTATTTTTGCGGGTGCAGTGCATGATTATTTTGCCGGAATGCTTTCTTTGCGTAATGGAGGTGAAAGTCTGCCGGAAATAATAGGACGTTATTTGGGACTGACTACCAAGCAGGTGATGAGAGGATTCACTGTTATTTTAATGATTCTGGTGGGTTCGGTTTTTGTTGCAGGTCCTGCCGGATTGTTGGCAAAACTCACTCCGGAAAGTTTGGATGCTACGTTTTGGATTATCGTTGTATTTGCATATTATATTCTGGCTACTTTGTTGCCTGTTGATAAAATAATAGGTAAAATCTACCCATTGTTTGCGGTTGCCTTGTTGTTTATGGCAGTAGGCATTCTGGTGATGCTCTACGTTAACCATCCGGCTTTGCCGGAGTTATGGGACGGATTGCAAAATACTAACCCGGAAGCGAGCGAACTTCCTATCTTCCCGATAATGTTTGTGAGTATTGCTTGTGGTGCCATTTCAGGTTTCCATGCTACGCAAAGCCCATTGATGGCACGTTGTATGACTTCGGAACGGCATGGACGTCCGGTATTTTACGGTGCAATGATTACCGAGGGCATTGTTGCTCTTATTTGGGCTGCTGCCGCTACTTATTTTTTCCATGAAAACGGAATGGAAGAAAGCAATGCTTCCGTTATTGTAGGTTCTATAACGAAGGAGTGGCTGGGAGCTGTCGGAGGCGTACTTGCCATTTTGGGAGTGATTGCCGCTCCGATTACTTCGGGTGATACGGCTTTTCGTTCGGCACGTCTGATTGTGGCAGACTTCCTGGGTATGGAACAAAAAAGTATGCGCCGTCGTTTATATATTTGCATTCCGATGTTTGTCCTTGCTATCGGTCTGCTTTTGTATAGCTTGCGGGACGCAAACGGATTTAATATGATATGGCGTTATTTTGCCTGGGCGAATCAGACGCTGGCTGTGTTTACCTTGTGGGCTATAACGGTTTTTCTGGCGGTATCTAAGAAACCTTATATCATCACTTTGATACCGGCACTGTTTATGACATGTGTATGTTCTACTTATATATGTATTGCTCCTGAAGGATTGGGGCTTTCGCATGCAGTTTCCTATGGCGTTGGTATAGCGTGTGTAGTAGTTGCGGCAGTTTGGTTCTATATCTGGATAAGCAAGCAAAAAACAAGAAAATTATCAGAATGAAGAAAATAAGAAAATCAACAGGAGTGGCGCTTGCATTCCTTATTTATGTATCCGTAACAGCGGCTTATTTGTTGCCTCGTAATACGGAAGTCAGCCTGACAGAGAAAATAATTACGGTGGCAGTTTCTTATGTCATCGTCCTTCTTCTTTGGCTGGTGCTTCGGAAAAAGGAACAAATGCGTGAACGCCGCAAAAAAGACGAACAATCTATTCACTTAAAAAAGTAAGTTTATGAAGAAATTAGCTTTGGCTCTTTGCTTATTGGCAGTCTCTTTCACTGCACAGGCACAATTTGAGAAAGGAACGATGATTCTCAACCCTTCCGTGACAGGACTGGATTTTTCTTACAGTAAAAATGATGATGCCAAGTTTGGTATTGGTGCGCAAGCCGGTACATTTTTGGCAGATGGTTTTGCATTAATGGTAAATATTGGAGCCGACTGGTCGCAACCGAAGGATACATATACATTAGGTACAGGAATGCGATGTTATTTCAATACAACGGGAATTTATCTCGGGGGTGGCTTTGACTGGGAACGTGTCCGTTACAAGGGTGGTAGTCATAACAACGATTGGGGATTAGGTATTGAAGCCGGATATGCGTACTTTCTTTCCAAAACAGTAACAATCGAACCGGCTGTTTATTATAAATGGCGTTTTGATGATTCTGATAATTCACGTTTCGGCGTGAAGATAGGATTCGGATTCTACTTTTAAACGAATTGAGAATTTAATATATTGTCCCCCTTAGTTTTAGCTAGCTAAAACTAAGGGGGATTTTATTATTAGTTTATTTTTTTTCTTTTAATATGTAGAAACAGCTTGTGCTTGCAAAGTTCCGTAGATAAGGAATGTCGGAAATCATTTTACTTAATTTATGTGGAGATAGTCCGAATTTGATTTTATAATGAGGATTAATGAACCATAGTTGTCTGTTTAGTATGCTGAGGCTTGTCTTTTTAATTAATCTTTCGAATAATTCTACTGATACACTTGTCTTTTTAATGGCAAGTAACTCTTTTATACAGTCTGCATCCGCTCTAAAGATTTTCAGAAGTAATCGGTATATGGAAGTGGGGAATAAATGAATAAAAGGTAGATGGGACAAAATTCGGTTTCGGCATATTTGTTGATGACCTCCAAATGGCATTTGCCATGCTGGGAATGACATAAAAACAATACCTTGTGGTTTTAGATATTTGTTCAAATTAGATAAGAACAGTTCTTTTTCTGTGATATGTTCAAATATATCATGGCAGATAATAATATCAAAACTTTGTTCCAACTTCTTTAGGTTGAATATATCTGACGCTATAAATTCGCCCTTTGTATGGGATTCATTAAAAAAGGTTTTCGCGTCTTTAATACGACTTTCAGCCAGATCAACCCCGACGGTATTACATCCTATTTCAGAGAAAGGAAGTAAATTTCCTCCCTCGCCACAACCGATTTCCAACACATCCATTTTAGCTTCTACTGGATGCCAGCATTCGATATATGGGATAAAATAGTTCCTGCTTGTTATAGACAATTCTTTGAAATAGATATTTCGGTTCTCATGACGCTTTTGCATAATTATTTCATGTATAAAGATTGATATATTTAGAGTTACTCTCTATAATATGATAAACCATTCTCTGAAAGACTGCATGGTAATCGAAATTTTTCTACCAAGATAGGCGGATGCCTATAGGTAATGTCATATTGAATGGTTTGGTAGCCCGGATTGTATTCAATCTACTTCCATCGTTAAAGTAGTAGCGTAAATTAGGTTCTGTATAGATTCCGATAGAGGGTGTTATATGATACTGGATACCTATACCAAAATCAGCCGACCACTGTAAATGTGGATATAGCCTGCTCTTCTTTTGAGATATAATTAACCTGTTTTCTGACGTGAGTTCTTCTAAAGTTGCTTTTACAGGTATATCCAAAGTTAATCCTGCGGAAGTATATATGGAGAATTTTTGCTGTTGCCATATCTTGAAAGAACCTTTGAGTGGAATTCCTATATAACTGATCTTTTGTGTTTTCTCTAAATAAGAATCGTTTATGATAGTGAAATCAGAACGTAGGTATGTATATTGCACTCCGGTTTCTATACCCCAATATTCATTTATATTTTTACGCAGAGAAAGTGCCAGTGTGATAGGTATGTGATGATATGATTTTTCCAGTATCTCTTTGGGATACTCGGATGAAATATCATTGGGGATTCTTGATTTTTGAGTGTTGATTTGTCTTTCTCCACCTGAATAGGATAAAGCCAAAGACCAATTCTTTTTATCAGTGGAAAACTGTTTGGAAGTATAAGCACGATAAAGTCCTTTCTGTTCTTTGATATCCTGTTTTTCTATTATCTGATGATTAGAAGATTTAATACTGTCTTTTTCCCCTGTACCTGTTACACTATCTTGTAAAGTAACCTCTTGTTTGGGACTATTTTTTATAGATTTGGAAAGTACATGCCGGGAAGAAGTAGATGCGTGATTCAAAATCGTTTTAGTGGAATCTTTTGATACTATACCTTCTGTTTTTTGTATCTTTTCTTTCCGTGTAGCTGTTATGCCTTGTTCTGTAATAATAGTTTTCTTAGATGTATATAGCCATATTTGTATGGAGATGATAAATGATAATATAAATAATCCAAATATAATGCAGTATTGTGAGATGAGCTTGCGCAACATATTTTTTGCTCTTGATAATTGTGATGAGGAAGAATGAGGAGCTATATTTAACAGCAAACTGATTTCCTTGTGAGATAGTCCTTCTAATACAGCTAATTTGAAAACTTTGCCATAGCCTTCCGGAAGTGACTCTATCATGCTAAGTATCGCTTTGTAAGACGGAAAATCATTAAAGGGAAATGTGTCAATGGGATTTTCATTTTCGCCTATTTCTTCTAAAGAAATTGTGGCCATCAAATTGCGCTGTTTTATGTATCTTAAAGATATATTTTTCATTATCGTTCCCATCCAGTGTTCCAGCTTTTCGGGAGAATGTAGGGAATCTATAGATGCGAAGATGATAATAAAGCCGTCATGCAGAAGGTCTTGTGCTATTTGTTTGTCAGTAACATAATGCAAACAGATTTTGGTCATCTTATCAGCGTAGGCTTGGTAGAGCCAACTTAAAGCTTGCTTGTCTCCTTTTTTACATAACTCTATAAGTTCCTTCTTATTCATGTGTTTTTATATTCTATGCGACACTCCATTTTAGACATGATATGCAAAAGCTAAAAAGACTGCATCTCTTTTGCTATTTTAACATCCATGTTTTATGTTTTTAGTGTAAGAAGGTGATAAAATATATCAAGATGTGGGCGACTTGCGAATAATTTATTGGTTTGATTGAGTGTTATGTTAGTTTTATCAAGACGTAGGAGAATTAATTCGAATATAAGGTAATAGACGTAAGGCTTTGAACATTCTTGCAAAAAGCAGGAAGTACAAAGACCTTACGTATGTGTGGAGATATAACAAATCTTGGAAAGTTTATTATTCTATCCCAGTTTTTCTTTCAGGAACTGTCCGGTATAGCTTGCTCCACAAGCTGCAACCTCTTCCGGAGTGCCCACTGCTACAATGTTTCCACCCTTATCTCCACCTTCCGGTCCGAGATCGATTACATAATCGGCACATTTGATGACATCCATATTATGTTCAATGATAACGATACTGTGTCCCCGGCGAATCAGTGCGTCGAAAGCATCCAGAAGTTTGCGAATATCATGGAAATGAAGTCCGGTAGTCGGCTCGTCAAAGATAAACATCGTCGGGTCGGCTTTCTCCTGGCTCAAATAGAATGCTAGTTTGACACGTTGGTTTTCACCACCGGAAAGAGTGGAAGACGACTGTCCTAATTTAATATATCCCAGTCCTACATCCTGCAAAGGAAGTAACTTCTTCACAATTTTCTTTTGTCCATGTTCGTTAAAGAACTCAACCGCCTGATTGACGGTCATCTCCAACACATCGTAGATGCTTTTATCGTTGAATTTCACTTCCAGCGTATCAGACTTGAACCGTTTTCCGTGACAAGATTCACACTCCAACACTAAGTCTGCCATAAATTGCATTTCTACGGTGATGGTTCCTTCCCCCTTACATTCTTCGCAACGTCCGCCTTCACTGTTGAAACTGAAGAATCCGGGAGTATACCCCATTTGTTTAGCTAGCGGTTGTTCAGACCACAGTTTACGAATTTCGTCGTAGGCTTTGATGTAAGTCACCGGATTAGAACGTGATGATTTACCAATAGGGTTCTGGTCTACAAATTCTACATTCCGCAGGTCGCGCAAACTTCCTCCGATTGAGGAGAACTCTCCCGGACGGTCACTGCATTCATCCAATTCACGTTTCAATGCCCGGAAGAAAATGTCTCTCACCAATGTACTCTTTCCAGAACCGGAAACACCGGTAACGACTGTCATCACATTAAGTGGGATACGTACGTTTACTCCTTTCAGGTTATTCTCACGTGCGCCTTTCAATTCTATATAATTATTCCACGGCCGACGATGCTCCGGAACGGGAATTTCATCTTCTCCCAAAAGATAACGTACCGTGTAGCTGTTGCTTCCTTTCTTCAAATCCTTCATATCGCCTTGGTAAACAACCTCTCCCCCCAGACGTCCTGCATTAGGACCTATATCAATAATGTAATCTGCAGCACGGATGATCTCTTCGTCGTGCTCTACCACTACTACCGTATTGCCTAATTGTTGCAGTTGACGCAACACATGGAGCAGACGGTCCGTATCACGACTATGCAGTCCGATACTTGGCTCGTCGAGAATATAAAGGCTACCAACAAGGCTACTTCCCAGTGAAGTTGCCAGATTGATACGCTGACTTTCTCCACCTGATAAAGAATTACTAAGCCGGTTCAAAGTCAGATAGCCCAAACCTACATCAATTAGAAAACGAATCCGGCTATTTATTTCAACCAGGATACGTCGGGATACGTTGCTGTCGTGCTCGTCCAGTTCCAAATGATCGAAGAATTCCTTCAGCTCTGTGATAGGCAAATCTACCAGTTCGGAAATGTTTTTTCCACCCACCCGGACATATCCGGCTTCCGGTTTCAGGCGAGTGCCGTGGCATTTCGGGCAAAGTGTCTTTCCGCGGTAACGTGCCAGCATTACCCGATATTGTATCTTATATTGATTCTCTTCCAGCATCTTGAAGAAATCATTGATGCCATGGAAATATTGATTGCCTTCCCAAAGTAAACGGCGTTGTGCATCTGTCAACTTATAATAAGGAGTGAAAATCGGGAAGTCGAATTTCTCCGCATTGTGAATCAGTTCTTCTTTCCATTCACCCATCTTTTCACCGCGCCAGCATACGATAGCACCTTCATATACGGATAAGGAACGATCCGGAACAACTAAGTGCTCATCAATACCGATCACTTTACCGAATCCTTCACATACGGGACAAGCACCGATAGGAGAGTTGAATGAAAACATCTGGTCATTTGGCTCTTCAAAGATGATACCGTCTGCTTCGAATTTAGTACTGAAAGTATGTAACTTTGTGGTTCCGTCCGATAGATAAAAACGCAGCATACAGGTTCCGTCACCTTCATACATGGCTGTTTCGGCAGAATCAGTCAGCCGGCTGATGGCGTCTTTGCTGTTGGCAACAGCCATACGGTCCACCAGTAGATATACTTCATCACCTGCCACAGGCGTATATTCATCAATACGCTTCATCTCACCGTTCACTTCGATACGGTTGAATCCTTGTTTCAGGTCTATCTCCAATTGTTGTTGCAGTGTGCGGTCTTCACGCAGGCGGATAGACGTCAGCACCGTATATCTTGTGCCTTCCGGATAGGAAAGCATACAGTTGACGATGTCCTCTGTGGAGTGCTTCTTCACTTCCTGCCCGCTGATGGGACTATACGTTTTCCCCACCCGTGAATATAACAGGCGTAGATATTCGTAAATTTCAGTCGAGGTGCCCACGGTGGAACGGGGATTACGGCTGTTCACTTTTTGTTCGATGGCAATGGCGGGAGGAATCCCTTTGATAAAGTCACACTCCGGTTTGCTCATTCGCCCCAGAAACTGACGCGCGTAGCTGCTTAAGCTTTCTACGTAGCGGCGTTGTCCCTCTGCATAAAGGGTATCAAAAGCAAGTGATGATTTTCCCGAACCCGACAATCCGGTGATAACAACAAGTTTGTTGCGGGGAATATCTACATCGATGTTTTTGAGGTTGTTGACTCGTGCGCCTTTGATCGAAATATAGTTGTTTTCTGACATAAAATACTCCTTTTTTATGGTAGTCGGCAAAGTTAGCGAATTTATCGGGAGTTTGTATTATCTTTGCGTCACATTATTACGATTTAAGAATATTATGAAGCTGAAAAACTATCTTTTACTTTTAGCTCTTCTTCTGGTGGTAGGAGTGAGGGCGCAGGTGCCATCAGGCAATAAATATCCTAAACGTGAATTCCGTGGAGCATGGATACAGGCTGTCAACGGCCAGTTTCGTGGCATTCCTACAGAGCGACTGAAGCAAATATTGATTAGCCAGTTGAATTCTCTTCAGGAAGCCGGTATTAATGCGATCATCTTTCAGGTGCGCCCTGAAGCGGATGCATTATACGCTTCCCAATATGAACCGTGGAGTCGTTTTCTGACAGGAACGCAAGGTCAGATGCCTTCTCCTATGTGGGATCCGATGCAGTTTATGATTGAAGAATGTCAGAAACGGAATATGGAATTTCATGCCTGGATCAATCCTTACCGCGTGAAGACCTCATTAAAGAATAAGTTGGCACCGGAGCATATTTATCACCAGCATCCGGAATGGTTTGTTACTTATGGCGATCAGTTATATTTCGACCCGGCACTTCCTGAAAGCCGGGAGCATATCTGTAAAATTGTGACCGATATTGTGTCTCGTTATGATGTAGATGCTATTCACATGGATGATTATTTCTATCCTTATCCGGTTAATGGATTGGATTTTCCGGATGATGCAAGTTTCGCCCGTTATGGTGGAGGTTTCACGAATAAGGCAGATTGGCGTCGTAGTAATGTGAATGTGTTGATAAAGAAACTTCACGAGACGATTCGTGGTATCAAGCCATGGGTGAAGTTCGGTATAAGCCCGTTTGGTATCTATCGTAATCAGAAGAGTGATCCATTGGGAAGTAACACCAATGGTTTGCAAAACTATGATGATCTTTATGCCGATGTACTGCTTTGGGCACGTGAAGGATGGATTGATTATAATATTCCACAGGTTTACTGGGAAATCGGTCACAAAGCGGCTGACTATGAGACATTGGTGAAATGGTGGGCTACTCATTCGGAAAACCGGCCGTTGTTTATCGGTCAATCTGTGCCGAAGACTGTTCAGTTTGCCGATCCGCAGAATCCTTCTATCAATCAGCTTCCCCGTAAGATGGCTTTACAACGTGCTTACCAAACAATTGGAGGCAGTTGTCAATGGTATGCGGCAGCTGTTGTTGAGAATCAGGGTAGATATCGTGATGCTTTAATCAGTGAATATCATAAGTATCCGGCTTTGGTCCCAGTCTTTGATTTTATGGATGATAAAGCTCCGGACAAGGTACGTAAAATGAAAAAGATATGGACGGAAGATGGTTATATCCTTTTCTGGACTGCTCCGAAAGCCGATACGGAGATGGATAAGGCTGTTCGTTATGTAGTCTATCGCTTTGGCAACAAAGAGAAGGTTAATTTGGACGATCCTTCACATATTGTAGCTATCACCCGCAATCCATTCTATAGACTTCCTTATGAAACAGGAAAAACAAAATGCCGTTATGTAGTGACAGCTTTAGATCGTTTACATAATGAATCGAAATCCGTAAGTAAGAAGTTAAAACTGTAAAGGTATAGAATAAACAACGATAAAACGGTGAACACTCTGCAGAATGATAACGCAGTTTATTCACCGTTTTTTGTTTACTGTTCAGCCGCTCGTTATTAATAGAGCAGCAAACCTGCAATACCACAGGCGATAATCATTAATATCGGATTGGCTTTATATTTTCTTGTTCCGATGAATGCAATCAGAAAGATAATGATACTGATAACGAATGAATAAGTATCTTCCGTAGGCGAACCGAAGTTTTCTGCGTTCATTAATACCAACGCAGCGGAGGCGAGTAATCCGACTACTGCCGGGCGTAATCCGTCAAATATAGATTCTACTATCGGATGTTTCTGGTATTTTAGGAAGAATTTACTGATGGTCAACATCAAGATGAAAGAGGGAAGGACTACGGCAAAGGTAGCAATGATGGAACCCCATACGCTACCCGTAGAAGTAAACCCTACATAAGTAGCTGCGTTGATACCAATAGGTCCTGGAGTCATTTGGCTGATTGCGACAATATCCGTGAACTCCTGCGAACTCACCCATCCATAGCGGGTTACCACTTCTCCTTGAATCATGGAAAGCATGGCATAACCGCCACCGAAGCCGAAGAGTCCGATCTTGAAAAATGTATAGAATAACTGTAGGTAAATCATGTGATTAATAATTTATTATATAATAATTTTAGGCACGGATTACACGGATTTCACGGTTTTTAGAATTATGAATCTGTAAAACAACAGCGTTAATCCGTTCCTTCTCAACTCTCCTTTCTTAGCTCTTGACTTTTCTAAGTTTTCCCCACAGGAATCCTCCTACACCGGCAGCAATGATAATCCAGATAGGGGAGAAGCCCAACAGCCAGATTAATAATGCCGAGGCAACAGGAATCCACAGATTGTAGCGGTTGATTTTAGCAGATCGTCCCATGGTAAAGGTTGGTGCCGCGATGAGTGCCACCACTGCCGGGCGGATTCCTTTAAAAATACGTTCCACTATCGGATTGTCTTGGAAACTATGAAAGAACAGGGCGATAGCTAATATAATAATGAAAGACGGTAAAACAGTACCCAATGCTGTGATAATACTTCCCCGGATGCCACGCAATTTATATCCTATGAAGATAGAAATATTGACTGCCAGAATTCCCGGAGCGGATTGTGAGATAGCCAACAGGTCTATAAAATCTTCCTGCGCAATCCATTTTCGCTTGGTGACAATTTCATTTTCAATCAGTGGCACCATTGCATACCCTCCTCCAATGGTAAAGGCGCCTATTTTAAAAAAGATTCCAAATGCTTCGAGATAAATGTTCATTCTTTCTTTTCTCCTCCTTCCTTACTAGCTGTTTTTTTCTCTTTGCCATACTGACTGGGGCTCACATTAAAATGCTTCTTAAACACTTCGCGGAAGTACTTGGCGTCACTGAATCCCGTCATTTCTGCAATTTCTGTTATGCTATGTGTGTCTTCTTTTAGTAATTGTACGGCACGTTTCAGACGAATCAGCCGGATATAATCTCCCGGTGCCTGATCGGTTAATGCCCTTAATTTATTGTAAAAACTTGTGCGACTCATTCCCATCAGGCTGCATAATACATCTACCGTGAGAGCAGGATTGTCAATGTTATCTTCCACGTTCTTTTTGACGTTTGCTATGAATTTCCAGTCAATGTCTTGCGAACAGTTGATGCAGTCTTCATCATTTTCCTCATCATTCAGATCTAAATTTGCGAATTTGCTGCGCAATAGTGCACGGTTAGCCAGCAGATTGGCAACATTAGCTTTCAATATACCAATATTGAATGGCTTCACAACGTATTCATCCGCACCAATCTGAAGTCCCGAGAGAATATCTTTCTCATTATTCAAAGCAGTCAGCAGGATAACAGGAATGTGGGAGGTTTCGATATTATTCTTGATAGCTTGGCATAATTCATCCCCCCGCATTTCAGGCATCATAATGTCTGAAATAACCAGCTCTGGTTTGTACTCGGGAATAATCGTCAATGCTTCTTTTCCATTGGAGCAAACCTGTACGAAATACTCCTCGGATAACGTTTGCGACAGATAGTTGCGCAACTCATCATTATCTTCCACAATCAAGATGCGACGATGATTAATGTTCTCTTTCTTTTGTGCATTTTCGTAAATTTCAGGTGATGGAGGCGGAACGTTATCAATCGTATTTTCTATACGCTGTTTGCTCGGAGTTGCCAGATGTGCTTTCCGGAAACGCTTACTATCTTTGGGGAACGTTATTTTGATAACTGATCCTTGGTTTTCGATACTTGACAGATTGATTTTTCCTTTATGCAAACGGACTAACTTCCATACAAGCATCAGACCGATACCGCTTCCCGTTACTTTGGAGTTAATAGCATTGCTGCCACGGAAATGAAGTTTGAACAATTTCTTTTGTTCATTGGCCGGGATGCCGATTCCTGTGTCTCTGACTTCCACGCTCCATGAGTCAGATGTTTCTGAAACGAAAACCTGTACATTTCCATTTTCCGGAGTATATTTCAGTGCGTTCGAAATGATGTTCTTAAAGATAGATTCCATCTTTTCTTTATCAAACCATACGTTCATATACCTGAAATTACTTTCATAAGTGAAGTTGATATGTTTGATGTTGGCGTACTGCTGGAACGCGTTGAATATTTCATTCATAAACGTGTTTAGCTCATGTTCTGAAATATATAATTCGGAAGAGTATACGTCCGCTCTTTCAAAGTTGATAAGATTGGTGGTAAGACGTAATAGGGCATTTACATTTCGTAATGCCGTATTCATGTTCGAAATACCTTCTTTACTCAACTCCTCTTTCTCGCGTAGTTCTTCCAAAGGTGCTTTGATAAGCGTCAATGGGGTACGGATATCATGTGCCGTATTGATAAAAAAGTGTATTTTCTCATCGGAGACTTTACGCTGCTTTCTTAAAATCAGGATACGTAATAGAATGATGGCAATGAGACAAAGGAAAGCCGCATAAAGCAGCATAGCCCAGATTGTCAGCCAAAAAGGTTGGGCGATAACAATGTCCATACTTCTTTCTTCAAGTACGATGCGTTTGTCTTCGTTGGAGATAGCGCGTACTCTTAACGTATATTTGCCCGGCGCAAGATTGGTGTAACGAATCGTATTCTCGGTTCCGGGTTTGCTCCATTCATCATAAAAACCTTCTAGCCTCCAAGAATAAATGATGTTGGAAGGATAGTCATAATTGATGGAAGAAACCTGCAAAGAGAAAATATTCTGATTGTATTTTAACTTCAGTTCCTTTGTTTCATTGATGCTTGTTCTTAACGGAGAATCTTCATCATCCGGATAGATTGTCTGATAGAAAAGCTTGAAATCGCTGAAAATCATTTTAGAGGAATAACCTCTGGGTAATTTCATGTCCTTGTCAAACTCTACGGCTCCGTCCGAACTACCAAAAATGAATTTTTTATTTTTTCGTAACACACCCGACAGCGCATTGAAATGGGTGGTCATTAGTCCCATATCTTTGGTCCAGTTATGGAATTTCTTTTCTTCGGGATAGAAACTTGTCAGTCCGCTTTCTGTACTCATTATGATGTCTTTGTCCGCATCCGATAATATAGTGTAGATATTATTGGATATTAAAGCACAGTTTTCAGAGTGGTAATGAGTGAACAGTTTTTTGTTGACATCGTAAATCAATAGTCCCGACCCGCTGGTACCTATATATAATGAACCATTTTTTGCTTGATATAAAGAGTAAATATAGCTCGATTCTACCGGAAGTTTGATACGTTCAAATTTCCCGGATTCTTTATCTAAAAGGCACAGGCCGGCAGCACTACCGATCCACATGCTTTTTTCATCCTTCTCAACAATGGCGGTAATGGAATTTAATCCGTCATAAAACCGTACGTCCTGCGTTTTTAGATTGATGCGCTTGAGGTTATAGAACCCTCCGGACCAGATATAGCCCTGCATATCTGTACGGATATCACGTATATATTTATCCGGCCGCTTGTTACTGTGAGTGTACAAGGGCGGCATGAAATAGCTGACACTGAACGTCTTTTTATCTATCTGGTAAGCACCGGAAGAGTACCCACCTGCCCAGATTATTCCGGGAGCTACTTCGCATACGGTAAGAAAGATATGGCTTTTATTACCTTGCGATTCTTCAAAAGAGCTAAGCACCGAACGCCATTGTCCGGTCTTTGAATTGAGGAAACTGATACCATTGTTCGTTGCGAACCATAAATCTCCGTCTCTGTCTTCGATAATGGCGTTCACCTGATCGTTGATTAAAGACTGTTTATTGCCAATGGAGTGTTTGATCCATTTATAGCCGGTATAACGGTTGTTTTGTATGGTGATTCCGATGGGATAATTAGCCAGCCATACCCGTTCTTCATCATCTACAAAGATGTCATTGATACTGTTACCGTTCATGCCATTGTTACTGTTGTAATCAGCCACAATTTCAGGTGTTATCTGATAAGTGTCTACATCTATTTTGTGTACTCCTCCACCGTCGGTTGCTATCAGTAATTCCTTATCATTTAATGGTCTGAATCGTGTGATACTAATATCTTTCAAATTCTGTTCCGGACGTATAACAGATTTGGTATTCATATCGTAAATCATGATTCCCCGTAGAAAAGTTCCGATGAATAGTTTACGAATCTTTTTGTCGAAATATAAATCGATAATCTGGGCTTTCAGGCTCTCCAGCTTATCGCAATTGATAAGTTCCAATGCGTTATTTTCCAACTTGGCGTAATGAATACCCATTTCTGTGCCGATGAAGAAATGCGACTCGTCTATCTGTTCAATATCTGTGATCTCTTCACTGATATCGTTCTTTATATGGGTAACCTGTTGGGTCTCCGTGTTGTAGAGGTAGATTGTGTCCTTATTACACAGCCAGATATGTTTGTTTTCGTCAAGCCAGGCATAGGTGATCGGATCCGGTTGTTCACTGAAGCTTTCCATCGGTAACTTATATACAAGATTGAAACAGTCGTGAATCTGGTCATACCGGAATACTTTACCTTTCTTTCCGATTTCCCATAAAACTCCTTCTTGGTCGATATAAAGCCAATTCAGATTTAACAGAGAGTTCACTTCTACGTCACCATCCATTAACTTATATCGTTTAAAGTCTTTTCCGTTGTATCGATCAATACCTTCGTGTGTAAGGAACCACATGTAGCCGGTTTTATCTTTTTGAATGCAGTAAACCCGCCGGTTACTTAACCCATCCTCCACTCCAAGATATCGATACGTCTGTGCGACACAAGTTAGAGGAAACAATAAGATTAGAAAAAGCCATTTTTTCATACAAATAGGACTTTTAAGGGTTATTGAATCTTTAATGAGGGGGAAAGTTTGACAAAATTAAGAAGATTTTCCGATATTACAAAATTTTGAAGAAAGATAACAGCGTTCTTAAAATGAAAGAAAACAGACTATTTTATAGGTATTTATACATATTGTTTGTTTTCGGAATTTTGGTATCTGTAAAGGGGCTTTCAGTAGAGCGAAAAGTTGTGTGAAACAAGAGGCTGGCACTTTAAAATGTACCAGCCTCTGTAAATATAGAAATGATTTATTTCATTTTTGCTTCCACCCATTTGCGAGCGTTGACAAACGCTTCTATCCATGGAGTAACCTGATCGTTGTTCTTGCGGTCTGCCGGATAACAACCGTTTTGCCATGGGAAGATAGAACGTTCCAAGTGAGGCATGATAGCCAGATGGCGTCCGTCTGCACTAGCCAATGCTGCGATAGAATAATCGGAACCGTTCGGGTTGCCCGGATATTCATCATAGCTATACTTCGCTACTACATTGTATTTGTCTTCGTCATACGGCAAAGAGAATTTTCCTTCTCCGTGAGCTACCCAGATACCCAGTTTGCTTCCGCTCAAAGAGCCGAACATCACACTGCGGTTGGTCGGGATAGTAAGGCCGAGGAAGCGTGATTCGAACTTGTGCGAATTGTTATGCAACATCTTGCCTTTCTTCTTCAGTTCCGGGTTGATAAGGTCGAGTTCCATCATCAACTGGCAACCGTTGCAGACACCTAATGACAATGTATCTTCGCGTGCATAATATTTATCCAATGCTTCCTTAGCTTTCGGGTTGAACAAGAATGCGCCTGCCCATCCTTTAGCAGAACCCAGTACATCGGAGTTAGAGAAACCACCGCAGTAAACGATCATGTTTACGTCTTCCAGTGTTTCGCGTCCGCTGATGAGGTCGGTCATTGTAACGTCTTTTACGTCGAAACCTGCCAAATAGAGTGAATAAGCCATTTCGCGCTCACCGTTTGTACCCTTCTCACGGATGATAGCCGCACGGATACCGCTTGGGGTACGACGATCCGGAGTGATACCGTATTGAGAAAGCTTACCTTTGAATTCCGGCATGAAAGCGAATTCAACAGGTTGCATCTTATAGTTTTCAAAACGTGCTTTTGCGCAACCGTTCATAGATTGTTTGCGGTCGAGCAGGTAAGAAGAAGAATACCATACGTCACGCATATAATCGATACCAAACTGGTAAGTAGCACCGTCTTTAGATACCAAAATGTGGCGTTCGTCAGTCGGTTTACCCAGCTTTATATAGCCTACGCCTGCATCTTCCAGAATCTTCTTCACTTCATCCTTATGCTTGTCGCTGATCTGGATAACAATACCTGGGTTTTCTGCAAACAGAATCTTGACGATATCTTCTTCCTTCATCTTGTCGAGGCTGATTTCCAAACCGCCTTCTACATTAGAGAAGCACATTTCGAGCAATGTAGTGATTAAACCACCGGCAGATATATCGTGTCCTGCAAGGATCAATCCTTTGTTTACAAGTTCTTGTACGGCAAGGAAAGCGTCACGGAAATATTCGGCATCCTGTACGCAAGGTACTTCGTCGCCCACTTTACCCAAAGATTGTGCGAAAGCCGAACCACCTAATTTCAGTTCGTCGAAGCTGAAGTCAATATGATAAAGCGTAGTCTTTTCATTGTTAACCAATACTGGAGATACTACTTTCTTCACGTCGGAAACTTCACCGCCGGCAGAAACAATCACAGTTCCCGGAGAAATCACTTTCTCACCGTTCGGATACTTCTGTGTCATAGACAAAGAGTCTTTTCCGGTAGGAACATTGATTTGCAATGCGCAGCAGAAGTCGCTCAATGCTTTTACAGCCGTGTACAGACGGGCATCTTCACCTTCTTGAGAACGGCAAGGCCACATCCAGTTGGCAGACAACGAAATACTGTCCATACCTTCCGCCATCGGAGCCCAAACAAGATTAGTCAGTGCTTCGGATACAGAAAGAATAGAGCCGGCAGCCGGATCGGCCAGTGCTGCTTGCGGAGCATGTCCAATAGAGGTAGCGATACCTTTTTCGCCACGGTAATCAAGTGCTACGACACCACAGTCACTCAACGGTAACTGAAGTTCACCCTGGCATTGCTGACGAGCCACTTTACCTGTTACTGAACGGTCTACCTTATTCGTCAACCAGTCTTTGCAGGCTACAGCTTCAAGCTGCAATACATTCGTCAGATATTCATGTAATTTAGACAATTCGTATTTCGGCATTTCGTAATGACGTTCCACGGTTTTGTCTACCATATATGTCTTGGGAGAAGAACCGAACATCTGCTCTACAGCAAGATCAAACGGACGTACACCGTCAGCCTGTTGGAAGGCGAAACGATGATCGCCGGTTGTTTCACCGACTACGTACATCGGAGCGCGTTCGCGTTCGGCAATCTTACGTACATGTTCGATGGCTTCTTCTTTAATCAATAGCCCCATACGTTCCTGGCTTTCGTTGGCAATGATTTCTTTTGCCGACAAAGTCTTATCGCCGATAGGCAATTTGCTCATATCGATTAAACCACCACATTCTTCCACTAGTTCGGACAGACAGTTTACGTGTCCGGCAGAGCCGTGATCGTGGATAGAAACCACCGGATTCACCTCTTCTTCACAAAGAGCACGTACTACGTTGTTGGCACGTTTCTGCATTTCAGCATTAGCACGTTGTACGGCATTCAACTCGATACCACTGCTGTAACGACCGGTATCTACAGAAGATACGGAACCGCCACCCAATCCAATACGATAGTTGTCACCACCGATTACCACCACTTTGTTTCCTGCTTCCGGTGTGCCTTTCAGACAGTCACGTTGTGTGCCGTAACCCACACCGCCGGCAAGCATGATTACTTTGTCGTAACCATAAACTTCTTTGTTTTCTGTATGTTCGAAAGTCAGTACCGAACCGCAGATCAGCGGCTGGCCGAACTTGTTACCGAAGTCGGAAGCACCGTTGGATGCTTTGATAAGAATCTGTTCCGGAGTCTGGTACAACCATTTGCGTACCGGAAGTATTTCTTCCCATTCACGTCCTTCATCGGTGCGCGGATAAGAAGTCATGTAGACAGCAGTACCTGCAATCGGCCATGAACCTTTACCACCACCCATACGGTCGCGGATTTCACCGCCGGTACCGGTAGAAGCACCGTTGAACGGTTCTACAGTAGTAGGGAAATTATGTGTTTCCGCTTTCAGTGAGATTACACTCTTGATGTCCTTTACCTGGAAGAAATCAGGTTTTGAATGATCTGCCGGAGCAAACTGTTCAACAACCGGACCTTCGGCAAAGGCTACATTATCTTTATAAGCAGAGATGATTTTATTCGGATTTTCCTGTGTCGTCTTTTTAATCATCTGAAACAGAGAAGACTCCTGTTCTACACCGTCGATGATGAACGTTCCGCCGAAGATTTTGTGGCGGCAGTGTTCGGAGTTGATCTGTGCGAAACCGAATACTTCGGAGTCAGTCAGTTTTCGTCCGAGATCATTTTCTACTTTCTTCAGATAGTCCATTTCTTCTTTAGAAAGAGCCAGACCTTCTTGTTCGTTGTACACTTCGAGATCTTCGATGTAGATGATCGGTTCCGGCTGACGGTTTGTCGTGAATACGTTTTGGTCGAGTCCTTTGTACATGCGTTGGAGCATCGGGTCGTAGTCTGCGTTTTCGTCCTTAACAGGGAAGTACTCCTCGATGCGGCTGATGCCTTCGAGCCCCATGTTTTGGGTGATTTCTACTGCGTTTGTACTCCAGGGAGTGATCATTTCGCGGCGTGGGCCGACGAAACAGCCTTTCAGGTTTTCTTCACTTTCCATCACGGCTTCGCCAAAAAGCCAGCAGAGTTTATTACTTTCGTCAGGGGTGAGCTGATGGTTGCTCTCTACGGCAATCACGCTCTTGGAAGGGGTTCTGAAAAAAAGAATCATGTTGTATATTTACGATTTTACGATTTACGATTTTACGATTGAAGTTCCTGCAGGAGAAACTCTTCTCTTTTTCTGTGGCGCAAAGATAATCAATTTCGTTGGTGGTAGGAAAAAAATAGAGAATAAATTCCTATACCTTATTTAATATGTTTATTTTTGATGTACGTTTTACTTATTATCGCTATATATAGTGATTCTTGTGTGGAAAAAACGTTAATATACTATCCCCATATCACAAAAAAGTGCGATATTTGCGACATGATTCAGATAGAGACCATATTCGATATATTAGTGAAAGGCTTTATTATTGGCGTTGTTGTGTCCGCACCCCTCGGTCCGGTGGGCGTATTATGCATCCAGAGGACTCTGAATAAAGGGCGTTGGTACGGATTCGTAACGGGGCTGGGAGCCTCGTTGAGCGATATAGCATACGCTTTGCTCACCGGTTATGGGATGAGTTTTGTGTTCGATTATATCAATAAGAATATTTTCTATCTGCAGTTATTGGGGAGTGTCATGCTACTCCTTTTTGGTATATATACCTTTCGTAGCAATCCGGTGCAATCCATTCGTCCGGCTTCATCCAGCAAAGGTTCTTATTTCCATAATTTTATTACCGCCTTTTTCGTCACTCTATCCAACCCCTTGATAATCTTCCTGTTTATCGGACTTTTTGCCCGCTTTGCCTTTGTGCAGCCGGGAGTCCTGGTGTTTGAAGAGATCACGGGATATCTTGCAATTGCTATAGGAGCATTGACTTGGTGGTTGGGTATCACTTATTTTGTGAATAAGGTGCGTACTAAATTCAATTTACGTGGTATCTGGATACTGAATCGTGTTGTAGGAAGTATCGTAATGCTGGTATCTGTTGCCGGATTGATTTATACTTTGTTGGGAGAGTCACTTTATTAAGAGATAACATAATGAATCAGATAGCACAACAACTGAAAGAGAAGAATATTGCCGAATACCTTATATATATGTGGCAAGAGGAAGACTTGATCCGTGCCAATCATTGTGAACCGGAAGAGATGGAGGCAAATGTAATTGCCCGCTATCCGGAAGAACAGCGGCCTGCCATGCGAGAATGGTATACCAACCTGATTACGATGATGGGCGAGGAAGGAGTACGGGAAAAGGGGCATCTGCAGATTAATAAAAACGTGATTATCAATCTGACAGAGTTGCACAACGCATTGTCCTCTTCTCCTAAATTTCCTTTTTACAGTGCTGCTTATTTCAAGGCATTACCGTTTATCGTAGAATTACGGAATAAAAACGGCAAGAAAGATGAACCCGAACTGGAAACCTGTTTTGAAGCGTTGTATGGAGTACTCCTGCTTCGTCTTCAAAAGAAGTCTATCAGCGAAGGAACTGCCAAGGCAGTGGAAGCTATCACTAGTTTCCTTTCTATGTTGGCAAATTATTATGATAAAGACCGTAAAGGTGAATTAAAACTGGATGAATAAATGAGAATTTTAGTAACGGGTGCCAACGGTCAGCTTGGCAATGAGATGCAGGTGCTTGCGAAAGAGAACCCGCAACATACGTATTATTTCACAGATGTGCAGGAACTCGATATCTGTGACAAGCAAGCTGTGTGGACTTATATGGCAGAGAAGCAGATTGAGCTTGTTGTTAATTGTGCTGCTTATACAGCTGTAGATAAAGCTGAAGATAATCAAGAATTAGCATACAAATTGAATTGTGAAGCACCGAAACAACTGGCAAGTGCAGCACAAGCCAATGGTGCTGCCATGATACAAGTATCTACTGACTATGTATTTGACGGTACTGCGCATACTCCATACACGGAAGACTGCAATCCTTGCCCGGATTCTGTATACGGCACCACTAAACTGGAAGGAGAAAAGGAGGTAATGAATCACTGCGAGCAAGCAGTCGTTATCCGTACCGCATGGCTCTATTCTATTTTTGGCAATAATTTCGTAAAGACGATGCTTCGTCTTGGAAAAGAGCGTGACAGCCTGGGAGTTGTTTTCGACCAGATCGGGACTCCGACGTATGCCAATGACCTGGCACGGGCCATCTATGCTATTATTAATAAAGGTATTGTTCGCGGTATCTACCATTTCAGCAATGAGGGAGTTTGTTCCTGGTATGATTTCACGGTAGCTATTCATCGTCTGGCAGGAATAACCACCTGCAAAGTGAAACCTTTGCATACAGCCGAATATCCCGCGAAAGCAAACCGCCCGGCATATTCCGTGCTTGATAAAACAAAAATAAAAACAACGTTCGATATAGAGATTCCTCATTGGGAGGAGAGCCTCAAACAATGCATTGATAAAATTATGAAAGATGAATAATGAATCTAGGCTATGTTATTCCAGCATAGCTTATTCATATTTTATAATTCATAATTCTAACTAAAAAACTATGGCAGATAATACAGAAATTTTGAGACGGCGGACGTTCGCCATTATTGCACATCCGGATGCTGGTAAGACATCTTTGACGGAAAAGTTATTGCTTTTCGGAGGTCAGATACAGGTAGCTGGCGCAGTAAAGAGTAATAAGATTAAAAAGACGGCTACGTCCGACTGGATGGAAATCGAGAAACAACGTGGTATTTCGGTAACGACTTCCGTGATGGAATTCGACTATCGGGACTATAAGATTAACATTCTCGATACTCCCGGTCACCAGGACTTTGCCGAAGATACATACCGCACACTGACAGCTGTAGACAGTGTTATCATCGTTGTAGACGGTGCGAAAGGTGTGGAAACGCAGACACGTAAACTGATGGAGGTGTGCCGTATGAGAAAGACTCCGGTAATAATCTTCGTCAACAAAATGGACCGTGAAGGAAAAGATCCGTTCGATTTGCTTGATGAACTTGAAGAAGAACTGATGATTCAGGTTCGTCCCTTGTCCTGGCCGATAGAGCAGGGAGCACGTTTTAAAGGGGTATACAATATCTATGAACAGAAACTGGACTTGTATCAGCCATCCAAACAGATGGTAACAGAGAAAGTGGCAGTCGATATTCTTTCGGAAGAATTGGATCAGCAGATTGGCAAGTCGTTAGCAGACAAGCTGCGTGGCGATTTGGAACTGATTGAGGGTGTTTATCCGGAATTTGATTCTGAATCCTATTTGGCAGGAGACTGTGCGCCTGTATTCTTTGGATCAGCGCTGAACAACTTCGGTGTGCAAGAGTTGCTGAACTGTTTCGTAGAGATAGCTCCCAGCCCTCGTCCTGTACAGGCAGAAGAGCGTGAAGTGAAACCTGACGAACCGAAATTTACCGGATTCATCTTTAAGATAACCGCCAACATTGATCCCAACCATCGTTCTTGTGTGGCATTCTGTAAGATTTGTTCCGGTAAGTTTGTTCGCAATGCTCCATATACACACGTCCGTCATGGAAAGACCATGCGTTTTTCGTCGCCTACCCAGTTTATGGCACAGCGTAAAACAACGATTGACGAAGCTTATGCAGGAGATATTATTGGTTTACCGGATAATGGTACTTTTAAGATTGGCGATACGCTGACAGAAGGTGAAATGCTCCATTTCCGTGGATTGCCGAGTTTCTCACCGGAGATGTTCAAGTATATTGAGAATGCCGACCCGATGAAACAGAAACAGTTGGCAAAAGGCATTGACCAGTTGATGGATGAAGGTGTGGCACAGCTGTTTGTCAATCAGTTCAATGGTCGTAAGATTATCGGTACGGTGGGGCAGTTGCAATTTGAGGTCATTCAGTATCGTTTGTTGAATGAATACAATGCGTCCTGTCGTTGGGAACCAGTAAGCCTTTATAAGGCTTGTTGGGTAGAAAGCGATGATCCCGCAGAACTGGAAGCTTTCAAGAAACGTAAATACCAGTATATGGCGAAGGATAGAGAAGGGCGCGATGTGTTCCTGGCAGACTCCGGTTATGTACTTCAGATGGCGCAGATGGACTTTAAACACATCAAATTCCACTTTACAAGTGAGTTTTAAAACATATTCCGTTGATTTTAACTAAAAAATCAGGTAAAAAAAGGAAAAACATATCTCATATAAATGAGTGAATATAAATGAAGACACTATCCTGGGATAAAATTCAGCAAGGGGATGAAGAGGCATTCCGGCAGCTTTATGAGCAATATGCAGATTTACTGTATGGATATGGCATGAAGATAGCCGGTGATGAGACTTTGGTAACCGAGGCGATACAGTCGTTGTTTGTTTACATCTTTGAGAAAAGAGAAACTTGCGCGGCCCCTCAATCCATACCCGCTTACTTATGTGTTTCGTTGAGACACATGATAGTGAACGAACTGAAAAAAGAGAATAGTGGCTCATTAAAATCACTGGATGAAGTAGGCACAAGCGAATATCAGTTTGATTTGGAGATCGATATTGAAACTGCTATTATCCGTTCAGAGTTAGAAAAAGAACAGCTGGAAGTTTTACAGAAAGAGCTGAACAATTTGACAAAGCAACAGCGGGAGGTATTGTATCTTAAGTACTATAAGAAGATGAGTCCGGAAGAAATAGCCCAGGTGATGGGACTCACTTCACGTACGGTTTACAATACTACTCATATGGCTATCTCCAGTTTGCGGGAGCGTATGAGCAAATCTTTCTTGTTGTTGGTAGCAGCTAATTTGTGGATTTTTAATTGAGGTGTGAGATATGGAAAAGTGGACAGAATCTTTAGATAAATACTTAGAAGAAGGAAAACTTCCTCTGGTTGGCGAAATCTTTTCTCGTAAAAAAGAAATAGGTGATAAGCTGAAGTTGCAACGTGAGGAGAGCCATAAGATCGCCTTAAGCCGGAGAAGAAAGCAAGGTGCGGGGAGAAGTTTCTCTTTCTCATGGGGAGTGGCAGCGGCAGTTGTCCTTCTTTTGGGGATAGGCGGTTACTTCCTGGCAGAAGAAAAGGTGGTGACTGATAACACTGCTATGAACTATGAATTGCCGGATGGCAGTACTGTGCAGGTGATGGAAAATTCCCGCCTGACTTACAATCATATCACATGGCTTTGGGAGCGCAAATTGCAACTATTGGGTAAAGCCTCTTTTAACGTAACCAAAGGCAAGACATTCACGGTCCGTACAGAAGCCGGCGACGTAACCGTACTGGGAACGAAATTCCTCATCGATCAGCAAGGAAAGAAGATGACCGTCAACTGTGAGGAAGGAAGTGTGCAAGTCGAGACTGCTGTAGGTAAGCGTACATTGCTTGCCGGGGAAAGCGTTCATTGCGATGAGAACAAGATTGTGCCGGTAGAGAAAAAGGCAGAAGAATCGGAGTTCCCCGAGGTGTTGGGGTATGAAGACGATCCGCTAATAAATGTAGTGGCAGATATTGAGCATATATTTGAAGTAACAGTCGTCGGACATGAGAAATGCGAGGGGCTGACCTACAACGGGACGGTCTTAACGAAAGACCTGAACGCCACACTGGAAAAAGTCTTTGGATCGTGTGGGATCAGTTATCAAATTCGAGGGAAAGAAATTATTTTGCAATAAAAAAAGCCTCTTCTGGATAGTCAGAAGAGGCTTTTTTGTTTTTCTTCAAATTTTCTTCATTTTTTCTTGGTAAAAAAACAACAGATGCTTCTCTTTCTAATATAAGAGCTATTTAATGATATTTGAAGAAAACGGTAGAATTGATTAGAAGATTAAATGTTGTAGTAGAAGAAATTAGAAATTATCCGGCAGAAATAAGGCCGGGATTCAGAACAAACAATAGATGTTTTATAGAGAATTACAAGCTAAACTCAAAACAAACAATAGATGCTTTTTATAAAATTTAAATTTAACCCAAAACAAACAATGTTTTAAAAGAAATGCAAACTAGGGCTCAAAGCAAACAATAGACAGCGGCAGATGAATTATTCCTGCCACAAACGTAAGCCGGAAAGATTCCCTCATCGGACGTGATATGAGCTTTAGAGGCTTGTGTTTTTTCCGATCAAACAGACTTAGTTGGCTTAAAAGGGTTTTTCAACTAGACTGCTACGCTAATTAAAAGAATGAAAGCCGTGATGGCCTATGAGAGGTTTAATAAGACCGGTTTTTTATCTGGTAGTTTAATAGTAGGTTAAGAGGGTATGAAACCAGAAAAGGGCTGAACCGGTCTATCATTGAGTATTTTTATTTAATAATTGTTTTATCAGAATGTGAGAGAAAGTTGAGGGGCTTTCTCTCACATTTTTTTGTAGGAACGATAGATAGGACGATTTACTATTGGACTATTTACCATTTACTATTTGGGTTATGCAATAGAAGCAGATAGTAGATAAGATAAATGGGAATTTAGTTTAGATGTGGATGGCACGCTAAATCATAAATTATAAATCATAAACTTCCCCAGTTTTCCAATCAGAGAAATGACGTTTTTATACATTATATTCCTTTCTTAATTTATTTTATAATAAAAATTTGGTATTTTCGAACGCTTTTTAGACGAACAACTTAAAATACTAATAGTTTATTATATGGAAAATATCGAAACAGCGATCCTGCTGATGGTGGTCGGAATGGCTACCGTGTTTGTTATTCTGCTGATTGTGATTTATTTAGGTAAGTTGTTGATTACATTAGTCAACAAGTATGCTCCTGAAGAAGTGGTTCCTGTGAAGCGGGAAGCATCGCAAGGTCCTGCCCCTGTTCCGGGAAACATCTTAGCCGCCATTACAGCTGCTGTGAACGTGGTGACACAAGGTAAAGGAAAAATCACTAAAGTAGAAAAATTATAAATCTATAAAGAATATCACTGAAAGACATGAAAAGAGAAGTAAAGTTTAGTTTGGTTTTCCGAGATATGTGGCAATCTGCCGGAAAATACGTACCTCGTGTAGACCAACTCGTAAAGGTAGCTCCTGCCATCATTGAAATGGGCTGTTTTGCCCGCGTAGAAACAAATGGCGGAGGTTTTGAACAGGTAAATTTATTGTTTGGTGAAAACCCGAATAAAGCGGTACGCGAATGGACGAAACCGTTCCACGAAGCCGGTATTCAAACCCACATGCTCGACCGCGCACTGAACGGACTCCGTATGAGCCCCGTTCCGGCAGATGTCCGCAAATTATTCTACAAAGTAAAGAAAGCACAAGGAACAGACATTACCCGTACGTTCTGCGGATTGAACGACGTGCGTAACATCGCTCCTTCCATCACATACGCAAAGGAAGCAGGCATGATTTCACAATGCTCGCTTTGCATCACTCATTCGCCTATCCATACCGTAGAGTACTACACCAATATGGCGCTGGAACTCATCAAACTGGGAGCAGACGAAATCTGTATCAAAGACATGGCAGGAATCGGCCGCCCTGTATCGTTAGGTAAGATCGTAGCAAATATCAAGGCAGCACATCCCGAAATCCCCGTTCAGTATCACAGTCATGCAGGTCCCGGATTCAATATGGCAAGCATCCTCGAAGTATGCGAAGCCGGTTGCGACTACATCGACGTAGGCATGGAACCGTTATCCTGGGGAACAGGCCATGCTGACTTGCTTAGTGTGCAGGCGATGTTGAAAGACGCCGGATATCAAGTGCCCGAAATCAATATGGAAGCCTACATGAAAGTGCGCGGCATGATTCAGGAATTTATGGACGACTTCCTCGGCTTGTATATCAGCCCGAAAAACCGTCTGATGAATTCCTTGCTGATTGCTCCCGGACTTCCCGGCGGTATGATGGGTAGTTTGATGGCCGACCTCGAATCCAATTTGGAATCAATCAATAAATATAAGGCAAAACACAATCTGCCGTTTATGACGCAAGACCAGTTGCTCATCAAGCTCTTTGATGAAGTAGCTTACGTATGGCCTCGTGTCGGTTATCCTCCATTGGTGACTCCGTTCAGCCAATACGTGAAGAACCTCGCCATGATGAATGTGATGGCAATGGAAAAAGGAAAAGAACGTTGGGGAATGATTGCCGATGATATCTGGGATATGATTCTGGGTAAAGCCGGACGTCTGCCGGGCAAACTTGCTCCCGAAATCATTGAAAAGGCAGAACGTGAAGGCCGTAAGTTCTTTGAAGGTGATCCGCAGAATAACTATCCTGATGCTCTCGACAAATATCGCAAACTGATGAAAGAGAACAAATGGGAAGTGGGACAGGACGACGAAGAACTCTTCGAATATGCTATGCACCCGGCTCAATATGAGGCTTACAAGAGTGGCAAAGCAAAAGAAGACTTCCTGGAAGATGTAGCCAAACGTCGTGCCGAAAAAGATAAATCTCCGGAAGAAGATGCCAAACCGAAGACGCTGACTGTACAAGTGGACGGACAGGCCTATCGTGTGACGGTAGCATACGGTGATGCCGAACTACCTGCTGTTCCTGCGGGTGCTGCCGCTGCTCCGGCAGGAGAGGGAAAAGAAGTACTTTCTCCGTTGGAAGGCAAGTTCTTCTTAGTGAAAGGTGCGCAGGAAACTCCTTTGCAAGTAGGTGACACTGTGAAAGAAGGTGATGTAATCTGCTATGTAGAAGCGATGAAGACCTACAATGCCATCCGTGCAGAGTTTGGCGGTACAGTGACTGCTATCTGTGTCAACCCAGGAGATGCTGTTTCAGAAGATGACGTATTAATGAAGATAGGATAATGAACGAAATATTTGAGAACTTATATGACATGACTGCGTTCAGCAATATCATTGCCGAACCGCAGTTCCTGATAATGTATGCCATCGCGTTCGTTCTGCTCTATTTGGGTATTAAGAAACAGTACGAGCCGTTGCTGCTTGTCCCCATCGCTTTCGGTGTATTGCTAGCCAACTTCCCCGGAGGAGATATGGGCGTGATTCAGGCCGACGAAAATGGTATGGTGATGGTAAACGGAGTGTTGAAGAACATCTGGGAAATGCCTTTGCATGACATTGCCCACGAACTGGGAATCATGAACTTCATCTACTATATGTTGATTAAAACAGGTTTCCTGCCTCCGATCATCTTTATGGGTGTCGGTGCGCTGACGGACTTCGGGCCGATGTTGCGTAACCTGCATCTTTCTATATTCGGTGCAGCCGCACAGTTGGGTATCTTTACCGTATTGCTGGTAGCCATCCTGATGGGATTCACTCCACAGGAAGCCGCTTCTCTGGGCATTATCGGTGGTGCGGATGGTCCGACAGCCATCTTTACCACCATCAAACTGGCGCCGCATTTGCTGGGCCCGATTGCCATTGCCGCTTATTCGTATATGGCGCTCGTTCCGGTGATTATTCCGCTGGTAGTGAAGCTGTTCTGTACGAAGAAAGAGTTGAGCATCAACATGAAAGAACAGGAAAAGAAGTATCCTTCGAAGACTGAAATCAAGAACCTGCGTGTATTGAAGATTATCTTCCCGATCGTGGTAACTACTATTGTTGCCCTCTTCGTGCCAAGTGCAGTGCCTTTGGTGGGTATGTTGATGTTTGGTAATCTGGTGAAAGAAATCGGAACTAACACATTCCGCTTGTTCGATGCCGCTTCCAATAGTATCATGAATGCTGCCACCATCTTCCTCGGACTGTCCGTAGGAGCAACGATGACAGCCGAAGCATTCCTCAACTGGACAACAATCGGTATTGTGATCGGTGGATTCCTTGCATTTGCACTTTCTATAACCGGTGGTATTTTCTTTGTGAAGCTGGTAAATCTCTTCTCGAAGAAAAAAATCAATCCGCTTATCGGCGCCACTGGTTTGAGTGCCGTTCCGATGGCGAGCCGTGTAGCCAATGAGATTGCTTTGAAATACGATCCGAAGAATCACGTATTGCAGTACTGCATGGCAAGCAACATCTCCGGAGTAATCGGTTCTGCCGTAGCTGCGGGTGTGTTGATCTCTTTCCTTGCGTAAGCGAGGAGAATCTTCATCATTGAAGATCTTATTTCTTCATGGAGAAATACTTTTTATACATTCAAGTTTGGCAGACTCATTTGATAACGCTACCTTTGTGAGTAATGTATAACAGTAAAAACGGAAAGCGTATGAGCACAATGTCATTAGAGGCGGAAAAGAATGCACTGATTCGTCAGATTCTGGATGTGGATGATATAGCTATCCTGAAAAAGATAAGATCAATGTTGAATCATGAAGAAGAACAGGTGAGGGTGGTTGCTGAAGAGGCAACTCCTTATCGGACAAAGACCGAAATTCTGGAAAGTCTTGATGAGGCGTGCAAGGAATTGAAGTTGAATCTGGAAGGTAAGCTGGATTTTAAGCCAGCGGAGGATTTGCTGGATGAGTTGTGATATAACGTATTCTCCTCGTTTTGCGAGAGAATTGAAAAAATTGAGCAAACATTACAAATCTCTGAAGTTGGATTATGCCAATTTATTGGAATCTCTGAAAGCGAATCCTGAACAAGGAGTCAGCTTGGGTAATAATCTTCGTAAGGTTCGCATGGCCATTACTTCGAAGAATAAAGGAAAGAGCGGAGGTGCGCGAGTGATAACCTATACGGTGATTCTGACAGAGATAGATTCGGAAATAAAGTTGCTTACTATCTATGACAAGTCCGAATGTGAAAGTTTGACAGATAAGGAAATAGAAGATATCCTGAAGCAAAACGGTATTTTGTAGTCCTTATGATATAAAAAGAAATCGTCCTGTTTCACGGTTACGTGATAATAGGACGATTTCTATTATAAGATTAAGACTTTGTGAACAAGTTTTTTTTGTTTCTAAATTTATTCACTAATCACCTTTCTGTATTCCGCTACCGCCATCTTTTCCGACAGATATGCATTAATCAGATTGGTGTGCGCCTGCGTCCATGACAATTGTGCGGAGAGTACATCCACCATGTTTGCCTTTCCCTCATTATACGAGAAAGAAACCAAATCAAGATTTTCATTAGCCAGACTCATAGTCTCTTTGGCGGTTTTCACTTGATATTCCGTTTCCGTCAGTTTGGTTAGGGCGGCAGAAAGTTCCTCGTTGATATTATCCGTCACATAACTTTGTTGCAGTTTCTGTATGCCGATATACGCTTTTTGCTGGCGGTTCGTTTTGAACCGGGCTCCCCACCGGAAAATCGGGATATTGATATTAATGCCGACGATCGGATTGAAAGATACATCATATCCGAGGTTAGGTGTAGCTGTAGCCCATCCACCGCTGAAATACATATTCAATTGCGGGTTGAACTGGCTAAGAGCCGCTTTGCGTTGCGCCTGACTTTTCATGATATTCACCTCCGTACTTTCGTAATCCGCGCGACGTTGCAGTACATTCTCCAGAGAAAGGATCTGCACCGGAGCGGAAGCCGTGTCAATCGTGTACAGACTGTCTACGGGATTGTTCGGCTCTTCTCCCATCAGGATATTCAGCTTTTGCAGCGCCAGGGTATAATTCTGACGCGCCTTGATATATTGCAATTCCGCTTCTTTCAGCCGGGTGGAAATCATTAATAAGTCCGTGCGACTAATCATCCCGTCGTTGAAACGATCCTGAATGATGTCATACTGTTGCTTCACGATATTTTGATACTTGTCCGCCGCCTGCAACATAGCCTGTGAAGCGGAAGCATTCCAATAAACCGCATCGCTCTGATAATGAATCTGGTCGATGGTAAGTTCCTCATTTAGTTGATTCAGCTTTTCGTCCGCTTTGGCAATCTTGTGTTGGGCGTTGAGTGCCCCGCCCGTGTACAACGGTTGCGAGACGATAAATACACCTTGATAGGTGTGGTTGCGGTATTCGCCTACCGGTTCGTTCCAGGCATTAAGGTCGCTCATGTTGAGAGTCCCGTCCGCATTGACATCAATTTTTGGCAAGAATCCTGTGTGAGCAATCTTCCGTGCTTCCGTACTTGCCATCGTTTTTAGTTTCTGTTGCTTCAGAATTTGACTGTAAGCTTCCACTTTATCCCGGTAAGCTTCCCGGCTAAGATAAGGCTGCTGTGCCCCGGCTGTGAGGCCGAGGAGCAGCAGAGACAGAGTTATAAGTTGAGTTTTCATTTTATTCAATCTAAACAATAAATTCAAGTTTCATATAAGAGAAGGCAATTAGCCTTTGATTCTTTGAATGGCGCAATAAGCTACCGGAAGAACAAACAATGTCAGTGCCGAAGCCACTAACAAACCTCCCATAATCGTAGCCGCCATACCGCCGAACATCGCGTCGAACAACAATGGCAACATACCCAGAATGGTAGTGCCGGACGCCATTGCTACGGGGACAATACGACTCGTTGTAGCACTGACAACAGCATCCAACGGCTTTTTGCCCGTTTTAGCCTCCAGATCAATCTGTTCCACCAGTACAATCGCATTTTTGATATTCATCCCAATCAGTCCGAGCAAACCAAGGATGGAGAAGAAGTCGAACGACTTGCCTAGCAACACCAATCCCAAAACGATACCGATAAAAATAAGCGGTAACATCAACAAGATCACTGTCGGCTTACGATACGTCCTGAACAAGAACAACAGCGTGACGAACATCAGGAAGAACGTCAACGGTAAATTCTTGGCCAACGCCTCGTTAGACTCCACCTGACTTTCCTGTTCCCCGAAATACTTCATCGTATACCCCTCCGGCACTTTTATCTCTTTCTGCACCAGCGGCCAAACCTCATTGAAAGCAGCAATCGCATTCACTCCGCGACGCGGATCACATTGCGCCATCATTACCATTTGCCGGTTGTAATCCTTCACATTCGAGAAACGATATTGGAAATCAAATTCCGATACCACCTGTTCCAGACTGGTCGTTTCATTGCCCGTGCCGAACACGGGCAACGTGCGCAGGTCATTGATGCGGAACGAATCCACCGTGTTATCCTTCAATAAGATAGGAAGCACCTGATCGCCCTGCCGGTACTCTCCAAGCGTCATACCTGTGGTTCCGATCTGGATACTTTGTGCCATTCCCTGACGCGATACCCCTAACGGTTGCGCCCGTTCGGGACTATATACAGGCTTCCATACAGGAACTTTATTTCCCCACGAATTGCGCACATTGATTAAATCCGGATTCCGGTGCATAATCTCCAAAGCCTGATTGGTGAGCGCTACAAGCGTGTCCACATTCGGACCGATAAACCCGATTTCGATAGCGGCATCCACCGCAGGCGACAGTTTGAACAGACTGGTACGGGTAATCGCATTCGGATAATTCGCCTTCATGTACGCGTCGAAATCTTCTTCATACTCTTTTGTATATTTACTGTCCGTCAATTCAACCAATACATTGGCAAAATTCGGTTTCGGCCCCACCGAAGTAGAAGCCAGATAATACCTTAACGGCGTGCTGCCGAAGGTGATCGATACTTTCTTCACTTCCGGCTGCTTTGCCAGATGCTCTTCTACGGATTTCATCTCTTTCACTACATCGTTGATGCTATACCCGTCGGGGTAAAACACGTCTGCCCGGAAATAAGGCTTATCGAGAGAAGGGAAGAAGTTTTGCGGCATCATTCCCATGATAACCAGCGAAGCAACAAAGAGCACTACCATCGAACCCAGTGTCAATGTTTTCCTGCGAATCAGCGTGCGGAGGATGGAGGCGAATTTGTGATAGAACGGTTTGTCATACGGGTCTTTCGTGCCGTCCTTTGCCTTCGCTTTCAGGATGAAGTTACCGAAAACAGTGGTCTGCGTCAGCGCGAGCACCCAGCTCAATCCCAGCGAGATGGCAAGCACCACAAAAAGCGGTTTCACGATTTCCGCCACGGCAGAAGGAGCAAGGTAGAGTGGGAGGAACGAACAGATAGCGATGAACGTAGCCCCAAGCAATCCCCATTGCGGACCGGTTGCGCCGTCTATCAGCGCTTTCCGCCGGTCTACTCCACGAGCAATGGCAATCTGTGCGTTGTCCGTTACCACGATGGCGTTATCCACCAGCATCCCCATGGCGATGATAAATCCCGCCAATGAAGTACGGTTCAGCCCGACACCGAAGAAAGACATGATAAGCAATGTGCCGCCAATAGAGAAAATCAGTGACGAGCCGATCAGCACACCTGCGCGCAAACCCATCACCAACATGATAATCACAATTACAATCAGAATCGATTCGATCAGATTGATGATAAATCCGTTGTTGGCTTCGTTGGCAATTTCGTTCTCCAGATACAGGCTTTGCAGTTCCAGTCCCATAGGCATCAGTGGCAACAATTCGTCCAGTTTGGCTTTCACGTTCTTGCCCGTCTGCACCACGTCCCGTTGCGGGTCGGTGGAGACGCCGATGCCGATGGCACGTTTGCCGTTCACGTGCATGATATTGGATGGAGGGTCCATGTACCCTTTTTCGATGACGGCGATATCGCCCAGTTTCACCTGTCCGGCTTGGGTGGTAATCACCTGGTTACGGATATCGTCTACGGTGGTATACATACCGTTGGCAGTTACCCGGAGCTGTTGTTCACCGGCACGGATTTCTCCGGTATTGATAATCTGGTTCTGCGATTGCAACAGACTGGCAAGCTGTTTCGGGTCGATGCCCATACCTACGAGCTTATTGGTGGAAATAAAAATATTGACTACCTCCGTCTGCGTCCCGAATAGGGCGACTTTCATCACCCCGTCCGCCGTCACTACCTGCGTCTTGATCCGTTCCGCCCAGTTGCGCATCTCTTCGTATGTGTAACCGTCGTCCGCCGTCAGACCGTAATAGATACCGAACACGTCACCGAAATCATCGGAAACCGTCGGTGCGGAAGCACCGCTCGGCAATTGTGGCTGTATATTTAGCACCTTCCGTCGCAACTCATCCCACTTCTGCGGAATGGAGCTTGCCGACAAGGAAGGTTGCAACTCGAATGTGATTTTTGAGAGCCCGTACATCGATTCCGATTTTATCTTGTACACACCGCTCATACTTTGAATCTCACGAGAGATAGGCTCGGTAATCAACCGCTCCACTTCTGCCGGTTCGGCACCCGGATAGCGGGTCATAATAACCGCCGACTTTATGACGAAAGGAGCATCCTCTTTCTTACCCAGCTTGCCGAAGGAAGTGATTCCCCCAATCAGCAATACAGCAAGAAAGAAATAGATGATTTTCGTATTATCTAATGAATATTTGGCTAAACTCATAATAAATGATCGTTGATAATTGATGAATGACAGCGGATAAATGATACATAATCATTTATCAACTATCACCTGTCAACAGTTGTGATAGATTCTCCTTCTACTAGTTGGTATACGCCTGCTATGACGATTTTTTCACCGGGTTTCAAACCTTCCGAGATGAGCGCCTGTGCTTCTCCGGTCGGGGCGTTGACGGTCACTTCCCGTTTGTGGACTTTGTTGTCTTCTACCACCCAGACATACATTTTATTCCCTTCGCTTTCGCCGAATACGGCACTAAGCGGTACAATCGTCCAGCTATCCTGTACCAACGGGCCTACATCTGCTGTGAAACGGATGCTGCACGTGAAACCGGGTTTCACAGCATACAGATCGCGGTCGAATGACGGATCGTCAATCGTGATGCTGACCGGAATTCCTGTGCCATCCGTAGAAATATCAAGATATTCTTCCAGTTTCGCTTGAAACACGTGTCCTTTAAATGTGTCGAACTCTACAAGGAAACGCGGGTCTTTGGCGCGTAACAAATAAAGATACGCATCCGGAATGGTGAATTTGATACGCAGATTGTGTGTATTGACAAGCTGCACGATACCCTCACCGGAGTTGACACGTTGATAGTTTTCCACCAGTCGTTTTTCGATAGAACCGTCGAAAGGAGCTGTCAGCTTGGTGTCGCGCATATTGTTGGCAGACAGTTCGTATTCAGATTTCGCCTTCTGGAAGTTGGCGAGGCTGATTTCATATTCCTGCACGGAGATCGCTTGCCGGGAAAGGAGCCGTTTGTTACGTTCCACTTGTGCCGAAGCCGTTTCGTATGCCGATTTCGTAGCGGCATATTGCAACGCGATGTCTCTGGGGTCGATAGCCGCGATGAGCTGTCCTTTTTTCACTTTCTGTCCTTCGATGACAGGAAGCTGGATGATTTGTCCGTTGACCCGGAAAGCCAGCTTCACATATTCCACCGCTTCCACGATTCCCGAGAAATCTTTTCTGATAATCGATCTTGACTCGACAATCGTAGTCTTTACGGGACGTGCAGTTGTCGTTGTCGTTTCTTTTTTCTGTCCGCAGCCAGCCAGCAAGATTGCAGCCGCCAGGACGAATCCAAATTTCTTTTTCATATACCACGTTGATGTTTAGAGGTTTTGCGTTGATAAATAGCGAATAATATACTAAAACAACTCCTGTTTATTTATGTTCAATATTCCTATCTTTTCATATCCTGCCTCTTAACCTTTATATGGAACACAAAAAAAACGGGAACTTTACGAGTTCACCACAGAGGACACAGAGTTCTTCTCTCTCTTTCCGTAAGCAAAACAGAGCGATAAATACGATTACTCTGTATTACTCTATAGTGAATAAAAAATAGTTAATCTCTGTGTCCTCCGTGTCCTCTGTGGTGAAATATAAATTCCCATTTAGCAAAGAAGTGTGCAGAAATAAACTAAAATCGCACTATTTTGCTCATTTCAGTGCAAAAATGAATGAAACGGTGCAGAAATGAATGAAATTTTTTCCTACTATAAAGTTGAAAAACATAAAAACATCTGCCACCTGCAACGAAAAGCGTGTAATACGCTAATTAGTAGATAGTTGGAACGTTGCAGATACCTGTGGCAGATAGGTTGCAGATAAAGTATCTGCAACGCGTTATATAATCAAAGAAAAAGCCTTGATTCCTTTGTGCAAAGCTATGGGATAATTGGGGTGACTCTATGGAGAAATGGTGGTGTCTCTACGGGGAAACGACAGTATCCTTACGTGGAAACTGTAGTGTCCCGCCTTAGAAACTCTCGTTTCCTGCCGTGGAAATTGTAATTTCTAATGCCGGAAACGACAGTTCCCCGCCTGGAAACGGGAAGTTAATGTATACAATAAACTTTTGCCCTCCTGGAGAATTAGCTTATGTGAGGTTTATACTGTGTTGCAGATACTTTATCTGCAACCTATCTGCCGCAGGTATCTGCAACGCTCTAACTATTTATCAACTAGTGCATTACATGCTTTTCGTTGCAGGTGGCAGATGTTTTCATGTTTTTTCAACTTTATAGAGGAGGATTACACATCAAAATTAGGGTCACAACCGTAAGTCATAAAACAAATTCACCTCTGTGCCCTCCGTGTCCTCTGTGGTAAAAACCGTACAATAATGTGCCAATATGCTAATTGTTTACGTTGTGTCCCACATGGTAATTGGTACGCTGATAATTATTCACCATTGAAACCTTTTGCGCAGCCTTTTTATCCAACTGTCACTACGTATAACGTTGTTATTCTCTTCAATCGCTTTTTTCAAATCCCGGATCCGTTCGTTTTGTCTCTTCATTGCTGCCTGTATTTCGTTTATCAACGTATTTATTTCCTTCTGCAGCTGAATTTCCTTTTCTTTCAATTGAATAATGTGGGCGTATTTCTCGCAGACCATCGTTTTGTCTATACACAGTTGTTCCAGCGTATCAATATATTCTGCTGTAATGCCGGCTTTACTTCGGCGAAAGAGTTCCAGAATACATTCTTCGTCAACGTTCGGAACATTGTCTATGTATAACATAGGGAATTGTCCCATTTCCACCCAAAGCAGGATCGCTTCTTTTTCGATGTGATACTTAATCACTGCTTTTTCTACACTAATCCATTTTGGCATATCGCTTTTGTTTTAATGTGTTATAAAAAAGGAGTAAATAACGTATTGTCCGGAGAGGTGCAACGAACACCCACGATTTTTATGATTTCGGTCGGCTGGGGAATTGGTTGGGGTATAAGGATTGTTGAAACCGACCGGATACAATAAAAGCGTGAGTGCTGTTGTACCATTATCTAAACTTAAGGCTTAGCAACACCCTTCACCAGATAATGATAAACAACAGACACCCACGCCAAACGTTTATATATAACAAATCTCTAATCGATATGTTGATATACGACTATCTACGTGGAGTATCTGTTGTATCATCTCTCGGTGTGAAAAAACTGCTAATTTTTAAGTTTGAGAGACAATACGTTATTTACTCCATTAAGGAATAAAAAAACGCTTTTGCCTGTTTCATCACGCTGATGGGCAGAAAGCGTGTGACAAAGATATATGTTTTTTTCGGAATAGGATGGAAAAGAGGAAATAAATGCAGGAAATATGGTATGAGAATAGAGAGTATTGTCCGGAGAGGTGCAACGAACACCCACGATTTTTATGATTTCGGTCGGGTGGGGTATTGGTTGGGGTATAAGGATTGTTGAAACCGACTGGATACAATAAAAGCGTGAGTGCTGTTGTACCATTATCTAAATCGAGGTCTTAGCATACCGTGCACCAGATAATGATAAACAACAGACACCCACGCCAAACGTTTTATATAACAAATCTCTAATCGATATGTTGATATACGATCATCTACGTGGAGTATCTGTTGTATCATTTCCCGGTGCATGAAATTTGCTAAGTTTCGATTTGGGAAACAATACGTTATTTACTCCATGAAGGAATAAAAACCGCCTTCGCCTGTTTCATCACGCTGATGGGCAGAAAGCGTGTGACAAAGATATATGTTTTTTCGGAATAGGATGGAAAAGAGGAAATAAATGAAAGCCATAAAAGTCTTCTGACCTCGTATTGTCTTTCCGTGCAATTCTTTTTTTAGCTGCGATTTCTTTTGGGCTTTCCGGAGAAGATAGTTAGTTCAAGAATTGCAAAGATGATTTCCGTTGTGGTATATCCGGTAAATGTATATTCCAAATTTTCATTTTCGGAGAAGTATTTGAGATAAACGGTTGGAGTGCCATTGTGGAAGTCGAGAAAAAGGTAAGAAGTATAATCATAGATGCCAAGATCGGCAAACTCGTTCAGAATCGCTGTGTTGAAAATCGTGCATTGGCCTGTCTTTGATTCATTTCCGGACATTTCGAATCTGCGATGTTCTTTTGCGAGATCGTCTTTATTCACATGCCTGAATTGTTCTTGCAGTTCTTTACTGAAAGAAAGGCGTTGTCTGATGAAATTAAAAACTTCTTCCTTTGTCATTTGTTTTAAATCGGTTATTTCCATTTTTTATTAATTAGTCGGGTAAAGGTACTTTCTTTATTTGGTAATAAATCGGATTTAGTCATATTTCTTTTATTTATTTTTCGGCTTATAACCCTAAAAGAATCTGAATTTATGGATTTATTTAGGGTTATAACCCTAAAAACTTTCCGAAAATAGTATATCTTTGTGCTTATAACCCTAAAAACTTTTGAATATGATTAATCGTGAACAGTATATGGAACAAATCGTTCCTTTTATAGATAAGCCGTTTGTAAAAGTGATAACGGGTATTCGTCGCAGTGGAAAGTCAGTAGTGCTGCGTCTGATTCGTGACGAACTGTTGAGGAGAGGAGTAGGAGAGGAGCGTATCATCTATCTGAATTTTGAAAGTTTTCAGTGGATAGATTTGAAAGAGGCGAAGGCTTTGTATGCTTATATTCGGGGACAGGCGGGAGATGCGGGTAAATATTATATTCTCTTGGATGAAATTCAGGAAGTGGACGGTTGGGAAAAAGTGGTCAACTCACTTCTGGTAGATTTGGATACGGATATTTATGTGACCGGCTCCAACTCACGTATGTTATCGTCCGAACTGGCAACTTATTTAACGGGACGGTATGTCGCTTTTCATGTCATGACCTTGTCTTTTAGAGAATATCTGACTTTCCATGACTTGCAGGCCAATGATCCGACGCTCAACCGGAAGGAGGAATTTCAGAAATATCTCCGTATGGGAGGATTTCCGGCCATACATACTGCCGATTATGGATATGAGGCTATCTATAAAATTGTCTACGACATCTATTCTTCTGTCATTCTTCGTGACACGGTGCAGCGTCACAATATCCGGAATGTGGAACTGCTCGAACGGGTAGTGAAGTTTGTTTTCGATAATATAGGCAATAAGCTGAATGCTAAAAATATAGCTGATTACTTCAAAAGTCAGCAACGGAGGGTGGATATGAATACCATCTATAATTATCTGAATGCATTGGAAAGTGCTTTTATCATTCAACGTATTCCCCGATATGATATTAAAGGAAAGGAAATTCTGCAGACGAATGAGAAGTATTTTGTAAGTGACCTTTCTTTGATTTATTCCGTGATGGGCTATCGTGACCGGTTGATTGCAGGTATGTTGGAGAATCTGGTCTGTCTGGAGTTGAAAAGAAGAGGTTATGAAGTGTATGCAGGCAAACAGGATGATAAAGAAGTGGATTTTGTAGCCATCCGTCGGGAAGAAAAGATTTATGTGCAAGTAACTTATCAGTTAGCTTCACAGGCCACTGTTGAGAGGGAGTTTGCTCCTTTGCTCGCCATTAACGACCATTATCCTAAATATGTAGTTAGCATGGACAGCTTGTGGCAGGATAACATGGAAGGTGTCAGGCATCGTCATATAGCCGATTTCTTGTTGGATGATGCTTGACGTTAAGGAATATAGAAAACGAAAAAGAGGAAATTCTCTGCGAGAATCTCCTCTTTTTTCATCTTTCACGAAAGATCGAATTATTTCTTCTTACGGTCACCGTAACGGCTCATGAACTTATCAACGCGACCTGCAGTATCTACCAATGTAGATTTACCTGTATAGAACGGGTGAGAAGTGTTTGAGATTTCAATCTTCAGCAACGGATAAGTTTCACCTTCGAATTCGATGGTTTCTTTAGTTGCTACAGTTGACTTAGACAAAAACATGTCACCATTTGACATATCTTTAAATACTACCGGACGGTATGATTCTGGATGAAGGCCTTTTTTCATTTCAGTATCTGTTTTTTTAATTTATATTCTGTTACTATTTTGGTAAGAAATAGTGTAATGGTCATTTTCAGAGCGCAAAGATAATGCTTTTCTGTGAAATAGAAAAAGGTTTTATGGAAAAAACTTCGATAAAGGTAATCTGTTTTATAAAATAAGTATGTCATCATCATTGGTTTATACAACTATATAAGGCACAGACTACCTATATATCCTGCATATAACAGGATTTTTCTCTTAATTCATATATAAATAACTGCGTGGATACAAGCAATACGCGTTACTGTCTTTTATCCGTTTATTTGCAAGGTAGACATTACAATCTAATGTCACACTCATATTCCTGCAGAAAAATGGTGTCTGATTTAAACCTTTTTCTACTATATTTTTCTTTCCGATGTTCGTTATTCGATGGATAATGCTTACTTTTGCGTAGAATTTTTATTCACTAACAATAAACTTTAAACAAAATGGTAAATTACAAAGATTTAGGATTGGTAAACACAAGAGAAATGTTTGCTAAGGCTATCAAAGGTGGATATGCTATCCCAGCATTCAACTTCAACAATATGGAACAAATGCAGGCTATCATCAAGGCTGCTGTTGAAACTAAATCTCCTGTGATTCTTCAGGTTTCTAAAGGTGCTCGTCAGTATGCTAACGCTACTTTGTTGCGTTACATGGCACAGGGTGCTGTAGAATATGCTAAAGAATTAGGCTGCGCACATCCGGAAATCGTTCTTCATCTTGACCACGGAGATACATTCGAAACTTGCAAATCTTGTATCGATTCAGGTTTCTCTTCAGTGATGATTGACGGTTCTCATCTTCCTTACGAAGAAAACGTAGCATTGACTAAGAAAGTTGTTGAATACGCTCACCAGTTTGACGTAACTGTAGAAGGTGAACTTGGCGTATTGGCTGGTGTAGAAGATGAAGTTTCTTCCGACCATCACACATATACTGACCCTGAAGAAGTAATCGACTTCGCTACTCGCACTGGTTGCGACTCTTTGGCTATCTCAATCGGTACTTCTCACGGTGCTTACAAATTTACTCCGGAACAATGCCACATCGACCCGAAGACTGGCCGTATGGTTCCTCCTCCATTGGCTTTCGAAGTATTGGACGCTGTAATGGAAAAACTTCCGGGATTCCCTATCGTTCTTCACGGATCATCTTCAGTTCCGGAAGAAGAAGTGGAAACTATCAACAAATATGGTGGTGCACTGAAAGCTGCTATCGGTATTCCGGAAGAAGAATTGCGTAAAGCTGCTAAGTCTGCTGTTTGCAAAATCAACATCGACTCTGACTCTCGTCTGGCTATGACTGCTGCTATACGTAAGGTATTCGCTGAAAAACCGGCTGAATTCGACCCACGTAAGTATCTTGGCCCGGCTCGTGACAATATGGAAAAACTGTACAAGCACAAAATTCTGAATGTGCTCGGTTCTGACAACAAATTGGCACAGTAATAATCTCCGGATTATTCCATAAATAAAAGAAAGGCTGCTACCGATAAACCGGTAGCAGCCTTTTAGTTGCTTTATAGTTCTTATCTATTTATCTTTCTTTGGGAGAGGAAGTTGTGGAGAGGAATTTTGAAAGAAGTCTTCTATCTTTTGTTTACTTTGAATATCTTTCAGCCACTTGGCGGCGGCATTGTAATAATTGGATTTTCCTAAAACAAGTTCGCCTCTCTCGTTCATTTCCGCTTCTTCTTTAGTGTCTTTAGGACGTGTTTTTAGGAATGCTTCCAAATAGCGTTCCGCATTTTTCTTATCTTTCAAGTCATAGAAGTATATATAGGCCATGTCATACAATAGTTTGTGGTTTTGTTTGTCATACCGCTGGTAGCGTTCTTTGATGGATGCAATCTGTTCTTTGTACATTTGTGCCATCTTGTAACAGTCGGTCATCCCGATGTAAAGTCGAGTCATACTGCTATCTTTGGGAATGGATAGATCAATGGCTTTTTCCAGATAGTCTACGCCCTCTTTTTTCCAGGAAGTTTTGGAACAGGCGCGACCGAGGTAATAAAGGAGATTGATATTGTTGGGATCATATTTACGGGCGACTTTCAAAAAATCATGAGCTTCGTAGTACTTCTCTGCTGCATAGTAACTGATGCCTAAATAATAACAAGTATGAAAAGAACTGTCTCCTTGGCTGACAAGATATTCATAACGTTGGATGGCAGTGGGGTAGTCTTGTTTCAAGCAGTATGCTAAAGCGTTCTGCCGGTTGACGGAAATGTTGGTACTGTCAATTTGCCGGTATTTTTCTGTAGCTTCGATGGCTTCGTCGAAATAAGAACCGGATATATTTAGAGCGCCTAGTTTGCTGGCAGCCAGATAATCGTCGGGATATTTAGCCTGGATATTGTAATAGCAACCTGCAGCGGGAAGAAGTTCGCCCATTCCTTCAAAGCTTTGAGCTTGTAGATGCAGGACAATGGCAGAACTGTCTTTTTCTGTCATCAGACTACTTTCACCAAGCGCCTCGCTAAACTTCTGTTGGGAGAGAAGCAAACTGATATATTGAATACGTACATATTTGTTTTCCGGATTCAGATCGAGTGTATGTTCATAATATTTTAGTGCTTGATTGTATTTAGCTAGTGCTCGGCAACATTCGGCCGCTTCAATGAAAGCACGAGTATTTGTAGTATCATTACAGATAATTTCTTGATAGGTAGCAAGTGCCTCTGTGGTGAGTCCTAGTCCACGCAACGCTTTGCCTTTCTGTAATAGCAGGGGAGGGGTAGTCTTTTTTTGAGCTATAAGAGAAAGGGCCGTCTCATAATCGTAGTTTGCCATAGCTTCTTGAATAGGGTCTATGTGTTGCGCTATTAGAGGAATGGTACAACAAAGAAAGAACAGAATGATAATCCGTTTCATAATATTTTATTTTAGTTGTTTGACTTATCTGCTGCAAGTTACTAAAAATATTATATTTACGAATTATTCGTAGATTATTTTGGATAGATTAACGGAATGATAAGAGAAGGTAACACAACAGTGCGCAATACAATACATGGGGCATGGTAGCTACAGTCTTTTTTACAGCAAGTCCTTATAATGAAAAATCACCTTTACTACTATAATGTAGCAAAGGTGATTTTTATAAATTCAAGGCTTTTAGGATAGTCTTATTTTTTATTTTAAGAACTGTTCAAACAGCCTCCTTGTATCTTACATCAAGAATCCGAGCAGGATACCGGCAGCAACAGCTGAACCGATCACTCCGGCAACGTTCGGACCCATAGCGTGCATCAACAAATAGTTGGTCGAATCGTATTCCAAACCAATCACTTGTGAGATACGTGCAGAGTCGGGGACAGCAGAAACCCCTGCATTACCGATCAATGGATTGATCTTGTTGCCCTTCTTCAAGAAGATATTGAATATCTTAACGAAGATTACACCGGATGCAGTTGCAATGATGAATGACAATGCACCGAGGGCGAAAATCTTGATAGAATCGAGCGTCAGGAATTCGGAAGCTTGCGTAGAAGCACCTACTGTCAGACCCAACAGGATAGTGATAGTATCAATCAACGGACCGCTAGCTGTATTGGCAAGACGACGGGTTACACCACTTTCTTTCAACAGGTTACCGAAGAACAGCATACCCAACAAAGGTAGACCGGAAGGAACCAGGAAGCAGGTCAGCAACAAGCCGATAATCGGGAAAATAACCTTCTCCGTGTGAGAAACGGCACGCGGCGGTTTCATGCGGATGACACGTTCGTGCTTGGTGGTGAGCAGACGCATGATAGGCGGCTGTATCACCGGAACCAACGCCATATAGGAGTAGGCGGACACCGCAATGGCTCCCATCAGGTTAGGTGCTAGCTTGGAAGAAAGGAAAATGGCCGTCGGGCCGTCTGCTCCACCAATGATACCGATAGCGCCGGCTTGCATCGGGTCGAAGCCCATTTCCAATGCGATCATGTAAGCACCGAAGATACCGAATTGTGCAGCAGCACCGATCAACATCAATTTCGGATTAGAGATAAGTGCCGAGAAGTCCGTCATGGCGCCGATGCCCAAAAAGATGAGCGGCGGATACCAGCCGGAAGTTACTCCCTGATACAATATATTCAATACGGAACCTTCTTCATAAATACCGACTTTCAGTCCGGCATCCATATTAAAAGGTATATTACCGATCAGCATACCGAAGCCGATAGGAATCAGCAGCATCGGTTCGAACTCTTTGGCTACCGCCAAATAGATGAACCCCAAACCCACAAGAATCATAACGACATGCCCTACAGTAGCATTTGCAAAGCCCGTGTATGTCCAGAAGTCGGCGAGGTTATTTCCTAAAAAGTTTATAAAATCTCCCATATTATTCAATAATTACGAGGTCATTACCTTCAAGAACAGAGTCTCCCTTGTTGACGTTGATGGCAGTAATCTTACCGTCCTTATCCGCATTGATATTGTTTTCCATCTTCATGGCTTCCAATATGATAATGGTCTGTCCTTTCTTTACAGTATCGCCTACATTCACTTTGATGTCGAGGATAACACCCGGCAGCGGAGATTTCACTCCTGATTTTCCGGTAGACGGAGCAGTCGGTTTCACTACCTGAGTAGGAGCAGTAGGAGCATTAGGCATAGGACGTACTGTTACAGGTTTGGCAGCAGGCTTCGGCTGTTTCTCCATTTCCACTTTATAGTGTGTACCGTTCACTTCTACATGAGCGATATTATCTTCAATATCTCCGATGGTTACTTTATATGAGTTACCGTTGATTTTATATTTATATTCTTTCATCGTTTTAACTTTTTAAAAGGTGACTTACTTTCTGGGAGGAGTTTCACGCAAAGTGTAAATCTTCGAACTCCATGGTGAGTAACTGCGTTTTACGCGAGTGATGGTCAGTACCGTTTCTTCTACGTCGTGCACTTCATCCTGCATTTCGTGCAATGCCATAGAAATCGCAGCGTAAACTTCGCCCGGAGCCTGTGACAGTTCCTTAGCTTCATGCTTGTCAATGCCTTTAGATTTCATAGCATTGCGCTTGCTCAAATTTACAGCTACTTTTCCTACAATCTTGAAGGCAATAAAGAGAAGAATCAATCCGCAGAATACTACACTCATGGCAGAGATAGACATGCCGACACCGTCAGCATCATGCTCTTCGAATTTTTCCATCTTGGCATTGCTGTCAAGAGTTTTGTTGTTCGTACTCGGGGTCACGTATTTGTCACCACTTCCACCTTTTACCTCCCACTCCGCTGCTCCGTCGCTGACACGAGCGTATGACTGGTTGGGACCAAGAACACCTGCGGGCACTACAATCTTGTCGAGCAGCTTTCTACCGGAGTCAAACAGACCGATCCAGTTGGCCGTTTCCGGATTCAGCTTGAAGCTGGTGTGGAAAGTACCGCGGTTAGGTTCGCCATCTGCCCAGAATAGTGCATGTTGACGTGGCTTCACTAATGTAAGTATATCACCTTTCGGGATAAAGTAAGTAACTGTATCGCCCGGTTGGCTGCTTACTTTCAACAAGCAAGCTGCCAGGTCGGCGCTACCGAATGATTTATTGAATATTTCAATCCATGCGCTGTGCAATCCGTAGTCATCTTGAAAATTATTCTGATTGTCTATCAGGATTTCGTTCAGTACCAGCTTGTTGTTCGACTTTTGCTCTCCACAAGAAGTCAGCCCAATCAGCAACAGCAAAGAAAGGAATATTCCGATTTTGGTTTTGTTCATAATCGTTCTTGTTTTAATGTGAAAAGTAGGATTACAACGGAATATTACCATGCTTCTTAGCCGGATTACTCAATTTCTTAGTCTGCAACTGCTGCAAAGCACGGATTACGCGGAAACGCGTGTTGCGTGGTTCAATCACATCGTCGATGTAGCCGTATTTGGCTGCATTGTAAGGATTGGCAAACAGTTTCGTGTATTCTGCTTCTTTTTCAGCAAGGAATTGAGCGGGATTTTCCTGATCTTTGGCTTCGCGTGCGTACAATACTTCTACTGCTCCTGCTCCACCCATTACTGCGATTTCAGCAGTCGGCCATGCGTAGTTCATGTCACCGCGAAGTTGCTTACAGCTCATTACGATGTGAGAACCACCGTAGGATTTACGCAATGTAATCGTAACCTTAGGTACAGTAGCTTCACCGTAAGCATACAATAGCTTAGCACCATGAAGGATAACGCCGTTGTATTCCTGACCTGTTCCCGGAAGGAATCCCGGTACGTCTACTAACGATACGATAGGAATATTGAATGCATCGCAGAAACGCACGAAACGTGCACCCTTGCGAGATGCGTTGCTGTCGAGCACACCAGCCAGATACTTAGGCTGATTGGCAACAATACCTACCGATTGTCCGTTGAAACGGGCGAAACCAATGATGATATTCTTTGCATAATCTTTCTGGATTTCAAGGAACTCACCGTTGTCCACAATAGCGCCGATAACTTCGTACATGTCATACGGTTTAGTAGGGCTGTCGGGGATAATATCATTCAAAGAATCTTCCAAACGGTCGATTGGGTCTGTACAATCTACATAAGGAGCTTCTTCAAGGTTGTTTTGAGGAATATAACTCAACAGTTTACGAATCAGTTCGAAACCTTCTTCTTCTGTTTTAGCGGTGAAATGAGTCACACCTGATTTAGTGGAGTGAACGCTTGCGCCACCGAGGTTTTCCTGGCTAACGTCTTCACCTGTTACGGTCTTCACAACTTTTGGTCCGGTAAGGAACATATAAGAAGTACCTTCCATCATTAGCGTGAAGTCGGTCAAAGCCGGAGAATAAACAGCACCGCCGGCACAAGGACCGAAGATACCTGAAATCTGTGGGATAACACCGGAAGCAAGGATATTGCGTTGGAAGATTTCTGCATAACCTGCCAAAGCGTTGATACCTTCCTGAATACGTGCACCACCCGAGTCGTTGATACCGATACAGGGAGCGCCCATCTTCATGGCTTGATCCATGATTTTACAAATTTTCAATGACATCGTTTCTGACAGTGAACCGGCAGAAACAGTGAAGTCCTGTGCGAACACATATACCAGACGTCCTTCGATCGTACCGCAGCCGGTTACTACACCGTCTCCCGGGTAATGTTTTTTCTCCATGCCGAAGTTCGTGCATCTGTGCTCAACGAACATGTCCATTTCTTCGAAGCTACCCTCGTCAAGCAGCATAGCCAGACGCTCGCGTGCTGTGTATTTCCCTTTTTCGTGTTGCTTCGCAATTGCTTTTTCACCGCCTCCGATACGTGCTACGGCACGGCGTTCAATAAGCTCTTTAATTTTTTCAAGTTGATTACTCATGAGTTCTTGTTGGTTTTAGAGTTTATGATTAATGTTCGCAGAGTTCTGTTAACACACCCAAAGTTGATTTCGGGTGAAGGAAAGCGATATTCAAACCTTCAGCACCTTTGCGGGGAGCTTTGTCGATAAGGCGGATTTCTTTGCCTTCTGCCTCTGCCAGCGCATTGGCTACGCCATCTTCTACAGCAAATGCGACGTGGTGAACGCCTGCACCTTTGTTTTCAATGAATTTGGCAATAGTACTCTCCGGGCAAGTAGGCTCCAACAGTTCAATTTTTGTTTCGCCCACTTTTAAAAAAGCAGTTCTTACTTTCTGATCTTCCACTGTTTCAATGTTGTAACACTTCAGACCTAATACATTTTCGTAGTAAGGAAGGGCTTCTTCGATGCTTTTTACAGCAATGCCCAGATGTTCAATGTGTGAAATCTTCATAACTATACTTTTTTTATTTGGTTTTAAATCTGTGCTTATAAGGCATAAAACAGCACAAAGAAAGACATTTCTTATCTAATAAAGAAATATTTCTGCATTTAATTATTGGATTATTAAACAGAAAAAATGGTGGGAAAGGAGCATAAAACATTGTTTTGTAATCTTGAGATTACATTTAGACATAAAACTTGACTAAGAGTTTGTTCAGCCAACTCCAATTGACGCGGAACCAACGGCGGGTACTGCTTTGTTTTCCTCCGAAGCGAAGAACGAAATCACGATAACCGTGTTTACGGAACGGAAGTCCTACATCCATAAATTCCATGTGGCGGAATCCCCGTTGGTGTGCGTCTTCCAATGCTTTCCAAACGGCTAGCACACCCGGATATTGAAGTGCGTATGTCTTTCTCATTCCTCCCGAAAACCAAAGGTATGCGTCGTCTCCCGAATAGATACAGACAGAACCGCCAATGATTTTCTCTTTGTATTTCACAACGAATATTTTTGCCTGTTGTCCTTTGATTAACATATTGTTCATGTGGCGGAAAAAATCGTTGGCCGGGAAATATCTGCGTATGCGGGAGGAATAAATCTTGTGCAGCATCCGTGAGAAATCGTGTATCTCTTCCACGGTATGTGCTTCCTCTACTCTGGCTCCATTCTTGAGTCCTTTTTTTATCTGACGCATACGCGACGGACTGAACCGGTCTTCTGTCTTTTCCATACTGTGCAGCGAATTGCGTACCCGCAACCAGTTGACTGGGAAATAATCGTTGGTACGGAAAACCCGATAACCGAACATCGAATTGTTCAGGTTCCGGAATTCGATCAGGACACAGCTGCGCGATGCTTCTTGTGTGAGATGTTCGAGCATATCGCCGAAGACTTCTTCTGCCTTTTCTTTGTTGGTCGAAAGAGACTCGTCCAGAAATTCGCCTTCACTATATACTACACAATGTTTCACTAAAGAAGAAGGGAGCCACTTCTTTGCTTTGCGGATGGCAGCAAGCAGGCGTGCCACCGGTCTGCCGTCTTCTGTTGCCACTATTAATAAAGGAGTATACCCAGGAGTTGCTTCATAAATCAGAAATAACTCTTTGGAATGGAAGGTATTTTTTCCCGGCAATTCAGGAATATCCTTCCCATGATAATATGTTGTTAGTTTCAGTGGCATCTAGGTACAAATTTACACTTTTTATTCTTTATTCAACAACAAAATAAAGAATTTGTTGGAGCTGCTTGAAGTAAAGTATAATATATCGTTGCGTATTTAATGGAGAAAATGTATTTTATAGGAGAAATATGGTATGAAAAGTGAGTACGTATTAAAATTAGTTTCGTCTTTAATTAAAGATTATAATCGAATAGTTTTTGCAAAACAACGAGAATTAATATTAACTTTAAATTAGAACGAATGAGATGTAATGCATTTGTTGAAGCATGGAAGAATCATCATAGACGCGCTTCCATGATTTTAGGGCTGTCTTTATTGTCTGCCCCTCTGTCATATTCTGTGTATGCAGAAGATGGAGTTTCTAATACTATGGTGCAAGTTGTCACACAAACGAAAACTGTGAAAGGAACTATCATTGATGAAAGCGGGGAGCCGTTGATTGGGGTTTCTATCGTTGTGAAAGGAACAAGTACAGGTACGATTACCGATTTTAACGGTAACTTCTCTATCGATCTTCCGGCGGGAAGAAAAGAACTGGTCATTTCTTATATCGGTTACAAAGAACAAACGGTGACTGTGACGGGTAACGGACCGGTCAATGTGAAAATGATTTCGGATACGCAGGCATTGGATGAAGTGGTGGTCATTGGCTACGGTGCAGTGAAGAAACGTGATTTAACAGGGGCGGTTGCTTCAGTGAAATCGGAAGACATTACGATGAATCCGGGCACAAACCCGATGGAAGCGTTGCAGGGTAAAGTAGCGGGATTGGATATTACGAGAGAATCGGGTCAAGCGGGTTCAGGAGTGAAAATGCAATTGCGCGGTAACCGTTCATTGACAGCAAGTGGTAATCCTATGTTTATTATTGACGGGATGCCGGGTGACTATGCGACACTGAATCCGAATGATATTGAATCTATTGAAGTGTTGAAAGATGCTTCTTCTACGGCTGTTTATGGTTCTTCCGGTGCCAATGGTGTTGTAATCATTACTACCAAAGGCGGAAAAGAAGGAAAATTGACTGCTAATTTTAATGCTTTTTTTGGTATAAACAGCTGGTCTACAATGCCGGAAGTCCGCCAAGGAGAAACCTACATGGAGGGCTTGCGTACAGCTCACAAAAATGCGGGTACTTATGTGGATGATGCCAATATGTTTACTAACCCTGCTTATTATGAAGCTTATCAAAACGGGAAATACATTGACTGGGTAGATGAATTGCTGCATACGGGGACTGTTCAGAATTATAGTTTGTCGGTTTCAGGAGGTACAAAAAATACAAAGGCCTATATGTCTATGAATTTCTCCGATGAAAACGGACAATACAACGATGATAATTATAAATTGTATTCAACAAATATTCGCATCGATCACACAATCAATAAATGGTTTACTACAGGAATTAGTATTCAGGCATCTTATGTGCATCAGAATAAGCCTTTTGCAAAGATTCAAGATGGTATGACGGCTATTCCTTATGGTGAAATCTATGACGAGAATGGCAATGTTAATCCTTATCCGATTGAAGGGGATGCCGGCTATTTGAATCTTTTGATGAATAATAAAAGTAATTGGAGAAACCAATCCCAGAATACAAAACTGTATGTGAATCCTTATATTAAAATAACTCCGATTAAAGGATTGACATGGGAGTCACGCGTGAATGGGACGTTGACTTATTCCCGTTCGAATAGTTTCCAGGGAGATGGCTCGTACAACTTTTATAAAGCGGGAGGAAATGTAGAGACAGATACGAATGCCAAGATTACTCAAAACAGATCATATAATTATAAGTGGGAAAATATCGTAACTTACAACTTTAATATTGCTAAGATACATGAATTTACGCTTACTGGTGTGTCTACCTGGAATCATAACCAGACGGATAACACGGAAATGACAGGAACAGGTATTGCTAACAATAAATATTTGTGGGAAGGATTGGAAAAAGCTGCCGTTCAGAAGAATTCATCCAGTTATACCATGTCTAAAGGAGTCGGATTAGTAGGACGTATCAACTACTCTCTATTGGGTAGGTATTTGCTTTCTGCTTCTATTCGTCGGGATGGTTCTTCACGTTTGGCTAAAGATCATAAATGGTCTAATTTCCCGGCTGTTTCATTGGGATGGCGTATTTCTGACGAGAAGTTTATGGAAAGTACAAGAAACTGGTTGGATAATTTAAAAATTCGTGTGGGTTACGGTATTTCTGGTACGGCCAGTATTGATCCTTATTCTTCCTCTTCTTCTCTGGAGTCCGGATGGTTGACGTTAGGTGGTGAAAAAACGCAGATTTATAATCTCACTAAAATAATAGCTAATCCGGAACTGACATGGGAACGTTCAAAGAACACCAATATCGGTATTGATGCTTCTTTCCTGAATAATCGTATCAATGTGACATTGGATATGTATAAGACTAAGACGGAAGGTGTGATATGGAAAAAATCATTACCTGTAGTGAACGGTTCCTATAGTTCTAAAGAGCAATATCTGACCAATATAAACTTGTGTGAAACTAAAAATAAAGGTCTTGAGCTTGCTTTGAATACCCGCAACATTGAAACTAAAAATTTTCAATGGACATCGGCTCTGACTTTTGCATATAATAAGGAAGAGATTACGAAACTGACCGGAACTGCTAATGATAAAGTAATCAATGGCGATTATACGTATGCGGTAGGTAGTGCAATCAACTCTTTTTATCACTACAAATTGGATGGTATCTGGCAGAAAGGTGAAGAAGCTGATGCTGCTGTGTTTGGATTGAAGCCGGGATCTATAAAGATTAATGTGCCTGATATGGTGCGGCATACGGATACGGACGGTAGTGTCTACTATACGAAGGTGAATGCTGACGGACAGGAAATCCGTTATGATGCTTCTAATACATATTCTGTGTCTGCTGATGATTATCAAGTATTGGGACATAACTCTCCGGATTGGACAATGGGTTTCCAGAATACTTTGACATATAAAGATTTTGATTTAAGTATTTATATGTATATGCGTTGGGGACAGATGATTAAATATTCTGTATTGACGGATTATGACCCGACAGGGTTGAACAACTATCCTACTTATTTCAATGTATGGTCTGAAACAAATCCTTCGAACGATTTTCCAGCCATGGATGCTTCTATCAAGGATAAGTTGAGCTATTATCCGGGCTTTGCAGCGTTGTCGTATGTAGATGGATCATTCTTTAAAATAAAGAATATAACATTGGGATATACTATGCCTGATAAATTGGCTAAAAAATTGGGATTGGGCAAGCTCCGTGTGTATGGAACGATTACTAATCCATTCGTTATTGCAAAAAGTCATTTGTTGAAGGATTATGATCCGGAAATGAATGGTGGTTTGAACTATCCATTGACAAAACAGTTAGTCTTTGGTCTTAATCTTTCATTTTAATTCTCTAAACTGATAAATAATGAAGAAATTAGTATATAATGTGGCCTTAGCATTGTGTGCGATGGTTACTATCAATTCATGTTCATTGGATGAATATAATCCAATGGAAGTTACCGGTGAAGAAACGTTGGCTACGTTTGACGGGTGGTACGGAATGCAAACCCAGTGTTATAACCCTATTTATAGTCAACTGTATACTGTGACAGACTTTTTATCTGTTGCAGAGGTTGGTACGGATACGTGGTTGACGGCAAATAATAATGATAACTCGAAAGAACTCTTTTATTATGAATCTCTGACGCCGAGTAAAGATAAGGCATGGGATAAATTATTTATGCAGGCGTATACTGCTTTGGGGATATGTAATACCGTTATAAATCGTGCGGAAAGTGTAGAAGGAAATGCGGATGATATTCGTGTGTTAACAGCCGAAGCACGTTGTTTGCGTGGTTTTTATCATTTGATATTGACTACATATTTTGGTCCGATCACTCTTTGTATGAATGAAGCGGGAAATAATATTGTGTTGGAACCTAAACGTAATACGTTATCTGAAATTTATTCATACATCATTGATGATTTGAAATATGCTGCGGATAATCTGAATACAACTCCTTACGGTAATAATCGTGCCCGTGTTTCAAAAAAATCGGCTATGGGACTTTTGGCTCGTGCCTACATACAAGGAGCCGGCCAGGGGTTGAGTGAGAATGGTGTTTCTTACTGGCAAAGAGCGGCAGATGTTGCAGAAAGCTTTATTGCGGATACAGAAGCTGGCGGAGGTACTTATGGAGGTTATCTTTATAAAGATATATCGGATATGTGGGCTGATGGCAATAACCGTACTAATAAAGAAGCGCTTTTTGTTGCAGCAGGTTGTGATGCCGGTGATGATGACGCATGGGATTATTCGAATGCGGGATATAATAAATTGTTTACGTATACTTACTGGAATCAGACGAACCTGTCGGATATTAGTAAGATTACATCCGACAAACAGAACTATTTTTATGGACGTACCAACAATGGCAACTGCGCACCATCTAAATATTTGCTGGACTGCTTTGAACCAACTTGGGATAAACGTTGGGAGAATTCATTCCAGACTGCTTTCGGGGCATTTTCTATGGAAAAAGTGGCATGGATTCCGTATACTAAGAATATAGTGACTTTGACTAGCGATTTATGTCAGAAGTATGGTATTGATGCTTCTCATGTGGGTGAAAAAATTTATCCCTATGTTGATTGTGATGGCAAAACGATGTCTCATGGAGGAAATCAGTATACAGCATCTGTGTGGCCCAAAGGGGTGACTACAGGAGATATATCAACATTGATGACTCCTAAAAAAGTATATGTAATAGATTATCCATTGCCTGCGGATGATAATCGTTTCTTCCTCTATTTATCCAAAGAACCTTTGTCGGCGGAAGACAAGAAAGACCGTGTTTATGCATGTGTGAATATAGATGATTTGTTTGATGCAAATGGCAATTACGTGAAAACACAGAATGATATGCCTGGCAGTTATGATCGTACTTCAAAAGTATATGCAACATACCCATGTCTGAATAAGTTTATCTGGAGTTATGAAGGAGTATATTATGGAAGTAACTTGCAAATCCGTAATGGTGATATTTTTGTGATGCGTATGGCAGAAGTTTATTTGATTGCTGCCGAGGCTGAACAACATTTGGGTAATGGAACAAAAGCTGCAGGATATTTGAACACGCTTCGTGCCCGTGCGGCTCGTTCCGGAGCTTTGGAGTCGTCTTACAAGCTGACTACTGTCACCGAAGAAGATATCTACGATGAATATGCACGTGAACTTTGTGGAGAACATTCACGTTGGGCATTGTTGCAGCGTCATCAAGCATTCTCAACTCGTTTGGCGAAATATAACAAACGTGCTGCTTCCAGTTTTAAATCTTATAATATATGGCGTCCTATATCACAAACATTCCTTCAACAGATTGATAATGCTGAAGAATATGGAGACAATGGATATGGTACAACAGCTAAGTCTGGTCTGGACGGATTTTTACAATAACAATATAGATTAAATTTTAATTTTCGGAGGGGATATGTCGTGATGATATGTCCCTTTTTTCTATATTTTCTATATCTTTGTGTAATCGAACAGAACTTTTAAAAAGCGGAACTATGTTAGAAGAAATTTTAGCTTACAACAAGCAATTTGTTGAGAACAAGGGATACGAATCGTATATTACCAATAAATATCCCGATAAGAAAATAGCTATTCTTTCCTGTATGGATACCCGACTGACTGCTTTGCTGCCAGCAGCATTAGGAATTAAGAATGGCGATGTGAAAATGATAAAAAATGCAGGTGGCGTTATTTCCCATCCTTTCGGTAGCGTGATACGTAGTTTGCTTGTTGCTATTTTTGAGTTGGGGGTAGAGGAAATAATGGTGATTGCTCATTCTGATTGTGGAGCTTGCCATATGCATAGTGAAGAAATGCTCGAAAAAATGAAAGCACGCGGAATCAATCCGGATTATATTGACATGATGCGTTTCTGCGGAGTTGACTTTCATTCGTGGCTGGATGGTTTCGAAGATACGGAAAAGTCGGTGAGAGGAACAGTCGATTTTATTGTACGCCATCCTTTGATCCCTTCAGATGTGACAGTCTACGGATTTATTATTGATTCTACGACCGGAGAATTGACCCGGATTGTATAGATAATTAGATAGATAGGTAAATAGATAAACTGCTTTTTTAATCCCCTAAATATAGTGACGCTATCCTATCATGATAGTGACGCCATTCTTATTGTATAGTGTCGCTATGTCTGGAGGATAGTGACGCTATTTTGAAGACAAAAAAATAAGGCAGCTTTTTGTCGGCTGCCTTTATCTTTCTGCGGTTATATACTTTCTTTGACTGGTGCACTCATTTGTGACAAATAGGGTGTCCGTACATCTCAATTTCTGCCTCACGGCTAGCTTTACGATTCGCTTTAACGTAATCGTCCTGTGTAATTCGCTTTTTCATAATGAAATTATTTCTCTGTGCAAAGATACAATATATTCTTCATTTAGTATAAACTTTTATTTCCTATTACGCTCGGTTTGCATTATCTTTGCATACATTAATCAAATGAAACCGGAAATAATATGGAAAATTTCAGTGAATTGATAAAGAACCGTCGTAGTATGCGGAAGTTCACCGATGAAGAGTTGACACAAGATCAGGTCGTTACGTTGATGAAAGCAGCTTTGATGTCCCCTTCTTCCAAACGTAGTAATAGTTGGCAGTTTGTAGTGGTTGATGATAAAGAGGTATTGAAAGAATTGTCTCATTGCAAAGAACAGGCTTCTTCGTTCATTGCCGATGCAGCTTTGGCGATTGTTGTAATGGCCGATCCGTTGGCCAGTGATGTTTGGATTGAAGACGCTTCCATTGCTTCCATCATGATACAGTTGCAGGCTGAAGATCTTGGCTTGGGAAGTTGTTGGGTGCAGGTTCGCGAACGTTTCACTGCCACCGGAATGCTTTCCGATGAATTTGTCCATGGAATTTTGGATATTCCCTTGCAACTTCAGATTCTTTCTGTCATTGCTATCGGACATAAAGGGATGGAACGTAAACCTTTCAACGAAGAACATCTTCAATGGGAGAAAATTCACATTAATAAATTCGGAGGAAAATAAGTATGGGAGCTGCTAAAGCGAGTAACAGCAAAGATACCTATCTGGCTACTGCTGTTACCTTTATCGTTATCGGAGCACTTTATCTGATTGATAAACTGATTCATTTCTCTTCCATTGGACTGCCTTGGGTGATGAATAAGGACAATATGCTATTGTACGCCTCGATCTGTTTCCTTATTTTCAAACGCGATAAATCAATTGGTTTTGTGTTGCTTGGGCTTTGGTTAGTGATGAATATCGGTTTGGTCATGTCCTTATTGGGTTCGTTATCCGGATATCTGTTGCCATTGACACTGCTCATCATCGGAATCGTTTTATTCTGGTTTGCAAAACGATAAGAGAATAATGAAAAGAAGTATAGAAGATACACCGATCGTGTTTATCGGTGCAGGTAACTTGGCTACTAATCTGGCGAAAGCTCTTTATCGTAAAGGTTTCCGCATTGTACAGGTGTATAGCCGGACTATGGAATCTGCCCGTACCTTAGCCGAGAAAGTAGAAGCTGAATATACAACAGATTTACAGGCAGTCTCCAAAGATGCAAAATTGTATATCGTATCGTTGAAAGATGATGCTTTAGTAGATTTGTTACCGCAGATAACAGAAGGAAAGCAAGCGTCTTTGTTGGTGCATACGGCAGGAAGCATTCCGATGAGCGTTTGGGAAGGGCATGCAGAACGTTACGGAGTATTTTATCCGATGCAGACATTCAGCAAACAACGTGAAGTTAAATTTCAGGAAGTGCCTTTCTTTGTTGAAGCGAAAAGGCCGGAAGACGTGGAATTGTTGAAGGCTGTTGCCGCCACACTTTCGGAAAAGGTCTACGAGGCTTCTTCCGAGCAACGTAAGAGCCTTCATTTGGCTGCTGTTTTTATCTGTAACTTCACCAATCACATGTATGCATTAGCAGCTGATTTGCTTGAAAAATACAACTTGCCTTTCGATGTCATGCTTCCGCTGATAGATGAAACAGCACGTAAAGTCCACGAATTGGCGCCACGTGATGCACAGACCGGACCCGCTGTTCGTTACGATGAGAATGTGATGAGTAATCATCTTGCCATGTTGGTAGATTCTCCGGCATTGCAGGAAATATATAAACTAATGAGCAAAAGTATCCATGAGCACCATCAATTATGATTTATCCCGTATCAAAGCTTTAGCTTTTGATGTGGACGGAGTATTGAGTTCGACAACCGTACCTTTGCATCCTTCCGGAGAACCGATGCGCACGGTGAATATCAAAGATGGGTACGCCATCCAGTTGGCTGTGAAAAAAGGACTTCACATAGCTATCATCACCGGTGGCCGGACAGAAGCGGTACGTATCCGTTTTGAGGGACTGGGAGTGAAGGATTTATACATGGGTTCTGCTGTGAAGATACATGATTATCGTGCTTTTCGTGATAAGTACGGATTGACCGATGATGAAATTCTATATATGGGTGATGACGTGCCGGATATTGAAGTGATGTGTGAGTGCGGACTGCCATGCTGCCCGAAAGATGCCGTGCCGGAAGTGAAATCCGTTGCAAAGTATATTTCTTATGCAGACGGTGGTCGTGGATGCGGACGTGATGTAGTGGAGCAGGTGCTGAAAGCTCACGGTCTATGGATGGTGGAAGACGCCTTCGGTTGGTAACTTAATCATAAATAATCGTTGTTTAATAACGAATAAAACCATGCTTGATAACTTAAATAAATATCAGATTATATTAGCTTCCAATTCTCCCCGTCGGAAAGAACTGATGTCGGGACTAGGAGTAGACTATGTAGTCAGAACATTGCCGGATGTAGACGAGTCATACCCGGATACATTGGTAGGTGCTGAAATACCTGAATATATTGCCCGTGAAAAGGCGGATGCCTACCGTACCATGATGAAGCCGGGAGAATTATTGATTACGGCAGATACCATAGTCTGGTTAGATGGGAAAGTACTTGGGAAACCGGAGGGTAGGGAAGGAGCCATTGAAATGCTTCGCGCTCTCTCGGGAAAATCTCATCAGGTTTTCACAGGGGTTTGCCTGACTACTACTGAGTGGCAAAAAAGCTTTACCGCTTCCTCCGAAGTGCTGTTTGATGTCTTGTCGGAAGATGAAATCCTGTATTACGTAGATCGTTATCAGCCAATGGATAAGGCAGGAGCTTATGGCGTTCAGGAGTGGATCGGGTATATCGGGGTTAAATCAATTTCCGGTAGTTTCTATAATATTATGGGACTTCCCATACAGAAACTGTACGGAGAGTTGAAAAAGCTGTAGTAAGTATCTTGAATATATCTGAATATATCAGTGTAATAAACTTATTGATTACATGAAATACATAAGATATACTTAGTCCAATAATGCAAAAAGGCTACCTCAAAATAGAAAATGAGGCAGCCTTTTTCTGTATTTTTAAGCAGGAACATTTACTGAATATCCCAAACTGAAAGATGTGGAAGACTATAATAAATCCAACATCAGAGGAATATCTTCTTCCCGAATTCCTTGTGTGAGAAGAGCTTCTTCATCTTTATGGAACATTTCCAGGAATCGTTCCCGGTTTCCACTAGCCGTAATGGCTTTTCCATAGAAAACGGAAGCTTTCTGAATATCTCCCATCACCCAGGCGACATGTCCTGCATTCATATAGTCAATAGCCAGAGGCTTTTGTTCTATTATTTTTTCATAATACTTCATCGCCTGTTCATGTTTCTGGCTGATAAATGAACACCATCCGATACCACGCCATGCCTTAATACAGTTGTTCTCGATGAAATCCAGTTTGAAGAAATAATTCAGTGCTTCTTCATATTGCCCCAATTCGGCCAGACAGCTACCGATATGGAAAGTCACATTGGTATCTTCCGGAGCAGCTTCTTCTACCTTCTTATAATAGGTGATTGCTACCTGGTAATTTCTGTTCAACCGATAACAAATAGCCAGATGGCGATTGTTCCAGATATTATCCGGTTTCAACGTGTCTGCTTTCAGGTAAGCCTGGATAGCTTCTGCATATTTCTTTCTTTTCTGCAATGCATAGCCAAACTTCTGGTAATATTCAGCACTCTCTCCTTCGAATCCGCCAATCGTTTCCAACTCTTCATAAATTTCAATAGCCTCGTCCCAACGTTCCTTTGACAGGTAGAAATCGGCAATGGGGAATAATACATCTTCCCAGTGCAATATATTGTCGAGTGCAGGGACATGATGAAGATCGAGCTTCTCTTTAAAAATATCTCTGAATTCACTCTTGCGCACACTAAGTTTGAAGAAACGATACAAATCGTGCAGGTACTGGTTGCTGACCGTTCCCGGACGTTCATTGAATTTCTTCATCGTCTCAACATTCGATTTCTCCGCCAATTCTGCAACCTGTTGTTCATTCAGTTGGCTCAACATCATATCCTGTTGTGACTGTGGCAATTGATGGATCGTGAAAAAGAGAGAGTACTTATCACTGTTACTGAAGAATCCCGATTGAAGAATTAAATCCAGTAGACTGCCTCCCTGATTTCCTGCCTGCTTCATTGCCTTGAGCACATTAGACTGTTGCTTGCTGAATGGATAAAACCAGTTATGCACCTCGCGGAAGAACGGATAGTTTTTCAAAGCCGCAAAAGTACTCATATATACATCTGCACCCTCCAACTGCAATTCGTTCATTTCACGCAATTTATCCCCCAGTCCGGATTTCTCGAATGCATCTTCCCAATCCGGATTCATGTCGTTGTTCTCTTCATCGCTTTCTTCAAAGCCGAACCGCATATTTTTCATGGAGGAAACATTCTTCAGCATTTCGGGAATAATCTCCTCCCTCATCTTTTTGTCAATCTTTTCCGTTTCCTGACATAATAGCATTTGGCGGTAAATGCGAGCGACATCTTCTCTGAATGAAGGAATTTCTTCCATGAGATCCACCCTTTTTATCAGTTCCGGATAGAAAGTAAGTCGGCTTCTGTAAATGTGGAAAATAATCATCGCACCAACCAATGCCCGTTGGCTGACGTTGACGTTGGGATGCTCGTAAGCATCAAGCAACCACATTATTTTTCGTAAGTCGAAACATTCCATCAAGCTCAATGTGAGGGCACTGACAAATAAGCATAAATCATCTCCCGGAAGTAATTCCGAGGCAAGCATGGCTTTTGCATCTTCCTCGTCTTCGGGAGTCCAGGCACTGTTTGTCCATGTTCTGATAAACATAAACTTGAGCGTGTCCTCATGCCGCTTTAATACTTCATCCATCTTTTCGTCAGACAGTAATCCGCTGACTGCCAAGTCGTCATTAAAAGACTCCAGTATGTGTAATATGGTTTTAAGACCATAGTTTGACAAATCTGGCGATTTGGGAGTACGTCGTACTTCATGATAGTATCTTGATGAAGCGTTATCCAATATGAGCAAACGTGATTGGTCGGCAATTCCCCACGTGTCTGATACCATTTTCTGATACAGATTCCATCGTTCAGGGTCATTTGCTCCCTGTTTCATGTATTCCAGCATATATTTGTAGGAAGTCTGCAATTGTTCCAGGCGGGTGCGTAGATCCCAGTCAGGACACTGCCACAGCAGAGATTCCAACTGCATCAGAGCTTCCTTGAGCCTTTTCTCTTCAAGTAAGGTACGTATATATGCGTATTGTTCATTAATCGTTTTTTCGTTCATCATTATTTAATTATTTATTTTTTCCAATCCAGGTCAAACGTTTCCAGAGACCCTCAAAAGGACCATGTTTATGGTGTCGGAGCCACCACGAACAGAATACCATTTGTAATAGAACAAAAAGGATGCCAAAAAGGAAGCTATATGTGATTCCTAAATATCGTCCCAATTCGAATCCCCAATGATAGAACAAAAGAGAACCGAAAATGGATTGCCCGAGATAATTCGTTAAACTCATTTTACCATAAGATGTGAAACGCATAAAGAAACTGCGGTCTTTCACACGGTAGAAAGTCAACAGTAATCCTGTCACCAGTAATACCATGAAACTAAGGCTGCTGAATGAACTTAATATCAACTGTAGAGGAACAAGGACGGCACTCCGTTCGATGAATTCCGGCAACATATTGTTCAATCCGTAGATGGGGAAGAAGCAGAGAAGCGAAATGGCTAATGCTTTTAACCACAAGCGTTCGTTCTGTTCGCTATACAGGAAATATTTGCGGCGGCCAACCAGCATTCCGAATAGGAATAATCCCGGTGTTTGTAAGATACGTCCATGTTCCAAAGCCCAGGTCATGTTAGCCATTTGTCCTTCCCACATATTCATGCGGACTGTTTCAAGGAAGTTGCCATGTTTTTGTACGTCGAAAGCGATGCTGAAATAATAACCTGCCAAACTTTTACCTGCCACATAGTCAGGATTGCACAAGGCATAGATCAGTTTTGCCCAGTCGATAGGTTGAAGGATTAATAAAGTAGCAAAGATGGCAACTGTACGGTCACTCATCCGGCAGAATATCGGCAGGATAATTCCTAAAATCGCATACATGGTTAATATTTCGCCGGTAAAGAAAGCGGCATTGAATTGTCCTATAATGAATAGGATGAATAATCTCCATAAAAAACGCAGGCGGAAATCTTTCCCTCTCCGTTGTTGGTTATTGTCCTGAATATAGAAACTGAAACCGAAGAGCAAAGCAAATACAGCGTATGCTTTATTACTGAATGTGAAGAATAATCCTCTCCAGATAGCCTGATCGGTAAATTTCATCCATTCAAAAGGGACTTCTTCCGGGAAAGAATAGAAATTAAAGTGTTCGATGCTGTGCAAGAGGATGATCCCCATTACTGCCAATCCTCTTAATACGTCGGCCACGTCTATTCGGGCGTTGGTTTCGGCGATTTTGTGTTCCATGATTTTTGTTCTGTTATTAATAAGGTTTATATTTTATAATTATTTGATTCGGCTGCTTCAACTCTACTGCTTTAATCCTATTGTTAAGGTACTACTTACTATAGCCTTGATACTTTACTCTTGGAACTTAACCCTGATGCTTCGGCTCTAATACTTGATACCTAATACTTAAATTTAGTCCTTGAATTTAAAACCTCACTTGTACCTGTGCCTGTATCAGGTTGGAATCTTTTTGTCCGTCTCCTTTCTTATTACAAAAGGTGTATTGTGCCTGTAACCGGCATCTGGGATAAAACCAGTATTGTACGCCTGCAATATAGTTATTTTGTTTGAAATCTGCTGCTTTGTTCGGGTCGAAATAATCGAACGAAGCGATGAAATCGAAATTCCGGGCGAAGCGCACGCTTCCTGTTGCATAGAAACCTTCACTTTTCACATTCCTGTCTTTTCCGGCAAGATATTCCGTACGCAGATTAAAAGTGGAAGTGGTGACAACCCCTCCTGCACTCCAGCGTCTCTTGGCGTAATTTTCTCCTGCTTTGATTCCGGTATATTCAGAGTCAGCTATGGCGTGTCCTGTTCCGCGGATAAACGAACCACCTACGGACAACCATTTCAGCGGATTAACCATCAGATTACCGACCACATCTTTTTGACTGTTTTTGTCTTTGGTATTCAGTCCCTGTCCGTTCATTACAGCTACTTTATATTGTAGGAAGTCACGAAATAATTTCCCGTGAAGCATCATACCTATATCCCGTCCGGAAGTCATTCCGTAACATTTATCGCTGCCGCTTACTCCTGCCAGATAGCAGACAGATTGTGAATAGCAATTGATAAGTTCTACTGCAGTAGGAGACAATTCGTTTTCTATGGTATAAGGAACCTTGAATTCACCGATACGTGCCGTAAGTCCGGGGAGAAACTGATAATCGGTATACACTTCGAGTAACATGCCCCCGTTGTAGAAGTCGTACATAAAATCACAAGTCCACCGTTTGGTGATCTTTCCGTGTGCCATGAAAATGATTCGTTTGATGTCGAATGTGTTATCCGGATTCGCTGCATCGTCATAAGTGTATCCCAGTTGGGCATATCCGGAGAGACTAATCCGTTCTTTCAGTGTGTTGACAACTTGATTTAATGGTGTCTGCTCCTGTGCCAGGAGAGGATTTTGCATACTTGTAATGCATACTACAAAGGTTAAGAGTTGGAGTAGTGTTTTTCGCATGAGTTAGTTGTTATTTGATTTTGATTATAGTTGATACTGTGGGAATAAATGTAGTGTCAATCAGATTCTTTTCAGAGTAGGTTTGGGGTATTCGGTGGTTTTCTTTCAACCAGTGTATAGCCTTGTCTATCGCTTCAGCGGAGGGGCGTTTTGCTTTTTGATAATTGGGGAGGGCGACGAGTCCTGTCAGATTTTCGGGCACACCTATTTCTATCAATACTTGCTCCCATTCTTTCTGCGGGTGCATTTTTATGTAATCTACTCCCAGGTTATATCCTGTGATGAGTAGCTCGATTTCTTCTCTCTTCTCGTTGAGCGCTTTTCGTGAAAAAGCGGTAGCGGTGAAATCGATACCCAACTCTTGCGTACTTACCAATGAACGATGTTTACTGTTCATGGCGATGGATGCGGCAGGGTCGGGTAGGAAAGAGGCATCAATTTGATTGTACTGCAACATTTGCAGACGGAGAGGAAGCTGGCCGATTTCCGGCATGTTTATTTCCGCATGCTTGATTCCGGCTTTGCTTAATAGCTGGTCGGTGGCATATTCGATAACTGTGTTGCGCGACACGGCGATATTCTTTTCCTTGAGCTGTTCCAGTTGGTTGATGTTACTTTCTTTGGAGACAATGAAGCAGAAATAACCATCATTCTTCAGGATGAATCCTAAATCAGTATGATGAATAGCTTGTAATGCTACCGCACTAGGATAGTCAGTAATCATGCCATCCATTTTCCGGGTTTGGAAAGCCGCGTCCCGGTCGTTGGCAGAGTTGAATGAAAGAATGGTCAAATCCAGTCCTAATGAGTCGTAAATGCCTTGCGTTTTGGCTATATGAAAAGGAAGTCCGTCCAGTGTAGGCATCATGCCCAGGGTAAGTGGTTGCAGTTCGGTTAGAGGTAAAAAAGAGCTGTCTCCTTTCTTACTCTGACAAGAGTAAAGGAAGAAAAGGATGAACCAAAAGAATAGTATCGGTCTTTTCATACCTCGTTTTTATAAATAAGAGGAATTCTGTTTTTATAAATAAGGGCAACTCTTTTCACAAAGAACTGCCCTTCTAATAATTAACTATGTGATTTTAACAATTATCTTATTCTTGAATAGCAGCGATACCCGGAAGAACTTTTCCTTCGATTGCTTCGAGCAATGCGCCACCACCAGTTGAAACATAAGATACACCGCTAGCCAAACCAAACTTGTTAACACAAGCTACAGAATCGCCACCACCCACAAGTGAGAATGCGCCGTTCTTAGTTGCTTCAACGATTGCTTCACCTACTGCACGTGAGCCGTGAGTGAAGTTGTCAAATTCGAATACGCCTGTAGGACCGTTCCAAAGAATAGTCTTAGATTCTTTGATAACGTTAGCGAAGATTTCTTCAGTCTTAGGACCGATATCAAGACCTTCCCATCCGTCAGGAATTTCGTCAACAGCACAGAATTTAGTATTTGCATCGTTAGAGAATGCGTCAGCAATCTTAGCGTCAACAGCCAATACCAGGTTTACACCTTTTTCTTTTGCTTTTTTCATCAAATCCAAAGCCAGGTCAAGTTTGTCGTCCTCACAGATAGAGATACCGATTTTGCCGCCCATAGCTTTAGTAAATGTATAAGTCATACCACCGGCGATGATTAAGTTGTCTACCTTGCTCAACAGGTTTTCGATGATTTCGATTTTAGAAGAAACTTTAGAACCACCCATGATAGCAGTGAACGGACGTTTGATGTCGTTCAATACTTTATCAACGGCTTTCACTTCTTTTTCCATCAGGTAACCGAACATCTTGTTGTTTACATCGAAATATTTAGCGATCAATGCTGTAGAAGCGTGTGCACGGTGAGCAGTACCGAATGCGTCGTTTACGTAGCAGTCAGCGTAAGAAGCCAATTTCTTGGTAAATTCTTTCTGGCTTTCTTTTACTGCTTTCTTAGCAGCAGCTTTTTCTTCGTCAGTTGCATCTTCAGCCAAACCTCTTGGTTTGCCTTCTTCTTCAGCGTAGAAGCGAAGATTTTCGAGCAACAGCACTTCTCCCGGTTGCAGAGCAGCAGCTTTTACAGCAGCTTCTTCGCCCATGCAGTCGTTAGCGAACTGAACCTCAACGCCCAGCAATTCAGACAGATGCTTGATGATATGTTTCAAAGAGAATTTATCGGCAACGCCTTTCGGACGGCCCAGGTGAGAGCCAATGATGATGCTTCCGCCGTCTGCCAGAATCTTCTTCAAAGTAGGAAGAGCTGCACGCATACGAGTGTCATCTGTAATGTTGAAGTTTTCGTCCAGGGGTACATTGAAGTCCACGCGAACAAATGCCTTTTTACCGGCAAAATTGAATTTGTCAATTGTCTGCATAATACTCTATTTTTATTTAAAAGTGTTTTTAAAATTCTTCTTTTAGAACGACCGCAAAGTTACTATTTATTTCGGTTCTTTGCTATTAAATCGTTATTTATTCTTGGCTTTTGGTTCCTCTTTTGTAACTTTATAGGTGTTACAGAAATATTTGCACATCATTTGCAAACCACAGGTGTCACATTTGGGAGTACGTGCCTGACAAACGTAACGGCCGTGCAGGATGAGCCAGTGATGGGCAATCGGTATGAGCTTTTCCGGAATATTCTTCACCAGTTCTTTTTCCACGCTGAACGGGGTGGTGCAACTGTCGGGCACCAGTCCGATACGGTGGCTGACACGGAACACGTGTGTATCTACCGCCATTGCCGCTTTTTTGAATACAACCGACTGAATCACATTGGCAGTCTTTCTTCCTACACCGGGCAACTTTATCAGATCTTCCAGATTATCCGGCACCTCGCTATTGAAGTCATTCACCAGCATCTTTGCCATACCGACCAGATGTTTGGCTTTGTTGTTGGGATAAGACACGCTTCGTATATATTCGAAAATCACTTCCGGCGTAGTGGCAGCCAATGCTTCCGGAGTCGGAAAATCTTTATACAAAGGAGGAGTGATGATATTCACCCGTTTGTCCGTACATTGTGCAGAAAGAATAACAGCGATCAGCAACTCATACGGATTGTTGTAATGCAGTTCGGTTTCGGCTACAGGTATGTTGTCCTGAAACCAGGCGATTACTTTCTCATAACGTTCTTTCTTTCTCATCGTAGCTTGTTTTTATGGTAATGAGGCGTCACTTTTAGTCTGAAATAGAGGGCGGAAACTACCGTCAGGCAGGCTCCGAAAAGATAGGCCTTATCAAATGTACTTATTTCTGCGATATATCCTCCCGTCAGCATACCGATACCGATTCCTACATCCCAGGAAGTGAGGTAGGTGGAAGTCGCTGTTCCCCGCTGACTGTTGGGGGCGAGGTTGACAAACAGCGTGTTAAATGCCGGAAACATAATTCCAAACCCGACACCCATTAATAATGCGATGCCAAAAAACAGCAGGGTACAGGCTGTATCATCCCATTGAATCAGATATACACAAGTTGAAAGCAGGAAGAAGCTGAAAACAACCAGATATAATCCGGCAGCTATTACTTGCGTTATTTTTCCGCGATCCACCAGTTTTCCTGAAAAGATACGCGAGATGGCCATACCGATTGCCATAAAGGTGAAGAAGAATCCGGTTTGTGTGTTCAATCCTATTTGGCGGGCGTACATGGCGACATAGTTGGTAGTCATTCCGTAAGGGATGGAAAGTAACAGCAGACTAAGTCCGGCAGGCAGTCCTTTCATCAGGATAAAGCGGTCGAGCGAGATCGGTTCCCGTTTCACAGGAGGCTTGTAGGGCGTTTTAACCAGACTTGCGCATAGAAAACCTAAAATACAGGAACCGAATGCATAGCAGAATATCGTAGCAAAAGAAACTCCCGCATCATGCAGAAACAGTCCGAACATCGGTCCGATGGACATGGCTGTGTTGTTGGTAAGCCCGTAATAACCTAAGCCTTCCCCTCGCCGGGAAGAGGGCATAATGTCTATTACTACCGTGTTTCCGCCTACTGTGACCATTCCGAAAGAGACGCCGTGAATGATTCGGAATATAATAAATAAGGTAAGGGAACCGGCAATTAAATATCCGCCGAACATCATCATAAAGATGAAGTAAGCAAACAGATAAAGAGGTTTTCGGGCAAACGTGTCGAGCAGATAACCGGAAAATGGACGGATACAGAGAGCTGCCACCGTGTAGCAGGAGAGGACAATGCCGATAGTGGAATTTCCAGCCTGGAAGAATTCGAATAAATAGAACGGCAAAACAGGAATCAGCAACCAGAAACCGAAGTATAGCAGGAAGTTGGCTGCCAAGATGAAACAATAACTGGGAGTAATGAGTCTATCCTTTGCCATAATGAATGATCGTTCAATCGACCGATTTGCATTGATTGGAAACCAACGCCGTTGGCCTGATTGGTCTGTTGATGAATATGCCAATGTCCCGATCACCGTCCGACGGTTTCATTGGGAACATTGGCATACTGGTAAATTTAGCACATTATTAATATGCCGCTTCGAATTCTTTTAGGAAGCGTGTATCGTTTTCAGAGAACATACGGAGGTCTTTCACCTGATATTTCAGGTTTGTGATACGCTCGATACCCATACCGAGGGCATAACCGCTGTATATTTTGCTGTCTATACCATTTGATTCAAGTACGTTCGGGTCTACCATACCGCAACCGAGGATTTCTACCCAGCCGGTGTGTTTACAGAACGGACATCCTTTACCGCCGCAGATATTACAGCTGATATCCATTTCCGCACTTGGTTCGGTAAACGGGAAGTAAGACGGACGCAGACGGATCTTTGTATCAGCACCGAACATTTCTTTGGCGAAGAGCAGCAATACCTGCTTCAAGTCGGTGAATGATACGTTTTTATCTACATACAGCGCTTCTACCTGATGGAAGAAACAGTGTGCGCGATAGCTGATAGCTTCGTTACGATATACACGTCCCGGACAGATGATGCGGATAGGAGGCTGTGAAGTTTCCATCACACGAGTCTGTACAGAAGAAGTATGTGTACGCAATACTACGTCCGGGTGAGCTTCGATAAAGAAAGTATCCTGCATATCGCGTGCCGGATGGTCTTCGGCAAAGTTCAGTGCCGAGAACACGTGCCAGTCATCTTCAATTTCCGGACCTTCGGCAATGCTGAATCCCAGACGGGCAAAGATATCAATGATTTCGTTCTTTACAATGGTGAGCGGGTGGCGTGTACCGAGTTCCACAGGATAAGCCGAACGCGTCAAATCCAGTCCGTCACAATCGTTGTCCTGACTTTCAAACATTTCTTTCAGCGCGTTGATTTTGTCCTGCGCTTTTGTTTTCAGTTCATTCAGTCTCATGCCGACTTCTTTTTTCTGTTCGGCAGCTACATTACGGAAATCTGCCATTAAGTCGTTAATGGCTCCCTTCTTACTTAGGTATTTGATGCGGAGAGCTTCGAGTTCTTCGGCATTGGAGGCGTGTAAGGCTTCCACCTCTTTCAGAAGTTGTTCAATCTTAGCTATCATATTTTTGATGTATTGTTATTCAGTTTCTTAGTAAAAACCGTGCAAAGATATAATTTTATCACGAACCATCGAAATAATTTGTATCTTTGTTGCCGATATGTACCGAAAATCCGGCAACTTATGAAAAAGATTGTTTTCTGTCTTCTGCTTTTAACCTTTTCTTTTCGCCTTGCGGCCCAGATTGACTATTTGGAGCCGGTGAAACCTTTTTCCACTTATACAGGCGAGTTAGGCGAATATTATCGTAGTGTGTTTTCTTTACTTAATACAGGCTTCCAGAAACAGCCTTATGCGCGTTTTGCGGCTATCCCTTCCTTTTCGCCGGAGTATGCAATGTCGGTAGAGAAGAGGAATGGACGTTATACCCTGGTTTCGAACACATTATCGCGTACTTATTGGCAGGCAGAGAAGGGGACGGTGACGGTGGATACTAAATCGGTTGTCATTAGTGCTTCCCTATATAAGTCTTTAGGGGCTATCTTTCGTTTGGTGACAGAGCAGGTACAGGATTTGGACGGTTCTACGGCTGGTTTGGATGGAATTGTTTATTTTTTCTCTTCTACGGATGCTAAAGGTAAAGAGCAGATGGGACGTAAATGGTCGCCGGAAAAGGGAACGTTGATGGAACGTCTCGTGTTGGTTTGTCAGTCGGCTTATATGTTATCCCGAGGGGAAAATATTTCTGAACAGACGTTGGCAGTGGAGGCTGCTGCTTTATTAAAAGCATTGCAACAGCGCACCAAGGAAGAGCCGGATGCTTATAAGCGGCCGATGTATATCGGAATTTATCCGGTGGGTCCCCGTTCAAAGACACTTTCCGGAAGACAGGTGGAGGAACCTGCTCATTTCTCTGCGATGACTCCGGAAGAATATATTGCCAGTGAAATGGTTTATCCGTCAGGGCTTTTGGAGAAGAATGTTTCGGGTTATGCTTTGTGTGAGTTTACTATTGATAAAGAAGGGGTTATCCTTCGTCCTCATATTCTACGTTCCACTCATCCGGAATTTGCAGAGGAGGCTCTCCGCATTGTCAAAGGAATGCCGAAATGGTCACCTGCATTGGTGGGAGGAAAGCCGGCGGATAGTAATTACACTCTTTATGTTCCTTTCCGTCCGCAACTCTATCGGAATAAATAAGCAACTTTGCATCTAAAGTCCGATTAATAAAAAAGAAATATTGCATTTATAAGTTGAACTTATACTCTCTCTAATAAATAAAAAAAATAAATTTGCTGTCATCTGTCACAGATTGTAGCTTAACTGTTTGATTATGAAAAGTTAATGGCGTGACAGCAGCATGGTGACAGCACTGTGACGGCAATAATGCTGTCACTGCAAAGCTAAGAAGAGATAAACGCATTGCAAAGACGGTATGGTAGAGATGCATACCCAAATCAAGTAAAAATCACAGATGAAGTTTCATTGCCTGAATAGTATTAACCACAGGCAGATAAGCTATTTTATTTATTACCCCTGTACTTACGGGGCGGGACCTGCCTTGTAACCGATAGTTTCAAGCCTTGAAACTATTGGTTTTGCGGTTCGAAACTACAGTTTCATCGCCTTGAAACTTTAGTTTCTCTTGCTTGGAACTATTAGTTTCTTACTGATGAAACTATAGTTTCACACTGATGGAACTTTAGTTTCTCACCGATGAAACTATTCTCCCGTGTAGTTGTTTGTACTGTACTGGATTTAGTTGACAACTTCGCTTGTTATACCTAAGTTAGTTTACTCAATATTTTTTAAAACCTAAATAAGTTTACTTGTCCCTTTGTAATTCCTGTATAAGTTGTCATTTTAGATATTTTGCAAAATTATGTATCTTCTCTTATAAGTGCAAGACTTCGGGCTGTAAACTTTCATTAAATAACAAAAACTCTTCGCTCGGGGATCGGCCTAGCGGCAAGGGGCGGGAGCACCCGTCCCGACGAGCGGGACTTCAGCTACCTTTCCACTGCATTTACGAATATATTCCATCGGAGTTCTCATTTGTATGCCTTGATGCGGTCTAACATAATTGTATGCATATATGGCATCGGCTATACGTTTATCCAATTGTTCAAAGCTGTCATCTGTACAGTCAAAAAGCCACCCATTCTTGATCGTGTTATTCATCCGTTCAGCCAGAGCATTATGTAGCGGATCCCCACACTGAGTCATACTGATATTAATATGATGTTTCTTGAGCATACCTACATACAGGTTTGAGCAGTATTGCACTCCCCGGTCAGAATGGTGTATCAGATTATTCAAATCAACATTGTATCTGTTGTAAAAGTCCATAGCCATCCTCAGTGCCTTTAAAGGACCTTCCGCTTCGAGTGTTTTGCACAGGGCATATCCGACTATGGCCCGACTGCCCGCATCGGTAAGAAGGGACAGGTAAGCCCATCCCTGGCACGTGGCAACATAGGTAATGTCCGCTACAACCATTGAACCGAATGTGTCAGCTACAAATTTAGGAGTGACATTCAGCAGGTCTGGATAAATGTAATAATTATGATTGGAATTTGTAGTCTTTGGCCTCACACGTCTGACACGTTGACAAAGGCCATTAGCACGAAAAATATTATAGCATTGATCACGTCCAATGACCATCCTGACACCAAACTTGCGAAGGCAGCATGCATAGAGTTCACGCATACCAGCCTTGGGCATAAGTTTACGTAACTCATTACAATACAACACAATGCTTGATGTGAGGATGTCTATTTCCATTTTTCTGTTGACATGCTTATAATAACCTTGTCTGGTTATGCCGAAGTAATCACAGAGGAACTGCAGACTGCCGCGCATATGAAGGGCAGAGTTCCCCTGTGACAAGGTGTCGATTACTTGGCATCGGAGTTTTTTCGAACCTTGATGTGATAGGTTGACTCCGCAAGATTAATCAATTCCTCACAAGCTTCATGACGAAGACTTTCTTCCTGAAGAGCACGTTGAAGCTTGCGATTTTCGGCACGCAATGCAGCGAGTTCTTTCTCCAGTTCATTGAGAGACTCATCAGAGTCTTTTCTTAAAGAGGGTTGTTCTGTACTCATAACTTTATCATTTATATGATACTTATCAAGCCAAAGAATCAGCAAACGACGGCAAATACCCGTACGCTTGGCAAACTGATACTTCGTTTCGGAAGTCGATAAATACTCACGAATATAAGACATTCGTTCAGATTCTGTGTAAGGAGTGTACTTCTTTTTTAATTCTTCCATGTGAATTTCGAATTTGAGAAGTGTCAACTTATTCAGTACACTACAGTTTACTTATTTGTCTTATATAAAATTCTATTGTAACTAAAAAGCTTGTCATTTATTATCTTTCTTTTCAGAAAAAAGAAGTATATTTGCAATCAAGGACCGGACCTTTGACAGCCGGACTTGTATTTATAGGACATTTAATTTATCTAACAGGAAACTAGCAATTTTCAAACAGATGATAAATCAAATGTCCGTGCCAAGCTTATATCCCTATCGATATATAAGTTCTGGTGCGGGCATACTGTATTTTCATCTGTCGGTTTTGCTAGTACCGCTGTTGGGAAATATATGTATCGTTCGCACCTTTTTTATATCCGGTTGCGACGTATACATCTAAAAACAAACGAGTTATGGCAACAAAACAATGGATTGGTATTGAAGAAGCGGCAACCAAGTATCAGGTATCTACCAGACGTATTATTACTTGGTGTAAAAGGCAAGAGATTATTTATTCAGAAGTCGGCGATTATCTAATGCTTGATGAAAACAGTCTGACGGATTGTCTTGAACGAAATATCCGGTTCAGTCTTTCCGAAGAAGAACACAAACGCCGGATGGATGAGAAGATGAAGGAAAATGAAGAGGAATTTTTTCTACTTCAATCACTGAAAGAGTTGACCCCATTGATCCGGTTAATAATAAAGGAGCTTGCCGGAATGATAAGGAATGATGAAAGACGGCAACTATTTCTTTATACCGTCTTACAAGGAAATATTAAGGATTTTAGTGTCCGGAAACGCATGAAATATCGTCAAGCGCAGAAAGCATTTGAGGGACTTGTACAGGAAATAAAATCTCAAGCGGGATTCCTTAGGACTTATAAGGAAGAAAATATCCGTCTTAAAGCAACAGTACGGGCGTATGAAATGAAATTCCGCCAAAATGGCTTTGATAATGATATGTTCATGAGAGAGGCGGAAGAAACGAATCCGGAAATTTTTATTCCCGAAGATATAAAAGCGGCAAAGGCTTTACTTGATACTCCTATCACAGAATTGAAATTCGATATTCGGTCGCAGCGGATCATTTCTGAAGCTGATATAAAAACACTTCGGGAACTGCTACAAATCACTTCTCAATATGGGTTTAGGAAGTTGCGTGATATGTTACGGAATTTCGGGCTGGTTTCACAAAAGAAAGTGGAAAAACGCTTGAAAGAGCTGAATGTACTGGACGTTGCCGGCAACTGCAATTTATATAGGTATCTGGATGAATGACACAGATTGGGCTGGAGTGTTTCTTTGATAGTATAATAACATGGCTGATTTCTTCAAAAATCATTAAAATAGAAAACTTTTCTTCGTTTGTATTGTCTTATAGCCATAAACTTTTAAAACGAAAACTTATGGATGATATGATTAACAGGCATGATTCGATAGCCGAGGAAAATATCGAGCCGAATGGTCGTCCGGCTAAGGACCAGTTTGAGGAATGGAGCGGCGAGGTTGCCGACCGTGCCGATGACGCATTTAAGAATGACAAGAAAGACGGTCCCATTAAAGACCGTGAGAAACGTATAAAAGAAATGGACGAAGTGATTAAAAAGGACCTTGAATAAAGGTCCTTTTTTGTTTTCTGCGATACGGAAAGAAAGTACAGAAAGATGCATACGGATGAATAAAAATAAGAAATTATACTATCATCCAGTAAATCAATATAGGTATTAAAATTCCTATTATCGTTAGAATTCCGCCGATGCCCCACAATCCCTTTTTCCCGGGAACAATCAGTAACCCGGTGATGAGCAAAATAAACATGAGTAAGAGGAATGCATCGGAGGTTATTGTCCATAAAGAACCCGGATTGCGATGTAACTTATTCAATGCGGTTAGGAAAGCGGGACGATGCATTTCTTTGATAAATGCCTGCTGGCTGGTTGCATCCAACTTGATTACCAATTGCTCTTTGCCAAAGATGGTCAGTTTGTTTTTACTGAGGCTGAAACGGTTATACAGGTCGGGATTGCATGAGAGATCGGAGATAATCTTTCGTGCATCGGCTTCTGTAAAATCGTCTTTATTGGCAGGGAGCTGGAATATATAGTCTACTGTGCGCTCCTTTTTCTGATTCATGAATGTAAATTCTTTCCGGTGGTTGAGCAGGAAGCCGGAAAGGAGATAGACAAACAGGATGCCTGCACAAATGAAAGATACATAACGGTGCGTTAAACGTAAGTATTTTAGTGTTTTGGGAGATAACATTTTTATATAGAATTTACTAAGTTAGTGAATGTCCAATTCGTCTAATATGTATTGGGAACGTGAATATTGCTCCAAAGTCCATAACACATAGCGGATATCTACTGCGATGTTACGGCTTTTTTCATTGCCTGCAGTTTCGTAGTCGGAACTAAGTCCCTGCCAGATACGGTCGAAGTTGATACCCACCACTTCTCCTTTGGCATTCAATACCGGACTGCCCGAACTACCAGAAGTGGTATGTGCATCTGTCAGGAAACAACAGGTGGGTGTCATTTTCTGGCTAAAGTAGTTACTGGGTTGGCGGTGTTCGATGAGTTTGACGAAACGTGCCGGCAGATTGAAGTCCTTGTTTCCGGCATAAAGGCGATGACGGCTGAGCATTCCGTCAACAGTTGTAAATGGAGTATAGATGACTCCTTCGCTGGGAACGGCTGCCTTTACTTTTCCCGTAGAATAACGCAGGGTACGGTTGGCGTCAAATGCAATTTGTGTCCCCTTGTTCTTTTCAGCGTATGCTTGCAGATACAAAGAGTAGAGTTTCATGTTTTTATTCTGATACGCTTGTTTCAAACGGTTTATTTTTTCTACATACACCAGATAGAAACCGAGTGACAACTGATACAGCCCATCTTGTGACAGTGCAGCTGTTCCTTGTGTCGGTACACTGTCCAGAAGTGCGAGCATACTTTCTTGATTACGCAGGGGGGAATGATCGTACAGGCTGTCTATATAGGCAGAAAGATGTTGAGGGTAATGCTTTTCTACCTTTTTCAATGCTGTGGAGTAGAAAATAGAATCTACGTGATCCAGATAATAAGCCAACATCTTTTTCATGATATATTTGTCGTCTTCAGGTCTGAAATCACGATAGAATGCTACGGTAAGCGGTTTCAGTTTGCGGATTTCTCCTTTCATGGCAGTCTTTACATTCTTGCTTTTTCTTTGTTCCATTTGCACCAGTTTTTCAAATTTTCCGGCAAAAGGAATGACGTTGGCACCATAAAGTGCGACTTCGCGAAACATCTGGTCTGTGAAGTTCAGTTGGGTAAGACGTTCGTAGTTTGCTTTCATATCATCGAGCAATGTTGCCCCGTAGCGTTGCGTACGGGTGTCATCAGACAGAATCCATCCTGTCATCGCCTGTTCCTCCTGCTGTTTCCGGGCAATGATGCCGGATTCTTTCACACCACTGATCTCACCAATTGATTTTAGATAGACATTAGCAGCGCTTCCGGCCTTAATGTTATAGTAGGAATAAAGCGAGTCGGCAGCCGTTTCTTTACGTTGTGTGTAGAAGTCGAGCTTGATTTTGGCAATATCTGCTTCTGCTTGCGTGTCTTTGAATACAATTTTCTCAAGGGCAAACGAAGGGACATATTGCCTTGTTTGTGCAGGATAGCCGGCAACCATTACAAAATCATCGGGTTTCACTCCTTTGGTAGAGATAGACAAATGAGCGTCGGGTTGATAGGGGCGGTTCTGCTTGTTGTAGGCTGCCGGTTGATTTTTATCGTTGGCATAAACGCGCAAGATGGCGAAATCGGCAGAGTAACGGGGCCATTGCCAGTTGTCTGTGTCGCCTCCGAATTTCCCTATCGAGATGGGGGGAGCGGCTACGATACGCACATCCTTGAAGCAGCGGAAGACAGCCAGGATGTATTGTCTGCCACCAAATAAGGAGTAGATTTTTCCTTCTACACCACGACCTTTGGCTTGGGATTTGACAATTTTATTCCCGTTCTCGTTGATCTTTTGGGTAAGTGCCTGATCGGTAAGATTTCCGGTATCTTGTGTTATTTCCGTCGTTACGTCTTTGATAGTGATTAATTGATTGACCTGTAAATTCGGAAGATAAGTCTCTTCGCTGCGTTGGGTAGCCCAGCAGCCATGCTTCACGTAATCGTGGTTTGCATCGGAGATATGTTCGAGATAACGTGCGACACAGTGGAAGTTGGTCAATACCAGTCCTTCACCGGAGATGAAAGAGGCACTGGCAGAGGGAGAAAATGTACTGTTGTCATAACTTAATGAAAGGATAGCATTCGACAGACACGACTGGTTGATGTCGTAAATATCTTTTTCACTAAGGCGCAATCCCTGTTTTTTCATTGCCTGATGTACTTTTCCTTGTATTTGAGTAGGCAGCCAGAAGCCTCCATCGGCATGCACGGGCTGTATGCACAACAGGCAGAGGAGGTAGAAGGCGGAAATAATGGTAGTTAGCTTCATTGTATTTTGTTTTTTAAATAATTATTCCAGGTAGAAGGATTAGTTGTTAACTGTTCGCGGATGCGGGTAAGATGCTCGCTGACCGTAGGGGAGAAGAGTACACTGAAAGAGGAGGTACGTGCTTCTGTTAGCAATGATTGCAAGGTCTGGAGATAGCTTTCCTGCAAATGTCGTGTGAATATGTCCGGTGTCTTGTCCGTAAAAAGATAGTTGGCAGAGACTTCCAGATAATGGGCGTAGGTAAATCCTGCTGGTGTTTCGTTCGAAGAGATTCGTTCGGCAATGATTCTGCCAAACATCTTTTCAATAATTGTCTTTTGTGCTTTTATGATGGCTTCGGTTGGGTTGCCGGCATATTTGCATACGGCATCCGTCCGTAGGAAGTTGTATCCGCCAAGCAGTTCTTTCCAAAGAAATTCGACAGCTTTTCCGGATACTTCATCGGAGAAACCAATAAAAGGAATCACACGTTCCAGATGGTCGAAATAGGCTTGCTGCAAATCGGTATAGGTGGCGGGCATCTCCTCAAACGGGTTATCTGTCAGACGTTTTTTGTTCCATTCCGGCAATTGCGTCAATATTTGTTGAAGGTTGCGGATTCCGTAGGTTGCCGATGCGACGGGGTCATTACCGAGATCGGAGGTTTGAACGGTAGGATCAGTGGGAATGGTGCTCGGTGCCATGCGTCCGCAATGATACATGGGGTCGTTTTGTTTTTCATCTATCCATCCGGCTACAGTTCGGGTGTTCTCGCGGGAGAGATAGGCGTATCCGATACGGATGGCGTATCGGTCGTATACTCCCAACAGGGGAGGTAATACGTAACGGACGTCGTCTCCCGGTTGGGCGACATAATTGAACCGGGCATAATCCATGATGGACGGGGTGGTGCCGTAACGTTCTGTAAATTCCGGACGACGCAGGTCTTCTGTATTATAGGCATACGAGGCTTTGAAATTATGTTCCAGTCCGAGGCAGTGACCTATCTCATGGGCGGCGGCGTAACGGATTAATTGTGCCGTTATGTCATCCGGTAGTGTTTTCGTGCGTGCCGCAGGATGGTAGGCTGATGTTTGCAGGAAATACCATTTGCGTAGCAGGGCTATGACATTACTGTGAAACAATACGTCTGCTTGCAGAATTTCTCCTGAACGCGGGTCTACCCAGTGTTTTCCCATTGCGTTCGGGAAATCGCTGACTACATATCGGAAACAGTTGAAACGTATATCGTTCGGATCGAACTCCGGTCCGGCTTCGGCGTATGTCTTTGCTTGCATAACTTCTTTAAAGCCAATCTCTTCGAATGCTTTGTTCCAATCCAGTATTCCTTTGCGTATGGCTTTTTTCCAAAGAGGAGGGAAGGCATCGTCTATATAAAAAACGATGGGTTGTTGAGGCTTCACTTGTTTGCCTTGCAAATAACTGCGTACATCTTTAGGAGAGGGGACAATCCGGAAGCGGGTGATGTAGTTTTCCGCTGCGATTGAGGGAGTATCGAAGTTGAATTTCCGTTTAGGGATATTGTCATATCCTACCCGGGCATCGTGTATACGTGGTTGCATAGGTTGCTCAGGCAGTAGTAACAGCGATTTCCGTATGGTAGTGAGGAAAGGTTGGGTGGTTCCTTCAAAACCATACTGTACGCTGACTTCCAGGTTCTTTTCGTGGACGTCTACCTGAAGTATTTTATTGAGTTGGGGCAGGGAGCGTCCTGGTGACGTTTTCCCTCCAAAGGGGTCTACACCTTCTATGGGCTCACTAAGAAATTTGCTCCAGTTTACAACAATCGAGCTGTCTGTCTCCTGTTCTATTTTCCAGGATTCCGCTATGGGAGTGATAGCATTGCGCGCATAGGCTGGATACGAGAGATGAGTTGTATCCTCGCATAAGTTCTTGGAGTCGGGACGTAATAGATATAACTGTTCTTTGTCATATTTCAAACGTATCCATACCGGATCATAAAGTCGCTGGCCTGCATAAAGTTTAACTTTATTATTGGGAGAACTGACGGTCATCACACGGGCTGCTAACAGAAAATCCCGGTTTATCAACCGTTTGGGTATTTCTACAAAACATCCTTTAGCGTTTTGCCGGATGTGAAACATGGGGGCAGAGTTACCCCAAAGGAGGGTGGGAAAGAGCAGCAGGAGTAGCAACCGAAGTTTGTTATTGGCAATTCTCATCATGATTGGTGTAAATTATCTGGTTGGTTTTTGTGGGGTGAGGAAGGTTAATGGTACAATCCGAGACTTATTCCGAACATTTTGGAATCGGTTTTCTTGTCGGTCTTCAGATATGCTCCTGTGGCTTTGACGAACCACACGTTGGTGTGTTTCTTTATAGTTACAGGCATTTGATATTGTATTTGAAGTTTTCCGTGCGCATACGATGCTCCATAATAGGTCATGTCGGGTAAAAGCACACTTTGGGCGTATTCAGTGGACGGATCGTTGAGTGACAGGTCCGATGATAGCGAAATGTGATATCCGGCTTCTGCTTCTATCCATAATGAACGGTTGTTTTTGCGCAGGAATGAATATCCGCCCTCCATGCAGATAGTTGCCTGTCGGACTGTAAGCGATGAAGACGGAAGATTGTATTGATCTTCTACCGATTGAAAATAGGCGCGTGCGCCTGCGTAGGTTGTGGCTTCTCCGGTGTGATGATTACTCCACAACAGGCGGTAGTGCAGATTGGCATTGAGTAAATCGACGGTGTAACGTTCGTCGTACGTGAGAAGTGTGTTCCAGTAGGAAGATTCGATACCTGTTACCGGATCTTTTTCTATTATTTTTTCCTGACGGTATTCGTCGGCTTTTCCGGTCTGATAGTTAATGGAAATGTCGATGATGTGTTCTGTGCGTCCGGATTTGATCCGGTTCATAGAAAGCAAGTTGTAGGTGGTGGTGTGATATTTTCCCGGTGAATATTTGATGTCTCCCCATACGTCTTCGTTGCCTTTGGCGTATGAAAGGGTGGTAAGTGTTTGAATCCGTTCGTTTTTATATTGATAAGACAATTCACCGCCAAATTCATGGTTGACGAATTCACGTTCAAAACCGGAGTAACCACCAGTGGTACCATCAGTATTTTCCATTCCGGTGAAGGTGTAGTATTTGAGGTTCGGATCGGTTTGTACGGTGGTGATGTTAGGGATTTTTTCTTTTCTGCGATGGTAATAACCGCTAAGACCCAGCGAGTGTTTGTTCCACGTGTAGGTGACGGCAGGAGTCAGTTGATAGTCTGCCAGATTGGTGCGTGAACGGGGGTCTTTCAGTCGGGAAAGATCTCCTACTTTATAATCCAGTCGTGCGCCGAAAGTGAAGTTTTTGATAGGCAGAGTGGCTAACGCTGCCGAGAGGTCGAAGTTCTGGAAGTCGTACTTTCCTTTGATGGAGCTTCCTGAAAAGTAAGGATTGGAGTGGTGGCTACGCAATACGTCGCTCCATGAACGGTTGAATTGCCGTCCCATGTCAAAGGTAAAACGCCCGTATCCGTAGAGATATTTTCCAATTTTTTGGTATCGTTCCGAAGTGAACAATAATTTGTTTTGCTCATCACCGTCCTGAACCCGATAGTGTGTGCCTTGCTGATGAGAGAATTCGAAATAACTGATTCCCCGGTTGGTCAGCGTATCCAAAGAGAGCCCGGCAGGATTCAGGGTACGTCTCCATAACTGGGTAGCATCGGCGTACTCGTATTTTTCTTTTGTCTGTAATTCGATATCTTGGGCATGTATGCACAGTGCAGTTACCATCAGACCGGTAAAGAGTATATATCGATGGTTCATCATCATTTCTGAATTGGTTTAATTATTTCGTGAAGTAGTTGAAGAGACTGTACCGGAAGGTTATATGTTCTTGGGGCACAGTCTCTTTTATTTTCTATTATTTGTATTCCCTCGGTTTGATTTCAGTTGATACGGCAAAATCGTTACTGCTGTTATTGGTATCAGCAAGAATGGTGCGCCCGTTTTCTGTCTTGGCTGTTTTGCGGTAGACTACTTCTCCGGTATATCCGGTGGTAGCCTCCGTGTATTGATAGCCTGCATCAATGTAGTTGTAAAGACGTTTGGAATTTTTATCTACTCCCGTACTTTTGTTTTTCAAACATTCTACACCATCCATTATGTATTTTACAGGGGTTTTGACAAACTTGCTTCCTTTATCTTTACCGTCAACGTATACAGTTTCCCATGAGGTTACATCTTCATCCGTACTGAATAATACAACAGAACAGGGACCACCTTGTACCAGATTCATATTACTGATTGTGGGAAATGTTGTATATATCAGTTCTACAGCCGGGGTTGCAGGATTGTTGGTTGTTTTCCCTTGCGTATCTTTAGCTTCAAAGTCGGCTTTGGATAAATCTACTTCATTATTTCCTGTATGGTCGATGGCACTATTGGCAACGATTATCGAGGCTCCCGGTGCAACTTCTGTGACTCCATTAGATGGGAAACGATAAATCTGCTTTAGGTAGATATATTCCGGTGTGGAGCCAAGCGTATATGCAGGAGTACTTTCCGACTCTACCAGTCCGAAATAAAGTCCGGCTATATCAACGGTTTGGTCCGAGTTATTAAAGAACTCAATGTACTTTCCTGCCAGATAATTTTTATTATTGTTGTCTTTGGTTCCTGCATAGTAAACTTTGCTGATAACAATTGATTGTTTGGCAGAAATACTTGTTTGAAGTTCGATGGTTGTTGACGAGCCGACAGTATATTTCAATAGACTGCCGGAAATCACATAATTTTCATTTTGCGGATCGTTGCCTGTCATTTCTTCATATTCTTCTGCAGTGATTTCGCAGGAAGTAGAGATGTCATACAAATCGGGAATCACTCCTTCGAAAGTGGCTATACCTTTTTCGTTTGTAATGGCAGTGTATTTACCCATTGTAACAGTGTGCCCTGTATATAGAATGTCGGACTTGAATCCTTCGGGCATGGATACTTTCACTTGTACGGTCAATGCTTGTGTGGCATTGTCGTCAGAGGAACATGCAGCCATGATAACTGTGACAGCCGCAAACATCATTTTTGTAATAAAAGAAATTGTTCTATTCATATTGTGATTTATAAATTAAAGAATAATTCGACACCAAAACTGAAATTACCTGTATTACGCTGTACTAGCGTGTTGGAGGTAGAGTTTTTGAGAAAAGGTTCGTAAAAGAGTATGTTGTTGGCATAGAATGAAATGCCGCCTATATTGCCCAGCTCCTTGGTGAGGCGTCCCGCCATTAACCATGTAATAGGGGCTTTGCTTGGCACATTGTCTTTAGGATTCTTGCGTTGGCTTTTCAATGATACCCCTTTTATTTTGTAGTTCTCATCTGCCAGCATATCTGCTGTTATTTCATGATAAGAGAGGTCTGTGTCTATCCATCCGATGGGGTCCATCGGAGGATTGTTGCTCTTGGAATAATTGTACCAGATGGCTTGTGTTGAGAACGAAGCTACCATACGCAGTGCCGGGATATTGGTCACAATCCGCAGAGTGTTCGTAAAGCGGCGGTAAGTGCTATAGTTTAGCCCGGATGGATATACAATTTTGAATGGAATGGTATTGGTTACCTGATATTCAGTAGGTAGATCGGTAGGATTGCTACTGTTGATGTCTGTAGAGTAAGTCTTGGATTCCATATATGCTCCTGACAGATAGAATGAAGTGTGCAGTGCCGGAATCTCGCCGAAGTCAAAGTCCATTTCTATCCCTTTATTGATAGAGACATTCGTGTTTCCTATTTTACCGGTCGTACTGAGTACAAGGTCCGTGCGTTCTGGATTATCCCAATCTATTTTTGTGGCTTGTCCAGGAGTGATAATCAGTCCTTTTTCCGCAGAATAATAGTTGGCTGTATACGTAAAATATTCTGTGGCCGATCCGAATCCGTTAGCGGTTTTATCATGATAACCGATGAGGCTTAATTTATGCTTGTCCGATAACTTTATGTCGAATCCTGCCTCCCATTTGCGATTGGTCGCATTCTTCAATCCTTTAGTTCGTTGCACGTTGTACACTTGGGTGTGGTACATTAATATTTGTCCGACTTTGTCGTCTTGAGGCATATAATTGGCAGCTACACGGTCGATGTACTTTTTGTCGGGATAGAGATAATCCAAACCGGGAGTTTTTGAGTTGAGTCCGAATCCTCCACGGATATTTAGCCATTTGTTGACGGAGAATGAAGCATTTACACGAGGAGAGAAAGAAAAGGTTGCTTCATCCGCCCACGGCTGTAAAGTGGTGAAACGTCCGCCTAACTGTATTTTCAGAAATCTGTTTTCTGATATATCCCAACGGAAGTTATCTTCTATGTAAGCGGCCATCTGATGGATGCTCGGAATATCGGAGAAAGGACGGGGACGTCCGTTACTGTTGGGTTGCAATGGGTAACGGTCGTCATCATTATAATATCCGCGGGCATTATTCCAGTCGTAGTGGTATTCCACTCCCATTTTGAAGTTCTGATATGTTTTCTTTGATTTTACGAAGAACGTGTTGCTGACTTTGGCATATACATTTCCGGGACGGCTAAGGGAACCTCCGCTTGCCTGATAGGAGCTTTGCTCGAAAGGCACATTATAATACCCTGTTTCTGTGGCAGTAAGTATCGGTAGCAACCCGGACGAATTGGCAACAATGGCGCTCTTTTCCATCTCTGTTTGAGTATAGCTGACACCTAATGTGTAATTAACAGTACGTGAGAATGGTTTATTAATTGATAGTTTGCCATTATGGCTTAGTGAGAACAGCTGGTTGCGATTCTTTTGAAAAGTGCCGTCGTCAATGGCATCCGGGTCTTTTCCATTCCAGTCTTTGCCCATCATGTAACGTACCTTTGTGTCTGTATGCCAGATACGTGAAAAATCTTTGCTGTATCCCAAGCTAAAGGTGTAACGGTCGAATGACTTTGTTTTCTGGCGTGGATCTCCCCATGCTTGTGCATAGTCGAGATTGAAATTCAGGATACCGGCATCTTTGTTTAAACGTAATCCTTTACCGAGCGAGTAATTCATTGTTCCGGGATTTATCTTTCCCTTGATCTGCCAGGGAGTTTGTCCGATTTTGGAATGAACAACTACAAGTCCGGAGGTTAAATCACCGTATTCGGCAGAAGGAATACCACGGATTATTTCTACGGATTCAATATCGTCCGCACTAATTTGGCGTAAGTCTGTTCCGACAAATGCGGTACTTGAAAATCCTCCTTGCGATAGTGTACCATTGTTGGACATGGGAACTCCGTCCATTATGATACTCGAACCGAAGGCATTGGTGTTATTGTTAACAAGAGTACGGAGCTGTACATTGGAATGGGATGTCAGATCTGTATTTTTCATTAAGTGCCCCGGTATGAGTTGCATCACGTCATCAAGGCTCATAGCCTGTAAATGGTCTATCGCTTGTCTGCCTATAATGGAGCTGGTAGATTCTCCGGCCGCATTTTGTTTTGCTACCACTACTACCTCTTTCAAAGCTAGCGAAGTGGGAGACATGCGGATCGTCAGATCCAAGTTTTGTTCAACGTTGATTTCCCGTTGCACAGTCTCGAAGCCTACATACGAAATATTTAATATGTATTTTCCTGTGGGGACGTTTTTTAGTACTGCCTTTCCCTCCATGTCGGTTGCGGCATAAGCTCCTAGCGGATTGAGAACACAGGTTGCCATTGGTAGCGGCTGTTTGTTTCCCCTTTCCAACAACAGGATATGGATGTCATGAGTGGTGGTTTGCTTTTGAGCAGGATAGAGTAGAATTACGGATTCATTGATTTCGTACGTCAGTCCTATTTGCTTGCAAAGGTTGTTGAGTAAAGTGCTCAATGATGTCCCTTGCGGATAATTGAGTGTTACAGTCTGTTGGCTATTAATATTCTTCTCTTCATAGACAAAATGTACATTGGCAGCTTGCCGAATCTGGGTCAGTGCGGTACGTACCGGGATATTCCGTACTGATATGACCACATTTTGGTTTTGTGCCGATACATTGGCGGCAAACAGGATAATGGCTACTGTTTGCATCATCCGGATTAAAAGATATTTTTTCATATTTGAACAACGCTTTTTCCTGTTTAATATTGGGGACGGTTCTCTGTTATCTCAATAACATTTCCCTTCTGTCTGAAGTGTACATTAGAAACTTTGGATAATATATCTACTGCTTTTTGTAATGGTTGGTCGCGGAAGATGACTCCTGCAAACTTTCGTTCACGCAATTGCGGGTCGGTAAAGGTTATGTTGACGTTATACCAGCGCGAAAGTTGTTGCACAATAGTTTCCAGTGACGTATCGGTATATTCGTATATACCGTTTGCCCAGGAAGTATATTCCTGTACCTGAACTGTTTGTGTATTAATTGTTTTTGATTGTATGACAGCTTGCTCACCGGGTGAAAGAGATTTTTGTTCTGTCCCTTTCTTTTCCTCGCAGTATACTTTTACGGCTCCTTCTTCCAAGGTTACGGTAGTTTGATTCTTCTCGTAAGTATTGACATTAAACCGTGTTCCTACTACTTCTACTATACCGTACGGGGTATGTACAATGAAAGGATGGAGCGTGTCTTTGGCAACTTCAAAGAGAGCTTCTCCTGTGAGGTAGACTTCTCTTTTATTACCGGTAAAAGAAACGGGATAAGTAAGACGGCTTTCGGCATTGGCGTGTACGCGTGTACCGTCTGAAAGCACGAGTTTATATTCTCCTCCTCTGGGTACATTTAAAATATGCTTTTCTGCATTCTTTTGTATACTCGTTTGAGTGTCGTATCTTAATTCTTTTTCTGTATTTTGAGCAACTTGCATGCCGTTTGCATTGAATATGGATTTATCTTGCGACAGCAGGTCGTAAGATTCTCCGTTATTTACAAACAGGGTTGCTTTCTGTTCCCCTCTGTGTGCAAATAGAGATTGGTCATATTCTGTGAGTGTGTAAAAACTGAAAGCTGCTATTAACAGGCAGGCAGCGGCAGTGCTGCTCCAATAGGTGTACATTCGTATCCGTTTACGGTGGCGGATGCGTTGCTGGATTGATTCCCATGCTTGTGCTTCATCGCATTGTGCCGCAAATTCATTTACCCGTTTCAACCGGTACCAGTTGAGCAAAGTAATCAGATTTTTCTCCGTTTTATTATGATCTTCTTGATTCATCTTTTCTCTCGTTTTATTATATGATCCGGAATTGTTTAAAATGGGTGTCAAAAACGAGAGACTTTTTTCTTGGAAGATTTATGATAGGTTTATCAAGAATAAAGATACTAGAAGTAATTTCTCGTTTTTACGCAGTTTCTTCATCGCTCTGGCAAGATAAGTCTTTAATGTATTGACGCTGATATGCAGTTCACTGGCTACTGCTTTATAGCTTTTGTTTTCAATAACGACACCATAGAGTGCTTTCTTTTCTTGTTCGGGCAATGCTGCTAAAGCTTTTTCCAACTCCTTTTCTTTTTGTTCACGTTCATTCTCTTCAAGGCTTTCACATATATATAGGTATTCTTCTTCGTTGAGAAGAATATCGCTGGAGTCTATCTTTTCTCGTTTTTCAATGAATTTCAGTGATGCATTGCGAATACAGAGATAGGCATATCCTTTCAGATTGTCAGTAATGGTTTTATAGAGCTTCTTTTCCCAAAATGAAATAAAAAAACTTTGAACGATATCTTCGGATTCGGAAAAGTCATCCGTAATCTGTACTGCATACATACATAAACGGATATAGTAACGCTGAAAGAAAAGGTTGAAGGCCCTCTCTTTATCCGTACTGAATAGACTTACTAATTCTTTATCCGTTAAATGATTCATTTTTATAATAGAATTATGCAATGCAAAATAACATAAAAATCTTAAGATATAATACTTCTTGTTTATGTTTTTATGATAAAACGTCATTGAAATACCTATTTGTAGGTATTCGATATCTTTTTGAAAGTGTAGATGTTCAGTCGGAAATGCAGCTGTAAGGCCGGAAACATGGGAGATTTAGGCGTTTTTTTCTATGAGTTTTTCTTTTGAAGGGAATAGAGGGATGGAATAGTTATAAAAAAAGAAAAAAGAGTTCTGTTTTAGAACCCTTCTGCGATGTTTGTGGAGCGTATCGGACTCGAACCGATCACCTTAACACTGCCAGTGTTACGCTCTAGCCAGATGAGCTAACGCCCCTTTTTTGTCTTATATGATAACGTTTGTAAACGAATCTTTTTTGTTGCCGCAAATATAATGCATTATTCTGAAATAATTGCTATGTTTGCGGTAAATAATAGTATGAAATTAAGATATGCTGATTTATAATACAACTTTTCAAGTGGACGAGGATGTTCACGACAATTTCATGATTTGGATAAAAGAAAGTTATATCCCTGAAGTACAGAAACACGGTGCGTTGAAGGCACCGCGCATTTGCCGGATATTAAGTCACCGGGAAGAAGGAAGTGCGTATTCTTTGCAATGGGAGGTGGAAAGCAGCGGGTTATTGCATCGTTGGCATCTGGAACAGGGAGTACGTTTGAATGACGAACTGGCAAAAATATTTAAAGATAAAGTGATCGGATTTCCGACCCTGATGGAGGTGATAGAGTGATTCAACCGGTAAAAGAAAAGATAATCCTGGGGATTGACCCCGGTACGACAATCATGGGATACGGTGTTCTAAGAGTGAAAGGAACCAAGCCTGAAATGATTGCGATGGGGATTATCGACTTGCGTAAATTTGCCAACCACTATCTGAAACTTCGCCATATCCATGAACGAGTATTGAGTATTATTGAAAGTTATCTGCCTGATGAGCTGGCTATTGAAGCGCCTTTCTTCGGTAAAAATGTACAATCGATGTTGAAGTTGGGCCGTGCACAGGGGGTAGCGATGGCAGTGGCGTTGAGCCGGGATATTCCGATTACGGAATATGCTCCTTTGAAGATAAAGATGGCTATCACCGGAAACGGGCAGGCATCCAAAGAACAGGTAGCGGATATGTTGCAGCGGATGTTGCGCTTTCCCAAAGAGGATATGCCTACTTTTATGGATGCAACAGATGGATTGGCGGCAGCCTATTGTCATTTCCTGCAAATGGGGCGGCCGACCATGGAAAAAGGTTATAATAGCTGGAAGGATTTTATAGCGAAGAATCCGGATAAGGTGAAGTAAAGCGACTGATTATAGGGATAGATATAAAGGAAATATCTAGGGGAGGTTTAAATGAAGATGGGAAGTAATTATTTAGCAATATTAGGGGTGACTACAGTGACAACAGTAATGAGCTGCTCCCCTGCGAAAAAGGAATATGCTTCTTTTGAGCTGTATCCGGTTCGTACGGGAAGTCTTACGGAAATGGAATATACGCCGTTGGCAACCAGATTTTATCTTTGGTCACCAACTGCAGAAGAAGTACGCCTGATGCTATATGATGCCGGTGAAGGCGGACATGCTTATGAAACAGTAAAGATGGAGCCCACAGAAGATGGAACCTGGACAACTTCAGTAGATGAGAACCTGCTTGGCAAATTCTATGCCTTCAATGTAAAAATCAATGATAAATGGCAGGGAGACACGCCGGGAATCAATGCCCATGCTGTCGGAGTGAATGGGAAACGTGCTGCCATTATTGACTGGAAGACTACAAATCCCGAGGGATGGGAGAGTGACAGACGTCCTTCTCTGAAATCTCCTGCTGATATGATTATCTATGAAATGCATCATCGTGACTTCTCGGTTGATTCTACTTCGGGAATTAAGAATAAAGGTAAATACCTCGCATTGACTGAACACGGGACCATGAATTCAGATAAGTTATTGACCGGTATCGATCACTTGATAGAACTGGGAGTGACACATGTACATCTTCTTCCTTCCTCTGATTATGCTTCTATCGACGAAACAAAACTGGAAGAAAACCACTATAACTGGGGATATGATCCGGCGAATTATAATGTGCCGGATGGCTCTTATTCAACTGATCCTTATCAACCTGCCACTCGTGTGAAAGAGTTCAAACAAATGGTACAAGCACTGCATAGAGCTGGTATCCGTGTGATAATGGATATGGTTTATAATCATACTTTTAATACCGTTGAAAGTAATTTTGAACGTACTGTTCCCGGTTATTTTTATCGTCAGAAAGAAGACGGGACATTGGCAAATGGTTCCGGGTGCGGTAATGAGACGGCAAGTGAACGCCCTATGATGCGCAAGTTTATGATAGAGTCCGTTCTTTATTGGATAAAAGAATATCATATTGACGGTTTCCGTTTTGACTTGATGGGAGTGCATGATATTGAAACCATGAATGAGATCCGGAAAGCGGTGAACAAGGTTGATCCTACCATTTGTATTTATGGAGAAGGTTGGGCAGCCGACACTCCCCAATATCCGGCAGATTCGTTGGCAATGAAAGGGAATGTTTCCCACATGCCGGGAATTGCCGTATTCTCGGATGAATTGCGTGATGGGCTTTGCGGACCTGTGTGGAAAAAGGAGAAAGGGGCTTTCCTCGCCGGAGTTCCGGGAGCAGAAATGAGTGTTAAATTCGGTATTGTGGCTGCTATTGAGCATCCGCAAGTACGGTGTGATTCTGTTAATTACAGTCAGAAACCGTGGGCGGAGCAGCCTACCCAGATGATTAGCTACGTTTCCTGCCATGACGGTTTGTGCCTTGTTGATCGCTTGAAAGCAAGTATGCCGGGAGCTACTCCCGAGCAACTGGTCCGGCTTGATAAGCTTGCGCAGACGGTAGTCTTCACTTCGCAAGGTATTCCTTTTATCTATGCGGGAGAAGAAGTGATGCGCGATAAACAAGGGGTGGATAATAGTTATAAGAGTCCGGATGCAGTCAATGCTATCGATTGGCGACGTAAAACGACGAACGGAGATGTTTTCATGTATTATAAGCGACTCATAGATCTGCGTAAGTCCCATCCCGCTTTCCGTATGGGAGATGCGGAAAGGGTTCGGAAACATCTGGAGTTTCTTCCGGTGGAAGGACAAAACCTGATTGCATTCCGCCTGAAGGATCATGCGAACGGAGATAGTTGGGAAGATATTATCGTGGCGTTTAATTCTCGTATGACTCCTGCGCGTTTGGAAGTGCCTGTTGGTAAATATACAGTGGTATGCAAAGATGGCGTGATAGATGTGCGTGGATTAGGTACGCAAACCGGGTCGGAAGTAATTATTCCCGGACAGTCTGCATTGATTATGTATAAATAGCTTTAGTCATTATTTGTCATATCAATAACGGCTTTCTTTCTAATTTAGATTCTTGTTTGTAACAAGTCTAATTCTGTTTGTTACATCTGTTGTTCTTTATATTCACTCGGTGAAATTCCGTAAAAGTCTCTGAATGTATTGGAGAAATGAGAGAGGTTGGAGAAGCCTGTAGCGTATGCAACTTCCGAAACGCTTAGATTCTTCTCACGTAGCAGATTGGCAGCTTGTTTCAGTCTGATAGAACGAATGAAATCTCGTGCTGACTGATTAGTCAACTCCTTTAATTTGCGGTGCATATGTACGCGGCTCATTCCAACGTTGGCTGCCAGCATCTCTACATTAAGGGTAGGGTCGGCAAGATGGTCATTGATGGTTTTCATTACTTTACTCATCAAGATCTCATCATTGGACTTCATTTCTATCTTTGTTATTTTTTCTTCTACTTGTTGTTCACCTACCAGTTTGCCGCGCAGTCTTTCCCGATTGGCTATCAGATTACTGATAGTAGTTCGTAATAATTCAGTGTTGAATGGTTTTACGATATAAGCATCTGCTCCAATTTCAAGCCCTTCGATTTGGTCTTCGGCTTTCGATTTGGCGGTTAATAATATAATCGGTATATGATTGATATTGATATTCTGTTTTATTTTCCGGCAGAGAGTGATCCCATCCATTTCGGGCATCATAACATCACTGATGACGAGATCGGGTTTCTCCTTCAAAATGGTTTCCAGTCCTTCCCGTCCATTTGTACATTCATAGATACGGAAATCACTATCCAGTTCGCTACGTATGTAGCGGCGTATTTCTTCATCATCTTCTACGATTAAGACGCGATAACGTGTTTTTGCTTTGGGTTTCCTGTACTCGTTAGTTTTGTTTTCTTCTTCCGTTTCATAGATCGAATCTTTGGGAAGTTGGGAGATTGTTGGTTCGCTTCCGGTTTCTTCAGGATTTTCCAGTTCTTCTGCTTTCAAGTGATTACTACCTAACGGCAGGCGGATGATGAAACGGGTTCCTTGTCCGTCTTCGCGGTTTTCTGCTTTGATGATGCCGTGGTGCAGTTCCACTAACGACCGTGAAAGATGCAGTCCGATTCCTGTACCGAAATTAGATTGTGTCATGTCGTTGTCAATCTGATAGAAACGCTCGAATATTTGTTCTATTTTGTTTTTGTCAATACCGATTCCGTTATCGGTGATATCTATCTCGAAATAATCTTTCAAAGCACTCCGGTAGGCATCGTTGTGACCGGTTTTCAATGACACTTCGATATTTCCTCCCTCATGTGTATATTTGAAAGCATTGGAAAGGACATTCATCAATACTTTGTCAAAGTTATTTAGATCAATCCATACTTTCAGAGAATCAGCACCTTCCAGTTCTTTTTCGAAAGTAAATGTGATGTTCTTTTTTTGCGCTTGATAATTGAATGTTTGCATCAAGTCATTGATAAATCCTACGATGTCTGTTTCCCGGAATTTCAGATGCATTTGTCCTTTGTCCAGTTTTCGTATGTCCATCAGTTGATTGATCAGACGTAGAATACGTTGGGCATTCCGGTAAATCATGAGATAAACCGGTTGTTTCTCGGAATGTTCGGCTAACAGTTTCTCTAACGGGCTGATGATAAGAGTCATCGGGGTACGTATTTCATGTGAGATATTAATGAAGAATTGTAATTTGGCTTCGTTAATCTGTTCCATGTGTTTTTGTCGCATCACTTCTTGCCGGTGGCGGATACGTGACAGAATATACATGGTAAGAGCATAGATTAGTAATGCTCCGAGGCATCCCCAGATTACTTTTGCCCACCAGGTCTGGTACCAGGGTGGAGTGATGGCAATAGTAACTGTGCGGATATTAGAGAAATTATTATGGTCGCGTGCCTGTACGGAGAAAGTGTATTTCCCCGGTTTCAGACTGCTATAAGTCACCCGGTTTGTTCCCGGTTGCGTACTGATCCATTCATCGCCTAATTCTTTTATCTTATATTGATAACTAATCCGGTCGGGATTGCTGAATTCCAAAACAGAAAAATCAATGCTGAATGTATTTTCATTATATGCCAGTGTAAATTGCTCGGTATCCATGACAGCAGTATCAGTGATGACATTGTTGCCGGATTTATCCCCTTTTTTCACAGGGCGGTTAGCAACGTGAAAGCCGGTAATCAATACATTCATTTCTTTTTTGATTTCGGTGATATCCTGGGGGTAGAAAGCAGTTACTCCATTGGTACCTCCAAAAAATATCTTGCCGCGTTTATCTTTAAATACAGCAGTGCGTGTAAACTCATTTCCTTGCAGACCGTCGCCTGCATAATAGTTGATAAACTTCTTTTCCGGAGGATTCAGTTTGGAGATTCCCTGATGGGTACTGATCCATATATTTTTTTTCTCGTCTTCAGCCAGGCCGCAAATAATATCACTGGGGAGTCCATCGGCAGTAGTGAAAAGTACAGGTGTTAGTCTGTCTTTATTCAGGCAGACCAATCCTTCGGAAGTACCAGCCCAGATCTCTCCATTACTACTTTCCAATAAACTGTAAACGACATACCCGGGGAGGAGATTGTTTTGCTTTTTATAATTGATAAAATTGTCCGTTTGAGGATTGAGTACGGCCAGACCTTTATAAGTGCCGATCCATATCATTCCCTCTTTATCTTCCAGTAGGTAGCTGATCCAATCGTTCGGAAGACGGTTGATGCTCCAGTCATCGTTTTCGTTGCGGGTAGATTCGTAATAGGTGACATGTTGAGTTGGTAAATTAATTTTGTATAAGCCCGAACCATAAGTACCTACCCAGAGATTCTTGTTTTTGTCTTCAATGATGCAGGAAACTTTGGGCTTGCCTGCGTTAAGATTTCCTTGTAAAAGCGAGGTGACATCCTGACATGTTCCGGTTTGCTTGTTTATCCGTGCCAGACCGTCGAAGTAAGATCCTAGCCAAAGTTCCTGATTGGAATCTTCATAGAGACATAGGATAGTGCCGGGGACAGATTGGGGATTACCTGCCTGATGGGTGTAATGGCGTAATTGTTTTCCCTGATCGTTTATGGCATATAATCCGTCGTTATCCGTACCTATCCAGATTGTAGCTTGTTCATCTGTATGAATAGCCATAACACAGCTGGAACCAATGGTGTTGTTGTGTATTGATTTGTAGCCGTAGTAGTCGAACTTATTTGAAATGCCGGGCACTAGTATCAAACCTTTCTGAAAAATGCCCAGCCATAAATTGTGATCTTTATCTTCGATTAACGAGTGAACCTTGGATTTGGAGAAGTCAAAGGGACCCGCATTAATCTCACTGTCCACAATAATATCTTGTTGAGGCTGATATTCTTTTACTCCTTCACCGTCTGTTCCTATGATAAGTTTTCCACGGGTATCAATGATGAGAGTCCGGATATTCAAATTCATCCGGTTTTGGTAGAGGACAGGTTCGAAGTTTCCTTCCTGTCGGGATGATAGTCTGAAAAGCCCTTTTGTCAAGGTTCCTACGAAAATTTGTCCGTGTGCATCCTCACAAATGGCAGAAACGTCATCACCTGCTATATGATAAGGTGCTTTATAGCTTTTAAGCTCTTTATTTTCCGGAGAATAACGGTAAAGTCCTTTTTCTTCTGTAGCAATCCATAAATTTTGCCGGGAATCTTCGAAAATGACATTCAGGTAGTTACTACCTATCCGGTCTGTCAGTTCGGTTTCGATATGGAAGGAGGCGGGATTGCTGTTCTTTTTTAGGGATATGGCGCCTTGTCCGGAAGTTGCTATCCAAAGATCTCCGTTCCGGCGTTCAATAATGGAAGTGATATGAGGATTCTTTCGTCCGTCTTTCCGAGAGATGAATAATTCGTGAAAGTTGTCTGTGGCGCGGTCATATCGCTGTAAGCCATTGATGCATCCGATCCAGAAATTACCGCGACTGTCTTCGAATAATGTCCGTACATAGTTGTTTTTCAAACTGGTGCTATCCATAGCATTATGTCGATAGATCGAGAAACGTGTCCCGTCGAATTTATTAAGTCCGTTTTCGGTAGCTATCCAGATAAATCCTTTCCGGTCCTGATATACGGCATTGATCAGACTGTTGGAAAGTTCTTTGTCTGTTGAATAGAATTTGCCGGTCTGTGCTTTCATAACAGGAGTGCTTCCTATCAGGAAACAGTATATGGAAAAAAGGAATAGGATTTGTGCTTTCATACTCATTAATATAAGCAGGGTTTATTGGTGCTTTTTATATAGACAAAGATACTATATTAAATTAAAATAGCATTAGCTTTGTTACTTTTCCTTTTACTGATGTTACGTGCAAACCCTTTAGGGATGCTTCTGGGAGGGGTATGTAACGGGTGTGCAATAGCTTGTAACGTACATGCAAGTGTATGTAACCGCCTGTCAATTGCTTGAAACAAAATCTCCACCTATGCTTGATATATTATCCATAAATTTGCATTAACCAAAAAAATGAATTGTCGGACACCTTAAAATAATAACTGCTTATGGAAACATGAATTCCTTACTCTATTCCTTATTATAAATAAGAAGAGAAAAACCTATAACTTGGATTAACCACTATCATTATTAATTAAAAAAATGATTTTATGGAAAGCACAAATCATTATTTTCGACCGTTAGGTCTTATCATTCTTTTCTGCCTCTTCCCTGTATGGGTATTGGCACAGACTGTTTCCGTGACGGGAGTGGTCAAAGATGCATCGGGCGAACCGATTATCGGAGCCAGTGTAGTAGAAGCTGGCACTACCAATGGTATAGTTACCGATTTGGATGGTAATTTTAAGTTGAATGTATCAGCCAAAGGTAGCTTGAAGATTTCTTTTATCGGATATCAGACACAAACGATTCCTGTAGCCGGGAAAAAGCAGTTTGATATTACCCTCAAAGAAGATGCAAAAGTATTAGACGAAGTAGTTGTAGTTGGATATGGTCAGATGAAACGCAGTGACCTGACCGGTTCTGTTGTATCGGTCAACGATGAAGCCATTAAGAAATCTGTAGTGACTTCCGTTGACCAGGTACTGCAAGGACGTGCTGCTGGTGTGCAGGTACAGGCTAATAGCGGTATGCCCGGTGGTAGTTCTTCCATCCGTATTCGTGGTATCAACTCTTTGAATGCCTCCAATGAACCTATCTTTGTCATTGACGGTGTTATCATCGACGGTTCCACAGGTTCGGGAAGTGATAATGCACTGGCATCTATCAATCCTTCGGACATCGTCTCTATGGACGTATTAAAGGATGCTTCCGCCACTGCTATTTATGGTGCGCGAGCTGCAAACGGTGTGATTATGATTACTACCAAACGTGGACAGAAGGGTGAGGCGCAAATAACTTATGACGGATATATAGGATGGCAGGAAATGCCTAAAAAACTGGATATGCTGAATCTGCGTGAATATGCGGAGCATAAGAATGTTCGTTCAGGAAAAGACTATTCGGGAAATGATTGGGGAATAGTGAACAAGGATAATAACTTTGTTCGTCCGGATTTACTAGGTGAGGGTACAGACTGGCAGGATGAGATGTTCTCTAAAGCTATGATGACCAGTCATAATCTTTCTGTGACCGGAGGTACTGATAAAAGTAACTATGCATTGGGAGCAGGTTACCTCAATCAGGATGGTATTGCTGTTGGTTCAGGGTTCAGGCGTCTGAACTTACGAGGTAGTTTTGATGCCCAGGTGAAGAGCTATTTAAAAATGGGTATTAACTTTGCGTTTAGTAATTCCCGTCAGAAATTGACTGTATCTGACGAGTCGTTGATTAGAACTGCTTTATTGCAGAGTCCGAGTGTGGCTGTTCGTAATGCTGAAGGCACATTTGACGGACCGGATACGGACGAATGGGTACAAACGAATCCGGTGGGTCTTGCCATGATTAAGGATAACCGCAACGAGAAAATGGGTATTCGGGCAAACACCTATGCTGAAGCTACTATCATTGACGGACTGACGTTTAAAACGGAATTGTCTTTCGATTATGGGGTAACTAATACTTATAAATTTGATCCCTCATATACTTTTGGTGCGATTGAAAATACGGACCGTCAGGGGACTTTCTCCAAATCATATAATAAGTTCTGGAGTTGGAGAAATATCGTGAATTACATGAAAACTTTTGGAGTGCACAATGTGAATGCAATGATTGGTCAGGAAATGCAGGAGAGCAAATGGGAATATCTGATGGGAAGCCGTATGGGATATTTGTCCAATGCCGCAACCGACCTGACATTGGGAGATGCCGCAACAGCCAAGAATAATGGTAATAGTGGAGAAAGTTCGATTTTATCTTATTTCGGCCGTCTGTTCTATTCATACGATGACAAATATCTGTTGACATTTACTCTTCGTCGCGACGGTTCTTCCAAATTCTACAAAGATAATCGTTGGGGATGGTTCCCGTCGGCTGCTTTGGCTTGGAAGGTTTCCAATGAATCTTTTTTGAAAGACAACAATATTATTAATAATCTGAAATTGCGTTTAGGATGGGGTGTTGTAGGTAATCAGAATGTGCCTAATAATGCATATAAAGCCATTTATTCATCTGTTGCTACCGTTTGGGGAACAGGATTGCTGGCTGGCAATACTCCGAATCCCGAATTGAAATGGGAGTCTACTTATTCAAGTAATCTGGGACTTGATATTAATCTTTTCCAGAACAGGATTGAATTGATAGCCGATATTTATTATAAGAAAACAAATGATTTGTTGTTGCAAGTGCCTCTTCCTGCTTACGTGGGAACTTCAGGTCAGGGCTCTACTTCCGCACCCTGGAAGAATGTGGGTTCTTTGGAGAATAAAGGACTTGAGTTGACTTTAAATACAGTGAATATTGATAAAGGCGGATTTCAATGGAGAAGTAACGTGGTATTCTCTATGAACCGTAATAAAGTAAAATCGCTGGATACGGCAACCAGCCTGATAGATAAGAGTAATCAGACAGGCGAAACAATAACCGTACTGACACGTACATCAGTAGGAAACCCTATCGGACAGTTTTATGGTTATAAAGTGATTGGCCGCTTTGAAAAGGCTACTGACTTTTACTATAAAGATGCTTCCGGAGCAATTAAGCCGGTAGCATTGCCTGAAGGTATGTCGATTTCCAAGAATAGTATCTGGATTGGTGATTATATTTTTGAAGATGTAAACAAAGACGGTGTTATCAATGAACAGGACCGTACTTATATCGGTAATCCTGAACCGGACTTTACTTTCGGCTTCGGTAACTCTTTCTCTTATAAAGGCTTCGACTTGAGCATTAACCTGACCGGATCGGTGGGAAATGAAGTTGTAAACTGGGGGCGTCGTGAACTTGAAAATCCACGGGGCAATAATAATATCCTGAAATCGGCGTTGGATTATGCACAACTGGCTTTGATTGATCCGAATGGTCCGGATGATTATCGGAATATACAGATTGTAGGCGGTGACCCTTATGCTTGCCGTATGGCTATTGCCAAAGGGACAGATGATTCCAATTATCGTTTCAGTGACCGCTTTGTGGAAGATGGTTCTTTCCTGCGTATTCAGTCTATCTCTTTCGGCTATACGTTCCCGCGTAAATGGTTGGCACCGATTGGTATTCAGAATCTGAAACTTTATTGTAACCTGCAGAATGTATATACATTCACAAAATACAAAGGGATGGACCCGGAAATAGGTTCTGCCAATCAGGACGCTTTGCTTACAGGCTTTGATAACTATCGTTATCCTTCTCCGCGAATTTATACATTCGGTCTGAATTTAACCTTTTAATCATTTAAAGTGACTAAATATGAAAACAAGTAAATATATATACTCTTTCATGTTGGCTGTAGCTTTGGCGTTTGCAGGATGCAGTGACTTCCTCGATTCTGAAGATAACTCCAATATCGCAGGAGATAACTTTTATCAAACGGAAGATGATTTCCGGGCAGCAACAGCTCCTTTGTATAATAAGGTGTGGTTCGACTTTAACGATAAGTTCTATTATGGACTGGGTGATGGACGCGGATTCAACCTTTGTGCGACAACCTCTAATTATATCTATCCTTTTGCCGATTTGACCGAAACCGGATTGACGGGGCCGTTAGTTTCGGCTTGGGGCTCATTATACAATATAGTACAGCAAACTAATAAGATTATTAACGGGATCAAAGGTAACTCATCCAATAGCGAAGAAGTGAAGAACCCATATATTGCTGAAGCACGGTTCATGCGTGGAGTTGCTTATTCCTATCTGGCGATGTTATGGGGAAATGTTATTATAAATGAGGATACGGATGAACTGGTGGCTAATCCAATTGTCAATACTAGCCCGGTAAGTGATGTCTATGAATTTGCGATGCGTGACTTGGAATTTGCGGCAAAATATTTGCCGGAGGTTTCTTCTGCTGCCGGACGTGTCAATAAATACAGTGCCTTTGGCATGTTGTCGCGTGTTTATCTGACGTATGCCGGTTATAGTAGTAACCCTAATAGTGCGACCCGTAATCAGGACTATCTGGATTTGGCAAAGAAAGCGGCTTTAAAAGTGATAGAAAACAGAAATTTTGAACTGATGACTGATTATGCCGATTTGTTTATGATTGATAAAAATAACAACTCGGAAACACTGTTTGCTTTACAATGGGTTAGTAATGGTACGTATGGGGAATGTAATACGATACAGGATTATTTTGCTTGTGAGTCGGCTATTACCGGTAATGACCGTGCATGGGGCGGTTATGTTTTTGCACAACCGGACGTGATTTGGGAGTATGAAAAAGGAGATAAACGGCGTCAGCCGACTTGGATGGCTTATGGCGATCATTATCCTGAAATACAGAAAGCAAACGGAGGATATACTTGTGAGAAGAAAGCATCGGGTACTGTTTCCGGAATTTATTGTAAGAAATATGTTTGTGGTTCTAGCAAAGATAATGCGAAGATCACTTCCGGAAGTACTCCTATCAATACTTACATGTTGCGTCTGGCAGAAGTATATCTGATTTATGCAGAAGCTATATTGGGAAATAATCCTTCAACAGATGATGCCGATGCAATGGAATACTTTAACAAAGTGCGCAAGCGTGCCGGTTTGGAACCCCAAAATTCGATTACTTACGAAGATATTCGTCGTGAGCGTAGACTGGAACTTTGTCTGGAAGGACAGTATTGGTATGACTTGGTACGTAGAGCTTATTATAAACAACAGGAAGTACTCAATTATATCACCGGACAGGATAGGGGTACTGCTATTCCTGTAGTATGGGATGCGGATACACAGACTTTGAAGAGAGACGAGGATTCGGATGAAACGAAGCGTGCCATAGGTGACGTCGATTCCAGTATATTCCTTCTTCCTTATCCGGAATCGGAGACTGTGCAAAATCCTTTGTTGAAAGCGGATCCTATGCCTTATGCATTTAAGGAAGACAGAATAACCGATTTGTTTAACTAAAAACGAGAATACGAATGAAAAGCTTGATATATAAAAATAGTATGAAAGCATTTGGCTTATTGGTGAGTCTGCTCATCTGCTCTTGTTCATTTGTTTCGTGCGACGACGATGACGATAATGGCGGAAGTTCTGTGATGAACATAACAGGGATCTATCTGGAAGACGCGAAGTCGAATGTTCCTGACCGTTTGGTTGATTTTGCCCGTTTGGGACAACTGATCCGAATTGAAGGTGAAGGATTCAACGGATTGAAGAAAGTGTATATTAATGGATATAACTGTTATTTTAATCCGGTATTTGTTTCGAATAAATCTTTTCTGGTTAGTGTGAACAGTAAAGTTCCGACTACAGAAGCAGACGAGAATGTACGTAATACAATTCGTTTGGTAAAAGATGGCGGTGAATACGTTTATGATTTCCAGATTCGTGCTGCTGCACCGTCTATAACGAAAATCTCCAACTGTATGCCGAATGTAGGTGAACCTATCATTGTTTATGGAAGTGGATTGACGGAAATAGCAAAAGTCGTTTTCCCCGGAAATGTGGTGGTGACAGAAGGTATTATTTCTGATCTTGACGGTGAATATTTTATGGTGGATATGCCTGCCGGAGTTTCTGAAGAGGGCGGTTCTATTTTCGTAGAAGGTTCGAATGGTGGTGCTTATTCTCCTGCCTATTTCAATTATAAGAAAGGCTTGTTGTTGAACTTCGATGGAGTGGGTGCACAAGGAGCATGGGGCGATTCTGAAAGTATGATTCAAACAACCGAACTGGAATCTGCTTCGATTGGTGAAGGTAATGTGTCGCAAGGTGCTTACTGTCGTTTGCCATTAGAAAGACAGTTGCCGGTGGCAGCAGCGAAGAATCGTTGTGCTGAAGTTTGGACAGCTGGTAATGGCACTGATCCTGACTGGTTGACGCTGGGTGTCCCTGCTGAAACTCCTGTTGCCGAATGTGCTATTCAGTTTGAAATCTATGTGCCCGAACCTTGGTCTGAATCCGGATTCCTGAAGATTTGTGGTCAGAACGGATTCAATGGTGGAGAATGGGAGAGAGACTGTTATAATTACGTACCGTGGCTTGTAGGCGGAAAGATCGTTCCTTTCCAGACAACCGGTTGGCAGACTGTAACTGTTCCGTTCAGTGAATTCTACAAATCGAAAGCATCCAGCGGAGCTTGGACCACTTTTGCCGATGTGGCCGCTACCCGTGCATCTGCTTCTTATGCCAACTTTGGTTTCTATTTTGAGAACTCTGATATTACATTGGATAAGATCACAGGTGCGAGTTCGGATAAAGAAACAGAGTTTCTATCCAAAACAACTTCCGTGAAGATTTATATTGATAACTGGCGTGTCGTACCTTTGACGAAGCCGGAATATACCGATTTCCCGGATGAAGAAGAGGATGCAGAATAATAATGACTTTAAATTGAAAAGATTATGAAATACAGAAATATGCTTCCGTTTGTTGCCTTGTCGGTGCTGATATTGACATCGTGTGACGATAATAAGATGGAGTGGTATAAAGACCCTACACATGGAGCGGTTACTTCTTCCGAACTGCCTTTACAGTTGGCTGAAAAGATTTCCCGTTACAAGCCGTTGAAAGAATATTTATCCGATCCCAACTTTAAGTTGGGTATCGGAGTGGGGATGGATGAATATCTTGGTGACGAGACAACGACTACCATTGTGAATGAGAACTTTAATGATCTGACGATAGGATATGCCATGAAGCACGGTCCTATGGTCGATTCTAAAGGGAATTTGAAATTTGATAAGGTCGATCAGTTGTTTACAAAGACCATAGAAGCGGGTATCAGCATTTATGGGCACTGTCTGATTTGGCACACTAATCAGAATGCGAGTTATCTGAATAGTCTGATTGCACCGGAAGTTATTCCGGGACCGGCGGGCAGTAATTTGTTGGATTTGTCGGGCATTGAAGATGGAACCTTTGATGGTTGGAATCGTAAAAATGGAAGTGATGCGATGTCCATTGTGGAAGGGGAAGGACTGACAGCTACTTCCAAAGCATTGAAATTTGCAGTAGGATCTTCTGTAACGGCTGCTCATTCAGTGCAATTATATACTCCTGACATTTCAGCAGTAAGTGGGCATAATTATGAAATTTCATTTTTTGTCCGTTCGGATAATTCCGGTAAAGCCCGGTTGACTTTTGCTGGATTAGAGAATAATTATCCATATAAAGACTGGTATGCCACAGGTGGCAGTTGGACGGAAGCTTTTGAGACAACGTCTCAATGGCAGCAGGTGAAGATCACAGTGAATGATTTTGTTAGTACTACATTTCAGATTGCATTTGAATTTGGTTATTTGCCGGATGTGACTTATTATGTAGATAATATTGTTGTGACAGACAAAGATGCGGAGCCTACTGTGGTTAATCTGATTTCTAACGGAGATTTTGAAAGCAAAGCTATTACTCCTTGGGGAGCTTGGAGTAGTGGAAAGGCCGCGATTTCGGAAGAAGGTGAAGGATATGGAAGTTCATATTCGATGAAGCTGACTAGTTCTGTTGACGGAGGGGCGGGCAATGCATATAAGGCACAGGCCGGATATGGCTTTGATACTCCTTTGGAAGCTGGCAAGACCTATGAGTTCTCTGCTATGATTAAAGCAAGTGTCTCAACTACTTTCCAGATCCAAATTCAGAACTCATCGAGTTATGCAGGTGAATGCTATGTAGATGGAAATGTGAGTACGACTTGGACAGAATTTAAGAAAGAGTTTACAGTGTCTAAAGAGGATATGAATCGATTCTGTATCAATTTCGGAGTTAGTGCGGGTGATTATTATATAGATAATATCGTATTGTCGGAGAAAGTGGTGGAGACACGTGCAGTCACCCGTGCTTCCGGTCCTACTATCATTGAGAAGACCGATGAAGAAAAAGCCGAGATCATCAGAGATGCCATGGAAGACTGGATTTCAAAGATGGTTACCCATTGCAAACCTTATGTTCATGCATGGGACGTAGTCAATGAACCGATGGATGACGGAAAAACATCAGACATTAAGACTGGTAAAGGCAAAACTGATCTGGCTTCTGATGAATTCTACTGGCAAGATTATTTCCTGACTCCGAAAGACTATGCAGTAGAAGCTTTCAAACTTGCCCGTCAGTATGGAAATCCGGATGACAAACTATTCATCAATGATTATAATCTGGAGTATAACCTCAATAAGTGTGACGGTCTGATTAAATATGTGGAATACATCGAAAGCAAAGGGGCCACAGTGGATGGTATCGGTACACAAATGCATATTGCTATTGATTCCAATAAAGACAATATTGCTCAAATGTTCCAGAAACTGGGTGCTACCGGTAAGTTGATTAAAGTATCCGAGTTGGATATTAAGGTTAACACCTCGTCGCCTACTATTGAAAATTTGGCACAACAGGCAGAAATGTATCAGTATGTCGTTGATATGTACAAGAAGTATATCCCGGCGGACAAACAATATGGTATTACCATCTGGGGAGTATCGGACAATGAAAAAGAACATGTGAATTGGATACCGAATGACGCTCCGAACCTTTGGGATGCTAATTATGCACGTAAACATGCTTATAAGGGAGTGGCCGATGGTTTGGCTGGTAAAGATGTCAGCGGAGACTTTACCGGAGATTTGGAATAAATGATTTTATAACGATTAAAGAAGGGGAGAGTGAGGGTTACAGTAGTTGTTATTATCTTGGAGTGGATCAAATGAATAACAATAACTACTGTAATCCGCTCGTTCTAAAACTTTCCCTTTCCTCTTGTTTATCGGTGGTTTCAGCTTGAATGTAACATTGCAACAAGTTTTTGTAACATACGTAAACGATGATGTAACAAGCGAGTAATGATTTGAATCAGAATTTCTGGGTAAGTGGGAAGAAACTTCCTAAGTTTGCAAAGTGGAATCCCGATGGATTTCTTCTCTTGCTAAATTATCATGAAATAAAGACATATAAAAGAAAAGACAGAATGAATAAGTATTGGTTTTATAAGGTAGGGTTAGTAGTTGTGTTCCTTTGCTTCGCCTTGTTGGGCGGAGCAAAGGTTAAACTTCCGACTCTTGTTTCCGACGGAATGGTACTTCAGCGTGGGGAACCTGTCAATATCTGGGGAACGGCTGATCCTGATGAAACCGTTGATATAACTTTCCTGAAAAAGAAATATAAGACTGTTGCCGATGCACACGGTAACTGGAAAGTGACTTTACCTGTATTGAAAGCTGGCGGACCTTATACTATGACCATTAATGATATCGAATTAAAGGATGTTCTTATTGGTGATGTTTGGGTATGTTCGGGACAGTCGAATATGGAATTGCCTGTTTCGCGGGTTACAGATCGTTTTCGCGATGAAATATCTACGGACAGCAACTATCCGATGGTGCACTATATAAAAACACCTCTGCTTTATAATTTTCATGCTCCGCAGACAGACATTCCGGGAATTTCCTGGCAAGCGATGACTCCTGAAAATGTGATGCCTTTTTCTGCTTTGGTCTATTTCTTCGCTAAAGAGATCTATCAAAAGACTGAAGTTCCGGTAGGAATCATAAATTCCAGTGTCGGAGGTTCACCGATAGAAGCGTGGATCAGTGAGGAAGGTTTGAAGCCTTTTCCATTTTATTTGAATGAAAAGCGTATCTATGAATCGGACGATTTGGTGGAATCAATGAAAAAGGAGGAGAGAAAGAAAAGTCGTGCCTGGAATGTGGCATTGTATCAGGGAGACAAAGGAATGCATGAGGCTACCCCTTGGTATGCTGCCGATTATGATGATAGCAATTGGAAAGAAACAGATTTGTTTGCTTCCGGCTGGGCAACAAACGGACTGAATACCATCAATGGTTCCCACTGGTTCCGTAAAGACTTTCAGGTGTCTGCCCAACAGGCAGGAGAAAAAGCGACTCTTCGCTTGGGATGTATCGTAGATGCGGATTCCGTCTATGTAAATGGCACATTTGTGGGGAGTGTCTCTTATCAATATCCTCCCCGTATCTATACCATTCCTGCCGGATTGCTGAAAGCCGGAAAAAATACAATAACCATACGCCTTTTCAGTTATGGCGGTCGTCCTCAATTTGTAAAGGAGAAGCCCTATAAAATCCTTTTTGGAAAAGGTCAGCCGGAAAAAGGAGAATCGGAGATCAATCTGGAGGGAAGTTGGAAATATCGTCTCGGTGCTCCTATGCCCGCTGCTCCGGGACAAACGGCTTTTCATTATAAACCCACAGGACTGTATAATGCCATGATTGCTCCTTTGCTGAACTATACGGTATCTGGTGTCATCTGGTATCAGGGAGAATCGAATGTCTCACGCAGAAATGAGTATAAAGACTTGTTGACAGCTATGATTAGCGATTGGAGACAACGATGGAATAAGTCGGATATGCCTTTCTATATCATTGAGCTGGCGGATTTCCTTTCACCCACAGATAAAGGAGGACGCACTGCCTGGGCGGAATTCCGGAAAGCACAGGCGGAAGTAGCCGATACAGATAAAAATGTTACTCTGATTAAAAATAGTGATTTAGGAGAATGGAATGATATTCATCCATTGGATAAAAAGACGCTAGGGCAACGAGTGGCAGCAGCTATCTTGATAGAAATGAATACGAAAAACAGAAAATGACCAATTTATCTATTTTATGGAGAATACAATAAAGACTAATGAAGCGAAAGGTTTCTATAAACTCTCTTGGCTTCAACGTATAGGATTCGGTTCCGGTGATTTGGCGCAAAACCTTATTTACCAGACCGTATGTATGTATCTGCTGATTTTTTATACCAATGTATATGGACTTAAACCAGAGGTGGCAGCCGTGATGTTTCTTATTGTCAGGATAGTGGATGTGCTTTGGGATCCTCTGGTGGGTGCTTTCGTCGATAAACACAATCCTAAACTAGGTAAATACCGTTCATATCTTATTTGGGGAGGAATTCCGCTGACTGGTTTTGCTATTCTTTGTTTTTGGAACGGCTTTTCGGGCTCGCTGTTCTATGCCTATTTCACTTACGTTGGATTATCCATGTGTTATACATTGATTAATGTGCCTTATGGAGCACTGAATGCGTCACTTACCCGCGATACGAATGAAATCACGGTGTTGACGTCAGTGCGTATGTTTCTTGCCAATTTGGGTGGTTTGGCTGTGGCATACGGTATTCCGATACTGGTGAAGGTGTTGTCTCCCGATGGTAAAATCAATACTACTGCATCTGCTAACGCATGGTTTATTACGATGACTATTTATGCTGTTATCGGATTGGCGTTATTGGTGTTCTGCTTTAGCCAGACGAAGGAGCGTGTGGTTATGGATCAGGAGGAGACATCTAAAGTAAAAGTGTCCGACTTGTGGGTAGAATTTTGTAGAAATAAACCTTTGCGTATTTTGGCGTTCTTTTTCATTACTGCTTTTGCAATGATGGCGATTGGTAATTCTGCCGGTTCATATTATATGATTTATAATGTACGTGCACCGGAGATGTTACCCTATTTCATGGCCTTGGGCTCGATACCCGCATTCATTTTCATGCCGATGGTACCTGCCATTAAACGTGCCATTGGAAAAAAGCAAATGTTTTATGTATTCCTTTCAGTCGCTATATTGGGTATGGCATTGCTGTATATTATTTCTGTGGTTCCGGTACTCAAAACGCAGATATGGTTGGTCTTTGTGGCGCAGTTCATAAAATCGACGGGAGTCATTATTGCGACAGGGTATATGTGGGCTTTGGTTCCTGAAGTAATTTCGTATGGCGAATATACTCATGGTAAACGTATTTCGGGTATAGTCAATGCTTTGACTGGTATTTTCTATAAAGCGGGAATGGCTCTTGGAGGAGTTGTACCGGGACTTGTTATGGCTTTTGTCGGATTCGACCAGACAAATGAAGTGTCACAATCGCCTTTTGCCGAACAGGGAATACTGTGGCTCGTAGCCGTTATTCCGGCATTGTTACTTTTGGTCGCTATGTTCATTATTTCTAAATATGAATTGGAAGATAGTGTGATTGACAATATAAATGAGGAGATAGAATCGCGCTGTAAAAAAGGCGAATAGATAAGATAGTAGAATGTTTATTACTCAAAAATATAACGTATGAAACTCAAACGAATAATTCTGTTGTTATTGACAGTGATGTTTTCTTTTTCTTATGGAGAAGTTTTTGCGAAAGATGGAAATTCGCTGAAAAAGGCTTTGAAAAACAAGTTTCTGATTGGTGTGTCAGTGAACACACATCAAAGTTCCGGCAAGGATGTCGCAGCTGTTGAAGTTGTAAAGAAGAATTTTAATTCCATCGTGGCGGAAAACTGCATGAAGTCTTCTGTCATTCATCCGAAAGAAAATAAGTATAATTTTACGCAGGCAGATGAATTTGTCAGTTTTGGTGAGAGCAATCAAATGGCTATCATTGGTCACTGCCTGATTTGGCATTCACAATTGGCCCCTTGGTTTTGCGTAGATAAGGACGGAAATAATGTCTCTCCGGAAGTCCTGAAGAAACGGATGAAAGACCATATCACGACTATCGTGAAACGCTATAAAGGCCGCATCAAAGGCTGGGATGTGGTAAATGAAGCGATTGAAGATAATGGAGCATATCGCAAGACAAAGTTTTATGAGATTCTGGGTGAAGAATATATCCCATTGGCTTTCCAATATGCACACGAGGCTGATCCGGATGCCGAACTTTACTACAATGACTACTCAATGGCCCAACCGGGCAGAAGAGAAGCCGTCGTGAAAATGGTGAACGATTTGAAAAAACGTGGAATCCGTATTGATGCCATAGGTATGCAAGGACACATTGGCATGGACTACCCGAAAATTAGTGAATTTGAGAAGAGTATGCTGGCCTTTGCCGGAACAGGAGTGAAGATAATGATAACAGAACTGGATTTGACGGTGATACCATCACCGAATCCCAATGTAGGTGCAGAAGTTTCCGCTTCCTTTGAATATAAAAAAGAGATGAATCCTTATCCGGATGGATTGCCGGAAGAGGTATCGAAAGCATGGACTGAAAGAATGAATGACTTTTTCCGTCTGTTCCTGAAACATTATAACCTCATCACCAGGGTTACTCTTTGGGGAGTAGCCGATCAGAACTCTTGGCGTAATGACTGGCCGATGAGAGGCCGCACGGATTATCCGTTACTTTTTGATCGCAATTATCAGCCGAAGCCGGTAGTCGACCTGATTATCAAAGAGGCTGAAAAAACAAAATAAGTTTCTAACAGAAAAAACAGAAATAGTATGAAAACAGAAAAAAGATATTTAGTTCCCGGTGATTATATGGCTGACCCTGCCGTACATGTATTTGATGGCAAACTGTATATTTATCCCTCTCACGATTGGGAAAGTGGTATTGCCGAAAATGATAATGGCGATCATTTCAATATGAAAGATTATCACGTGTATTCTATGGATGATGTGATGAACGGTGAAATAAAAGATCATGGAGTGGTGCTTTCCACGGAGGATATTCCTTGGGCGGGCCGTCAACTTTGGGATTGTGATGTGGTTTGTAAAGATGGTAAGTACTATATGTATTTTCCATTGAAAGATCAGAATGATATATTTCGTATCGGAGTAGCTGTGAGTGACAAACCTTATGGTCCTTTTATACCGGAAGCTAATCCGATGAAGGGAAGTTACAGCATCGATCCGGCTGTATGGGATGACGGAGATGATAACTATTATATGTATTTCGGTGGATTGTGGGGTGGACAACTTCAACGTTACCGTAATAATAAAGCCTTGGAATCTGCTATTTTGCCGGAAGGAGAGGAGGAAGCAATCCCGTCGCGTGTCGCTCGTTTGAGTGAAGACATGATGGAGTTTGCCGAAGAACCCCGTGCAGTGGTAATTCTGGATGAAGACGGTAAGCCATTGACAGCAGGGGATACGGAACGCCGTTTCTTCGAAGCTTCGTGGATGCATAAATATAATGGTAGATACTATTTTTCCTATTCTACGGGAGACACTCATTTGCTCTGCTATGCAACAGGTGATAACCCTTATGGTCCGTTTACTTATCAGGGAGTCATTCTGACTCCGGTGGTAGGATGGACTACTCACCATGCTATTGTAGAGTTTAAAGGCAAGTGGTATCTGTTTCATCACGATTGTGTACCATCGGAGGGGAAGACTTGGCTCCGTAGCTTGAAAGTCTGTGAACTTCGGTATGATGCAGACGGGCGAATCATTACTATCGAGGGAAAAGATGAATAATAGGATACATTAAAACAACCGCCTCTATTTGAAAAACATACCTACTTTTACCAGAATATTAGGTAATAGGGATTTTTCAGGTAGAGGCGGTTATTATTAACTATGAATGCTTAATTTACTTATGCTATCATACTGTAAATTAATTGTGATAACATACTTTGTACTATGAGAAATATATTTGCATTGACATTCACTTTGTTTTTTTGCTTTTCTTCTATTTGGGCAGAAGATGGAAGTGCCTTGTGGCTTCGTTATGCATCGGGAGCGAAAGCGGAAATCACCAGCAAGAAACAATCGCCTACATTACGTATTGCGGTTTCCGAATTACAGAACTTCTGGCAGGGAGGAATCCCGGTTACTTTGGAGGTTCGGAACAATAAAGAACTTCGTGCACTTGGAAATGAGGGATATACGATTCAGACCTCCAAAGATGGCAGTCAAATAACGATAGCTTCTTCCGGTGAACAAGGAGTACTTTATGGAACGTATCATTTACTCCGTCTGCAAGCTACCGGGCAACTACCGGAATCAGCTTTGCAATCCCTCAATATCTCTGAACGACCTGATTATCGAATTCGTATTCTGAATCATTGGGATAACTTGGATGGTACAATCGAACGCGGATATGCCGGACATTCACTTTGGAAATGGGACGAACTTCCGTCTGTTGTCTCTCCCCGTTATGAAGCCTACGCTCGTGCCAATGCTTCTATCGGCATTAATGCCACCGTAATAAACAATGTCAATGCAAGTCCTAAAATACTTTCTAATGATTATTTGCAGAAAGTTAAAGTCTTGGCCGATATTTTCCGCCCTTATGGCTTGAAAATATATCTTTCTATTAATTTCTCTTCTCCCGCAGCTTTAGGCGGTTTATCCACTTCCGATCCGTTAAATAAAGAAGTGATAGACTGGTGGAAGCAGAAAACAAAAGAGATTTATTCCCTGATTCCCGATTTCGGAGGTTTCCTGGTGAAAGCTAATTCCGAAGGGCAGCCTGGTCCATGTGACTACGGACGCACTCATGCCGAAGGAGCCAATATGTTTGCCGATGTGTTGAGGCCCTATCATGGCATTGTGATGTGGCGCGCTTTCGTTTATTCTCCTACCGACAGCGACCGTGCCAAACAAGCCTATCTTGAATTTGAACCTTTGGATGGTAAGTTTCGGGATAATGTTATTGTGCAGATCAAGAACGGTCCGATAGATTTCCAACCCCGTGAACCATTCAGCCCGTTGTTCGGAGCCATGAAAAGGACGGCAGTTATGCCCGAATTTCAAATCACACAAGAGTATCTTGGCTTTTCCAATCATCTTGCATTCCTTGCTCCTATGTGGAAAGAGTGTTTAGGCAGTGATACTTATTTGCAAGGCAAAGGCTCTACCGTTGCTTGTGTGACAGATGGTTCTTTATTCTCTCATCCGCTCACGGCTATTTCCGGAGTGGCAAACATCGGTGATGATACTAATTGGTGTGGACATCCTTTTGCTCAAGCCAACTGGTATGCTTTCGGACGCTTGGCATGGAAACATTCACTCTCTTCCGAACAGATAGGAGAAGAATGGTTGAAACAGACTTTTCTTCCTGTTACCGGTGTGCAAACCGATACTCCGGCAGGAGAAGTCATTCAAAAAGAGCAAATCGACGCTCAACTCTCCCTTCTCAACTCCCAAGTGCTTCAGAAATCGAGAGAAGCAGTAGTAGACTACATGATGCCTCTCGGCTTGCATCATATCTTTGCATGGGGGCATCATTACGGACCGGAACCTTGGTGTGATATTCCCGATGCCCGCCCGGATTGGCTACCTCCTTATTACCACCGTGCCGACAACATGGGAATAGGTTTCGACCGCAGCAGTACAGGAAGTAATGCTACCGGACAATACCATTCTCCATTATGCGAGCAACTGGACAATGTGAATACCTGTCCGGAGAATCTGCTCCTTTGGTTTCACCATGTTCCTTGGAATCATCAGATGAAGAGCGGACGTACACTTTGGGCAGAACTGTGCTACGCGTATGATCGTGGTGTAAACGAAGTGAGGAACTTTCAAAAAGTGTGGGACAGGATGGAACCGTATATTGATTCCGAACGCTTCTATGATGTGCAACACCACCTGAAGATTCAGGCACGGGATGCTGTCTGGTGGCGGGATGCTTGTTTGCTTTACTTCCAGCAATTCAGCAGACAACCGATACCTTATGAATTGGAACGTCCCATACACGAGTTGAAAGATATGATGGAATACAAATTGGATATAACCAATTTTGAATGTCCACCTTACGGGTTTAGTAAGTAAATAAAGATATTCCCTATAGGTGACGAATAAGAATATGTTTGCAATTTGGCGTCTTTTATGATAAAATTGTTACCTTTGCGGGCAATAATAAAACAGAATAAAAGAATATGAACCAAAATACATTCTGCATGGCGGGGGGCGTAGCACGCAACCCGCTTGTGCGTTTAGCCAAACCCATCACGGCAACTATCGGAGCGAATGAACACATAGCTATTGTAGGTCCCAATGGTGGTGGTAAAAGTCTTTTTGTAGATACCCTGATCGGAAAATATCCATTGCGTGAAGGAACCGTGGAATATGATTTTTCCCCCTCTGCCACCCAGACTCTTTATGATAATGTGAAATACATTGCTTTTCGCGATACTTATGGAGCCGCCGATGCCAATTACTACTATCAGCAGCGTTGGAATGCTCACGATCAGGATGAAACTCCCTATGTTCGTGAGATGTTGGGAGAAATCAAGGACGAGCAACTACAACGCGAACTGTTTGAACTCTTCCGTATCGAACCGTTGCTCGACAAGAAGATCATTCTCCTTTCCAGCGGTGAATTACGTAAATTCCAGCTAACTAAAACCTTGTTGACTGCTCCCCGCGTGTTGATTATGGATAATCCGTTTATCGGACTGGATGCTCCTACGCGCGAACTGTTGTTTTCTTTGCTCGAACGTCTGACGAAAATGTCGTCCGTACAGATCATTTTGGTACTTTCCATGCTCGATGATATACCGTCATTCATCACTCATGTCATTCCTGTGGACAAAATGGAAGTCTTTCCTAAAATGGAACGTGAAGTCTATTTGGACGCTTTTCGCAGTAGAGATGTGACTACCTCTTTTGATGACTTGCAGCAACGGATTATAAATTTGCCATCTGATGGCAACAATTATGATTCGGAGGAAGTAGTAAAACTGAATAAGGTCAGTATTCGTTATGGAGACCGAATTATTCTGAAAGAACTGGACTGGACAGTCCATCGTGGCGAGAAGTGGGCGTTGAGTGGCGAGAACGGTGCTGGAAAATCAACATTGTTGAGCCTTGTCTGTGCAGACAATCCGCAATCGTATGCCTGCGACATCAGTCTCTTCGGACGGAAAAGAGGGACGGGAGAAAGTATTTGGGAAATCAAGAAACATATCGGTTACGTAAGTCCGGAGATGCACCGTGCTTATCTCAAAAACTTACCGGCTATTGAAATCGTAGCCAGTGGTTTGCATGACAGTATTGGTCTGTATAAACGTCCTCAACCAGAGCAGATGGCTATCTGCGAATGGTGGATGGATATATTCGGCATTGCAGATTTGAAAGATAAACCATTCCTGCAACTATCCAGTGGAGAACAACGCTTGGCCTTGCTGGCAAGAGCTTTCGTCAAAGACCCGGAACTGTTGATTCTGGATGAACCCCTTCATGGCTTGGATACCTATAATCGTCGCCGGGTAAAGAAAGTGATCGAGGCTTTCTGCCAACGCAAAGATAAGACGATGATTATGGTGACACATTATGAATCGGAACTTCCCAACACTATAACAGATCGTATTTTCTTAAAGAGAAATAGATAACCACTTTGGGGTGGTATCAGCCGATGTTTATTATTCTTTGAAATTCGCTTCTCATTAAAGCGGATGTGTAAACCAGAAACAAGAACCTTTTCCCGGTTCCGATTCCACTCCAATTTTACCTCCCAATTGTGTGATAATGCTTTGACAGATAGGAAGTCCTAGTCCGGTGCCGGGAATGAAACTGTTCAGTTTCACAAACCGGGTGAAGATCGCTTTTTGTTTTTCTGGAGCAATACCTATTCCTGTATCCTTAACGGAGAATCGTACTTCATTCCCGTTAATTCGGTAATCAATAACGATGCTGCCTTCAGAAGTAAACTTCAAAGCATTGGTTACGAAGTTTACTAATACCTGATATAATCTGTTTTTGTCACTCGTGAAAATAAGTTCCGGTAATTCCGGAGCCAGAAGAATTTCGACTTGTGGAGTAGCTTTCATTTGCATAGCCTGAAACAGTTCGTTGCAAAGTTGCTGCGCATTCACCTGTTCCGGGATAACATCGAAAGTCCCGGCTTCAATTTTTGACAAATCGAGGATATCTGATATGAGTTGCAACAGTAGCTTGTTATTTTCTTCAATGATAGTGACATACTGGTGTTTCTCTTCTGGATCTTCCGCTTCTTCAAGCAGGCTTGAAAAGCCCACTATTGCATTAAGCGGGGTACGTATTTCGTGGCTCATGTTTGCAAGAAAAGCAGACTTTAACCGGTCGGCTTCTTCGGCTTGTTCTTTAGCATCAATCAGCATCCGTTCAGTTTCTTTCAATTGAGTAATATCAAAGTTAATACATAACATTTCGATAATGTTGTCCTGCGGCTGGTAATTTCTGACTAATACATTCACCCGTGTCCAGGTATAGTTGCCGTTTGTCCTACGAATGCGGACATCCCGGCATAATTTGGAACTTTCCCCCTTCACTACTTTATCCAGGAAGTCAATCATGACTGCACGGTCTTCCGGATGGAAATGAGAGTGAATACCGATGATTTCCGGTAACGGAGTCCCTTCTTCTTCACCTACATTCCTATACCAGCTTCGCAAGGCATACCCATTCCGGCTCAAAGCATCGAAGTGGGCATAACCTACTTTGGCATAATCTCCTACCAAATCGAAGAAACTCTCGAACTCCTGAATTTTATTATAAGCAATTGTATCTTCGGTTTTGTCTACATTAATCAAAAGATAATTGATAAGCTCGTGATTGTGATCGTATAGAGTCGTTGCTTTGGTTACTAAATCAAGGAAGCCTGTTGATTTCTCTGGTGAATAGTAGCCGTCAATCTTAGAAAAGTCATATCGGAATGTGAAATCCACATTTTCATAATCTCTAAGCTTCTGTTTTATTTCCTCCGGTAATACAGGATTATTGAAAAGATTGATTCCTAAAATATCTTCTTTGGAGCGTATGTGGAACATTTCCAGTTCTTTCTTATTCAGGTCAATCAGCCGTCCTTCTTTGTCATATAATTCAATGCCTACCGGAAGGTTCTTATATATATTATGTAGAATACGCTCGCTATTTTGTAGGGCCTGATGGGCGGATGCTATATGAGCTCCCTCTTGTGTTTCGGCTATACCATACACTTTGGTATTGCCGTCTTCGTCTGTTTCTTCAAAACACACTTTACTGCGAATCCATATACTACCTTTGGGGGTGTCAAATAAATAGACTTCTTCAGTTGTCTGTTGCAGTTCGTCAAAAGAAGGAAAAGTTGTGTAGTTCTGATCTTCCCTAAGGATACGTTGATTGAAATCTTCAAAACTGATAACGCCGTCTTCCTCTAGCCCGAGCAACTCGGAGATTAATTCAGAACATTTATACGTCTCTGTTTTTAAGTCAGCTTCCCACCAGCCTATATTCGCTTTGCTCATCAACTTTTGCAGGAATGCACCTTTGTCTTGTTCGCTTATTTTCAAAATGAGTTTGTATGATTGATAGTTAGACAATAATTAGCTCGTAAAAATAATCATTTTTGCTGAATTCTGCTTTAAAAAGGAAAAAGATAGTATTGCTTCATCTTAAAGAAAGTATGAAAAACAAAGAAAACTGTTGTATATGGATTGAATATCCTATTAATTTCTATCATGTAAAAAAAATAATCGAAGTTTTTTATAGGCGTAAAGATAAAGCAATAATTATGCAGGCACAGGATGAATGGAAACTCCGAGCACAATTATGAATTATATATCTTAGGCAAGAAATAAGGTGTCAAGAAATTGGGAACTAAGAGGTGGGAATAGAATGTGTCTATAAGTTCGGACACTTTTAGATGAATTCTATTCTTTTTTAATAAATTGGGAACTTTTTGCTCTAAATGATTATCTTTGCGCGCAATGAAATGCAAAAGGCAATAAAAATACATGGATAATAGTCAAAATGCTATCGCCGTTGTTTACAAAAAACATTGGCAAAAACTCTATATTCATGCATATAACCTGCTGAATGATGGAGAAAGCGCAAAGGATATGGTGAACGATGTCTTTTGTTCGGTGCTTGAAAACACTGAACGATTGACAACGGAAGATGATTTGCTGCCTTTATTCTTCGTCATGGTAAGGAATCGTTGCATTGACCACATACGCCACCAAAACGTAGTACATAGAAATGCGGAGAGGTACCTGGAAGAACTTTACAGTGATTGGACTGTGAAGGAATACCGTGATTATGAAGACAAAATAAATCGGATGCAGGAGAGCATTCGTCAAATGGCTCCGCAAATGCGTACAGTAGTGGAGGAATTCTTTTTAAATGAGAAGAAATGTGCAGAAATCAGTGAAAAGTTACGTATTAGTGATAATACCGTCAGAACGCACATTGCCAGGGCATTAAAGATACTCCGCAAACAATTAAAAATCTTTTTTTAGAAAAAATCTTTTTTAGGTGTCATCAATTTCGACTCTCTCTCCGTATTAAGAGAAACAGTTGATACTATGATAGGTAATTCAGACCAAAATTTAGACTATGCACTACGTGCGATACAAGATCCGCAATTAAGAGAAACAGATGAATTTCTTCAGTGGATAAGCGTACCTGAAAATAAAGAACTCTTTTGGGAATTGATGGCTTGCAAAGAAGCCATGATACGTGAGAAACTGGACCGCAGACATAGAAGCAGGGCGAAAATGCGCATTTGGACGGCAGCTTCTGTGGCAGCCGCTATCTTCGTTTTAGCATTTTTGATTCCTTCTTTTCTTTCTTCTCCTTCTTCACAAAAACAACAGCCAATACGTTTTTTTGCCGCAAACAACTGTGGAGATCATGTAATACTGCAAATAGATGGTCACGATCAACAGTTGCTGAAAGATAGTGTAATGGACATAAAGGATTGGCAAGTGAAAGCATTGCCGGCAACAGATACTGTAGCTTATCTGAATCTGACTACGCCACGTGGTAAAGATTTTCTGCTGGTACTGGCAGATGGTACTAAAGTGTGGATTAATGCAGAAAGTACGCTGCGCTATCCGGTGGCATTCAGAGGAAAAGAACGACGTGTAGAGCTGAAAGGGGAGGCTTGCTTTGAAGTGGCAAAGGATGAAGAGCATCCGTTTATTGTAAGGGCTGATGGTATGGATACAAGAGTGTTAGGTACTAAATTTAATGTACGTTCATATAAAACGGAGGATCGTCATGTAACCTTGGTACAAGGAAAAGTACAGGTGACGAATATGAACAGTTACAAATCCGTTATGCTTCAACCAGGTCAGGACCTGACTTATACAGAAACCGGAGAAGAGAAAATATCAAATGTGAATATAGCCACTTATACAGCCTGGACAGAAGGAATGTTTTATTTTGATGATGCGCCATTGGAAGAAATCATGAGCTTTTTAGGCAGATGGTACAATGTGAATATCGACTTTGAACAACAGGAACTATATAATATCAGACTAAACTTTTGGGCTAACCGCAATACTCATTTGGAAGAAGCGTTGGAATTGCTCAATAAACTGCAAAAAGTACATATAGATTATCAGAATGAAACAATTACTATAAAACATATATAACTTTACAAATACAACTCTTATGAAAAAGCAACGATTTACATTGTCTTACAAAAAGGCAACGGGGAGGGGCATGTGGATGAAAGCCGCCTTCTTATTGCTAATGTTTGTAACTGCCTTACATGGATGGGCACAGGAGTCAGACAGCAAACTGATTTCTTTAGAACTGAAGAATGTTTCATTAGGCGAGGCTTTAAAACAGTTCAGTAATGTGTCCGGCTACAAAGTGAACTTCTCTAGTGAAGATGTTAACTCTTATCGGGTAAGTGTTAGTATACACCAGTTGGCTCCTCTGTCAGCACTTCAGAAAATATTAGAAGGGAAACCTTTCGAATATGAAGTGAATCAGCATTTCATTACTATCCGTAAAATGAAAACCACTTCCACAGGTGCTGTACGAAAGGTCAGAAATATCGAGGGGCGGATTGTAGATGAAAAGGGAACCCCATTGCCAGGTGCAAACATCCGGGGAATCAGCAGCCCGTTTGGAGCTATAGCCAATGCTGAAGGATATTTTACTTGTAAGGTATTGGCAGAAACTCATACGCTGGAAGTCTCTTTTGTCGGTATGCAGACTGAAAAAATATCTATTAAAGGACGTACCAATATCAATGTGGTTATGCACGAAGATAAACAGCAATTGGGAGATGTTGTAGTGACCGGTTATCAGCGCATTAGTCGGGAACGCTCTACTGCCTCTTTCGGTTTTATAGATTCTGAACAACTGACAAGGCAGATGCATAGTGATCTGGCGTCATCCTTGGAAGGGCAAATAGCCGGTTTGCGTATGAATATTAATCCGAATAACGGTGATATGAGTCCCATCCTTCGTGGTGTAGGTACGTTCTCGCCTAATGTTGGAACAATGCCGTTGATTGTTGTGGATGATATGCCGACCGACCTGACCTTGAGTGAGATAAATCCTTATAATGTAGAGAGTATTACTGTCTTGAAAGATGCCGCTGCAGCTAGTATCTATGGTGCTTTGGCTGCGAATGGAGTTATTGTGGTCGCTACGAAGCAAGCCAAAAAAGAAGGTGCAAACGTGTCTATAAACGCTGACTGGTTTATCACTACCAAGCCGAATTTCAAGAGTTTGAATCTGGCTTCTACCAGTGAAATTATTGATTACCAAACGGCTGTATTTGATGCCAATGTAGCCGAAATAGGGAGTGCGTCGGGATATTTGTCCGGTTTTAAATCCGGATACTACAATCCTCTGTTCCAACTTTATCTGGATCGGGAAAATGGAGATGTCAGCAGTGATGAGGTAAATGCCACTTTGAACCAATGGCGCAATAATGACTATTATAAAGAATATCGAGACAATGCTTGGCGTACAGCCGTGACCCAGCGATATAATGTGAGTATATCTCAAAAGGCCGGAAATAACAATCATTATCTTTCTTTCAACTATGAGACTGACAATCAGCGTATCATAAGCAGTAAGAGTAATCGGATTTCCTTGTATTACAAGTCGAACTATGCAATTACGAGTTGGATGAATGTGAATGTCGGCGTAGACGTACGCATGGGACGTAGCTACACACCGAATACATACTATACCAGCTATGCCATACAGCAAAGGTATGAACGGATATTGGATGCCGACGGTAACCGCTATGTGTCTCCTTACGTCAATGTAGGCAACGTTTCTTACAATGGAAGTGTTGTGGGTAGTGCTGAGGGTGTTGCACCTTACAAATCGTTTGGCTTCAATGTGCTTGACGTACTGGATGAAAGTAAGACTAAATCACATGATGTCAGCATTCGTCCATTCGTTAGTTTACAGGCTCGTTTCCTGAAAATGTTTAAGTACAACTTTATGTATCAGTATGAATGGAACAAGAGCAAGAATGAACAGTTTGATTCGGAAGATTCTTACACAATACGTATGTTGCACAACAGTATGGTTGATACGGAGGGAAAAGCGCATTTGCCGCAAGGCGGTCGATATTTACAGTCGGAAATTGGAAGTAAGCGCTATACTGTACGAAACCAGATAGACTTTGACAAAAGTTGGAAAGATCATAGAGTGACTGCCATTGCCGGATTGGAATTTCGTGAAAACAAGATTCCGAAATCTACCAGTCAATTATTTTATGGCTACGATCCGCAAACGCTGACTTCCGATCAAATGAACTGGCAGGAATTTCGCGACGGTGTGGGAACCAGTGCCCTTTCCGGCAGTAGGATTACTTTGTCGGGGCTGCCCGGCACTTTAAAGGAGACCCGCCATCGTTATGCGTCTTTTTATGCGAATGCGGCATACTCTTTCCTATCCCGCTATAATCTGTCGGGAAGTATTCGTTGGGATCAAGCTGACCTGTTCGGTCTTGATATTCGTAAACAGCGTCATCCCTTGTGGTCTGTCGGTGCCTCCTGGATTCTGTCGGAAGAATCATTTATGAAAGAGATTTTCTGGTTGGATTATCTCAAAGCGCGTATGACTTATGGTATCAACGGTAACGTAGACCAAAGTTCGACCACTTATTTTATTGTCAAACAAAAGACACAGAGCAATCCTATCAAAACGACCTATCTGACGTATGAAGACGATGATTTGCCCAATCCGAAACTGCGTTGGGAAAAGACAGCTACTTATAATATAGGATTGGATTTCCGCCTGTTCAATAATGTGATTAGCGGTAGTTTGGAATACTACAACCGCCAGTCGTCCGATTTGCTTGTAAGCCGGTATATGGATCCGACTATGGGGGCAAAATCACGTAAAGTGAATAATGGCAAGATGCGTAACCGGGGTGTGGAACTTTCCCTCACAGCAAACATCGTCCGCAAGAAAGACTGGAATTTTGCTATCGATTTCAACTTTGACCATAATAAGAACAAGATGCTGAAAGTGGATCACAGCGATGCGGACAATGTGTCGTCCTTTATTATGAGTCCGCAGAACTATTTTATGGAAGGTACTAGTTATAATACGCTATGGGCTTATCGCATAGACCGTATTGAGAATGGGTATCCGGTAGCGGTGGATAAAGATGGGAATGATTTGGTGAAATTCAATGAAGACGGCACAGTAGCCAGTATTACCAGTAATTCATCGCTCAAAGGTACTGATGACTTGGTGAACCTCGGTTCATTGACCCCGAAATTCAGTGGATCGCTGGCTTTCAGACTCAATTATAAGAATTTCGATCTGAATGCTTTCTTCGTGTATGCCGGTGGCAACAAACTGCGTAACAGTGTAGTGAGCATGAATGACCAAATAGGAAGCCAGACGCTGAAAGGAATTTCCAACCGTTGGAGCGCGGATGAACCGGATGCACGAGTACGTATGTATCACGATATGCCGTCACAAGTAAAAACTTATGCGGGTACTTTTCAGGAATGGTGGCTGTATGGTGACATGAATGTGAAGGATGCCGGCTATGTGAAATTGCGTAGCTTGAGTTTGGGTTATAACTTACCACTAATGATTTGCCAGCATCTCCGTCTCAATTCGCTGAAGGTAAAGGTACAGGTGAACAATCTGTTTACTTGGTGTAAGGCAGGGAGTGATATTGATCCCGAGAGCTACAATATGAATGGTGGAACACGTGGTATGGCTTCGCCTAAAACTTATTCCATCGGATTATCAACAAGTTTCTAACTATTTAAAAGACATAGGATATGCGTAAATTACTTTATATTTTGCCGATTATTCTCATAATAGGGGTTGCAGCCTGTGAGAATTATGTGGATATAACTCCCACGGGTCAGAAAACCGTGGATTCTACCCAAACTTACTACGAATTGGTGGCTTTGCCGAACCGGACTTATCATCCGATGTCTTTTGCATTGCTAAGTGACAATGTCTGGGCAAAAGAATCGAATATTATTGGCAAAGAGTATACTTCCTATGATGGAATCAATATGACGTTCAATGAGGAAGCCGACAGGAAAGAACTGAGTGACAACAATCTGTATGCAAACTGTTATACATACATCTTGCGGTCGAATATTGTGATTTCATTGATAGACGACAGCCAGGGTGACAAAGACATCAAGGAACTGGCTAAAGCGGAAGCGAAGATCATGCGTGCCTGGGACCACTTTATTGTAGTGAATACGTATGCGAAAGCCTATAATCCGGAAACGGCGGCGAATGACGGCGGGATTCCCATCGTCAGTAAATATGACTTGGAAGCTACTCCGACTAAATCGACTGTTGCCAAAGTTTATGATTTCATCATTAAGGATATAGAAGATGCACTTCCTTATTTACAGGAAGAGCCGGTGAATGTATATCATCCGTCCAAAGCGTTTGGCTATGCATTGGCCGCCCGCGTTTATCTGTTCCATCGAGACTGGAAGAAAGCGAAAGAAGCTGCGGAAGAATCGTTGAAACGAAATAGTAGCTTGATTGATTATATAGCGTTGGCAGATGCAGGCGGGCCGACCAAGGTGTCGACTTATGCTAAAGGCGGTAATCCGGAGATTTTGAACTATGCTTATATGGGAGGAACCTCTGACAACCTGGCTTACATGTATGGTATGGCAAGTCCGGAGTTGCTGCAACTTTACGGACAGAATGACGAACGTATGAACCAGTTCTTCAAAACGACCGGCAACAGTATCTATTACTTTGATGAAGGCTCCGGTGCTGCTTTGTGGGATACTTCAATTTCCTATTCCAAATTCCAGACGATGTCCGTAGGTATGCGTACTGCTGAAGTTTATCTGATTCTGGCTGAAGCCAAAGCACGGTTGAAGGACATATCGGGAGCTGTCGGGACTTTGAATTTGTTGCGGGAAAAAAGAATTAGAGGTTCGGAAGCCATATTGCCGGAACCGGCTACCGAACGTGAGATGGTGCAGGCAGTCATTGACGAACGTCGCAGGGAACTGATTTCGGGATTCAGCCGTTTTTGGGATTTGAAACGATACAATACGGAAGCTGATTATGCGAAGACAATTACCCGTAAGTTTCCGGTGGTTTCTACGGACGTTGAGCAGAAGACATATACACTGCGCCCGGATTCACGTTTGTATATCATTCCATTTCCGGTAGATGCCCGTGAAAAGAATCCGAACATAACGCTGAACACTAACGAATAAAAAAATAAAGAGAAAAGCGATGCGAAAAAACTTAATGATGGCGGCATACATACTCCTTACACTGCAATGTGTTGGAGTGTATGCCAGTGGTAAACTTCCGCTGGAGTACGGAAACAAAAATCTGGTAGTTCATGAAGATACGGTCAAGAAAGACACTGTCAAGAAGGCTACCGCTTACGAGAAACTTTTGAAAGATGGAGGAAGTGAATGTGAGGGTATGTTTACGATTCGTCACATCAAAGATGACTGGTATTTTGAAGTTCCGGATTCTTTATTGGGGCGATTGTTATTGGTTGTTACCCGCTTTAAAGCTGTTCCACAAGGATTTAAAATGCTTAGTGGAGAAGAGGTGAATCGAAGTGTGGTTTATTGGGAACAACATAACGATAAAACTCTCTTTTTACGTGAATATGTGCAGTCACAGTTTGCCCGCCCGGGTGATAAGATAGCGGAGGCGTTGAAGCAGTCTACTGTAGATCCGGTTATCGGTAAGTTTGATGTCATCGGTAGAAATCCGGAGACCCAGGCACAGCTCGTCAACGTCTCCAAGTTCCTTTTAAGTGATAATAAGACCTGTGGCTTTACATCAAGTGACCGTTCTATTCTTGGCATTGGTTCTTTAGTCCAGGATCGTACATTTATGGATACTATAAAGACCTATCCTATTAATGTGGAAGTAGTAACTTTGCGTACTTACAACATAACTTCCGGCAAATTGCCGGCTGCGGCAACAGGATCAGTGACAGTGAAACTGAATACCAGTATGGTAATGTTGCCTAAAGAGCCGATGCAGCCGAGACTGGCAGATGAACGGGTTGGCTTTTTTCAGAATCCGGTGACAGAATTCTCTGATGAACAGCAGGTCACATTGCGTGGGGCCATCATTCAGCGTTATCGGTTGGAACCGAAAGACCCGGAACGTTATCGTCGGGGACAACTCTCTGAACCGAAACGCCCTATTGTATACTATATAGACCCGGCGACACCCAAGAAGTGGATTCCTTATCTTAAAGCCGGTGTGAACGATTGGAATGTTGCTTTTGAAGCAGCCGGATTTAAAAATGCCATTATCGCCAAAGAGTGGCCGGACGATCCCACAATGAGTTTGGATGATGCACGTTATAGCGTATTGCGTTATCTGCCTTCGGAGACAGAGAATGCCTATGGCCCGCGTATTGTAGATCCGCGTAGCGGAGAAATAATGGAAAGTCATATCTGCTGGTATCATAACGTGATGAACCTACTTAAGAAATGGTATATGGTGCAGTGCGGACCTTTGGATAAACGTGCGCAATCAATGACATTTGATGACAAATTGATGGGAACTTTGATCCAATTTGTCTCTTCACACGAAGTAGGGCATACACTCGGCTTGCGTCACAATATGGCTGCCAGTTCAGCTACACCGGTAGAGAAGTTACGGGATAAAGCTTGGGTGGAAGCAAACGGACACACAGTATCAATCATGGATTATGCACGATTCAATTATGTGGCACAGCCTGAAGACCGGATTTCAGAAAAAGGACTTTTTCCTCGTATAGGCGATTATGATAAATGGGCTATAAAATGGGGATATCAATATCGTCCGGAATTTAAAGATCCTTTTATGGAGAAAGTGGCATTGCGTGCTGAAGTCACAAAGAGACTTCAGAGTGACCACCGGCTGTTATTTATCGGTGATGAAGGGAAAGGAGCCGATCCGCGTAGCCAAAGTGAAGACTTGGGTGACAATAATATGAAAGCCAATGAATATGGTATAAAGAATCTGAAAAGGGTGATGGAAGATATAATGACTTGGACGGCACAACCTGATGGTCAGTATGATGACTTGAATACGATTTATAAATCAGTCCGTGCTCAATATATGAAATATACATTGCATGTACAGAAGAACTTAGGTGGGCGGTATACTAATAATTTGCCGGGACAAAATCCTCACGATTATCTGCCGCGTAGTGTGCAGAAGGAAGCTGTAGAGTGGTTGGGACGGAATTTACTTGTGGCTCCGCTTTGGCTCTATCCGGATAAGGTGGTGAGTTGTACAGGAGTGAAGGCTGTGGATGAAATTCGCGACCGTCAAAGTTCTATTGTGGCTTTATTACTAGCGCCGGGAATGTTGCAGAATTTGTATTCGGCTTCAATGTGTGCTTCAGATCCTTATCCGCTTGAGGAATATCTGAATGATGTATTTGCTACAGTGTGGAAACCATTGGATGATTCCAATGAACTGGAAAATAATTTCCGTCGTCAGCAGCAGCGGACTTACCTGGGATTTGTTGAACGTATGATGAATCCTGGTAGTAAAGATGCCGGAAATGTAAATACAACGGTTAATCGTTCTGACATTCTGCTCTTTGTAGAAATGCACTTAGATAAGATTGAAGAATATGTGAAACAACAACTCACTGTTTATAAGGAAGGAGATTTTAATTATAGACACTATACAGCTTTGCTACGAAATATCAAGAAAGCAAAAGAAGGATATTATGGAAAAGATGCTGATACGCGGTCTTCTGATAAATAGCTTTGAGGAAAACGAAGAATAGAAAAAAATAGAAAAGTAGAACAGATTTTCTTGTATATATAAACTCTCTCTTTTTACTTTTACAGACTTACTCTTCTCTAATGATAACCTTGCTTTGATGAATCATCATCCATAATGCAAGCTTAGAATTAGAGGAGGGTATTTTTTTATATCCCTGATTACTGCATCCCGCTTCTTTGTAGAAAGAATCATTATTTCTGGGTATTGACAACTATTTATTTTCTAGTGAACTTTGTGAAGAAACAATCTGTTGTATATATAAAAAGAAGAAAGGAGAATTTTAGAAATGAAAAAGATAGTATTACTTCGTCACGGAGAGAGTGCATGGAATAAAGAAAATCGTTTTACGGGCTGGACAGATGTAGATCTGACAGAAAAGGGAGTTGCCGAAGCTGAAAAAGCCGGAGAGACATTGAAAGAATATGGTTTCAATTTTGATAAGGCTTATACTTCCTATTTGAAGCGTGCGGTGAAAACCTTGAACTGTGTTCTCGATAAGATGAATCTGGACTGGATACCTGTAGAGAAAAGCTGGCGCTTGAATGAAAAGCATTATGGTGAATTGCAGGGATTGAATAAAGCCGAGACTGCCGAGAAATATGGAGAAGAACAAGTGCTAGTGTGGCGTCGTAGCTATGATATAGCTCCCCATCCTCTTTCAGAAAGTGATTTGAGAAATCCCCGTTTTGATTACCGTTATCATGAAGTACCCGATGCGGAGTTGCCTCGTACTGAATCGTTGAAAGATACCATTGAACGTATTATGCCTTATTGGGAAAGTGATATATTTCCTAGTCTGAAAACAGCTCATACGCTGTTGGTGGTCGCTCATGGCAATAGTTTGAGAGGCATCATCAAGCATCTAAAAAACATCTCCGATGAAGATATTGTCAAGCTGAATCTACCTACGGCTGTGCCTTACGTATTTGAGTTTGATGAAAACCTGAACGTTGCTAATGACTATTTCCTGGGAAACCCGGAAGAGATCAAAAAACTGATGGAAGCAGTAGCCAATCAGGGAAAGAAAAAATAGAAAAGTTACACATTAAAAAAAGAAGTTATGAGTAAAGTAGTAGAATTATTAAGAGATAAGGCCTGTTATTATCTGGACCACACTTGCGAAACCATTGATAAATCATTGATTCATGTTCCGTCTCCCGATACAATAGATAAAATCTGGATTGATTCGGACCGGAACATCAGAGTATTGAACAGTCTGCAAACGTTGTTGGGACATGGACGCCTGGCTAATACCGGTTATGTGTCTATACTTCCTGTCGATCAGGACATCGAACATACTGCCGGAGCATCGTTTGCCCCCAATCCGATCTATTTCGATCCGGAAAATATCGTAAAACTGGCTATTGAAGGAGGCTGTAATGGAGTAGCTTCTACCTTTGGGATTCTTGGATCCGTAGCACGTAAATATGCCCATAAAATACCTTTCATCGTTAAGTTGAATCACAATGAATTACTTTCTTATCCTAACAGTTTCGACCAAGTATTGTTTGGTACCGTTAAAGAAGCCTGGAATATGGGAGCAGTAGCTGTAGGCGCCACTATCTATTTCGGTTCGGAACAGAGTCGCCGTCAGCTCGTGGAGATAGCCGAAGCTTTTGAATATGCTCACGAACTGGGGATGGCAACCATTCTTTGGTGTTACCTGCGCAATAATGATTTCAAGAAAGGTGCTGTCGATTATCATGCTGCCGCCGACCTGACAGGACAGGCCGACCGTTTGGGAGTGACTATCAAAGCTGATATTGTGAAACAGAAACTTCCGACTAATAATGGTGGCTTCAAAGCTATCGGATTCGGAAAGATCGACGAGCGTATGTATACCGAACTTGCTTCCGAACATCCGATTGACCTTTGCCGCTACCAGGTAGCCAACGGCTATATGGGACGCGTTGGTTTGATTAACTCCGGTGGAGAATCTCACGGTTCTTCCGATTTGCGTGATGCAGTCATTACAGCTGTAGTCAACAAACGTGCAGGAGGTATGGGATTGATTAGCGGACGTAAAGCGTTCCAGAAACCAATGAACGAAGGGGTGGAATTATTGAATACTATTCAGGATGTATATCTTGATTCGTCAATAACGATTGCATAATCAGAGATGAATGGAAATAAATTATTATCTTTGACTATTAGATCGTTAACCATTAAAAATTAAGAGTATGAAATTTTTTATTGACACAGCTAATTTGGAGCAAATTCAGGAGGCTTATGACCTCGGAGTACTTGACGGAGTGACTACCAACCCTTCGCTGATGGCGAAAGAAGGTATCAAAGGAACGCAGAATCAGCGTGAACATTATATCAAGATATGTAAGATTGTCAACGGAGATGTCAGTGCCGAAGTGATAGCAACTGATTATGAAGGAATGATTCGTGAAGGTGAAGAACTTGCCGCGCTCAATCCGCATATTGTAGTAAAAGTCCCCTGCATTGCCGATGGCATTAAAGCGATCAAACATTTCACGGAAAAGGGAATTCGTACTAACTGTACATTAGTCTTTTCAGTAGGACAGGCATTACTGGCAGCTAAAGCCGGAGCTACCTATGTTTCGCCTTTTGTCGGTCGTCTGGACGATATTTGTGAAGATGGAGTAGGGCTTGTGGGAGATATTGTACGTATGTATCGTACCTATGATTACAAGACACAAGTGCTCGCTGCTTCTATCCGCAATACGAAACATATTATCGAATGTGTGGAAGTGGGAGCGGACGTTGCTACTTGTCCGTTGAGTGCTATCAAGGGTTTATTGAATCATCCGTTGACGGATTCGGGATTGAAGAAGTTTCTGGAAGACTATAAAAAAGTCAATGGTTGAGTAAGTAATGAAACTTGCAGTATATTAAAATTTTTAGGCACGGATTATTTGCTCAGGTCTTAGAATTCCGTGCCTAAAGAATATTTGTTTTTTCGGGTAGCTGCTCATTACTCTTTTTTCCGTTCCTGTTTTCTCTTCTCCTTATATTGAGTTGGCGTTTCTCCTGTATATTGTTTGAAAGCCGTACTGAAATAGCGTGAAGTAGTGAAGCCGACCTTCTCGGCAATTTCCGTGAACGACATGTCCGTACTGGTGATTAATGTGATCGCTTTCTCCATCCGGAATTTATTAATGTAATCATTGGCTCCCATATCGGTCAGAGCTTTTAGCTTATTGTAAAGGGAAGCCCGGCTCATACCTATCTCCTTGCAGATAAAAGTGACGTCCAGATTGCTGCTATCCAGATGTTCCTGAATAATTTTATTCAGTTTCAGCAGAAATGTTTCATCTGCCTGGCTGAAAGTGCTCTCTTCCGGCGCAGGGACTAATCCTGTATTCAAATATCTTTTCTTGATAGATTCGCGGTTTTTCAATCGGTTGCGAATGATTTCCATTAGCATTTCTATCTCAAAGGGCTTAGTCAGATAAGCGTCCGCCCCATTCTTGTAGCCACTCAACTGACTTTGTTTATCATCTCTTGCTGTCAGCAGAATGATAGGAATGTGACTGATCGTAATATCTTCCTTTATATTTTTGCAAAGTTCATATCCATTCATTCTCGGCATCATCACGTCACTGACGATAATATCCGGAGCATGATTTCTGGTCAGTTGAAGGGCTTCCACACCATCGGAAGCAATCACTACCCGTTTGAAATATTCTCCCAGTGACTTTTTCAGAAAATCCGTCAAATCCGGATTGTCATCCACCACTAGAATACTGTAAGGACTCGTATCGAACGTATTTTCCTCCGGTAACAGTTCTTTGCTATCATCGTTCATCAATTCGTTTAGATATGCTTTCGGCTGACAGACGATCTCTTCCGATTGTTGTCTCAAGGGTAGTTCAAAGAAGAATGTTGCACCAGCTTCCTGATTATCCCGTGCACCGATGGAGCCTCCGTGTAGTTCTACCAGAATCCTGGAATAAGATAATCCGATACCTGTACCGCTTTGCTCTCCTGTACCTTGATAGAAGCGGGTGAAGAGCTTCTTTGTATTTACTTGTTTCAATCCGTTTCCCTGATCTATGATGGAGATACGCACGCTGTTTTTTTCGGAAAGAAACTCCGATGTAATTGTTATTTCTGCATCTTGTGGACTGTGTTTTAAGGCATTGATAAGCAGATTGCTTAGAATAATCTCACACTTATCTTTATCGAAACTTACAGTATTGATCTGTGGGTCAAGCTGATAGCGGATACGGACGTTTTTAGCTTCACCTTCGCTGACGAAATCTTGGGATACATGTTCAATCCATTGATTGAGAGCATACGGCTGTATCTGCAATTTACTTTCCCCAACCTCCATTTTGCGTACATCGAGTACCATATTAATAAGGTTTTTCATTCGCTGTGACTGGCGATAGATTGCTTTTATAGGTAAATATTGTGTATCTTCGGCAGAAAGCGATTTCAGTATCCGGCTAAGCGGTGCGTGTATGAGCGTTAAAGGTGTGCGCAACTCATGACTGATATTAATAAGGAAACGTACTTTTTCTTCATATACCTGTTGTTCATGTTCCTTCATTGCCCATTTCAGTTTTTCTTCCTTACGCCTTAGAGTTCTTCGGAAAGTTTCAATAATAGCGGCAGCAGTAAGAACGGTACAGCTAAGAATAAACCACCATGTCCGATACCAGGGAGGGAGAATGGTTAGTTCCAGTACTTCCTGACTGGGAATCCAACTGCCATCTTTAGCTGTACATGAAGCCATAATCTTATAACTTCCCGGAGGAAGTGAACGTATAGCCAGTTCGGGATTGTATGATTCGATTTGCTGGTCATTCAGCCCTTCTATCTGGTATCTGTACACTTTCTGTCGGAAAATGTCCTTCTCTTTCGACATGATCCGGATAGTGATATTACTGTTCCAGGGAGCGGAGATCCCTGTTGGGCGATTGGTTAATTCGTTATTCACGGATTCTCCATTGATGATGACATCGGATAATTGGAGTTGGGGAAGTTCAGAAGTTGTTAATGGTATTTTGCAGTTAATGTGCAGTAAACCTTTTACTCCACCCATATAGACGTCTCCCTGCATACTTAACAGGCGGGGTTTGGAAAGATATTCGTTCTGAATTACGCCGTCTGATTCGCCGAATAGAACGAACTTTTTTTCTTTGATAAGCCAAGCGAAAAGCATACTGTCAGCTCCTATCCATACTTTTCCTTGCTGGTCGCATACGATCAAAGTGATTTCACTAAATAGAGAGGTCGGGATCGGAGTCTGTATTTTGGTGGCGGGATTGTAGTGTACCAATCCGTAATTGTTCCCAATCCAGAAGTTTCCCTCTTCGTCTCTTGAAACGGAGTTGATGGTCGTGTCTTTCCAGCATCTGTATAGGGCTTTCAGCCGGTTTGTATGGTTGTCCAGTTCATATATGTGCTTCGTATCATTTAGATAAGTGGTGTTCCTATAATTGCCGATTGGCAGGAGAGCACCGATAATATCTTGTTCTTCCTGTTCTATAGCCGTACTGAAAGTACGTGTATTCAAATCATATATATAGATATGTTCTCCAAGGAACAGAATGCTGTGATGAGTGTTCCGGAGTAGATTTACAGCCTTGCCTCGATTGCATAAGAGTGCTGTTGTTTCAGCGTCGACAATGGTGAAAGGTTGTTTTTCTCCAGTTGCCGGATTGAAAATAAATACCCCTTGTGAGAAAATAGAAATTAATAATTTACCGGGAGTAAACTGACAGATAGAGGCAACTTTGTCTTCCCAGGTTGAGGGATAATGAGTAAATTTCTCTGTGAGCGGATTAAAGTTGTTGATACCTCCTCCGTCCGTGCCTACCCAGATTTGATCTTGAGATTCCTGGAAAAGACTTAGAACGGTATTGTTGCTAAGTCCCCGGTCGTTGCCGGGTGGTACGTCTGTATATGTTTTCATGGAAACTTCCCGGATGCTGATTAGTCCGTTGCGGATGCTGCCTGCCCATATATTGTTGTTGTGGTCGTTGTATAGGCATAAGATAGAGTTGGCGGGAAGTGAATAGTTGTCACTTCCGGGCACATGTTCCAGCAGAGAAAAATGTCCGGTTTCCGGGTCGAGAATATTAATGCCTCCTCCGTCTGTTCCAATCCAGATTTCTCCTTCCCGTTCGGCGAGACTTAGTACAACATTGTTACTTAGAGAAGAGTTGTGGGTAGTATATGTAGCCAGTAGTTTACCGTCGTGTGTCAGGCAGTTCAGCCCTCCGTTGTAAGGGGCTACCCAGATTCTTTTTTGTGAGTCTATGAGTACGTTCATTATTTCCTTTCCGCAATCGAAAGGAGGACGGCGGCATTTTCCGGTATTCAGGTCGAGCAGGAGTAGTCCTTGCCAGCGACTACAACAAAGTAATGTTCGTTTATCCCATAGACTTAGCAGAGTCACATTATAATTGGGCTCTAGGTCAAACGTTTGCAGGAGGCGGAAAGTGGCATCCTGATAATTATAGAAAAAGATTTTATTTTTCGAACCGAATAACACTCCATCATCAGTCAGGCAGACGGAATAGGCGATGATATTATTTCCTGTTTCATCAGTCGGTATAAGAAAGTCATCGCTTTGCCGCTGATAACGTGCCACTCCCTTATCTGTCAGAATCCATATATTGTTTTGTACATCTTCTATCAGCTGGTAGATTAAATTGTGAGGAATGGAATGAGGGTTGTTTGACTGATGGACATACTTTTTAAGTTCATGTCCGTCATATCGTCCCAGTCCGGAGCGGGTTCCAATCCATACAAAACCTTGTTCATCCGTTAAGATGCATCGTACGGTAGAAGGCAGTCCGTCTTTTAGTGAGATTTGCTTATAGTAATAATGACCGGCTTGAAGAGGGGAGATGCCGATAAACAGTGTGATAAATGCGATGCATAGTAGTAAAAAGGTCTTTCTTCTCATGAGATTAGGTCAGTTAAACTAAAACAAAGATAATACATTCGGATGAATGTTTGTTGAAAAGCAAACTTATTTTGTATTCCTTCAGGTAAAAGAGTTATATATAGTTGCTTTTTTCTATTTAATTTTGTATCTTTAAAGCTTTCCGTCCTTCTAAAGATAAGTTGTCCCCTTGTAATGGGATAATAGTCATCTTATAGGGTGCTATTTATCACTTTACAAAATGATTATTGTCACCTTATAAGGGGATGACTACTCGACTGCATAAACTATTATAAATTTCTGTACTGAAAATCTTTAATCTCTGCACTGAAAATCCTTGAATACAATGAGAATTGCTAATTCTTCATCTTATATTCATAGGGAGCCATTCCAACAACTTTTTTAAATAACCGGCTTATTGGAAGTAAAGGCCTGTACACAGCAGATTAGGTAAAGTAGCCGGTTTTTATCAGCGGGAAGATAGTATTATTTAGCTAGATTCTCTATCTTTGCTCGAAAATATACGACTATGATTACCGAAGAACTACAGAAACTTTATCAGTCATATACGGGCGTTCCCGCTGAAAACATAACAGAATTACCGTCTTCCGGTTCCAACCGCCGTTATTTTCGGCTGACGGGTATAGAAACATTGATTGGAGTTTACGGAGCTTCTATCGATGAGAATGAAGCATTTCTTTATATGGCAGGACACTTCCACAAATGTGGACTGCCTGTTCCCGAAGTGCGCATCGTTTCGGAAGATAAGACCTATTATTTGCAGGAGGATTTGGGCGATACTCTGTTGTTCCATGCCATAGAGAAAGGACGTGCTACCAGCGTCTTTTCAGAAGAGGAAAAAGAGTTGCTTCGCAAAACGATTCGTTTGCTTCCTGCCATTCAGTTTGCCGGGGCCGATGGATTTGATTTTTCCCGTTGTTATCCTCAACCGGAGTTCAATCAACGCTCCATTCTGTGGGATTTGAATTACTTTAAATATTGCTTCCTGAAAGCTACCGGTATGGAGTTTCAGGAAGATAAACTGGAAGATGATTTCCAGAAAATGAGCGATGTCTTGCTTCGCAGTTCTTCCGCTACTTTCATGTATCGTGATTTTCAGAGCCGTAATGTGATGATAAAAGACGGCGAACCGTGGTTTATCGACTTTCAGGGCGGACGCAAAGGCCCGTTCTATTATGACATAGCCTCTTTCCTGTGGCAAGCGAAAGCGAAATATCCCGATAGTCTTCGTAAAGAACTGCTGCAAGAGTATATGGAAGCTCTTCGCAAATACCAACCGATTGACGAATCCTATTTTTATAGCCAGCTTCGTCACTTTGTCCTTTTCCGTACGCTGCAAGTGCTGGGAGCTTATGGTTTCCGTGGTTACTTTGAAAAGAAACCGCATTTTATCCAAAGTGTTCCTTATGCCATCGAAAACCTGCGTGAATTGTTGAAAGAAGAATATCCGGAATATCCGTATCTCTGTAACGTTTTGCGAGAGCTTACCGGACTGAAACAATTTACGGACGATCTGAAAAAGCGGCAGTTAACCGTCAAAGTAATGAGTTTTGCCTATAAGAAAGGAATTCCTGATGACTCTACCGGCAATGGAGGAGGTTATGTATTCGACTGTCGCGCCGTAAATAATCCCGGTAAGTATGAGCGTTACAAACCTTTCACCGGACTGGATGAACCTGTAATCACTTTCTTGGAAGAAGATGGAGAAATACTCCGTTTCCTCGATCATGTCTATGCTTTGGTAGATGCCTCCGTGAAACGTTATATGGAACGCGGATTCAGCAATTTGTCTGTCTGCTTCGGTTGCACCGGCGGACAGCATCGTTCTGTTTATTCCGCCCAGCACCTGGCAGAGCACCTGAATCAGAAATTTGGTGTGAAAGTCGAACTGGTGCATCGGGAACAGAATATCGAACATACGTTTGAGGCAACGATCTAAGAAGAGTAAATATAAAGAAGAAAGTAACCGAAAGAATGAAAGCAATGATATTTGCAGCCGGTTTGGGTAGCCGGCTGAAGCCGCTCACCGATACCATGCCTAAGGCTTTGGTTCCCATAGCCGGACGTCCGATGTTGGAGCATGTGATCTTAAAACTGAAAGCTGCCGGATTCACAGAAATAGTGATTAACATCCACCATTTTGGCGAACAGATACTTGACTTCCTGAAAGCCAATGAGAATTTTGGACTCATCATACATATTTCCGACGAACGTGACCTGTTGCTCGACACCGGTGGGGGAGTCAAGAAAGCCCGTTCTTTCTTTGAAAACTCCGATGAGCCTTTCCTGATACACAATGTAGATATTCTTTCAGACGTGAATCTGAAAGAATTATATGACTACCATTTACGAAGCGGTGCTGTTGCCACTTTGCTGGCTAGCCAACGTAAAACTTCCCGTTATCTTCTTTTTGATACAGATAAGAGACTTTGCGGATGGATAAACAAGGATACGGAACAAGTGAAACCGGAAGGTTTTCAGTATGATTCTTCCCTTTATCGGGAATATGCATTCAGTGGCATCCATGTACTTTCGCCCGTCATTTTTCAATGGATGATCTCTCCCCGTTGGGAGGGTAAATTCTCTATTATGGATTTCTATCTTGCCACTTGCCGGCAAGTAAACTATGGTGGTTACTTGACAGAAAAGTTGCACCTGATTGATATAGGCAAACCCGAAACATTAGCGAAAGCAGAAGACTTCTTATACCAAAATGCGAAATAAAGATACTGAAAGAGGCTAAAAGGCCTCTTTCTTTCTATGTAACAAAATATTTTCGTAATTCTGGAAAACTTCTGTTATTGCCTTATACAAAAGACTTTGGGAGAATTACCCGATTTTGAGGTAATGACTTGGCAACTGTGCAATCTGCTGCGTTCTACCTTGAATTGCTTACAAGGAACTCTTATTTTGTTGCAAAGATACGAATTTTACTTATATATAAAAAGCACTGTACTATTTATTATGTCTCTTAGATAGTACAGCACTTGAATATTTGTCTAATTTCTTTTGATATAGAAAAAATGTTTTAAAGGCTATTCTTTGTGATAAGAAACCATATCTCCCTTATCATTTCGATACATCTCTATATAATCCAAACAACTTGGCTTTAATGCGCCATTAAAGTGGAAAACAAATGTTCTTCTTCCATCATTTGATTCACAACGTAGAGTTGATTCATCTTGTTTTGTTACACGTCCTACAACAAGAGGATTGTATGGCGGTATCATAAATTCAAACGTGCCCTTGCTAAATTTGTAGTAGATGTCTCGTTGGGTTGGACTATCTATAGTTTTTTCTCCATTTCTCCATAAACAGTTTCTTGGTGAACTAAAGTGATTATAATCTTGCCCTGAACCGATTTTATGTGCTCTTATAAAATAGCTCTTCACATAACTACCATAATCAGAACACATTTGAATATTCATTTTATAACCATTAATACCATAATCCCGTTCTTCTACTCCATAGTGTCCTTCTCCATATTTTACCATGTATGAAAACACCTTATCAGCAACATTGAAGTTTCTTGATGGGATCTTATCAATAAGACCTTCCGAGAAGTAATCTAATTCAAAGTCAATCTGATAAGAACCTTTCAGATAAAGATATGCTGCAAGATAAATAGCTTCTGCTTCAAGGTCTTTTGTATTAAGAGGCATGTGTTTTTTCAGGTCTGTTACACTTTCCTTTACATATTGTTCTATAGGGTCCATAGATGGAGCTTCTGATTGCAGAACTGACTTTATCGTAGATTCAGACTTACAATTGTTTACACTTGAAGATGATTGTGAACTCACATTTTTATCTTCCTTTTTACCGAATAAAAATTCAAAAAAATCCATGCTATTTGTATGATTTAAAGTTTAACACTCTTTTTCTTGTTTCTTTGTAATTGTACCTACATTCATATTGCAATATCTTAAATAAAGATTCAATATTACGACTTGTTAATTTGCCATCCTCCGCACAGATTCCTGTATAAAACAACAAAGCTATTGATTTTGCCTGCTCGTGTTTTGCTGATACAATCTCATTATATGTTTTTTCTTCAATATCAACATATCCTCCCGTATCATTAGGTCTAATAGATGCGTGTTGATAATAGGTAAGTGATTTCATATTATACTTCCATCCCGAAGATATTGATATTTGGGTTGCTAATTCATTACAATAATGCGCATAGTACATATCAGAAATGTACAACAAGTCAGGATTGATATTTATTGGAATTATATACCTTGCCATAGAATCCATAGCAATAGATGCCCTATTTACATAAGCTTCCTGTTGAAAGATTTCATCATTTGTTGTACAGGCTAATTTCGTCAAATATAGATAATCATATGAATAAATCTTTCTATATAGTTCCATATGGTTTTTAGGGCACATCAATAGTAATAATCTAAAAGTATTTGCTGCCCCAGCTAATCCATAATCACTATTCCAATATCGATTCGGGAACATTGCAAGTTGATTTATACTTCGATAAAGATAATTTAGCCCTTCTTCGAACTTTTGCCCATACATATACATACCTGCTATATCAGCAAGTATATATGGATGCTCTGTATCTTTAAATTCAAATATGATAGAATTTAATACAAAAGTAGGAATTTCATATAATGCTAATGAAATTCCCCTTGTACGCCAAGGAGAATTTAAATCTTTGAATTTAGGCTTGTCATTTTGTGCATTTTGAACTTTGAGGACATAATTATCCACAAACGAATCATCTATGCACAAACTTCTATCAATCATAGTAATTTCAGACATTTCATAATTCTTACATTTATTGTGTAGATACAGTCCCAACTCTTTAAGTAAAGATATGATATACTCATTGTGTATTTTATTTACATAAAAATCAAACATCATAGGAAAGAGCCAATTGCCCTTTTTCTCTTGAAAACAAATGGGATGTTCATGTGCAAATTGACTGAACGATTTTGGGTCAGCAGACTCAATTTTCTCAAGGAGAGTTTTGATGTAATAATTTTCTTCCATACAAAGAACTTAATTATCAATGTTATGATAGATTTTCTCCCTGTAATGTTATCAACCGCTTCTTAACAGTCCCGTTCTTACAGGATTTTACTATAGAAATTATGACTTCATCCATACGTGGCACTTCCAATTTTCTGTATTCATTTGTATCATCACAGAAAACCACAAGATACATCTTTTCGATAATTATGTCATAATTTCTTTCGAGAATATAGCGATATAGGTTCTGTTGAATACAATAATGCCAATATGGCGTATCCTCAATTTGATTGAGTTCACCTAACCCTTTCTCGCCATAGTTGTTTACAGCAATCGGTTTACCCCAAAAGTCGACAATGCGATGACTACGTTTCCAATCATATATGTCAAAAACATCTCCACGTTTATGTATCATATCTATTGTACCAGCAATTTTTAGTTCGTCATCATATATAGCCCATTCTGTTCTAAACGGTTTAAATTTGTGGTTTTCGAGAAACTCTATGAATTGCATATATTCAAGTTCAAGAGAAATTTGTTCTTCTATGTGAACATATTTTCCGTCATATTTGAAAGAGAATTCTTGTTGATATGGAAGTCCCTTATAATAGTTTTCTATTTGTTGGTGCATAAAAGTTCCGACATCACGTGAACACGCACCTTTTGAATCCCATTCTTCAAGAATCTGTCCTTGTGATATATTTCGTTGATTAGCTTTATATTCTGACCAATAGTATGAATCAAATGGCTTAAAGAAACAAGATATCACACTGCTGACAGGAATAAATTGTTCCTGTCCATCATATAGATAAATATGTTCTTGTGGATAGAATTGAATATGAACGTCTTTTTCGCAAAAAACAGGTTCTCCTATTTTATAGTTTACTTTTCTATTTGAAGAAAACACCAATGGTTTCATTCTCTTGGCACAAACCCTTTCTTTTTCCGTTTGTGTTATGTCTGCAATTTCAAGTTTCTCATTGTCAACAATACCAAATTCATGGTTCAAGTATTTCTCGCGAGTATTTTCACTTGCCATAACTTTGGCTTCGATTTCTGTCCATCGTTCAATTTCCTTTGGAGTAGAACATGAGAGAAAATCGATTGGTAAAACCATAGAGGGTTGTATATAATGAAGAACTTGTGCTATAAAAGCCGCACATCCCTTAGGATTGGAAAAAACTTGATATTCAGTAAAACGAATAACAATCCATCCGATATTATTCAGAAGTGCATCACGAAAATCATCTCCACATCCTATATAATGTATAGGTTTTCGTGTAAATGCAGCATATGGTTCGTCTATTTCAATGTCTATTCTTATAGATGGGTGCTTTTTGCATATAATCGCTATATCTGGTTCAAAAGGCCTGTTATCTTCTACAGGAAGTATATTGCAATCACCGAGTATAAGTAAATCACATCCCCTGAAAGTATCTTGTAGATAATTTTGGAATTTAGCTTCACTGAACCCTCTTCTTGCTATAGCTTTTCTTCTGTATGGAAAAACAATACAGCCATCTTCAGGATATTTAGTTACTGGATATTTCCAGTTACTCTTATCTTGGACAACTGATGGCATCAAATAATCAACATATTGAATATCAAAATCATCAACCACTCCAACAGCATAATCACTTTCTATTTTTTTCTCTGTTTTGCAAATGACATCTATCAATTCTTTATCTACGCTTTTAGACAAAGCAAAATCTTTAACCTTCTTGACTTTTTCTTTTGCCGTCTCAATATCAGCAGACTTTAATGCATTAGAAATAGAATTGATTTCATCTTTTATTTGTTTTTGTTGCTGCACTTCTATGTTCTTTTTATCAATGAGTTTTTGCATCTCTTCCCGAGAAAACTCTTTCATTAAAGAAATATAAACAATACAGGGCTTTTGATGCTTAAATTTCTGTATTACAGATTCGCATCTTTTTACAAACAAGTCTTGTGTTGTTACTCCATCAATAATGACAACATAGTTTGAAGATAATTCATCTATATGATGGAGAGCACATGATTGAAATCCAAGTACAGCCAAATCAAGAGTTAAAAACTGAACTTGAAGATTTTCATCGAATTCAGCCCCATATGCGATTACTTGCACAGGGACACCCAATGATTTTATAAAGTTACTAATCTCTATGTTGATATAAGAAGGGGTATTTATTTTTCCCTCCTTATATTTATCTATATTAATGTTATTCTCTTGCGTCTGTTTAAAATGAGTGTAATCTAAATCGGTTGCAGTGCAAAAACTTGAAAAAAAGAATTGCCATATGCGATATTCTCCTTGTATGATATTTCCTTTATAGTCGGTTTTTTGAAAATTCATGTTATAAAAATAGCAACCAGAATGTGGCGTTGTAGATTTTTTGCTACGACATAACTTACTAAAAGCTATTTGTGCCTTTTCCCATTCTTCGGTACTTAAAAACTCTTTTTGCCGCCTATCGAAATCTATTATTTCCGTAATATTACTTATTATTATTGATTTGTTTGCAGAAGGATGTTCTTTTTGCCAACAAGTAAGTCCATCTGAATAATTGGCTTTAATCATATTATATTCAGTTGATACCTGCTTTTCTCGTTGTATTCTTTCCAATTCGAGCTTTTCTCTCTTTTCCCATTCAACTTTAGGGAATGAGAGGAATTTGTTTATATCTTGTTTTGTAAGATTGTTTTCAGACTGGAATATTCGTAATTCTTTTCGAAAGAAAGAGTATGCATTAGGATATATATCTTTTTGATGCTTAAATTTCTTTATTAAACGCTTGGTTGATAAATTTGATATAAATATAAAAGCTATAAGAATGGCTATTAAAATTCCTATAATTATGCATACGACTTTAAAACCTTGAGTAAGTCCCCAAATTATAAGTGCTAGTAGGGCATATCCAATACAACCCCATTTTTTTTCTAAATCCATAATTCTTATTTATAAATATATAAAGCGTGAACTGCACAGCCACGTCTTTATTTGGAGGTCGTAGGAAACCTTGCATACAGATGTAGTAATAGCAGCCCACGCTATAGCGTGAGAACCACTATGCCATCTGAGTATGCAATTTGAGAATTTCCTACGTTTCCAAATACTTGATGCGCATAACGCTTCTTTCTTATCTAATATGTTTTGGAAAGAGTTACCTCAATCCGATACAAAGGTAAGAAAAATCCGTGATCTGCCATTCGAACATCACGGATTTTTTTGATTTACAGTTTCATACTCCTATTCTGTCTTGGTTTCGGTATTCCGATAGCTTCTCTAAACTCATTCATTTTCTTTCTGAACCAGCTCACGTGTGAAACCCCGTCTATCTTGAAATCGAATTTACCGCTTTCATCCTGTTTGATGGAGCAGACGGAGTGTCGGGTATCAAAACTTCGGTTAAATTCGGAAGAATAGAGTTCGCCTTTTATCCCGACCTCCTTGAACTCGCACAGTCTTCTGATTATTCCGTCATTGAACTTCAATCGGTCACGCAGGAAGTTTATTATAGGCATCAGCTTCTCCACATACGGAAAGTAGCGTCTGACAAAATCCGCAAACTCCGACAGCTTGCGGTGCTGTTGCTCGTAAGCGTTTCTTATCTCCTGTATCTGTTTGGCTTGTTGCCGTTCCCGTTGTCGGGCTTCGTTTTCAAGTTCAAGGATGCGGTCTTGCAAATCCTCGTTCCTGCGTTCCAACGATTTCATCTTTCCACTTCCGAAAAGAGAACCCACACTGTTTGCAAGGGCGGTTGCCGTATCAGTGGCTGCAATTTTGAGCTTGTCGGTGCGGATTTCTGCTTTTACCTGTTTCAGTTCCTCCTGCGCCTCGGCTTTCTTCTCCTGTAATAGTCTGGCTTCGGTTTCAAGGGTTTCATTCTTCTTTTTCAAGTCCCGATAATACTGCATGGTGGTAGTGTGCCGTGCTTCCGACCCCCGTACCCCACGTTGCAATCCGTATTTCGCCATCACCCTTGCGTAATTGTCGTGGTAGGCAATCAGGCTCTGTCGGTTGAACAGGTCGTCGGCACACAAACGGACGGAATTTGTTTTCTTGCGGTACTTGCGCTTGCCATCAGCCTGTTCTTTCTTGGCTTTGCGCCTTTCACCCGTCACGATGGGAACAACGGCTGCATGTATGTGCGGTGTCTTCTCGTCCATGTGTAGATGGGCGGCAACCACGTTGTCTTTGCCGAATGTGGCTTGCAGCCATTGGATGCTGTCGCTGCACCATTCATCGAGCTTTCCTTTTTCCTGTATGTTCATCATGTCCTCGTGCGTACCCGACAAAACCACCCGGACAACACGGACTTGGTCGTGTGTGATTTTCCGTTTGATGCCTGCCGTGTTCAGCCTGTGGGCAATCGCTTCATCCCTGCCGTGAACGCCATCGGGGTATTCGACAAGGACTCTGTTCAAATGTGTTCTTGTCGGGTCTGCGTTTTTAGGTATTATCTTTCTCTCTATATGGTCGGACTGCGTGGTGTCCGATGTACCCTTTGCTTTCTTTATGTCCAATGAAAAATATCCCATATTATTACTGTTTTTGCGGTTATCGTTATGTCTCTTCTCTCTGCCTGTGGAATCGGCTCACGGGGTTTATCTCAAGGATGAACCCTTGCTGCACTCGGCATAATCCAAACGGGTTTGGCTTCTGCTCTCGTTTGCACAGGGTTTCCAAAGGGATTTCCCTTTGGCTCGATAGGGTGTTTTTAGCGTTACGGAGTAATGCGTGAAGAAAACGCCCTATTGAGCTATGGTATTTCTGCCTAAATACCTTGGGGAAAGCGAACGTGCATATTACAGATGAAATCCCCCTTTCTTTTTCAGTGGCTGTATCATCCGCCTTGCGGATTGGAGTTGCTTCTTCTCCTTTATCGGCTCTGCCGATTGGGACAAGGGCTTACCGCACAGGTAGTCGTTCAAGTCCTTATAATCACGATAGTACAGCGACTTATCAAGCAGCCGTTCCCCGAACTTCTCCTTCAGCTTCTTGCAGGTGTTCCGTCCTGCCGTGTCGTTGTCAAGGAAACAGCCGATTCGGGTGTAGGTCTCCAATATACTTTCCGCTTTCGCAAGATTGGAAACGGAGTTCAGTATGACATAGTCCTGTGTGTCCAATCGTGGGTATTGCGGATTGTTTCTTACTCGGATGGTAAGGAATGAGAGGTAATCCATGAACCCCTCGAACAGGTAACACATACATCGTTGTCCGTCCTGCTGTCGGATATGGGTGATGTTTTTCGGGGCGACACATCCCTTGAAGTATCTGTTGCGCACTTCATATCCTCCTGCCATGTTCGGAAAGCCGATGGCAAAATAGGGTTTGTCGGCATTCATAAACCGAAGCTCCCTGCATTCTCTTTTGGCAAGTCCGATGTTTATTCCCCTTTCTTGCAGATAGGCTATAAGAGCAGGAGAGGACAACTCACCAACCCTTAATCCCTGATAAGGCTGATTGGCGGAATCCTGTCTGCCAAAAGAGAACGATGCAGGGCGGATGTATGCTGTCCGCTCCTCTATGCGTTTCAGCAGATAGGCTACATCTTCCGAACGGTAGAGTTCCGCTGCCAATGCGAGGATGTTTCCGCCTTTGCCGATGCCGAAGTCATACCATTTTTCAAACTCGGTGTTTACCTTGAACGATGCGTCCGTTTCTTCCCGTAGCGGTGATTTATACCACAGGTTCTTGTCTTGTTGCTTTACAGGCGTATAGCCCAGACTTTGCAGATAGTCTGCCAGTTTGATTTGCTTTACATCTTGGATTGTCATATTACATACGATTTTGAAGTTGATGAAAATTTGTTGATTTGATGAATTGTCAATGTAATGTATTTATATACAGCCTCGTAACCTCTCAACATCTTCTCAACAAACCACTCGCCAAAAGAGAAATCAACAAACGGGTGTCGGTGGTCTCTCAACTTCTCTTTTGGCTTGTTGAGATTTTGTTGAGAATGTATATCGTTTATTGTCAGTGTATTTATACCCATATTCAACAATTCAATAGAAAAATGATAATATTACAGGGATTCAAGTTGCTCCCTTGTGACGGTGTAGAAGCGTCCCACTCTCCTTATCGGCTCATACCGACACTCCCGATTGCAGTTGAACTGGTAGGTGGTATAAGTCAGTCCGTTTGGCGCAGGGGTCAGTTTCCAACATTCCTGCAACACTTTTCGGACTTGGTGTTTCTCCACCTTTACCTGTGAGTGTACCAGCAAAAGAAGAATGTCGCTGTAACAGAAAGAGAATGTATCCGTGCCGACACTGTCCATGATGTCAAGGACAAGTTCGTGCATCTCTATCTCCAATCGGTTGCGGTTGCTGCGGATAATCTTCTGCAAGGCTTCTGTATGCAGCAATGTGGGGTTGAACCACATCCGGCTTTCCTTATCGGTGGATAGCTGTCTGTATTGCAGGAAATGGAGAAAGGCGGGTATCTCCGCTTTCAGCTTTTGCAGGAAGTCGGTGTCATCGGACTGCAAGCGGTCTATCTTGCGCACCCAATAGCGTGTTTCCCCTGCATCTATGATTACGGGCAGATACTCGTTGTTGGAGCACAGCACGAATTTGGCGAAGAATGCAATCTCGTCACGGTCTTTGCCTTTGGCTTCCACCTTGTAGGATAAGGTAGTGCTGAGGTTTTTCAACCGTTCGCTGTCCTCCCTGCGGTTGAGCAACACCTCATCTACCACGATAAGCAACTTGCCAGCCCAGTCGGAATTGAACTGGCTGCGGAAATCCTCGTTGGTGTTGAAAGTCACATTGTTCTGAAAAAGGGCTTTCAGAAAGTTCAGGAAGGTGCTTTTACCCGTGTTGCGTTCTTCCGACACCAACAGCAGGATAGGCAACTTCTGAATCGGTTGCAGGTAGAGCAGTTGCAGATAGTCCATCCCCAACTCGTATTGTTCCCCGAAGATGTGATGCAGCAATGAACGGATAGAGGGGAAATCCCCTTGTCGGAGTACATGGTCTATCGGTTCGTAGAGGTTAAGGAATTTGCCGACCACGGAACGGTAGCCGATGTGTTCGGGTACTGTGCAGAAGCCGTCATACTTGGGAACTCTGCCGATGTAATCCTTGCCGTAATCCTGTCGCAGGGTCTCGTTGTTCCATGCGATGCGTTTCCTTATATACCCTCCGTTCAGTTTGGGCTGCTCCACAATCTTATAGAGCGTTGTCCCCACTCGGATAAACTCTTCCTTTGCCATGCCGCCATCCGATGGCGGTCTGTGGCTGTCTTGTTGTTCGATAGCTGACATAATCAAATGGTTTTAAGTTTGAAAATTACCAGCTGCAAAAATATAATCAATTATCGGATAGGTTGTTATGCAAAACACGGCAGAATGGTGACAAATAGCCCCCGAAACAAAAACTTTCAATGGTTTGGGACAGGAAACGGGTTGTGCAAACGGAAAACTCCCGAAAAGCGAATGTCGGATTACGCTTTTCGGGAGAAAAAATCAGAGCGTCTGTCGTACTGACTTAATGAATTACTGACTTACCGAGTGAATTATGTCAGGCATTCAGCTACGAGAAGTATTCGGATTTGGATATACCGTTGGTATTCAGCGAGAAGAAGATGCTTGTTTTCTCTTTTCGCAGGTACAGTATTTCAAGAACGGCATTGCGTACCCGTTCCGCTCCGAATGTGCCGATATGGAAAGCGAGGGTAACTATCGCTTCAAGGTTGTAAACCTCCATACAGCAATTATCGGATACCCGTATGCTTCGCCTTATCCCGTATTCCCTTAAAACTCCGCTCTTGCAAAGAGCCTTCAGCCCTGCACGGAATGTCGGGGCGGTTACTCCGAACAGGTCGCAAAGTTCCCATTCGCTCATGGCGGTTGCGCTAATGTCGGTCGGCATGATGATGTTGCCGTTACCGTCTGTTGTTATGATGCTTCGTTTCATGGCTATGCTTGGTTATGGGGTTACACTTCCGAACGATGCGTTCAGCTTGTTGCCGAACATCGTCAGGTCATTGTCAAGTTTCTGCGTGGTTATCTTCGCATAGATTTGAGTCGTGACAATGTTCGTGTGTCCCAGAACACGGCTCACGCTTTCAATGGGCATCCCCTTGCTAAGAGCCAGTGTTCCAAACGTATGACGAGCGCAATGGTAGGAGATTTGCTTCTCTATTCCGCATTCCGCCATTACCTTTTTCAGCTGTTTGCACATCGTCCAATAGTTGATTTTCCCGAAAACCAGCTTGTCTTCCGACAGATACTTGTACCGTTCGATTATCTGCAAGGGAATATCCAGCAGCTTCACTTGGAACGGGACATTTGTCTTGTGCCGTTTCGACAATATCCATTTCTCACCATTCACCTCCACTATTTCATCCGTTGTGAGTTCTTTCATATCCACGAAAGACAAGGCGGTGAAACAGGCGAAAATAAACAGATCCCGCACCAATACGAGGGTGGGGTTGTCAAACTCGTGCGCCATGATTCTTTTGATTTCGTCCTCTGTCAGATACTCCCGTTCCTTAACATTCGGGCTGATATGGAACTGCGCAAACGGATTTCTCGGTATCAGTCCGTTATAGTGCGCACGCATGACCACCCCTTTCAGCCACATGCAGTTCAGCCAGATGGTGGCGTTTTTCAGTCCCCGTTCAGCCGTAAGATAAGCCGCAAACTCCTTGATGAAGTCGGGTGTAAGTTCCAGCATGGACATGTCCGTCCGTCTGTAGAATGACTTGATAAAGGCTGCGACATAGTTCCTTGCCCTTACCATGACCTTGTACGTGCCGATGCTGCGGTCTTTACCGACACGTTTCAGGAAGTTGGCGCAATCCTTGTCAAAAGCCTTTATCAGTGTCTCATACTCGCTTCCTACCCCTTGGTAGGCATTGCGCACCATTTCAGCCGTTACGTATGCCTCTCGGTCGGATATGCGCTGATAGTGCTTGATGATTTGCGCCTTGATGTTGTCCAATGCCAGATTGACGTTCCGTGCTTCGGCACTCTTGCCTTTGGCTCGGTTGCCTTTCGCATCCCAAAGGGTTTTCGGGATGGTCTGCTTGCAGCTGAACTGTGCCACAGTACCGTTGATTGTCACTCGTCCCATGATGGGGACAATACCGTCTTTCTCCTTGCTGCCGTTCACGTAGAACAGCACTTTGAATGTACTTCTTGCCATACTCGTTTTTTTTGTTTGCAAAGTTAAATATCAACGAGTTAGACCTTGATATGCAAATCGGTGACAAACGGTGCAATAGCATCTCCCATATGTTAAATCTTACTCTTTCACGGGTAATGATTTGCAAACCATTCTTCTTCTTAAATCCGCTTTTCTTTGCGTTTCCCGATTTTTCGGCTTGTCATCATTTGACATCGTAACAACTCTGATATTAAGTCGTTTAACGTCATTTCTCCCGTTTTCCGAGGTTATTCCAGAGATTTTAAGTAACTTTGCTTGGATAAACAATCAATATTGTAATACTATACAAATTTTGCTGCATGGAACAGACTTTGGAAAATGGGATAGCTGATAACTTCTTGCATAACATCTTTAATGACTTGTCTGTAGGCTTGGAGTTGTATGATAAGGACGGTCTCATGATAGATGTCAATTATTCGCGGTTGAGATCAATGGGGATAAAAGACAAAAAGGATATTCTGGGCTATAATCTATTCAATTACACTAGTTTCTCTGATGAAATCAAGGAACAGGTCAGAAAAGGAGAAACTGTACGCTTTGTGGCAAAATATGATTTTGATGACTTGCGTCGTCTTTTTCCTACTAACCTGTCCGGTATAAAATTCTTCGAGATTACGGTTTCTTTCGTACATAATGAAAAGTCAGAAATTACGAATTATATGGTGATAAGCCAAGATGTCACCGAACGTGTTCTGTGGCAAAACAAATATGATAATCTTTACGAAGAAGCGGTGCGCTCAAAAAAAGAACTCCTTGAGAGCGAACAAAGAATGATTCATTTGATTCGTCAGAATGAGTTGGTATTGAACAATATTAATTCGGGATTGGCATATATTGCGAACGACTATATCGTACAATGGGAGAATATCTCGCTTTGTAGTAAAAGTCTTTCTTATGAGGCTTACAAAAAAGGGGAGCTTTGCTATCTGACGGCCCATAATCGCACTACTCCTTGTGAGAACTGTGTGATGCAACGTGCCCGGAAATCCGGTCAGGTAGAGTCTATCTTGTTTAGTCTGGATAACAAGCATGTCATAGAAGTTTTTGCTACTCCTATATTTAATGAACAGGGAGATGTTGATGGTGTCGTGATCCGTGTAGATGATGTCACCGAGCGGCAGCACATGATTGGTGAACTCGAAAAGGCAAGGAGCCGCGCTGAACAATCCGATAAGTTGAAATCCGCCTTTCTGGCAAATATGAGCCATGAAATTCGTACACCGTTAAATGCTATCGTTGGTTTTTCCGACTTATTGATGGTGACGGAAGATCAAGAAGAAAAAGAAGAATTTATTCAGATTATCAATGCCAACAATGAGTTGCTTTTGAAACTGATTAACGACATACTGGATCTTTCGAAAATAGAAGCCGGATCGGTAGAACTGAAATACGAAGATTTTGATTTGGCTGTTTATTTCAACGAATTAGCTGCTTCGATGCATCGTCGTGTAGTAAATCCGCTGGTTCGGTTAGTTCCCGTGAATCCTTATGAAACCTGTACCGTTCGTTTGGATAAAAACCGGTTAGCGCAGATTCTCACTAATTTTGTAACTAATGCTATCAAATATACCTCCAAAGGAATGATTGAAATGGGGTATGAAAAGATAGACGGAAATATTCGTCTTTACGTTCGCGATACAGGTATTGGTATACCGGAAGATAAAAAAGACAAGGTGTTCCATCGTTTTGAGAAACTGGATGAATTTGCACAGGGAACCGGATTGGGACTGTCTATTTGTAAAGCCATCGTTGAGGCTTGCAGGGGAGAGATAGGCTTTGAGTCGGAATTTGATAAAGGGTCTTTGTTTTGGGCGGTTTTGCCATGCCAGTTTAAGTCAGTTGGCGGCGAATCGACTTCTTCACGTCGGAATAATGGGAAGGATGCAGATAAAGAAAATGTTCTTGACTCCGAAGAAACAAAGAAAGTACCTAAAAGAGTACTGGTCGTTGAAGATATTCAAAGTAATTTCTTCTTGGTATCTTCCATCTTGAAAAACAAATGCCAGTTGTTACACGCACCGAATGGACTGGAGGCAGTTGAGATTGTCCGTACCCAACCGGTGGATTTGGTACTGATGGATATGAAGATGCCTGTGATGGACGGGCGTACTGCAACCTCGGAGATCCGGAAGTTCAATGCTGAAATTCCGATTATCGCCCTGACTGCTCATGCCTTTGATGCCGACCGGGTAGCTGCGTTGAAAGCCGGTTGTGATGATTATCTGGTGAAGCCGATCAATGGTGCGAAGTTGATGCAGACGCTGAAAGAGTATGGTTGTTGAAAGGATGGGATTAAAAATGTGCTGATCTGAAAAAGGGTATATTCTATTCTTTCAGTTTTTAATATATCAGTCACTTGTTTGTGGTGAAGGAAAAAACGCTCTGCATTTTGGATGAAAGAATGTAGGGTTGTTTGTTATCCTGGATAATTCCTGTCTAAAAATAAATAATCCCTCTGTGTTGCTATCTATATGCTTGTTGTTTTCTCGTATGTAGTTTGTTTTATCATTCTTATTTTGCGCGCATGTGATGATGAACTAGCCTATAAACGGGCTTTTCCAAGGGCTTTTATAACTTGGTCGGTGAGTATGGAAGGCTTTCTCGGTGAGGAAGGATGTGTTCCTCACCGAGGAATGGCTTATTGCTCACCGAGGAAAATCATTTATTTCTTTAAAGAAAACGCATATCCTCTGAAAATATATGCTGTATTGTGGCAGTAATATGCATATATATGTGATAATATGGATGCTTTTAATTCCGGATTCCCATCTTCAACAGTTTTGTTTTCTTTCTTAATCTGAAAAAAAGAACATTTCTCTTGTTTGTTTGGAGGAATTGAAAGGGAGACGGCTTACTATAAAAGGCTATAAATCCGTAAAGTTTGGGATTGTTTTTTTATGTTTATGGATTTAAATAATTATCTTTGTACAAGAAAGGAGGTATATAATGACTGCTACAAAGAAAATAAAAACTCGGGAAGAACTTAGAGTTGAGGTAGTGAAGAAAATTACAGCTAATAAAAGGAATGCCCAATCTTTTCTAAAAAAAGCCGGAATAGTCTCTAAATCAGGTGAACTTACCAAAATTTATAGATGAAAGAAACATTATACTCACGTCGTTCTAATCTTGTTGTTGGCTTTCATGGTTGTGATCAATCAATTAAAGAACAAGTGTTTGAACATCTGGCGAGATTGGCAGCAGTTGCCGATCTTTCGGAAGAAAATCGTATCGCTTATGATAAGGCATTAGATCGATATAGAGTCAATCAAATCGTAGAGGAGGATGAACGGCGTAAAAACGAAGAGATGCGGAGAAAAGCGGCTGAAGAAGGGATGAAAGAAGGGCTAAAGGAAGGGATAAGAGAAGGAATAAAGGAAGGAATGGAGAAAGGGATGGAGAAAGGAGAGCAAAAGAAGCAAATTGAAATTGCTCGAAAGATGAGGGAGGACGGAATATCCATTGATACAATTATCAAATACACGGGTCTTCAATCTTCTGATATAGAAAACCTATAATATATCTTCGTAGGAAAATTGTTGTAGTTATATTAGGATAAAATATAAAAGAGGCGGGAATATTCAGGAATGAATATTTCCGCTTTCTTTTTTTGATTCGTAAGATGTCCAACAATGTCTATGATGTTTAGATATATCGATGAAATGGACGATTTTAGACAAATTTGGAAGAATCGTAGCTAAAATAGAACATTCTTTGCCTTTAATATAGCCTACATTTGTGATCGTGATTGTCAAAAGGGACAGCACAATTATTAAATAAAGCTAATCTTAATTATTAAATTTATGAGAAACAAATTCCTATTTCTTTGTCTCTTCCTTTTTGGAACGTTGACAGCTTGTAAAGACACAAAATGGGTAGACGTTCCAACTGGTACTCCTCCTGAAGGTGCAATCACAGGAAAACCTGGTGAACCGGAAGAACCGGATGATCCTACTGTAAAATCATTCATTAATTGCTCTTACATTCGGGGGGATTTTTTTGAAATAAACCGTATTTCGGCAGCCAGTATGGGTGCTTGTACAGATTTGATTTATTTGGCAGCGCGTCCTTATGCAAATGGTGAGGTAGCTTTTGAATTGCCGTTGAATGATGCGACGATGACAAACGTATCTCATACAGGCACTTTTCAAGGTCGTAATGGAGTGGTTAAATTTGAAGGAACAAGTTTTATGAATGGCGGTGATGGATTACTTCACTCTGCTGATGGGGCCTTTAATAAATTCACCTTTGGTACCTATATATATATAAGTGAATGGGTGGACGGAGCTTTTCTCTTTAAGAAAATGGATGGAAACTCCACGATCATTGCTTTTCAAATGGGTGCGACAGCTAATAGTTTGAAACTGTCTATTGGAAGTTCGGTTGCAACCGTTACCACTCCTGATCTGGCAACAGGCTGGCACTATATTGGTTTGACTTATGAACAGGGAACGGCGAAACTTTATGTGGATACAAACAATACTGCAATAAGTTTTGTAGGTGCTCTCCCTAATGAAGTACCTAATACACGTACTGATTTTTTGATTGGAGATAAATTTAAAGGTTATTTAGATGAAACTTTTGTAAGCAGTCTGGTAGTAGGTACATCAGGTAGAAATCCTATCACCTTTGACAATTGGAATAATTCCAAAATACTTGCTTACTGGAAATACGATGATGCCACGAAACCTGGCAAGGATTCACATTCCTGGCTGGGGCGTTTGAATAATATACGTACCGCTTTACAGGGACAACAGGGAGATAGAAGATTGCGCTTGGGCATTGCCGGTGGAGAATGGAAAAAGATGATGGCTGATGCCACTGCCCGCACAAGATTTGCTTCCGAGGTGAAGAAGATTATCGAACAATATGATTTTGATGGAGTTGATTTTGATTTTGAATGGCCTACAAATACGAATGAATTTAATAATTATAGTGCAACAGTTATCCAAATGCGTTCTACATTAGGAAAGTATGTTTACTTCACTGCGTCTTTGCATCCGGTTTCTTTTAAAATATCTCCGGAAGCTATTGATGCACTGGATTTTATCTCTTATCAATGTTATGGCCCTGCAGTGATGCGTTTTCCTTATGAGCAATTTGTAAAAGATGGAGAAATGGCTATAACATATGGAATTCCTAAGAATAAACTAGTGATGGGAGTCCCTTTCTATGGTTCTACGGGTAGTCTGATTGCTGCCTATTATGATTTCGTGAATGACGGTCTGGCTACTACGATTGAGGATACATATACATATAAAGGAAATACATATACTTTCAACAGTGTAGAAACGATTCGCAAGAAAGCGAGATATGTGTGTGAAGAAGGCTTTGCAGGTATTATGAGTTGGGATTTGGCAACGGATATTGACGTAACCAATAATAAGTCTTTGTTGAAGGCCATAAAAGAAGAGTTTGAATATTATGCGAATCCGACGGAATAAAAGAGAATCTAAATTAATCAAATACAATATTATGGAAAAAAAGAAGTTCATGCGAGTACAGAAATTTTTGATTCTGTTTCTGATACTCCTGCTATCCTTTCCTTTGAGTGCGTTGGCACAGCAACAAATGATAAAAGGACAAGTGGTAGATGATAAAGGTGAAACCATTATCGGCGCCACAGTGATGGTGAAAGGTTCTAAAGATGGGACGCTGACTGACATCGACGGTAACTTTTCCGTGAAAGCGAAAGTAGGTAACACATTGGTTATTTCTTATGTCGGTTTTACTCCCCTTGAAATAAAGGTGACAAAAGCAGAAGGCAACCGATTTACGTTAAAAGAGGATACAAAAGTCTTGGATGAAGTGGTAGTAGTAGGTATGGATAAACAGAAACGAAGCACCATTACGGCGGCGGTGGCTACTGTAGGTTCCGATGCTATTGTCAACCGTCCGGTTACTGACCTCACGAGTGCCCTTCAGGGTAATGTAGCCGGTTTAAACTTCTCTTCTGATGCGGTTGCTAATGGGGTAGGCGGTGAGACCGGTGCCGAAATTAAATTCAATATTCGTGGTATCGGTTCTATCAATGGAGGCGAACCTTATGTATTGGTAGACGGAGTGGAGCAAAGTTTGCAGAATGTGAATCCTGCCGACATTGAAACCATCAGTGTTTTGAAAGATGCTTCTGCTGCTGCCGTTTATGGTGCACGTGCCGCCTATGGTGTGGTTATCGTCACTACCAAAAGTGGTAAAAAGGAAAAAACACGTATATCATACAGTGGTACTGTAGGATTCAGTTCTCCTATTAATATGCCCCAAATGATGAATTCTATTGAATTTGCCAATTATCTGAACGAACGAGATGATAACGATGGAGTAAAACACTCGATTCCTGATGCGCTCATCGAAAAGATGCAGGGCTTTATGGAGAATCCTTATTCGGAAAAGTTCCCGGGCATAGGACCTAATGCGGACGGTACCGGTTGGGCAGGTTCTAAAGATGCTGTGTATGCCAATACCGACTGGTATGATTACTACTTTAAAAAAGCTTCCATCCGTCATTCTCATAATCTGAGCGTAACGGGAGGTTCTGATAAATTTAATTATTACGTAGGTTTGGGATATATTTACCAGGAAGGATTACTGGATCAAGTAGACGATAACTTGAGTAAGTACAATGTAAACTCGAAGTTTCAGATCCAAGCCAATAAATGGTTGAAGTTTAATTTCAATAATAACCTTTCACTGAATATACTGAAGCGTCCGATGGCTAACCAGACCATTTTTTATGGAACTATCGGAAGCAGCTTTCCGAATTCTCCTACCCATCTTCCTGTAAAGTCGGAATATAATGATAATTCCGAATACCGTTATTTGAAACAATCGCATTATGTGCAGAACAGAATTTCTGATGCGATGTCGTTTGCCGCTACGATTACTCCGCTGGAAGGGTGGGATATTGTAGGTGAAATGAAAGTACGCTTCGATGTGGAAAACAATGACTTCAAACGCGGATATCCTACTGCCGAAAAACCTGACGGAACGTTGGATATAAGCAAGGGAACCAAACAGGGATATCAATATCCGGGCATGAACTGGAAAAACTCTAATTGGGGCTCTTATACACGCGGTAATACATTCAACTACTACCTGTCTCCAAACGTATCGTCATCCTACACACATGCTTGGGGCGACCACTTCTTTAAGGCGATGGCGGGTTTCCAGATGGAACTGCAAGAAAATTCGAATGGTTATACTTATAAAGACGGATTGCTGACTAGTGATATATTCTCTTTTGTGAATGCTAACGGGCAAGTATTGGCAGGTGAAGACCGCACGCATTGGGCTACAATGGGTATGTACGCTAAACTGAATTGGAATTACAAGGAGACTTATTTTCTGGAATTCAGTGGACGTTATGACGGTTCTTCCCGTTTTGCTCCGGGAAATCGCTGGGGATTGTTCCCCTCTTTTTCAGCCGGTTATGACATTTCTCGTACCGACTATTTCAAAGCGCTGAATCTGCCGGTTTCTCAATTGAAAGTACGTGTTTCTTACGGTCGCTTGGGTAATCAGAACGGAGCGGGACTCTACGATTACCTCGGGATTCAGAGTTTGACTTCCGATTCACCCAATGCTTGGCTGTTGCCCGGTGTGCAAGCTACTCCTCAAAAAGGAACTTTAGCCACTACGCCTAAGATGATTAGTTCGTATATTACGTGGGAGAAGGTAGACAATGCCAACTTAGGTATCGACTTGATGTTATTGGATAATAGACTGTCTGTTACTGCTGATATCTATCAGCGTACCACACGCGACATGATTGGTCCTGCTGAAGCTATTCCGAATCTCGGAGGTATTAGTACGGCTGACCGTGCGAAAGTTAATAACGCTACTTTGCGAAATCGTGGTTGGGAATTGTCTGTAAACTGGCAGGACCAGCTAAAATGTGGCTTTAGCTATGGCATAGGATTCAATGTATTCAATTACAAAGCTGTTGTTACCAAATACAACAATCCGGAGGGATTGATATACAACAATCATACCGGTTTGGCAACTAATAAAGGATATTATGAAGGAATGGACATAGGTGAAATTTGGGGATATGAAGCGAATGATCTTTTTCTGTCCAATCGCGAAGTGGACGCATACCTAAGACAAGTAGATCTTAGTTTCTTTAAGTCCGGCGACAAGTGGCAACGAGGCGACTTGAAATACATTGATTCCGACGGTGACGGTAAAGTGGACCCGGGTAAGGGTACATTGGCCGACCATGGTGATTTGAAAATTATCGGTAATGCTACTCCCAAATACAGCTTCGGTATCAATCTAAACGTAGGATATAAGGGATTTGAAATATCCACTTTACTGCAAGGAGTTGCCAAGAGAGATTTCCCGATGGCCGCCAGTACCTACCTATTCGGTGGTAAAGAATGGTTCAAGGAGCATCTCGATTATTTCAGTCCCGAGAATCCCAATGGATATCTACCTCGACTGACGACCGATGCCCAGACAACGAATGCCAATACGGGATACAATACTACCCGCTATATGCTGAATGCGGCATATATGCGTATGAAGAACTTGACAGTATCCTATACTTTTAAGCCTCAATTGTTGAAGAATATTGGACTAAGTAACCTGAAAGTATACTTTACATGCGATAACCTGTTTACCATCAGTAAACTGCCGAATCAGTTTGATCCGGAAACCCTTAATCAGGTGAACGCGTGGGCAGGTGGAAGTAACGCGGCTGCTCCGGGACTTACCTCGGCTCAAAATCAGAATGGTAACGGAAAGGTGTATCCGATGAACCGTAATTTCGTGTTTGGACTTGATTTTACATTTTAATTAAAGAGGAACGCTATCATGAAAAATAAAATAATTATCCTGACTGTTTTTGCAGGCTTACTGTTGTCGGCGTGTTCCGACTATTTGGACCGTAAACCCTATACGCAGCCTAACAATGAAGATTTCTTGAAAACTAGAGAGAATGTAGAAAGCTATATAAATAATTTGTATACTTCTCTACCGGCTCCGGCTCAATATGGTATTGGTGTCAGAGGAGAAGAGGTGAACAGTGACAATATCCTTTCGGAAAAGTATGATATGCGCCTGAATGGAGAGAATAATCAATTCAGTGGCTCTGACGATTGGAATAAAGGCTATAAAAACTTGCGTATGGTGAATTACTTTTTTCATTATTACGCAGTTTCCGAAGTGGACGAAACGGACGAAGTGCTTTCATTGAGAGGGGAAGCGTATTTCTTCCGTGCTTATTGGCACTTCTATCTGCTCACACGTTTTGGTAATATTCCCATTATGGATGACTTCTGGGATGGCAATGCTACGTTGGGCGGTTTGCAAATTCCTGCGACAAAACGTGCGGATGCAGCCCGTTTTATCCTGAACGATTTGAAAGCGGCTATTGGGTTGATACCGGAGGCTCGTGCTAATTTACATTCCCGCAGTAAATACAGTGGATTGCGTGTCAACAGAGAAACGGCCATGATTCTGGCTATGCGAGTTGCTTTGTACGAAGGTTCGTGGGAGAAGTATCACAAGGGAACTGATTTTGCAACGGAAGATAACTCTGAAGAGTTTTTTAAGGAAGTGATGAACTGGGGAGATCAATATTTGTTCCCGGCCGGACTGACTTTGCATATGACAGCAACCAATCCGAAAGCTACCAATATAGATGACGCTTTTTCGGAGCTATTCAATTCAAACGATCTTTCCAACATTAGCGAAGTGACTTTTTGGAAAAAATATTCAATAGCTGATGGCGTGTTCAATACCGTTACTCAACAGCTTAGCGGTGGAGTAACAGATAATGTGAAGCCTTCGGGACTATCCAAGTCTTTGGTGGATAATTTTCTGAATGTGGATGGTACGCCGGTTGATCCGACCGATGAAAAGTATAAGGACTTTAATGAGGTATTTAAAGATCGTGACGGAAGACTTTTGGCTATGGTGATGCATACCGGTTGTAAGTTCAAGTCTAATAGCTTGATGAATGTGAGAGCGTATGACGAGACAGGGACCGAAGCAGAACAAAAGGAAAAGAATAAAGATATTTCATCTCCGCGCTTGAATGGGGATGGAATTTACAAGAACGTGACCGGATTCCATACTCGCCTTGGCATTGATACGACCTATGTAACCGGCAATTGTGAAACGGCTCATGTCATGTTCCGCTATGCCGAAGGGTTGCTTTGTTATGCTGAAGCTGCTGCCGAATTAGGGCAGTATAATGATAACGTGGCAGAGAAAACATTAAAGCCATTGCGTCAAAGAGCCGGTGTGGCCTATGTTACTCCGGCGGCTGATCCTCACTTCCCTTTCCAAGGCCTGCCGCCGGCAGTGCAGGAGGTACGTCGGGAAAGACGTTCAGAGCTATCTCTGCAAGGTTTTCGTTTGGATGACTTGATGCGTTGGAGGGTAGCCGGTACGTTGAAAGGTGTGGAAGGACGCGGACGTGGAGCTTATCTGGGCAAAGACGGTGTGCTTTATCTGAGCTTTTCGCCTACATTGCGGAAAGAAGGACTGAATCATGTACTGACAGATAATGAAGGATGGATGGATCCGTTGAAAGAGTACTTGCCTGAAGGCTACAAGTTTAATGAAGATCGTGATTACTTGTTACCCATACCACCGGATGAAATCCAGATGGACCATGAGCTGAATCAGAATCCGGGATGGCCGACTAAGTAAGGGAACTGAATAAAATTCATTTATGATAATTAGATAGATAAAGATATGAAGAACATATTATATAAAATATTTCCGATATGCTTGTTGACCATGGGGTTGACTGGGTGTGAGGAAGAAACGAAATACCGCCCTCTGCCGGAAATCGTGCCATTAACGATGAGCATCAATGACAACGCATTTGCGATGGGAGAACACTTGAAAGTGAATATTAATGTGGAACCGGATGCTGATGGCAAGGAGGTTGTAGCAAATGAAGATTTTGATATTTACTTTACGGCGAAAGCCGGAACGGAGGATGCTTCGAATGTATTCGAACAGTTCAATGGAATCGTTACTTTTCCGAAGGGGGAGAAACAGATTCAGGTGGATTTTCCGATAAAGGCATCCGGACTGACGGGTAGTACTGCTATAAACTTTACGGCTTTTGCCCGTGGTTATAAGATGGAAGGCTCCAGTCAGGTAATTAAGGTTTCCGATTATTATCGGATAATGGCATCATTGGAGAACAATGCGGAGAATGTAGTAATGGAAGGTGGTAAGTTTGTATTAGTTGCAAAGATTGAAAAACCAAGTTCCGTACCTCTTAATATGAAAATTACTCCGAAAGAAGGGGAAGGAGATAGGTATGAAAATTTACCGTCTACATTAACAATTCCTGCAGGAAGAACTTCGGCAAAAAGTGATGCTGTGACTATTAAACAGGATTTTGAAATGACAGGGGATTTGCAACTGGTATTGAATCTGGAGAGTGATTCTCCAGCGAATCCGATGATAAATTCTACTCTGACTATAACTATGACTGATTTGGAATCTATGGGAGATCCTAATCTGTTTGATATAACGAAGGTGTATGAATTCCCGGATAGGCCGTTTATGTCTGATAAAAATAAAACTGCAATTGAAAGTTGGTTTACGGGAGATAAAATAGCTATGAATAAGAATAGCGCTCATCCCACTTCAGCTTTGAAAGATAAAGATTGGGTATTATGCAATGCGATAGAGTTCCATTATATTAATAATAGTTTTAGTGGCGGAAATAATACCCCTAATGCTTTCGGACATCGTATTTCTTGGGCCTTTTCTGATATTAATGATGCACCGTCACAGAAAATACAAGCTGTGAATAATGCAAAATGTACAAATATAACCAATGAAGGTATTTTAAATATGTGGGTGGATAAAAATGTTCAGGGGACTGGTGCCATGACTGCTACCAAGGATTACGGTGTCGCCGCATTGCAATGTTCTAAATTTGGTGGTATTTTTGCCCCACAACATACTCGGTTCTTTCCTGGTATGAGAATTGAAGTGAAGGCGCGTTTGAGAGGAATACGGACTGGTTTTGTTCCGACAATCGGACTTAAAAATCAGAAAAATTCCCTTCCGAACACGAAAGATGAGATCGATATTCTCAAGAACACTCAAGGTTCTGTAATTACTCAGGCTGTAACTGTTGATAATGAGATAGGTTCAAAGAGTGTAGCAATACCTCAAGCGAATGAATGGAATATATATTGGGTGGAACTTGTGGATGAAAATATAATCAATTTAGGAATTAATGGAGCAACCAATCTGACTGTGAATCGTACACAATCTCCTGACAGGTGGCCATTCGACAAGGCTGGAACTCCTGCTACTGCTAATCCTGATCCTGCTACTGCTGCTGGTGGCAGTGCCGGTCTCTACTTCTTTATGAGATTGGCTGAAAGCTCGGAACGGGCTGCTGGTAAAGCGCCTGAAGGTTGGGATAATGTACTGAAAAGTATTGCCAATTGTGAAACGGATGATAATACGCCTCGAATGGAAATTGATTGGATTCGTATCTATACAAATAAGAATTATGTACAGACTGATGCTGAAAAAGTCTGGGCTAATCAGTTATTTTATTAATGCTATCTCTTTTAATTAGCTTTCAATAGTGTGAAATGAATTTTATGCCGGAAGCTATCGTTAGAAGGCGATATGCTTCCGGCTATTTATTAGTCAATTATGCAGAAATGGAGATTATTGGAAATTAAATGGTAATTTGTGGAAGTTAAATAGATGGCTGTCCTCTATCTTTGCTGACACAATCTTATACAAATTAGTATTTATGGAAAAATTGCAACCAAACTTATTCTTTCCTTTAGCAGGAGTAGCAGCTGTAGCTTCCTTTGCTTCCTGTTCAAACAAGCAAAAGCCTGTGGAACAGAAACCTTTGAATATCGTCTACATTATGACAGACGACCACACAGCTCAAATGATGAGCTGTTACGACACACGCTACATGGAAACACCCAATCTCGACCGCATTGCTGCCGATGGTGTACGCTTCACTCAAAGTTTTGTAGCCAATTCATTAAGCGGTCCCAGTCGTGCCTGCATGATAACAGGTAAACATAGTTGTGCTAATAAATTCTATGATAATACCACTTGCGTTTTCGACAGTTCTCAACAAACTTTTCCGAAGCTGTTGCAGAAAATCGGTTATCAGACAGCACTGGTAGGTAAATGGCATCTTGAAAGTTTGCCTTCCGGTTTTGATTACTGGCAGATTGTCCCCGGACAAGGCGACTACTACAATCCGGATTTCATCACACAGAACAATGACACTATCCAAAAACATGGATATATCACGAACCTTATCACTGACGACGCCATTGACTGGATAGAAAACAAACGCAATCCGGAGAAACCTTTCTGTCTTTTGATTCACCACAAGGCTATTCACCGTAACTGGTTGGCAGATACTTGCAATTTGGCTTTGTATGAGGATAAAACTTTCCCATTGCCGGATAATTTCTTTGACAATTACGAAGGACGCCCTGCCGCTGCCGCACAAGAGATGAGTATTATGAAAGACATGGACATGATTTATGATCTCAAAATGCTTCGTCCCGACAAAAATACCCGTCTGAAATCCTTATATGAGAAATATATCGGTCGTATGGATGAAGCACAACGTGCTGCATGGGACAAATTCTACATCCCAATAATAGACGACTTCTATAAACAGAACCTGCAAGGCAAGGAACTAGCCAACTGGAAATTTCAGCGTTATATGCGCGATTATATGAAGACGGTGAAGTCGCTGGACGACAATGTTGGTCGTGTACTCGACTACCTGAAAGAGAAAGGATTACTGGATAACACACTTGTTGTCTATACTTCCGACCAAGGATTCTACATGGGCGAACACGGTTGGTTCGACAAACGTTTCATGTACGAAGAATCCATGCGTACACCACTCATCATGCGTCTGCCGAAAGGATTCGACCGTAGGGGCGACATCACCGAAATGGTTCAGAACATCGATTATGCACCTACCTTCCTCGAATTGGCAGGAGCAGAGATTCCTTCAGACATACAAGGTGTATCCCTCGTCCCCTTGCTGAAAGGCGAACATCCGAAAGATTGGCGGAAGGCTCTCTACTATCATTTCTACGAATATCCCGCTGAACACATGGTGAAACGTCATTATGGTGTACGTACGGAACGCTATAAACTGGTTCATTTCTATAATGACATTAACTGGTGGGAACTCTACGACCTGCAGGCAGACTCGTCGGAAATGCACAACCTCTACGGACAACCTGAATATGAACCGGTAGTGAAAGAACTAAAAGAAGAAATGCTGAAACTTCAGGAGCAATACAATGATCCTGTCCGCTTCTCACCGGAGAGAGACAAGGAATAATACCAATGTACATACGCCATGAAAAAATACATCTTAATCATTCTCATACTGCTTTCGCCACTGACAGCGTTTTTGCAGGCTGATAACTTAACATCCCCTTTAATTTCAATAGTACCACGCCCGACACAGATTGTGCCGGGCCGTGGCAACTTCACCTTTTCAGCCCAAACGGTGTTTGCGGTAGAAAATCAGGAACAAGCCGTGATTGCCCGCAATTTTATTGACTTGTTTACTCGTGCTGCCGGAATAACTCCGGCTTTGAATGTCGGGCGTGAAGAGGGACAAGTCCGTTTTGTGACGGATTCTTCTTTAAAAAGTGAAGCCTACTTACTGGAGATTACGCCGGAACAGATACTCATTAAAGCTTCGGATACAAAAGGCTTTTTCTATGCCCTGCAATCTATCCGCCAACTTCTGCCGGCTGCCATAGAATCGGAACAACCGGTCCGGAATGTCGATTGGAGAGTTCCGGCAATGACGGTTCAGGATGAACCCCGTTTCGGTTTCCGCGGATTACTGTTGGATCCGGTACGTTGTTTTATCCCTAAAAAGAATGTACTGCGAATCATTGACTGTATGGCGATGCTGAAAATAAACAAACTTCATTTTCATCTGACAGACGATAACGGCTGGCGGATTGAAATAAAGAAATACCCCCGTTTGACGGAAATAGGAGCGTGGAGAGTAGACCGTACAGATGTGCCTTTCCACTCACGTCGCAACCCGGAACGGGGAGAACCTACTCCGATAGGCGGTTTCTACACGCAGGAGGACATCCGGGAAATTGTAGCTTATGCAGCCGACAGACAGATAGAAGTCATTCCCGAAATAGATGTACCGGCACACAGTAACTCTGCTCTGGCTGCTTATCCCCAGCTTGCCTGTCCGGTTGTGAAAGACTTTGTCGGTGTACTTCCCGGACTGGGAGGACGAAATTCCGAGATTATCTACTGTGCGGGAAATGATAGTGTATTTACATTCTTACAAGATGTTTTTGACGAAATTCTAGAGCTTTTCCCTTCTCGCTATATTCATGTTGGTGGAGATGAGGCGCGAAAGACAAACTGGGAGAAATGCCCGCTTTGCCAAAAACGGATGAAAAAACAGCGTTTGGCTAATGAAGAGGATTTGCAGGGTTACTTCATGAAACGTATCAGTGATTATCTGCGTAAGAAAGGTCGTGAAGTGATTGGCTGGGATGAGTTGACAAACAGCTCTTTTCTTCCTGAAGAATCTATTATCCTCGGTTGGCAGGGAATGGGAACGGCTGCTCTGAAAGCTGCCGAAAAGGGACATCGTTTTATCATGACTCCGGCGCGTGTCTTATACTTGATTCGTTATCAGGGACCGCAATGGTTTGAACCGGTAACCTATTTTGGCAACAATACCCTGAAAGATGTTTTCGATTACGAACCTGTACAGAAGGATTGGAAACCGGAATATGAGTCTTTGTTAATGGGAGTACAGGCTTGTATGTGGACAGAGTTCTGTAATAAGCCAGAAGATGTGGATTATCTTTTGTTCCCCCGCCTGGCCGCTTTAGCAGAAGTGGCATGGACGCCCGCAGGAACGAAGGACTGGTCTGGATTCTTGAAGCGGATGGATGCATACAACGCGCATATTGCGGAAAAAGGAATTGTCTATGCCCGCTCAATGTATAACATACAACAGACGGTGACACCAGTGGACGGACATCTGGAAGTGAATTTGGAATGTATCCGCCCGGATGTAGAGATTCATTATACACTGAACGGAAGTAATCCGGCTATGTCTTCTCATCGTTACGACGGACCTATCCGTGTGACGAAGACACAAATGGTGAAAGCCGCTACCTTTATGAACGGCAAGCAAATGGGAGAAACTTTAGAGTTGCAACTCACATGGAACAAAGCTACGGCAAAACCTTTGCTTGGCAATAAGAAGAACGAAATGTTATTAGTCAACGGATTGCGGGGAAGCCTGAAATATACTGATTTTGAATGGTGTAACTGGAATCAAAATGATTCTATATCTTTCACGATAGATTTGCAGGGGCGGGAGATTTTGAATAAATTTACCATCGGTTGCATTACGAATTATGGAATGGGAGCACATAAACCGAAGATGATTCGCGTAGAAGTTTCCGATGACAATCGAACCTACCATACTATGGGAGAATTGAACTTCTCTCCGAAAGAAATCTATCTGGAAGGAACTTTTAGAAATGACTATTCGATAGATATGGGCGGAGTATCTGCTCGTTATGTCCGAGTGACGGCGGAAGGTGCGGGGATATGTCCCGACGAGCATGTCCGTCCCGGTCAGGAAGCGAGAGTCTATTTTGATGAAGTGATTATAGAATAGTAATCAAATAGTTAAAAACAGCAATTAAGTGCTCTTGCAGAATAATCTTATATTATTAGAGACGGATTACACGAATTTCACGGTTTTTAGAATGATGAGTATATAAAATAATAGCGTCAATCAGCTTAATCTGTGCCTAATTTATTATATAAACCAATTATGATGACATGCTTATGAATATTAGCTTAAAGAAACGAACTCTTTTAGTTCTATTGTCAGGACTGACTGCTACTTTCACTTTAGCGCAGCAACAACCGTTGCCCGAATGGCAAAGCCAGTATGCGGTGGGACTGAACAAACTCGCTCCTCACACATACGTATGGCCTTACGCCAACGCTTCCGACATTGAAAAGCCGGGAGGGTATGAACAGTCTCCTTTTTATATGAGTCTCAATGGAAAGTGGAAATTCCATTGGGTGAAGAATCCCGATAATCGTCCGAAGGACTTTTACCAACCTTCTTATTATGCAGGAGGATGGGCGGATATCAATGTGCCCGGTAACTGGGAACGCCAGGGGTATGGCACGGCTATCTATGTCAACGAAACGTATGAGTTTGATGATAAAATGTTCAACTTCAAGAAGAATCCGCCGCTGGTGCCTTATGCGGAGAATGAAGTCGGCTCCTACCGACGTACCTTCAAAGTGCCTGCCGACTGGAAAGGACGCAGGGTAGTACTGTGTTGTGAAGGAGTCATTTCTTTCTATTATGTATGGGTGAATGGAAAATTACTTGGATATAATCAGGGATCAAAGACGGCTGCCGAATGGGATATTACAGATGTCCTCAATGAAGGCGAAAATGTGGTTGCTTTGGAAGTGTATCGCTGGAGTTCGGGTGCTTATCTGGAATGTCAGGATATGTGGCGTTTGAGTGGTATCGAACGTGACGTGTATCTTTACAGTACTCCCAAACAGTACATTGCGGATTATAAACTGAATGCTTCTTTAGAAAAAGAGAAATACAAAGATGGTATTTTCGGACTTGAAGTGACCGTAGAGGGACATTCTGCTATATCTGGAGCTACTTCTATTGCTTATACCCTGAAAGACGCCAATGGTAAAGCTGTCCTGCAGGATGCTATCCGGATAAAATCCCGCGGATTGAGCAATTTTATCACGTTTGATGAAAAGAATATTCCCGATGTAAAGGCTTGGAGTGCAGAGCATCCTCATCTTTACACATTAATACTCGAACTGAAGGATGAACAAGGCAAGGTAACCGAACTGACTGGTTGTGAAGTCGGTTTCCGTACCTCGGAAATCAAAGACGGACGTTTCTGCATCAACGGCGTTCCGGTATTGGTGAAGGGAACCAACCGACACGAGCATTCTCAACTGGGACGTACCGTGAGCAAGGAGCTGATGGAACTGGACATCAAACTGATGAAGCAGCACAACATCAACATGGTGCGTAACTCGCATTATCCTACGCATCCTTACTGGTATCAACTTTGCGACCGTTACGGTTTGTACATGATTGATGAGGCAAACATCGAATCTCACGGAATGGGATATGGTCCTGCTTCCCTAGCCAAGGATAGTACCTGGCTGACTGCACACATGGATCGTACTCACCGGATGTATGAACGTTCTAAGAATCACCCGGCTATCGTTATCTGGTCATTGGGGAATGAAGCAGGAAACGGAATTAACTTCGAACGTACTTATGACTGGCTGAAATCGGTAGAGAAAACTCGCCCTGTACAGTATGAACGTGCCGAATTGAACTATAATACGGATATTTACTGTCGTATGTACCGCAGTGTAGACGATATCAAAGCATACGTAAAAGAGAAAGACATCTACCGCCCTTTCATTCTTTGTGAATATCTTCATGCGATGGGCAACAGTTGCGGCGGACTGAAAGAATACTGGGACGTATTTGAAAACAATCCGATGGCACAAGGTGGCTGCGTTTGGGACTGGGTGGATCAGTCATTCCGCGAAATAGACAAGAATGGTAAATGGTACTGGACGTATGGCGGTGATTACGGACCGGAAGGAATTCCAAGTTTCGGAAACTTCTGCTGTAACGGTTTGGTGGGCGCCAACCGTGAACCGCACCCGCATTTGCTCGAAGTAAAGAAAGTATATCAGAACATAAAAGTAACGCTGGCGAATCAGAAGAATCTGACTATCCGTGTCAAGAACTGGTATGATTTCTCTAACTTGAATGAGTATGTACTGAACTGGAATGTGACGGCAGATAATGGCAAGATTTTGGCGGAAGGTACAAAAACGGTTGATTGTGCACCGCACGCTACTGTTGATGTTACTTTGGGTGCTGTAAAACTTCCGAATACAGTCCGTGAGGCTTATTTGAATATCAGCTGGACCCGTCGTGAAGCTTCTTCAATGATAGATAAGGATTGGGAGGTGGCATACGACCAGTTTGTATTTGCCGGTAATAAGAACTACACAGGCTACCGTCCGCAAAAAGCAGGTGAAACGACTTTCACCGTTGATAAGCAAACAGGCGCGCTGACTTCATTGAACCTGAACGGCAAAGAATTATTGGCTACTCCGCTGACATTGAGCCTTTACCGCCCGGCAACGGATAATGACAACCGGGATAAGAACGGCGCACGCTTGTGGCGTGATGCGGGATTGGATTGTCTGACCCAGAAAGTAGTGTCATTGAAGGAAAGTAAGACTTCGACCACTGCCCGTGTAGAAATTCTAAATGCAAAAACGCAAAGGGTAGGAATTGCTGACTTTGTTTATTCACTGGATAGAAACGGTGCACTGAAAGTACATACAACTTTCCAACCCGACACGACCATCGTGAAATCAATGGCACGCCTGGGATTGACGTTCCGTGTGTCGAACGCCTACGATCAGGTTTCTTACTTGGGACGTGGAGATAATGAAACCTATATTGACCGCAATCAGTCCGGTAAAATCGGTGTATATCAGACCACACCGGAACGGATGTTCCACTATTATGTTGCTCCGCAATCTACAGGCAACCGCACCGATGTACGTTGGGTGAAGTTGGCAGATACTTCCGGCGAAGGTATCTTTGTTGAGTCGGATCGTGCTTTCCAGTTTAGTATCATTCCTTTCTCGGATGTATTATTAGAGAAGGCCCGCCATATCAATGAACTGGAACGCGATGGATTGTTGACAGTGCATCTGGATGCTGAACAGGCAGGTGTGGGAACGGCTACTTGTGGTCCCGGAGTATTACCGCAATACTTGGTTCCATTAAAGAAACAGAGTTTTGAATTTACCCTTTATCCGGTGAAATAGATACTAAATCAATAGGTTATTTAGATTATATATAAAGGTGGGGGTTACACTGATTGGATGGAATGTCGTAAGAAAATATTCCATGAGGATCGTGAAATCTGCACCTTTATTTTATCTTTGTACGATTGCAATAATTAATAGACCATGAATAAACTACTAACCTCTCTTTTATTGTCTGTTACTCTCATGAGTGGAGCGCAGGCGCAGAAAAAAGAAAATTACTATGTGAAGCATGTTGAATTTCCTCAAAGTGCAACTATCGAACAGAAGGTTGATATGGCAGCGCGTCTGGTACCTACTCCACAGCAATACGCTTGGCAACAAATGGAATTAACAGCTTTCCTTCATTTTGGTATCAACACCTTTACCGGACGTGAATGGGGGGACGGGAAAGAAGATCCCGCGCTCTTTAATCCTTCGGAACTGGATGCTGAACAATGGGTACGTACCCTCAAGGAAGCCGGCTTTAAAATGGTGCTTCTGACTGCAAAACATCACGACGGTTTCTGCCTTTGGCCAACGGCTACTACCAAACATTCCGTGGCCTCTTCTCCCTGGAAAAACGGACAAGGCGATGTAGTGAAAGAACTTCGTGCTGCCTGTGACAAATATGATATGAAGTTTGGAGTATATCTTTCTCCCTGGGACCGGAATGCGGAATGTTATGGAGACTCTCCCCGTTACAATGATTTTTTTATTCGGCAATTGACGGAATTGCTCACCAATTATGGTGAAGTACATGAAGTCTGGTTCGACGGGGCGAATGGAGAAGGTCCGAACGGAAAGAAGCAAGTGTATGACTGGGACGCTTTTTACCAAACCATCCAACGCCTCCAACCCAAAGCTGTGATGGCAATTATGGGGGATGATGTCCGCTGGGTCGGAAACGAGAAAGGAGTAGGCCGTGAAACGGAATGGAACGCAACTGTGTTGACTCCCGGTATATATGCCCGTTCACAAGAGAACAACAAACGTTTGGGTGTTTTCAGTAAAGCAGAGGATTTGGGAAGTCGTAAGATATTGGAGAAAGCTACGGAATTATTCTGGTATCCTTCGGAAGTCGACGTATCTATCCGTCCGGGATGGTTCTATCATGCGGAGGAAGATGGTAAAGTGAAATCTTTGAAGCATTTATCAGATATTTATTTCCAGTCGGTAGGATATAATTCAGTGCTCCTGTTGAATATTCCACCTGACCGGAGGGGACTGATTCATGAAGCTGATATCAAGCGGTTGAAAGAGTTTGCTGATTATCGGCAACAAACGTTTGCTGACAACCGGGTGAAAAACGGAAGAAAATACTGGAGCACTACTTCGGGCGGTGAGGCTGTCTATGCCTTGAAGTCCAAATCGGAAATCAATCTGGTCATGTTGCAGGAAGATATAACGAAAGGGCAGAGGGTAGAGGCTTTTACTGTGGAAGCCTTGACGGATAATGGCTGGAAAGAAGTAGGAAAAGGTACGACGATAGGATATAAACGTATGTTGCGCTTTCCGGCAGTTAATGCCAATAAGCTCCGGGTGAGAATAGACGAGTGCCGGTTGACTGCTTACGTTAGTCAGGTTGCCGCTTATTATGCAGAACCTTTGCAGGAAGAAACAACGAAAGAAGACTGGAATAATTTGCCGCGTTCCGGATGGAAACAGGTTGCTGCTTCTCCATTAACGATTGATTTGGGGAAGACGGTAACATTGAGCAGTTTCACGTACGCGCCTTCAAAAGCGGAGGCAAAGCCGACGATGGCATTCCGTTATCAATTCTTTGTAAGCATGGATGGTAAGAGCTGGAAAGAAGTGCCTGCCAGTGGAGAGTTCAGCAATATTATGCATAATCCGTTGCCACAGACGGTTGCTTTCAGTCAGAAAGTACAGGCACGTTTCATTAAACTGGAGGCCACTACACCTGATGCTACCGTTGCTAAAGTAAATATGAATGAAATAGGGGTGATGGTGATTCCCTGATGGAGCCCTCATCGAAAAATGATATGCTTAGAGAGTAGCAGTGGAGACCGGTGTCTTGATTCTTGATAAATCGGATACTAGTCTCTTTTTTTCTAAACCAAATGAATATTTTACTGTTATTTATAAAAAAAGACAGAAGTTATGTTAGTAGTAGATTTAGGAAAATGGATGAATAAAACCCTCATTAATTGGGGAATAGATCCGGCAGTTGCCGATCGTTTTGATGAGACTATTATGGCTTTACTGATGATAGTGGTTGCTATCGTTTTGAATTATCTTTGCCAGGCAATTCTTATTGGAGGTATGAAACAGTATACGAGACGTAAACCTCATCAATGGAATACATTGTTGATGAAGCGTAGGGTATTTCATAATTTGATTCATACCATCCCGGCTTTTCTGGTTTATTCGTTGTTGCCGATGGCTTTTATCCGTGGAAAAGAGCTGTTGCTGATTTCCCAGAAGGCGTGCGTCATTTATATTATTTTCTCTTTACTATTGGCTATAAATGGGATTCTGTTGATGATAATGGATATCTATGACGGAAGAGAGTCGATGAAAGACCGCCCGATGAAAGGTTTTATCCAAGTGTTGCAGGTGCTTCTTTTCTTTGTTGGCGGGATTGTAATCATTGCTATTATCGTGAATAAGTCTCCGGCTACTTTGTTTGCGGGCTTGGGCGCTTCAGCGGCTATTTTAATGTTAGTATTCAAAGATTCCATATTAGGTTTTGTGGCGGGTATCCAGCTTTCTGCCAACGATATGGTTCGTCCGGGGGACTGGGTGACGCTTCCTTCCGGTGACGCAAATGGCATTGTACAGGAAATAACGCTGAATACAGTCAAGATCCAGAATTTTGATAATACCATTTCCACTATTCCTCCTTATACATTAGTGAGCAGTCCTTTTCAGAATTGGCGGGGAATGACACAGTCGGGAGGACGACGGGTGATGAAGAGTATAACTTTGGATTTAACTACACTTCAATTCTGTACGCCGGAAATGCTGGACCGTTACCGGAAAGAAATTCCATTAATGGCGGATTATCAACCGGAAGAAGGAGTGGTTCCTACCAATTCTCAAGTGTACAGGGTGTATATTGAGCGCTATTTGTGTAGTCTGCCTGTGGTCAATCAGGAGTTGGATTTGATTATCAGTCAAAAAGAAGCCACGATGTATGGAGTCCCTATTCAAGTTTACTTCTTCTCCCGAAACAAAGTGTGGAAAGAATACGAACGTATCCAGTCGGACATTTTCGACCATTTGCTGGCAATGGTTCCTAAGTTTGATTTGAAGGTTTATCAGTATTCGGACTAATTAATAGCTTTGGTTACTGAACATGGATTGCGGCAGTGTAGTGCTGGAGCAATCCATATTCGGTGATAGAAAAAAGTTTTCTTCTTATTTTATTTGCACAAATTTCAGTTCAGGAGTTATTCTATAGCTAGTCCATGTTGTCGATTCGGAATCTTCACTAAATGAATCGGCGGCAGATTTGACAATGCTCCCTTCAATAATCCCCTCACCGCGGTCACCGCCATATGCCCTGATAGAAGCGATTCTGATACAATCAACTACGTTTCCTGACGCATTGTAACTGACTAGATACTCATCAACTGCATTCTCCTTTTCAATAAACAGGACAGTCTGTAACTTGCCTTCCTTACCTTTATAAATTGTTTTTCCTGCTGACAATTGGTTGTTGGTCCATTTTATATTGAAATCAGCGTTTTTAATCGAATTTATTTTTAATGCTGTTCTTTCGGCGGCTGTCATTCGTTTGCGGTTATCATGTTGGTTGTATGTGTCGTTAAGTGAAAGTACTCCTTGAGTTCTCGGAACATTCAAGGCCCCTGCTTCTACAAGCCGAACAGATTTCCAGAACAAGTTTCCGAAATTAATGTCAAAGACTTCCGTTGTTTCGGGAATCTTCTCGAAGATTAGATCTACATAAGCTGACTTTCCGGGATTTAACTTGTAGTCTGAAGCGTAACTATAATGTTTTGTCACGCCGAAAGCATTGAGCAAAGCGTAGCTTTGACCATTGGCATTTATGCCTGCATCTGATTGGAATACAGGAGCGTCAGCACCGTATGTGCTGTTTTGCGGTGCTTCAAACAGAATACGTATTTGCGTGTTGTTTTCGGTAATGCTTACCGATTCAATTGCCAGTTTTTCGTCCAACTTCGTTTGTGAACCTACTGTCGGGTTTTCTTTCTTGAAAACAATCTTATCTTTATTTAATATTTCGTTGACAGTAAGAATCGGTACGTTGTTAAACTGTAAGACAAAGTCCCATCCCGTAATAGTAGCCCGTTTAATCTGTTTGGCAGTTTTGCTAACATCACGCAGGACGAGTGTGCATTTCACTTTAATCCCTTCGGGTAAAATAACCGGAGCCAGCCATTCAGTGCCGTTATATCGTTCGTCGCCAAAAGTCAAATCCGTCCATTTATATTGTTTGCCTTCACTATCGTATATACTTGTGTTGGTTTGTTTGGAAGGCATGGTGCTACGTCCTAAATAGTTGATTTTTAAATCGCTGCCGTTATTGATAATGTAATAAGTGAGTACGGTCAGCCTTCCGTCCCGTATGCAACTTTCGAACTGTATGTTCAGTTTCGGATTGCTGCATTTTATATCGGCTCCGGTCGGATTGGAATTGGTGGCCGGTTCTTTCACGGTGGTTTCCGTGTTTGAGTCTCCGTTCAATTTATTTAATCCTTCGTCGACTTTTTTCGATACGTTATCTATTTTCTTTAATGCTTTGTTGAGCCAGCCTTGTGCAGATGCTTCAGGTGCACATATTGTCAATATTATCAATGACAGGATGATGATGTTTTTTCTTTTCATAAGTAGTTGGTAAATGATGATTAATACAAAAATTAAAGAGCCGGTCAATCAATATCAAAGTCGGTGACACGCCATTTGTTATCGTCTCCTTTTTCAACACTAACATTAAATTTGTCCTTGAGGTCAGCGTCTTTTTTGGAAGTGATAATGAATGTCGTTTCATAATAGTCTTCCTCTACAACGTTGTCCTCATTATCGGGAGTTATTACATACTTCATTTCGTCAAGGTTCTTTTTCATTTCCTTAAAGGCTTCCTTTTCCATCTCGGACATATCTTTGGAAGGAGTGAATTTTTCTTTTTCCAAAAGACTGTTGCATGTGTCGAAATCACCTTTATAATATGCTTTAGTGAATTTTTCGGCGACCTTGGCCGGATTTGAATTACTGTCGGAGCAACCGATAAATAATACAGTCATTAGGAACAGTGATAATAATGTAAATCTTTTCATGGCTTTTTATTATTTAGTTAATAATCAAATGTGTAAATGATTCGTTCATCTTGTTCATATCCATCTAATTTCATCGTGTACTTTTCATAAATTTTAGTAATATATCCTTCAGAGTTTAGATCGTAGCGATAGGTGTATACTGCACTATACTTATCTAAGTTGAGGTCGGTAAGTACTATTTGAGAAATCAAATTATTGTAAGGTATACTCTTTATACCAATTGAGGATTCGGGAGGTGTCAGGAATGTTCGGTTACCGTCAATCGTATTAGTTATCAGCCAATTAATGTCAATATTCCCTTTAGAATATTCAACTTCACCATACTTAATATTCAACCGCATTCCTTCGTTTTGTATTTCATTATAATAATTGTCGTATACAGCTATGAGTTTGTTGCCATCCCATTGATAACTCATCTTTTGGTTAATAGCAAGGTTTCCATATTGGAATGTTGTTTCTTTCACCAATCCATTAGTTCCATAATTAAAATAGCAATACCAGCCATCGAATCTTGGTGATTCACCACTTAAATAAGCCCATTCCGTTTCAGAATAAAACTTATTGCCGTATATCGCATCACCTATTTTGCTGAATAAGCCACCACCATCATGATATTTGATTATTTGTCCATTAATCTTTTTCACTTTTCCGTCCGGTGCTTCCGGAACCGGTTCTTTTCCCTCTTCAGTGGTAGCTTCTTGGGTGATTGAGATAGTGATTCGTTCTCCGCCGCATATAATGGTGATAATGGCGGAACGTTTGGCTCCTGTCAAATTTTTGTTTAGTGAAATACTGATCGTGTAGCTTCCTGCCTTATCACCGCTTGCGGGATCAATTGAAATCCATTCCGGTGATGATGTTTTGTCCGAGCGGGTAAGGGAGCTTTCATTGATAGAAGAAGTCCATGCGCCGGTAGTGGTGAATGTGATGCCGCTTTTTCCGGTAGTATTGTCCGCATAGACGGTTTGTTCCAGTTCCGTTTGATTGGGAACGGTGATGGCAGTTGTTTCTCCGTCATCATTCTTGTCGCAACTCAAGATTACGAAAGATACGAATAGCATAGTTAGAATTTTCCTCATAAATCATCCATATTAAATTATACAATAGGTAAATACACAAAAATGACGTGGACTGAAAACTTACTTTATCGTGCAGGCTCTGGTAAACCGATGGGCTAAAATAAGCAACAGCCCACGCCATATAATATGGATGGGATAAGTTGACTTATTCTCGCCCGTTGAAAATTTACCAGATTTTGCACGAGAGAATAAATTCATGCGATTCGCGTTCGCATTCCGTATGTCTTTGCGAGCAAAGATACACAAAAATCGCAAATATCCAACCACTTCCCTGTGGACTGTTGCAGTTCTTTTCATCATTCACTGTCTTTTCCCTTTAATACCAAAAAACAGGAAAACCTAACAGGCATCTACGATTTTTTTTCTACATTTGCAGTAAATGAACAATATAATGCCAGTAAAACAGATAGTTACGACTTTACTTTTTTATTTCTTTTTTGTCTCTGTAAAGGGGCAAACATCTCGTGCATTACTGGTAGCCATTGATAAATATCCTTCCGAAAGTGGTTGGAATGAAATACATGCAACCAATGACATTTATCTGCTCAAGCCTTTACTTATCAAAAGAAATTTCGCTCCGGCGCATGTCACTGTCTTACTGAATGAACAGGCGACTAAAGATGCCATAGTCAAAGCATTGAAACAGTTGGCTAAGGACAGTCGGCACGGAGACTACATATATATTCATTTCTCTTGTCACGGGCAACAGATGGCGGATGATAACGGGGATGAAACTGACGGTCTTGATGAAGCATTGATTCCTTATGACGCACCTAGACGCTATCAAAAAGGAGTGTATGTGGGTGAGAAGCATCTGAGGGACGATGAATTAGGCAGCTTGTTGGATGATATACGCAAGAAAACAGGCGACAAAGGAACGGTTACTTTGGCATTGGATGCCTGCCATAGCGGAACGGCGGACAGGGATAAAGGGGATGATGTTTATGTCCGTGGTACCTCGTATGTCTTTGCTCCGAAAGATTTTGTCCCACCGGCAGTTGTTTGTACGGATTCTACCTTGAAAGAAATCTATTCGCAACCGGGAATGGCTTCAATGACCGTCATAGCGGCATGTATGCCGGAACAATTGAATTATGAATATCGTTCTCCGCATGGCTTTTATTATGGTTCGCTGACTTATGCCTTGTGGGAGATTATGCGGAAAAACGAGTCTCTTCCGTTTTCCCGCTTGTGTGAACTGTTGAAAAATCGTGTTGACGAATTGAAGCCTCGTCGGGGAAAAACGCAAATTCCACTTTTAAAAACTAATGATGAAAAAGGAATATTCAGAATCGGTATATAGTGAGACGTTGTCCGGCATTCGTTCGGGGGATAATAAATTAGTTTCCCGTCTTTATGACATGTATCGTGGGGAGTTCATCGCTTATGTCTGCCGTGAGTTTTCACTGGACAGGGATGATGCCGTCGAATTGTATCAGGAAAGTTTTATTGCTCTTTATGAGAACGTCAGAGATGGCAAACTGATGAGACTGACCGCCTCTTTGAAAACTTATCTCTTTCGCATAGCCCGAAACAAAATGATGAACCGACTGCGTGACAGTAAACCACATATGCCCTTGACAGAGGATTTCATAGAGCATGATGATGAATGGACTCCCCAACATCAGATTACTTATGAAATCGTACAGCGTATGGAAGAGCCGTGCAATACGGTACTGACGCTTTATTATTGGGATAAATGCAGCATGGAAGAGATTGCACGCAAAATGAATTACTCGGGAGCACCGGTAGCTCAAAACCGAAAATCACTCTGTCTGCGAAAATTAAAATCAGTACTATATAAGAAATTTGTTTCAGAAGGACTATTATAAAGGTATGGCTATGGAAAAGGATAAGACAGATGAAAAAGTCGAACGTTATATTGCTGATGCGTTTGTACGTAAGGGCGAACAGGAAACACTTGAAGAATTGGCTGGTGTAGAGTCGGTTGATAAATTGAGGCAAATCATGGATGATGCCGAGCGTAGGTATCGTCCTGTCCCCATGAATCGTACTACTGTACGGGGATATCATCAAGCGGCATTTCAGAAGAACAGGCTGATAGTCATGTTGATGTCAGTAGCGGCAGTGATTGCGATAGTGGTGTTTATCGGAGTACAGCCGCGTTATTCCACCGATGAACTTTATGTACGGTGGCATACCGCCGTACCTTATGAACCTGTTGTTGTACGGGGTGGTGACGATGTTGCAGAGGCTCAAAAGAAATCACTTGAAAGCGCAATCGCTCTTGCTGGTTCCGGAAAGATGGAGGAAGCGGTTGAATTGTTATTACCTTTAACTGCTGACGGACAACCGGAAATCAGGGAGGATGCACAGTGGCAATTGGTTATGGTTTATCTAAAATCGGGAAAACGAAACGAAGCTCTTCAAATATTGCATGAAATAGTCGGCAACAATGGAGCGTTCACTAAAGAAGTGGATGAATTAATCAATGAAATAACTAAGAAACGATGGTTTTGAACAGTCCATTCTCTAAATATGTATTATTGATTGTCTTTTCTGCCTGTACTTCATTTGTATGTTCACAGACGGAAAGATTCTCTGTAGAAGAAAAAGTGCGATGGGATGTTGAAAAAGCAGACTCATTGGCTACGGAAACTCCCGAATACCTGTCAAAGCTCTGTGACTGTATTGACACATGCATTGAGGATAACAGGCTGGACGGGCTTGTTGAAAAGATTGAACTTGCGTTAGCAATAAACAAAAAACTTGATAGCGGTACGAATCCTGTCGTTGCTGTTACATTATTAAATAAGCTCGGAATAGTATATTTGAATCTCGCCGATTATGATAGGGTGGCACAAATAACAAGACAGGCATTGGATTTGTTGTCACTTGCTTCCAATTCGTCCGGTTCCGATTCATTTGCTTCCGATTCACTGACTGCTATGAAAGTGAAGGTGCTCAATACGCTTGGAATGGCATATCTGGAACAGAAACATTTTGATAAAGCCCTCGCTACTTTCAGGATGGCATTATCGGAGATGCGTGAGAATAATCTATTGGATGATAATCTGTCACTTGCAATAACTAATAATATTTGCTCTGCGCTTTTTGAGGATACGAGTAAGGATATATCTACAATGGAAAAAGAATTGCTTGCCATAGTCGGAGTTTATAAAGAGAATTTTAGTCCGTATAGTATTCTATACCTTAGTGCACGAAACAATCTTGCCTCATTTTACATGGCAATGGATCAGTATGATAAAGCGTTGGGTTTATATGAAGAAGTGATAAAAGATTTCCATGATGGAAATGGAACAATGAACTGGCAGTATGTCAATACGGCATGGAATTATGCCTTGACTCTCTACCTGGCGAAGCGCCGGGATGATGCCTTGTTATGGCATAAGAAATGCCTCGAAGTTATCAAGGAGCTTGCTTCGCGTGACTTTCTGTTTCTTTCTGAACAGGAACGGGAGAAATATTGGAGAGCGCACAATCACCGTTTGAAACATTTTCTCAATTTTGCCATATTGAACTATTTTGATGATGAGGATAAGCGTTATACGGCATTCGCTTATGATTGCGAACTGTTTGCCAAAAACTTGCTTCTCAGCTCTGCCGTAGCCAAACAGAATGCGATATACAGAAGTGGAAATCGTGAGTTGAGGGCTATGTGGCAGCAGATGAAAACGCTTCGCAATGTTTCGCGTGATAAGGAGTCATACGAATTGGAACGCAAACTGATAAATGCTTTGAAAAAAGAAGGCATTTCTGATGAATTTTCGTCAGACTGGCAGACTATCCGCCAGATGCTCGAACCTGATGAAGCGGCTATAGAGATTATAAACTTTCCGGTAGAAATAAGTAAGGGGGAACCGGAGATATATTACTTCGCCTTGATTGTCCGTGCCGGTACGGAATATCCTGAACTGATTATTTTAGGAAAAGAAGAATGGATGTACACTATTCTCGCAGAGTCGGAGGAGACGATCGGGCCTTTGTATAATTTGATTTGGGAGTCTATCGTGCCTTATTTAACAGATATTGTTACTTTGTATGTAGCTCCTTCCGGACTTTTCAGTACAATCTCGTTTGCTGCCTTCAAGAATCCGGACGGCAGCTATATAGCGGGAAAATATACAATTCACAATCTTTTGTCTACACGGGATATTGCAATTCTAAAAGAAAGAAAAGAAAAAACGTCCGGTAAAAAAGATGTCGTACTGTTCGGAGGAGCTGATTTCGGGCTTTCTGCAAGTATGCTTGAGGCTAGTGACAATGTCGATACTGCTGAAGAATCACGGTCGTCTTTGGTACGTGGAACTGTTGATGATTTGTTGAACAGACGTGGACAAGGTTTCGACTTTCTGCCCGGTTCTCTGGCGGAAGTACAGGTTATTGAAAAAATCACATCAGCAGCAAAGTGGAAGACTTCCTTGTTTACGGATACTAAAGCGACAGAAACCCGTCTGAAATCATACTCGGGCAACTCGTCGAAAGTTCTCCACATTTCTACCCACGGATTTTATTTTTCGCCACCGGATAAGGACTCATTGCTTGATGTAAGACGAGTGCAGGGAAACAGCTTTAGCAAGGCTGTAGAGCCTATGATGCGCTCGGGCTTGCTTCTTTCGGGAGCAAATAATATCTGGACAGGAAGAACACCGGCAGATATTTCAAATGACGGTGTGTTGACAGCCTATGAAATTGCTAATCTGGATTTTTCCAACACGGAGCTTGTTGTGCTTTCCGCCTGTGATACAGGCTTGGGTGATATTGACTACAGTGAAGGTATTTACGGTTTGCAACGTGCTTTCCGGTTGGCGGGTGTCCGGTCGATGATAATTTCGTTGTGGAAAGTTCCTGACGAAGAGACTACTGCTTTGATGACAGCCTTTTATATAGCTTGGACATCCGGTTTGCCGATGAAACAGGCTTTTGAGAAAGCTCAAATGGATTTGAGAAAACGTTATCCTGAAGAACCTTATAAATGGGGTGGGTTTGTGTTGATCGAATAGTTTTGTCATATTCTGGGGATAGATATTTTACTCTTTTCTCAAGCGTCTTTTAGAGATAGCATTCTCGAAACATGCTTAACATGATGAGAATAGTCTTTTGTCGGAGCATATTCTAATACTGCTTGTAATAACTTGCTAATGGGTGATTGCCAATGTTTATAATTAATATAGAATCAGTTCAAAATCTGTATAGATAGGAAGATGGTCACTGATACCTCCTTGATATTTCATTCCCTTATAAGTGCGGAAAGGTTCTTTATCACCATATTTTTCGTCATCTTTCAGTAAAAAAGGGAGAAGACATACATTTGCTTTTTCTTCGCTGGTGAAAAAGTGATTTGATTGATTTAATAGCGTGCCTGATACAATCAAGTGGTCGAGTAATCCCCATTCACCACGAAATTTGTAAGAACCGAAGTTTTTTGATTTTGCTTTTCGGGCAAGTAGATGATATAGTTTTAGTGAGGAGGGGGTAACTGTTGAGGCGTTGGCGGAGTCGGTTGTTGAAGCTAAGTCATTGGTTTTAACAGGAGGCGCTTCGGCTTTCAGTATTTTCAGAATGGACTGATTCGTCGGGTAATCGTTGAAATCCCCCATGATAATGACTTGCGGATGAGAACGAATATTCATAATGCTATCGACTTCCGTACGCAGTATGTGAGCTACATATAAACGATAAGGTTCCGATTCTTTGGCTCCACCCGAACGGCTGGGGAAGTGGCAGACAAATACGTCGAGTGTATCTCCCGCCAGTAGAAGCCCGCTGACGTGTAGCAAATCTCTTGTCGGACGGTGCTGCTTAAACGGAGGAATGGAGATGGAACGGGAAGATAATAGTTTGAATAGATCCCGTTGATAAAGCAAGGCTACGTCAATTCCTCTTAAATCAGGGGAGTTGGTCATTACATAACGATAGCTGAGCTCTTTTAAAGGAGAACGACGGGTAAGGTCACGAAGCACTGTATCATTTTCTACTTCACATAATCCAACTAATGCGGGAGGATTCCATTCGCCAATAGCGGTAATTACACGGGCAACATCAGCCAGTTTTTTCTTATATCTGCTATAATTCCAATGACGTATCGCATCGGGAAGATATTCATGATCGTTCTTCAGACTGTCGTGGTGTGTGTCGAACAGGTTTTCTATGTTCCAACTTACCACACGGAAAGGAATTCTTTCTTGTTGAAAGGGGGCTTGTCGGCTATGAACCTCTTGTGCAATGATATTGGAAGGAGCGAGGAAACTTACACCTGATAAAATCATAGTAAAAAAGAGTACGATAACAGCTATTCTTTTTTGACTGTTACCATACTCTTCTTTATGTTGACTTATTTGCCCGCTACTTCTTGGCAGGTACATGTGCCAGGATGTCCAACAGGTGTTTCCAGAACTTTTCTACAGTAGGAATAAGCATTCGTTCGTCAGGAGAATGAACACCTGTCAGTGTCGGTCCGAAAGAGATCATATCCAGCGTTGGATATTTATCAAGGAACAGACCACATTCCAATCCTGCATGGATGGCTTTAACTTTCGCATCTACACCAAATAGACGCTTGTAAGATTCAACTGCCACTTCGAGGATAGCCGAGTGCGGATTCGGTTTCCATCCCGGATAACCTTCACCGAACGTAACATTGGCTCCTGCCAGTTGGAATACGGCCCTAACCGTGTTCGCCATATCGTTGCGTGCGGATAGTATCGAGCTTCGCTGACTGGTTTCAATACGGATGATATGATTCGGTTTCATCTTGACAGATGCCAGATTGGTAGACGTTTCCACCAGTCCGGGAATATCCTGGCTCATAGCATATACACCGTGAGGAGCTGCATACAGAGCTTTTAATAAGCGGGTAGTGGTATCCTGGTCGATAGCTATCTTACGGGGAGCTTCCGATTCGAGTACCAACTTTAAGTCAGGTTCTACAACAGATAATTCGTCTTCCATTTCGCTGGTGAAAATATTCAGTTCGGTGCGGACATCATGCTTGGCATCTTCGGGAACTGCACAAATTGCATAAGCCTCGCGGGGAATAGCGTTACGCAGATTACCTCCGTTGATTTCACAAAGGTACAGATCATGTCTGCCAGCCATGCGTGAAAGAAAACGGTTCAGTATTTTGTTGGCATTGCCCCGTCCCAAATGAATGTCACCACCGGAGTGACCGCCTTTCAAACCTTTCACTTCCACCTTGAAGAAGAAATATCCGGCGGGAACTTCTACCTCTTTATACGTAAATTCTGCAACGGAGTCAATACCTCCGGCACATCCGATAAAGATTTCTCCTTCATCTTCCGAATCGAGGTTCAGAAGGATGTCACCGCTCATAAAACCTTCTTGTAGGGCAAAAGCTCCGGTAAGCCCCGTTTCTTCGTCTACGGTAAACAGACATTCTAACGGACCATGTTCGATGCTGTCGTCAGCCAGGATAGCCAGTTCGGTGGCTACACCGATACCGTTGTCGGCTCCGAGGGTAGTGCCTTTGGCTTTCAGCCATTCACCGTCAATTTCAGTTTCGATGGGATCGGTGAGGAAGTCATGTTGAACATCGTTATTCTTTTCGCACACCATGTCGATATGCGATTGCAGAACGACGGTTTGAAGATTTTCTTTTCCCGGAGTAGCGGGCTTTTTAATCAATACATTACCGGCTTCGTCCACCTTGGTTTCGAGATTATGTTTTGCTCCGAATGCCTTCAGGTAGGCAATCATTTTCTCTTCCTTCTTCGAAGGGCGTGGCACTTGGCAGATTTCTTCGAAATACTTGAATACGCCAGCCGGCTTTAAGTCTTTTTTTTCCATGCTGTTTCTATTTTATAATAGGAATAGAAGGGTTGTTTTCGCTTCTTCTATTGCTAAATATGGTTAATTTGATTGACTTATCTGAACTCATATCTCATTAAAGCCTATCTTTGCACTCACAAAATTAATAGAAATGGTTGAGACTATACTGATAACTTTGTTAATAGTTGCTATTTCCCTGGTATTATTAGGGGTGAAAGTATTCTTTACGAAGGGTGGGAAGTTCCCGAATGGTCACGTAAGCGGGAATAAAGCGTTGCGTCAGAAAGGAATCGGATGCGCGCAGTCGCAGGATCGCGAAGCACAAAAGAAACCGCGTTTTTCTATTAACGAGTTGGAAAAAGCCTTGAACGATAGTATGAATTAAATTTATTAAAAACAATACTTATTAATTATGAATAGAATGAACTACCTCATGAACGGTTTGGCTGCTCTTGCGTTTATCGTTTTATTTTCACAATGTGCTGGCAAAACTGACAATCAAACTACCAATGCTCCGGCTCAGGCTAATGCCGAACTGTCAGGAATGAAAATTGCCTATGTTGAAATAGATACGCTGCTTGCCAAATACAATTTCTGTATTGACTTGAATGAGGCGATGGTAAAGAAGAGCGAAAACGTTCGTATGACATTGAATCAGAAGGCTACCTCTTTGAACAAGGAAAAGCAAGATTTTCAGAAAAAAGTAGAAAATAATGCTTTCTTGTCACAAGATAGAGCGCAGCAAGAGTACAACCGTCTGGTGAAGTTGGAACAAGATTTGCAAGAGTTGAGCAACAAACTTCAGAATGGTTTGATGGAAGAGAACAACAAGAATAGCTTGCAGTTCCGCGATTCTATCAACGCTTTCCTGAAAGAATATAATAAGACTCACGGATATAGCCTGATCTTCAGTAACACAGGTTTCGATAACCTGCTTTATGCTGACAGCACTTTTAATATCACAAAAGAAATTGTTGACGGGTTGAATGCTAGATATTCACCTGTAAAGAAATAATAGTGAATGATAAAAAATAACGTTCCGTTTTCTGATAAAAGGACGGAACGTATCTCAATAATTTTTCAATTTCTGCCTGTTCAAGACTGCGAAGCTATGAACAGGCTTTTTTTATGACTTCTCTTTTTCTTCTTCCTGCGGAATACGGAAAGCGGTGTAAAGTTCGAGGATAGCGGCAACGGTGAGGCAGGCAATCCATTCATTGCCTCGGGTGGTAAACATAAAGGCTCCAGTCAGGATCAGCGCCAGTGCTCCGAATATCTGCTGAACGCGCAGGCGTTTCAATGTTTTGCTCTTTCCTTTGACGGGTGTGTTCACTTGTGCCAATGCGAAAAGTCCGGCTCCGATAGTATATATGTAGGGAGCATAGAACCATCCGGTAATAAACACAGCTGCTCCGGTGAGAGCCATGATGGCGCCTACGGTGAAAAGGGCGGGTGCTAATTGTTTCATTCTTTAATCTTCAAAAACGTAAATATCTTCGTTGGGTTTCTTCATCAGATACTTTTCACGGGCAATCTGCTCGATGGCATCCGGATTGGTGCTTATTTCGTTGAGACGCTTGGTGTTCTCTTCGTAATCTGTCCGATACTTTTCTATCTCTTCTTTCAACTGGCTGATTTCCCGTTCATATCCGAAACGACGAACTAGGCTGTTCTCGTCCAGAAAGCCAATGATAACAGCAAATGCAACGACCGTAATGAGGTACTTGCGTCTGCATATGAAACTCCAGATACTGATTAGTTTACCCATAATTTCTCCTTTTAATATCTGCAAAGATAAAACTAATAACTTAAAAACTTATCGCTTCGGCTTCAAAACTTCTCTCTTTATCCCTTATTACTTATCACTTTTTTTGTGTACATTTGCAGAATAAGCGAAATTTCAAAAACAGAGAGAATCCCGGATATGGAAAACTATATTGTTTCAGCCCGTAAATACCGTCCGTCCACGTTCGAATCGGTGGTGGGACAGCGGGCGTTGACTACTACGCTGAAAAATGCAATTGCTACCCAAAAACTGGCTCATGCTTATTTGTTTTGCGGACCGCGCGGGGTAGGAAAAACGACTTGCGCGCGTATCTTTGCCAAAACCATTAATTGTATGACGCCTACCGCTGACGGAGAGGCTTGCAATCAGTGTGAGTCATGTGTAGCTTTCAACGAACAGCGGTCATATAATATTCACGAACTCGATGCTGCTTCTAATAACTCGGTGGATGACATTCGCCAGTTGGTGGAGCAAGTGCGTATCCCGCCACAGATTGGTAAGTATAAGGTATATATCATCGACGAGGTGCACATGCTCTCGGCATCTGCTTTCAATGCGTTCCTGAAAACGCTGGAAGAACCTCCCCGTCATGCGATTTTTATTCTGGCTACGACGGAGAAGCATAAGATTCTTCCTACCATTCTTTCACGTTGTCAGATTTATGACTTTAACCGGATAAGCGTGGAAGATACGGTGAATCATCTGTCGTATGTTGCTTCGAAAGAAGGAATCACGGCAGAGCCGGAAGCGCTGAGCGTGATAGCCATGAAGGCGGACGGTGGTATGCGTGATGCATTGTCTATCTTCGATCAGGTGGTTAGTTTCACCGGAGGAAATATCACCTATAAGAGTGTGATTGATAATCTGAACGTACTTGATTATGAATATTATTTCCGTCTGACGGATTGCTTCCTCGAAAACAAGGTGAGCGATGCATTGTTGCTTTTCAATGATATATTGAATAAAGGTTTTGACGGAAGTCACTTTATTACCGGATTGTCGTCTCATTTCCGTGACTTGTTGGTCGGGAAAGACCCGGTGACATTGCCTTTGCTGGAAGTGGGAGCGAGCATACGCCAACGTTATCAGGAACAGGCGCAGAAATGTCCGTTACCTTTCTTGTACCGGGCTATGAAGCTGTGTAATGAGTGCGATTTGAATTACCGCATCAGCAAAAATAAGCGTTTGCTGGTAGAACTGACCTTGATACAGGTTGCACAGCTTACCACCGAGGGGGATGACGTGAGTGGTGGGCGTGGCCCTAAGAAGACTATAAAACCCGTATTCACTCAGCCTGCCGCAGCACAGCAGCCGCAGGTAGCTTCTGCCACTCAGGTTCAGCAGGCTCCAGTTCATTCGTCTCCGTCTTCAGTTACAACACAGGCTGCTAATGGCACTACTGCCCAGCATCCGCAGGCTTCTGCGGCTGTGCAACCGGGAGCATCGGCTTCTCCTGGTGCGGCTTCGTCTGCTCCGTCACAAGGAGCGGGAGTTGCTCAGACTGCCAAGGAAGAACGAAAAATTCCCGTGATGAAGATGTCCAGCTTGGGGGTATCTATCAAGAATCCGCAGCGTGACCAAGTATCGCAGAATGCGACTACAACTTATGTTCCTAAGGTGCAACAACCGGAAGAGGATTTTATGTTCAATGACCGGGATTTGAATTATTATTGGCAGGAGTATGCCGGCCAGTTGCCGAAAGAACAGGATGCTCTTGCAAAACGTATGCAGATGCTCCGTCCGGCGTTGCTTAACAACTCAACTACTTTTGAAGTGGTGGTTGATAATGAGTTTGCTGCAAAGGATTTTACAGCTTTGATTCCCGAATTGCAGGATTATCTTCGCGGCAGACTGAAGAACAGTAAAGTGATGATGACAGTGCGGGTAAGTGAGGCAACAGAAACAGTACGTCCTGTGGGACGTGTCGAGAAATTCCAGATGATGGCTCAAAAGAATCAGGCATTGATGCAACTGAAAGATGAGTTCGGGCTGGAATTATATTAATGTACTTACTTCTATCAGATTACCATCCGGATCTCTGAAATAAATACTCCGGATGGCACCCTGCGCACCTTGACGCTGGACTATACCGACTTCTATTTCTATTCCTTTGGATTCTACTTCGACTTTTATTTCCTCTATGTTTCCTCCTGTAAGTAAACAGATGTCCGCACTTCCGAAAGCAGGATGCTTGGCAGCAGGAAGGAACTGTGCTTTTCCTACGTGAAGATTGATTTTCTGATTACCGAACTTGACGGCAAAGCGTTGGTTGCTTGTATCGGCTTCCATTCCCAGGACTTCTGTGTAGAAATGTAGGCTTTTATCTATATCGGACACCGGTATGACGATATGGTCGATATTCTTGATTTTCATATCAATGTAGGCGTTGATTCATGCGGTCTTCATATCCGTCTGAAGGTTTTCTTCCCGGCATGACAATCCACAAGATAATATATATAATCACTCCGGCGAAAGCAGTGAAGAATGTAGCCAATATATATACTATTCTCAATAAAGTAGCATCCCATCCGAAATATTCGGCTATTCCGGCACATACACCTGCAATCATTCGATTGGAAGAGCGGGTTAATTTCTTTTCATTTTCCATGATATACTATGTTCTTTTAATGCAAATGCTACACAAATATAGAGAATATATTTGGTTTATGGGTTAAACGGAAAGATTTATGTATTATTTGTTAGCATTTTAACTTACTTAATTGGGGGTCAACAATAGACCAACAACAAGGAATATTAGGTAGGATTTAGCATGATTTGCTCTCTAAGATGCCTATTTCCTGAAAGCAGAAAACCCTCATAAGTATTTAACTTACAAGGGTTTTTGTTGGGTGGAAGACCGGACTCGAACCGGCGACATTCAGAACCACAATCTGACGCTCTAACCAACTGAACTACATCCACCATGTTTGCGTTTCTCTAACGCGGTGCAAAGATAGATATTATCTTCTAATCTCCAAAAGATTCTGCTATTTTTTTTCGAAAAAAGTATATTCTTTTATTCCTCGATTGTGCTTGCTGAAAAGGGTTCGCGCATCATTTACAAAGATTTTCAGAGAGTTACGTGCTTGTAAAGGAATTGAATCAATCGGCAAATTGACTGGGAGCAATTGATGATTTTTTTTTCCTGATTGAATGGGACGGGCTGTCCATACCAAACTATAATCACAATTATTGAGGCGGACAGTGCTGTCTTTTACTAATTCCATTCTTACCATCAGTCCTCCGTCAGTGCGGCGGGCGGACATATTGGAAATATAATTTCCCAGCGAATAGACTACGAGATGTTTGTCATTCGTCAGGCTGTCTGTGCGAACTTCGATGGGCTGAACTACGTGAGGATGGGAGCCGATGATATGGTTTACTCCTTTTTCAATCAGCCAGTCGGCGAGGAATTTTTGCTCTTTGTCCGGGAGTGACTGGTATTCGATTCCCCAATGCATACAAGCTATGATGGCATCCGGCTTCATTGCTTTACTCTCTTCAATATCTTTGGCGATGATGGCTGTATCGATATAGTTCACGATATTAGGAGGGGTAACGGGGATGCCGTTTGTTCCATACGTGTAGTTGAGCAGGGCGATGCGGAATCCGTTCTTTTCTAATAAAAGAGGATATTTCTTTTCGCGTTCATCAGCGTTGATATACGTGCCTGCGTGTGGAACCTTTAAAGAGTCTATTAATTGAATGGTTCTCTCCAGTCCGGATTTACCACGATCGAGACTGTGGTTGTTGGCAGTCACTAAAACATTGAAACCTGCATCGTGAATTGCGGTCAGAAATTCGTCCGGCGCGCTGAAAGCAGGATAACCTTTGTAAGGTTTGCCTCCTAATGTCACTTCCAGGTTGGCGATGGAGAGGTCGGCTTTCTTTATTTCTTCTTTGACATACGCAAAGCATGTGGAGTAATCATAGCCGGTTGATGTTCGTGCAGCGTTGATTTGTCCCTGATGTTGCATGAGGTCACCTACGAAAAGGAGGCGTAGGGTGTCGGTGGGGAAGATGCTGTCGGAAAGGCTGTCCGACAGGGTGTCAATGATAGAATCTCTCTTTGCCTGCGACCGGGAGGTGCAGGACAAAGAGAGAAGCAAAATCATCAGAAACAGGGTATGTCTCATTGATAAATAGCTTTCTTACCAGCTAAGAGTGTATTTTTCATTAACGATACAATCGTCATTGGTCCAACACCGCCCGGTACGGGAGTGATGAATGAGCATTTCGGTGCAACTTCGTCAAACTTCACGTCGCCGGTCAGTTTAAAACCTGATTTCTTGGTTGCATCCGGCACACGGGTAGTACCTACGTCAATAACTACCGCGCCTTCTTTCACCATTTCGGCTTTTACAAAGTTCGGTTGTCCCAAAGCAGCGATAATAATATCAGCTTCCTGACATTCTTTTACCAGGTCTCTGCTACGGCTGTGGCATACGGTTACTGTGGCATCGCCCGGATAGGCTTTCTGCATCATCAGGGCAGCCATCGGTTTGCCGACAATATTGCTGCGTCCGAGTACGACGCACTTTTTTCCGGAAGTTTCTATGTTATAACGTTTCAACAATTCGAGGATGCCGTTGGGAGTAGCGGATACATAACACGGAAGCCCGATGGACATACGGCCTACGTTGATCGGATGGAAACCGTCTACGTCTTTACGGTAATCAATTGTTTCGATTACTTTCTGTTCGGAGATATGCTTGGGTAAGGGAAGTTGTACGATAAAGCCGTCCACGTCGTTGTCTTCGTTTAGTTCACGTACTTTGGCAAGCAGTTCTTCTTCGGTCACGTCACTTTCATAACGGATGAGGGAAGACTTGAATCCACATACTTCACAGGCTTTTACTTTGGCAGCTACATAAGTCTCGCTACCACCATCGTGTCCTACAAGAATAGCGGCCAGGTGCGGGCGTTTTTCGCCATGAGCCACCATTTCGGCTACTTCGGCTGCAATCTCTTGTTTTACTTGTTCGGAAATTGCTTTTCCGTCTATCAGAGTCATATTTTCAGAGTATTTATTGGTGATGGACAAAAGTAAAATAAATAACTGAACTCTCCAAAGGGATTGGAATTTTTGTCAAGAGATGGGGGGATAAAAAAAGAGGGAGCCGAAACTTCCTCTTTTTACTTATCATTAGATTTGGATCTACAGAATGATTACTTTTTCATCTTAGGCATCATCTTACCCATTTTGCTGCTAGTCACCATTTTCATCATTTTGCGTGTCTGGTCGAACTGTTTCAATAGGCGATTCACTTCTTGGATAGTCGTTCCGCTACCTTTGGCGATACGCGTACGGCGTGAACCGTTCAGTATTTCCGGATTGGAACGTTCTGCCGGAGTCATGGAATAAATGATGGCTTCGATGCTCTTGAAAGCATTGTCGTCAATATCAATATCTTTGATTGCTTTTCCTACTCCCGGAATCATGGAAGCGAGGTCTTTCAGATTACCCATTTTCTTGATTTGTGCAATCTGGCTAAGGAAGTCGTTGAAGTCGAATTGGTTTTTGGCAATTTTCTTCTGTAAGCGTTTGGCTTCTTCTTCATCGTATTGTTCCTGTGCGCGTTCTACCAATGAAACGATGTCACCCATACCGAGAATACGGTCGGCCATACGGGCAGGGTGGAACTGATCGATTGCTTCCAGCTTTTCACCTGTACCTACGAATTTAATCGGTTTGTTCACTACCGAACGGATAGAAAGAGCCGCACCACCGCGGGTATCACCATCGAGTTTGGTCAGTACCACACCGTTGAAGTCCAGACGTTCATTGAATTCTTTAGCTGTGTTTACAGCGTCCTGACCGGTCATGGAGTCTACCACGAACAGAATTTCGTCCGGGTTGATTGCTTTTTTGATAGCGGCGATCTCGTTCATCATCTGCTCGTCTACTGCCAGACGTCCGGCTGTATCGACGATAACGAGGTCGTATCCTTTGGCTTTGGCTTCCTGAATGGCGTGTTGTGCGATTTCTACCGGATTCTTGCTGTCCAGTTCGCAGTACATCGGTACTTCAATCTGTTCTGCCAATACACGTAACTGTTCGATAGCTGCCGGACGGTAAACGTCACAAGCCACCAATAATGGCTTACGGTTCTTCTTGGTTTTCAGCATCCGTGCCAGTTTACCGGAGAAGGTGGTCTTACCCGAACCCTGCAAACCTGACATCAGGATAACTGCCGGACGGGCGTCAATGTTGATCTCGGCTGTCTCTCCACCCATCAATTGTGTAAGTTCATCATGCACGATTTTCACCATCAATTGGCTTGGCTTCACAGCCGTAAGAACGTTCTGGCCAAGCGCTTTTTCTTTCACTGTATCCGTGAAATTCTTTGCCACCTTGTAGTTTACGTCGGCGTCGAGAAGTGCTTTACGTACGTCTTTCAGCGTCTCCGCCACGTTGATTTCGGTGATTTTGCCTTCACCTTTCAGAATCTTGAATGACCGTTCTAGTCTTTCACTTAAATTATCGAACATAGTTATTTAATTACGAATTACTAATTACAATTTACTTGGCCGAAAGAGGGACTTTTCCGTCTACTCTTTATTTGAGCTTGCAAATGTACAAAAATCTCTTGTATTTATATCTTTTTATTCTGCCATTTTGCTTTTTTGAGATAAATATAACTTGTTATCAACAGCAAGCTATAATACACAATCTCAATCGTAAAGCAAATTTCGATCGGTGCTTTCAGCCACATTCCGATGAAAATGATGTATGATCCGTAGATGATAATTGTAATCGTTTCGAGCAACAGGGCTGCCTGTGTATTTCCTGTTCCGGAGATACCGTTAAACACCACGTTGGCTACGGATGCGATAAGCATGGCGCAACAAATTACATATACCGAGGGTACGGATTCCGTAATGAGCGCAGCTTCACTAGTGTAAATGGAGAGCAGGAATTGCGGAAACAGTGCCGATACCGCTACTAACCCCAGCATGATGAAAAAGGAGAAACGCGCAATTTTATTAATGAGCGGCATCACGTGCTGGATGCCTCCTGCACCAATAGCATTGCTGACAAGACTGTTGGTAGTCGTAGCCAGTGCGTTGACCGGAATCAGCAATACGACATAAATACTCCGGACGATATTGGCAATCGCCAGTTCCCGTTGTCCCAACCGTTCTACGGCTACGAAGAAAACGAACCAGGTAGCCATCGACAGGAAATATTGCAGCATGGTGAAGCAGGAGATACTAAGAATCCGCATCAGCAATGCTGGGTCGAATGTGCGCAGGCGGTTCATACCGTATTTCTTTAAATCGACCGTGGCATACGTATAGATGACGAAAAAGAGAATGGAGGAGGCTTCTGCCAATACGGAAGCAATAGCAGCCCCTTTGATACCCATTTCCGGCAAACCGAACTTTCCGAAAATTAATGCATAGTCCAGTACGACATTAGTTAATGCCATGACAATAGCATTGATGGTTAGCACTTTAGTGCGTGTAATGCCGATGTACAATGCCCGGAACATGACATTGATAAAAGAGAAAAAGAATCCGTAAATACGCCAGTTCAGAAACTCCATTGTTCCTTCGTAGATGGATTCTGAAGAAACCAGCAAACGCATGATGTTTCCGCCGAATGCTTTGGTGAATCCGAATAGCAGCAGGGCCATGACGAACAGGAACATGATTCCTTGAATCATGACGGGACCGACATCCGAATAGCGTCCTTCGCCATTGCGTCGTGCGATGACTATCTGCGAACCGGTACTGAATCCGAATGCGATGGTGAATACGCATATATAGAATAACCCGCCCATAGCTGATGCTCCAAGGGCTACTTCACTCACGTGTCCGAGGAATGCTGTGTCGGTGACATTGATGACATTTTGTGCCAGCAAGCTTAGTAGTATCGGATAACTGACACTCCAAATCTGTTTGTTGGTGTACATAATTAAGTGTTTAAGTTTACACTTTGCAAAGATAGTGCTTTATTTCGATTCGGAAACGATGGGGTAGATGAAAACAATTTCCGGACCTTCGGGAGTTTTATCGTTGACGAGATAGTTTCCTCCGAAATGTTTTAGTAACAACAGGTTGATATCATGCCGGATGATGGTTTCCTGTGATACGAATGCATGGTCTGCCAAAGGTGAATTAGTGATCCGGAAACAAAGCATGTCTTCATTCTGGCTTAATGTGAACCGGATGATTCGTGCTTGCCGGTGTTCTTGTGGGTACACCAGTACGCTAATCAAGGCCTGTGTCAGTCGCATTATATCGGTATGAATTTGGGCGTCCGTTTCGCTGGAAAATTCAATCTGGATACCTGTTTCTTCGTTCCTCATCTGCGCCATGCTGCATGCTTCCTTGCATAGGGTAGTGGCATCATAGTCTTGCAACTGGAACTTCATCATCTGAGCTTCCAAACGGGATAAGTCGAGAACGTCATTGACAAGTCTCATTAACTTCTCCGAACTTTTGTGGATGATGTTTGAGTATTCTTGCCTTATTTCCTTGTCTATATTGGGTTCGCTGGCTATGAGTTGTGAGAAACCGACCACATTGTTGAGTGGGGTACGGATGTTATAGCTCATGTTGGACAGGAAGCGATTTTTTATTTCATTGGTCTTCCGCACGTTTTCTGTTGTTTTCCGGATTTCGTTTTCCGCGTATTTGAGTGCCTTCCGTACCATAAAGAGTCGTGCCATAAAGATAAAAAGCAGAATCAGGATAACAAATATAAAAATCAGATAGGTGAGCTGGATCCGGTTGTTTTCCCTTTTTTGATCCAGTTCTGTTTTTTCGATATTGTATTTGCTTTGTATCTGTGCCATCTGATTGTTTGAGAGTACAGTGGCTGTCGAGTCTTTGATGGCAAGTGCCTGCTCATACAGGGGGATGGCTTTTCCGCTTTGCCCTGCCTGTTTCCATATTCTGGCCTTTTCGAGTAGCTGTTCGGCATAGTCGCTTGTGAAGTCTTTCTTCAACATCGTCAGTGTCGTGTCGATATAATCCGATGCCTGTTGGTAGGCTCCAATTGCCTGGTAATATTTGGCAAATGTGTCGAAATAGAGTACTTTATACATGAAATAAGTATTCTCGTCCAGATATTCTTTAGATTTTACGAGATGTTCATAGGCTTGTTGCGGCTGATGGGTATTCAGGTAATAATAGCTGTAGAACAGTTCATTGAACAGGTATACATCGGCAAATCCCGCTTTTAAGGATGGGTTTGCACTGATGTGGTTATGAAGAGTGTTTTCCAGTTCCTGCAAATATTTGAGTAGTTTTTTATTATCCTTCTTTTCTTTGACAACGGATACTAACTGTGACAATACCGAGATACGGACCACCGGATTTTCTGTCGGAGTGAGTAGCTGGTAGGCAGCCTCCAGTGCTTCTATTCCTTTATCCCAGCGCTGACTGCCGATATATGCATTACTCAAGCATTGATAGGCAGCCATACTACCCCGGTTACTATTCATTTGGGAGGCTTGCTGTTGCATCTTTTGAGATTCGTTGATAGCAAGTTCGTATTGTTCGTTGAATGTGTACAGGTCTATCTGGAAACGTTTGGCATCAAAGAAGTAATTCCATAAATCTGATTTCCGGGCATGAGGCTCCATTATGGTGAGCCATTTGGCTACACTGTCTTGATTATTACGATTGTAATAGTATAAAATATGGTAGTAAGCAGCCAGACCGGCATATTTGTCATTTCCCAGTTGCAATGCTTCTTTCATTAATGCATCCGAATATTGGATACATTGCTGGTTGTTTTGTTCTATTCTGATGATTTGATTGAGAACATTCAGCCGTGTCGTATCGTACGGTAATGTTTCCAACACCTTTATCAGGCTGTCGGATTCCAAAACAATCTCGGTGCTGGCTTTTCCGGTGAGGGTGCAGCATAATAGAAGGATCAGGAGCAGGACTTGTTTCATTCGGCTTCCTCCTTTCCTTGTTGCTCATGGTAAATGGGGTGTGTGAACAGGAAACGGGCTCCTTCCTCATAATTGGAGTCAATCCATATTTTGCCGCCCAGCTGCTCGATAATGAGTTGGCAGATAGACAGACCGAGTCCTGTCCCTTGAGCATTTTCATTCAGTTTCTCAAAACGGTTGAATATTTTATTCTGATTCTCCGGAGAGATACCGCAACCGGTGTCGGTCACGGAAAACAGTGCTATGTCTTCTGTCTGTTTTTCCAGTTCCATGGTGATGGAACCTTGCGGAGTAAATTTGGTTGCATTGATGAGAAGGTTGATTAATAATTGTTGTAACCTTGCATTGTCTGTCGTCAATTCTAATGAATGGAGAGAGGTCGAAAAACGGACGTTAGCATTCGTTTGTTTTATTTTCTCAACCATGTCGATAACGTTTCTGCATATTGCCACTGCATCACATCGCTCATATTTGAATTTCATCTTGCCTACTTCGAGACTGGACAAGTCGATTACGTCGTTAATCAGCTTGAGTAACAGTTCTGAATTTTGCTGAATAATATCGCTACACTGTTTCCGGGTCTCGTTGTCGATGGATTCTTCCGTCAGGATGGAGGAGAAGCCGGACAACGCATTGAGCGGCGTGCGAATTTCATGGCTCATGTTGGAAAGGAAAAGGCTCTTTGTCCGGATGGAATTTTCTTCTTGCTTTTTCACTTTTTCCAGTTCCTGCTGTGATTGGCGCAGTTTTTTATTTCCTCGTCTAACCAAAAGGATGAAAAATACAATCAGTATGACTATGGATAGGATGGTGAACCAGCTCCAGTAGAGGATTGTCTTCTGTCTGTTTAAGTTGTCCAGTTCATTTTTATCTATTTGGTAGAGGGTGTGCAATTCATTGATTTGGCGAATATAATTCATTGCGTCCAAAGAGTCTTTGTACGTATTGAATATTTCATAAGCTTCACATGCTTCCTTGCTGTTTCCCATTAGTGCAAGTATGTGTGCACGATCTTTCAGTACTTGCAGGGATCTGTATGAGTTGGCTGCTTTGGTATGCGAAAGTAATTCGTCAAGTGTGGTTAGTGCCTGCGTGTATTCTTTGGATTCAGTGTAGTAGCGTGAATACAGGTATTTAATCATTAAATGAAAATATGGGTACTGGTGTTGCCGGCTGATTTGTTCGGTTTGTCGTATATAGTTTAATGCTTCCGGAAGATGATGCATCTGGATGCGATAGAATGCCTGACAATAAACAAGGTGGAAATCGTCTTGGGGATTCGTATCCTTGTTGATAACAGATTCGAGTTCCCGGATATTGTCTTCTATATCTGTCATTTGGTGATAGTTGAGCTTCGTCAGGATAAATTGGGACAAGATCGTTTTGATATATTGGTTGGCATGAGGGAGTTTCTGGATGATTTCTAATGCTTCCTTATACGATTTGATGGCAACTTGTGGTGTTGACGAACTTAAATAGGTATTTCCAATGGCGTGTAATGCGAGTGCTATTCCCAAAGGATAGTCCATTTCTCTGGCTTTCTGGTACATCTGATTGGCCTGGTTGATGGCGAGACTGATGTTGCCTTCTGTGATTAAAGCTTGAACGGTCAGCAGATTTATCTGGAATAGGAGTGGGTATTGTTGTTCCTTTTGTAATTCCGGTTCTAAAAGTTTTTCCCAGGCAATGATGCTGTCGACAGGGGCGTCCGGACTAAATGGATGATTGTATTCAAGTAAAGGTTGTAATAAAGAAAGACGATCTGAATTTGTACGTGCAGCATATAAGGTGACCGATATTAATGCGGTTACGACTATTGCAATTATATGACGTCTGTGTTTTTTCACCTGATATAAGAATTGCTTGCTTGTAAGTTTATCTGCAAAAGAACTAAAAAGAGTGAAGATTACAAAGAAATCTTCACTCTTTTTTATAATTTATTTTCTTTTGAGTATCTCTCGTACCCCAGGGCCCTCGTGGTTGGGGTAGCCGGGAGTATGGTTTCTGCATCGTGGATCGGCATCTACTTTCAAACTCCGGTAATCGTCTTTGGTGCGGGCGATGTAATCATCAAGCATGGCACGGTGTTCGGCGAGGACTTTACTGTATTTAGGGTCTTTGGCGAGATTCTTGCGTTCTCCCGGATCCTTTTTCATATCATATAGCTCTTCTCCGTTACCTTCCAGATAGTGAGTGTACTTGTATCTCGGTCCGCGTACCATACGTCCGGGAGTAACGACATATTCATATTCGCTATGCCATTCGGAAACGACATAAGGGTGAGTTTTTTTCTGTTTCTCTCCTTTTAATATAGGTGCAAGGCTGATTCCCGGTTTTTCGGCCGGAACAGGAATTCCTGCCAAATCACAAAGGGTAGGCAGAAGATCCAGTGTAGGCTGTGTCAATACTTGGTCTATGGGCTTTTTCTGTTGTTTGATGCCGGGACCTGCAAAGATAAACGGTACGTTGGTCATTTCATCGTAGAAGCTGATGTGTTTGGTCACCATGCGGTGTGAAGCCATCCCATCACCATGGTCAGCCATGATAATAACGATTGTGTTTTTTCCGGCAGGAGTGGAGTAAAGTGCTTTCAATACGCTGTCTACTTGCTTGGAAACCATCTTGGTATAGTGTTGGAAAGCAGCAATGTAATGACGGTAATTCTCTTCATTCCAATGAGAGGCCTGGGTCATGCGGCGATGACTGCAGCAGATGTATTGTACAGGTTTAGGGATATTGCTCCAGTCTTCTACATTGAAATTGGCTGGTAGTTCCGGAAGGGTTCCGCTAATGGGGCGGTCGGTATGTACTCCTTCGTTCGCTCCTACAAATCCACAGATATTGTGAGGGTTCTGAAAATCTGCGATACAGATGAATGGTTCTTCCGGCGGATTACTTAGATAAGCAACAGCGTCTTCGCATGTTCCTACATCCAGGAAGCTGTCGTTATTGACCGGGAATTCCGGATCAGTGAATGGCTTGGCTACTGGTTCTTTATGCTTGAATCCTCTAAGTGAACCCATGTCATGCGTTTTTCCGAAGTGTACGGCTTCGTAACCGTTTTCAGAAAAAAGACTTCCTAATGTCGGTACATTTTCGGGAATACGTGGGTTGATAGGTTCGCTGGAGTTGGAACGTACATTGGTTTGATGAGGCATCATGCCACTCCATAAAGCAGCGCGTGAGGGTTGGCTGAGAGGGCAGCCTACATAAGCATTGGAGAAGATAACTCCTCGTGAAGCGACTTCGTCAATAGGGAGGGTGCAGCCTTGTGTTTGTCCGTAAGCTCCCACAACGCGTTGTGTCAGATGGTCGCACTGGATAATCAGGAAATTGGGCTTTTCTTGGGCCTGCGCTGTCACGCTGCACAGGGCTAATCCCATGAATGGATAAATAGTTTTCATTACTGGTTAGAATTAAGTAATATTTGATTTGGAAGCAAAAGTAGGAAAAAAGGAAACGTAAAAAAGGGCGAGGTAGTAGTTTTGGACGCAAATGAAAGTATTTTGTACAAAAATGAAAGGTGTGGCAAGCGGTTAGGGGTAACTATCGGTGATGGGAGTTGAATGATAAGTGATAAACGGCAGGTGATAAGTCATAAAATGGGTTACCGAAAAAGAAAACGGTGAATAAACTGCACTTGTTATGGCGCAGTTTGTTCACCGTTCATTTATAAGTTTGCTGTTGATTAGCTGTTCATGCTCATCAGGAATTCGTCGTTGTCTCTGGTTTTTTCCAGACGGTCTTTAACAAAGTCCATTGCTTCGATCGGATTCATGTCGGCAAGATATTTGCGCAATATCCACATGCGGTCAAGGGTTGTTTTATCAAGCAACAGGTCGTCGCGACGAGTGCTGGATGCGGTAATGTTGACTGCCGGGAAGATGCGTTTGTTGGACAGGTTGCGGTCGAGCTGCAACTCCATGTTACCTGTACCCTTGAATTCTTCGAAGATAACTTCGTCCATTTTAGAACCGGTATCGATCAATGCGGTAGCAATAATAGTCAGTGAACCACCGTTTTCAATATTACGGGCAGCACCGAAGAAGCGTTTAGGTTTATGAAGTGCATTTGCATCCACACCACCGGAAAGAACTTTACCGGATGCAGGAGATACTGTATTGTATGCACGAGCCAGACGAGTAATAGAATCAAGGAAGATAACTACGTCGTGACCACATTCTACCAGACGTTTTGCCTTTTCCAATACGATACCTGCAATTTTTACGTGGCGTTCTGCCGGTTCGTCGAAAGTAGAAGCAATTACTTCTGCATTAACGCTGCGCGCCATGTCTGTTACTTCTTCCGGGCGTTCGTCAATCAGCAGCATAATCATGTAAACTTCCGGGTGGTTGGCTGCGATAGCGTTTGCGATATCTTTCATTAAGATGGTCTTACCTGTCTTTGGCTGGGCAACGATCAATGCACGCTGGCCTTTACCGATAGGAGCGAAAAGATCGACGACACGGGCAGACATAGAGTCTGAATAACCGCCTTTGCAAAGTTTAAACTTTTCATCCGGGAAGAGAGGTGTCAGATGTTCGAAAGGAACACGGTCGCGAACGAAAGCTGCATCACGTCCGTTGATCTTCGAAACCTTTACCAATGGGAAATATTTTTCTCCTTCTTTGGGTGGACGGATAACTCCTTCTACTACATCACCGGTTTTCAGACCAAATAGTTTGATTTGAGATTGTGATACGTAAATATCATCCGGAGAAGAAAGGTAGTTATAGTCGGAAGAACGGAGGAATCCGTATCCATCCTGCATAATTTCCAGAACACCTACTCCGTTGAGAATATCGTCGAATTCATAAGGCTTTTCGCGTTCAATAACCTTACGTTCCTGCTGCTGTTGTACCGGAAGATTTTCACCCGCATTGTTCTGCTGAGCGGCACGTGGCATCGGTAAGCGTTGTTGGTTCTGGTTCTGATTCTGATTTTGATTTGGGTGCTGAACCTGATTCTGGTTATTGTTGTTACGCTGGAAATTATTATTGGCGTTATTGCCATTATTTCCATTGTTGTTAGCATTGTTATTACCGTTGTTATTGTCGCGTGAGCGAACAATACGCGGACGTTGCTGCTGGGACTGCTGCTGTTGAGATTGTTGTTGCTGTTGAGGATGAGATGGCTGTTCCGGTGCTGTCTGTGCTGATTCTGTTTTAGTAGCTTCGAATTTTCCGAATAATTCGGTAGGAAGCTCTATTTTTTCAGAAGGCAGATCTTCGATTGGAATAAAATCATCGTCGTCAACGCTGGATAAGATATTGCTTTCCTCGTCGATAACGGGTGCAGCTTTCTTTTGTGGTTTATCTATTACCTTTTTCTCTACAACAGGTTTGTTAGGTTCAGTAGCCGGTTTATTTGTTTCTGCAACAGGCTTATTTGCTTCTGCAGCTGGTTTGTTTTTTGCTTTCTTCTCAGCTGTTTGCTGTTGTACCGGAGCTGGCTTTTCCGGAGCACCAGTAGCTTTCTCTGCAACAACAGGTTTAGGTTCCACTACTTTGGGTGCTGCCGGTTTTGCATTTTCTACTTCTTTTTTCTCTTCTGCATCAGAGCTCTTACGAGGACGGCCTACTTTACGCTTGGGAGTAGCAGTGTTTTCCGCTTTAGCTTCTACAACAACAGTTTCTTTTTCTTTGTTTGTACTTTCTTCTTTCTTGGAAGGTTGTGGTGCAGCTTTTACAGGAGCGGTCTCTTTTGTCTTGTTAGCCTCTTCACTCTTTGTTGCGGAAACCACTTTGTCTTCTTTTTTGGTAGGAGCTACCCGTGAACGCTTTTTCTTTTGTTCTTCATTTTTGCGTTCTTCTTTTAGCTTATCTGCGGCAACTTTCTTTGTAGCTCCTACAATGGCCTGTTCATCGAGTATTTTATAAACAAGGTCTTCTTTTTTGTATGAGTCTGCTTTTTTTATGCCTAACTCTTTGGCAATAACTTGAAGTTCCGACAGATTTTTGTCGTTTAATTGGATAATGTTATACATATAGTATGGTAAGTTATTAATATTTCTTTTTTTGCTGAATTATGGACAGCATTACTACAGCTCATGGCTACAGATATGCGAGCATACGTTTTGTTTTTTATTCTGAATTAGGGATGTATATGTTGAATCGTAGAATGTTTCAACGGGGCAAAGATAATAATTTTTTTTGGTTTCATGAACAATCAAACATTTTTTTCCACGTAAAAGTGTATCTTTGCTACATAAAAGAAAATAGTATGACAGTAAATGAAGCTCATTTAATTTATTTTTCGCCTACACACACATCTAAACAAGTTGCGGAGGCGATTGTTCACGGGACGGGCATAAAAAATATTTTTCCTATTAATGTGACGCAGCAGATTGCGGATGAAATTGTGATTCCTACATCTTCTTTGGCTATTATTGTAGTGCCTGTGTATGGAGGACATGTCGCTCCTTTGGCAATGGAACGTTTACAGTATATCCGTGGAGTGGATACTCCTACCGTTTTGGTAGTGGTTTACGGAAATCGCGCTTATGAAAAAGCTTTAATGGAATTGGATGCTTTTGCTATTCCTCATGGATTTAAAGTAATTGCCGGGGCAACTTTTATTGGAGAACATTCATATAGTACCGACAAATACCCGATTGCAGTGGGACGTCCTGATGAATCGGATTTAGCCTTTGCTGCGGAGTTTGGGAAGAAAATCATGGAAAAAATACAGACAGCTGATAGTATGGATACCCTTTATCCGGTGGATGTACGTACTATCAAACGTCCGAGTCAACCATTCTTTCCTTTGTTCCGTTTTTTGAGGAAAGTCATCAAGTTACGTAAAAGTGGTACACCGCTTCCCCGCGTTCCTTGGGTGGAAGATGAGGATTTGTGTACCCATTGCGGGTTATGTGTGGTCCGTTGTCCGGCAGGGGCTATAACGAAAGGGGATGAGCTACATACGGATGAGGCTAAATGTATCAAATGTTGCGCTTGTGTAAAAGCTTGCGTTAGGAAAGCAAGGGTGTATGAAACTCCTTTTGCAGCTTTGTTATCAGATTGTTTCAAGAAACAGAAGTTGCCTCAGACTATTTTGTAAATCACGACGCGCTTAGTCGTTTCATCAATACGAAAGCGGTTGTCTGTTCGTTCGCCTATCAGCCATGCGATGTGTTCTCCACAGCAGAGTACCCATTGGCGTTCTTTTTGGCTGATAGAAAATTTGCGGTCGGTCAGATAATCGCTTATTTTTTTCTTTCCTTTCATTCCAAAAGGAATAAAAGTGTCTCCCGGCTGCCATTTCCGGTAATGAATTTCTCCATTCAGTTTGTCGGCATCAAAACAGGCAATTTCCTTTTCACGTGGAATGAGAAAATCCGGGGTGTATTCTTTTTCTTCTTTGATAATTTGAAAAGGAGGAAGAGTCTCATTTTCAGATTCAGCTGTTTCTATTAATAGGAATTCTCTGTCTTTTATCACTCTCCATTCTTTGCTACAGAATTGCTTGCCCGGTTGGCTATGAAGCGAATGGGTGATATCTTTGATTTGTGCGGAATTGAATCCTAGAGGATGCAGGACTTCGAATAAGATGGCTTCGGGTGCCGGTTCCTTTACTAAATCACTGATTCGGATACCTTCTGCTGTAATGATTTTCTTTTTAGTTTCCTCTATACATTTATTATATATAGTGGCTACATCATTCAGATAATTACTCGTATCTATCAGAGTGTTTTTGACTGACGGATTAATTTCCTGTATGAGGGGAAGGAGGTTGAGTCGGATTTTATTACGGGTATATTCGTCTTCCAGATTGGTGCTGTCTGTCACATAATCTTGTCCGATGTTTTGCAGGTAACGAATTATCTCTTCCCGGTTGATACAAAGCAGAGGGCGTACGATGGTTCCATTACGGGGGCGGATTCCTAACAGACCGGTAATTCCTGTTCCCCGAATCAGGTTAAGTAGTATAGTTTCTATGCTATCATCCTGGTGATGGGCCACAGCGACAACATCTGCCTGACATTCTTTTCTAATTTTCTCGAACCATTGGTAGCGGAGTTCCCGTGCGGCCATTTCAATCGAAATATGTTTTTCCGTTGCATATTGGGTCGTGTTGAAATCAATGGTATGTAAATGGATTTCCATTCTTTCGCAAAGTTGGCGGACAAATAACTCGTCCCGGTCTGACTCTTTGCCTCGCAGGTGGAAATTACAATGTGCGGCTTCGCAATGATAGCCTGCTGTATGCAGAATATATAGTAATGCCACCGAGTCGGCACCACCACTCAATGCGACCAGGATTTTATCATCCGGTGAGAATAAATGTTCCTTTTCTATATATTTTGTAACGCGTTGTTGTATCATACCTGCAAAGATACGAGTTTATCAATAAGTTTTTTTATTTTTTCTGAATCTTTTAGAGGATGAAAAAAACTGTTATTTAAAAACATTCTAAATAATTTGCATGCTCCGAAGTTATGAATTATCTTTGCCAAAAATTTTGAGAGTTATGCGTTTGTCCGAATTAAAAACAGGAGAAAAAGGTGTTATTGTAAAGGTATTGGGGCACGGTGGTTTTCGTAAACGTATTGTGGAGATGGGCTTCATTAAAGGTAAAACGGTTGAAGTGCTGTTGAATGCTCCGCTAAAAGATCCCATAAAATATAAAGTTTTAGGTTATGAAATTTCTCTTCGTCGTCAGGAAGCTGAAATGATCGAAGTTATCAGCGAAGAGGAAGCAAAGAAACTGGCCGAGAAGACCGTTTATCATGAAGGATTGCCTGAAGACCTTTCAGTAAAAGAAGAAGATATGAAACGGTTGGCGTTAGGTAAACGCCGTACCATTAATGTTGCTTTGGTCGGAAACCCGAACAGTGGCAAGACTTCTTTATTTAATCTTGCATCCGGTGCTCATGAGCATGTTGGAAACTACAGCGGCGTAACCGTGGATGCCAAAGAAGGTTATTTTGATTTCGAAGGCTATCATTTCCGTATTGTCGATTTGCCGGGAACTTATTCTTTGTCTGCTTATACGCCGGAAGAAATCTATGTGCGTCGTCATATTATCGATGAAACTCCGGACGTGATTATTAATGTAGTCGATTCCTCTAATCTGGAGCGAAACTTATATCTGACTACTCAATTGATAGATATGAATGTCCGCATGGTGGTAGCTCTGAATATTTATGATGAGTTGGAAGCCAGTGGAAATACATTGGATTATCATCTGTTGAGTAAGTTGTTCGGGGTGCCGATGTTGCCTACTGTCAGTAAGAAAAATCGTGGATTGGATACCTTGTTTCATGTTGTTATCAATCTGTATGAAGGAGTAGACTTCTTTGATAAACAGGGAAATATGAATCCGGAAGTTCTTAAGGATTTGACCGAATGGCATGATTCTCTGGAAGATCGTAAGAACCACGAGGAAGAGCATTTGGAAGATTATGTACGTGAACATAAAAAGACAGGGCGTGTCTTCCGGCATATTCATATCAATCATGGTCCTGATATCGAAAAAGCGATTGAAGCTGTAAAAAGTGAGGTTTCCAAAAACGAATTTATCCGTCATAAATATTCTACCCGTTTCCTCTCCATTAAATTGTTGGAGAATGATCCTGACATTGAGCGCATTGTGCGGACATTACCAAATGCGGATGAGATATTCCATGTCCGTGATAAGATGTCGAAGCGTGTTCAGGACACAATGAATGAGGATTGTGAATCGGCTATTACGGATGCTAAATATGGATTTATCAGTGGTGCACTGAAGGAGACATTCACAGATAATCACTTGGAGCAGGCGCAGACAACAAAAGTGCTGGATTCGATCGTAACTCACCGTGTCTGGGGATTTCCTATTTTCTTCCTTTTTATGTATCTGATGTTTGAAGGTACGTTTGTCATTGGAGAATATCCGATGATGGGGATTGAATGGCTTGTTGAGCAGATTGGTGACTTGTTGCGCAATAATATGGCGGAAGGTCCATTTAAAGATTTGCTGATTGATGGAATTATTGGTGGGGTAGGAGCGGTTATTGTCTTTTTGCCGAATATCTTGATTTTGTATTTCTGCATTTCTCTTATGGAAGATTCGGGTTATATGGCTCGTGCGGCTTTTATCATGGATAAAATCATGCATAAAATGGGATTGCACGGAAAATCATTCATTCCTTTGATTATGGGATTTGGGTGCAATGTACCTGCTATTATAGCTTCCCGTACTATTGAGAACCGGAAGAGCCGTCTTATTACAATGTTGGTGAATCCATTGATGTCTTGCAGTGCGCGTCTGCCAATTTATTTATTGTTGGTGGGTGCTTTCTTCCCGAACAATGCAAGTCTGGTGTTGTTAAGTATTTATGTGATTGGTATTGTACTGGCTGTGGTAATGGCCCGCTTGTTTAGCAAGTTTCTGGTGAAGGGTGATGATACTCCATTTGTGATGGAACTTCCACCTTACCGGATGCCGACAGCAAAATCGATCTTCCGTCACACATGGGAAAAGGGAGCGCAGTATTTGAAAAAGATGGGAGGGATTATTATGATTGCTTCTATTATAATCTGGTTCTTGGGGTATTATCCGAATCATGATGCTTATGAAACAGTTGCCGAGCAGCAGGAAAATTCCTATATCGGCCAGTTGGGACGTGGTATAGAGCCAGTTATAAAACCACTGGGATTTGATTGGAAACTAGGTATTGGCTTGCTTTCCGGTGTGGGAGCGAAAGAATTGGTAGTAAGTACATTAGGTGTCTTATATGCAGATGATCCGGATGCTGATTCAGTAAGTTTGGCAGAACGAATTCCGATTACTCCATTGGTTGCTTTCTGTTATATGTTGTTTGTATTGATTTACTTCCCGTGTATTGCGGCGATAGCGGCTATAAAACAGGAGTCGGGTAGTTGGAAATGGGCGCTTTTTGCTGCTTGTTACACAACGGGATTGGCTTGGCTTGTATCATTTGCTGTTTATCAGATTGGAGGATTGTTTGTATGAATAATTGGCAAGATTGGGTAGTCGGAGTACTGGTTGTACTCTGCATTGCCCGCGTCATATATGGAATATTTCGTTTTTTTCGTCGTACGCGAGAAAATCAGAATCCTTGTGACAGCTGTGTAAGTGGCTGTGAACTAAAGGATATGATGGACAAGAAACGCGGAGAGTGCGATGTAAAGAAAAAAAGTACAAAGAAAAATTGCTGCGGATAGTTGGTAGTTTCAAAATTTGTACTACCTTTGCAACCGCAAACGAGAAATAATGGTTCCTTGGATGAGTGGCTTAGTCAGCGGTCTGCAAAACCGTGTACGGCGGTTCGAATCCGCCAGGAACCTCAAGTAACACTTTGAATTCCTTGAAAGTCAAGTACTTTCAAGGAATTTCTTTTTTGGGGGACCATTCTGGGGACCAATTAGGTAGTATATTATGGATATACCGTTACTGCATGCGCTAATCCTTTTTATTTTAGGTTTTTCCCTACTGACAATTATGGAATTCACTTATTAATTCTGATTTTCCTGCGTTACTTTTGTTCTAAACCAAAAGAAAAACGCCATGAAAAAGATTTTATTTATCCTGTTTGTTGCCCAGTTTATTTTGGCTCCTTATATAATAAAGGGCTATGGTGCAAATCTTGTTGAAGATAATTACGAGTATTCGGGAGTTGACCAAGGGAGAGAGACTGTTGAAAAGGATATTTTAGGTAATATCATCATCCGTGATGATAATGGTAATAGAAAGACTATTGAAAAGGATATCTTAGGGAATATCATCATTCGTGATGATAAAGGCAATAGAAAGACTATTGAAAAGGATATTTTGGGGAACATCATTATCCGTGATGATAGAGGCAATAGAACGACTATCGAAGAGGATATTTTAGGAAATTTCATTGTTCGTGATGATAAAGGTAATAGAAAGACTATTGAAGAAGATATTCTAGGAAATACCATTATCCGGGACGATAAGGGTAATAGAAAAACTATAGAGAAAGATATTCTGGGAAATACTATTATTCGCGATGACAAAGGTAATAGAAAGACGATTACAAAAGATATCTTTGGGAATACTATTATCGAGGATGATAAGGGGAATAGAACAACTATTAAAAAAGATATTTTTGGAAACGAAATAATTGAATATGGTAACGGTCATGGGAAAATTATTAAAAAGGATATTTTTGGAAATACAGTCATTGAGGAGTATTAAAATGTACTTTTTAAAATGATAATATATGGGATGTCATTTGAGATAGGGGTTATTCACAATATCGTGGATAGCCCCTTATTGTATGTTATAACCTGGCAATAATATTTTCGCTATAAAATCATATTATAATCGTAAAAGTGTATATATTTGCATAGTGCGGAGATAAAATATTTATTTCTAAGTTATTCAAGGATAAAGAAATGGAACACAAACAATTACTAACTGTATTTAATTCACTTCCTGTTGGAATAGGTTTCTTCACAGCCGATGGCACTCTGGTAAGATGCAATGAAAGCTTCTGCCGAATTTTTGGCGCTGACTCGCAAACGCTTCTTGGTAATAAACTCAACATAAATGAAAATTCTGTGGTTCCTGACGTGGTGAAGGAAGCAGTTCGTCGTTGTGTTCCGGTACAGATGAGTTTTTTGTATGATTTCGATAAACAGAGAACCGATAAACGCTTTTTCTCTACGCGTACCCGGACCTGCTATTTGAAATGTAATGGTAATCCTCTTTATGACAATGATGGCAAGTTTGTTAATTACATTTTTATCTTTGAAGATATTACAGAAACGGTGAAAAGTGAAGAGGTACTCCGTCAAAGTCGCCGGAAAACGGAGCTTGCTATGAAGGCAGCCAACATCATGTTTTGGGAATTTGATGCAGTGGCCAAATTATTTTATAGTGATAATGAACCGCTGAATGGATACGATCAGTCTAAGCCAGTTAGTATGGCACTATATCTGGAGACTTTGCATCCGGATGACCGTAGTCAGGTTACTGAAGTAATGGAAAGAATGAGCAATGGGGAAGATTTTTCTTTTTCTTTTGATAGCAGGGTTATGTTACCGGATAGCTCAACCTGGCAATTTTGTACGATAAGCGGTGCTCCTTATGAATTTGATTCTAATAAGAAGGTATTGAAATATGTTGGTACCCGAAAGAATAATACGGAGGTGCAGAAAAAGGAGCAGTTCTTCTATAATATATTAAATAATCTTCCGTTATCTGTTCATATCAAAGATGTAGAGAATGATTTCCGCTATGTTTTTTGCAATGAAGAGAGTAAGCTCATGTTTGGTACCAGTGAAGATAAAACTACTTATGATGTGCTGAGTGAAGAAGAAGTAGAGCGTATTCAGAAGACTGATTTAGAGGTATACAATACTGGGAACCCTTATTTCGGCATGGAACGTATTATACTGAAGGATGGACGCAGCTATGATACTATTGTTCGCAAAAGTATAATTGAAGATGATGGCAAACGCTTTCTGTTAAATACCCGCTGGGATCAGAGTTTACAAAATGAACTGAAGCGTCGTGCACAGCTGTTAACTGTCACTATGGAAGCGATGAATGCCTTCACCTGGTTTTTTGAGCCGGCTAAGAACAGGGTGAGTTTCGGTGAAGGTTTTGATAAAAATGGGAAAAAGGCATCAGAAATTAATTCGGTCGAGAAATATCTGACTCTCGTACATCCTGATGACCGACAAAAGTTTGCTGAAACTTTGCAAAAGGCGGTAGAACTAGGAAGCGGTGTATGGGATGTGGAATATCGCATTGACTTTAAAGGAGATGGCATGTATCAATGGTGGGAAACGCGTGGCCTTGTTGAAACCACAACTTTGAACGATGCTCCTTATAAGTATTTGTTCGGTATGACGCAAAATATCGATTCCTATAAGCAGACTGAATTGACCTTACTAAAGAATAAAGAAATACAGGACGCTTTGGTACGACAGAATGAACTGGTTCTTAACAATACGAATTCAGGGTTGGCCTACATCACGAAGGAATATATGGTTCAATGGGAAAATATTTCGTTATGTTCAAAAAGTCTTTCTTTTGAAGCCTACAAAAAAGGTGAACTTTGCTATAAAAGTACATATAATCGTACTTCTCCCTGTGAAAATTGTGTGATGCAACGTGCTTTTGTTTCATTACAGACGGAACAGATGAAGTTTTCGTTGGACAGTGCGCATACCGTTGAAGTGTTTGCCACTCCCGTAGTTCTTGAAGATGGATCTGTGGATGGTGTTGTAATTCGCGTGGATGATGTAACGGAGCGTGAAAAAATGATTAAGGAATTGCAGGAAGCCAAACATCAGGCAGAGCAGTCTGATAAATTGAAATCTGCGTTCCTGGCGAATATGAGTCATGAAATCCGTACTCCCTTGAATGCTATTGTAGGTTTTTCGGAGTTGATGGCTTATGCCGGAGAAGAAGAAAAGGCGGACTATATCCAGATTATTAATAGTAATAATGAGTTATTGCTAAAACTGATAAATGATATACTTGATTTATCCAAGCTGGAAGCCGGTTCGGTAGAACTGAAATACGAACCGTTCGACTTATCCGAACATTTTGAAAACATGTTTACTTCCATGAAGCAGCGCCTGAAGAATCCGGATATCGTGTTAACTGAAATCAATCCTTATCACTGTTGTCGGGTAACTCTGGACCGTAATCGCGTGGCACAAATTATAACGAATTATGTCACTAATGCTATCAAATATACTTCAAAAGGTTCTATTAAAATGGGATATGCATGTAAGGATGGAGGCGTCTATTTTTATGTGAAAGATACCGGTATTGGTATAGCTGATGATAAAAAAGGAAAAGTATTCCAGCGTTTTGAGAAACTTGATGAGTTTGCCCAAGGTACCGGACTTGGACTTTCTATTTGCAAGGCAATTGCAGAAGCTATGGGAGGTAAAGTCGGCTTTGAATCGGTACACAATGAAGGATCGCTGTTTTGGGCATTTTTACCTTGTGAAGTCGATACACTTTCTATGGTAGAAGAGAAGAAAGAAGAGAATATCTCCGGAGGAGAGTTTGGTGCGAATGACGAAGTGATGGAGAAGAGTGCCGGTCGGAAAACAATTCTCATAGCTGAAGATATACAAAGTAATTATCAGCTGGTGTCTACTATCCTGAAGGATCATTATGATTTACTGCATGCGGAGAATGGGCAAAAGGCAGTGGAAATAGCGCGTAGCCAACATGTCGATTTGTTGTTGATGGATATGAAAATGCCAGTACTGGATGGATTGAAGGCTACAGCTGAAATACGTAAGTTTAATGCTAGCTTACCTATCGTCGCACTTACCGCCCATGCTTTCGATTCTGACCGGATTGCTGCAATAAAGGTCGGCTGTAATGAATATCTGGTTAAGCCGCTTGAAAAAATGAAATTAATGGTGGCATTAAAGAAATATTTATAATCTTTGCATTGTGAATATCTGGAATTAGTTGAATATATCGATGAATCGTATTAAAGGTATACTTTATGCGGCGGTATCCTCCTCCACTTTTGGGCTGGCTCCGTTTTTTTCTATAACTCTGTTGTTAGCTGGTTTTTCGGCTTTCGAGGTGCTTTCTTATCGTTGGGGAGTGGCTGCTATTGTATTGACACTGTTTGGATGGTGTTCGGGATGTAATTTCCGGCTGGCAAAGAAAGATTTGTTAGTCGTTTTTTTATTAAGTTTGTTGCGGGCAACCACCTCATTCAGTTTGCTCATTGCCTATCAGAATATAGCCACGGGGGTAGCATCGACTATTCATTTTATGTATCCGTTGGCTGTATCATTGGCAATGATGTTTTTCTTTCATGAAAAGAAATCTCTTTTGGTGATGCTTGCTGTTTTAATGTCTTTGTTTGGTGCTGCTTTACTGTCATCGGGAGAGTTGGAGGCGAAAAGTGGTGATACAATAGTAGGATTGGTGGCGGCTTGTATTTCTGTCTTTTCTTACGGAGGATACATCATTGGGGTTCGAACAACACGAGCCGCTCAAATCAATTCCACTGTACTGACATGTTATGTTATGGGGATGGGAGCTGTTTTCTATCTGATAGGAGCTATGGCAACTTCCGGGCTTCATCTGGTGACAGACGGTTATATATGGCTGATTATTTTAGGACTTGCATTGCCGGCTACGGCTATTTCCAATATAACTTTGGTACGGGCAATTAAGTATGCGGGACCTACACTGACTTCTATTTTAGGTGCGATGGAACCACTGACAGCCGTTGTGATCGGTGTCTTTGTTTTTAAAGAACTGTTTACCCTGAATAATGCTATTGGAATTCTTTTGATTTTGTTGGCTGTGGGTATGGTAGTATTTCGTAAGCAAAAATCTTAAAGAAGATATTAATAAAAAATGCTGCTTATCTGATGTGATAAACAGCATTCATTCTGGAGAGCCTCTTGTCGGATTCGAACCAACGACCCCGAGATTACAAATCACGTGCTCTGGCCAACTGAGCTAAAGAGGCGTTTTTCTTTTGCGGGTGCAAAGGTATGAATTTCTTTTAAAAATGCAAATACATCGCATACTTTTTTTATATTTGCAAAGTTACCAATGATTAGATGAAAATGAAAATTATGAATGTATGTAGTGTGGCGCTTTTAGCCATAGGTATATGGGCTTGTTCCGGACAGAAGAAAGGAACGGCGAATGTTGAAGTTGCAACAGATAGTGTAGAAGTAACTGCGGATGCAAAATCAGTTCAGGCAGATAGTACAGGATATATTGTTCGGGTAGGAGAGATGGCTCCGGATTTCACAATTACCTTGACAGATGGGAAGCAAGTGAGTTTATCTTCCCTTCGTGGTAAAGTTGTCATGTTGCAGTTCACTGCAAGCTGGTGTGGGGTTTGCCGTAAAGAAATGCCGTTTATCGAGAAGGATATTTGGTTGAAGCATAAAAATAATGCAGACTTTGCTCTGATTGGCATTGACCGTGACGAACCGCTTGACAAAGTACTGGCTTTTGCAAAATCTACCGGAGTCACTTATCCGTTAGGACTGGATCCGGGAGCTGATATCTTTGCGAAGTATGCATTACGTGAATCTGGAATAACGAGAAACGTGTTGATTGATAAGGAAGGGAAAATTGTAAAGCTGACTCGTTTATATAATGAGGAAGAGTTTGCTTCTCTTGTGCAGGCAATTAATGAAATGCTGAAATAAAAGAGAACCTTCATCAGATGTTTCCAACGGAACATATATGAGTATATAAAAATAGTAACGCTATCCTGATGTGATGGCGTTACTATTTTGGTTATATAGTGACGCTATCCGGAGTACATACCGTCACTATATGATGATGCATTTTCAAGCAATGCTAAGTTTGACCAGGTAATCGTAATGCTTTCCTTCTTTTATCAATTCTGCCTTAAAACCACATTCGGAAGCATATAAGCTAAGAGTCTGGAAATCTACATATAACCAGTCGAATGTGTCTCCTTTTACATCTTTATATTGCATTTGGAAGTCGATCTCTCCGTAGTAATCTCCGGCCAGATCGATGACTATGCTACCGTCTTCCTCTTCAAAAAGATAACGCAAATCACTGGAATCCATAAATATGCATCCACCGGGGCGGAGAATACGTTTCATCCGTTGGAAAAATTCGGGCATATTATTCAGCCGTCCGATGATTCCGGAACCATTCATGAGCATTAGGATCGTATCGAATGTTTCGGAAAATGTTTCATCAAAAAGGTTGATGAGACGAGGATCGTTCACTCCGCGTTGTTTCATTACTTCGACAGATAAGGGAGAAATATCAATGGCGCATACGTCTTTTCCCATTTCCTGAAGTGCGAGCGCATGGCAACCACTTCCGGCACCTACATCCAAAATCCGTCCAGTAGCCATTTGCAGGGCGGTACGCTCTAGTATAGGCATAGACTGTATACTACGAAACAGTTCTTTGACGGGAATTTCATCTTCTTCGAATTGAGAAGAAAATACCCGCAAACGATCAGCTCTATGATGGTTGAAATAGTCAGAAATAGCGGCTCCCATCGGGTCCTTTTCTGCAGAAAGAATTGTTGTTGCCATTGGTGGTTACGATTGTTAACTTTGCAAAGATAAATAAATCCGTAGAAAAGGGTTATCTTTGCCATCGGAAATGTTGAATACTAATAAATGATTATATGAGTATAGAAGAAGCAATCATGGGTGGTATCGTTTTTAAAGGTAAGAAAGATAAGCCCAAAGAAGAGGAAAAGGTGAAAACGAAAGCGAAAAAAGCGACGTATATTCGTGGACAACATGGTTCGGGTGCAGCGAAGATGAAAGCAGATATCCGGAAGAAAAGAGCTAGCCGACATAAAAAATAAAGGCTGTAGCAATAAACGGATCATCAGTCCGGTTGCCTTTTAATCATTGAGGAGTGGCTTTTTTCTGATTAAGCAACTGGCAAGGTGGTGTTTATTTTCGGATACATATTTATAGTATTTGTTGTTTTAGGTATATATACTATGTGTTTGATAGATCATATATTCTACATAAAAAGTGGGGGCAGGATAATTATCCTGCCCCCACTTTTTATATAAAATCACTTCTGTGGAAGTATTTCAATCCAGTAATCATCCGGGTCATTAATGAAATAAAGCCCCATGGCAGTGTTCTCAAAACATACACAATTCATTTCTTTGTGATAGGCCCTGATTGCATCGTAATCACCGGCTACACGAAAACATAGGTGACTTTCGTTTTCCCCCAGTTCGTATGGAGCAGTATGATCTTTGAGCCATGTCAATTCCAATAGGAAACCAGTTTCATTATCTGTCAGGTAAACCAGTGTGAATGAACCGTCGGATGCTTCTTTCCGATGATGTTCTTTTAAGCCGAGTGCTTTCTCATAAAAAGCGATACTCCGCTCCAGGTTTGTAACGTTGATATTAAAATGGTCAAATTTACTTTTTATTTCCATTGTTGCAATTTTCCTTATTTTTTCATTAAGAGTTTCACAATTTCTCCAACATAGGTACGGGGTTGTCCGGCTTGCGGAGTTGTCTGTGAAGGCATTTTTTTACATTCGATAACAGCTGAAGGAGTTGTCTGGTTCGGGGCATACAATTTCAGTGTATAGCTGTCTGCCTTTTCTATTGCCTCATAAGGTTGGTCGGGTGAAAGTGTGCAATATGCAACAGCTTTTCCTGATTGATAACCTAATGCACCACCTGCATTTGCAGTCATATTGGTCATGTTGAACTCATCTTTTCCAATACTGATTACTAATTTACCACTTCCCATTAAGGCATATACTTCGCCCGGAATTTGTTTCAAATCAATTTCTGTATAACCCGGCATATCTGTGGAAGCTTTGCCTACTGGAGTAGCAGGAGTGAGAGTCGCAGCAGGAACTGTAGTTTGAACGGGTTCGGCGGTCGTCACTTTAATATCAGTCTTTTTATCTGTGCCACCAATGATAATCGGGCCTGCGGCTGCAACGATTGATGGAGTTTGTTGCTCTTCTTCTTTCTTCTTTTTCTCCGTCTTCGGACGGGTGTCAGGTGCTCCGAAAGCTACTGCTACATCCATAAACATATCATCTGCGAAGTCTACAGTTTTTCTACGCCATTTAGCCAGGCCGCGCACTAATTTGGTCTTTGCTTTATTGAGCGCATATTTATCAGTAATCCATTCTTCCGCTTTGTATTTCTCTGTTTCGCGATAAGTGAAACGGATTTTCTCAAGCTCTACTAGGCAGTTGCCGGGTTTACAGGTAACGGTAATCTGATAGTTGACCAGTGTACGGTCTAATGACAGAGCACTGGAACTGAAAACAATCCATTCTTCTCCAACACCGGCAATTGTTCCCTTTGCTTCGTCAGAGAAAACAATGCGGCTATCAATATTTTTATTTTCTTTCAGACGTTCGTCCATCCACTTTGTCATTGTGTCGTAGATTTGTGCCTGACTCATTCCGGGAATCTGGAACTCTTTGGAAAATACTACTTTACCATCTACTTCAGGAACAGCTCCTACAAGGTACCTGGTGTCATCTTTCTTCTCTTTTGCAGAATCTGCCTTCATCGCCATCGGCAATGCAAGGAACAGGGTAAGAAACAGAATCGTAAATTTATTCATAATTATCATGTGTTTATTTGGTAATCTCAAAACTTTCGCCCCGATGGGTGATGCTGATAAAACGGCATCCGGCATTTTCAGCAAAACTACGAAGCGCATTTCCCCCCTCATAATCTTCACTGAAGTGCATGGGCACAAATATAGTAGTTTTTATTTGTTCGATGAACTGTTTTGCCCCTTTCATGTAATCTTTTCCCATTCTCCGATCCACCGGGAATAGTACTAAATCGATGTTTGGCGCTTTTTCTTTTAAATATTTAACTTCTGCAAGGAAATCACCATTGGCTTTTCGGATCTCTTCTTCAGTAGATTCCTCACTCCAATGCCAGTTGTTCAAGTCGCCGGCATGGAAAATACTCCAATCTTGCAGGTGAAGCAAGAACGAACTGCCGACATCCGTTGAGCCGAAAGCATCGATACGAATTGTCTCGTCTTCGTATGTTTCTCCTTTTTTAATATAGAAAGCATCTTCGGCTTTGGCACGATGGGATTTCAAGATATCTTTGGAGAAAATATATTGAATGTCGGGGCGTTGTTCTTTCCAGGTCAATATCTCACGGTTAAAGTGGTCGGGATGGAAATGGGTGGCCAATACATATAGTTTACCCGGCCTTTGCAGGAGATAATCATGTACGATTCCCCGGTTATGTTCCGTTTCGGAAGAATCTTTGTAGTAATCGATGATAACGGTTACACCTTCCATTTCGATGGCGAAACCGCTGTGATAAATATAATCCAGTGTCATAAGCTGACTATTTTATAATTGCAATATTACGTATTCTAGTTGGAGTTGCCAAGAAAAATCGACGAAATCAAGGAGCAAGACGACTGATTTTCCATTCCCCGTCCGGTTGCAGGGTATATAGAAAACGGTCATGCAGACGGTTGGAGCGTCCTTGCCAGAATTCAATCCTTGTAGGGGTAACGGCATATCCGCCCCAATTATCGGGCCTCTCCACTTCTTTTCCGATCCACCGGGCTGCCTCCCTGACAAAAGACCGTATTAATTGCATTCGGCTTGTTATAGGTTGACTTTGGGGAGAAATTCGTGCACCGACCCGACTTTTATAAGGACGTTTCCGGAAATATTCATCCGATTCTTCCGGGGGAACTTTCGTCGCTATTCCCTCTATATGTATTTGTCTTTCGAGGGCGTGCCACACAAAAGAGAGGGAGATATACGGATTTTGTGCCAATTGCCTGCCTTTACGGCTTTCATAATTGGTATAGAAGACAAATTTTCCATCATGGAGCCCTTTTAATAATACGGTACGCGTGGACGGTCTCCCTTCAGGGGATACGGTTCCTACAATGACAGCAGTTGGTTCATCCACCTCTGCGTCAATTGCTTCTTGTAGCCAACGGTTGAAAAGCGAAAGCGGGTCGCCCGGAAGTTCATTTTCCCGCAACCCGCCTTTCGTATATTCCTGTCGGATATCTGCTATGTTTAATTTCGCCATAAGATTATCTGGCAGTTTTAGTTCTTAATTTCTAATGATGGAATCACATAGGTACTTCTATTAATAGAATATGTGAATCTTTCAGTGTCTCCAGTTCGAAACTGTTGGTATCGTAAACACCCATACCGTCCCGGCGTTTCAACACTTCGCCATCTACTACAATTTCTCCTTCAATGAGGAAAATATAGACGCCTGCATGACTTTGATGCATGTGATAACCCAGTTTCTTTCCGGCTTCTACTTTACCGATTGAGAACCAGGTGTCTTGCAAAAGGGAAGCAGGTGTACTGCCGTCGGGAGATACGATGACTGCCAGTTCATTCGGACGTTCCAACTCTGTGATACTAAAATCCTGATAAACGGGACGAGTGTTCCGTTCTCTTGGCATAATCCAGATTTGCAGGAATTCTACCGGTTCTACAGGGCTTGCATTCACTTCACTGTGGAAGATTCCCGTTCCGGCACTCATTGTCTGAATTTCTCCAACAGTAATGATGCGGCTGTTCTTCTTGCTGTCTCCATGTTGCAGATGTCCTTTCAGAGGGATGGAGATAATTTCCATATTCTTATGCGGGTGAGTCTGAAAACCTTCTCCGGGTGCAACTTTGTCATCATTCAATACGCGAAGGGCACCAAAGTTGATACGATTGGAGTCGAAGTATTCGTCAAAACTAAAAGTATGGTAACTATCCAACCAATCGTACTGGGAATGTCCTCTTGTATCTGCTTTATGTATTACTTTTTTCATAAAATCTGTCCTTTCTCTTATTTGTTTATATGTTTTGTAAACAAAGAAAGGAGCTTAAAAGTTTTATTTCTTCACTTCATTTAGCAAAGGCTTATGATTGATAAAATCTTTTATGTTTTGCAGGGTGGTCGCCGCAATATTCTCCATCGCTTCATGTGTGAAAAAAGCTTGATGAGAAGTGACTATCACATTGTTGAATGAAAGTAAGCGGGCGAGTACATCATCGTCGATGATGCGGTCGGATTGATCTTCATAAAAGTATTCGCTTTCTTCCTCATATACGTCCAGTCCTGCGGAACCTATTTTCTTGTTCTTCAACCCTTCAATCAATGCATTGGTATGAATCAGCTGTCCACGGCCGGTATTGATAATCATAACTCCGTCTTTCATTTTGCTGATAGAGTAGTCGTTAATCAGATACTTGGTCGCTTCGGTGAGCGGGCAATGCAAAGAGATGATATCCGAATTGTGATATAGTTCGTCCAGTGAAGTATAAACTATTTGTTCTTCACGGGCGAAGTTATGGTCCGGATAGAGGTCGTAAGCCAATATGTTCATTCCAAACCCTTTTAAGATGTGAATCAGTATTTTCGCGATTTTTCCTGTACCGATGATGCCTGCTGTTTTTCCGTGCATATCGAATCCCATCAGACCGTGCAGGGAGAAATTACCATCTTTGGTACGCCAGGAAGCACGGGGAATTTTCCGGTTTAGCGATAGCATAAGAGCTACGGTGTACTCTGCAACGGCATAAGGAGAGTAGGCAGGAACCCGTACTACGGTAATTCCGGCAGCGGCGGCAGCATCTAAATCTACATTATTAAATCCGGCACAGCGTAGTGCCAATAGTTTTACTCCGTTGGCTGCCATCACACGGATTACTTCTGCGTCGGCAACGTCGTTCACAAAGATGCAGACAGCATCCACTCCTTGTGTCAGTAGTACGTTGTTCTTATTCAGATGCCCTTTGTAGTAGCGTATCTCAAATCCGAACTCTTTGTTTTTGTCATTGAAAGAGGACTCATCATAAGGCTTTGTGCCGAAAAATGCAATTGTATAGGCCATAATATTATTCTATAAATTATATAATATTAAACGTTGGAACAGGTGAATTTGTTTAATCAATCCATCATTCGAAAAATAGATTGTTTCATTAGAAACAGTTTGATTTTTCAATTAAAATGGCGGATAAATGAAAATAAGTGCACAAATATGTGCTCCCTGTGCAATATTGTTATATCTTTGCGCCGAAATAATTTTAAAAAAGATTTAGATGAGAAAAATTTCGTTGATTGGTCTTGCAATGTTGATCGTTTCAATTCCAACTTTTGCCGGAGATTATCTAACCAATACGAATCAGAATGCTGCTTTCTTACGCATGATAGCCCGCGGCGCTTCCATCGATGTTGATGGAGTTTATAGTAATCCTGCCGGACTGGCATTTCTTCCCAAAGATGGTCTTCAAGTAGCACTTACTATTCAAAGTGCATATCAGACCCGTGATATTGCTGCAACAAGTCCTTTATGGACCATGGACGGACAGAATACTGTACGTAAGTATGAAGGAAAAGCTTCTGCTCCCGTTATTCCTTCTATACATGCTGTCTATAAAAAAGGCGATTGGGCGTTTTCCGGTAGCTTTGCCATTGTAGGTGGTGGCGGAAAAGCTTCATTTGACAAAGGTTTACCTATGTTTGATGCGGCTGCTATTAGTCTGGTAAATACAATCGGTCAAGGGATGCTGTCTCCTAATCAATATACTATTAATTCGGCTATGGAAGGTCGTCAGTATATTTATGGTTTTCAATTAGGAGCAAGCTATAAAATTAATGAGCACTTCGCAGTTTTTGCTGGTGCACGTATGAATTATTTTACGGGTGGCTATAAAGGTTTCCTTGATATCAATTTGAAAGAGGGTGTAGCAGAACAGTTGGGTGCTGAGATTGTAAAAAAACTAATGGCCGCCGGTATGACTTTAGAGCAGGCACAACAGGCAGCATTACAAAAGTCGCAGCAGCTGAATGATGCGAAACTTAAATTAGACTGCGATCAGACAGGTTGGGGATTGACACCGATTATTGGTATTGATGCTAAGTTCGGAAAATTGAATCTGGCTGCAAAGTATGAGTTCAAAGCCAATATGAATATTGAGAATGATACACATGACATAACTGCTCCGGATGCTGCCGCAGATTTTATGGCACCTTATCAGAATGGTGTGAACACTCCGAGTGATCTTCCTGCTATGCTTTCTTTAGCTGCAAGTTATGAGATCTTGCCATCATTGAGAGCATCGGTAGAATATCATTTCTTTGATGATAAGAATGCCGGTATGGCGGATGGCAAGCAGAAAACACTGAAACATGGTACACACGAGTATTTGGCGGGTGTTGAATGGGATATCAATAAACTGTTCACAGTCAGTGGAGGTTATCAGAAAACAGACTACGGATTGAGCGATGCTTTCCAATCGGATACAAGTTTCTCTTGTGATTCTTATTCAGTTGGTTTCGGAGGCCGTATTAATTTCACGGAGGCATTGAGCCTTGATGTTGCTTATTTCTGGACTACGTATAGTGATTATACTAAAGAAAATGTACGTGGATTAGGTGCATCTATTGATAAAGACGTTTATAGCCGTACCAATAAAGTATTTGGCGTGAGCGTGAATTACAAGTTCTAAATTTCTAATCCTTTATATGTATATAAAAGCCGTCTCGGACATGATGTTGAGACGGCTTTTTTGTTTTACTGTTCTATGTTAGTTTAGAAAGAATATTGTACCAGCATATTCAACCGGTTGGCGTGGCGGGTTGAAGAACTGAAATCAGTACGCCATCCTCTTAAATATTCTACGCCCACTTGCAAATTACTGCTTACATTCCAGAAAGCATTAGCCACTAAATACTGTCCTTTACGATAGGATTCCGGATTTTCACTTGGGTATCCGTTTTCAGAATAAAGTCTGGATAAACTATATGTACCAGATATAAAAATGCTCGGACAAAGGTTGTATTGCAGCCCTGCATACCATCCCAGCATTGGGAGAACCTGCATTTTTCCCTCATTATCAGGATCGGGAACGATATCTACGTTCAGATTACTTAAATCGTTCAGGTAAGATCCGATACCTTTTCCATAATTAAACTGTCCGAATGCCTGTAATTTCTTCGTAATATTGAAAGTTGTAGATGCTTGCAGACCGAAGCCGGTGGCGGAATAGGCTTTCTCATGAACGTTACTTGAGTAAGTCATACTACGGACAATAGCACCTAATTTAACGTGACTGCTACTATTCCAGTTATACTGTACGGAAGTGGCAAAGTCCGGCATTCGTTGGGTGTTGATAGACAAGTCATTGTTGGTTGTACCGTCTACTGAAGGCATTTCCATTGAAACACCGAATTTCCAGTTTTTCAACTTATCGCACATATAGCTCAATTGCGTAGTGCGGTAAAAGGCTGATCCGTTAGGACCTGCAAAGTCGATGGTAGGAGGCAGTGCGGAGAGGTCCATGAACGAACCGTAGCTGTATCCGATCGTGAAACCGAGGAATTGCGCATAAGCATTCTGCAATTCAAAGGTTTTTCCGTCACCCCGGAAGTTTCCGGCTGTGTAGACAACGAAGTCTCCCAGATGTTTCGTACGTCCTACCAGTTTGAGGAATAGGGTAGAAGTGGTGATGTCCATCTGGAATTGATTCTTGGCAAAATTGCCGCTTCCGCGTTGTGGAATCAATGCCGGATAGAAATCGACATCATTTACGATACCGTTAAAGTCATACTCTGCTGTTGCACGAACATATCCTCCGATACCCAGGGCAAATTTCCCTTTCTGGTCGGTTAGCAGGAAACGGGGAGCATTCGGGTCGTGGAAACGCATCTGCGAACGGTCGTTCATGATTCGGATGATTTTATCTCCTGCTTTGTTTTTCGAAACAAACATGATAGAATTCGGTTCTTCATCTTCGATGACTACCTTCTGTTGTGCATAGGCACAGAGGGGGAAAATTCCTATCCCCAGTAGCATAGCTACCATTTTAAAGCTTGTTTTCATTATCAGTTAAGTTTTAGGTGAATGCCCAATGAACAACTAAAAAAAGAAATGGTTGAGAGGGGCAAAGGAAAAATTGCCAAACTAATCGGAAGAATTGCTATTTATAATGATTCTAAAAAAACGGACCTTTGTATCGTACTAATTAGATAAAGGAAATACGACGATGGAAAAAGTTGATTTTACTCAAGGAATATTAGCGATACAACCGGATTTGCATCGCTTCGCATATAAATTGACGGCAGACCGCGAATCTGCTAATGATTTGGTTCAGGATTGTTTGTTGCAGGCATTAGATAATCAGGAGAAGTTTACGTATAGCAAAAATCTGAAGGGATGGATGTATACGCTTATGCGTAATATTTTCGTGAACAACTACCGTCGCACAGTTCGTGAAATGAACCTGATTGATGATAGTTACTCCATCAATCAACAACATCTGATAGAAGATGAAGATGCTGATAGATTCGAGTTTACGTATGATATGAAACAGTTGTACCGGGTGATACATTCCATACCGGAAGAGATGAAAGTGCCTTTTCAGATGTTTGTAGCCGGATTTAAGTATAGAGAAATTGCCGAAAAATTAGGATTGCCGATGGGAACGGTAAAGAGCCGTTTGTTTTTCATCCGTAAGCGGTTGAAAGAGGAATTGAAAGACTTCTCCTCTTGATGCGGATGCCTGATTGAGTGATGTGTTTTTAAGGTCAAAGTGATGAGCCTTCCTGTCAGAATACGACGACTGACAGGGAGGCTTATTTTTTCTTCAATTATCGGGAAGACAGATTCTGGTAAGATGAATGTGATAATTCCAGTTTTATTTTTTACCTTTGCACTCCGAAAGAATAAAAAATGTATGATGCCGTGAATAGCGGTCGTGTATTCTAGAACACCACGTAAAAAACAGGAATTATGAAAGAAAAAGTATCTGTACCCTTTATGCTGCTGGGCATTCTGTTTAATGTCTGTCTCATTGCAGCCAATCTTCTTGAAACAAAAGTAATTCAGGTAGGTAGTCTGACCGTGACAGCCGGATTATTGGTTTTTCCTATTTCTTATATTATTAATGATTGTATCGCCGAGGTTTGGGGATTCAAGAAAGCGCGGCTCATCATTTGGAGCGGTTTTGCCATGAACTTCTTCGTGGTTGCTCTTGGGTTGATAGCTGTTGCCATTCCGGCTGCTCCTTTCTGGGAGGGCGAGGAACATTTCAATTTTGTGTTCGGTATGGCTCCCCGTATTGTGGCTGCCAGTCTGATGGCTTTTCTGGTAGGCTCATTTCTCAATGCGTATGTGATGAGTAAGATGAAAGTAGCCAGTCAGGGGCGTAACTTTTCGGCTCGTGCCATCTGGTCGACTGTTGTAGGTGAGACTGCCGATTCATTGATTTTCTTCCCGGTAGCTTTTGGTGGAGTTATTGCCTGGAAAGAACTGCTTATCATGATGGGGATTCAGATTGTGCTGAAATCCATGTATGAAGTTATTATCCTTCCGGTGACAATTCGTGTAGTGAAAGCCATTAAGAAGATAGACGGTAGCGATGTGTATGATACCGATATCTCCTATAATGTATTGAAAGTCAAAGATATTTAAGATAGAATATGAATAGAGAAGCAGCATTGGTTGTGTTTAGTGGTGGACAGGACTCTACGACTTGTTTGTTTTGGGCAAAACGCAACTTTAAGAAAGTATATGCCTTGAGTTTTCTTTACGGTCAGAAACATCAGAAAGAAGTGGAGCTTGCACGGGAGATAGCCCGGAAAGCGGAAGTGGAATTTGATGTGATGGATGTTTCCTTTATCGGACAGTTAGGTCATAATTCATTGACCGATACTACGATGGTGATGGATCAGGAAAAACCTGCAGATAGCGTTCCTAATACCTTTGTTCCGGGACGTAATCTGTTTTTTCTAAGTATCGCAGCAGTATATGCCCGTGAACGTGGTATTAATCATTTGGTAACGGGAGTTTCTCAAACAGATTTCAGCGGTTATCCCGATTGCCGTGATGCCTTTATCAAATCTCTTAATGTAACTCTCAATCTGGCTATGGATGAACAATTTGTGATTCATACCCCTTTGATGTGGATTGATAAGGCTGAAACATGGGCATTGGCCGACGAACTGGGGGTATTGGAACTGATTCGCACCGAGACTTTGACCTGTTATAATGGCGTTCAGGGAGATGGTTGCGGACATTGCCCGGCTTGTACATTGCGTCGGGAAGGATTGGAAAAGTATTTAAAAAGTAAGAATCAATAATATCTCTACATAGAGATTAAAATGCGTTTTTTTGCTGTCATCTGTCACATTGTTGTAGATAAATGTTTGATTATAAGATTTCTAGTTTGTGACAGCAAGTAGTGACAGCAGCTAAATTTGACATTTTGCCGTCACATCTATTGTCACCGGTAAGTTCTAATTAATAAATGATAGTAGCTCCTGTCCGGAATGTATTGGCTTAGATTAGTTTCAACGGTAGGAAACTAAAGTTTCTAACGCTTGAAACTATAAGTTCCAAGACTTGAAACAGTTTGTTCCAAGTAATGAAACACTTTGTTTCAAGGCGGGAAACACATTGTTTCAAGCAATGAAACACACTGTAACAAGTAAGGTGAGGATAAAGTAAGCGTGGGCTAAAAGTTGATGGTGATAGGTGATAGATGCGGTGATAGGTTATAAAATGAATCCTTCACCACTAAAACCTCGATGAATAAAGCGTTTGAGGCAGTACGGTGATAGGTGAAAGAGGAAATGCATTTTTTTGTTTAGAGTAGAGGTTGTAGTTAGTGAGTGCAATGACAGAATTAAAAGACCAACTTTCCTTGTTAGGAAGAAAAACCGAGTATAAACAAGATTATGCTCCTGAAGTACTGGAAGCCTTTGATAATAAGCATCCTGAAAATGATTACTGGGTACGTTTCAACTGCCCGGAGTTCACAAGTCTGTGTCCTATTACCGGACAGCCGGACTTTGCCGAAATACGTATCAGCTACATTCCTGATATAAAAATGGTAGAAAGTAAGAGTTTGAAACTCTATCTTTTCAGTTTCCGCAGTCATGGAGCCTTTCATGAAGATTGTGTGAATATCATAATGAAAGATCTTATCCGATTGATGAATCCCAAATACATAGAAGTAACGGGAATATTTACTCCTCGTGGTGGTATTTCCATTTATCCGTATGCCAATTATGGTCGTCCGGGAACAAAGTTCGAACAGATGGCAGAACATCGTTTGATGAATCGGGAATAATATAAATAAAAGAATTCACTAGCTAAAAAGATCGAATATGACTCATCATGTGCCTGCTGAATTGCAAAACTATGTTCGGCAAAGTATTATTCCTCAATACGCTAACTTTGATAAAGCGCATCAAATTGACCATGTAGAAAAGGTTATTGAGGAAAGTCTGAAATTAGCGACGCATTATGAAGTCGATTATTCGATGGTTTATGTCATCGCTGCTTATCATGACCTGGGGTTGTATGAAGGACGTGAATTTCATCATATAACCTCCGGCAAAGTGTTGCTAGCCGACGAAACTTTGCGGCGTTGGTTTACGGATGAGCAGCTGTTGCAGATGAAAGAGGCGATAGAAGATCATCGGGCTTCCAATAAACAGGCTCCCAGAACAATCTATGGAATGATTGTTGCCGAGGCTGACCGAATTATTGATCCCGAAGTCACTTTACGCCGTACCGTACAATACGGGCTGTCTCATTATCCGGAGATGGATAAAGAAGAGCAATATGCCCGTTTTCGGAAACATCTAACTGAAAAATATGCAGAAGGAGGGTATCTGACGTTATGGATACCCCAATCGGATAATGCCGGACGGTTGGCAGAACTTCGTCAACTAATTGCGGATGAAAAAAAACTTTGTAGAGTTTTTAATAAAATCTATGAAGAAGAGAATAATACAGTTTTGTGAAATATAGCTGTTAGCTTGCGTTCGATTCATTTTTTATTTTTATCTTTGTCATATTTAAGGATTGCAATACGATAGATAATGGAAGAATATATTACTCGATTTTCAACATATCTTTTTTGGGATGTCAATAAAGATGATTTGGATATGGAGAAGCATTCACAATATATAATAAAGAGAGTGCTTGAATATGGTATGTTGCAAGATTGGAATATTGTAAAACAATATTATGGACTTGGGAGAATCGTCGAAATAGCTAAGGGGTTTCGTGAATTGGAGCCTCGGGCTTTAGCTTATCTTTCTGCCATTTCACAAACTCCTAAAGAACAATTTAGATGTTACACTTATCAACGGTCGAATCCACAACACTGGAACTTTTAAAAAAGTTGCAACAGTTACCTGTACTTTGTAATACTCGTCTAGTCGGTGGTACTGCATTAGCTTTGCAATTAGGACATCGAAAGTCGGTCGATTTGGATTTTTTTGGTCAGATTAATGTAGATTCTCAAGATTTGAAGGAAGCTTTGCGAACACTTGGGACACTGACTATCTTAAATGATTCTAAGAATATACACATTTACGTATTGAATGAGGTTAAAATAGATATCGTGAACTATACTTATCCTTGGCTTGATGATGTCGTATATAAAGATGGGATACGTTTGGCAAGTCCTAGAGATATTGCGGCAATGAAAATTACTGCTATTGAAGGGAGAGGTACTAAAAAAGATTTTGTAGATATTTACTTTTTGTTGAAAAAGTATTCATTGAAAAATCTATTGGATTTCTATTCTCAAAAATATCCTGACTCATCTTCTTTTATGGCTATGAAAAGTTTAGCTTATTTTGAAGATGCGGAGGAGGAGCCAATGCCTTATATGTTTGTGGATGTATCTTGGGACGAAATTAAAAAGTCTATTTTGTCTCGTTTATAATAGTATATGAGATAAGTTACTATTCATGATGATACGGCCCTCCATTCAATATAGTCATCGCCCGATAAATCTGCTCAACGAATATCAGCCGGATCATCTGATGTGAGAAAGTCATCTTGGACATTGAAATCTTTTCGTGTGCCACTTGATAAACTTTTTTAGAAAAGCCATAAGGCCCTCCGATAATGAATACCAGTCGTTTGTTGACCGTGTTCATTTTTCGCTTCATATATTCGGCAAACTCCAGAGAACGCATTTCTTTTCCGTGCTCATCGAGCAATACCACCACGTCGCCCGGTTGGAGAGCTTTCAATATCAGTTCCCCTTCCTTTTCTTTCTGCACTTCCATTGAAAGACTCTTCGTGTTTTTCAATTCAGGAATCACTTCCATGTCAAAAGTGATAGACCGTTTAGTGCGCTGGATATAGTCGTTGATAGCGGTTATATAGTGTTGTTCTACGGTTCGTCCTACGACGAGCAAGGTTGTTTTCATACGTCTACAATTCTGATTATTGCACAAAAATAGGCATTTTTTATGTTATTCTGCAATTAATGCTTACCTTTGCCTATCATTAGTTGAAAGTTTAAGCCTTTAAACTTCAACTTAAAAGCTTGTAATTATGAAAAAACGAGTGCTCGTAGGAATGACCGCATTGCTTCTTTCCCTCTCGTTGCTGATGGCGCAAGAGATACCGGCAGGAGTGATTACGGCATTTAAAAGAGGAAGCTCGCAAGAGCTAAGTAAGTATATGGGGGACAAGGTAAACCTGGTGCTCCAAGGTCGCTCGACAAACGTTGACAAACAGAAAGCAACAGCTGCGATGCAGGAATTCTTTACGGAGAATAAAGTCAGCGGATTTAATGTGAACCATCAGGGAAAACGGGACGAATCAAGTTTCGTTATCGGTACGTTGGCTACTACTAATGGGAACTTTCGTGTGAACTGCTTCCTGAAGAAAGTGCAGAATCAATATTTAATACATCAAATAAGAATTGACAAGATCAATGAATAAGGAAAAAGAACTGATCGACAAGTTGATCGATCTTGCTTTTGCAGAAGATATAGGTGATGGCGATCATACCACCCTTTCATGTATTCCCGCTACGGCAATGGGAAAATCAAAATTGCTTATCAAAGAAGCCGGTGTGTTGGCTGGCATCGAAGTAGCTAAAGAAATCTTCAACCGTTTTGATCCTACCATGAAAGTGGAAGTGTTTATCAATGACGGAACAGAAGTGAAACCGGGTGATGTAGCAATGGTAGTGGAAGGAAAAGTGCAATCTTTACTTCAGACCGAACGCCTGATGTTGAACGTGATGCAGCGTATGAGCGGCATTGCAACAATGACCCGTAAATATGCAAAGGTATTGGAAGGTACAAATACCCGTGTGCTTGATACCCGCAAAACAACTCCCGGTATGCGTATCCTCGAAAAAATGGCAGTGAAAATCGGTGGCGGAGTAAACCATCGTATTGGTCTGTTCGACATGATTCTTCTGAAAGACAATCATGTGGACTTTGCCGGAGGTATCGACAAAGCCATCACTCGTGCCAAAGAATATTGCAAGGAAAAAGGTAAAGACCTGAAAATAGAAATAGAAGTCCGCAGCTTCGACGAACTGCAGCAAGTTCTTGATCTCGGCGGAGTAGACCGTATCATGTTTGATAACTTCACTCCCGAAATGACAAAGAAAGCAGTAGAGATGGTAGCAGGCAAATACGAAACCGAATCTTCGGGTGGTATCACCTTTGATACTCTTCGTGAGTATGCCGAATGTGGCGTAGACTTCATCTCTGTAGGAGCTTTGACTCATTCAGTGAAAGGGCTGGACATGAGTTTCAAAGCATGCTGATAGTATATAATAAGCGGTGAACTGTAAGCGGTGAACGATAAACAGTAAACGGTGGATATTTTGTAGCATGATTATGCGCAGCTTTGTTCATCATTTACCGTTTATCGTTCATCGTTTTTTTCTTTCCCGTTTATTATTATCTATCCTTTAACTTCTTTTAGCAATATTCCTTGCAGCATTCCTCAAACTCTCGCGTCTAATGAGCAAACGACGCAGACATACGTTCGATTTTAAAAAAAAGTAATTGACTTTGGAAAACGAGATAGAACTGATAAAGGGCTGTCGGGCAGGAAAGGATTCAGCCCGAAAGGAACTTTACACTCTCTATTCCAAGCAGATGCTGGCGGTATGTTTCCGCTATACGGGCGATATGGATGCGGCGCACGATGTACTGCATGACGGTTTCATCAAGATTTTTACCAACTTTTCGTTCCGGGGTGAGTCTTCACTTTGTACATGGATTACCCGGGTGATGGTTACTCAATCACTCGATTTCCTGCGACGGGAGAAGCGAGTCAGCCAGTTGGTAGTGCATGAAGAGCAGCTTCCCGATATACCGGATATATCGGATTCGGGAGGAGGGGCTGGAATCTCCGAAGAGCAGTTGATGGCTTTTATTGCCGAATTGCCGGATGGTTGCCGAACCGTTTTCAACCTTTATGTGTTTGAAGAGAAATCGCACAAGGAGATAGCCAAGATGCTTCATATTAAAGAGCATTCATCTACTTCGCAGCTGCACCGGGCCAAATATTTGTTAGCAAAAAGAATTAAAGAGTATAGAAATCATGAAGAAAGAAAATGATGAAATAACCGATCTGTTTCGCACGCGTCTCGCTGATGCCGGGATGAGTGTACGGGATGGCTTTTGGGAAGAGCTCTCGCAGGAAATTCCTGTGGCTTGCCAGCATCGTCGTCGGATTCTGCTCTTCCGTGTAGCGGCTGCGGCATCTGTATTGCTTGTTTTGGCAGCCTCGTCGGCTACTTTCTTGTATTTCTCTCCAAAGGAGGAAATGGAAGAAGCATTTACAAAGATAGCCGTGACGAATGGAGGACAGATAGATGGAGATGGAATACGCGTCAATCAGTTGCCGTTGCCGGTAGAACCGGTGTTGCCGAAACCGGCTCCGAAATCTTACGGTATGCTGTCGCAATATACGGAGGAAGAAGATTCTCTTTCAATCACTTTCTCTATGTCGTTTTCTTTTTCTTCCACTACTTCTACGGGAAATGGCAACCGATATGCTAATCAGGGGCATAATGGTTATTGGCAGGCAACAAACGGTAATACAGGATCATCTGTCGCTTCGGAAGAACAGTCGAATGTCGATATGTCTCAACCCAAAGCAGTGAAAAAGCATCGCTGGGCGATGAAAGTTCAAGTGGGTACAGCACTTCCGGCAGATAACGGTACTTATAAAATGCCGGTTTCCGCAGGGGTGACGGTAGAGCGTAAGTTGAACGATTTTCTTGGCATAGAAACCGGATTGCTCTATTCGAACCTCCGTTCTGCAGGGCAGCACTTGCACTATCTGGGAATCCCCGTTAAAGTGAACGTGACGTTGGTAGATACGAAAAAAATCGACCTTTACGCTACTGTAGGAGGAATAGCCGATAAATGTATTGCCGGTGCACCGGACAACAGTTTTAAAGAAGAACCTATCCAGCTGGCAGTGACTGCCGGTATTGGAATCAACTATAAGATTAATGACCGACTTGCTGTTTTTGCCGAACCCGGAGTTTCGCATCATTTCAAAACAGATTCGAAACTGGCTACGGTACGAACAAAACGGCCGACTAATTTTAATTTACTTTGCGGACTTCGCATGACGTATTAATCCTTATGAAAATGAAAAAAACACTACTAATGCTGTGGATGGCTGTTTGCCTGATCGTATCCTTTACAGGATGCACCAGCGAAGAAATGGATTATAACAATCCGGATGTTGCTCTTTTTGTGAAGCAATTGAAGTCGGGTACGTACAAGATGAAGAATGAAAAAGGGGTGGTGGAGGTTCCTCATTTCACGGAAGAGGATATCCCCGAACTTTTAAAATATGCAGAAGATCTGACTATTATCCCTTCTTTTCCGTCGGTTTATAATATGAACAACGGTAAGATTCGGTTGGGTGAGTGTATGCTTTGGGTGATTGAATCTATCCGTCAGGGCACACCTCCGTCATTAGGTTGCAAAATGGTATTGGCGAATGCTGAAAATTATGAAGCAATCTATTTCCTGACCGATGAGGAAGTACTCGATGCAGCCGCTTGTTATCGTAGTTGGTGGGAAGAACGCCAATATCCGAAAACGAGATGGACAATTGATCCGTGTTACGATGAGCCGCTTTGTGGATCGGGTTATCGTTGGTGGTAATAAAGGGGGAGGAGCCTTCGGAAAGTAAAAAATAGGAAACATTCATGTGGGAATATTTGTTTGTATCAGTAGTCTTTTGCTGCTGACAGGGGGATTATTACGCTCAAAAGATAGCCTCTTATACGTGCAAATGTATATGAAGTGCTCCGAAATATAGGTAATGAAAGAGTAAAAAGAATGGATGGATTAAAACGGGTTATAACAACGATGGCACTGTGCCTGACCGCTGTATTTGCATATTCGCAAGTATGGACGGCGCAAGATTCTTTGCATTTGAAGAAATTGCTGGAGAGTGACCAGGAGTTGCATTTAAATATGGATGCTGTGAAGTCGATTGATTTCGGAAGCGCAGTGGGTACTCCCCGGATGTCGGAGGAGAAAAGCTGGATGATGCCTGACGAATCGCTTCCTGAAGCGTTGCCTAAACCGAAAGTGATGTTGACTCTGATGCCATATAAAGCGAATACCCGCTATAACTGGGATCCCATCTATCAGAAGAAGATAAAGATTGATAAAAATACCTGGCGGGGTGATCCTTTCTACGAGATATGCCATCAAAGATCTTATTCAAACTGGGCACGCAATCCGATGGCAAAGGGAATGCGTAAGTCGTTGGATGAGATACAGGCGAGTGGGGTGCGTTTCCGTCAGTTGGGTGAACGTGCTAACGGAATGATGGTGAACACGGTAGTGATGGATGCACCTATTCCCTTGTTTGGTGGGAGTGGAGTGTATATCAATGGTGGAACTATCGGCGGACTTGACCTGATGGCTGTCTTTACAAAAGATTTCTGGAATAAGACGGGGCGGGATAACCGTGCCCGCACATTGGAAGTGTTGAGAACTTATGGAGATTCTACCACTGTGTTGATAAATAAACCAATCGAACAGATTGCCCGTTGAAGGCGTTATAATGATGTGTTGATGTAGCAATGCGCTAATGTACTGACTAGAGAATGTTTGTAATTGAATAATTAGTATATTTGTGTGTTGTTATGTTGGCGCATTGTTATATAGCTCTGTCGCTATTATTGGTATCTTAGTATATTAACACATAGATAAATTATTGGTTATGAATAGAATTACTTCTCTTCTGGGTATTCAGTATCCTATTATTCAAGGTGGTATGGTGTGGTGCAGCGGTTGGCGTCTTGCTTCTGCTGTGAGCAATGCCGGTGGACTGGGATTGATCGGTGCCGGTTCTATGCATCCGGAGACTTTACGCGAGCATATCCGTAAATGTAATGCGGCCACGAAATTGCCTTTTGGTGTAAACATTCCTTTGATGTATCCCCAGATAGAAGAGATTATGAATATTGTGGTGGAAGAGGGAGTGAAGATTGTTTTTACCTCTGCCGGAAATCCGAAAACGTGGACTGGGTGGTTGAAAGAGCGTGGAATAACGGTTGTTCATGTTGTTTCTTCTTCCCGTTTTGCTGTAAAATGTGAGGAGGCTGGAGTAGATGCGGTAGTGGCAGAAGGGTTTGAAGCCGGAGGGCATAATGGACGCGAAGAAACAACGACTTTCTGTTTGATTCCCGCTGTACGTGAGGCTACAACATTACCTTTGATAGCCGCAGGAGGTGTCGGTACAGGAGAAGGAATACTGGCTGCTATGGTATTGGGAGCCGAAGGTGTGCAGATAGGAACCCGTTTTGCTCTTACTGAAGAGAGTTCGGCGAGTCCGGTATTTAAAGATTATTGCTTGAGTCTCGGTGAAGGGGATACTAAGTTGTTGTTGAAAAAGCTGGCTCCGACACGTTTGGTAAAGAATGCTTTCCGCGAAGCGGTGGAGAAGGCTGAAGATAGTGGTGCTAGTGCAGAAGATTTGAGAACTTTATTAGGACGGGGGCGTGCTAAAAAAGGAATCTTCGAAGGTGATCTGGAAGAAGGGGAATTGGAGATCGGACAAGTTTCGGCAATCATATCCCGTCGGCAGTCTGTGGCAGAAGTAATGAACGAATTGGTAGCGGCTTATCAACGGGCGGCAAAGAAAGATTATTTATTTTAAAGATATAGCTCACCACAGAGTAATACAAAGTCTTGCTGAGTTTTTTTAAAGATCATCAATCGAAGGCGTAAGACATTGAGATGGTCTTATTTGGAAAAAAGAAAAAACTCTGCAAGGCTTTGTGTTACTGTATGGTGAAAATGCATAGTTATAGGCTGATAGGATCGTACTTTAAACCAAATACGTCGGCTACGGCCTTATAAACGATTTTTCCTTCTACGATATTTAATCCGAGTGCTAATGCTGTATTTTCTTTGCAGGCTTTTTTCCATCCCTTATTTGCTAAAGCGATCACATAGGGGAGGGTAGCATTGGTCAGTGCAAGGGTGGAAGTGTAAGGTACAGCTCCTGGAATATTAGCTACTGCATAATGAACGATTCCATCTACAATATAGGTCGGTGCACTGTGAGTGGTCGGGTGAGAGGTTTCAAAACATCCTCCCTGATCGATTGCTACATCTACTAATACTGTGCCGGGCTGCATCATTGAAAGCATCTCTTTGGTAATCAAATGTGGTGCTTTATCACCGGGAATCAGTACAGAGCCGACAACTAAATCTACATCCGGCAATTCTTTTCTGATTCTTAGTTCGGATGCGTACAATGTCTTTACATTCTTCGGCAGTGTCTCGCTCAAATAGCGCAGACGTGCCAGATTTATATCTGTAATAGTGACATCTGCCCCCATTCCAGCAGCCATTTGTGCGGCATTGCTACCTACAACTCCACCTCCTAAAATTAATACTTTAGCTGGTTTAACACCTGGTACACCTCCCAAAAGGATACCTTTTCCGCCTTGCGGTTTTTCCAGAAAACGGGCACCTTCCTGAATAGACATACGTCCGGCAACTTCGCTCATCGGAATTAATAAAGGTAATGAGTGGTCTGCTTCTTCTACAGTTTCATAAGCCAGGCATATTGATTTGTTAGAGAGCATAGCAAGGGTTAATTCCTTGTCGGAAGCAAAATGGAAATAAGTGAATAGTAACTGTCCTTTTCTTATTAAGTTATATTCAGTGACTATCGGTTCTTTCACTTTTACTATCATCTCAGCAGTGGCGTAAATATCTTCTATTGTTGGCAGGACATGTGCGCCGACAGCTTGATATGCTTCATCCGGAAAACCGCTATTTACTCCCGCTGTATGTTGGATAAACACCCGGTGCCCTTGTTTTACCACTTCTGCCACTCCTGAAGGTGTCATGCCTACACGGTTCTCATTGTTTTTGATTTCCTTTGGTACTCCGATAATCATAATGTTACGTATTAAAGATTTAACATGTTCGAAAGTACGAAAAATCCCCTTACGTTGTTATTCGTAAGGGGATGTTTTAGAACAGAATGCCTTGCGTGTTGAGATGAATAAATGCGTAGAGTGGTTGTTTTATAGACATTCACTGCCCTGTTTGTTGATTTTCATGCTTTTTCCATAGAGACCCACTCGAGCTATGTTGTTATAAAAGGGTTCTGCAATATCGTACTTAAAAGGAAGTACTTCTTCATTGTCTTTGTTTATATACCCCCACTTGGACGACTGACTTTCAATACAAACAGCAGCCAATCCTTCAGAGAAAGAGCGTCCATTATCATATTCCAGGGGAATGACAACTTCTCCTTTCTTGTTAATGAATCCTATCTTATTGTGTAGCGAGACGAGAGCTAATCCTTCCGCGAATTGTTCTATTTGACTGTAAGTCGGTGGAAGAATGTAGTTTCCTTGTCTGTCAATCAATCCCCATAATCCATCGTGGCATACCCGTGCACATTCTTGTTCAAACGAGTGAGCGGCTGTGTATTTAAACGGAATCTGTATTTGTCCGGTATGGTCGATGAATCCGTATTGAGAATTGAGTACTACCATCCCTAATCCTTCTTTAAAAGAGAAAGCCCGTTCGTACATTAGAGGAATGACAACGTCATATCCTTTATTGATGTATCCCCATTGGATTTTTCCTTTTACCGGAGCCAATCCTTCGGAGAAACGGCCAATTGCCGAGAAGCGCTTTTTCTTATTAGCTACCCCATAAGCTAAAAAAGAAGCGAAGAACTTTGTAATAGTGCTGCTCATTACCTTTATTGTTTGTGTGGTAAGCGTCCGGATACCATATATATACAAGAGAAGCGTGGACGTCGTTAGTTCATTCTATTCAAGGCTCTGGTAAACCTATTGGGAAATGAACAACAGAGTCCACGCCCTTGCATATAACAAAGACGTGAACGCTTAGTTGCCATTATCTCCCCAATTAAAGAATTTACCAGATTCTGAATAGAGATAATATTCTAAACGCTTCTACGTTATTAATCGTAATAAGTCGCTACAAAGATACGGATTTCTTGTTAAAGAACAATGCTTTTAGGGGATAAAGATTTAATGGTGAATGAGGTAGGTGTACAAAATGAGAAATGGCTAATAGATAGATTAAAAAAAGCTCCTTTTACGCTTTAGGTAAAGGGAGCTTTTTAGTCTATGATGTCAGGCGGTTTGTTTCTATGAAAAATGCTTGGTTATTAGTTTAAAAGTCCGGGATTAGCATCAATTGCATCTTGTGGAATACGCAATGTGTAACGGGAATCATCTTGTACAAGTGTGTAGGTTACATCTTCAATTTCTTTTTTGATTTCCGGTCGGGTAGTTCGGCGTAAATCAAACCAGCGATGGCCTTCAAAAGCAAGCTCGCGAGCACGTTCTTTCAGAATTTCTGTGACTAGCTTTTCTTGGCTCATCGCATTTATTTCATTCTTTTTCTGCTCATAACCTTCTGATGTATAACGATTCTCTATTAGTTTCAAGAGCCGGGTACGTGCTTCAGGTAATTTGTTTAAATGTGCAGCAGCTTCTGCTGAATTTAAATAAAGCTCTCCGGTGCGGAAAGTACATTTGAATTTAGATTCACCACTTTTGATGGAAGTATAATTTCCATTTTTATTTGCTTGATAATACTTGTTTGGACGTAGATCTTTTCCTTCCTCATATTCTTGTAAAAATGAAGGGTAAAGTAAGAGTGATCCGGCATAATCGCTATTTGGAAAAACTTCATAGGCAGTGATCATTTCTACAGATGTAAATTCATTAGGAAGTTTGCCTCCTTCATCATTTAGGTTTACCAATGTCGATTTTCCGGCTAATACACGTTCCGAAGCTTCATAAGATTTGCTCCATTCACCCATGTATAAATATACCCGTGATTCCATAGCATCTACTGATAATGTTGAAAAACGGTATGAATATTGAATTTCCCATTCTTTTTTATTAATCAGTTTCCGTGCTGTTTCTATATCAGATAAAATAGAGGTATATATTTCCTTTACAGTATTTCTTGATGGTATTTCTTCTAAATCAGTATTGAGTTTTAGAGGAACTGCTTTGGTTTCTAATGCTCCGGTAGCTGTATAAGGTTGTCCATAAAGATTGACCAATATGAAATGCATATATGCTCTCATGAGGTAAGCTTCTCCAACTAATTGATTAATATCTTCTTGGCTTCCTTCTGATATTTCATCTTTTTTATCGATGATTGCGTTGGCATAATAGATATTGGTATAATAGGCCGCCCATCCAAATTGTCTCGTACTTGCATTCGGATTAACATCATTCCATTTTTCAACATCTCCTAAAGAATTTTTGGAAGTGGCATCAGACTGTAATATGGTTGCGATATCTGTTCTGATTTCGCATATTCCTCTGTCATTGAGTGCTGTATTGTAAGCTGTTGTGAATAAAGCTCTGTATTCAGCTAGCGTATTGGGAATTACTTGGCCTACTGGTTGTATGTCCAAATAACTATCACAGGAAGATAATAACAGGCTTCCTATTAATGTGAATATATAATATATTTTCTTTGTCATAATATATTTTTTAAAAGTTAAGACTTAGATTGAAGGTAATGGATTTGGGAACTGGGGTAGAGTATAAGTTGCCCATTGACTCCGGATCCATATAATTATCATAATTAGAGCTGATAACGAATAGGTTACGAGCCTCTAATCCTACAGTTGCTCCGCCGATACTTAGTTTATGAAGCCATTCGGATGGAACCCGGTAAGCAAGACGTATATTTTGTAGACGTACAAAGCTTAGCTTTTTTACCCAGATATCCAGTGATCTGTAAATGTCATTTCGAGTACTGAACAAGTAGTAGTCGGCCGGATTGTAATTGTACGTTGCTAATGCAGGGAACTTTCCTGTTGTATTTTCCGGTGTCCATCTATCCAGTATGTCTCTATTCATATTGCGCCCTGGGTCTAAGTCAGATACATTATAACTTGGAGTTGTTTTTACGTGTGCTCCAAAATTATATGAAAAATTCAGATTCAGTTCCCAATTTCGGTAATTGAACGTATTTAGAAAACCGCCCGTGTAGGGAGCATCTGACGTTCCAACATAGCTGTAAAAGTCTCTTTGTTCTTCAGTACTTGGTCCTATTTGGTAAGTGCCAAGACCATCTTCATTCGATGTCATTCTGAATAACTCTTCTACAGTGACAGCTTTCCCCTCTTTATTCTCAAGATAGATTTGTCCTGTATCAGGATTTATACCTTTTGTTTTTAGTGCAAAGATTGCACCTACGGGATATCCTTCCAGACTAGGAGTCACTTGGCTTTTATCTGTAAGTACTTTTAGTACTTTATTTTGATTATATGCGAAGTTGAAAGTAGTGTACCAAGAGAAGTTTTTAGTGGTGATATTACGTGTCTGCAGGTTTATTTCTACACCTTTATTTTCCATACTAGCCCAGTTTATAGACATATTAGTGAATCCATTTTCTAAAGCTAATGCTTTAGAACCAATTAAGTCTGTTCCTTTTCTATAGTAGTAATCTACACTAAGATTGATGGCTTGATTGAGTACGGAAAAATCCATTCCTAAATTGTAAGATGCTGTTTTTTCCCAGCGTAATTTACTGTTGGGAGCACTATTGATAATAATATTTTCTTCACTGTAACCAGGTAAAATATTCACATTATCATATTTTCCGACTAGGAATGGAGAGGTTCCCTTATCAATATTTCCTTGTAAGCCATAAGAAAGGCGAAGAGCTAAATTATCAACCCATTTGTATTGTCTAATGAACGACTCATTTGATAAACGCCATAGACCGCTTACCGAATAGATTGGTAAGAAACGGTATTTCTTATCTACTCCGAATAAATCAGAACCATCCATACGCACACTTCCTCCCAATGTATAACGATTCATTAAAGTATATGAACCATTGGCAAAGAAAGAAGCAAAAGCGTTTTCCTTGTACGATTTAGTTTTTAGATTCCAATCATTGGCTTGTGCTTCATCTTTAAATATGAGATTCTGGAATGTTAGTTTCTTGGGATCATATCCGTATCCGGTTGAGGCTTGGTTGTCTACCCAGTTTTTGCGAATTTCCGAACCAGCCATTATTTGTATGTCATGTATATCCCCAAATGTGTTTTTGTATTCTCCTTGGATTTTCCATGTGAGTTGTGAGGTTGTACTATTAGTTGTTTTAAGCATGCCTCCTTCTGGTATAAGATAGGTTTGTACACCATTTTTCCAATATTTATTGGTTTCACGTATATTCCTAATATTATATGAATTTATCCCGGCATATTCTTCTTGCGACAATTGATCCCATTGCACACCAATCTGTGAATAAACTTTCCACTGATCGTTAAAACGTAGCTGAACATCAAAGATAGAATTGATGGCTGTGGTGACAGATTCTTTATTGGTGTTTGCTCGTTCTTCGAATATATTAAAGCCTTGCTTTTCATCTGTTTCATTACTTCTGACTACGTCGTAATCGTAAAGGTAGTTTCCTTGTTCGTCAAACGGAGCAAAGTAAGGGTTGGCGATACGTGAATAATATATAGGGTTAATAAGTCCGTAAGTATCAGTCATAAATGTGTTATTCTTGCGTCTGTTGGCAAAAATAGACATTCCAATTTTTAATATTTTGTTGATTTGGTAAGACGTTTTACTGGTCAGATTAAAACGGCTCATGCTTACACCTGGTACATTTCCGTTTTCTTTGACATAACCAAGTGAGTTGTAATAAGTAACCTTTTCGCTACCACCGGAAATGCTAAAGTTATATTCTTGCGTGAAAGCATCTCTGAATAATATATCATTCCAGTCTGTATTGATTGTTTTCAGTTTGTTTATAGCATTTTGGGCTTCAGGTGTCAGTCCGTTCCACCCCTGTTCTTTATAGATGTCTATTAAGTTATATTGTTTCATGATAGCAGCAACTTTTCCTTTTTCAGGAAATACCGGTATCGGATCTGTTAATCCCCATAATATGTCAAACCGTGCTTCTTTTAATAATTGAAGTTCCAAATCGACTTTCTCTTCCGAGTTTAGTAAGTTGAGCCGTGAAGTATTGAGATTTGGAGTATAAGTCAATTTAGTATTGAAGTTAATAACAGGTTTTCCGGTTTTTCCTCTTTTGGTTGTTACCACAATTACACCATTTGCAGCACGTGCGCCATAAATGGCAGTAGCAGCTGCATCTTTTAATATCGTAATGCTTTCAATGTCGTTTGGGCTCAAACCTGCGATAGAAGATTGTGACATATTTACAATGTCATTATCGTTATCTTTGTTAATCTCTGGAATATCTGTCCCCTCCAAAGGTATTCCATCCAATACCCATAATGGGTCTTGTGTTCCATTCAATGAAGCTGTACCACGAATACGAATACGTGCAGGAGCTCCTGGTGCACCGGAAGTTGTCGTAACGGCTACACCCGCCACTTGTCCGGCTAATGCCTGGTCGATGCTTTTTGCTGCGCCTACCATTCCGTCTGTAACGTCTACTTTAGCGATAGCGGCAGTCAGTTTACGACGTTCCAGTTCTTGATAACCAGTTACTACTACGTCTCCTAATGTGTGTGATGAAGCTTGAAGTACAATACGATAAGTATCTTTTCCTGTTTGTAATATGATGTTTTGTTCTTCAAAACCTATATAACTACAATGTAGTCTGGTCACCTTTTCCGGAATGGAAATGGAGAATTTACCATCCATATCAGTGATAGTACCTAGAGAAGTCTGTGATACTCCGGCTTTTTTCAAATCGTCTGCATTAACATATACAGAAGCACCGATTAGAGGTTCATTGTCTTCACCGGATATGACGACTCCGGTGATTGTGCGATTAGCAGCGTTGGCTGTAGCCAACGTGCTAACAAGAAAACATATAAGAACGTATAAATATTTTTTTCTCATCAATATAGATTGTTAAAGTGATTAATTTTGTTTTATTTGATTCCCAAAGCCGTATTAATACGTAGAATCATATCCTCATAATGATAGCGTGCAGCAGTATCAGAAGTGCCGAGACGACTCTGCAACAATTTCTTGATACGTAATAGCTCTCCGCGTTTCACCGAGATAGCATCAGAAATACGGTTGAGCTGACTACCATAGAAGTTAAGCACACGTGGAGCGCCCATTCGGTCTTCTTGGCGAAGTGCCCGTTGTTCGGCTGCATAACAGCTGCAGAAAGGAGTGGCATGGTCAAGCAGGAAATGCTCATTTGCAATCTTCTTGTTGATTTTTACAGCTTCGGGTTCTGCGGCTGCTGTAAGTAATGCATCGAGGAAGTTTTTCTGCAAAGAACGTTCCATTACGTTGGGGATGCCACCACGTTCGGTAATACCGAAAATGTTTTTATGAAGTCCGTCCATAAGCTCCACTACTGTGAAGGCTTTTTTTCCGTTGACAGACTCATTCTCTATCATACGCATCAAACGGGTGTTGCCTAGTAAATCCCAAAGGATATAGGCTTGGGCGTTCTTTAAGATTTGCGTAGGAGCATTCTCCTGTTTTCCGATGGGAGTATTACGAAGTAGATAAGTATATTGTCCTACTTCCGTGTCAAACAGCCATTTAGGATATGTTAATACTTCATCCATCAGAAATTTTAGTGAAGCTTGTTGTTTCTCTTTCTCAACGAATGTATAAGTCTTGACGCCATCTCCAACAATTGTATTTTCAATGTAGATACCGCCAATATTGGCAAGGACATGATATAAATAGTTGTTCCATTGGTTGATTACTGCATAGTAGAGGCGTGATGCTTCTTCATAAGTTTGTCCTTTCTCGCCGGTAGTAGTCCATTGAAGAATTTGCGGAACAATACGTTTCAGATTCTCAATGCCAAGTAAAGAAGAACGAACCGGATCATCACCTAAATCTTCGTTCTGTGCACGTGGATCTACCGCATCACGTACATCCTGTGCTTCACTATATTTATAAAGACGATCAGTATGTTTGCTCAAAAAATCGAATAAAACATCCTTTTCTTCTTCCGGAGTCTTCTTTCCGTACCAACGATAACCATATTCGATAGCAAACATGTCATAAGGACCGATATGCGGAGAAAGAACTTTCACGCCATCTCCTGGTTGTGCGATATAATTGAATCGTGCATAATCCATGATAGATGAAGCGGTAGAATTCATTCTGGAAGTGAATGCTTCGGAACGTAATGAATCCGTCGGGAAAGCCCATGATCCCATCATATTGTGACGGAGTCCCAATGAGTGGCCTACCTCATGGCAAGCAACGAACCGGATGGCATCTCCCATTAAAGCATCGGGTAATTGCACATTGCGTGCTTCCGGACACACAGTTCCAGTTTGCACAGTGATCCATTCGCGTACCATAGAAAGCACATTGTGCCACCACATAATATCAGCTTCCAGAATTTCTCCGGAACGTGGATCTAACAGAGAAGGTCCCATTGCATTTTTCTTTTCTGAAGCTGCATAAGTCAGTACGGAGTAGTTGACATCGTCCATATCTACATGCATACTGTCCGTGATTTCCTTGGCGATAATCGCATTCTTGAAACCAGCCTTTTCAAAAGCAATCTGCCAGTCCTCAATACCTTTCTTAATGTACGTACGCCATTGGTAAGGCGTTGAATTATCAATGTAGAATACGATTGGTTTGGCAGGTTCCACAAGCTGACCTTTCAGATAAGCCTCCCGGTCTTCCGGTTTAGGCTCCATACGCCAGCGAGTGATATACTGTGTTTTATCCGTACGTTGTTGTGCATCACTGAAACTTAATAACGGATTAGTGAAATAACCGACCTTCTGATTGTCGAATCGCCCCATCATCGGCTTTTCGGGTAACAAGAGAATAGAAGAGCTAACTTCCACCGTCACATAAACTGTGGTGGTTCCTTCTGTAACTCTGGTGGTCAACTCGGAAGTTGCCACGACATTGTTTGAAAAGGATTTGATGGATAAAATACGTGATAAGTTCTTGATAGCCGAAGTACCCAGATTGATATTAGTAAATACATTATTAATACTGGTTTCAGTACCGTCATAAATATCATTCACCTTGATTACTAATGCAGTAGAATCTGCATTAATCGCTTCGATTTTGAATGCGGCAATCAACGGAGAGATAAAATTATCCTTTACCGAACGGAAGATAGCATCCGTTTGGGGGGCCAGAGGTAATGGGCGTTGTTGTCGTAGCATTAGTTTGCCCGTAGCTTTATCCCATTCCATGCAAACCATCTGATTCTCGTAGTTTACTCCACGGTTTACACCTGCATCATTAAGTTCGGCAGGAACTCGCTGCAGTTTGTTGACAACTAATAAATCACGTCCCAAAAGTGAGGTAGGAATTTCAAAATAATAGTCATTCTTCTTTTGGTGTACAGCAAACATTCCTTTTGTAGTTTTACTGTCTTCCACTAATTTTTCGTAGTCGCTTTTACTCTTCTCTTCTTTCTCTTCTGGTTTCTTCTTTTTCTTTTTAAACCAACTCAGATTTTCTGTAGCGGGGGTAGTTGCAAATGCCGAGAGCGCTTCTCCACTCAGCAATATACATGCAATGACCGCTGCCATTACTTTTACATACATTCTCATTGAGTCTCTAACTTTTAATTATAATTAAAAAACAGCCACAAAAGTACTAATATTAATAACATAATGACTACTGATTTGCAATGAATATAACATTAAAAAGAAATATTAACTAGAATCTAAGGCCATCATTCCTCCCAGATATTTCATAGTTTAGTGGGAATAGTGTACATTTGCGGGAGTAAAAAAGTGAATGGAATGATGAGACGATATATCGCTGCTTTGATGCTGGCTTGCTGCATTGGAGGATATGGACAAGAGAAGAAGCAAGCAACCTTTGTGCCTCCTTTTGACTTTCCTCTTACATTGAGTGGAAACTTTGGTGAAATCCGATCCAATCACTTTCATGGCGGGCTGGATTTTAAAACAGGCGGAGTAATCGGTAAACCCGTTCGTGCTCTCGCTGATGGTTATATTTCACGTATTCGCGTCACGAATGGCTCGGGATATGTACTTGATGTCTGCTACCATAATGGCTATTCAACTATCAACCGCCATTTGAGTGATTTTGTTTCTCCCATTGCCGAAAGGGTGGAGAAGCTCCAATATGAAGAAGAGAGCTGGGAAGTGGAGATTGTTCCCGAACCGGGAGAATATCCGGTAAAGGGAGGTCAGCAGATTGCATGGAGCGGAAACACCGGATATTCGTTCGGTCCGCATCTTCATCTGGATGTGTTTGAAACGGAATCGGGAGATTATATTGACCCTATGCCTTTTTTTCAATCGAAAATAAAAGATACGCGTGCTCCGAAAGCGGATGGCATCATGTTTTTTCCGCAACCGGGCAAAGGAGTTGTGGATGGAAAGCAGGAGAATAAAACGATTCTTCCCAATAGCGAACGTCCCGTGGAAGCATGGGGAGTGATAGGTATGGGTATCAAGGCATACGATTATATGGATGGCGTAAGTAACCATTATGGAGTTTATTCTGTTGTGCTCGCGGTAGATGGGAATGAAATATTTCGTAGCACAGTAGATCGTTTCTCACAGGAAGAAAACCGGATGATTAACTCTTGGACGTATGGACAATATATGAAATCTTTTATTGATCCGGGGAATACGTTGCGTCTGCTGAAAGCGTCGAATGATAATCGTGGTTTGGTGACGATTGACGAGGAACGGGATTATCAGTTCTTATATACGTTGAAAGATGCTTTCGGAAACACTTCCAACTATCGTTTTACCGTACGGGGCCGGAAGCAGCCGGTTGAACCGTTGAATCATCGGGAGAAATATTATTTCACCTGGAATAAGACTAATTATTTGCAAGAACCGGGATTGAGCCTGGTTATTCCGAAAGGAATGTTGTATGACGATGTCCCCCTCAATTATCAGATGAAGGCGGATAGTGGTGCCGTTGCTTTTACTTATCAACTGAATGATAAGACGGTTCCATTGCATGCAGCTTGTGAACTTCGTATCGGGTTGCGTAGAAAGCCGGTTGCCGATACGACCAAATATTATGTAGCCCGTATCACTCCGAAGGGAGGAAAGTACAGCGTAGGCGGAAAGTATGAAGATGGATACATGAAAGCCGCTATCAGGGAGCTGGGAACTTATACTGTTGCCATCGACACCATTCCGCCGGAGATTATTCCTGTCAATAAGAACCAGTGGGGAAGAAACGGAAAGATTGTCTATCGGTTGAAAGATCAGGGGGCGGGAATTGCTTCCTATCGTGGAACGATTGATGGTAAGTATGCACTTTTCGGACGCCCCAATATTGTGAAATCGTACTGGGAATGCGTACTTGATCCGAAACACGTGAAGAAGGGCGGAAAGCATACTGTCGAGTTTACAGTGACCGATGGGTGTGGGAATGAAACGATAGCTCGTGAAAGCTTTGTTTGGTAAATTACTAAAAGTGAATCATATATTTATGAAAAGAAGAATTATTCTTTGTGCTGCCATGTTTATGGCAGCTATGGCGAACACTTTCGCTTGCACTAACCTGATTGTCGGAAAGAATGCGTCTGCCGATGGCTCGACGATCGTTTCCTATTCTGCTGACTCGTATGGCCTGTTCGGAGAACTCTATCATTATCCGGCTGCTACCTACCCGAAGGGAACGATGTTGAAAGTGTATGAATGGGATACCGGCAAGTATCTGGGAGAAATAGAGCAGGCACGTCAGACTTACAATGTAGTCGGTAATATGAATGAATATCAGGTTACGATTGGTGAGACGACTTTCGGCGGACGTCCGGAACTGGCGGATTCCACAGGGATTATTGATTACGGAAGTCTGATTTATATTGGTTTGCAACGTTCGCGCACTGCCCGTGAAGCAATTAAAATCATGACCGATTTAGTGCAGCAATACGGTTATTATAGCGAAGGAGAGTCCTTTACTATTGCCGATCCGAACGAAATATGGATCATGGAAATGATTGGTAAAGGTCCCGGAATTCGTGGAGCTGTTTGGGTAGCTGTACGTGTACCCGATGATTGTATCTCGGCTCATGCCAATCAGTCACGTATCCACCAGTTTGATATGAATGACAAGGAGAACTGTATGTACTCTCCGGATGTCGTTTCTTTCGCTCGTGAGAAGGGATATTTTAATGGAGTAAATAAAGATTTTAGCTTTTCGTTAGCTTATGCGCCTCTTGATTTTGGTGCCCGTCGTTTCTGTGAGGCACGTGTGTGGAGCTATTTTAATAAGTTCACAGATAATGGAAAAGAGTATCTTCCTTATATTGAGGGAAAGACTGATACTCCAATGCCTCTTTTCGTGAAACCGAAACATAAACTGTCTGTACAGGATGTAAAAGATATGATGCGCGACCACTATGAAGGTACGCCTCTTGATATTTCCAATGATTTTGGAGCAGGTCCTTATAAGACACCTTATCGCCTTTCTCCTTTGAACTTTAAAGTAGACGATAAGGAATATTTCAACGAACGTCCCATTTCCACTCAACAAAGCGGATTTGTATTTGTTGCACAAATGCGTGCTCATAAGCCGGACCCGATAGGTGGTGTACTTTGGTTTGGTGTGGATGATGCCAACATGACGGTATTTACTCCGGTCTATTGCTGCGCAACGAAAGTTCCGGTATGCTATACCCGTGTAGATGGAGCCGATTATATAACATTCTCTTGGAATTCAGCTTTCTGGATTTTCAACTGGGTATCTAATATGGTCTATCCGCGTTATGATTTGATGATCGGTGATGTACGGGAAGCGCAGAAAGAAATGGAAACGACTTTCAACAATGCACAGGAAGGCATTGAAGAGATGGCTGCCAAACTGTTGGCTAAAGATAAGAACGCAGCAGTTGATTTTCTGACAAATTATACAAATATGACTGCACAGAGCACTTTCGATACTTGGAAACAATTAGGTACATTCTTGATTGTGAAGTATAATGATGGAGTAGTGAAGCGTGTTAAAGATGGTAAGTTTGAACGTAATTCTATCGGACAACCTGCCGGTGTGATCCGTCCCGGATATCCGAAAGAATTCTTGCAGGAATATGTCAAACAGACTGGCGACAGATATTTGGTAAAATAAGAATTGAAAATGAAAGATTAAAAATGAAAGATTAAAATGGGCTGACAAGTTGTTGCTGTGGGATGGCTATTTGCTTTTAATCTCCGGTTTTTAATTTTTAATTTCTAATTTTTAATTGAATACCTAGGATTTATAAACTTATTATTTTACATTTGTGTGCTCGAGAAATTGATAATAAATAATTCATTAACCAATAAATAATAATCGAAATGGAAAATCAGGAACTTATTAAACAGGTCACTGAAAAAGCCGAAAAATGGCTAACCCCGGCTTATGATGCTGAAACCCAGGCTGAAGTGAAACGAATGTTGGAAAACGATGATAAAACCGAACTTATTGAAGCTTTCTACAAAGACCTTGAATTTGGTACTGGTGGTTTGCGTGGTATCATGGGAGTAGGTAGCAATCGTATGAATATCTATACGGTAGGTGCTGCCACTCAAGGGCTTTCCAACTATCTGAAGAAGAACTTCAAAGACCTGCCACAAATTTCTGTAGTAGTCGGTCATGACTGCCGTAACAACAGCCGTTTGTTTGCAGAGACATCTGCTAATATTTTCTCTGCCAATGGCATTAAAGTATATCTGTTTGACGATATGCGTCCGACTCCGGAAATGTCTTTTGCTATCCGTCACCTCGGTTGCCAGAGCGGTATCATTCTGACTGCTTCTCACAATCCGAAGGAATACAACGGTTACAAGGCATATTGGGACGATGGTGCACAGGTATTGGCTCCACACGATAAAGGCATCATCGACGAAGTAAATGCCATTGCTTCTGCTGCTGACATTAAATTCCAGGGAAATCCTGATTTGATTCAGATTATCGGCGAAGACATTGATAAAATTTATCTGGACATGGTGAAAACCGTTTCTATTGATCCGGCAGCTATCGCCCGTCACAAAGATATGAAGATTGTCTATACTCCGATTCACGGTACAGGTATGATGTTGATTCCGCGTGCATTGAAGATGTGGGGATTCGAAAACGTATTCACTGTTCCCGAACAAATGGTTAAGGACGGTAACTTCCCGACTGTCGTATCTCCGAATCCTGAAAATGCGGAAGCTCTTTCTATGGCTGTAAACCTTGCTAAAGAAATTGATGCTGAACTCGTAATGGCTTCCGATCCGGATGCTGACCGTGTGGGTATCGCTTGTAAGGATGACAAGGGTGAATGGGTACTGATTAACGGTAACCAGACCTGTATGATGTACCTTTATTATATTCTGACTCAATACAAACAACTGGGTAAGATTAAAGGTAATGAGTTCTGTGTGAAGACAATCGTTACTACCGAACTTATCAAGAAAATCGCAGATAAGAATAATATCGAAATGCTTGACTGCTATACTGGATTTAAATGGATTGCCCGTGAAATCCGTCTGCGTGAAGGTAAACAGAAATATATCGGTGGTGGTGAAGAAAGCTATGGATTCCTTGCCGAAGATTTTGTTCGTGATAAAGATGCTGTATCTGCTTGCTGTCTGATTGCTGAAGTTGCCGCATGGGCAAAAGATAATGGCAAATCTTTGTATCAGTTGTTGCTTGATATCTACGTAGAATATGGATTCTCTAAAGAGTTTACCGTAAACGTAGTGAAACCGGGTAAGAGTGGTGCTGAAGAAATCAAAGCAATGATGGAAAACTTCCGTGCTAATCCTCCGAAAGAATTGGGTGGCTCTAAGGTGATCTTAAGCAAAGATTATAAGACACTGAAACAGACTGACGGTAAAGGTAACGTAACTGCCATCAATATGCCGGAACCATCTAACGTTCTTCAATATTTCACAGAAGACGGTAGCAAAGTTTCTGTTCGTCCTTCAGGTACAGAACCGAAGATTAAGTTCTATATGGAAGTTCAGGGTGAAATGGGATGCCGCAACTGTTATGCTTCTGCCGAATCTGCCGCCATGGAAAAGATTGAAGCAGTGAAAAAATCATTGGGTATCTGATTTTGTCTCTTCTGAAATTTCAGATATAGATCATAAAAAGATAAATAATAAAATAGCGCCTCTATAATCTTTTGAAGATTGTGGAGGCGCTTCTTTTTTCTCTGTACATGGCCCTGATTCTGCCTATTTTCGGGTATTTTTCCTCACTTGGTACAGTTCTTTCATTTCCTTTGCATTCTTTAAGTCCACTTGCAAATCCTTCTTGCGAGAATCTTGTTGTATTGGCATCATCTCAATTTCAACAGGCAGGCTGCGGATATACACATGTGTTGTTGATGCTTTAGAGTGATACGTTCAGTTTCATATTCGTAAGTTGTTCGTTTGTAGTTGTGCATATTTCGTAGCCTGCTTTTCTTCCTGTCATTTCTTGGTTCCGATCCAAGTCCATTTATGCCATATTGTCTCCAATGGTCCTTGTTTATGGTTAGATAGCCACCATTTGCAGAACTTAACCTGTAACAGAAAAAGAACGATACCTATAATCAAGCTAAGAGTATATCCACAGTAAGGAGCAAGATAAAGCCCGAATGGGAAATAGATAATAGCTCCTAAAATAGATTGGGAAATATAGTTGGTCAAACTCATTTTTCCGTAGAATCGTAGGTTGGATACGGCTTTCTTGAATTTATCCTTCTGATAAAGCAACATGAAAGAAGAAACAAGTACAATCGTGAATGCAAACTTCTGCCACATATCAAAAGCAGTGCCTACTGTTTGCTGAATCAGACTGCTGTCACTTTGCATGATCTGTTCTTTTAAAGAATATAGTGGCGCAAAGCTGATAGCTGTGATAATGAGCGCTTTCGTCCAAAATCTCAGATGAGATTTGGTGGCTACAAACAATTCTTTGCGTCCGATATACAAGCCAAACAGGAATAGTCCGGCAGTTTGCAAAAAGCGTCCCGCACCGATAGCCCAGAACAGACTTGCTTTCTGTCCCAGAGTGATATTGCCTATCAGAAAATCCCAGAAGTTTCCGGCTTTAGTGTAATCTGCTACTTCAGCATACATGGCTCCGACATTCAAATCGGGCAGGGTATAGGCAGGATTGCAAAGACTCATTATGTAATGGAACCATTCAATCGGTTGCAGTGAAAATAAGATGGCGGTGATTAGGATAGCTTTGTCGCTCCATTTACGTACGATAAACAGTACGAGACTGACTACAACGAACAACAACAGGACATCTCCTGCGGGAAAGAAAGCGGCATTAAGAGTGGCAAATCCTGCAAGTAATACCATTCTCCATAAAAAACGGTAACCGAAGTCTTTTCCTTTTAATTGCTGGTTGTGCGACTGGATAAAGAAAGTGAATCCAAAAAGCAGAGCGAATATGGCATAAGATTTTCCGGCAAGCAGCGAGAAGGTTGCATTCAATACTCCCGCATCCAAAATGGTGAGCCATTCGGGAGAGCTTTCCGGATAAACAGGGAAAATGAAATGTTCCAAGTTATGTACTAAGAGGATCGCCATTACAGCAAATCCTCTAAGAGCATCTACTACTTCAATTCGGGGTGTTTTTGTTGATAATTCCATGGGACTGATTTATGATTGTTTTTAGTAAGTATTCATTTTATCCACCTGTTAGCGGGTTTCGAGAATATACTGCCGGATGTCTTTGATAATATTTTCCATGTCCGATTATTTGTTAGGATGCTCTATCCACCAATCAATCATTTTTCGGGCAAGACTAAGTTTTCTGGGTAGTTCGGGTAAATTATCTCTTGTATAAAAGTCTCCCGAACTCAACTCCTCATCTTGGAGCTTGATTTCCCCTCCGGCATAATCAGCAATGAAGCCGACCATTAGTCCGCTAGGATAAGGCCAGGGCTGGTTACCAAAATAAGTGATATTCTTTACGTCCAGTCCGGTTTCTTCTTTCACTTCACGTGCTACACATTCTTCTAATGTTTCTCCGGTTTCCAGAAACCCGGCAACGAGACTGTTGAATGTTCCTTTAAAATTGCGGGCATGCACTAAGAGCAGTGAATCTTTTTTTCTCACTAATACAAGAATCGCTGTGGATATGGAAGGATATACCTCCCGACCGCATTTCGGACAACGTTTCATGATAGACTCTTTCTGTTCCATCGGCGTACCACAGGCAGAACAGAAACGGCTGTTTCTATCCCAATGAAGAATCTCATGTGCTTTTCCTGCAGTCTGGTAATGAGATAAAGGAAGAGATTCATAAGAGGCACGAAGTCCTATCATTGCCCATTGCTCCGATTCTTCAATGGGAGAGGAGAGGGAGAAAGCTTTGCAGTTTCTCCCTTCCAGTGTTGTGATATTGTGTACTGTTGTTTTTTCTTTAATAATGATAGGAGAACTTTCTCCACATGGGACGGCATACTTACCATCCCCTTTTTTCTCAAGAAGCAGTTGATCTTTATAAAAGATAAACCACCATGATTGTACTGTCTGCTCCATTTTATTCCAATTCTTTTCTTCGCGCTGCGAAGTTATAAAAAACTAGGTTGATATTTAGACTTACCGGATAAAATATCAATAGGCTAGCTTAATAAAATACGTTGCTCGATACCGATTTCCTGAATAAAATAATCGTCGTGTGAGATTGCAATTACAGTACCGGTATAGTTCTTGATGGTAGCAGTGATGATTTCAATGCTCTGTATATCCAGATTGTTGGTCGGTTCATCCAGAATAAACATATCGGGAGTATTATTGCTAATCATCAGGCAGCAGAAAGCAAGGCGCATTTTCTCACCACCGCTAAGTTTCCGACAGGATTTATCCCATTCGGAAGCGGGGAATAAATAACGGTTTAGAATAATCTTTATTTCATGCTCCGGCAGGTTCCGGTTATTGAAAGCGTAAGCCTGTTCTAGGATACTGTTCCGGTCGTCGATGATAGAATATTCCTGATTCAGATAGACATAGGTGAATTCCATTCGTGTCAGGTTTCCTTCTTGTGGCTGAAGCTGTCCGGTGATTAGCTTCAAAAGAGTTGTTTTCCCACTGCCGTTGGCCCCTTCTATACGGAGGCGGTCCCCACTCTTTAGTTGGAAGCTGATGGGTGTTTGCCAAAGTTGCTGTTTGAAGTCGCTATTATCCTGGATATCATTACTGTCTGGACTGGAATGATTACCGGTATCAGCAAGATTTGCTTCATTATTCATCTGAATATGACTGTTGATTGAGTTGGGATGATAACCGAAGTTAATCTCTTTTGCTGTCACCAATATCTTTCCGGTGTGGAGCGAGGAACTATTAAAATCGGTTTTTAGTGTAGCGGTCGGGGAGAGTGAACTTCGAAGTTGGTTACGTTCGCTTGTTAACTTCTCGGCTTTCTCCTGATGGGTGCTGTTAAGTTTACTGGTACTCTTTTCCGATTTTCCTTGAAGCGCGTTGAGCACAATGCGTGGAACTCCCTTTTTAATATTATTCTTTTCGCCGCGTACATTCTGTTTGTCCCTGCGTTCGGCCGTTTCGCGAGCCACTTTACGGGCAATACGTAGTGCCTTTTCTTTTTCTTCAATACGTTGTTGCAATGCTTCCTGCATCAGCGTTTTTTGTTCTTTGTAGAATTCGTAATTTCCGCCATAATAATTGATTTGATGCTTCTCCAGTTCGCAAATCTCGGGGAGAAGATTGAGCAGGGTACGGTCATGACTTACCACCAACAGGGTGGAACGATATTTCTCTACCCAGTCATATAAACGTTGTCTGCCGGAAGAATCGAGATGATTGGTCGGTTCATCCATAAGTACGACAGATGGGTGATGAATGTCCATCCCTGCCAGAAATACACGGGTCTTTTCACCGCCGCTAAGCAAATTCATCGGGTAGGATAGAGTAAACTGTCCTAGCCCCCATAAATCGAGAGCGGCAATGGAACGTTCTTCAATATTCCAGTCATCATCCAGGATGACGAAATTTTCGTTTGAGGCATCTTCTGACAGGATAGCATGTAAGGCTTGTTGCTTACGTTCTATCTGGAGTGCTTGAGCGATAGTCAATGAATCATATTGCCCGAAATGTTGCGGGATATAATATAGGTCGTCCGGACGGACAATGACACCGGAAGAGGGTGAAAGTTGTCCGGCAATAATTTGCAGCAAAGTAGATTTACCGCACCCATTGTTACCGACTAATCCCAGTTTCTGCCCCTTACTGATGGCGAAATTGAGATCACTGAATAATACTTCTTTATCCGGATGGATATAGCTGATTTGCTGAATACTTATAGACATAATGATCTATTGGGTTTGAGGTTGAAAATAGAGTGAGGGAAAATCACAGGATAGGGGGGGAACGACAAACACAATACTGGCTAAACAACACGGATTTCGTGATGCTTAACGAAATAGAAAAAGCATATAAGAAAAGTGATGTTTACTTAGAAGTGTTGTCTTACTTACTAATTCTCATTGCGGTAGGTATATAGTTTAACTTGGTTGCAAAGATAACACTTTCTGTTAGATTTCACTCTATGAAGGTTGAAAAAGAATAAAATTCATTTATTTAGAGGCTCTGTTTTTCTCATCCAGAGCCCCTGATTACTCCAAATACAGCCTCTGTTTATCCTATTTAGAAGCTGTGTTTTTTTATGATAGTTTATAACTACGGAATGAGCAACAACTCATAATCCACTACTCCCAGCCAGCGATTAAATTTCCGCCCAACTTGCTCATATCCGGCTACTTGCTTAAAACCCAGTTTCGCATGTAAAGCGTAACTGGTTTCATTCCCTTCCGTTATGCAAGCAATCAGCGCATGATAACCACTCTCTCGACACTCCTCTATGAGTCTTTGCATGAGTAGTCGCCCGATACCTTTTCCAATATGTTTTGTAGATAAGTAGACTGTTGTTTCTAATGTATATCGATATGCGGCTCTTTCTTTCCACAGATGCGCATAACAGTAACCTACCACTTCATTATCTATCTCATAAACAAAATAAGGGAAGTTAGCAGAAATCTGTGTTATGCGCTCACGCATATCTTCAACAGCAACAGGTTCGGTTTCGAATGTGGCCGTACTATTTATAACGTACTCGTTATAGATTGCTGTAATTGCTTTTGCATCTTCTAAATCTACTTTCCTTATCATAATTTCGTATAGCTAGTGGAATCCTCCTTTTTATTAGGGAGTTTTCCTGTATTCAATCAATTATGGAACGAAGTACGTTATTTTTTCTGTTTTTTGCAAGCAAACAGCCTATTTATCTTATACGTCAAACAATTGGTTTAATCCCTCACTCATGCTGGGATGCGTGAAGATAAAATCGCGTAAGAATGTAGACGTTTGCCCCGTTTTCATAGCCATAGCTACGATATTGATGATTTCTGAAGCATCGGCACAAAATAATGTACAGCCCATAATCTTCCCGTTATGATTATTGATGATGGCTTTTAGCATACCATCTGTCTGTCGCAATGTACGGGCACGGACAACGGAAGATGCCGGCAACCGGGAAACCTTAAATGAATATCCCCTTTTCAGAGCTTCTTCTTCACTGATTCCGATATGTGCCAATGGCGGATCAATAAACACTGCATATTGAACAGGATCACGATCTCCGATATCACGTTTTTTGTCACCGAAGAGCTGATCGCGGATAATCCGGAAATCATCCAGAGAGAGATAGGTGAATTGTGCTCCGCCTTTTACATCTCCCATTGCCCATACATGGGGAACAGTGGTACGTAACTGATCGTTTACTATGATAGCTCCGTGCGCATCGACTCCTACGCCTGCTGCTGACAGGTTTAATCCCTCAATCATCGGTTTACGTCCCGTTGCGATGAGAATGGCATCTCCATCCACATAATAAGGAGTGCCGTCGGATACGTCCGAGTAAGTCAGTGTTACTCCATCATTGGTGTCATGGATAGACTGTGCACGCGCGTTCAAATGGATTTCAATACCTTTCTTATCCATTACTTCTTTGACGCTGTTTGCAATATCCCGATCTTCGCGAGGCATAAATTTGTTTCCTCCTTCGAGTATCGTCACTTTACTGCCGAAACCGGCATACATAGAAGCGAACTCCAGTCCGATATATCCTCCACCTATGATAATCAGGTGATGAGGAAGTACACTTAAGTCCAAAAGCGCACTACTGGTATATACGTGCTGACTTTGCTGAATACCATCTATTGCAGGGATAATGGGAGTAGACCCCGTGTTGATAAATATCTCTTTTCCTTTCAGTTCGATTTCTCCTTCGGGAAGTTCCACTTTTATGGTATCGGCGGATATGAAAGACCCCGTTCCGGTATAGATAGTCACATTAGGACGTTTGCTTAGTCTTTCGTAATTATCATTCCTAAGAAAGGAAGTGAGGCGGTTCTTTCGGCCGATGGCTTGTTTGTACATATTCGCCTGCTTCGGAAAATCATCGTGGTAAAGCAAAGCGGAAACCTCGGCTTCATGCACCAGCGTCTTTGTTGGGATACAGGCTACATTCGGACAGCTTCCTCCATACATCATGTTGGAACGTTCTACGATGGCCACTTGCCATCCGCGGTTGGAAAGTTCGGCAGCCAGGGTTTTCCCTGCCTTGCCGAATCCTATAATAATTGCATCATATTGTTTCATAACTTCTTGTATTAACGATTTGTATGAGACTATATAACAGTCTGAAAATACGATTTGTTCCGCAATGGCAAGAAGTCAGAATCCTCTTTAGTGGTTGTCTTAGTCTTTTTTAAGTGTTTTGAGTACGCGTTGTGACGAGTCGGATAATAACACTACGGCACTGGCCAGGATCACAATGTCTTTAATCACCAACCGCCCTGCACCGGATAGTAATGGGAAACCGAATTCTCCGCTTCCCAAGTCGGGAACCCAGACTTCCGGGGTGGTGACAAGAAAAGAAAGTGTGCCGAGCGTCATGATAATGGCGAGGGTGTCGCCTGCCAATCCCACTTTTGGGAAAAAGATTCCCAGGAATACCAGTATGCCGATCCCCATAATAAGAGCTCCCAGTCCGTAAGAGAAAGTATAAGTGCGGTTTGCTTCGTGCCATGCACGATTTTCCGGGACAAAAGCACCTTCCGCATTTTTATGTTCTTTGTATTCGGGTGCACCTTTAGCATAGAAGAAACTCATAAAAGGACTGTTGGCAACAAACGGAACAATCCCGTCGGCTTCATAATGGAAATACTTCAATCCGCCTATCCATACAAATACTACCAGGATGGCAACGCGGATAAATTTCATACCAAAACTTTTCAGACTTGAAGTGAAGGTCAGTAAAGCGATCAATTTCTCTTTCATTTTGTTGGGGTTTTAATGGGTTTATCTTATGTTGCAAAGGTCGTCCATTTCCACTACCCCCAAAATAGCAATACTTCCGTATGCCTTGTCAATTTTTCCCTTCCTGTGTGTTTCTGAATTGCACGGCGCTCTGTCCGGTCATATTTTTGAAGAAACGGCTGAAAGAAGCCTGGTCTTCAAATCCCAGAATATCGGCAATCTCTTTGGCGCTTTTGTTGCTGTAAAGCAGGAGACGTTTAGCTTCCGCTTCCACCCGTTCGTGGATAACCCGAAGCGGCGAAGGCAGTTTGCAGGTAGAAAAGATGTTCGATAGTGTCTTGGGAGATTTATGCAACATATCGGCATAGTCCTGCACCTGTTTCTTCGTCCGGTAATGCTCGTCGACCAAGTTATAGTATTGGCGGACAATCTCAAAACCGGATTCTTTTTCACGGGTGATATTCATGCGGTGACGTGCAATTCGGGTACATTGGATAATGAAACGTTTTAGCAGGATGCGTAGCATCTCCTCCTGCAGGCTGTCGGAAACGGTAAACTCGTTTTCCAGTGCTTCGGTAATGGTGTCGAGTTCTTTACGTTCTTTTTCATTCAGGGTAAAACGGATCAGGTGAGAAGAACCGTTGAACAGGAAACCGCTGCACGACACTTCATGGTCATTGCCATAAATGCAATAGAAGTTACTGTTGAACAGCAAAGTCAGGTATTCGCCGTCAATCGATTTAAATTCGAGGTGTTGCAGATGAGTGAGTGAAATCACTTCATCTTTGGTAAGCATCATTTCCTGATGGTCGATTTCTACTGTGATGCTTCCGCTGCGTACCCATATAAATTTATAAAGCCCCTTTTCTTTTTGCAGTGCTTTTTCTGTCAGATAAGAGTCTGTAAGTGCGAGTGTTCCTTTTAGTTTCGTGTGATATTGTTGTAACATAATTAATCCTCCATTGCTGATGCGTCAAATGATAATGGCAGTAGGTCGCCTATACTTTTTACTTCGTAGATACATTCTTTGCCATATAATAGGATACGGATGGGTTGTTTGTAACGCTTTTCCGTTTCCAGAATCACTTGCCGGCAAGCGCCGCAGGGAGGAATCGGTTGGTCGATGAAATCTTTTCCCGTTCGTGCCGCGATGGCAAGAGTGACAACCGGCTGGTCGGGATATTGGGAATTGGCATAGAATAAGGTAGTGCGTTCCGCACAAAGTCCTGACGGGTAGGCGGCATTCTCCTGATTGGTTCCTGTCACAACAGCTCCGTTGCCCAATAACGCAGCGGCACCTACGGAGAAATGGGAATACGGAGAATAACTACGAGCTGTTGCCTCCATGGCAGTCTGCATAAGTGCCCGATCGGCCTCATTCAACTCATCATATTGATATACTTTAATAATAGCGGTAATTGTGAGGTCTCTCATATACGTTAGGGTATTGGTTTCTACAATTAATGTTACAAAGTTAGGAAAGAGATTGATAATCCCAATTATTTTTCGGATTTTTGTGCCATCTAATCCACATCTGAACTAAAATGGAGAATAAACTGTATAGACTTATCTTTTTAAACATTGTTTTCTTCTTTGCCGTAGGAGTGCAGGCACAGAAACGAAATGCCCGTTACATCGAATATATAAATAAGTATAGTGATTTGGCTGTTGAACAGATGAAGCTTCATAAAATTCCGGCCAGTATCACACTGGCGCAAGGATTGCTGGAAAGTGGTGCCGGATACAGTCAGTTGGCACGAAAGAGTAATAATCACTTTGGTATTAAGTGTGGTGGCAGTTGGCGGGGGCGTAGTGTTCGCCACGACGACGATGCGCGTAATGAATGTTTCCGTGCCTATAAACATCCTCGTGATTCTTACGAAGACCATTCCGACTTCCTTAGAAGAGGGGCCCGTTACGCTTTTCTTTTCAAACTGGATATCACCGACTATAAAGGGTGGGCTCGTGGACTGAAAAAGGCGGGATACGCCACCGATCCTTCTTATGCTAATCGCCTGATTACGATTATCGAAGATTATGATTTGTATAAATACGATCGTAAGGGTGTATATTCAGAACGGAAACTGAAAAAGAATCCTTGGTTGATGAACCCGCATCAGGTGTATATTGCGAATGATATAGCCTATGTTGTAGCCCGCAACGGTGATACTTTTAAAGACTTGGGTGACGAATTTGACATTAGTTGGAAGAAACTTGTGAAATATAATGACTTGCAGCGTGATTATACGTTAGTAGAGGGAGATATTATCTACCTGAAGAGCAAGAAGAAAAAGGCTTCCAAACCTTATACCGTATATATTGTAAAAGATGGAGATTCCATGCATGGTATCTCTCAAAAATATGGTATTCGCCTCAAAAATCTGTATAAGATGAATCGTAAAGATGGCGAATATGTCCCTGAAATCGGAGATAGGTTGCGCCTGCGATAGAGACTCGTAGAACGTTTTTTTGTTTGGCACCGATGAACAGCCTTTCCGGCACCGGGGAGGACATGTTTCGGTACCGAGGAATGGGCGTATCGCCACCGATGAATGAATCCGGCTTCTTTCTTCATGAAAGTTTCGAATTTTGAAAACTTAATGACTCATTGATGTGTTATTATCTTGATAAAACATGATTATAATATGAGTCTTAACATTGCAAAAAGTAATAAGAAACGTGTCGTTATAGTAGGCGGTGGTTTCGGTGGCTTAAAATTAGCTAACAAGCTGAAAAAGTCAGGCTTTCAAGTCGTATTGATAGACAAGAACAACTATCATCAGTTTCCCCCTTTGATTTATCAGGTGGCTTCGGCCGGTATGGAACCTACTTCCATCTCTTTCCCCTTTCGTAAAATATTCCAGCGCCGGAAAGATTTCTATTTCCGTATGGCGGAAGTACGTGCCATTTTCCCGGAAAAGAATATGATACAGACTTCCATCGGAAAAGCAGAATATGATTATCTGGTGTTGGCTGCAGGAACTACAACCAACTTTTTCGGTAATAAACATATTGAAGAAGAAGCCATGCCGATGAAAAATGTTTCGGAAGCAATGGGATTGAGAAATGCTCTTCTTGCCAATCTGGAACGTGCCTTAACTTGCTCAACCAAACAGGAACAACAAGAGTTGATGAATATCGTCATTGTAGGAGGTGGAGCAACCGGAATAGAGGTAGCCGGAATACTTTCCGAAATGAAGAAATTTGTCCTGCCCAAAGATTATCCTGATATGCCGAGTAGCTTGATGCATATATATCTGATTGAGGCCGGGCCGCGACTGCTTGCTGGAATGTCGGAAGATTCTTCCGCTCATGCCGAACAGTTTCTCCGTGAAATGGGAGTAAATATCCTGTTGAATAAACGCGTTGTGGATTATCGTGACCATAAAGTAGTACTCGAAGATGGTACAGAGATTGCCACGCGTACTTTTATCTGGGTGAGTGGTGTCACCGGTGTGACTATCGGCAATCTGGATGCCTCTCTGATTGGGCGTGGAGGACGTATTAAGGTCGATTCATTTAACCGTGTAGAGAGGATGAATAATGTGTTTGCTATTGGCGACCAATGTATTCAGTTAGCTGATGAAAATTACCCGAACGGGCATCCTCAATTGGCGCAAGTGGCTATCCAGCAAGGAGAATTGCTGGCAAAGAATCTAGTACGTATGGAGAAAGGACGGGAGATGAAACCTTTCCATTACCGTAATTTGGGTTCGATGGCGACTGTAGGACGTAATCGTGCCGTGGCAGAGTTTAGTAAAGTAAAGATGCAGGGATGGTTTGCCTGGGTGATGTGGCTCGTTGTTCATCTGCGTTCTATCCTTGGAGTTCGTAATAAAGTGATTGTGCTCTTAAATTGGGTATGGAATTATTTCACTTACGATCAGTCTATGCGTATGATTGTCTATGCCCGTAAAGCAAAAGAGATTCGTGATCGTGAAAAGGTGGAGGAGACTACCCATTGGGGGAAAGAACTGATACAAGAGGAAAAGAACCCCTCTACTACGTCATCATCCAAATAGACAGGCTTCCTGTCGACAGGATGATAGATGCTATTCTGAACGGTAAATTCGTACAGGGTGTCCGATATCGGACACCCTTTGTTTTTTGTTATCTTCTATTTATCAACTATTTACGATTTTGGCACAGATTTGGTATATGAAGTACCGAATTGATACATCATAAAATAGTAAATGATCGGATATGGACAGAGAAATTCCTAAAGAGGTACGTCAAAAAGAACGTAATAAGAAGATTATTCGTTATTCATCCATTGGAGTGGCAAGTATTATTGCCATCAGTGTACTTATATCTGTATTAAGGGCAGGAGTGGAGGCAAAGGATCTTGTCTTTTCCACAGTCGATAAAGGGGTGATTGAGGTAAGTGTCAGTGCTTCCGGTAAGGTTGTCCCTGCTTTTGAAGAAATTATCAATTCTCCGATCAACAGTCGTATTATTGAAGTCTATAAAAAAGGGGGAGATAGCGTAGACGTAGGTACTCCGATTCTGAAACTGGACCTTCAGAGTACGGAAATTGAATATAAGAAGTTACTGGACGAGGAACAAATGCGCCAGTATAAGCTTGATCAGCTTCGTGTCAATAATCAGACGAAACTTTCCGATATGGCAATGCAGATTAAAGTGTCGGCAATGAAATTGAGTCGGATGAAAGTGGAGTTGAGAAATGAACACTATCTGGACAGCCTCGGTGCAGGAACAACAGATAAAGTACGCCAGGCTGAATTGAGCTATAATGTGGCTCAATTAGAGTACGAACAACTTCAGCAACAATATAAAAATGAGAAGGAAGTAGCTGCTGCCGAATTGAAAGTTCAGGAGCTTGATTTTAATATCTTTCGCAAGAGCCTTTCCGAAAAGAAACGTACGTTGGATGATGCACAAATCCGTTCCCCGCGTAAAGCTATTCTTACCTATATTAATAACCAAATTGGTGCACAGATTTCCGAAGGCGGACAGGTGGCTATCATTTCTGATTTGAGCCATTTTAAAGTGGAAGGCGAGATTGCGGATACGTACGGTGATCGTGTAGCAGCCGGAGGAAAAGCAATTGTTAAGATAGGGAGCGACAAACTGGAAGGGACAGTTAGCAGTGTTACACCACTATCCAAGAATGGTGTGATATCATTCACGGTTCAGTTGAAGGAAGATAATCACCGTCGTCTGCGTTCCGGATTGAAGACAGATGTATATGTGCTGAATGCTGTAAAGGAAGATGTGATGCGTGTTGCCAATGGCTCTTTCTATGTTGGACGTGGTGAATACGAACTGTTTGTCTGCAACTCTGACAATGAACTGGTCAAACGTAAAATACAATTGGGCGATTCAAACTTTGAATATGTAGAAGTTTTGAGTGGATTGCAACCGGGTGATAGGGTAGTGGTAAGCGATATGAGTGCTTATAAAAATAAGAGTAAGTTGAAATTAAGATAATTCGGAATCGGGATATGATAAAAGTCTATCTGAAACAAGCTTGGGAGTTATTGAAACAAAATAAGTTGTTCAGTACTCTTTATATTGTTGGCACAGGACTCTCCATTGCCATGACAATGGTGATAGCCATCGTTTTTTATGTGCGGCTGGCTTCGGTTTATCCGGAGAGTAACCGGAGTCGTACACTGGTCATCAAATCGGCAAAAATGACGAAGGCTGATAACAACAATTCTTCCAATATAAGTTATAAATTACTTAATGATTGGCTCTATCCTTTAAAAGATGCGGAAGCAGTGACAGGTATTTTGGATGATTATGCGGAAAATCCTTCTTATGTGCAATTGGGAGAAGAGAACGGGGAAGTGCAGGCTATAGTGAAATACACAGACGGAAATTTTTTCAAGGTGTTTCCATTTATCTTTTTAGAAGGAAAGCCCTTCACAGAAGCTGATCTTCATAGTGGCATCCGTAATGCTGTATTGACGGACAGTTATGCCCGTCAGATTTTCGGGACATCAGAAGGAGTCGTTGGTAAGACTATCTCATTAGATTTTGCTGATGTCAGGGTGGTAGGAGTTGTGAAAGGAGGCAGTTTTCTGACACCTGCTTCTTATGGACAGATTTATTTGCCTTACACTTGTGTGGATGGTTACGATAAAACATGGGGGAAATGGGCATTAGGCGCGTTTGAAGCTTATATTTTGGTAAAGACGCAGGAAGAAGCTCAAAAGGTGCAGTATGATGTCAATGAATTGATGCGTAAGTATAATTCTTCAGAGGCAGGTAAAGTGTGGAAGTTGGATCTGGTAGGCCAACCGGAATCTCATTGGCGCAACACTTTTCGTGTATATAGTAATGTAGGTGTAGACTGGAATAGTGTAATCTGGTCTTTTATCGGTGTTTTCATGGTGCTTCTTTTTGTTCCTGCACTTAATTTGAGTGGTATGATTTCTGCGCGTATGGAACGTCGTCTTCCGGAAATGGGGGTGCGTAAGGCTTTTGGAGCTAACCGGAGCTTGCTGTTGAAACAGATTGTTTGGGAAAACTTGCTGCTTTCCGGATTAGGGGCATTGCTAGGATTGGTTATTGCATGGATTGCTTTAGTCATATCAGGGCAGAATACTTTTAGTCTGTTCGAAACCTTTCCAAGAGACGTGCCGGGAAATGCAGATGTATGGCTGGGAGTAGATATGCTTTTCGCTCCGTTGGTTTTTGTGATAGCAGTGGCTTTTTGCCTGTTACTAAATATGTTGTCGGCACTGATTCCTGCATGGTATTCATTGCGGCGTCCTATTGTGTCATCTCTTAATGAGCAGAAATAATGAGGCTTTTGAATAATTATTAGATAAAAGAAGATAGACTATATGCTAAAACTCATATTAAAGAGCCTTTGGGCACGCCGCCGTCGGAACGGATGGTTACTGGCCGAATTGATACTGGTTACTGTATTGACTTGGTATATAACCGATCCGGTCTTTGTATTGAGCTATAATCGCTCATTGCCGCTTGGGTATAATCCGGATGGACTGCTAGTAGCTTCCCTCAATAAATTACCTTCCAAGGCATTGGGGTATAGCGAAGATGAGGCTGATTCTCTTCATCTGATGCAGAATCTGAACCGCTTGTTGCGTGAACTGCGTAATCATCCTGATGTGCAGAGTGCAGCTCCTTTGGTGACTTTTTCCTATCCGGGTTCCGAAGGAAATTCTTCTACTACTATGAGTTATGATTCCATTAATTCTTCGGTTTCTGTCTTCTATTTCATACCGCGTTCCGGTTATTTTGAAACCTTTGGCTTTGGTGCTCTTGAGGAGAGAACACTTCAGGATTTGGATAATATGGATTTTCAGGAGAAAGAAGTAATTGTTACAGATGAACTGGCACATAAGTTGGCAAGAAATACTACTCTGACAGGAAAACAAATGTATGAGAGTTACGAACAGGATACCATTTTTTATCATGTGAAAGCGATGGTAGAGAAAGTTCGTTCCACTAGTTTCGACCAGGGAAGGCCTGCTTGTTTCCAACCGCAGTTGGATGTCAGTGCCGAAGATATATTGGATAATGGAAAGCTCCTTATCCGTTTGCGTCCGGGAATTTCCGAAAAACGTTTTCTTCATGATTTCCGCCCATGGGCTGGTAGACACTTGCGTGCGGGTAATCTATATGTTCGTGATGCCCAAACCTATCGCGGGCAATTGGAAAAGCTGGAATATAGCTACGGTATAACCAATAAGTATCGAATGAATGTGATGCTGGCGGTTTTCTTCCTTGTGAATCTGGCATTAGGGGTTACCGGTACTTTTTGGCTTCAGACACGTAGTCGTTGTGAGGAAGTCGGAATTATGTTGAGTTATGGAGCTTCGTCTAATACAATATGCAGGCAATTGATGGGAGAAGCTGCCATATTAGCTTCATTTGCCTGGTTAGTGGGATGTTTGATCTATTTGCAATATGGCATTGTAGAAGGGAGCTGGTACCAGCAAGGCTATCCTGGAGCCTTCTATTGGATTAATCATTTCTGGCTACACTATATAGCAGTGTCATTAATAGTTTATATCGTTATCATTTCAGTAGTCTTACTTGGAGTCTTTATTCCAGCTTACAAAATAAGTCGGATTCCTCCTACAGAGGCTTTACGGGATGAATAGATACTTAAAAGATAGGATTGAAATAGAGAATAAAGAATATAATAACTATTTAAATACGAACGATTGTGATTAAGTTAACTGGCATCAACAAGATTTATCGTACCAACGAGATTGAGACGGTAGCGTTGGAGAACGTAAACCTCGAAGTAGATAAAGGAGAATTTCTTAGTATTATGGGACCATCAGGTTGTGGTAAATCTACATTGCTGAATATTATGGGACTATTGGATGCACCGACAGACGGAGTTATCGAGATAGCCGGAACAAAGATTGAAAGCATGAAAGATAAGAAGCTTGCTGCATTTCGCAACAAAGAACTGGGATTTGTATTTCAGTCTTTTCATCTGATAAACTCACTGAATGTGCTAGACAATGTAGAATTACCCTTGCTTTATCGTCGTGTTGGTAGTGGAGAGCGCAAACGGCTGGCACAGGAAGTATTGGAGAAAGTGGGTTTGAGTCATCGTATGAGACATTTTCCATCACAACTTTCCGGTGGGCAGTGCCAACGTGTAGCTATTGCCCGTGCTATTATCGGTAATCCCGAAATAATCCTTGCCGATGAGCCGACAGGTAACTTGGATTCAAAGATGGGAGCCGAAGTAATGGAGCTGCTTCATCGTTTGAATAAAGAAGATGGGCGCACCATCGTCATGGTCACCCATAATGAAGAACAGGCGAAGCAGACTTCGCGTACCATTCGTTTCTTTGACGGACGACAAGTGCAGTAGAACCTGCATTTTATATATAAAACTAAATAGAAAACCAGATTGATATATCTCTAAATTAAAAATCACCATGACAAAGAATATTTTCATCGTTGCGATAGCTGTCCTGTTAAGTGTTGCTTTCTGTTCGCTATCGGCACAAAATGTGAGTAAAGATTATAATGTAGGCGACTTTTCAGTCATCAACCTGCAATCTGTCGGAAATATTATCTTCACTCAATCGGCAGAATGTACCTGCCGTTTGGAAGGACCTTCTGAATTTGTAGAGAAAACCCGGATAACGGTGAAAAACGAAACTTTGGTTATCTCGTATAAAGATAGGAATGCGAGGAATATCAAGAACCTTATTTGCTATATTACTGCTCCCGATTTGAGTAAAGTGAAAATTGATGGAGTAGGGAACTTCGATGCGAAGGAAAGGTTAAATTTCAAGAATATAGCTTTCGAACTCGACGGAGTGGGGAATTGCAACGTGAAAAATCTTCATTGCGATGGATTGAAACTCGATGTCGACGGAGTAGGTAACATGAAAATGAATGTCGATTGTGGCATTATCAAAGCTAAAGTGGATGGTGTCGGAAATATCACTCTATCAGGTAAGGCTGATACCGCTTTTTTTAAAAAGGATGGTGTTGGTAAAATCAATCACAAAAAACTGAAATGTAAGGATATAACAAAGAAGGGGTGGAATTTCTAATGTGGAACGTTCTTTGACGAACTTCTGTGGGACCTAATCGAAAAAGAATATAAAATGTGGAAGCAATACATAAAGCAAGCTCTTTATCAACTCAAGGAGAACCGGCTAATCAGTGCTGTCTGTATTATCGGTACGGCTTTGGCTATCTGTATGATAATGGTCATAATCCTGACATTGCAGGTACGGATAAAAGATTGTGTGCCGGAAGTTAACCGTTCACGTTCATTGTATGTCAAGGCTATGACCTCCCGAGATAAAGAGCAACACAACAATGCTGCCAGTAGTCAGATGTCTGTCACGACTGCCCATGAGTGTTTTAAGACGTTGACGATACCCGAAGCGGTTACCATTACTTCTATCAATAATAAGATGCGCGCTTCTCTTCCCGGAGGAGGCAGGATGAGTGTCGATGAAATGGAGACAGATGAAGCGTTCTGGCACGTGTTTAGCTTTGAATTCTTGTGTGGCAAGCCATATACGAAAGCTGATTTTGATAGTGGACTGTCCAAGGCTGTAGTTTCTGCCAGTGTGGCACGTCGGTTATTCGGCACCACTGATGTGGCAGGATGTACCATTCAACTAAATAAAGCCGATTATACCATTACAGGAGTAGTGAAAGATGTATCAAATTTGGCAACAGCTTCTTATGCGCAGGTTTGGATTCCTTATACATCGACAAATTTGGCTTCTTTTTCATGGAGAGAAAATCTGATGGGACCTATGCGTGCTGTCATCCTTGCATGTTCGTCCGATGATTTTCCGGCTATTCGTGCCGAAGTAGAAAAATACCGTCAGGTCTACAACAGTAAGCTGAAAGATATGGAATTGATTTACCGTGGTCAGCCGGATACGCAATTTGCCTATCTCTACCGTCATTGGGGAACAGACTTGGATATGAAGCATATTGTCAGACGGTTCGTTCTTATCATTGTGATTTTACTCTTGGTCCCCGCTATCAATCTAAGTAGTATGACTTTGTCCCGTATGCGGAAACGCATGGCAGAGATCGGTGTCCGGAAAGCATTTGGGGCTACTGCCAACGAACTGTTGCGACAGGTCTTCTGGGAGAATCTGATATTGACGTTGCTTGCAGGAGTACTGGGACTGATATTGAGCTATTCAGCTACTTTCCTGTTAAACTCATTCCTTTTTGGTAACGGTGAAAATGCAGGTCTTGCCGGAGAAACTTCTCTTTCTACTGATATGTTATTCAGTCCGCTGATTTTTCTCGTAGCGTTCTGTTTCTGCCTGGTGTTAAATCTGTTGAGTGCCGGTATTCCTGCCTGGAGAGTATCAAGAATGAATATTGTAGATGCAATAAACCAAAGATAAAGTGATGAAACAGTTATTGAAACAAATATATAATGAACGCCGGAGCAATGCTTTTCTATGGATTGAGCTATTGCTGGTGTTTGTTGTATTGTGGTATATCGTTGATCTGGTTTATGTCACTTTGCATATCTATTATCAGCCAATGGGCTTTAATATAGAGAATACCTATGTATTACGTATGAACCGCCTTACAGATAAATCTACTGATTATCATCCGGATCTGACTATTAAAGATGATATGACTGCTTTAAGGGAAATAGCCGGACGTTTGTCCCGTCATCCGGAAGTTGAATCTGTCTGTATCTCTCAAAACAGTATTCCATATAATGAGGGACTCAGTGGAGGGAGTTTTCGTTTCCCGGATAACGATACCGTTTGGGTTAGTACGATGGACCGTTGGGCAACTCCTGAATATTATAAGGTATTCCGTTTCCGGAACATCGATGGTTCCGGCCATGAAAGTCTGGTGAAGGCTTTGGAGAAGAATACGATAATAGTTCCTGTCGATGTGGCAGATTATTATTCGGCTGCCACTTTTCACGGTAAAGACCTTTTAGGTAAAGAAGTACGCATGAGTGATGCTAACCTTCGTATTGCAGCTTTGACCGAGCCTGTTCGCTACGATCATTACAGTATTGCCGGAAAGCCTTTTACCGGAACCTATATCGGAACTTTTCTTTCTGATGAGCAAATGGAAACGATTGAAAACGTAGCTTTTCTTGAATTGAGCCTGCGTGTCCGCGAAGGTGTAGATGATGGATTTGTGGAGCGTCTTATGAATGATGCCGACCGTATCTATCAGGTTGGGAATATTTATATACTTGATATCACCCCGTTAAGCAAAGTCCGAACAGCCAGTGAAATAGATAATGAAAATGAACTGCGTACACAATTTTGTATTCTTTTTTTCTTGTTATTGAATATCTTTCTGGGAGTAATCGGAACCTTCTGGTTTCGTACCCAGCAACGCCGTGGGGAGGTCGCTTTACGCATGGCGATGGGAGCGAACCGGAAAAATATATTCTATCGTTTGATTACCGAAGGCTTGCTGCTGTTAGGTATGTCAGCTCTTCCCGCCATATTGATTGCATTTAATATTGGATATACTGAACTGGTGGATATATCACAAATGGCATTTACACCCTCCCGTTTCCTGATAGCCGCTTTGCTGACCTACCTTTTGATGGCGATAATGATTATTCTCGGCGTGTTGTATCCGGCTTTGCAGTCTATGAAAGTGCAACCGGCCGAAGCATTAAGAGATGAGTAAGAAATATACTGAACTTTATACTGATAACGATAATGATAAAACTCTATTTTAAACAAGCATTCCATCTGTTGGGAGAAAATAAACTGCTTTCTTCTATTTCCATTATTGGTACAGCGTTGGCTATTGCTATGATAATGGTAATTGTCATCACTTTACGTGCGACTATTGCTCCCTTTGCACCGGAAACCCATCGTGACCGGATGCTCATTTTCCGTTTTGCCGGACTTCAAAGTAAGTCCAACGTGAATTGGCAAAGCAATGGTCCTGTCGGATACAATACGGCAAAGGCTTGTTTCAAAGCAATGACAATTCCCGAAGTTGTTTCCATAACCAATATCTGGCAGGAAACAATGCTGGCTGCTAAACCGGCAGGTGAGATGGAAAGTTGTAGTGTGTTGCAAACAGACGATGCTTTCTGGAAAATATTTGAATTTGAGTTTCTATCTGGTAAACCGTATGATAATGCCGATTTTGATGCCGGAGCAGCAAAAGCTGTGATTTCCGAAGATATGGCTCGCCGTTTGTTCGGAACATCAGAAGTGGTTGGAAAAACATTCCTTCTGAATCATTCGGCTTATATTGTTTGCGGAGTGGTACGTCCGGTCTCTAAACTGGCGAAGTACGCCTATGCACAAGTTTGGATTCCTTTGAGTTCAACAAGTGCCTTCACAGCCACTTGGGGCGATGACAATATCATGGGTATGACTGCCGTTTATATACTGGCTAAATCGAAAGACGATTTTCCGGCTATTCGTCAGGAGGCAGACCGCTTGCGGGCTATCTTTATGGCAGGGCATCCCAATTTCGATTTACTCTATCGCGGACAGCCTGATACTTATTTCGTAGCCGCGCAACGCTATTCCGCCAACAATCCTCCTGCTGTGAAAGAAGCAGTACGGCAATACATACTGACATTACTTGTCTTATTGATTGTTCCTGCCGTCAACTTGTCCGGACTTACTTTGTCACGCATGCGTAAGCGTATCTCCGAAATAGGAGTGCGAAAAGCCTTTGGTGCCCCCAGACGGGAGCTTATGATGCAGGTACTATCCGAAAACATGCTTTATTCCCTGTTCGGAGGAATTCTCGGACTTGTATTAAGTTATGTCGCCGCTTTCCTTTTGGGAGGAATGCTTTTCTCCGTAGACTTTGTATCCAATGGTGTGGAGGATTTGCGGACCATGTGTGTCGACTTACTGTTCGATCCTACCGTATTCCTGCTGGCATTTCTGGCTTGCTTCCTACTCAATTTATTAAGTGCCGCCATTCCGGCATGGAGAGTAACTCGCACCAATATTGTGGATGCTATTAACGAAAGATAATTCTTCAACTCATCTAAATTCTAAAGAAAATGCAACTATTAAAACAAATATGGAACGAGCGCCGGTCAAACGGATGGTTGTGGTCAGAACTATTAATTGTTTTTGTGGTCCTGTGGTATGTGGTCGACTGGACGTATGTGACAGCGCGTACTTATTACGAACCGGTAGGATTTGATATTACCGATACGTATTATTTGGAACTAAGCCTGAAAAACGACAAGAGTAATTCCTATCTTTCGAAAGAGCAAAAGAGTACATCTTTAGGACAAGATATTATCGAGTTGACCAATCGTCTCCGGAGATTGCCGGAAGTGGAGGCCGTTTCAATATCCAATAATGCGCGTCCCTATATCGGGAGTAACTCCGGTAGTATGTTACGTATCGATACATTAGTTAGTAATCCGCTACGGCGTTCGGTAACCCCTGACTTTTTTCAGGTCTTTCGTTATCAAAGTACTGATGGGCGTGGTTGGCAGCCATTGGTGCAAGCTTTAAAGAATGGTAATGTAGTAGTGGGTGAAAATTTTTGGCCTAAAGATTATAAAGGCGATCGTACGCTGTTGGGTAAAGAAATGGTCGATGTGGATGATTCTACGAGAGTGTACAAAATAGGAGGAGTATCGAAGAAAGTACGTTACAATGACTTCTGGCCTAACTACAGTGATCGGTATGTAGCCATTGTTCTTCCTGAAAAGATAATGGTCGAACTTGATGATGAACTTTATCCTTCAAGTGTAGAAGTTTGTCTGCGTGTGAAGCCGGGGACTTCTAAAGACTTTGCGGAACATTTGATGAAATTGTCTGTCAACCAGTTGAGTGTCGGCAACTTATTCATCTTGAAAGTGCATGATTATGAAGATATACGGAATGATTTCCAGCAAGAGAGCTATAATCAGGTACAGGTACGTTTCTGGATGATGGGATTCTTATTGCTTAATATCCTGTTAGGTATTGTTGGCACATTCTGGTTCCGTACACAGCACCGTCGTGCTGAATCGGCGCTTCGTATAGCGGTTGGGTCTAGCCGGATACAGCTTTGGCAACGGCTGAATAAAGAAGGATTATTACTGTTAACGCTGGCCGCTTTGCCTGCTGCTGTGATATGTTATAATATCGGCTACCTGGATTTGACGGAAGGATATCTGGAATGGGGAGTGGTACGTTTTCTTATCACATGTGCCATTACCTATTTCTTGATGTCTTTAATGATTCTCGTTGGCATTTGGTTTCCTGCTCGTCAGGTAATTCGCATACACCCTGCCGAGGCGTTGCGCGAAGAATAAAAAACTTGGGCTATCTGTTTGTTTTCAATATAATTAACGTATCTTTGTCGGCATAATATTGAAAACACCGCAGGCTTTAATTATATGAATCGACGCTACTATTGTTTGCTTATCGTTCTGTTTTTTGCTGTTCTTATTCAGGCGGCAGCAGCGGAACGTACATACAATATCCTGTTTATACAGTCATACACCTCACAGACTCCTTGGCATAGCGACCTTAATCAGGGGTTGGTCAAAGGATTTAAAGAAAGTGGCCTGAAGGTGAATATAACAACGGAGTATCTTGATGCCGATTTTTGGGCATTCAACTCCGAGAAAGTAATTATGCGTCGTTTTTGTCAGCGTGCTCGTGACAGGCAGACCGATTTGATTATAACAGCAAGTGATGAAGCTTTCTATACTCTTTTTGCCTGTGGAGATTCGTTGCCTTTGCAGATACCGGTCGTGTTTTTCGGCATTAAGTATCCTGATATGGAGCTGATTGCTACTCATCCCAATGTTTGCGGGTTCACTGCCAATCCGGATTTTGATGTCATATTGCGTCAGGCGCAAAAGATATTTCCCCAGCGGAAAGAAGTGGTATGTGTGATAGATAACAGCTTTTTGAGTAACAAAGGCCTTGAAGATTTTGAAGAAGAGTGGAAAATCTTTCAAAAAGACAATCCGGATTATAGAATGAAAGTCTATAATACCCAAAATCATACAACGAGTCACATCATTGCTGCTATTTGTTACCCTCGTAACAGCTACGAACGTCTGGTGGTTGCTCCTAAATGGTCGCCTTTCCTTTCATTCGTTGGCAAAAACTCAAAAGCTCCCGTATTTTCGAGTCAGAATGTGGGGTTAACTAATGGCGTATTCTGTGCATACGATTCCGATAGTTATGCTTCAGCATTATCGGCAGCTCAAAGGGCTGCTTTAGTCTTAAAAGGTACATCTCCCCAAGAAATAGGAGTGACAGAAATCACGCAGGGATTCATCTATGACTATAAACAGTTGGATTATTTTCATATTGACCCTGATAAAGTATCCTCTAGCGGAACCATCGTCAACGAACCGTATTGGGAAAAATATAAATACCTTTTTATACTGCTCTATCCGTCTATCCTGGCGTTGCTGATAGCTTCTATCGTGTGGTTGATGCGTGCCAACCGGCGTGAGTCCAAACGACGGATTCAGGCACAGACCCGTCTGCTCGTGCAGAATAAACTTGTGGAACAGCGTAATGAGTTTGATAATGTATTTCATTCCATCCGTGATGGTGTGATAACGTATGATACCGATTTGCACATTCATTTCACAAACCGCTCCTTATTACAAATGCTGCATTTGCCGTATGAGTCAGGGGGCCGTTTTTATGAAGGAATGATGGCAGGCAGCATCTTCAAGATATATTATAACGGTCAGGACATTCTTCATAAAATGCTGAAGCAGGTAGCTTCAAAAGGAGAAAGTGTGAAGATACCCCAGGGAGCTTTCATGAAAGAAGTGCATAGTGATAAATACTTCCCGGTGTCGGGGGAAATAGTCCCGATCCGTTCAAAGGATACGATTACCGGTATGGCACTTTCCGCACGGAATATTTCGAATGAAGAAATGCAGAAGCGTTTCTTTGATATGGCAGTAGACGAAAGCTCCATCTATCCGTGGCAGTTTGATATGGAAACCAACTGTTTCATTTTCCCGCAAGGTTTCTTGAAACGTCTTGGATACGATGAATCGGTTACTACCATCTCCCGTGATGAAATGGATCGCACTATCCATCCTGATGATTTGAAGGAAATAAGTCCGTTATTTAATAGAGCATTGACAGGAGAAGATTCCAATACCCGTCTGAATTTCCGTCAGCGGAATGTCAACGGAGAGTATGAATGGTGGGAATATCGTTCTTCCGTAATCACGGGATTAACACAAGATTCATTGTACAATATATTAGGTGTTTGCCAGAGTATCCAGCGATATAAGACTGCCGAGCAGGAGATGAGAGAGGCTCGTGATAAAGCCCTCCAGGCTGACAAACTGAAATCGGCATTCCTTGCCAACATGAGTCACGAGATTCGGACTCCGCTGAATGCGATTGTAGGTTTCTCCGATTTGCTAAGCGATACGAGTGGTTTTACAAGCGAAGAGATTGCCCAGTTTATCGGAACCATTAATAAGAATTGCGGCCTGTTACTGGCTTTGATTAATGATATTCTTGATTTGTCACGTATCGAATCGGGAACCATGGAATTTATGTTCGCCGAGCATAACCTGCCGCTGTTATTAAAGACCGTCCATGATTCTCAACGCTTGAATATGCCACCGGGAGTAGAACTGGTGTTGCGTATGCCCGAAAGTGATAAGAAATATCTTACGACAGATAATGTACGCTTGCAGCAAGTCGTGAATAATCTGATAAATAACGCTGCTAAATTTACGAGCAGCGGTTTCATTACTTTCGGCTATGAAGATGATGAGGTTCCCGGCTACACCCGCATCTTTGTGGAGGATACCGGAGTCGGTATTTCTGAAGAAGGTATCCGTCATATATTCGAACGATTCTATAAAGTCGATAATTTCACCCAAGGAGCAGGTTTGGGATTAAGTATTTGTCAGACCATCATCGAACGTCTGAATGGTACCATCTCCGTCACCTCCGAAGTAGGTAAAGGCACTCGTTTCACTGTGCGCCTTCCTAACTACTGCGAATAATCGAACGTTCACTTTTGGGCATAGTGTCCGAAAATGGACACTTTTCTTATTTTCTAATCTGTTGATAATAAAAACTTTACTTTTTTGGCACATCGTTTGATTCTCTCATAGTGGAAAATACTGTGTATAATGAAAAAGAAAAGTATATTGTTTGCTCTTGCTGCCGTTTGCCTGCCGTTGGCATTGTCGGCACAGAAGGAAAGGGAAATAACCTTGAATGAAGCTATTGCTATGGCGCGTATTCAATCTGTTGACGCTGCTGTTGCCTTGAATGAATTGAAAACGGCCTATTGGGAATTTCGTACCTTTCGTGCTGATCTTCTGCCGGAAGTCAACTTGACCGGAACCCTGCCCAATTATAACAAATCGTATAGTTCCTATCAAAATTCGGACGGTTCTTACGGTTTCGTCCGTAATAACACATTAGGGCTTACCGGTGATCTTTCTATCGATCAAAACATCTGGCTTACCGGTGGTAAACTCTCGCTGACTTCCTCTCTCGACTATATCAAGCAATTGGGAGCCGGAGGAGACCGGCATTTTATGTCGGTTCCTATCACATTACAACTTACACAACCCATCTTTGGAGTCAATAATATAAAGTGGAACAGACGCATCGAACCGGTTCGTTATGCCGAAGCGAAAGCAGCTTTTATCACTGCTACCGAAGAAGTGACGATGCGTGCCATCACTTATTACTTTAATCTTTTGTTGGCAAAAGAAAATCTTGGCACGGCGAAACAGAACCAGACAAACGCCGACCACCTTTATGAAGTAGCCCTTGCCAAACGCAAAATGGGGCAGATTTCCGAGAATGAACTCTTGCAGTTGAAACTCTCCGCTTTGAATGCGAAAGCAGCATTGACGGAAGCAGAGAGTGATCTCAATGCCAAGATGTTCCAGCTCCGTGCCTTTTTGGGAGTAGGAGAGGATGAAGTACTAAACCCGGTTCTTCCCGAAGCTGTGGATGGCCCGAGGATGGAGTACAATCAGGTGTTAAATAAAGCATTGGAACGTAATTCTTTTGCACAGAATATCCGTCGCCGCCAGTTGGAAGCCGACTATGAGGTAGCTACCGCACGCGGAAATTTGCGTAGTGTCGATTTGTTTGCAAGCGTAGGATATACGGGTGAGAACCGGAATTTTCCGGCCGTTTACAGGAACCTGCAGGATAATCAGATTGTTCAGGTAGGCGTTAAGATTCCGATTCTCGATTGGGGAAAACGCCGTGGGAAAGTCCGGGTAGCCAAGAGCAACCGGGATGTAGTGCTTTCAAAAATTCGTCAGGAACAGATCAACTTCAATCAGGACATTTTTCTGTTGGTGGAGCATTTCAATAATCAGGCACAGCAGTTGGACATAGCGAAGGAAGCCGATGCAATTGCACAGCAACGTTATAAGACCAGTATTGAAACTTTCCTGATAGGCAAAATTAATACCTTAGACTTGAATGATGCGCAGAACTCTAAAGATGAGGCAAGACAGAAACATATTTCCGAACTCTATTATTATTGGTATTACTATTATCAGATTCGCAGTCTGACGCTATGGGATTTTCGTACCAATACCGAACTTGAAGCTGATTTTGATGAAATTATCCGGCAATAGAAAGGGTAGGAAAAAGCTTTTGAATCTTATGGAGGAACTTGCTGTAAATAGTATTATTTTCTATTCCGTTCTTGCTTTTTACGAATTAATTTCGTATCTTAAGAGTTTTAATCCTTTCGGAGACAGGTGGTCATCTTATAAAGTGACAATAGTCATCTTATAAGATGATATTTATCACTCTATAAGGTGACTATTGTCCCGTTATAACGGGATAATTACTCGACTGCATAAACAATTATAAATTACTGTACTGAAAATCTTTATTTAGTGCAGTGGAAAATCTTAAATACAATAATAAGAAAACAGCTTTATTGCGTAACTTGTATTATTGAAGCGTGCATTCCGTGATTTATATATCAATCATTTGGTAGCAAACTATTTATTAGTACCTTTGGAGTGTGAGAAAAGGTTGTTAATTGACTGGGTAAAACTCAAATATAACTATGATTCTGATAATTGATGACGACAGCGCAGTGCGTTCTTCGCTTAGCTTCATGTTGAAGCGGGCAGGATATGAAGCACAGACCGTTCCCGGTCCACGGGAAGCTATGGAAGTAGTACGTTCCGTAGCTCCGGATTTAATCCTGATGGATATGAACTTCACTCTTTCTACAACGGGTGAGGAGGGTTTGACCCTACTCAAACAAGTAAAAATATTCCGTCCCGAAACACCGGTGATATTGATGACTGCTTGGGGAAGTATCCAACTTGCTGTACAAGGAATGCAGGCGGGAGCTTTTGATTTCATAACGAAGCCCTGGAATAATGCCGCCTTGTTACAACGCATCGAAACGGCACTCCAACTTTCGGGTACTCCACAGGAACCAACGCAGGAACAGAGCGATTCTTTCGACCGCAGCCACATCATCGGGCGTAGCCAGGGATTGATGGATGTGTTGAACACGATTGCCCGCATAGCAAAGACCAATGCCTCTGTCCTCATTACAGGGGAAAGCGGAACAGGTAAGGAATTGATAGCCGAGGCCATTCATATCAACAGTCAGCGAGCCAAACACCCCTTTGTGAAAGTGAATCTTGGAGGTATCTCTCAAAGCCTGTTCGAAAGTGAAATGTTCGGGCACAAGAAAGGAGCTTTTACCGATGCTTCTGCAGACCGTATCGGACGTTTCGAAATGGCAAACAAAGGGACGATTTTCCTGGATGAAATAGGTGATCTCGACCCTTCGTGCCAGGTGAAGTTACTGCGTGTATTGCAGGATCAGACATTTGAAGTGCTCGGCGACAGCCGTCCTCGAAAAACGGATATCCGGGTGGTATCAGCCACCAATGCCGATTTGCGCAAAATGGTAGGCGAACGTACTTTTCGTGAAGACCTCTTCTATCGTATCAATCTGATAACAGTGAAACTGCCGGCCTTGCGCGAACGTCGCGAAGATATTCCCTTGCTGGCACGTCATTTTGCCGACCGTCAGGCGGTAACCAACGGATTGCCCCGTACAGAGTTCTCTGCCGATGCCCTGCAATTCTTGAGCCGTTTGCCTTATCCGGGGAATATTCGTGAATTGAAGAACTTGGTGGAACGTACCATTCTGGTAAGTGGTAAACCGCTGCTTGATGCTTCCGATTTTGATGCGCAGTATATTCGCCACGATGACGCAAGAGTGACCGAAGGCGCAGCTCTGGCTGGTATGACTTTGGATGAAATAGAACGCCAGACCATTCTCCAGGCGTTGGACCGTTACAAAGGAAATTTGAGTCAGGTAGCTACGGCATTGGGTATCAGCCGTGCAGCACTCTACCGCCGTCTCGAAAAATATAATATAACAATGTGATAAATTTAGGCACGTGCCTAATAATATTAAGATTAACCGTTAACCACAGATAACGTGCGTATAAAAGGATTCTTTTACATACTAGTCTTTCTGCTGCTGGCATTAGGTAGTGTATTGCTGTTCCTTTCCAGTCAACTGAATACAATCTTTTTCTACATAGGGGAGGGGCTGATACTTTTCATCCTCATTTATCTGACCTTTTTCTATCGTAAGATCGTGAAGCCGTTGAATACAATCGGAAGCGGTATGGAACTGTTGCGTGAGCAGGATTTCAGTAGCCGTCTTAGCCCTGTAGGTCAATATGAGGCCGATCGTGTGGTGAATATCTTCAACCGCATGATGGAACAGCTCAAGAATGAACGTCTCCGCCTGTGTGAACAGAATAATTTTCTCGATTTGCTGATTAAAGCTTCTCCGATGGGAGTGATTATAACTTCCCTTGATGAAGACCTTTCGGAATTGAATCCGATGGCTTTGAAAATGCTGGGTGTTCGTTTGGAAGACGTACAAGGCAAGAAGATGAAAGAGATTGATTCTCCGTTAGCGGTGGAATTGGCTAACCTCCCGAAAGGAGAGAAGGTAACCGTCCGTTTGAACGACTCGAATATCTACCGGTGTACTCATTCTTCTTTCATTGATCGTGGATTTCAGCATCCCTTCTACTTGGTAGAAACCCTCACCGACGAAGTGATGAAAGCGGAAAAGAAAGCATACGAGAAAGTGATTCGCATGATTGCCCACGAAGTGAACAACACGACTGCCGGCATTACTTCCACACTGGATACGGTAGAACAAGCCCTTTCCTGCGAAGAAGGAATGGAAGACATCTGCGACGTGATGCGTGTATGTACCGACCGTTGTTTCTCGATGAGTCGTTTCATCACCCGTTTTGCCGATGTGGTGAAAATCCCCGAACCGACACTTTCTTCTGTCAATCTGAATGATTTGGTTTTCACCTGCAAGCGGTTTATGGAAGGAATGTGTAATGACCGTCGCATTACACTCCGCATGGAAATAGACGAAAGTGTGAAAGATGTGATGCTGGATGCCGCTTTGTTTGAGCAAGTACTCGTAAATATCATCAAAAATGCAGCGGAAAGCATTGAAGCCGATGGGGAAATAATAGTCCGCACCCTCGCTCCGGCCACTGTTGAAGTGATAGATAACGGTCAGGGAATCAGCAAAGAAACAGAAGCTAAACTGTTCAGTCCTTTCTTCTCTACCAAACCGAACGGTCAGGGAATCGGACTTATCTTTATTCGCGAAGTACTGATGCGTCATGGGTGCACATTCTCTTTGCGAACCTATGCCGACGGACTGACCCGATTCCGTATTACTTTCCCCTAATTGTGTCAAATAAGAACATTTCTTCCGTCAAATAGACCTTTTTTTGTCTTGAAATCACTCCTACCTTTGCCCTGCTCAATTCAATAGGATTTAAGGTATGAGATTAATGAAAAAAGGCACATTGACGCTCTTTCTTTTATTGGCTATCAGTATTCCGCTCAGTGCGCAGTATGTGGTACAAGGGGTGGTGACTGATTCTCTGACCAAAGAACCTTTGCCTTATGCATCTGTACGCTTAAAAGACACGACCGAAGGAACTACTACCGGAAGCGACGGACGCTTTTACTTCAAAACCCACCGCTCCGAAGCAGTACTTGTAATCTCTGTAATCGGATATAATGACTATGTCCGCACCATTCGCCCTGCCCGTAATGTATCCTATAAAGTAGCACTTGCGCCTACCGAATACGCGCTTGGTGAAGTGGTAGTCAAACCCAAACGTGAGCACTACCGGAAGAAAGATAATCCTGCTGTGGAATTTGTCCGCCGCATGATTGAAAGCCGTGACAACTACTCTCCCTACGAGAAAGACTTCTGGCAACGCGAACGTTATGAAAAGACCACCTTTGCGTTGAATAACTTCGATGAAGAGAAACAGAAAAAATGGCTATATCGTAAATTTGATTTCCTGACGGAATATGTAGATACTTCTGCCGTTACCGGTAAACCGATTCTGACGGTATCAGCCCGTGAACTGCTTGCCACAGACTATTACCGGAAATCTCCCCGTTCCGAGAAGCAATGGGTGAAAGGACGCAAACAGGCCGGTGTCGATGAGTTTCTCTCTAAACAAGGGATGCAGGCAGCCATCAATGAAGTCTTTAAAGACGTCGACATTTACGAAAACAACATTTCCCTGTTTACAAATAAGTTTGTCAGTCCCTTGTCCCGTATCGGCACAGGCTTTTATAAATATTACCTGATGGACACGTTGCAGATTGCTGGAGAGCCTTGTGCAGACCTTGCTTTCACGCCTTTTAATTCCGAGTCTTTCGGTTTCAACGGACACCTGTATGTGACGCTCGACTCTACCTACTTTGTTAAACGTGCCGTATTCAACTTTCCCAAAAAGATAAACCTGAACTTTGTAGACTACATGTTGCTCGAACAGGAATTTAATCGCGCTGAAGACGGCACACGCCTGCTCGATCATGAAAGTATCACTGTTGAGTTTAAACTGACCGAAGGACAGGACGGTATTTTTGCCCGCCGGGTAGCGGATTACAGCAACTACACCTTTACACCGACTGCCGAAGCCGACAAAGTCTTCACCAAACCCGAACGTATTATTGAAGAGACGGAAGCCCTGTCGCGTCCCGAAACATTCTGGGCGGAGAATCGTCCGCAAGCCGCCATCTCCCAGCAGGAAAACTCGGTAGACCGCCTGATGACACAATTACGCAGTTATCCGGTATATTACTGGACGGAAAAAGTGCTTTCCATTCTCTTTACGGGATATATTCCCACCTCCAAAGAAGCGCCACTTTTCTATATCGGCCCGATGAATGCCACTATCAGCGGTAACACATTGGAAGGTCCCCGTATCCGTGCCGGAGGTATGACTACCGCCTGGCTCAATCCGCACCTGTTTGGCAAAGGATATGTGGCTTACGGGTTTAAAGATGAAAGAGTGAAAGGATTGGCGGAACTGGAATATTCTTTCAAGAAGAAGAAAGAATACGCCAACGAATTTCCCATCCATTCATTGAAATTGCGTTACGAATCAGATGTGAACCAGTACGGACAAAATTACCTGTATACAAGCAAAGACAATGTGTTCCTGGCCTTGAAACGTGAGAAGGACGACCGTATCGGCTATTTCCGGCAGGCGGAGATGACCTATACCAATGAGTTTTATTCTGGCTTTTCTTTCCAGTTGACAGCGCGTACACGGAAAGATGAGTCCTCCTACCTGATTCCTTTTTTAAAGAAAGAAGGAGATACCTACACCCCGGTAAAAGATTTCTCTATCAGTGCCGCAGAGTTGAAGTTGCGTTATGCTCCGAATGAGAAATTCTTCCAGACCCAATGGAACCGTTTTCCCGTATCGTTGGATGCACCGGTGTTTACCTTGTCGCATACCATTGCCGGAAAAGGAGTGTTGGGCAGCGATTACACTTACAATCATACCGAAGCCGGTATTCAGAAACGCTTCTGGTTTTCCGCGTTCGGCTATACGGACGTTATACTAAAAGCAGGTAAAGTGTGGGATAAAGTACCTTTCCCGTTGCTTATCATGCCTAATGCCAACCTTTCTTATACCATCCAACCGGAATCTTACTCGTTGATGAATGCGATGGAGTTTATGAACGATGAGTATTTCTCGTGGGATGTTACTTATTTCCTCAACGGATGGCTGTTCAACCGGGTACCGTTGTTGAAAAAACTTAAATGGAGAGAAATAGTTTCCTGTCGTGGATTATATGGACATTTGAGCGATAAAAACAACCCGGCTTTGAGTGACGGTTTGTTCGCTTTTCCGATAGAGAACACACAAACAATGGGAAAAACACCTTATGTGGAGGCGGGTGTCGGTATTGAAAACATTTTCAAGGTGTTACGTTTGGACTATATCTGGAGGCTCACTTATCGTGATTCGCCCGGGATTGACAGATCAGGCTTGAGAATAAGTCTCCACATGACCTTTTAAAAGTTAAATCCTGCTAATTGCAATGTTTATATGACAAATAAAGACTGTATTAGTAATTAATTAATCTTATTTTTGCATCAATTTTAGTTTAATTTTAATAGAATAGAAATGAAACAAGAAATTAAACCCGCTACCGGGCGTCTTGGCGTACTGGTAGTCGGAGTGGGTGGTGCGGTAGCTACCACGATGATTGTAGGTACACTAGCCTCTCGCAAGGGACTGGCAAAACCGATAGGATCTATTACACAGTTAGCCACAATGCGCATGGAGAACAACGAAGAAAAACTCATCAAGGACGTTGTGCCTTTGACGAATTTGGAAGACATTGTTTTCGGAGGATGGGATATTTTCCCGGACAACGCATACGAAGCTGCTATGTACGCCGAGGTTTTGAAAGAAAAAGACCTGAATGGAGTAAAAGAAGAGTTGGAAGCTATCAAACCGATGCCGGCTGCTTTCGATCACAACTGGGCAAAACGTCTGAACGGTACACACGTGAAGAAGGCTGCTACCCGTTGGGAAATGGTAGAACAACTTCGTCAGGATATCCGCGACTTCAAAGCTGCTAACAACTGCGAACGCGTAGTGGTGCTTTGGGCTGCAAGTACTGAAATTTACATTCCGCTGTCTGACGAACACATGTCACTCGCTGCTTTAGAGAAAGCAATGAAGGAAAACAATACAGACGTGATTTCTCCGAGTATGTGTTACGCGTATGCTGCTATTGCAGAAGACGCTCCGTTCGTAATGGGTGCTCCTAACTTGTGTGTGGATACTCCTGCTATGTGGGAATTCTCTAAACAAAAGAATGTACCTATCTCCGGTAAAGACTTCAAGAGTGGTCAGACATTGATGAAAACCGTATTGGCTCCGATGTTCAAAACCCGTATGCTGGGTGTGAACGGTTGGTTCTCTACCAATATCCTCGGTAACCGCGACGGTGAAGTGCTCGATGATCCGGACAACTTCAAGACAAAAGAAGTCAGCAAGCTGTCTGTAATCGACACTATCTTCGAACCAGAAAAATATCCGGATCTCTACGGAGATGTTTATCATAAAGTACGTATCAACTACTATCCTCCCCGCAAAGACAACAAAGAAGCATGGGACAACATCGACATCTTCGGATGGATGGGCTACCCGATGGAAATCAAGGTGAACTTCCTTTGCCGCGACTCTATCCTTGCAGCTCCTATCGCTCTTGACCTTGTGTTGTTCAGCGACTTGGCAATGCGTGCAGGTATGTGTGGCATCCAGACTTGGTTGTCATTCTTCTGCAAGAGCCCGATGCACGATTTCGAACATCAGCCCGAACACGACTTGTTTACACAATGGAGAATGGTAAAACAGACATTGCGTAACATGATTGGTGAAAAAGAACCTGATTACTTAGCTTAATCAGTAACCCCAAATAATAAGTTGAGATTGAGATTTACCATCCTATAAAGACTGGTGGATGCTCAACCTCAACTTTTACTTTTTTATTGTACAAATTCCCCATTCGTTTGGGGGACTCGTGACACAACCGACTCGTAGTTTGTAATTAGTAATTAGTAATAAATGAAGCGTCCTCCCTTTCTACCTGTTTTTATAGGCACGGGCTTTGGCTCCGGTTTTTCTCCTTTTGCTCCCGGCACAGCTGGTGCGTTACTGGCTTCTATCATTTGGGTTGCATTTTATTTCTTCCTTCCTTTCCCTGTTGTATTATGGCTGACCGCCGCTTTGGTGATTGTATTTACATTCGCCGGCATTTGGGCTGCCAATAAACTGGAGACTTATTGGGGGGAAGATCCTTCGCGTGTGGTAGTGGACGAGATGGTGGGAGTGTGGATACCGTTGTTGGCCGTTCCCAATGATGATAAATGGTTTTGGTACGTGATTGCGGCTTTTGCCCTGTTCCGCATCTTTGATATAGCCAAGCCGTTGGGCATACGTCGTATGGAAAGCCTGAAAGGTGGAGTAGGTGTGATGATGGACGACGTTTTGGCGGGAGTGTATAGTTTTATTTTGTTAGTGGGAGCAAGATGGGTGATTGGCTGAAAAGAGTTGCACGGATGATTTCCCAGAAAGGTGGCATCTTCATGTTCTTGAGGGCGCAGCTTTCTGCTCAAATGGCAACTATTGCAGACTTTCTCGTTACGATTCTTCTGGTCAGGCTATTTGAAGTCTACTATGTATATGCCACCCTGGCGGGGGCTATTTATGGAGGAATCGTCAATTGTGTTATCAACTATAAATGGACCTTTAAATCGAAAGGAAAGAAAACGAATGTCGCTGCAAAGTTTATCCTTGTATGGATTTGCAGCGTTTGGTTAAACACGTGGGGCACGTATGCACTGACGGAATCATTAGCGAAGATTCCCTGGGTACGCGACACGCTTAGCCTGTATTTCGGAGATTTTTTCATTATTCCTAAAGTGGTAGTGGCAGTCATCGTGGCACTGTTCTGGAACTATAATATGCAACGCTTTTTTGTTTACCGGAATATAGATATAAGAAGTTTGTTCGGAAAAAGAAACTGAAAAACGGATTGAAAAGACTGATGAGAAAACGAAAGAATTAGATATATACAGATTGAGAAAACAGAAGATTTAGATAAAAATAGCTATAAACAGATTTAAACAGATGAATTACAGAGATTATTTACAACAGTTGATTTATAAGATTATCAATCCCCTGATACGCGGAATGATTAAAATAGGAATCACTCCTAACTTTATCACCACTACCGGATTTATCCTGAATGTAGTAGCGGCAGGTATGTTTGTATATGCCGGCATATATGGCGGACAGAACGATTTAGCCATTATCGGCTGGGCAGGAGGTGTGATTTTGTTTGCCGGACTGTTCGATATGATGGACGGACGTGTAGCCCGCCTAGGCAACATGAGTTCCAAGTTCGGTGCGCTTTACGATTCAGTACTCGACCGTTACAGTGAATTGATGACTTTCTTTGGTATCTGCTACTATTTATCAATGAAAGATTATTTCCTTTATGCACTCATTGCATTTGTGGCACTAATCGGCTCACTGATGGTAAGCTACGTGCGTGCCCGTGCCGAAGGTTTAGGAATTGAATGTAAAGTCGGATTCATGCAACGTCCGGAACGCGTAGTGCTGACCAGTCTCGGAGCTTTGTTCTGTGGCGTTTTCAAAGATATCACCGCTTTCGAACCAATCCTGATTATGATTGTTCCTCTGGCTTTTGTTGCCCTGTTTGCCAATATCACGGCATTTGCTCGTGTGAGACATTGCTACAAAGCGATGAAAGAATGAATTAATTTACTATTGGACGATTTACTATTTACATCGTACATCTTACATCGTACATCTTAAATAGTACATCCTAAATAGTACATCGTAAATAGTCTAATAGTAAATAGTCTAGTTGTCTAATCAAAACATTATAATGATAAAGAATATTCAAATGCCGTCGAAGAGAGAAGCCCTGACTGTGACAGTCATTATGGCTCTTTTCCTTTTGCTGACAAGTATCTTCATCGGGCTTCGTTCCGAGCACCTGTTAATGGCGGTACTCTATTTAGTTTTATTTTTTGCCGGATTACCTACTCGTAAGTTGGCTGTGGCCCTGTTACCTTTCGCCATTTTTGGAATCTCGTATGACTGGATGCGTATTTGCCCCAACTACGAAGTGAACCCGATTGATGTGGCCGGACTGTATAATCTCGAAAAGTCTCTTTTCGGAGTAATGGATAATGGTCTTCTGGTTACTCCTTGCGAATACTTCGCTGCACACAACTGGCCGATAGCGGACGTTTTTGCCGGAATCTTCTACCTTTGTTGGGTTCCCGTTCCCATCCTGTTCGGTCTTTGCCTGTATTTCAAGAAAGAAAGAAAAACCTACCTTCGCTTTGCGTTAGTATTCTTGTTTGTCAATTTGATTGGTTTTGCCGGTTATTATATTCATCCGGCCGCTCCGCCTTGGTATGCCATCAACTACGGTTTCGAACCGATATTAAACACACCGGGTAATGTTGCAGGATTGGGACGCTTTGATGCATTCTTCGGAGTAACCATCTTTGATTCTATCTACGGGCGTAATGCTAATGTTTTTGCGGCAGTGCCTTCACTGCATGCGGCCTATATGGTAGTTGCATTGGTGTATGCCATTATTGGTAAATGCAGGTGGTATGTGGTTACTCTTTTCTCTATTATCATGGTCGGCATTTGGGGAACAGCTATTTATTCATGCCATCATTATATCATTGATGTATTACTTGGCATCTCTTGCGCGTTAATCGGTTGGCTGGTATTCGAATACATATTGATGAGAATCCCGGCGTTCAAAAGATTCTTCGAAAGATATTATACGTATATAAAGTAAGATTATATGTGAATAAAGTGAGATATATACCCATACAAAAAGCAAGTATATACTCATATAAAAGCAGATATATACCCATATAAAAAATAGATATAAGTCTCACAAATAGTGAAGAACAAGTACCGTAATATATTTCTCGCTTTTGGTATCATTGCCGTTCTGATAATGATATTCACTTTTGATATGGATTATCAGGAGCTTTGGCTGAATTTGAAGCGTGCAGGGGTATATTTACCTTTGGTTTTGTTGCTATGGCTGTTTGTCTACCTTATTAATACAGTATCGTGGTACATCATCATCCGTAGTGGTGGTAAGACGGGGTTTTCATTTGTCCGGCTCTACAAATTCACAGTAACAGGTTTTGCGCTTAATTACGTGACTCCTGTTGGGCTGATGGGAGGCGAACCATATCGCATTATGGAGCTGAAACCCTATATAGGAATAGAACGCGCCACCTCTTCCGTGATTCTTTATGTGATGATGCATATCTTTTCCCACTTTTGCTTTTGGTTAAGTTCAGTGTTGCTTTACGTTTGTCTCTATCCGGTGGGGTGGATGATGGGGATAATCTTAGGAGCTATTACTGTCTTTTGCTTGCTGATTGTTATTCTTTTTATGAAAGGCTATCGGCAGGGGATGGCTGTGGCTTTTGTCCGTATGGGTGGTCGTATTCCTTTTCTGAAAAAGAAAGTATTTCATTTTGCAAATGCGCATAAAGAGAAGTTGGAGAATATAGACAAACAAATTGCCCTTCTCCACCAACAAAAGAAACAAACCTTTTATAGCGCCCTCTTACTGGAATATACCGCCCGTGTAGTCAGTTGTCTTGAAATATGGCTGATACTGAACGTGCTGACCACCCATGTCAGCTTTGCCGACTGCTGCCTGATTGCGGCTTTCTCTTCTTTACTTGCTAATCTGCTGTTTTTCCTGCCTATGCAATTGGGAGGTCGTGAAGGTGGCTTTGCCCTCGCCGTAGGCGGCCTTTCCCTTTCCGGAGCTTACGGAGTCTATGCCGCTTTGATTACCCGTGTACGCGAAATGGTCTGGATTGTAATCGGACTTGTACTAATGAAAGTAGGAAATTTTAAACAATCAAAAGAAAGATATTCTGCTTAAATTTATAACTTTGTCTGATCTATAAAGACTCTTATGAAGGGTTCTATAAAAGAACTTATAGAAAAACTTGTCAAAGGAGTTCTATTTGGATCTATAGAAAAGACTGACGAAAAGACCTATAAAGAAAACGACAATGAATAATTTTATCTTTTACAGCCCTACTGAATTCGTGTTCGGTCGGGATACGGAAGCGCAGACCGGAGTGTTAGTACAGAAATACGGTGCACGCAAAATAATGATTGTTTATGGTGGCGGTTCCGTGATACGTAGCGGCTTGTTGGCCCGTGTTGAGAAATCATTGCAGGAAGTAGGTATTCCCTATTGCATGCTGGGTGGTGTACAGCCTAACCCGATAGACACGAAAGTGTATGAAGGAATCGACCTCTGCCGGAAAGAAAACGTAGACATGATGCTCGCCGTTGGTGGTGGCTCTGTGATTGATACGGCGAAAGCCATTGCAGCCGGAGTTCCTTATAACGGAGATTTCTGGGATTTCTACATCGGAAAAGCCATTGTGACGAAAGCATTGAAAGTAGCCGTTGTGTTAACGATTCCTGCTGCCGGAAGCGAAGGTTCCGGTAACACCGTCATCACGAAAGTCGATGGCTTACAGAAATTAAGCCTCCGTGCTCCCGGTGTACTACGTCCTGTTTTTGCCGTGATGAACCCCGAGCTGACCTACACACTTCCTCCTTTCCAAACCGCCTGCGGCATTGCCGATATGATGGCACACATCATGGAACGCTATTTCACCAACACGAAAGATGTAGAAATAGGCGATCGCCTGTGCGAAGGTACCCTGCTTGCCATCATCAAAGAGGCAACTACCGTCATGAAAGACCCCGAAAACTACGGAGCCCGTGCCAATCTGATGTGGTGCGGAACGATCGCCCACAATGGAACCTGTGGTGTAGGTTGTGAAGAGGACTGGGCTTCCCACTTCCTCGAACATGAAATCAGCGCCATCTATAACGTGACTCATGGTGCCGGACTCTCCGTAATCTTCCCTGCCTGGATGACATGGATGACAGAACACAATGTGGATAAGATAGCCCAATACGCCATCCGAGTGTGGGGAGTGGCAGAATCAGACGATAAAAAGGCGGTAGCCCTTGAAGGAATTTCCCGTCTGAAATCCTTCTTTACTTCCATCGGCCTGCCTGTGACCTTCAAAGAACTTGGCATTGAGAATCCCGACATCGACCGCCTTGCAGATAGTCTGCACCGGAATAAAGGTGAATTGGTAGGCAACTATGTCAAATTAGCGAAACAGGACAGCAAAGAGATATACCGTCTGGCATTATAAAAAAAACAGATATAACCGACAGCTGCATCATTTGCCTTTTGATAGAGGATAAATGATGCAGTTATTCTTTTTGCTATTGATTAATACCTAAACAGAAGCAAAAAGATTTTGCTTTAATTATATTTTGGTATAATAGTTGTGTAAAATACCTAAAATTCGTGATTGCTCCGTCTATCATATAAGAATACTTTTGCGGGTGTAATAACTATATATATCCGTTATGCAAAAGCTAAATTCCGGGGCTTTGAATAGAATCTTATTGTTTGTATACATTTTATCACTATCTACTAATGCAATAGCCCAAAACAAAAATAATTCAAAAGAGACATATCTTCTTCCTCCACACGGAAATTATGTTTATGGCCGGGTGATTGAGAAACTCTCTAAAGAACCGATGGTAGGAGTGACGATTCGTTTGGATGGTCATTCTACTGGTGTAATTACCGATATAAACGGTTGCTATGTATTGACCCTGCCCGAAAAAGGCGGTCTGGTTATCTATTCCTACATCGGTTTTGAAACCCGTAAAATCAAAGTCACTTCCCGGCAGAAAGTCGATGTGCAGATGGTAGAAGCTACCGAAAGTATTCAGGAAGTGATTGTAACCGGCTATAACTCCATACAGAAAGAAAGTTTCACAGGAAATACCACAAAGATAGAGAAAGAAGACCTGTTAAAAGTCAACCCGAACAACCTGATTTCGGCCATTCAGACTTTCGATCCCTCTTTCAGAATACAGGAGAATCTGGCTGCTGGTTCCGATCCCAACAGCCTGCCTCAATTCGTCTTGCGTGGTCAGACCGGTATCGGAGAAACGACACTTGGGCAGACCTCCACCTCCTCCATTTCGCGGGAAGTGCTAAGCGGTAATTCCAACCTGCCTATCTTCATACTGGACGGCTTTGAAGTCGATGTAGAAAAGATATACGACCTCGATATGAATAGCATCCATAGCATCAATATCCTGAAAGATGCTGCCGCCACTGCCATGTACGGTTCACGTGCGGCCAACGGAGTAATTGTCATTGAACGGCGTGCGCCTGAAGCCGGAAAGTTCCGTGTACAGTATTCCGGAGTACTTTCTGCCGAACTGCCGGATTTATCCTCCTACAATCTGATGAACGCCCGTGAGAAGCTGGAAACCGAACGCCTGGCAGGACTATATGACAGCAACACCCCGGAAATAGACCCCTATACCAACGGTTACTACCAACGACTCAATAATGTACTGACAGGTGTCGATACCTATTGGCTTTCTCAAGGACTGCGCACGGCTCTGAACCATAAACACTCCGTTTTCATAGACGGTGGAGAAAACGACGTGCGCTGGGGAGTGGAACTGGGATTCAGAGGAACGGAAGGAGTGATGAAACACTCTTCCCGTAAGAATGCCAATGCCGCTTTTTATGTAGACTACCGCATTGGCGGACTACAAATAAAGAACAAAGTGACCTACACTTATAACAAAAGTACAGATGTCCCCTTCAATTCATTCAGCGATTACTCCCATTTACTTCCTTATATGCGTCTGTATGATGAAAATGGCGATTATGTGCGCCGTCTCGAAAAGTTCGACGGGGCTAGCGGCACACAAGTAAATCCATTGTACGAAATCAACTTCTACAACAGCTTCGACCATTCCGGTTATGATGAAGTAACCGATGATCTTAGTCTGAATTGGCGTATCACCGACGGTCTGCGTCTGCGCGGTCAGTTTTCCGTCCTGATGAGAAATTCTACCGGTGATCTGTACAAAGATCCCGCATCGGCCAGTTATTCAGCCAGTACAGGCAACATCAATGGTGAAAAAACAGAATCCACACAAAAGAGAACAGTGATAGACGGAAGCCTGTCACTCATGTACAACAATACCTTCAAGGGACACAATCTCAATATCTGCTTGTCCTCCAACATGAGACAAACGCAGAGCACTGCTTCCGAAACACGTTACCGGGGATTTCCGGGTGGCGACCTTGTCTCTTCAAACTATGCGGCAGAAGTATACGGAAAGCCCAGCAGCTCCGATAATACCACCCGCTTGGTAGGAGCCTTGCTCACTTCCAACTACACCTACAACAATATCTATCTCGCCGACCTTACAGGACGTATCGACGGTTCTTCCGAATTCGGTTCCGATAAAAGATGGTCCATGTTCTGGTCAACAGGAGCAGGAATCAACATTCATAATTATGATTTTATGAAGTCGAATGAACTCTTTTCCATGTTGAAGTTCCGTGTCTCCTACGGACTGACCGGAAAGACCAACTTCTCCCTCTATTCGGCCAAAGATATGTATCAGCTGCAAACAGACAGCTGGTATCCCACAGGCTACGGTGTATTCCTCTATCAGATGGGAAATCCGAACCTGAAATGGGAACGTAAATACACCCTCGACTATGGAGTTGAAATCGGACTGTGGCACGATAAAATCTATCTGAAAGCCTCTGCCTACGACGAGCGTACCATCGACCTGATAACCGATTATACCATCCCTTCCTCTACCGGATTCACCTCCTACAAAGAAAACATGGGAAAGGTGAAAAACACCGGCGTCGAACTGGAACTGCGGGCACGACTTTACAGTGACAGAAACTGGCTCTTCCAGCTCTACGGCAGCTTTGCAAGAAACAAAAACACGATTATTGAAATCTCCCAGGCAATGCGCGACTATAATAAAAGAGTGGAAGAACTGTTCAGCGGATATAACCCCGAAAGCAGTTCCGATTCAAAATATGCTAAAACATACCTGAAATATTACGAAGGAGCCTCTCTGACCTCTATTTACGGGATGAAGTCATTGGGAATCAGCCCCACAAACGGCAAAGAAATCTACCTTCGCCGGAATGGTGACGTTACCGATGTATGGTCTGCCGACGAATGGACCATTATTGGCGATACAGCTCCCAAGGGACAAGGCTCATTCGGTTATACCCTGTCCTATAAACAGTTATCCATGTTTGCTTCTTTCCTCTATACTTTTGGTGGAGATGCTTACAACAATACCCTCGTCTCCTATGTAGAGAATGCCGACATTAAAAATGACAATGTAGATAAGCGGGTATTGCTCGACCGTTGGCAGAAACCGGGAGACATAACCACCATGAAAGATATTCGTGACCGTAATGTCACCACCGGCGCATCTTCGCGTTTTGTACAGAAAAACAATACCCTGCAATGGAGTTCATTGACAATGAGCTACAATTTCCGTCCCGAACAATTAAAGAAACTCCATCTGTCCGGCCTGCGTCTTTCGTTCACGATGAACGACCTGTTCTATTGGTCTACCATCCGTCAGGAGCGGGGACTCGATTATCCTTATTCGCGTTCATTCAATCTGACTACTAACATCATATTCTAACCATACAAATGAAGAAACTAATCAGCCATATACTAATAACCCTGACAGGAATGTTAGTCGTTTCCTGCAATGCCTGGCTGGACGTAACACCAGAAAATGCGATAGCCGACGACGATCTGTTTTCCACCGGTTTCGGCTACCGGAATGCCCTGAATGGTATCTACACCAATCTGGCGTCCGACGAACTTTACGGTAAGCAACTAAGCTGGGGATTCCTTAGTGCCATCTCCCAGCAATACAATCAAAAGGCGGGAACCATCTCTCCGATGTATGCCGACGCTTCCGAACTTATCTATAACACGGTCGACACCGAACCCGTCGTGACAGCTATCTGGGAAAAAGGCTATAAAGTGATAGCCAACCTGAACAAGCTCATCGAGAACATCCGGCCCACGGACATCTCTTTGTTCGAATACGGAGAAGAAGAGAAAAACCTCATTTACGCCGAAGCCTTGTCATTAAGAGCCATGATGCATTTTGACCTGCTTCGCTTGTTTGCTCCTGCAACGGCAACCAATCCTTCGGGCGCCTATCTTCCTTACCGCGATAAATACGAAGCCGCAGTGGTAGAAAAATGTACCGTTACCGATTTTATCGAGAAAGTCCTGAAAGACCTGCTCGAAGCGGAAGACATTCTGCGTAAGTTTGACACCGAATACCATCCCGAAGCGATGTACGCTTCACAAATGTACGAACCTACTCCCGAATGGAATGCCCGCTACCGCTTCAACTCCGGTTCCTATATAGACGATATGGGAGCATTCTTCTGGTATCGTGGCATCCGCTTCAACTATCTGGCATTGCTGGGGTTGAAAGCCCGTGTCTGCATCTATGCCGGTCCTGCCTACTACAAGAATGCCGAGACAGCCGCCAAAGAACTTTACAACACCTATTATCAGCAGAAACGGTGGATAGGCTTTACAGAAGGAGAGAACATTACCTGCAATCTCAATTCCCGATATACAAAAGTCTCCCACGACATATTGTTCGGCTTGTACAAGAAACAGCTGGCTACGGATTATGAACAGGCCGTATGGGGCTCTTCCTCTTCTTCGTCAACCACCCGTTTGCCGTTGGCAAATATCCCTTCCCTGTTTGCTTCGGACAATACGGGCGTATATACCGACTATCGGCTCACCTACCTGATCGGGACTACCAATGAAACCCAGTCGAAGTATTACACACTGAAGTATAACCCTTCCGTAGAATCAGTAGTAGAAGCAATGGAGAATCCGATGATACCAGTGATCCGGTTCAGTGAAATCTGTCATATCCTGGCGGAGATCAGTAGCTATAATGGCAAGATAACCGAAGGAATCAACTACCTCGAAACAGTTCGAAAAGCCCGTGGAGCTGAACGTACCCTTAGTCTGACAGTCAGCACCCGTGAACAACTGGATGCCGAAATACTGCTCGATATACGGAAAGAAATGATAGGCGAAGGTGGAACCTTCTACACCTACAAACGGATGAACCTCTCCACCGTGCCCGATTCCGACGAGGAAGGAGAAATCAACATGACAGGTTCTTATGTACTTCCATTGCCTACCAGTGAAACAACCAACTAATGCCCGGATAAGATGAAACGAATATTGACATATACCACCTTCTGCCTGCTGCTTGTTTTCGCCTCCTGCAGCGAAGAGCAACTGGAAGTTTATCATGGAGACAACTACGTCTATTTTACTTACATGAACGATAAGTCTCCCCAGAAAATAACATTCAATTTTGCTACGGATGCACCCTTGCTTCGGGAAGGAACCGTGAAAGTGAAAATGACACTTCTTGGCTACCTGCTCGAAGAAAATGCTACCTGTGATATTTCCGCAGTGGGAGAGAAGAGCACCGCCCGTTCCGGTATTGACTATGCCCCTTTGACCTCCGGCATCTTCCATAGCGGACTGGCGGAAGACACCTACGAAGTCACCGTCTATCGCAATGAAGACCTGCTCAACACAGACTACACCCTTACCCTTTCACTGGATGCAGTGGAAAACTGTCTGGTGGGTCCGGCAGAATACAAACACGTCACGATTCAAGTGACCGACCGGATTTCCCAACCTGTTTGGTGGAACCAGAGTTCGGCAGCCAATCTGGGTACTTATTCGGATATGAAATACCGTGTTTTTATCATTTTCATGGATGGTGAGATACTCGAATCATTGGATAAATACACCGGTATTGAGTTTGTCAACCTGATAGCCGACTTCAAGGCCTGGTGGAAAGACCAGTGGCAGCAAGGCAATTACCAATATTATGATACAGACGGAGTGACACCGCTGTATGAAACCATTCTCGATAACTGATAATAAATTATGAAGCGAAAAACAATACTATTCATTTCAATCCTGCAGCTTCTCGTGATAACCGGCTGTTATGACGATTTGGGAAACTATGACTATACAAACTCTACCAAAGTCTCTTTTGTGAACTCCGCTTCATCGGACTACACGTTTATGGTAGGCGAACTTTTCGAGATGGATGCGCCCATCAACTTCTCAACGGACATCGGGAATGTTGATGAACTTTTCACCGTTCAATGGTATCTGAACCGTGAACTGATCTACACAGGTTATCATCTGAAGTATCAGTTCGAAAAAGGCGGAACGTACGAACTGATACTGAAAGTCATCAATAAGGAAACGAATGAAACATACATCAGCAATAAATATACCCTGACGGGAAAGAACAGTTTCGACTGGGGCTGGATGATTCTCTCCGACAAAGGAGACGGAAAATCTTCTTTATCTTTCATCAATCCCGGCCTCCGGGCTACGCACGATGTAGAAAACACCATCGAAGATGGTCTGGGTACAGACCCGCGCGGGATCTATTACTATTATGTATTAGGCTCTATCTCCGGTTCCTACGTGTCAGGTTTGCCGAAAATCCTGATAAATCAGGGTAGTGGAAGTGTCACGCTGGATGGCAATTCATTGCAAAAAGACATGTGGCTTGCCGACGAATTCGAAAACCGTAAAGAGCCGGAAGGCTTGAGGATAATGGACTTCGCATTCAAGGAAGAATATTACGTGATTTGCTCCGAACAGGGGGAAGTGTATATCCGTGCCGTAGGCACTGACAATAAAGCGATTCCTTATTACGGGAAGTACGGCGCCATGCCGTATGAGTTTGAGGGAGGTAGCCGTATCACCTGTTTCGCACCGTTCCACAACGTCACTTATTGGTGTGCCGACGAAGAACGTTGTATCTTGTATGATGAGCAAAATGCCTGTTTTATCGGCATTACACATTATCCGCAGTGGGGAGCAGTTTATACTCCTGCCATCGTCTACTTCAAAACATACGATCAGGATTTGGAAGTTCCCTCCGGTGTGTTGCGGGTGAACAATATGGGAGCGGGAACCCGCTGCCTGGCAATAGGCGCTTACGAAAAGAAAGATGTAGCCTCCAACGGCGGGCTGACATTTTGGTCAAACTACGTGTCGCTGATTGACGTGCAGGGAACCGGAAATTATGATTTGCACGAGTTTGCCGTAAAAGACATGGATAATAACTCTCACCTGATAACCGGTACGGATCAATACGGATTCAGCGGCAGCTCCTTATTGACTCCGCAAAGTGTCATTAAGATGTCCTCCAATTTTGAAAAGAACCCTTATTTCTACTTTACCGATGGAGATAAGAATCTCTATATATACAGTATGCAGATGCGCAGCCATATGCTGGCTTACACAGCGGGCAGCCGTATCAACGGCATCAGTGGAAGTCCTGTTGTTTGTGAGTTTTATGGCTATGGGGGAAATAGCACTGATCCGAATTTCCGGCTGGCACTTTCGCAGGAAAATGGGGATATCGCCATCATCGATGTAAACACGAGCCAGATGGTACGTCTCTTCGAAGGTTTTGCTCCCGATTTGGAATTGAAGACTTTTAGCGGGTTTGGCGATGTGAAAGGCATGGTATGGTGCACGAACTATGAAGGAGAATATTAATTGGAAAAAGAAAATAACCTATCAGTAAATAATTAATCATTTAAACGAGAAAAGTATGAAAAATAGACTGTTTTATTTTGCTGCTTGTGTAGCTTTAGCATTGTCTTCAGTAAGTTGCAGCAGTGACGATGGTGAAGAAGAAGATGCAGATATTCCCGTAGTGGGGAAAATTGCTGTTTCCGGTGCTTATAATGTGTATTCCCATGGAAGCCAGGGATGGATTGAAGCGGACAAGATAGGAATATATGTGTTGTCCGATGGCAAACCGCAGGATAACTTGCCGTATGCTCCGTCGGAAGTAGCGGTGGCTACTACTACAGAATTGGATGGTAAAACGTATATAGTATATGATCGTGATAGTCGTGTGACTGAAGATATTACGCTGAATCCTTCTTCCGAACTTGCTGCAGGATTTAAGGGTGGCGATCACACTATTTATGCCTATACGCCCTATAACGCAGCTTCACAAGATTATAAGGCTGTCGCTTTGCCCAACTTAGCTGTGCAGGAGTATTATGAATCAGAGTTTATGCCGCATCGTAATTATAGCTTTGCTTATGCTTCGGCTACTACATCTAGCTATTCTGCTGCAACTGTTTCTTTGGGAGAATTCAAACCATTGTTTTCTCAAATCACTTTACCGGGTGCGGGATGCCCGGATTCTTTTGTCGGTAAGAAATTTACTAAAGTGGTGGTGAGCTGTGACCATCCGATTGCCTACGAAGATGGAGCAACTGTAGATTTGTCGACAGGTAAAATTTCCGGTACTCCGATAAACAGTATTACTTATAATCTTCCTAATGGCGGCTTCGAGATAACTGCCGGGTATTTTGGTGCCAGTTTGGAGACCTGTTATATGATGATTGCCGTACCTTTTGAAACAGGGCTAACTTATACCTATAATTTTACTTTGACAATTGATGGACAGGAATATACTATTTCAGGCAAACCGAATGAAAAGATGTCTAGTATCAATAACTTAAATATGTATGGCATTGCCGGTATCGAATAATTATTATCTTTGTATCTGTATATAAATATTAAAAAAGAAAGCATGAAGAAATTAGTTTCAATTCTGATGATTCTGGCAATGATCGTTCCATTGGCCGGAGCACAATCGACGGACATCTTCAAGAAAAAGAAGAAAAAGAAAAGCAAGACGGAAGCAGTGGATAAGGCTAAAGCTGACTCCATTGCCAAGAGCAAGAAAGATGCTCTGCAACCTTACGCAAAAGTAATCACCGGCAAAGCCAAAACAATGGATGGCTTTTTCAAAGTGCATTATGTAGATGGTAAATATTTTTTCGAAATAGCCGACTCTCTTTTCGGACGTGATATTTTGATTGTGAACAGAGTTGTGAAAGCACCGGTAGACGCGCAGAAGCGGAAAGTCGGCTATCCGGGAGATTACATCAGCGACGAAGTGATCCGTTTCGAGAAAGGACGTGGCGACAAACTGTTCGTGCGTGAAATCTCTTATCTCGAACATTCTGCTGACACGTTGGGTATGTATCAGGCTGTGTTGAACTCCAATGTTCAACCCATTGTGGCCACCTTCCCGCTGAAAACTGTCCGCAAAGAAGGAGAAACTACCAACTACGTGATCGACATGACCGACTATATCCGTAAGGACAACGAAATGTTTTCATTCACCAGCCGGGTGAAGGACAACATCGGAGCGAGCAGTATGGTAGACGACGCAAGTTATATCGACACACTGAAAGCCTTCCCGCAAAATATCGAAATACGTACCGTGCGTACCTTCCAGCGGAAGAAAGGAGGAGGCAGTGGACTTGAGAAACTGCTGGCAGCTTTCTTTGCCACCTCTACCACTCCGTTGACTTACGAACTGAACAGCTCTATGCTATTACTTCCCAAGGAACCGATGAAACCGAGATTGCACGACGACCGGGTAGGTTACTTTGCTGTGAGCTATAAGGATTTTGACGAGAATCCGCAAGGAGTGAAGTATAAAGCGAATATCACCCGCTGGCGTCTCGAACCCAAAGACGAAGACCGCGAGAAATACCTGCGTGGCGAATTGGTGGAACCAAAGAAACCGATTATCATTTATATCGACCCTGCCACTCCGAAGAAATGGGTTCCGTACCTTATTCAGGGAGTGAACGACTGGCAAGCCGCTTTTGAGAAAGCAGGATTCAAAAATGCAATCTTCGGCAAAGAAGCACCGACGGACGATCCTACCTGGAGCTTGGAAGACGCCCGCCATTCGGCTATCGTGTATAAGCCTTCCGATATTCCGAACGCAAGCGGACCTCACGTGCACGACCCTCGCAGCGGTGAAATTCTTGAAACGCATATCAACTGGTATCACAATGTGATGAGCCTGCTTTACAACTGGTACATCGTGCAGGCAGGAGCCATTGATCCGGGAGCACGCAAACCGATGTTCGACGATGAACTGATGGGCGAACTGGTACGTTTTGTATCTTCCCACGAGGTGGGACATACATTAGGACTGCGTCATAACTTCGGTTCTTCCAATACCGTCCCGGTAGAGAAACTTAGAGACAAAATATGGGTGGAAGCCAACGGTCATACACCGTCTATCATGGACTATGCACGCTTCAACTATGTGGCACAGCCGGAAGACAACGTTTCACGTTCGGGAATATTCCCCCGTATCGGTATGTATGATAAATGGGCGATTGAATGGGGCTATCGTTGGATGCCTGAATATGAAACGGCGGAAGCCGAAATACCTCACTTGAATAAGTGGATCATTGAGAAGCTGCGGGAGGACAAACGCTATACGTTCGGAACGGAACTCGACAGAAACGATCCCCGCAACCAGAGTGAAGATTTGGGAGATGATGCCATGCTGGCAAGCTCCTATGGAATCAAAAACCTGAAACGTGTGATGCCTGAAATCATGAACTGGACTTATGAACCGAATGAGGGTTATATGAAAGCTGTCCGTTTGTATCAGAATGTGGTGGGACAATTCGACTTGTACATGGGCCATGTGGCTACCAATGTGGCCGGTATCTACCACAATCCGATTTCTGTGGAACAGACAGACATGAAAGCGGTGGAATATGTTCCGAAGGATATTCAGAAGAAAGCGGTCGACTTCCTGAACAAGGAACTGTTTACCACACCGACCTGGCTGATGGATGATAAACTGTCCGAAAGAACTGGTATCAATACTTTCAATTCGATCTACCGTGTACAGAGCAGTACATTGAAACAACTGCTTAGCAGCCGCACACTCGATAAGATGACGGACAACGAACTGGTCAACGGAGCGAAGGCATACACAGCCAACGATTTGTTCCGTGATTTGAAGAAGAGTATCTGGAGCGATATGCAAGGAGGAAAGAAACCGGATGCTTCCCAACGTAGTTTGCAAAAGACTTATGTCAATGCGTTGATTGGAATGCTTGATAAACCGAAGAACAGTTCCGGTTCGCTCGGAAGTCTGGGTGGTTATTCGCTCGTAGCTTTCGATTTCCCTTCTGAAGCACCGACTATTGCACGCGGACAGTTGACTGATCTTAGAAGAGACCTGACCAATGCGGCAAATGCTTCCAGTGGAATATACAGAAGTCATTATCTGAACTTGAAAGCGTTGATTGATGCTGCATTCGACGTGAAGTAGAAAAATAATTTACGATTAAGTTCATTTACGATTAGACGATTTACGATGTACGATTGGAGTTAGTACATGGTAAGTCGTCTAATTTGTAGATTAGCTGATTGTAAATACGTTCTTTTTGCCCCATATTTACGACAGTATTAGGTGGCTTTGCCCCATTTTTGGAACATAAACGATAGACTTTTGCCCCATCTTTGAAACAAAATCAATGATGTTTTGCCCCATCTTTGGAAATTCTTTATAACTTTGTTGCTGAAAATCAATAAATTGTGGTTTTATGTTTAAAAGAGATATATTATTTCATCTGGAAAAATGGAAAGATGATACGCATAGAAAGCCTTTGATATTGCGTGGAGCAAGGCAAGTCGGTAAAACAACGGTAGTCAACGAATTTGGAAAGCAGTTTGACAATTACCTGTATTTGAATTTGGAGAAACGGGAGGCAGCATCCTTATTTGAGTTGAATGTGTCTCTAAAAGATTTGATGCCTTTATTTTTTGCACATTGTGGAAAGATAAGGAATGAAGGAACTATATTACTTTTTATTGATGAAATTCAAAATTCAGCAAAGGCAGTAGCGTTATTACGTTATTTCTATGAAGAATTACCTGATATTTATGTAATTGCTGCCGGTTCATTATTGGAAAACCTGATAGATGTACGTGTTTCATTTCCGGTGGGAAGGGTGCAATATATGGCATTGCGTCCTTGTTCATTTCGCGAGTTTCTGGGTGCTGTTGGAGAAGAACCTTTATTATCCGTTTTAGATAAGCCTGAAATCACTCTCGCTTTCCATGATCGTTTGATGTTATTGTTTAATATCTATACGTTGATTGGAGGTATGCCGGAAGTTGTGCAACTCTATGCGGAGCGCAGGGATATTTTATCCTTGGAGTCCACTTATGAAACTCTTTTGCAAGGCTACCGGGATGATGTGGAAAAATATGCTTTGGGAAAACAACTTCCGGAAGTGATTCGCTTTATATTAAAAGAAGGATGGCATAAAGCCGGACAAATTATAACTTTAGGAGGATTTGCTGGTTCGTCTTATAATGCTCGGGAAGTGGGAGAGGCCTTTCGTTTATTGGAAAAGGCGATGTTGCTGGAATTAGTTTATCCGACTACGGCAACGGAAGTTCCGGCCACTCCTGAAATAAAGCGTATGCCCAAACTGGTCTGGCTAGATACAGGATTGGTGAATTATGCGGCACAGGTACAGAAAGAGGTTTTGGGAGCAAAAGATATAATGGATGCTTGGCGTGGTATGATAGCGGAGCAGATTGTAGCGCAAGAACTGTTGACACTGACAGATAAAGTCAGTCAGAAACGTTGTTTCTGGGTGCGTAATAAAAGTGGTTCTAATGCAGAAGTCGATTATGTGTGGGTGCAGGATTCTATGGTTTATCCCATTGAAGTCAAATCAGGGCATAACGCCCACTTACGTTCCTTACATTCTTTTATGAATCACTCTATGCAGACAGTTGCAGTCAGAATATGGTCGCAGCCTTATGCTGTGGATGAGGTAAAGACGGCAGACGGAAAAGAATTCAAATTGATAAATCTACCTTTTTACCTCGTTGGAAAATTAGACAGCATATTACGTCGGTTCTAAACGGCCTTTGATAACGCGTAGTCTAGCAAAATCATAAGTTAAAGATTAGGCACGGATTACACAGATTGCACGGTTAGTGCTATGCTTGTACAAAGCAACCGTGAAATCCGTGTTATCCGTGCCTAAATTATAATAAAGCTAATTTTTTTAGACTTTATCCCAATCCTTTTCAGCATTAAAGCAAGGACAGGCTTTGATCCATTCTTCCGGTTCAATCTCGCCGTTTCCGTTCAGGTCGGGGCTAAGATCCCGGTGTCCACATATCCGGCAATCGGGATACTCTTTCAATAAAGTGAGAATTAATACACGCAGAGAGTGTTTTTGCCAACAGGTGCGTGTGTCCTTCGGTTGTCCCATGCAGTCGAGTCCTCCTTCGTAGCAGATACCTATACTTTCCTTGTTGAAACTGCGACAATGCGCACCGACCTTTTCTATCGGACGGGTAGACTTTATATCACCGTTCTTGCGGATATAAAAATGATACCCTGTTCCGTTGAATCCGCGCCTGCGGTGGCAGATATCCAGATCATATTCCGTGAAGCTCTTGTCCTCGCGCGTGGCGGAGCAATGGATTACTATTAGATTGATAGTTCTCATGGATAAGACCGTTCATTGTCAGGCTTCCGCCATGCTACGTTGCGAGCACTCTTTATGGATGCATTGCAAGGTGGCAGCCTGCGCCAGCTGACCTCTTAATGAGAATATCTCCGTATGCATCTCTTTCACTTTCGAGCTAAGGTCGAAATAATCCTTCAACACTTTTTCCAACTGCTGCATCAGAAAAGTATATTGGTCTTTCACCAGTTCGCTGAACTCTTTTACTTCTTGCGCCATTACTTTGCGCTTTTTGCGGTTACTGCCCAGAAAGGGCAGGATCGTTATAATGATCTCTATGATTTTATCAAGCATTTTAATAAATTGAGGATTGAAAATTGAGAATTAAAAAATAAATGTAGAAGAAAACAGAAACCGCATGGAGAGTAACTGTAGAAATCACTCCGTAATATCCATGCGGCGCTGTTTTAAAGATTAAGCTGCCGGGTCCGGAGCTTCTCCGCTTCCGCCGCTGTTTCCACCGCTACCGCTATTTCCGTCATCGTCACCTTCTCCGTCGCCCTTTGCTGCCAGGATAAAATCGACATTATTTTCGCCTCGGGTAGTGGCATGGCTCGTATTTACCAATTGAAGCACCTTGTCCGCCACGAAACGGACATTTACTTTGCGGATGCTGCGCACCGTGCAATCTTTCTCTTTTTCTGCCCCCTCGCTGCTCAATGTGATATGAAACGTACCCAATCCGTCAACCTTCACCTTGTCGCCCTGGGTAAGCGATAGGCGTAACTGCTCGACAAAAGCCTCAATGGCATGCTTCACGTCTCCTGCAGTGAGCGAGGAGTTCGCTTCGATGGCATCCGCCAGCTTGTTGATGTCCATCACTCTCACTGTGCCCGATTTCTGGCGTACATAATACAACATCTGTGAATCCGGTTGATTCACATACTTTCTGCGCTGATAGCGCTCCACTAATACATTCATACAATAAAAAGTTAAGGTTTAAGTAATAAAATTTTCTCTGTCCTTACGACATTACAAATATACGAAATATGAGAGGGAAAGTCAAGTGTTTTGCTATATATTTTGTATGTATAATGAAATAAAATGAGAAAATGATTTATGCTATATGTTGTAATATAAAATTGTATATTATTAGTGTAACTGTTTCTTATTTGGCATGTTTCAGCATATACTCTAACGGAGGGACATATTCGGTGATCTTGGTCATTTCCGGATTATGTCTGAAATAGATGTTTCCTGTCTCTCCGTTGCGTTGCTTGGCTATGATGACTACTCCCAGACCTTCGGTGGGATAACCACTTTCCCGGTCGGTCGTCACCCTTGCAAGGGCGGGACGGTAGAGCAGCATGACGACGTCTGCATCCTGTTCAATAGCTCCGCTCTCGCGGAGATGAGCCAGTTCGGGACGGCCGGCAGGGCGGTTTTCCGATTCGCGGTTTAGCTGGCTAAGCAGTACGACTGGTACATTCAGTTCTTTGGCTAGCAATTTTGCCTTGCGGGTAGCTTGTGCCACTTCCTGTTCGCGGTTGCGGTTGTTTTGACCGGTCGTCATGTCGCAGAGTTGCAGGTAGTCGATAATAATAGCATCGCACGCATGTTGGCTTTGCAGCAGTCGCGCGCTGGAACGTATATGTTCCATGTTGACCGATGTGCTGTCGTCTACGTGTATCGGCAGGCGTTTGAGGTCAGCGGCTGTTGTGCGTGCCTCTACGAGTTCCTGTTGGCTGACGGTTCCCGATCGCCAATGGCGGGCGCTGATTTCGCTGACCGCTGTCAGCCATCGGTCTGCTAGTCGTTCCCCTTGCACCTCGAGGCTGTAGACAGCTACGGCATACCCTGCCATTGCTGCGCTTCGTGCCATGTGTAGTGCGAATGCCGTTTTTCCTACGCCGGGACGGGCGGCGACCACCACCAACTCGCCTTTCTGTAGTCCGGACGTTATGCGGTCCAGATCCGCCAGTCCGGTAGGGAGGCCGGTTACTCCGTTTTTGTTGTTGGCGATACGTCCTTCGGCTTCTACCATGGTGGCGGTCATTAGTTCATCCATGTCGCGCATGTGGTTGTTATGGCCGAATTCGCCTTCCAGACGGTCGAGCAGGTTATGCGCGTCTACCAGTGAGTCGTCAATATCCATCGTTTCGTCTAGCGAACAGGCGAGGAGTTTGTTGAACCCCAGAATCATTTCGCGTCGCAGGTATTTCTCGTGTACGATCTGCGCATGATATTCAATATGGGCGGAGGTTGCCACCTTGCTGCTCAATTGGGTGATGCCGAACGGTCCGCCCGCCTCTTCGAGCTTTCCACGGTGGGAAAGCTCTTCTTTTACGGTGAGGATGTCTATCTTTATTCCTGCATGATACATGGCCAGTATGGCGGCATAGATAACCTGATGGCGCAGGACGTAGAACATTTCGGGACGCAGCTTGTCGGCTACCAGTGGTATGGCTCCCTGTTCTATCAGGCAGGCGCCGATGATAGCTTCTTCTATTTCGGGAGCCTGTGGCGAAACTCTGTTTTCGGTATTCATATTATCAGTATTCGTTAAGAAAAGCTTTGTTGGATAAATAGCTGGCGGCATGGAGAAGGAAATTGATGTTCGTTTGGTGGAAATAATATTCCTCTATCCTGTCGATGGCGAGTTGCTGTTCCTTGTCGCCCAACTTTTTCCATTCGCGTTGTGCTTTGGCGATATTCTCTTTGGGGAGCTGTGTGATGCTGTGGAATTCATTCCAGAACAGGTGAAACTTTTCGTTGACGGCTTTCTTTTTCTGCTTGTCGCTATCGGGAACTCCCATCCATTTATCGTATTCGACGACACGAATATGCAGGGAGGAATTGTTGGGGTGAGAGATGATTTCTATAATTCCCAGCGTGGCAAGCTCGTGTATGAACCTGAAGGCTTTTCCGACAGACCAGTGGAAGATGTGGCTCCAGTCGCGATAACTAAACAGGCTTTCGCCTCTTTTACACAGGCAGTTTTTATTTTGACGGTCGTTGTAGAGTGTATCCGAATAATTGACCTTCATCAGAATTTTCAGGAGAGCTTCTATTTCTCCTTCTTGCATGTGCCGGTCTTCTATCTGCTGCTGTAGTAAGGCTTTAGGGATAATGAGAAAACCATGTTTCAGCATGGCTTGAAAATTGAAATTTTTCATTGAGTGTTATTTAAATTTTCTGTAAAAGTACGCTATTCCCGTGCGGTTTGCAAGGGGTGTGTTTGTTTGTGGACGGGTGTGGACGAAGAAGAATAGTTGTGGTACGTAAGTTGTTGTATTTTTGTTTTCTTTCATGGGGCGAAGAAGCGATCAGGAGATGAAACGGATGCTCTGTTTGTGTTTGATAGAGCTTCTGCCGGAGATAAACAGAGCCTTCGTTGGGAGGATTCGGAGGCTCTGTTTGGAATGAAAAAAACGGTCATTTTGCCGAACGCTTTGTGGAACGCTTTTTTCTTTCTGTAAATAGCTGTATAAATGATAGTTATCTTCTTTTCCGAAAAAAGTGGTGAACGCAAAGTGGAATACATAATAAACAATAAAAAGATAAATGATATATTTAAAAATATATAGTTCGATTTTCTTTTTATTCCTTGTCGATGTTTTCGTTTTCTACTACGTAATTAAACGTTGGTCGGCAGGTCGATGTGGGGAGGTCCCCAATGGCGGTAAAGGATTAGTTGCATTTCGGGACTGATGTCGATTGTTTGGCAGGTGTAATACGCGGCAGCCAGTTGTTCGTTCAACGTCTTGTCTGCTTTGATGCGTTTGCGCATTTTTTTGCTGGCGGAAGAGGCGTTTGCCAGATCTGGAAAATATTCTTTCGCCAACTCGGAGAAATACTTGAATCCATTGATGCTGTAGTGTTCGGCAGCTGGTTCATTGTTGTTCATAACTTTGTTGTTTTTTAGTAATTAAAATGATTATTTGTTTAAAAAACTGCGCAAATGTATAAAAATAAATTTGATAGATAATGTGAATATTTCAGTTTTTAATATTATAATTTTATATATGTAAATCTTTGTATATATATTTTCGTATTTTACTAAAGTAAATTGTGGGATTAGTAAATATTAATTATTAAATTATTTTTTAATGAAAAAGGAAAGTTTTACTTCGTTTATGAAACAAGTGGCTGTTGATTTGCAGCAGAGTGGGAATTTAGGGACTGCTCATGTATATAGAAGTAGTTTGAATGCGATTCTTACTTTTCAGGGTTCCGGTTGTTTGTCGTTCCCGGAAATAACTCCGGAGTGGTTGAAGCATTTTGAGGGTAGCCTTCGTGCTCGTGGGTGTAGCTGGAACACGGTGTCTACGTATCTTCGCACGTTGCGTGCGGTTTACAATCGTGCTGTCGATCTTCGGAAAGCGCCTTATGTGCCGCATTTGTTTCGCTCCGTATATACAGGTACGCGGGCGGACCGTCGTCGGGCATTGGATGCGGAGGATATGAAGAAGGTATTTGCCCGTCTGTTGCAGTCGGATGCGGTTACTCCTGCCATGAGGGGTGCGCAGGAATTGTTCATCCTGATGTTCCTGCTCCGGGGGCTGCCTTTTGTCGATCTGGCTTATCTGCGTAAGAGTGATCTCCGGGGGAATGTGATTAGCTATCGTCGTCGTAAAACGGGGCGTCCACTGTCTGTGACGTTGACGTCGGAAGCGATGTTTCTTTTACGGAAGTATATGAGTCGCGAGGAGCAGTCGCCCTATTTATTCCCGATTCTTCACAGTGACGAAGGTTCGCCAATGGCGTATAGGGAATATCAACTGGCTCTGCGCAATTTTAACTATCAGTTGGAACTGGTGGGAAAGCTGCTTGGACTCAAAGACCGGTTGAGCTCATATACCGCACGTCATACTTGGGCGACGACTGCGTATTATTGCGAAATTCATCCGGGCATTATTTCCGAAGCAATGGGACATTCGTCTATCACTGTAACGGAAACTTATTTGAAACCTTTTCGAAGTAAGAAAATTGATGAAGCAAATAAACAGGTGCTCGACTTTGTAAAACGCTCGGTGATGGGTGTAAGTGCTTGATTTTTTACTCTGTTACTTCGTAGGTAACGGGTTGAAATATCGGTGCAAATATGAGCATATTTCTTAAAACAACCAAACGAAATCATACATTTTTTCTAATAAACTACTCAAAAGAGGAATTAAACAAATAAAACACACGGATTCTTTGTATTAGGACTTTGTTAACTTCTAAATTTTGCAAAAGATTTCCCTCCCTCTACTGCCTTTCAGAAGCAGGGGTAAAAATGTTTCATTGCTTATCGTCTTATTTTTCAGTATTGACTACTCCAAAAGAGCAGGTACAAAGGTTTATCCGTTACCTACGAAGTAACGGGCGGCTATTATTGAAACTTAGTGTTTAATAATATATTATTAATGTAATTTTTAAGTAGTTATGAAGAAAAAATTTGTTAGGGTAATGCTTTTTGGGGCATTGACGCTTGCGGTTAGTACAACTGTAACGAGTTGTAAGGACTATGACGATGACATCAAAAATCTGCAAGAGCAGATTGATAAAGTTACGTCCACTAATCCGGTGAGTACAGAGGACATGAAAGCGGCAATATCTAGTGCCATTCAAACTTTGCAGACTCAATTGCAGACTGCTATTGATGGTAAGGCGGATAGCAAGGCAGTACAGGATTTGCTGAAACAGTAGAAGCATTGCAGACTGCGTTGGAAAACAAAGCAGATGCAAGCACTATTAAAACATTGGGCGACCAGATTACCGAACTTTCGAAACAAGTAAACTCTATCGAGGGAACTTTGAACGAAACGAAAAAAGATCTGGAAGCTAAAGTTGCCGACCTGACAGAAAAATTGGCTGGTGCTGCATCTAGCGAAGACCTGAAAAAATTAGCAAATGAACTGGCAGAAGCTAAGAATGAATTGAAGGCTGTAAAAGATATGGCTGACAATAATGCGGCTGCTATTGTTGAGATACAAGCTAATATCTTGGAACTGCAAAAATTGGATGGCAGAATCACCGCATTGGAAACATTCAATCAAAACGCTGCATCGAAGGATGATTTGACTGATTATGTAGCCCATTCTGAACTTGCAGGCTTGGTTGACAATGAAGTTCTGGAGTTGCTGAAAGACAATGGCTCTATTGCTAAATATGTAAACGAGGTTATTGAATCACAGGTATTGGCGGAAACCTCTGCTATCAATCTTGCTATCAAAGGTGTAGACGATAAATTAGCAACGTTGAGTACTAGTTTTGACACTTATAAGAGTGAACAGGCAACTGCTTATCAAACTGTTACCAGTAATATCACTACGCTTACCACATTCAAAACAACTATCGAGACAGCTTTAGCTGATGGTGGTTATGAAAATTTTGCGGCAGTATTGACTGAAATTTCCACGATTAAAACCAGTTATGGTTATTGTGCTACTAAAGAAGTTTTCGATGGGAAAGTAGAAGCTTATCTTGCTGATTATAAAAAACGGTAAATGATAAATTCGCTGCATTGGAAAAACGTCTCACGGCACTCGAAAACCAAATTCAGAGTGTAGTTTATATTCCTGAATATGAAGATGGTAAAATCATCTTTATGTCTTATTTCTACGATAATAAATTGGTAGCTGAAACAAAACCGATCCAGATGAAATTCCGTATTTCTCCTGCAACGGCCGCTGCCAACTTCGCAGAGAATTATGCTCCTTCGTTCGACGGACAGGAAATTAAGACCCGCACAGCCGAGATTTATAACATTGAGAAAACGGAAGTAGACGAAGCTACAGGTATCGTTACTTTTACTATTTCTACTTCAACGGACAAGAGTTTCGCTGTTAGTCTGAATCTTATCGCTAAAGATCAAAGCAAGAATCTGACTAATATCAGTTCGAACTATTTCCCGGTAATTTCGGATTATAGAGCGATTACTGATGTAAAAGTGGAATCACCGAATAAAGAAATTGATTATATTCTTTATGATAAACCTCTATCAGTTGTAGATTATGCAACGGGAGCTGTTCTTCAGATTACTGGTAAAAATAGAGCTGGTGATGATGTTACTAATGAGCCAATGGCAAGCAGTGTGAATGCCGAGAAGTTCGTAGTATCATATAAGGTAGAGGGCGATGATGCGGCTTCCTATACCATTGAGAAGGGTGTACTGAAGTTGAAAAATTATACTGATGCTTCTAATGGTAAAATAGCCAAACCAAAGGCCACTGTAACAATCACTGGTACTGATTTCGAGAAAGTTACTGCTTTTGCTGATGTTACCGCTAAAGCGGCATCGACAGATCCGGAAGTTTCTCCAATTATTTCGGCAGTTAAATTTGATGGAACAAAAGAACAAGTAGCTGATGTGACAGTTCCTTATGGTACAACTGGTGGTAGTACTGATATTGGTATTAGTCAGGAAGTTTATGAAAAATTGCCAGCAGAGAATTTTGCCTTTAAAGCTGCAGAAGGAGTATATTTGAGATTTAAAGATAAAACCACTACAAACGAATTGGAAATTGTAGTTCCGAAGGGTACAGTAAAAGGTACTTATGTACCGGAAGTGAAAGTAAAGGTATCTGATGTACAGAACTTCACTTTGAAACCATCAATTACAGTTGAGGTAACAGATGCTGATTACACATTGACGTATGATGATAAGATTATTACTGGTGGATCAAGTTTGGCTTTGACCGCAAATCTTCTTCCGGCAGACAAGCCTACATCTATGAATTTCATGATGGAAATCCCTTCTCTCTTTGCGAACTATGCAACGATTGTGGACAATGCTAAGAAGGTAGGTGCTACTGTTCAGTTCTCACTGAAAGAGGCGATCACTGGTGTTAGCCTTGCAGATAATGTCTTGAAAGTGGATAATACATACTCTAACCCTGCTCCTGCTAAGGCTATAGTAGTTGTTGCTAAGGTTATTGCTAAAAATGCGGCTGGAGCAGATATCGAATTAGTAACTTCTAAGGAAACAACCTTTACTCTTGCTGATCTTAGTGGTGAATGGACTGCTCCGACTGCTACAACAGTGAAGATTGGTAGTGATAAAGTGGATGCAACTACTCAACTTGCAACAGGAGCTATATGGAAAGCTTCTAATAAAGAGGCAATGTGGGAAGCTGGCAAGGAAGTAAAAGCTGGCGACAAATGGGGAGCAGCTCCATTAGGCATATTCGGATTTGTAGCTCCTACATTTGAATTGGCTGATGCCGCTAATGCTAAATATGTTACTTTAGATAAGAATACAGGTGCTTTGACTCTTACCAATACAGGAAAGCAGTTGAAAGCTGAAGTTAGCATTATTGTTAACATTGTTGCCGAATCACGTTGGGGAACAATTACTGATTATGCTGCTGGTAATACGGTTACAGTGAAAATAGATCCGACAACAGAGTCAACTAGTATTTCAGACTAAAAACCCTTCTTCACCTATGTGTGAAGATTATATGTTGAGAAGTGACAAAGCGAAGAGACACAGCTTGTGAAAGTCCATCCTTCTATCTTTGTTCTTCTATTAGAAAAGGGATGCCTCCCCACATTTCCCACTGGCATCCCTTTTATCTTTACTCTTGGAACGTCTTTTTTGTTGTACTAGAATCAAATTGCTAGTCGCCCATTTCCCTATAGGTAAAGGAGACGTCCCCAAGATACAGAAAGCCCGAGCTTGCGAAAGTCCGGGCTTTTCGTAATTTTGTGCAGTCATCATCCCCTTATTTTATCGTCCCTAAGTTTCCGGGGAAATGTGCAGAATGAATGATTGAAAAGAATCTTTTAACCTGCTATGACAAAGAGTTCTATTAAAAATATATATCTTTGCAAGAAAGGCATTGATTAATAAAAGAAGAGAATATGAGCCATAAAATTTATCCGATCGGCATTCAGAATTTCGAAAAAATTCGTAATGACGGTTATTTCTATATTGATAAGACAGCACTGATGTATCAAATGGTAAAGACTGGAAGTTATTACTTCTTGAGTCGTCCGCGCCGTTTCGGAAAGAGTCTGCTCGTCTCCACCTTAGAGGCCTATTTTCAAGGAAAGAAAGAACTGTTTGAAGGGCTGGCTGTGGAAAAACTGGAAAAGGACTGGATAAAATATCCTATACTGCATCTGGACCTTAATATCGAGAAATATGATACATCCGAAAGTCTGGATAATATACTTGATAAATCGCTGACAGCATGGGAAAAACTATATGGTGCCGAGCCGTCCGAACGTTCGTTTTCTTTGCGTTTTGCCGGTATCATAGAGCGCGCCTGTAAGTTGGCGGGGCAACGTGTGGTTATTCTTGTCGATGAATATGACAAACCCATGTTGCAAGCCATCGGTAATGAAGAATTGCAAAAGCAATTTCGGAATACATTAAAGCCTTTTTATGGAGCGCTTAAAACAATGGACGGTTGCATCAAGTTTGCATTCCTTACCGGTGTGACAAAGTTTGGCAAAGTCAGTGTGTTTAGTGACTTGAACAACTTGGACGATATATCCATGCGAAAAGATTATGTTGAAATCTGTGGGGTTAGCGATCAGGAACTTCATGATACTTTGGATGCCGAGCTTCATGAATTTGCTGATGTTCGAGGTGTGACGTATGATAAACTCTGTGCAGAATTGAAAGAATGTTATGACGGCTATCACTTTACACACAATTCAATCGGCATGTACAATCCGTTTAGTTTGCTCAATGCTTTTAAGTATAGAGAATTTGGCAGCTATTGGTTTGAAACGGGCACACCGACCTATCTGGTGAAATTGCTGCAAAAACATCATTATGACTTGGAGCGGATGACGCATGAAGAAACCGACGCCCAAGTATTGAATAGCATAGACTCTGAATCTACTAATCCCATTCCGGTGATTTATCAGAGTGGTTATCTCACTATTAAAGGGTATGATGAAGAATTTGGAATGTATCGGTTAGGTTTCCCGAATCGTGAAGTAGAAGAAGGATTTGTCCGTTTCCTGCTTCCTTATTATGCGAATGTAAATAAGGTAGAATCTCCGTTTGAAATTCAGAAATTTGTTCGTGAAGTACGTTCCGGCGATTACAGCTCTTTCTTCCGTCGTTTACAAAGTTTCTTTGCTGATACCACCTACGAAGTGATTCGCGATCAGGAATTGCATTACGAGAACGTGCTTTTCATTGTTTTTAAACTAGTCGGCTTCTATACCAAAGTGGAATATCATACAAGCGAAGGGCGCATCGACCTTGTCTTGCAGACAGACAAATTCATCTATATCATGGAATTTAAACTGAACGGTACGGCAGAAGAAGCATTGCAGCAGATAAATGACAAGCATTACGCTCTTCCTTTCGAGATGGATGAACGGAAACTCTTTAAAATAGGAGTAAATTTCAGTGCGGAAACCCGTAATATTGAAAAATGGATAGTTGAAGAAAATAGATAAAACAAAAAGGCGACTCGTTTTGACCGGGCCGCCTTTTCTGTCTATTTGATTTCGATTTCTTCCTTCATATCGATTTCTTCTCCATGTGTATCATAGAACACATATTGCAGAAATGCGAGTTTTTGACTTGGAATAATCTTGATACCGAATCCGTATTTCATTTGCCACTTCCGTTTCAGAGAAACGAGTCCCTGATTGATATAAGCGGCAACATACGGATGGACGTGTAACGAGAATTTCTTAACCTTCAGTTTATTGACCAGGTAATCAATTTTACTCTCCAAAGTGTCCGTAAAGAGAATGGACGATTTGATGGTGCCTTTGCCGAAGCAAGTAGGACAGATTTCGGTCGTGTTGACGTCCATTGCCGGACGCACACGTTGGCGTGTAATCTGCATTAGCCCGAATTTGCTAAGCGGCAGAATATTATGCCGTGCCCTGTCTTTCTGCATATTGGCACACATTCGTTCATAAAGCTTCTGACGGTTTTCGGCTTCATTCATATCGATGAAGTCCACGACAATGATACCACCCATGTCTCTTAATCGCAGTTGGCGGGCCAGCTCGTCGGCGGCTCCCAGATTTACTTCGAGTGCGTTACCTTCCTGCCCGTTGGCATTCTTGGTGCGATTACCGCTGTTCACGTCTACTACGTGAAGCGCCTCAGTGTGCTCAATAATCAGATAGGCACCACTCTTGTAAGAGACTGTTTTACCAAACGATGATTTAATCTGCTTGGTGATACCGAAATTGTCGTAAATGGGAAGTTGGCCTTTGTACAGTTTCACGATATTAGCCCGGTCGGGCGCAATCAGTGATACGTAATCCCTAATTTCATTGTACACAGCCTCGTCGTTGACGTGAATATTCTCAAATGATGGGTTGAAGAGGTCGCGCAACAAACCTACGGCGCGGCTGGTTTCTTCATAAATCAACGTCGGGTACTTGGTGGCTTTTTGTACTTTTACCATCGCATCTTCCCAATGCTTAACCAAAACTTTAAGCTCTCCGTCGAGTTCGGCTACGCGTTTGCCTTCGGCTACCGTGCGGACAATGACACCAAAGTTTTTAGGCTTGATGCTCATCAGCAGTTGTTTAAGGCGGGCGCGCTCTTCGCTCGATTTAATTTTTTGTGAAACAGAAACCTTATCATTGAAAGGGATCAGTACGAGATAGCGTCCGGCAAACGAAATTTCGGACGTCAGTCGCGGTCCCTTAGTGGAGATCGGTTCCTTAACGATTTGCACCACTACTTCTTGTCCTACTTTGAGGGTGTTGGATACGGTTCCATCCTTGTCAAGGTCGGGAAGCAGGGTTGCTTTGCTGATGGAGGTCAGCTTCTTTTTGTCGCTTAAAGTCTGCTTTACAAACTTTTCGAGTGAGTTAAATTGAGGACCCAAGTCTAGATAATGAAGGAAAGCGTCTTTCTCGTAACCGACGTCTACAAAGCATGCATTTAGTCCGGGCATCAATTTCTTGATACGTCCCAAATACATATTGCCCACAGAGAAAGAAATATTTCTTCCTTCGCTTTGAAGTTCCACCAGGCTCTTATCTTCGAGAAGGGCGATGGAGACCTCTTTGGGCTGTACGTCAACTACTAGTTCATTTGTCACTGTTTTGTTTCCTTATTATTGATTGAATCTCGTTTATATGAACAACTTTTTTAACAAATTGTTCATTTTGGGTTAGCTACTTAAACAAAGAACAAACTTGAAAGACATTAGCTTCGCAAGTTTGTTCTTTATTTCTGTGTGATCCAGACTTAAAAATTATTTTTTGCTTTTATGTCTGTTCTTTCTTAGTCTTTTTTTACGCTTGTGCGTAGACATTTTATGTCTTTTTTTCTTTTTTCCGCTTGGCATAGCTTCACATTTTATGGGTTAATACTCTTGTTTATTATTTCTTTACTGAAATTGTAAATGTCTTAGCCGGTTTGAAAGCCGGAATGTTGTGCTCCGGAATAATGATCGTAGTGTTTTTAGAAATGTTACGAGCAGTTTTCTGTGCTCTTTTCTTTACTACGAAACTACCAAACCCACGCAGGTATACGTTCTCATCGTTAGACAGTGAATCCTTTACTGCATCCATAAATGCCTCAACTGTTGTAAGAACTGTCTGCTTATCAATCCCAGTTTTCTTTGTAATCTCGTTTACAATATCTGCTTTAGTCATTTTTCCTTAAAAAAAATATTATTACTATGTTATTGCTAATTTTTTGGACTGCAAATATATAGCTTTTTAAGCTCCTAAAAAAATATATTCTGCACATTTTTCTAAAAAAATAGTGGCATAGGGTTTTCTTAGAGCTAAAAGAGTTACTTTTGTGTGCCTTTTGAGTAGGATATACAAGATAAATGTTAGATAATACATTAGGAATGAGGATATGAACGAGTTTACGAAAACGATTGTAGAGTGGTATGAAGAGAATAAACGTGAACTGCCCTGGAGGGAGTCTGCCGATCCGTATCTGATCTGGATTTCGGAGATTATTCTTCAACAGACGCGGGTGGCGCAGGGGTATGATTATTTTCTTCGCTTTATCAAGCGTTTTCCCGATGTACAGACTTTGGCTGCTGCGGATGAGGACGAGGTGATGAAGTATTGGCAGGGGTTGGGGTATTATTCGCGTGCCCGCAATCTTCATGCTGCCGCCAAAAGCATGAATGGTGTTTTCCCGAAAACATATCCGGAAGTGCTGGCTCTGAAAGGAGTGGGAGAGTACACGGCGGCAGCTATCTGTTCGTTTGCTTACGGCATGCCTTATGCGGTGGTGGATGGCAATGTGTATCGGGTACTTTCACGTTATTTCGGTATAGATACTCCGATTGATTCGACGGAAGGAAAGAAACTTTTTGCAGCATTGGCAGATGAGATGTTGGATAAGAAGCATCCGGCTGTTTACAATCAGGGGATAATGGATTTCGGAGCGATTCAGTGTACTCCGCAGTCGCCCAACTGTTTGTTTTGTCCCTTGGCAGGCGGTTGCTCGGCACTTTCGAAGGGGTTAGTGACAAAGCTTCCGGTGAAACAGCATAAAACAAAGACTACCAACCGTTACTTCAATTATATTTATGTACGTGCGGGCGCGTATACCTTTATAAATAAACGAACAGGAAATGATATTTGGAAGAATCTGTTCGAATTGCCATTGATAGAGACTCCGACGGCTCTTTCGGAGGAAGAGTTTCTTGCTTTGCCGGAATTCCGTACATTCTTTGCATCGGGGGAAGTGCCGGTGGTGCGTTCTGTTTGCAGGGAAGTGAAGCATGTGTTGTCTCACCGGGTGATTTATGCTAATCTGTATGAAGTAACATTATCTGAAAATTTGACTTCTTTCGGTGATTTCCAGAAAATAAAAGTGGAGGAACTGGAGCAGTACGCTATTTCAAGGCTGGTGCAAACTCTGCTGCAAGCACTAAATGGCAAGTATTAAGTTTTAATACTTAAAATTCTTGCATCCTATTGTTATTCTGTTTAATTTTGGCAGCAGATTTAATTTTAAGAATCATAAACTTGATACAGATATGTCAGTAAATAGAGTGATATTGGTAGGAAATGTAGGACAAGATCCTCGGGTGAAATACTTCGATACAGGTTCGGCAGTAGCAACTTTCCCATTGGCTACGACGGATCGTGGATATACGTTGGCTAATGGAACCCAGATTCCCGAAAGAACAGAGTGGCATAATATCGTTGCATCTAACCGTTTGGCAGAGATTGTAGATAAATATGTGCACAAAGGTGACAAGCTGTATCTGGAAGGGAAGATAAGAACGCGTTCTTACAGCGATCAGTCGGGTGCTATGCGCTATATCACCGAAATTTATGTGGATAATATGGAAATGTTGTCTCCGAAAGGAGCCAACCCGGGTGCGGGAGCTTCTGCTTCCGGACAGCCTGCTATGGGACAGCAGCAACAACCGGTTGCCGGCCAGCCGCAACAAACGCAGCAGTCGCAGGCGCAACCTGTACAAGATAATCCGGCAGATGATTTGCCGTTCTAAATAATGTGATAGTGTGCCAATCGATTTTTTCTAACTCATTGGCACATTATCTTTTGTTTAACTAAAATATAAACTCTTTGGACTCAGATGGTTATTTAAGCCAATTGGCTGACATTTTCAACGGTATTACCGTAAACACTCCTTCTATCTCTGCTATTATTGCCATAGCGCTGGCAGGTGTGCTCCTGCTTGCTTCCGGCTTTGCTTCGGCTTCCGAAATAGCTTTTTTCTCGCTATCTCCTTCTGATCGGAATGATATTGATGAGCGCAATCATCCTTCCGACGATAAAATAAGTGCTCTTCTTGGGGACACCGAACGTCTCTTGGCAACGATATTGATTACGAACAATTTTGTGAATGTGACCATTATCATGCTCTGCAATTTCTTCTTTATGAATGTGTTTGTTTTCCATTCTCCGTTGGCAGAGTTCCTGATACTGACCGTCATCCTGACCTTCCTCCTGTTGTTGTTCGGTGAAATTATGCCTAAGATTTATTCGGCACAGAAAACATTGGCCTTTTGCCGTTTTTCGGCACCGGGAATTTACTTTCTGGAAAAGGTATTCCGTCCGATAGCTACTGTGCTTGTGCGTTCGACAACTTTTCTGAATAAGCATTTTGTGAAGAAGAGTCACAATATTTCTGTGGATGAACTGTCGCACGCGTTGGAATTGACGGATAAAGCGGAGCTTTCTGAAGAGAATAATATTCTGGAGGGAATTATCCGTTTCGGTGGGGAAACCGTGAAGGAGGTGATGACATCACGTCTGGATATGGTCGATCTGGATATCCGTACATCTTTCAAGGAGGTGATGCAATGTATCATTGAAAATGCTTATTCACGTATTCCTATCTATTCCGGTTCACGGGACAATATTAAAGGGGTGCTGTATATTAAAGACCTTCTGCCTCATGTCAATAAGGGGGATAATTTCCGTTGGCAGTCATTGATTCGTCCGGCTTATTTTGTGCCGGAGACGAAGATGATTGATGATTTGCTGCGTGACTTCCAGGCGAATAAGATTCATATTGCTATTGTTGTGGATGAGTTTGGAGGAACTTCCGGACTGGTAACGATGGAGGATATTATCGAAGAGATTGTAGGTGAGATTCACGACGAATACGATGATGAAGAGCGTACATACGTTGTTTTGAATGACCATACCTGGATATTTGAAGCGAAAACGCAGTTGACGGATTTCTATAAGATTGCAAAAGTAGACGAAGACGAATTTGAAAAGGTGGTGGGTGATGCAGATACATTGGCAGGTATGTTGCTCGAAATTAAAGGTGAATTCCCGGCGCTGCATGAGAAAGTGACGTATCACAATTATGAGTTTGAAGTGCTCGAAATGGATAGTCGCCGTATATTGAAAGTTAAGTTTACAATTCTGCCGAAAGAAATGGAAGATGGCGTCGTTTCTGCAGTATAAGACGAATGGCATACAGTGGGCTGTCTGGAAGATGGAAGAGTCTTTGGATGCTTTATTGCTTCTTTTGCCCGGTGCGCGAAGAGCTTTCTGTGAGCAGGAATTGAATCGCTTTGTCTCCGAACGTCGTAAGATGGAATGGTTGTCGGTTCGTGTTCTGTTGTATTCCATGTTGCAGGAGGATAAGGAAATCGGTTACTCTCCCGAGGGGAAACCTTATCTCACAGATCATTCTTTTTTTATCAGTATTTCTCATACGAAAGGTTATGTGGCGGTGATGCTTGCTTCTTCGGTTCCGGTAGGCATTGACATTGAACAATATGCCCAACGGGTTCACAAGGTATGCGACCGCTATGTCCGTCCTGACGAGCAAGTAGAATCTTATCAGGGAGATATAACTTGGGGGCTGTTATTGCATTGGTCGGCAAAGGAAGCTGTTTTCAAGCGGATGGAAAATGCGGATGCTGATCTTCGTAAACTCCGGCTGACGCATTTTATTCCTCAAGAGGAGGGGACGTTTCAGGTTCAGGAGTTAGTTACGGCGCAGCAAGAACTTTATTCTGTCGGTTATCGTATTTGTCAGGACTTTGTATTGACGTGGACATTGAATTGAACGGACGAGGAAATGTATGAGGCTCTTTTCTCGGTGTGTTATCATTGTCCGAATGTAGTGTCTTTCTAAAACGAAAAATGAGACTGCCTCATTTTTTTATTTTGAAGCAATCTCATTTTTATGAATTCAAAGCCTTTCAGGCGAAGTCTTTCACTATTGGGTTATTTCTCTTTTTTATTAAGTCGATAGCTCAATGCTCCTGACGGACATTTGCCGATTTGTGTAATTAATTCTTCTGTTGTCGCATTTTCAATCTGCACCCAGGGTCTTTCTTTGGGATGATAAACATTGGGTAGCATCTTTACACATATTCCGGCATGCTGACATAATTCAGGCTGCCACACAATGGTCAGTTCACCATTGGTATATTCAATTTTTTTTCCCATATATGTATTTATTTAATATGAATACCACGCATTACAATTCGCTTCCATTCCGGATGTTTGTGAATATATCCGGCTACAAACGGGCAAAGCGGTACCAGGCGTAGACCTTGTCGCTCGATGTCTGCCAATGCTTTTTCCGCAAGTTGTGAGCCTACTCCCTTCCCGCCTAATGAGGCGGGTACTTCGGTATGTACAAGGTATATTTCTCCATTGTTTGATTTGATATAGTCTATTTCAGCTATTTTGCCATCGATCTGAAATTCATACCGATGCTTTTCTTCGTTGTCTATTAATTTATAATCTTCTGCCATAATTTTTACGTATTAAGTTCGATTATAATATAAACACTTGGGGAACACTTTTGTTTTACGCGAACAAATATTCTCCAAGTTTATAGTCTTTCCAATTGAACTGTGAAGTGTCTCATTAAGGGAGCTTCCCAGGCGATACGTACTCCATGAGTGATGCTTTCTCTGCGTTCGTATACATTTTTGAGGGCGGCAGCTATTACATTCATGTGATTGTCGGTATATACTCTGCGGGGGATTGCGAGACGAAGTAGGTCAAGGCCGTTAAAGCGATTTTCATGGGTCACCGGATCACGGTCAGCAAGGATATAACCGATTTCACATCCACGGATACCGGCTTCCAGGTAGAGCTCTATGGTTAGCGTCTGCGCCGGGAATTCTTCTTGAGGAACATGTGTCAGCACTTTAGGCGCATCAATGAAGATGGCGTGTCCTCCGGCCGGACGTTGGTAAGGGATTCCGTATTCATCCAGTTTCTTTGCCAGGTATTCCACTTGTTTGATACGTGTTTCGAGGTTGTCGAATTCGGTGTTTTCGTCCAGTCCGATGGCGAGGGCGTTCATATCCCGTCCATTCATGCCTCCGTAGGTAAGATAGCCTTCGTATTGTACACAGAAGCCTTTTGCACCTTCATACCAGTCTGCACGCCGCGTGGCAATAAATCCGCCCATATTGACGATTCCGTCTTTCTTGGCGCTCATTGTCATGCCATCGGCAAGAGAGAACATTTCCCGTGTGATTTCTTTGATAGTTTTGTCTCGGTAACCTTCTTCGCGCATTTTGATGAAGTAGGCATTCTCGGCAAAACGTGCAGAGTCGAAAAGTACGGGTTTGCCATATTTGTCGGCGATGGCACGTACTTCGTACAGGTTTTGCATAGAGACGGGTTGTCCTCCGGCTGTATTGTTGGTGATGGTGACGATGATAAAAGGAATCCGTTCAGCGTATTCTGTGAGGGCTTTCTGTAATTTATCAGGGTCTATATTTCCTTTAAACGGTATTTCTAGTTGGGTTTGTTTGGCTGCATCGATGGTGCAGTCTAATGCGATGGCATGACGTCCCTCGATGTGCCCTTTGGTGGTGTCAAAATGTGAGTTGCCGGGCACAATGTCTCCTTCATGTACCAAATAAGAGAAAAGAACATTTTCAGCGGCACGTCCCTGATGGGTTGGTATGATGTATTCAAATCCTGTTAGTTTCGTAATCATCTCTTTCAATTTGAAGAATGAGGTTGCTCCGGCATAGCTTTCATCACCTAGCATCATTCCCGCCCATTGGCGGTCGCTCATCGCTCCGGTGCCGGAGTCGGTGATGAGATCGATATAAACCTGTTCTGATTTGAGTTGAAAGACATTATAATGTGCTTCTTTAATCCATTGCTCGCGCTCTTCACGTGTGCTTTTCCGGATGGGTTCTACCATCTTGATTTTCCATGATTCAGCAAAAGGTAATTCCATTGTTGTAGATTTAATAGTTTTGAACGACGAATGTAGCTAAAATATGCGTGATTAACAAATATATGATGACCTTTTGTAAGTTTGGCTGATGCGGATGCCTTTTTGTGAAATAGTAGGAAATCAAAATATAGTGGGTGGAGAAATGAAAAGAGTCAGACTTCCATTGGGAATATCTGACTCTTTAAAATTATAGGATGATTTCTAATGTAGTACTATGTTTATTGAAAGGCTATAGTCGATGGGAACCAATAAGTACCAGTATAATCAATTACTTCTTTTTGAGTGCCAGTGACTCCATTTGCTATGTAAATATTAGTATTTAAATAATGTGTCGACCATCCGTCTTCTGTATAGATAATATATACATCTCCATTTCTGGGATCGACTTGAACACCTGCTCCATATACCGATTTATCAGCAGCGGGAGCAGAGAAGAATAGGGTAGCATTTTTTGTTTCTACATTATATTTATAAATGTTCTTGCCATATACACTGTAACCTTCTTCAAACATTTGTACTAAATATAATGCATTCTCTGTTATAGATGCACATAAGCCTGTAGGAGTATAGCCCCACTGATTATAAAAAACACTAAGTCCGTTAGGTAATTCAACTTCTTCATAATCTAATGTCTCTACATTGATTTTAATTAATTTGTTACCATTTGCGCCCCATAATGTGCCATCCTTGGTTTGGGCGAATCCTGTTTTTATTTGGTAGGCTATGTCTTGTTTAAAGGAAAGATCATTGGTATTATATACTTTAATTGTGTTTTTGCTGCTAATGAATATGTATTTGTCTGTTTTATATATATCTTCATTATCGCTGCTAACTGCATCTAAACCTGATAACTTTTCACCTAATGTCAATTGCTTTAAATTAACTTTGAATGCTCCATTACTAGTTGTAAGAATACCAGTTTCATTATTAACAATGCAAAAGTTTTGTCCTTGTGCATTTTGGTCCAACCCGTCTTCTATCTTATTCACAATTTGGTTATTTTCCAAATTCATTTTAACAAGGAAAGGACTTTGTTTACTAACGATATACATATAACCGTTATTGATAATACCTACAGTTGAAGTTACTCCTAGTCCTTCTACTATATTATATTGCCATTGTTCCTGTTTGTATCTATTAACAGAACCTTTGCCTTGACCTTCATTAATAACATAGAATGGTGGTTTAACGACTATTATATTAATACTTTTTTCCTGCGCTTCATTGTTGGCTGTTACAGTTAGCGTTATCGTGTGAGTTCCTGTGACATCACTTTGAAAAGTATAAGTGCTTTGGGTAGAGACTTCCTTTCCAGCTGTTGACCATGAGTAATGAACTTCTCCTTGTGGGTTGCTTAATTGAGCTTCAAGTTGAATAATTTGTCCTGTTACTATAGTAGTTCCATCTTCTACACCTAAACTGGAAATTTCTACTTTTGTGCTATTGTCATCGTCATCACTACATGATGTTGAAACAAATGGCAGTGCGAATAATGCCAACAGATAAAGTTGGCTGATTAAGAATTTTATTTTCTTCATTTTTCTTGAATTAATAAATTATATATAGTTTATTGTCTTTCTATTTCTTGAAATGTAAATCTTCAACGGCCTGTAGCTCTGTGGAGATTTCTCCCATCCATCCACTATTTTGGTTGACTGCCGTATAGATTCTTACAAAATCGATTCCATCTAATACGACAGGATTTCCGTTCTTATCTACTGCCCAGTCTATTTTGAATTTACATTGTTCTTCTCCATTCGGATGATTATCGGCATATCCCCAGGCATAACAATAACCCACCCAATGTTCGGGCATATTTTCATGCGGTTCATTCACTGTATTATCTTTCAGACGACTTCCGTGGAATGTGATTTGATCTTCCTTTATCCATGCTGGGTAATAAGAATTTGTTGTATGGTAATCATTCCGATATACATATCCTTCATTACCTTTATTGTCAGTCCACTTAACATCTTCTTTCGGAGAGGATGGGCGATAATATGTGATTGTATAATTTTTGGTCGTAGCAGGAGAGTTATATTCACTTCCTGCCAGTTCATACCATTCATCATCTGCTAATCCATTTCCATTAGTGTCTTTGGACACTAATACAATACCAGGTTCAGCGCTTCCCCCGAGAGCACCGGTCAATGTTCCGAACATATCATAGTATGCGTTACCATATATCTTAAGATCGTATTCACCCGGGACATTAGGAACGGTATGATCGAATCCTACTGTGATATAACCACCATATGCTCCAAGACTAATCAAGCATAGGTCGGTATCTTTCAATTGTTCTTCTGCATATTTTCTAACCTCTTCAGCGGTATAATTCTCTTTATAAGCAGTGGTAACAGTATTCATATATTGACTGGGAGCCGGATTGTAGTCTAATACTTTATTGGCAAAAGCAGAGGGGGCATTCGGGTCGGATTCTTCTCCGTCACTATCCCCAGTCGATGCTTTTTGGCTAAATATGACACTGTTGGGATTGAGACCGATACGGTTTAATCTGAATAATAATTGACCGTTTGTATTGAAACATAATACATCTCCGGTTATCGTATAGCTATATGCTTCTGTGATATACACATTACCACTATAAGGGTTGACATTAATGCTATATGGAGTACTAATCTTAGTTCCATCTGTGATGAAATTCTCCCGTATCGTCTCTCCGGTTCTTAAGTTTAGTACTTTGATAGACGATGCTTCGGTATTGTAATTATAATTATATAGATAGGCTATGTTGTTATTATCGATGGCAAAGTTCATCACTTTTTCGTTATAAATGCGTTCTACTTCGTCCGTTTGGCTATTAATCTTCACAAAGTTAAAATCTCCGTCTGCAATATTGCTTCCATAAGTTGCCACATAGACCGCTTCGTCCGGTCCTGGTGAAATACAGCCGGGGTTAGGACCAACTTCTATCTTTTTTATTTCGGTGAAAGATTCGATGTCGATAACGGAGACTGTATTATCTACCCCTAATCCTTCCGAATAGTCTAATCCTCCAGAGTTGGAGACATACAATTTCTTATTCTTAACACAAATGTTTTCCGGATTTCTTCCGGCTTTTGTGAAACTTTCTATTTGCAGCGAAGTCGTATCAATACGTGCTACTGTTCCATCAAACGAACATACATATGCTTTGTTTTCATAGAAAGCGATATGGCGTGGTTGTCTGGAACTTCCATTATCCGTAAACATGGGGATTTGTTTGATCGATATACCTGTTTGGAAGTCAATCACTTCAATGGTACTTGATACATTCACTACAATATACAGTTTACTTCCGTAGAGTACAATGTCGTTGGCTGTATCACCTAGCCCACGCTTATTCAAGTCTTTAAAATAGTTTTTGACTAGTTTGTTGCTTTTGAATGAATATTTAGCTAATGAACTATTGTTCAAGTTGAACAAACCCTCACTTAATATGTATATTTCGGCTGTTCCGGTTTCTGTAATATTACCATCTATGGTTGTTGAAGTCGACTTGTCTTCTAAGTCATCGCAAGCTACGAAGAGTGACAGGAATGCGCAAAATAGTGTCTGATATATATATAATATTTTTGTTCTTATATTCATTATTTACCTGCTTTTATTCTTAATATCTTATATTTAAAGTTGCTCTGACGGAGCGCCCTGGCATGGGGAAGTTTTTCACAATCTCATAGTTTTTGTTGGCTATGTTTAGTACTTCTACACTGACTGAAGTATGAGTTTTTAGAATGTGAAAACTGCGACTTATTGAAATACTATGATCGCTATAACCCTCCATACTATTCTCGGCTATATTTTCATTCTGCACATACCGTTTCCCAGAGAAGAGGAATGAATACGAAAAGTTGATCCACGGTGTTTCGATGCCGGCTTGTCCCGAACCGGATACACGAGGAGTATAAGCTATCTGATGTTTGTAAGTCCTCCCTGCTTCGGTAGTGGGGTCAGAATTAGTTATATCCAAAGCTTGTTGGTAGGTATAATTACCGGAGAGATTAATACGGATTCTTTCCCAGGGCTGAAGAGATAAACTACCCGTGGCGTCAATTCCTTTGATTTCAACCTCACCCAAATTTCTCATACTCCATACGGCAAGATTCTTAGTTGGGTAGGCGATGATTTTATCTGTCACCTTGTTGTAATATGCATCGATTGTGGCAGATAAATAAGGTAAGAACGGACATACGTTTTTGCTATATGTCAGACCTACGTTGTATTGTCGTGCGTTTTCCGGTCTTAATTTAGTGTTTCCCACTTCCTGATAATATAAATCATTGAAACTAGGTAAACGGAAAATGTCTTTATAAAAGAAGCGAATACGGAATTCTTCGTGATAAAATGGTTTGAATGAAGCACTTATATACGGTGTTAATTTACGATGGTTGCCGGCACTACCCCCTTCTTTTACATCCTCGTTGATAATTGTTGCTAAAGCTGATGCAGAGATTGTTAGCCAATCATTCATGTACTTCCCCGCAAAAGCTGTCAACCATGAATAACGTGTAGGTTGTGCAAACTCATTAAGATTAGCATTCATTGTATTGATGCTTCCATCTGTAGAAAGAGAGAATGAAAGATTGTCCAACATCCGGTAGAGGACAGAAGCAGAGAGGTAATACTCTTGTTGATAATAACTGTTTTCTGTCTTACCTTTAGAATTTGGAGTGTCTGGGTCCAGATAACGCTGATAACTCCAGTTCCATTTGGCAGAAGATTGGAATACCCATTGGCGGCTGAATTCTTTTTTGTATTGGCTTTGTACAAATGTATTTTTATCCCACAATTGTTGTAGAGAATGGTCATTGTAAAGAGTGGTGGCTTTGGGTAGTCCTCTGGAAGACTGAAAATAATATGCTTTAAGTCGGTACTGTTCTTTATCAGAAAAAATGCCATAAAGTCCCGCTTCAGCACGAAAAGTCTGCACGTCTGTATTCTTTCGCTTTTCACGAGAGGTCAGATCTTCTTTTGCATCTCCATAGTGTAGGGTATATGGATAATGTCCATCGGAAGACATCCATTCACCATTGGCTGATACCGTCCATTTGGAGTTTAATTGTTGTTCTAATAGTATGGAGGGATTGACCAGCCCCCATGAACCGGTTTTGAAAGATGCACTTATATTGGTTGTTTTTTCTTTCTCAAAGCGGGGAGTGAGTGTCTGGATATTCAAGATACCTGCTGCTGCAAAGAAGCGGGCGGGCTGGAAAATGTTGTCGCTTTGACCATTGCTTAAAGAGAGTTGGTCAACATTATCAAGCGAGAAACGCCCGATGTCGATTTGTCCCGTTTGGCAATCGGTTAGGGTGATCCCGTCATAGCCAACAGCGGTATGTTGTGCTCCCAGGCTTCGTATGGATACTGTTTTTAGTCCGCCAATACCTCCGTAGTCTTTTACGGTCACTCCGGCAAAGTGTTTCACTGCGTCGGATACTTGCAGGGCGTGCAGGTTTTTCAGGGCGTCTTTGGAGAATACTTGCAGGGGAGCGGTAGAACGTACTTCGCGAGTCTGATAGATATCTGATACTGTTATTTCAGGAATAGAATATGTATGTGTCGTATCTACCTTTTGCTGTTGTGCAAAAAGTGGTATGGATAAGAATTGGCAGCAGAATACTGCAAAGATCATTTTCTTAAATGTTCTCTCTTTCATTTATTCCTTATTTCAGTCTGTTGCTATTTAAAAGTGTCCGGGCGAAATCCCTTCGACCGGACACGCATAAATAAACTTGGCAGAGTTTATTCGTTTTAACACACTTTCTCTGAATTAGAGTGATGAATGAAATGATAGACGACTTGTCCGGTTCATTAGACTCAACGCTTTTTCCTCGAAAGCAGTGAAACATAATTGCATGGTAGGTCTTCTGACTTATTCCTGTTACAAACGCCTTCCCAGATTATTCTCCAGTGGCAATGAGTGAATTGCTTGTAACATGCATGGAACTTACAGCAGCGGGACTGTTCAGGATTTACACCTGATTCCCTTTTAATTGCTTCCCCCGTAAGGGAGTCGCAAACCAATGCGGGACAAAGATAGGGAGTTTATTTGTTTTTTCCAAGTTGGGGGATATTCTTTTTCTTTCGTCCTGATACGAAAGAGAAAGAACCAACTTGTTTTCTTCGATATTTTCTGTATTTTTGTAAATGAGACTGTCACTTATTACAAAATTTACCAAATTAGCGGATTTTAGAGGCGGGTATTGAGTTGCCCGCCTTTTTTTATTTGTTTGACATAAGATTAGCTTTTAAAAAGTATCTTTGTCTATGTCCACCGTTGGACGTATGAAACAGATTTATTGAAACATAATTGGTCGTTTTTTATAGGTGGATGCAGCGGTATCCACCTATTTTGTTCCTTACTATACGGTTTTGAACTAATTCATTTCGGTATGGTTTTGAAGCAAATGATACTTTAGCAAACAAGTATTGAAACGGTAGCCCGTGAAATAATATAGAATTTACCTAACGTACAAACGTAGGTTATCTACCGTGTGAATGTCCGTTACCTACTGGGCGAGCATCAACAACCTACCAGACAAAAGTCGGTCATCTGCCGGACGAACAGTTCATGAGGGACACGGGAACAGAAACGGCACCGACGAAGTGATCCGAACCGACAACGGCAGCATCCAAAGCCATCTTCTCTGCCCAGTATTATTGCTGTTGTTTATAACAGAAATAATACTTTTACTTACTCTTCTTTACTCTTCTCTACTCTACTGGTTTTCATTGGCTTTTCCCCCTTTACTGGTGGGCGTTTCAGCGCTTTGTACACCCCTCTCCGAACACCCTCATTTTTGTATCGTTTTACTCTAGTTCAACATTAGTTAAGTATTCTTCGATAGCTTGTGCGGTGGCATCTTTTAGGAGCACGGTCTTTTCCTTGTTTAAAAGGTAGAGGGTGGGGATAGCCTTCAAATCATATAGTTGTTGTTCTTTGATGGCAAATTTCTTGTCGTATCCGTTGATCCATTCTTTGGGGAATTCATTCAGGTGTTTTCTCCATTCGTCCAACTCTTCGTCAGGGTAGATAGAGAGGACTGTTAGTTTCTTTTGTCCCAAAAGTCGGTTGATGATAGGTGCGTTTTTCAGGGCATCTATTGTTTCTGTGCAGGCATGACAGCCGGGGTTGTTGATGAATAGGAGGATATAGTCGGCTTGCTGTTGATAGAGGGAGCCTTGTGCGCCGGAAGCTAATGTGTAGCTGAAGTTCAGGGCTTTGGTTCCGATACGGTTTTTCTGTGCTAATTCCCGGCGGGCTTTAGGACGTACTTTCTCAATTTCCTCTAACAAGGGAGAAGCTAACATGGCGTCTAATACGGGAATATAGAATTCTTCGTTACGCATGGGGGAGTTGGGGTCGTATAAATATTTATCCGCCAGGTCGGTGATGTAGGTGAATACTTTTTTGTCTACATTCGTTTGTTCGATTGTTTTCCGCATGGCTTCTTGTGCAGTTTCCAACGGGACGTGATTCAGTATGTCACAATAATCCGCCCAAGCTTGTTCGGTCACTTCGGGGTGGTGGATGTAATTAGTGTCGGCGAAGTTGACGTTATCCCAATAGTGTTTTACCAGAAAGTCTGCCCGTTGTTCCGGGGCTGTCATCATTGGGGGGATGGCAGGCAATGTAAAGGTTTTAATGGTGTCTTGTATTACATCATTTTTGTTCAGACTGGAAGCGTTGCCGCTTTTGCAGGCACAAAAGCAAAGGATGCATATAGCTGGAAGAATATGGATGTTTGTTTTCATAACTAACAATTATTACATTGAATTTATGTAGATTACATTGGTGACAAAGATAATGTCCTTTCTACTTTATTCAAAGAATTTTTCTTCCTTTTATTTTGCTGCGTTCTCTTCTGTTAGTTTTTTTGATTAGACAAGTTTTGCAGGTAACTCCTGATTTTACTTCTCCTTTGCCAATGTAAATACAAATTCCAGCCCGCCTCCCTGATTGTTCTTGGCGGAGATGCTGCCACCGTGGATGATGACGGCGTTCTTCACAATAGCTAATCCCAGTCCTGTTCCACCTACTTTCCGTGAACGACCTTTGTCTACCCGGTAGAAACGTTCGAAGAGACGATTCAGATGTTCGGGAGATACTCCAATACCTGTGTCGGCAAAGCTGAAATAGTAGAAATTCTCATCTTCACGGAAACAGTTGATATTGATCTGGATATTACTTCCGGCGTATGCGATGGCATTGTCCATTAGATTACGGAAGATGGAATAAAGTAGTGAGTAATTTCCTTTGATTTGTATACTCTTCTTTAAGGAGTTGACGACTGTAATATGTTTTTCGTCAAGCTCCAACGATACTTCGTTGATGATGTTACCTACCAACACACTGATGTCTACCCGTTCCATGTCGATCATGTTGGCGGCTTCATCCATGCGGGTGAGTACGGAGATGTCGCGTAATAACCGACTTAAACGGTTGCTTTGTGCATAACAACGTTCGAGGAATACGTTGATCTTCTCGCGTGGAATATTTTCATTGCTGACAATGGTTTCCAAATACCCTTGGATACTGCTGACGGGAGTTTTCAACTCATGGGCGATATTCTGGGTCAGTTGGCGTTTGAGTCTAACCTGTTCTTCTTCCTGGGTAACGTCGTTGATGGAAATCTCGAAGCTGGCATCCTGGAAGATGATACATTCTACGATAAATGTCCGTCCATTCTTATTGATGGTGACAGACATTCGTTTTTCACCTTTTCCTCTCGAACGTTCTTGCTGATTCTTATTGATAAAATGAATGATCTCTTGCAGTTCGCTGATGGCAAAGACTTCTTCTGTTGTTTCCAGGTTGGAGTCTGAAATCAGGTTGCTGTATTGGGTGAAAAGATTGTTGACAAGAATCTCTTTTTTGTCTTTAGTAAATATACCTAGTCCTTCGTGTGAGATTTGAAGGTGGGTGATTAGCTTTTCACGTTCAATGTAGAGAGCTTCTTTGGTTTCGTGCAGTCGTTTGTAGATTTGAATGATGTGCTGTGATATTTCTCCCAGTTCGTTGTGCGGGAAGGCGGATTGCATAGCCATTTCGATAGGCTCGTTCCGGTCGGCGCGCATCGCAAATTCACGGAGCTGGCTGATGGAAGTCCCCAGTTTGTTGGTGAATTTGTAGAAGATAATCATTAATAATAAGGTCACGATTATGGTAAACCATAAATAGTGCGGGTCTGCTTGCAGGTTGTTGATGAGGCTGACATTGTAAGGTAAAGCCGAACGGACAATATAATCTTTATAATGAGTGGCCGAATAGAAATAGGGAACTCCGGTTGTCTCGGAAGTACGGCGTACATCATATCCGTTGCCATGTTTTATGGCTTTCTGTACTTCCGGACGGTTCAGGTGGTTCTCCATCTGGTTATTATGACTTGGATAGCTGTCGTAAACAACATTTCCTTGAGCATCAATAAGGGTTACACGCAAGTCTTCCAGGATATGGTTATTGATATAACCGTCGATGATTTCACTGTCAAGAGGTTGATTCTCCAGTTGTTCGTAGAGCCTGCTGTTGTAATCTTGCAGTTTGGTGTTTAACAGTTCTATTTTATATTCCCGTTCACGTTGATACTGGTACGCAATAAAACAAATGGCAAATACCAGGAATAGTGAAATAACCGAAAGGAAAAGTTTTCGGCTAAAAGAAAGAAAATGCTTTTGAGTTACAGGCAGGTTCATAATAACTATTTAATTCGGCATAATTATTTATTCAGCTTCAAAACAGTATCCATATCCGAGACGGGTGACAATGCATTTGCCGTATACCCCAATCTTTTTACGTAGACGGGTGATGTTTACGTCGATAGTACGGTCGAGCACGTACACTTCGTCACTCCAGATGCGGGCCAGGATGTCTTCACGGGAAAATACACGTCCTTTATTCTGTACCAGCAGAAGCAAGATCTCAAATTCTTTTTTGGTCAATGGCACTTCTTCATCGTCGATACTTACTTTTTTCTTTGTGATGTCAATAACGAGCGACTGATAAGTAAGACGTTCGGGGACTCTTTCCGTTTCCGTTGTTACTGTGCGTCTTAATACGGCTTTCACACGGGCGATGACTTCACGCAGCGAGAAAGGTTTTGAAATATAATCGTCTGCTCCCAGGTTGAATCCGGTCACAGTATCGTTTTCGGTATCTTTTGCTGTGATAAAGATAATAGGCACTTTAGCTGTTTTCTTGTCTTTTTTCAGGATGTTCGCCATTTTGAATCCGGAGATTTCTCCCATCATCACATCGAGGAGAATCAAGTGATAGCTGCTGATGTCCATCTTCATTGCTTCTTCAGCAGAGTTTGCAGTATCAACTTCATAACCTTCGTTTTCAAGATTGAATTTCAGAATCTCACAGAGGTCTTCTTCATCGTCGACAACTAGAATACGGTAATCGTTCATAAGATGTATGTATTAATGTGATATGACAAAGTTACGTTTTTATTTTATCCTTTGCAAAGATGAGGAGACTTTGTTACGGGCAGATGAAACAGACGTTACAATCGTGTTACATTCCGGGAATTCCGAGAATTGATGCGGAATATGGAAGTTTTTGTTGATTGTAAGAGGAAAAACCGCTCACTATTTGTTATCTTTGTTAGCGAGATACAATAGAAACGTTTGATTATAGAAACTACAAATAATGATAAAAATTGACTTAAAACGGCATCGGAAGGAAATAATAGGATCGGTGGTGGTACTGTTAATTCTCCTTGGCGGTATGTCTGTGTTTAAATATACTTCATTCAATTCCGGTTTTGAAATTGTGGATGATCTGGGCGGAAATATATTTCCTTCAGCAATTTTGTCTGTTGCCACTACTGATGCGCAGGTGATTGTTCCGTCGGATTCTAATTATTTGGGGAATCCGAAATCGTGTATTGCTGTTCGGGTGAAGTCGAAGACAGCCTATAGCCGGGTACGGATTGAAGTGGCTGAAACGCCTTTTTTCTCCCGTTCGGTGTCGGAATTTGTACTAAACAAGCCTCGAACGGAATATACGATTTATCCTGATATCATCTGGAACTATGAAGCTCTGAAAAATGAGGTGCAGGCAGAACCGGTAAGTGTGGCTATTACTGTCGAGATGAATGGAAAAGATCTGGGGCAACGGGTGCGTACATTCTCTGTGCGCAGTATCAATGAATGTCTGTTGGGGTATGTATCGAATGGAACCAAATTCCATGATACAAGTATTTTCTTTGCTGCCTATGTCAATGAAGAGAATCCGATGATTGACCAGTTGCTTCGCGAAGCACTGAATACTCGTATTGTCAATCGCTTCTTAGGCTATCAGAGTAAGGCTAAAGGGGCGGTGGACAAGCAGGTGTATGCTCTCTGGAATATATTGCAGAAACGCAAATTCCGTTACAGTTCTGTTTCCAACACCAGCCTTTCGAGCAATGTTGTTTTCTCGCAGCGGGTTCGTACGTTTGATGATGCACTGGAATCTTCGCAGATTAATTGTGTGGACGGTAGCGTACTGTTTGCATCACTGCTTCGGGCTATAAATATCGATCCTATTCTGGTACGTACGCCGGGACACATGTTTGTGGGGTATTATACCGATAATTCACATACTGATAAGAACTTCCTGGAAACAACAATGATTGGTGATGTCGATCTGGATGACTTTTTCCCGGATGAACAGCTGGACTCCACAATGGTAGGCAAGTCGCAGAATGAAATGTCGCTATTGACTTTCGAGAAATCGAAGCAATATGCTAATAAGAAGTATAAGGAGAACGAAGAAGGTATTCATTCCGGGAAATTGAATTATATGTTTCTGGAGATTTCTAAAGATGTGCGGAGGAAAATACAGCCAATAGGAAAGTAGATTTAGTGATTAACGTTTAGTGATTTAGTGATTAACGGCTAGTGGTTAGCACTTTCTTTCCGAATGGAATTAATCACTAATCACTAACCACTAATTACTTTTTTTTGTATTTTTGCCAAGTAATCATTTAAAGTAAAAGGATGCAAGGCAAGAAATTTATCTCTCCCGGAGCATGGTTTTCTATGAACTATCCATCAGACTGGAATGAGTTTGAAGATGGCGAAGGCTCTTTTCTTTTCTATAATCCCGATGTATGGACGGGGAATTTTCGTATATCCGCATTTAAAGGAAAAGCCGGTTATGGCAAAGATGCCATCCGGCAGGAACTGAAAGAGAACGATTCGGCTTCATTGGTGAAAGTCGGAACGTGGGAATGTGCGTATAGCAAAGAAATGTTTCAGGAGGAGGGAACTTATTATACTTCCCATTTGTGGATTACAGGCGTTGACGATATTGCTTTTGAATGTTCTTTCACCGTGCCTAAAGGTGGAGTTGTGAAGGAAGCGGAAGATGTAATCGCTACTTTGGAGGTACGTAAAGAAGGGCAGAAGTATCCTGCTGAATTGATTCCTGTACGTCTTTCTGAAATTTATTTGATTAATGAGGGATATGAATGGGTGGTATCTACTGTGAAGCAGGAACTGAAAAAGGATTTTCAAGGAATAGAAGAGGACTTGGAGAAACTTCAACAAGTGATTGACAGCGGTAAGATTGGTTCGAAAAAGAAAGAGGAATGGTTGGCTATTGGTATCACTGTTTGTGCAATTCTGGCAAATGAAGTGGATGGCATGGAATGGAAAACGTTGATTGACGGCAACCGGGAAGCTCCTGTTCTCCAATATAAAGATCGGACCATCGACCCGATGAAGCTCGTTTGGAGTAAAGTAAAGGCGGGAGAGCCTTGCAATGTAATAGAAGAATATAAGAAGTGTTTGGATTAAAATGGCAGTACCTTATTTACAGATAGATAACCTGACCAAGTCTTTCGGTGACTTGGTTCTTTTTGAAAATGTATCTTTGGGCATTGCCGAAGGTCAGCGGGTAGGATTAATAGCAAAGAACGGTAGTGGAAAGACTACCTTACTGAATATCATTGCCGGAAAGGAAGGTTATGATAGCGGTAATATTGTTTTTCGTCGTGATCTTCGGGTGGATTACCTGGAACAGGATCCGCAATATCCCGAAGAACTGACAGTGCTCGAAGCCTGTTTCCATCATGGTAACAGCACGGTGGAATTGATAAAGGAGTACGAACGCTGCATGGAAACCGAAGGTCATCCGGGATTGGAAAACCTCTTGGCACGTATGGATCAGGAGAAAGCTTGGGAGTATGAACAGAAAGCCAAGCAAATCCTTTCACAACTTAAAATCCGTAATTTCGATCAGAAAGTGAAGCAACTGTCCGGCGGACAGCTGAAGCGTGTTGCTTTGGCGAACGCTTTGATTACCGAACCGGATCTGTTAATCCTTGATGAGCCGACCAACCACCTGGACTTGGATATGACCGAATGGTTGGAAGATTACCTGCGTCGTACCAACCTTAGCCTGCTGATGGTGACTCACGACCGTTACTTCCTTGATCGTGTTTGCTCCGAGATTATCGAAATAGACAATCAACAAATCTACCAATATAAAGGTAACTACAGCTATTATCTCGAAAAGCGTCAGGAACGTATTGAATCTAAGAGCGTGGAAATAGAGCGTGCCAATAATCTGTATCGTACAGAACTCGACTGGATGCGCCGGATGCCGCAGGCACGCGGACATAAGGCTCGTTACCGGGAAGATGCTTTCTACGAATTGGAAAAGGTTGCGAAGCAGCGTTTTAATACTGATAATGTAAAGCTGGAAGTGAAAGCATCGTATATCGGAAGCAAGATATTCGAAGCTGACCATCTTTTCAAGAGTTTCGGAGATCTGAAGATTCTGGATGATTTCTCTTATATCTTCTCTCGTTATGAGAAGATGGGAATTGTAGGAAATAACGGAACCGGAAAATCTACTTTTATCAAGATATTGATGGGACAAGTCAAGCCTGATAGCGGAACAGTGGATATTGGCGAAACAGTTCGTTTCGGTTATTATTCGCAGGACGGACTTCAGTTTGACGAACAGATGAAAGTGATTGATGTGATACAGGATATTGCCGAAGTCATCGAACTGGGTAATGGAAAGAAACTGACCGCTTCTCAATTTCTGCAGCATTTCCTGTTTACTCCTGAAACCCAACATAGCTATGTCTACAAATTGAGTGGGGGGGAGCGTCGCCGTCTTTATCTTTGCACCATCCTGATGCGTAATCCTAACTTCCTGGTATTGGACGAGCCTACCAATGACCTCGATATTATCACGCTGAATGTGCTCGAAGAATATCTCCAAAACTTCAAAGGCTGTGTGATTGTCGTTTCCCATGACCGTTACTTTATGGATAAAGTAGTAGATCACCTGATGGTATTCAACGGACAGGGAGATATTCGTGACTTCCCCGGAAATTATAGTGATTATCGTAACTGGAAAGAAGCAAAGGAACAAAAAGAGAAAGAAGCAGAGAAGCCGCAGGAAGAAAAGACCGCCCGTGTCCGTCTGAACGACAAGCGTAAGATGAGCTTTAAAGAAAAGCGTGAATTCGAGCAACTGGAAAAAGAAATCGCCGAACTGGAAGCTGAAAAAACACAAATTGAGGAACTTCTTTGTAGCGGCACACTTTCCGTTGACGAATTGACTGAAAAGTCAAAACGTTTGCCCGAAGTCAATGATATGATTGACGAAAAGACAATGCGTTGGTTGGAACTTAGCGAAATAGAAGGCTGATTCGTGCCACTATATTGGCACCTTTGTGCCACCTCTTTGGCGTAGCAGTGCCAACATGCTGGCACAGTTGTGCCACTTCGATGGCACAAGTATAGTTTATTATATTCCCGGATAACCAAATAATGATAATATACCCCCAGACAATATAACCTAGTATGACAAACCTAACCAATTATCATAGCCACTGCCTGTATTGCGACGGACGAGCCAATATGGACGATTTTATTCGTTTTGCTATCAGCGAAGGGTTTACTTCTTATGGCATTTCTTCTCATGCTCCACTACCATTTTCTACCGCATGGACGATGGAGTGGGATAGAATGGAAGATTACCTTTCCGAATTCTCTCGTCTGAAAAAGAAATATGCAGGTAAGATAGAGCTTGCCATCGGTCTCGAAATTGACTACCTGAATGAAGAAAACAATCCCTCTTTGCCTTGTTTTCAAAAACTACCACTTGACTACCGGATAGGTTCTGTGCATATGTTGTATTCTCCAGAAGGGAAAATCGTAGATATTGATACCCCGGCAGATCTTTTCCGTCAATTGGTAGACAGGCACTTCGATGGTGACTTGGATTCTGTTGTCCACCTTTATTATAAGAACCTGCTCCGTATGGTAGAGCTGGGAGGATTTGATATTGTCGGTCATGCTGACAAGATGCATTATAACGCTTCCTGTTATCGTCCGGGTTTGCTTGATGAAGCATGGTATGACACGTTGGTCCGCGATTACTTCGCGGTGATTGCCGCACGTGGTTATATGGTGGAAATCAATACCAAGTCTTATCATGAGCTGGGTACATTCTATCCGAATGAACGTTATTTCCCTTTCCTGAAAGAATTGGGTATTCGGGTACAGGTGAATAGTGATGCGCACTACCCTGAAAGAATAAACAATGCCCGCTTCGAAGGGTTAGCCGCTTTGAAGAAAGCAGGTTTTACTTCGGTGGTAGAATGGCATGGGGGGAAATGGGAAGATATTCCCATAGGATAAGTTATTCCATATCCAGGATCTCTTGTTTCTCTTCATTCAACGAAATCAACGTTTTCTTTAGCTCGTCTATTCGTGAATCAATTTCAGTCAACTTCTTCAGATACATAGTTCTAGGTAGCGCATCTTCATAGGCCATGATAAACTCCTCTTTTTCGTCAAAGAGCTGCTCTATTTGCTCTTCAACTCTATTTATAGCACATGTAATTTCTCCTATCATAAATCTTTCGTTTTTTATAGATGCCTTTATTCCGTCCTCTTGCAAGCATTTGCCTGGAAAAACTCGTTCAACGTATCTTCATAGTTACCATGAAGCATAATATGATGATTTCCCAGTGGATTCTTTAAGAAGTATTCGGCCGGAGTATTCATGTGGATGCGCACTTGTGTACGGCACATATTAATATAATTAGTGTTTTCAGTCAATGTTCCTGTAGACAAGTAATATTCATCCAGACATTCACCGCCACATTTTATGATCGTTACATCCCCCGTCGGAAGTAGCCCTTGTATGGCAATTCCTTTTTCTGTTTCAAAGTGATTGCGGATAATATATCTCTCCGTTTGTTTGAGACCTACGGTGCAATGTGCCAATATCAGTTCATTCGTACGGGAATTAATCATGGAAGGATTTGCCATAAATCCGTCTTTACCCGTAAGTGCTTTAACTGCTAATAGCGTAAATACAGATTGAAGATCTCCTTCACAACCTGCTATTATCCCGTCATCATTCAATAAAGATAATGCCACGCATCCGGTAGTGTCGATTTGTTCAATCAGTTTAAAACAGCTTAATGTCAGCGCTTCCAGATTTTCTTCCTGACAGACCTTTTTGATTGCCCGGTACAGCCGCATGGATTTGATTAAATCTTCAGGAGTTCCTTCGCGGCAGGCAAGAGCTTGTGATGCTACAGCTGCGCATGATGCTCCAACTTGGTCATCCGTAATGTGTTTAAATTGTTCATAAATCCGTTCCAATGGAATATCTACATATTCGATTCCCCAACGACGTTTTGCCAACAAGTAGTCTACGTTACTGGCAACTAACCAGGAAGAAGGACTTCCAATGACTCCGATACGTTTGCCAAACAAAGAACGTTGTGCCTGAAAATTATTATAAAGTGTATGAATACGTAAGATGATAGCCGATAATTCACCGTGCAGAATTTCACTTTTCATTCCGCGTCCCCGTAGCCAGGTGGAAATTTCCAGTGCGGCAGCAAGAGAATTCTGCATACCGTCTGCCAGTAAAATGGCAGGGCGGGGAAGATTCTCAAAGTGCTGTATGACCAGTCTTTCCACCCCACCGGTAGCGACGAAAATGATTTTGAAATCGTCACTACTAAGTTTGTCCATATCTTGATGGTCGACGAACTTTACAGTATAATATTTTTCAATCTCGCTCAAAATAGCTTCGTGCGAGCTACGTAGCGAGACTTGTTTGTGAAGTATTGAAGCGAATGAGATAAGGTGTATGGTCATTATGATATTGTTTTAAGTTTTCCGTATGACAAATGTATAGCTTTCTTTTCAATTTACCATAACGATTTTAACCTTGCTAAGGTTTTTAAAGTTTTTATGTCTCTGTATTCAAATTATTGCGTACATTTGCAGCTCCAAGTAGAAAAAGTAAATAGTAATTAGTAATTTGTAGTTAAAATTATGCCAACCATATCCATTCGCGGAAACGAGATGCCTGCATCTCCTATCAGAAAACTGGCTCCTTTGGCAGACGCTGCCAAGCAACGCGGAGTCCATGTGTTTCACCTGAACATCGGACAGCCTGATCTGCCCACTCCTCAGGCCGCGATTGACGCGATACGCAATATTGATCGTAAAGTGCTGGAATATAGCCCCAGTGCAGGTTATCGTAGCTATCGCGAAAAATTAGTGGGATATTATGCAAAGTTCAATATCAACCTTACAGCAGACGATATAATCATTACATCGGGAGGTTCGGAAGCCGTACTTTTTTCCTTCCTTTCCTGCCTGAATCCGGGAGATGAAATTATCGTTCCGGAACCTGCATACGCTAACTATATGGCATTTGCAATCTCTGCCGGAGCAAAGATTCGCACTATTGCTACGACCATTGAAGAAGGCTTTTCCCTTCCGAAAGTAGAGAAGTTTGAAGAACTGATTAATGAGCGTACGAAAGCGATTCTTATTTGTAACCCAAACAATCCTACCGGTTATTTGTATACACGTCGTGAAATGAATCAGATTCGTGACTTGGTAAAGAAGTACGATTTATTCCTTTTCTCTGATGAAGTATATCGTGAGTTTATATATACCGGTTCTCCATATATTTCTGCCTGCCATCTGGAAGGTATTGAAAATAATGTAGTACTGATTGATTCGGTATCAAAACGATATTCCGAATGTGGTATCCGCATTGGTGCGTTGATTACCAAAAACAAGGAGATACGCGATGCTGTCATGAAGTTCTGTCAGGCTCGTTTGAGTCCTCCGTTGATTGGACAGATTGCTGCAGAAGCTTCTTTGGATGCTCCGGAAGAATATTCACGCGAAACGTATGATGAGTATGTAGAACGTCGTAAATGTTTGATTGACGGTTTGAACCGTATTCCCGGCGTTTATTCGCCCATTCCGATGGGAGCTTTCTATACAGTGGCTAAACTTCCGGTAGATGACTCCGATAAGTTCTGCGCATGGTGTCTTTCTGATTTTGAGTATGAAGGTCAGACTGTATTCATGGCTCCGGCTTCCGGTTTCTATACCACTCCGGGTTCTGGAATCAATGAGGTTCGTATTGCTTACGTATTGAAAAAAGAAGATTTAACCCGTGCTCTTTTTGTCTTGCAGAAGGCTTTGGAAGTGTATCCGGGAAGAACGGAATAAATTCTAGTATTAAGTATCAGGTATTAAGTATTTATACAAATTGTCTTTATCACTTTTCATAGCCCGGCGTATCTATCGTGAAAGCGATGGCGGAAAGCAGGTGTCACGTCCTGCGGTCCTCATTGCCATGGCGGGTATTGCTATTGGTTTGGCCGTAATGATTATTGCAGTGGCGGTAGTCATCGGGTTTAAAAGTGAAGTGAGAAATAAAGTTATAGGGTTTGGATCGCATATCCAGATTACCAATCTGGATGCGGTCAGTTCTTACGAAACTCATCCGATTGTGGTAGGAGACAGTATGATGACTGCTCTTGCTGATTATCCGGAGATAAGCCATGTACAGCGTTTTTCCACCAAACCGGGAATGATTAAGACGGATGATGCTTTTCAGGGAATGGTATTAAAAGGCGTAGGTCCGGAATTTGACCCTCATTTCATTAAGGAATATTTGGTGGAAGGTGAGATACCTGTTTTCAGTGATTCTGTTTCTTCCAATCAGGTGCTTATTTCCAAGGCATTGGCCACTAAAATGAAGTTGAAACTGGGAGATAAGATATATACCTATTATATACAGGATGATATTCGCGCTCGTCGCCTGACGATTGCCGGAATTTATCAGACGAATTTCTCCGAATACGACAACCTCTTTTTACTGACGGATCTTAATCTGGTGAATCGTTTGAACGGTTGGCAACCGGAACAGGTGACCGGTGTGGAATTACAGGTGAAAGATTATGATAGACTGGAAGATATAACCTATGAGATCGCAACTGATATTGACAACAGGCAAGATGAGTTGGGAGGTGTGTATTATGTGCGTAACATCGAACAACTGAATCCTCAAATCTTTGCTTGGCTTGATTTATTGGATTTGAACGTATGGGTGATTCTGATTTTGATGATAGGAGTTGCTGGCTTCACCATGATTTCCGGTTTATTGATTATTATCATCGAACGTACCAATATGATTGGGATTTTAAAAGCATTGGGAGCCAATAATTTCACGATTCGCAGAACCTTTCTTTGGTTTGCAGTCTTTTTGATTGGCAAAGGAATGTTTTGGGGCAATGCCATTGGCTTGGCATTCTGTATCCTTCAGTCTCAATTCGGATTCTTTAAACTTGATCCGGCGACTTATTATGTAGATACTGTTCCAGTTTCTTTTAATGTTTTACTTTTTATCTTGATTAATTTGGGCACTTTGTGTGCATCTGTATTGATGTTGATTGGTCCTTCATTTCTTATCACTAAGATCAATCCGGCAAGCTCCATGAGATACGAATAATCCTCTTTTTTCCTATCTGATTTTTACTGCAAAAATAATTTGGTCTATTGCGTGATGTGGAGTGAATAATATGTCTATATTTGCGCCCAATTTACTTAATATCCTCTTGTAGGTTTAATTTTTAACCATTATGAATAATGTGTTAATTCTGTTGGATAATCTGGATGACTGGAAACCGTATTATGAGACAAGTAGTGTCCTGACTGTTTCCGACTATCTAAAAAACAAGCCGGTGGAGAAAGACCGGAAGTTAGTTATTAATCTTAGCAATGATTACAGCTATAACTCTGAAGGGTATTACTGTTCGCTGCTAGCCCAAACGAGAGGACAGAAAGTCATTCCGGATGTTGATATCATCAACAAAATGGAGGTTGGAACGGGGGTGCGGATGGACCGTAGTCTGCAAGCCCTTTGTTATCAATGGATACAGAAGAATGACATCAAGGATGATATCTGGTACCTGAATATTTACTTTGGCAAATGCCGGGAAAAAGGTCTGGAACGGATTGCGCGTTTTATTTTCGAGAATTACCCTTGCCCATTGTTAAGAGTGGCTTTGAATACTCATCCCAGAAATCAGATCGAGGGCATTCATTTTCTTCCCCTGAATCAGCTTAATGATGCAGAGCAGGATTTCTTTGCCAATACGCTGGATAACTTTAACAAGAAAATATGGCGTGCACCGAAGTCGGCAAAGGCTTCCCGTTACAGTCTCGCTGTATTGGTCGATCCACAGGAGAAATTTCCTCCCAGCAATAAAGGTGCTCTGCACAAATTGACGGAGGTAGCTAAGAAAATGAACATCCATGTGGAGATGATAACCGAAGATGATGCTATCCGTTTGCTCGAATTTGATGCCTTGTTTATTCGTACTACAACTTCACTCAATCATTATACATTCCATTTGTCACAGTTGGCTGCACAAAACGGAATGGCTGTTATTGACGATCCGTTGTCTATCATTCGGTGTACGAACAAAGTGTATCTGAAAGAACTTTTTGAGAAGGAAAAGATATCTGCTCCTAAGTCTACATTGATTTTTCAATCCAACCATCATTCGTTTGAACAGATAAGCGAACTGGTAGGTGCTCCTTTTATCCTGAAAATACCGGATGGCTCTTATTCCATTGGTATGAAAAAAGTGTCGAACGAAGAGGAACTGCAAGCCAGTCTGAAGATACTGTTTGAAAAATCGGCTATCTTGCTGGCACAGGCATTTACTCCAACGGAGTTTGACTGGCGTGTCGGTCTATTGAACGGTGTACCGCTCTATGCCTGCAAATATTATATGGCGAAAGGACACTGGCAGATTTACTGTCACTATGATTCGGGCAGAAGCCGTTGTGGATTGGTAGATACGATTCCTATTTATCAGGTGCCTCGTGTGGTATTGGATACAGCTGTAAAGGCTGCCAATCTGATAGGAAAAGGGTTGTATGGAGTCGATCTGAAAATGGTGGATGATAAGGCTTATGTAATTGAAATCAATGATAATCCGAGTATCGATCATGGACTGGAAGATGCCATTATCGGTGATGAAATGTATTACCGTTTGTTGAATCACTTTGAACAAGTGTTAGAAACGAAACATTATTGATTATGGAGCCGATAGTTGTCCGTAAAGCACAGCAGGCAGACATTCCCGCTATTTTGGAAATAGAGTGGGAGTGTTTCCGGGAAGACAGTTTTTCAAAAGAGCAGTTTGCCTATCTGATAAGCCGTTCGAAAGGAACTTTCTATGTGATGATGGAGGCGGATAGGGTGATCGCTTATGTCTCCCTGTTATTTCATGGGGGAACTCGCTATTTAAGAATCTATTCGATAGCTGTTCATCCGGATTATAGAGGAAGAGGACTGGGGCAGGTATTGATGGACCAGACGATTCAGACGGCCGGTGAATGTAAGGCTGCAAAGATTACGCTTGAAGTGAAAGTGACCAATACTTCCGCTATCGGGCTATATATGAAAAATGGCTTTATTCCTGTTGGAATAAAGCCATGCTATTATCACGATGGTTCGGATGCTATTTATATGCAGCGATTGATTTAACAATAAGTCTGTCTTCTCACGAAATCCGGTTTATCTTCTCATGAAATCTCCTTTTCCCCGGAAGAAACGGCAGAGTTTGAACTTCAATGACTGTACAGGTTGGATAAGGTCGAAAACAGGTAACGAGAAATAGTATTTTCGTCCTCCACCCATTTCTTTTGCCGTGCGGTTGATAATGACAGCTTGTACTGTAAAGCGCAGTAACCACATCAGGAATGCGATGCCTGCTACTAGCCAGTGGAAATTAAGTATCCCGAATACGATACCTGCTATACAGGCAATATAGAATAACAAACGGGAGAATGTCTCAAATCCCAGGAGGTAACGCTGTATTCCGTGGTAGAATCTGGCAGTAGCCATATAACTAACCTTTTCTTCTTTCCAATCTTTGTAGCGATATACGGGCTGTATCCGTGTGGTAGCGTTGAAGTCTGTTTCAACACGGGTGTTGGCGGAGGTAGCTAGTTCATTAATGAATAAATCATCTTCTCCACGTTGCAGATTCAGGTATTTGGAGAAACCTTTCTGTTGAAAGAATAGTTCTTTCCGGTAAGCTAGGTTGCGTCCGATACCGATATAAGGTTTTCCGGCTAGCGCGAATCCCAGATAGCGCAAAGACTGGAACAAAGTATCGAATGCAGTACGTTTGTGCAACCATCCCTTTGTGCGGTCGTATCCGCTATATCCCAACACAATTTGGGTCTGCGGAGTGAAATTACGTGCCATCAGTTTTAGCCACTGGTTGCTGGCGGGCATACAGTTTGTTTCCGTAAATACGAGCCAGTCATGTTTGCTGGCTTTGATGCCTAACGTTAGAGCCAGTTTCTTATGACTGATATAGCGTGCACTTTCGGGCGTAAAACTATGATAAAGATGAGGATATTTTTCTTCCATCACTCCCAGTATATCCTCGGTATCATCTGTGGAAGCATCATTGATGACAATCACTTCAAATTGTGGATAGTCCTGTTCCAGAATGGCAGGTAGAATTTTACGAAGATTTTCAGCCTCATTGCGTGCACAGAGAATCACGGAAAGTGGAGGCAGTTCTCGTATGAAATGCACCTCTTCTTTGCCTACAGCTTTATTGTGGACATGTATTCGATTGTACAGGCCGAAATAATAAATGAGCTGGATGATAAAAAGAATACCTGCCACCGATAAAAGAATCAGTTCGACAGTATTGAATGTAAATGTTTCCATCAAATTTTAGTGTCGTTTTTACAGCCGCAAAAGTACACAATTTTTCGGTAGTTTCGTCATCTCGATGGGAGGTTATTTCGCAAGTCGAGATATTCTTTCTTGAACATATCCACAAAAAGAAAGAATAATGAAAGCAGCAACGGACCGAAGATGACTCCCATAAACCCGAATATCGGCAGGCCGATGACTACTCCGAAAATAGTGATAAGCGGATGTGTATCCGCCATCTTCTTTTGAAGGATGAACCGGATAAGGTTGTCCGATTGCGATACGACGATAGCTCCATAGCCAAAAAGCCCGATGGCGTTGAACCAGTCTCCGCTGATGGCAAGATAAGCGGCTACAGGAAACCATACCAATGCCGTACCTACCATCGGAATGATGGTTGCAAAGCAGGTCAGGAATCCCAGCATCAGTATGTTGGGTGCTCCGAAAAGCAGATAGCCTATCATAGCCACGCCTCCCTGAATGATAGCCAGTAAGGGAATGCCGATAGCATTGGAACGGACAATCATATTGATTTCGTGAATGACTTCCTGCGTATTGGTTTCATTAAATGGCAGAATGTCATTGACATAAGCTTCCATCTTTTTTCCTCCAATCAGCATGAAGTAAAGCACAAAGATCATGACGAACAGGTTGATGGCAAGGCTGCTGATGCTTTCCATTATAATTTGTCCGATACGGGGAAGTATGGACATGATGAATGACAGCGTATCTTTTCCCAATACATCGTATCCTGTTTTCTCTTTGATGAATTCTGCTACCTGTTGAATAGGTGCAATATAGGTCTGTGGATCCAGATTGATATCCTGTAACTTGTTTGCCACCATCCAGACAGTCAATCCCAAAGGGATAAGAAAGACGAAAATCGTTTCTGCGGTAATCAACAGTGCGCTGATGCTTCGTTTCAGCTTTCGTTTTTCTACCAGATGATTCATCTGTCCGCGTACAAGAATGTAGATGGTGAGTGCTCCCAGCAATCCCCCCAGAAAAGGAGTGATTTGGCGGAAGATGATGACTCCCATAAACAGGATGATGACAATGAGGGAATATTTCCAGTATTGTTCTTTGGTGCTCATATCGTGTAAAATTCGTTTATATGATAATAAACACTCGAAGGCCGTGAAAGGTTTGTTTTACAGTGAAATGTCGATATGAAAAATTGTTTTACCGGGACGGCTTTCCAAAATAGACAAATGACCGTTGTGGTTACGGATGATTTGTCGGCAGAGACTTAATCCGATACCGGTTCCTTCGGATTTGGTGGTGAAGAACGGAATGAATATTTTTTCCTGCAGTTCATCGGGGATACCGGGACCATTGTCTGTGACGTCGATAGATATATGCTCGTCCCGATATGCATAAATTTCGATTGCTCCGTCTGTTCTTCCGTCTAACGCCTGAATGGAGTTTCTAAGGAGATTGAGCAGGACTTGGGATAGCTGGTTCTCGTCTCCATCCATGTCGATGAATTCCGGCTGACAGGTAAGTGTGAAATGAATCTGATTTTCCTGAAAATCGGTAGACAGGAGTTCTTGCAGATTTTGCAGGAGGGCTGTTAGTGAAAACCGTTTCCTTTCCGGTTGGGGCAGATAGGAGAGACGACGGAAAGATTCGGTAAATTCCAGCAGGCGTTCACTTTGTGCCTGGATGATATGAAGTCCGCGAAGTGTTTTTTCGCTGTTGTCCGGATATGCGGATAATGTTTGCGACAGGGAGATGATGGGAGCAATGGTGTTCATGATTTCGTGGGTAAGCACGTGGCTTAGCTTGTTCCATGATTCACTCTCTTTATCATTCAGTTCATTGCTGATATCCTTGATGGATAAGATGGTAATAGTTTCGTTCTGTAATTTCATCTGGTTTTGAGACAGACTAAGTCGTTCTTTCTTCTCTTTTTCCTGCAGGATAGGTTTCAGTTGGTCGTATTGGGCTAGTTGCTGGCATCCCAATAAAGTCAGTGCGGCACTGTTGGCCATCATTATTTTTCCGGAAGAATCCCATGCCAACACACCGCTAGGGACTTCTTCCAATAGCGAACGGTAGAAATGTTCCTGCTTTGAATATTCAGCTTGAGTTCGGATGAGCAGGGCATTGATACGGTTGAGTGAACGATTCAGCATTTCCTGTTCCCGGCTGACATTGTTTTCGGGGAAATAGAGCATATTGTCTTTGTCTTCTATCGCATCGAAGAAAAGGCGTAATTTTTGGTTGAAAGAGTTTAGCTTATTCACTAATCTTCCAATCTGAAACAAGGAGCAGATAACCAGTAATATCCCTATTACCACTCCTTGTTGGGAAATAATGAGCCATAGACCTGTTCCTGCGGTAGCAAGAATAAATAGGATATGTCCTAATATGGTCCAATATATATGTCGGCTGAATAGCATACGGCTTAGGGCTTAAATCGTTTCAGTTTATTGTAGAGCGTTTGTCGGCTGATACCAAGTTGTTCGGCCGCAGCAGTCAGGTTTCCATTATTTTGCAAGATGGCCGTCTCGATGGCTTGTCGTTCCACTTCTTCCAGATTGGGCACCGCTTGGACTGTCTGTGGTTTCCAAGTCTGTTTCACCAGAATATCTTTAGGACGTATCACGTTGCTTTCGCATAAAATAACCGCTTTTTCGATGGTGTGTTGCAGTTCCCGGATATTGCCCGGCCAATGATAGGAGCGTAGCTTTTCAATCGTTTGCTCATGCATTCGCATTTCCGGTCGTTGATATTTGGAAGCGAAGCGATGAAGAAAAGCATCGATGAATAATAATAGATCATCTCCCCGTTCTCTCAAAGGGGGAATTTCCAGATGGATGGTATTGATGCGATAGAATAAGTCTTCGCGGAACAAACCTTCTTTAATCATCTCCGGTATGTCTTTGTTGGTGGCGGAGATGAGTCGGATATCAACGGGAATCACTTTGTTGCTTCCGATTCGGGTGATATTTCGGTTTTGTAGTACAGTCAGTAGTTTGGCCTGCAATGCAAGAGGGAGATTTCCGATTTCATCCATAAAAAGCGAACCACCATTGGTGGCTTCGAATTTACCCGGACGGCTTTCATAAGCATCAGTAAACGCTCCACGTTCGTGTCCGAAGAGTTCACTCTCAAAGAGCGATTCGCTGATAGCCCCCATATCGACACTAAGTAACTGACGGGTGTTTCGTGAAGATAAGCGATGTATTTCCCTGGCTAACATCTCTTTTCCTGTTCCGTTTTCTCCGGTTATCAGGATATTGGCATCGGTTTTGGCGACTTTAGTAACTACCTTAATTAGCTGTAGCATTGCAGGGGAATGACCGATCAACATTTCTGACTTATTCAGATTTTCATCACCGGATGCTTTCTGGGTTGATTTGGGAGAGTTTTTATGATGGGTTGGACGATTGTTTTGATAGGCTTCCTTTATTTTCTGTATCAGTATGTGGTTATCCCATGGTTTTAGTAGAAAATCTGTTGCACCATTCTTCAGTGCTTTAACGGCTAATTCTACATCACCGTAGGCGGTTAGCATAATAACGGGCAGTGAAGGGCGGATTTCATGGATATGTTTCAGCCAGTACAGTCCCTCGTTACCATTGTTGATTCCTGCTGAAAAGTTCATATCCAGAATCACAATATCAATCGGAGTGGTAGATAAGATGGTCGTGATTTGATTAGGATTGGCAGCTGTGCGGACTGTGCTGAACACATTCTCGAGTAATAACTCCAGTGAGGCTAATACACTCTTATTGTCGTCTACAATTAAAATCGTTCCTGTTTCCATACGCAAGATTGGGGGCTCTGTCCGTTGAATGTTCCTTTTAAGTTTCCGGGTAAAGGTATCTGTTTTTGATTTTCTTTGCAAGGGAGTGTCCAATAATTAGACGTTTTCATACAAAGTTTATGCTGGAATGAGTCAGAACGAGTTAGAATAGGGTAGAATAGAGGGATTCTCTCGGTAATGTCCAATTATTGGACGTTAGGGCGTTTAATTTTTGGACGGTGGAAGAATTATGTAATTTCTATTTGTTTTATAATCAATTATTTATGATTTGTGGCATTGCATTTGCTTTTATCATCCTGCTATCACACAATCATATATTATAAAGGATGAAAAGATTTCTTTTACTACTATTGCTTTCAGTGCCGGTTTTCCTGCTAGCCCAATCCGCTATGAGTTTGGACGATTGCATTCGTTTGGCTTATAAACAGAATCCGGCTGTACGTAACGGAGTTATCGGCATAAAGGAAACGAAAGCGGATTATATAGCTTCTGTCGGTGCTTTCCTGCCGCACATAGTGGTTAATGCGGAAACAGGCAAACGATTCGGACGTTCGCTGGATCCTGACACCAATGGGTATACCAGTGAATCTTTTGAAGAGGGAACGGTGGGACTCGATATGACACTTTCCTTATTTGAAGGCTTTTCGCGTATCAATCAGGTGCGTTTCCGGAAAATGAACAAAGAACGTAGTGAATGGGAGCTGAAAGAGAAACAGAATGAACTGGCCTATCAGGTGACGGATGCTTATTACAAACTGATTCTGGAGAGAAAATTGCTCGATCTTGCTTTGGAACAAAGCCGGTTGAGCGAAAGGTATTTGAAACAGACAGAGGTCTTCGTGGAACTGGGATTGAAATCAGCTTCCGATTTACAGGAGGTGAAAGCACGCCGGGAGGGAGATATTTATCGTTATCAGTCGCGCGAAAATAGCAGTCGGATCGCTTTATTGCATCTGAAACAATTAATGAATATCCAGCCGGGCGACACACTCGCTATTCTGGATACGATTACAGCATCCCAATTACCACCATATTCTGTTTCGACTGTGGAAACTCTATACGCACAATCTATCGAAATATTGCCCTCCATACGTATGATTGATTTGAAACAAAAAGCAGCTCATAAAGAGTATGCGATAGCGGGAGGAGCTTTCTCACCCTCTGTCTTTGCTCGTTTCATCGTCGGTTCCAATTATTATAATACAGCTTTCTCGGCCAGACAATTGCGTGATAATATAGGAAAATATGTGGGTGTTGGCATCTCCTTTCCCCTGCTAAGCGGTTTGCAACGTTTGACCAATCAGCGCAAGCTGAAATTGAATATGTATCGGCTCAAAAACGAAGAAGAACTTGAAAAACAACAATTATATACGGATATTGAGCAAACACTCCTTTCTCTTCACACCGGATATAGTGAACATCAGCAGGCATTATCACAACTTGACGCTGAAACACTGGTACTGAAAGAATCCGAACGGAAATGGGAAGAGGGATTGATTTCCGTCTTTCAATTGATGGAAGCCCGTAACCGGTTTATTGCTGCCAAAGCAGAACTGGTTCGTGTACGCTTGCAAATAGAAATGATGATGAAACTAGAAAAATATTATCGACAAGGAACTTTTTTATAAACCATTATGGATACACTTATTGAACGAAAACCCGGCATCAATCGCAAACGTCTTTATTGGGTCGGTGGGGTAATGCTCGGACTTGCTGTGATTGCCTATTTTATTTTCAGAGATACAGCCTCTTCTATGGCAGTGGAGAAAGACCGGCTGACAATTGCTACTGTCGAGCAGGCCGAGTTCAGTGATTATATCCGTGTGATTGGTCAGGTCATGCCTAGCCGGATTATCTATATGGATGCCATCGAGGGTGGTCGTGTGGAAGAGCGCCTGAAAGAAGAGGGAGCTATGGTAAAGGCCGGTGATGTGATTCTGCGTCTTAGCAACCCATTGCTCAATATCGGTATCATGCAGAGTGAAGCCGATCTTGCTTATCAGGAAAACGAGTTGCGTAATACCCGGATTAGTATGGAGCAGGAACGACTGCAACTGAAACAAGAACGTATTGGCCTGAATAAAGAGCTTATCGGGAAGCAACGCCGTTATGAGCAGTATAAACGTTTGGTAAACGAACAACTGATAGCACGTGAAGACTATCGCCAGGCAGAGGAAGAATATATAGCAGCCAAAGAGCAACTGGCTGTTATTGACGAACGTATCCGGCAGGATCATATTTTTCGGGAAAGTCAGATAGGCAGTCTTGACGAGAATATACGTAATATGAAACGGAGCTTGGCATTGGTTCGTGAGCGTTTGGAAAACCTGAAAGTGAAAGCTCCGATCGACGGACAGGTAGGAAACCTGAATGCGCAAATCGGGCAATCTATTTCTGCCGGCGAACATATCGGGCAAATCATCACTTCCGACCTTAAAGTACAGGCACAGATAGACGAGCACTACGTAGAACGGGTACTTCCCGGACTTCCTGCCGACTTTACCCGTGACGGAGGAACCTATAAACTGGAAGTGACTAAACCTTATCCTGAAGTGAAAGACGGTCAGTTTCGTACAGACCTCAATTTTATATCCGAACGACCGGAGAATATCCGTGCCGGACAGACTTATCACATAAACCTGCAATTGGGTGATCCGGCACAAGCTATTCTGGTTCCCCGTGGCGGATTCTTTCAAATTACCGGGGGCCGATGGATGTACGTTGTCGATGAAAGTGGTACATTTGCCACGCGGCGCCCTGTGAAGATAGGACGGCAGAATCCACTGTATTACGAGGTGACAGACGGTTTGTCTCCGGGTGAGAAAGTAATCATATCCGGCTATGAATTATTTGGAGACAATGAGAAACTAATACTAAAATAATGAATAATTATTATGATTAAAACAGAAAAACTATCTATGCTTTTCACTACAGAAGAGGTGCAGACAAAAGCATTGAATGATGTCACCTTACAGGTGGAACAAGGAGAATTTGTAGCGATAATGGGACCGTCAGGATGCGGCAAATCCACCTTGCTGAATATTCTCGGTACATTGGATTCTCCGACTTCCGGTTCTTACTTTTTTGAGGGGAAGCAAGTCGATAAAATGACTGAAAACCAGTTGACTGCTTTGCGGAAAGGCAATCTGGGCTTTATCTTTCAGAGTTTCAACCTGATTGACGAACTGACCGTGTATGAGAATGTGGAACTGCCACTTGTCTATCTGGGTATGAAGACTCTCCAACGGAAAGAACGAGTCAATAAAGTGCTCGAAAAAGTCAACCTGTTACATCGTGCGAATCATTATCCCCAGCAGTTATCCGGCGGACAGCAACAGCGTGTAGCCATTGCCCGTGCCGTAGTGACCGAATGTAAACTACTGCTGGCCGACGAACCTACCGGAAATCTGGATTCGGTGAATGGCATCGAAGTGATGGAACTGTTGAGCGAACTCAACCGTCAGGGAACCACAATCATTATCGTCACCCACTCACAGCGGGATGCGAAGTATGCACACCGGGTCATCCAACTATTGGACGGACAGATTGTAGCCGAAAACATCAACCGTTCGCTGGAAAAGAAAACGTCATCTAAAAACGAAACCGTATGATAGGGAATTACTGGAATAGTGCCTATCGGAATCTGATGAAGCGGAAGAAGTTCAGTTTCATCAATATCTTTGGATTGGCAATCGGAATGGCATCGGCATTACTGATGCTAACCTATGTCACTTTTGAGTTCAGCTTTGATAAAATGCACACGAAATATGCCCATATCTATCGGGTGCAAAGCACTTTTCATGAAGGGGAAGTCCTGACCGATTACTGGGCGACCAGCTCTTTCGGATATGCCTCGGCCATGAAAGAGAATCTTGCCGGAATCGAAGATTATACCCGTATCGCTACCCATCTCCAACCGGAGCAGATTGTGAAATATGGCGAACTGACATTACGGGAGAATCAGATAGCCTATGCCGATCCGGGCTTCTTCCGTCTTTTTGATTTCGAACTTCTGAAAGGGGATAAAAAGACTTGTCTCTCCATGCCCCGGCAAGTGGTAATCACCGAACGTATTGCCCGTAAGTATTTCAAAGATGAAGACCCTATCGGCAAAATTCTGATCTTTACCGGAACGTATGATAAAGTATCGTGCGAAGTGACCGGAGTCATGAAAGAAATGCCCTCCAACTCACACATTCATTATAATTTTCTGATTTCCTATGCCTCTCTGCCTCAATATATGCAGGAATACTGGTATAAGCATGAAGCCTATACGTATGTTTTGCTCGATTCACCGGAAAGAAAAGCGGAGATAGAAAAAGAATTTCCTGTGATGGCGGAGAAATACAAGACAGAGGAAGCACTGAAAAATAAGACGTGGGGCGTGTCTTTAATTCCCTTGGCAGATATACATCTCACCCCACAGATAGGCTATGAGACGGAAACCAAAGGAAATCGTTCTGCTATGATCGCCCTGATTTTTGCGGCTGTCGCTATTCTGGTTATTGCCTGGATTAACTATATCAATCTGACCGTAGCACGTTCGATGGAGCGTGCTAAAGAAGTGGGAGTGCGCAGGGTAGTGGGAGCTTTCCGCCAACAGTTGATTTATCAATTCCTGTTTGAGGCCTTGGTTATGAATCTGATAGCTTTCATATTAGCTGTGGGATTAATAGAACTGGTTCTTCCACATTTCAACCAATTGGTAGGACGTACAGTTACGTTTTCTGTCTGGTTCATGGATTACTGGTGGATTTTGCTGGTTCTCGTTTTTATAGCCGGAATATTTATTTCCGGGTATTATCCGGCATTGGCTTTGTTGAATCGCAAACCTATAACCTTGTTGAAAGGGAAGTTTTTGCATAGCAAGTCAGGCGACCGAACCCGTCAGGTACTGGTGGTTGTCCAGTATACAGCTTCCATGATTTTACTTTGTGTTACATTGATTGTTTTTGCACAGCTGAATTTTATGCGCAATCAATCTTTGGGAGTGAAAACCAGCCAGACATTAGTGGTTAAGTTTCCGGGACATACAGAGGGGCAGAATATCAAGTTGGAAGCAATGAAAAAAGCAATCGCGCGTCTTCCTCTGGTCCATCGGGTTACTTTTTCCGGTGCCGTGCCGGGCGAAGAAGTGGCCACATTCCTTTCCAATCGTCGCACCAATGACGCTTTGAAGCAGAACCGTCTTTATGAGATGCTGGCTTGTGATCCTGATTATGCGGATGCATACGGTTTGCAGATAGTAGCCGGAAGAAGTTTCTCCGAAGAATATGGTGATGATGTCGATAAACTGGTGATTAATGAAACAGCTGTACGTAATCTGGGATTTGCTTCCAATGATGAGGCGATAGGCGAGTTGGTAACAGTGGAATGTACTGATGCGCCGATGCAGATTATCGGAGTGGTGAAAGATTATCATCAGCAGGCGTTGAGCAAGAACTATACACCTATCATGCTGATTCATAAAGATAAAATTGATTGGTTGCCCCAGCGTTATATCTCTGTTGTGATGGCTTCCGGAAATCCCCGTGAACTGGTATCTCAAGTGCAAGAGATCTGGAATCAGTATTTTGCGGATTCCAGCTTTGATTATTTCTTCCTCGATCAGTTCTTCGACCACCAATATCGGCAAGACGAGGTTTTCGGAGCGATGATCGGTTCGTTCACCGGATTGGCAATCTTTATTTCCTGTCTCGGACTTTGGGTATTAGTCATGTTTTCCTGTTCCACCCGCACCAAAGAGATGGGAATACGTAAAGTGTTGGGAGCTTCCCGCTGGAATCTTTTCTATCAGTTGGTCAAAGGATTTTTCCAGTTGATTTTGATTGCAGTTGTTATAGCTCTTCCGGTAGCTTGGTTTAGTATGAATGCCTGGTTAAGCCATTATGCTTTCCGTACCGATCTCAAAGCGTGGTTCTTTATAGTACCTGTATTGCTGATGTTGTTCATTTCATTTGTGACAGTGGCTTTCCAGACAATGAAAATAATAATGAGCAAACCTGCTCGTTCATTGCGATATGAGTAATCTCTGAATCTACTCCATCGGATATTCGTTAATATCCGATGGATTTATGTTAAATGTTAACGAAACTGTTACTTCTATTAAACCATGTTATAAGATACGCTACTTGAGCCTGAAAATTTGGAGATATGCAGAAAGTCCGTATCTTTGCAATGTGTTTTTCATAGTATTAGATTTAAGGTTAACAAAAGATTGGCTGTCTGGGATAGATAGCCTTTTTTTATGTTCTTTTCCCAGCAAAAACATAGCGTCACTATCCGGTCGGGATGGTTACCCTATCCCACGAATATACCGTCACTATCATAAGTGGATACCGTCACCATGTTTAAAATGAATTTTTCTATCCTTTCTGTTATTCTATCATTCCCATCCTATCGTGAGTTGTCAATAAAATTCAAATATGCTTATTAGTTGGAATAGCAATCTGGTAATACGCTGATATTTAGTTGATTATATGGCTTGTTTTTTGGTTTAAAACCAAAGCCCCGTTCCTTTAAAAGGAACGACCCGTTTCTCGGTGTGCAACGATGTGTTTCTCACCGAGGAACAAGACATGTACTTTAATTAAGTCGTGAAACTAGCTTAAATGTTCGTTTTTTTTGCAGAATGTACGACTTTGTAATTTCGGATTATAACTCCACGATATTAAAATTCTGATGACTGATTTTGGGCAATAGTATTTTAAGAATGTCCTCCAACCTGATTTTTAGACTGCATGTGTTTACGCATGGATGACATCCTATATATGTTGATTCAAGAATTTCTTTATCAATCAGGAGCTGTACTTTGTTCTCTTTATCGTAGATAAGACCTAGAATACTGACAGCCCCCGGAAAAGTACACAAGAGATTTTCCATTGCCTTTTCGGAAGCGAAAGAGAGATGGGAACTACCTATCTGTCCGGCAAGTTCTTTTGTTTTCAATTTTTTATTTGCGGGCAATAAGAGCATGAAGTATTCTTGCTGTTTATTAGTCAGAAACAGACTTTTGCATGAAGTACAACCTAGCTTTTGGGCTATTTCTGCTCCTTCCTCCATAGTCATTATGGCTGGGTGGTGTAGACTTTGATACGCTATTCCCAGTTTGTCAAGAGTGGCATAGATTTTATTCTCATGTGTTTCTGTATATTCTGAATCAGGACTCATATAATCGCTTTTTTTGATTGTTGCAAAGATAAAAGATACAATAGACATAACCTAGATTTTTATATGTGATTTTGTCTGTATCTTTAATTGCTTATTTTTGGGGGTATCCTATCTTATGAATTTATACCTTCACTATAATAAGTAGATATCGCTACTATGTTTAAAATGAGTATCTCTGCTCTTGTTATTGTTCTAAATGAGAGCTCAATATGTACTAAAAGTATGTTTCTCAACATAAATGTACATTTTCTTATTATAATGCCCTTGTATTCTAAAAAAAATCTCTTAATATTGCATTTGTATTATTTGTCTGACAAATAATACAAATAATAAAATCTAGTAATATGAAGATAGAAATTAATCAAACAACATTGATCGATCAGGTAGAAGACAGCTTACTTACCTACTTTAAAAAGAATGATTTGAGATGTGGAGATTCTATTCCCAATGAGAATAATCTGGCCGCAGAATTAGGAGTTGCAAGAAGTGTTGTCAGAGAAGCTTTGAGCCGTTTGAAAATGATGGGACTGATTCATGCGCGCCCTCGTAAGGGAATGGTTTTGACTGAACCTTCCATTTTAGGTGGAATGAAAAGAGTGATAGATCCTCGTGTTTTGAGTGAAGAAACAATTTTGGATTTATTGGATTTCAGAATCGCACTTGAAATAGGAATATCAAGTGATATTTTCCGTAAGATAACTCCTAAAGATATTGAGGAATTGAGCGAGATTGTGAAAATGGGAATTGTTTTCGAGAATAACGAGTATGCGTTAATCAGCGAATCGGCTTTTCATACAAAACTATACAAAATTACGGGAAATAAAATAATATCTGAATTTCAGGAAATCATTCATCCTATACTTGTCTATGTGAAAGAAAAGTTCAAAGACTACTTAAAACCTATAAATATAGAGATGAGTAAAAGCGGCAGAATAGCTACTCATGCTGATTTATTGGATTTTATAAGAAAAGGAGATGAGAAAGGCTATCGTGATGCCATTGAAAGACATTTTGAGGTTTATAAGATTTTTAAAGTGAACCGGAGTCTGGAATTGATGGCAGAGAAAAACGAAGAAGAAAGGATAGATAGTATATGAGAAAACTGTATTTTTTTATTTTATATTTATCTTTAATTTTATCATATATGAATACGGCTTGTTCGAGAAAAGGAGAAAATAAGATAGTAATGCAATGGGAAAACTCATTGTTACTTCCGGGATGTACCGGTATGCTGAAAAACGTTGGATTGGCTGGTGCATACTCAGGAATAGTAGAGGATAAATTACTAGTGCTGGGAGGAGCCAACTTTCCTGATAAATATCCTTGGGAGGGAGGAGTTAAATCTTGGTGGTCTACTTTATATAGTTATGATCTGCACATGGATAAGTGGACTGTTTATGATGATTTCCTTAACAGCCCATTAGCTTATGGAGTTTCGATATGCTTGCCGGAAGGGTTATTATGTATTGGAGGATGCGATCGTATGCAATGTAGCGATAAAGTTTTTCTCATAAAAAAAGAGGGCGTTTCATTTGTAGTAGATTCTGTTAGTTATCCGGCTTTACCGGTTCCGTTGGCAAATGCAACGGGGGCTATTGGGGATAACTGTATTTATATTGCTGGGGGGCAGGAAACTATGACAAATGAACAGTCGACCAATCATTTTTATATGCTTGATTTATTGCATAAAGAAAAAGGATGGCAGAAGATGCCCGGTTGGGAGGGACCATCGCTCGCCTATGCGGTAAGTGTGGTTCAGGGAGGACGATTCTATCTTTTTAGTGGAAGGAGTTATGCTCCGAATGAAGTGATGGTAGAATATACGGAGGGGTACGTATATGAACCAGGTAGCAGGAAATGGAGCAAAATAGCTGGTAATTTTCCTGTAATGGCGGGGACTGCTATTCCATATGAAAAAGACAAGATAATACTACTGGGAGGAGTTGAAGAAATACTACCTACATCTCCCGAGCATCCGGGATTTAGCCGTAAGTTACGAGTCATCAGTACAGAAACAAATTCTTTGGTGGATTCTTTAGACTGCCCTTATCCTATTCCTGTTACGACAAATGCGGTTTATATGGGGAATGACGTTTACGTGGTAAGCGGTGAAATACAACCTGGTATACGAACTCCCTTAATTTTGAAAGGAACTTTCTGAAAATAAAGTAAAATAACAATCTAATTAAATGCACTATGAACAATTATGAAAAACTGGAAGGTATGGTTGCGGCCACCTTCACCCCATTGGATGAGAATGGGGACGTAAATTTATCTGTTATTGATAAATATGCTGATTGGATAGCATCGACTCCTATCAAAGGGGTATTTGTGTGCGGCACAACCGGTGAATTTTCTTCATTGGCGATCGATGAGCGTAAATTAATTCTTGAAAAATGGCTCGTTTCTGCCCGTAAGCGATTCAAGGTCATAGCTCATGTAGGCTCAAACTGTCAACGAAGTGCAATGGAACTGGCACGTCATGCTGCACAAGTAGGGGCCGATGCTATTGCTTCAATTGCTCCCTCTTTTTTTAAACCGGGAACAGTAGATGAATTAGTTGATTTTTTTGCACCTATTTGCCACTCTGCTGCTGGCTTACCTTTCTATTATTATAATATGCCATCGATTACAGGGGTTAATTTGCCGGTGGATAAGTTTTTGGTGGAAGGGAAAAAGAAAATACCTAATCTGGTGGGTACTAAGTTTACTCATAATAACCTGATGGAGATGGGAGTTTGCATAGAGTTGGAGCAACATCGGTTTGAAGTATTGCATGGTTATGATGAAATTCTTATTTCCGGCTTGGCTATGGGAGCTGTAGCAGGAGTTGGAAGTACGTATAATTATATACCTAATGTCTATCAGGCTATTTTTGATTCAATGAAAATGAACGATTTGGAAACGGCTCGCCACAATCAGATAAAATCCATACGTACCGTGGAGGTTATTATTAAATATGGTGGCGGAGTGCGCGGTGGCAAAGCGATTATGAAGCTGATAGGTATTGATTGCGGTTCTTGCCGGTTGCCGATAAAACCTTTTTCTGTTGATGAATATGAAAAACTAAGAGGTGATTTGGACGCTATAAAATTCTTTGAATTCTGAAAATAATAAAGAGGAGATGACAGTAAAAGTGTATTGCTGGGGTAAGCTACTTTACTTTCTGTCTATCCCCTCCAATCTAGTTAAATGCGTTCAAAATTACCTAAAATAAAGATACTATGAAAGTAAGTAAGAAAATATTTATCATATTTTCGATGATTTTGTTATTGGTGTCACCAGTCACATCTTTAGGTAAAGACATAAAATGGGTACTGGAGAGACCTGTTATTCCTGTGTTGGTAAAGAAACCGGCAAATCCTGTAATGAAGATAACTTTAATCAGGACAGATAATCAACCTTATGTTATCCGGCAAATAGATCTGGATTTATTGGGGAGCACGAATGTGGCAGATATTGTTTCTGTTGCCATATATGGTGCGAAGAAGAATGGACTGATAGATACGTCTCGTTTACTTTGTAATGCACTTCCCGCTACACAAAAAATGTCATTTACTAATGAAGTGCAGGTTAATCAGGATTCTTTGTCTTTTTGGGTAGCCGTAACATTGAAAGATACGGTTTCACTGGATCATCGTGTTCAGGTTAATTGTAACCGGGTGAAAACCACGAAAGGCAATCTGAAAATTTTGGATAAAACAAGTAAACCTTTACGAGTAGGAGTAGCTGTACGACAGAAAGGACAGGATGGATGTATCTCATCACGTATTCCAGGATTAGCTACTAGTAATAAAGGCACTTTATTGGCCATTTTTGATGCCCGCTATGATTATCCTCGTGATTTGCAGGGAAATATAGATATTGCTCTTCATCGTAGTACAGATAAGGGAGTAACTTGGCAACCCATTCAAACTGTTTTGGATATGAGGGAATGGGGAGGTTTACCACAGAAATACAATGGAGTGAGTGATGCCTGTATTTTAGTAGATAAAAATACTGGTGATATTTATGTAGCCGGATTGTGGATGCACGGTCTGCTGGATAAAAACGGAAAGTGGATAGAAGGTCTGAATGAAAACAGTACGAACTGGACACATCAATGGAAAGGTAGAGGTTCTCAACCAGGAATAGGGCTAAAAGAAACTTCCCAGTTTATGATAGCAAAAAGTACGGATGATGGTCTTAGCTGGGGCTTTCCGGATAATATAACCTCAAAGACGAAACGCCCTGAATGGTGGTTATTTGCACCTGCACCCGGACAGGGAATTACGTTGACAGACGGAACGTTGGTATTTCCTACACAAGGACGTGACGCAAACGGGCTTCCTTTCTCGAATATTACGTATAGTAAAGATCATGGAAAGACGTGGGTGACCAGTAATCCTGCATATCAGGATGTTACGGAATGTAGTGTCGTACAATTGGGTGATGGCGCCTTGATGTTGAACATGCGTGATAACCGGAACAGAGGAAATAAAGACGTGAATGGTCGTAGAATCTGCACAACTATTGATCTGGGAGAAAGTTGGAAAGAACATCCAACTTCACGGAGAGCACTCGTAGAACCTACTTGTATGGCAAGTCTGCATCGACATGAGTATATGGAAGAAGGAAAGAAGAAAAGCATGCTTCTGTTTGTAAATCCGAATAATTATGGGACAAGAGATAATCTGACTTTAAAAGTTAGTTTTGATGATGGAATGACTTGGCCGGAAGAACATTGGATTCTTTTCGACCAATATCGTAGTGCTGGATATTCCTGCATTACATCCATAGATGAAAATTCAATAGGTATATTATATGAGAGTAGTCAGTCGGATTTAGCTTTTATAAAAATCAATTTAATAGAGATTTTAAAGTAAACGGACATGAATAATAAAACTTCAAATATATATCCTTGGGTAGTGGTTGGGCTGCTGTGGGGTGTTGCCTTGTTGAATTATATGGACAGGCAAATGCTTTCCACTATGCGAATTCCAATGATGGAGGATGTGCGGGAATTGGAATCAGCAGCCAATTTCGGTCGCCTGATGGCTGTATTCTTGTGGGTATACGGACTGATGAGTCCTTTATCGGGGATTGTCGGTGATCGTATGAGCCGCAAATGGTTGATTGTAGGTAGTCTGTGTGTGTGGTCAGGAGTTACTTACTTGATGGGATATGCCACCACTTTCAATCAACTCTACTGGTTGCGTGGAATTATGGGAATTAGTGAAGCGTTGTATTTACCTGCTGCTTTGTCATTGATTGCCGATTTTCATAAAGATAAGACTCGTTCGTTGGCTGTGGGAATACATATGACAGGGTTGTATGTGGGACAGGCTATCGGTGGATTTGGGGCTACTTTTGCAGCAATCTATTCCTGGCATACAACATTCCATTGGTTTGGTATTATAGGTGTGGGTTATGGTGTTATTCTGGCATTTCTTCTGCGTGATAAAGAGAGAGGAAGTGTATCAGAAAATCAGAAGATGAAAAAGATTCCTGTATTGAAGAGTTTGGGAATGTTATTTTCCAATGTCTTTTTCTGGATTATCTTATTTTATTTCTGTGTACCGGGCACCCCGGGTTGGGCGGCAAAGAACTGGTTACCGACTCTTTTCTCTGACAGCTTATCTATTGATATTTCGGTAGCAGGTCCTATGTCTACTATTTCTATAGCTTTGTCCTCATTATTCGGTGTGTTGGCAGGTGGATATATATCCGACCGTTGGGTATTAAAAAATGTACGTGGAAGAGTATATACTGGTGCTATGGGTTTGGGGCTTATCATACCTTCCTTGTTGTTTATCGGATATGGTCATTCTATTTTCGCACTGGTGATGGGGGCTATGCTGTTTGGGATAGGTTTTGGTATGTTTGACGCAAATAATATGCCTATTCTCTGTCAGTTTGTGTCTGCACGTTACAGGGCAACTGCCTATGGTATTATGAATATGTGTGGTGTATTTGCCGGAGCTACTATTACGAGCCTTCTGGGTGAGTCGATGGATGCCGGACATTTGGGACGCGATTTTGCGTTGCTTGCTATACTGGTATTTGTTATGCTGGTCATTTTGGTCACTTGTCTGCGACCTAAAACGATTGATATGAAAGATTAATCCTTAATTTTTTAGTTATGTTAAATGCACAATTTTTTTATAACAGGATAACTCATATGGTAGGAATCTTGTTGATGTTTCTCTATTTATGGTATCCTTTGGTTCAGGCTGCGCCTGGCCAGTCGGGTACAAGTCCTAAAAAGATAACAGTGAAAGGAGTAGTTCTGGATGATGCTAAAGAACCGTTAATAGGGGTTTCGGTTCTTGTCAAGGGCATTGAGGGAGGAACAATAACAAATGTTGATGGTAAATTCACCATTGAGGCACCTGCTAACGGAGTATTGATATTCTCGTACATTGGTATGGATACGCAAGAAGTTGATATCAAAGGTAGGCAGGATATTATTGTAACAATGAGAAGTGGGGTAGTTGCCCTCTCTGATGTTGTAGTTATAGGTTATGGAGAGGCTTCCAGACGGACGATTACTTCTTCAATCTCTAAAGTAAAAGGGGATGTGTTGAGTGATATGTCTATCTCTTCCCCAGTGGAGGGGCTAAAAGGACGAATTTCAGGAGTTCGGGTGGTACAAACAAATAATACTCCCGGTGGAGGATTCTCTATAAAGGTAAGAGGAGGTTCTTCTATTACCCAAAGCAATGAGCCTTTGGTGTTAGTCGATGGAGTAGAACGAAGCATGAATGATATTACTCCGGAGGATATATCTTCTATAGATGTGTTGAAGGATGCTGCTTCCACAGCTATATATGGTGCACGAGGTTCAAATGGAGTTATTTTAATTTCTACAAAGAAAGGCAAATTCAATAGTGCTCCCAGAATCACGTTCGAAGCGAGTGTAGCCTATCAGGAACCGGAAACTTTACGTGATTTCTTAAATGCAGAAGAATATATCAATGTGTTAAGACCGGCTATTGCTATCAGTCCGTCTCCACAATGGAATCAAAGTTCCGGTTATTCTGTATCATCTGCCAATACAGGAAGCAGTATTTACTCCACCCGTTATTACAATGAAGGAGATGTACTTCCCAATGGCTGGAAAACAATGCCCGATCCTTTGGATCCTTCAAAGACATTAATGTTCTGTGATACTGACTGGCAGGGATTAATGTTTGGTTCGGCTCTTTGGCAGAACTACCATTTAAATATAGACGGTGGAAGTAATATAATTCGCTATAATGCCAGTGTAGGATACACGGATGATGGCGGTGTCGGACTGGCAACCGGTTACAAGCGGTTTAACTTAAAAAGTAATGCTGAAGCGAAAATTTCCGATAACCTGACTGCCAATATCAATGTAAACTTTCAACGAACTTCATCAGAGGCTTATGCTAATCAACGAGATGCCATTTCCCGTGGATTATCAGCTACTCCAACGCAAATAGTCTATATGGAAGACGGCACTCCGGCACAAGGCTACAATGCTACCTCGCAGACTCCTATTTTTTATAATTATTATAATGATGATTCCGATATAACTAAATATCTTTCTTTAGCAGGAAACCTGAAATGGCAAATTTTACCACAATGGTCTGTTAACCTGTCGGGGTCTTATTATGATACAACGAACAAACAAAGTACGTTTATGCGGTCGAATTATTATTCGCAAGCTCGTGAGGCAACTTCTACATGGACTGAAACAAACCGATTGAAAACAGAACTATATACCCGTTATAATTTCAGTATACAACAAAAACATAATGTGGATGTCATGGTAGGTTATGCTTATCAGAAAAGAGATTATGAAAAACTGTATGCTTACGGTACGGGAGGTAGTAGTGATAAGATAACCACGATTGATGCATCAGCAGAAACATTGGGTTCCTCTACTATGAGCAAGGACGTAGAAGTAGGATTTTTTGGAAGATTTAATTATAATTTTAAAGAAAAATATCTACTCACTTTGACTGGACGCTATGACGCTTCTTCTAAATTTGTGAAGGACAATCGTTGGGGATTTTTTCCGGGTATGTCTGCCGGATGGATTATTAGTGAGGAAGAATTCATGAAAGACATGCATTGGCTGGATTATTTGAAAGCCCGATTTAGTTATGGTACTACAGGAAATAATGGAATCGGAGTTAATGATGCTCTTGGAAAATATACAGCTACCTATAAATACAATGGCAATGCTGCTGTAAGAGGAACAATTCTGCCTAATCAAAATCTGACATGGGAGACTACTACCCAAATGGATTTGGGACTTGAACTGGGAGTATTGAATAACCGTGTTTATTTATCGTTCGATTTTTATAATAAAAAGACCAAAAATTTATTGTATGACATGAGTTTGCCGAATACTACCGGCTATGCGTCTATAAAGACTAACTTGGGTTCTGTACGTTTTTGGGGATATGAATTAGAGCTGACAACGCAAAACATTGATTCAAAAGATTTCAAATGGGAATCTAAATTTGTTTTCTCACAAAATAAGAATAAAGTATTGGAACTTCCTAACAATGGAATGGCAAAGAATCGCACGGGGACGAGCGACTATCCGATATACTCTAATGGTAATGGAACATTTTTTGGCGGATTGGCAGAAGGAGAGCCGTTATATCGTTTTTACGGATATAAAGCTATTGGAATTTATCAGACAGATGAGGAAGCTGCTAAAGCAGAATACGATCAGATGGCAAGAGGATTTAATTATAAAGATGGAACGACTGTTGCAGGTCGAAAATTTGCAGGTGACTATATTTGGGCTGACAGAAATAAAGATGGAGTGATAACGAAAAATCAAGATTTGTTTTGTTTGGGAACAACCGAGCCGACTGTGACCGGAAGCATTGGCAATACCTTTACTTATAAAAGCTGGTCTTTGAGTGTCTATCTGGATTATGCGTTAGGACATTCTATCTATGATGAAAGTTTTAGCAGATATTTTTATGCTACTTTCTCTACGAATTATGCATTAGCCAAAGATGTAGAGAAATGCTGGAAACAACCCGGAGATGTTACTCGATATGCCAAGTTCTGGGCAAATGATTCGGGAACTGGACAAGGTAACTTCAACAGAGTTTCAAACGTATTTACATATAAAGGTGACTATCTATGTATCCGGGATATTGCTTTAAGCTATAGGTTCCCTAAAAAATGGATGCAGAAGATTAGCATTGAAAATTTGCAATTGACCCTGTCTGGTAGTAATCTTTATTATTTTACGGCTGTGAAAGGAATCTCTCCTGAAATAGGAACAGCTTCTACTTATAATAGTTCATATAGTAATTATCCTCCAGTGAGACGTCTGTCTGTCGCAGCAAAGGTTACTTTTTAATCATTTAAAAAAAACAAGAAAAATGAAAACCAACACAATAAAATTCCTATTATTTCTGTTGCCATTGGGATTGTTTTCCTGTATCGGAGATTTGGACGTAATACAGAAAAGTACCATAAACTCTGAAAATATGTGGGAAAATGAAGGTGATATGAAAGCTGCCATGTATGGATCTTTTTATTCTTTCAGGAATGCATATAAGACAAATTTGAGTTATTGGGGTGATTTCCGTTCAGGGCTAATTGGTCCGGGGCTTGGCAGTTTTAATGGAACTGCATTAGTCAGTAACAAAATTACTTCGTCTGAAACAAAGGGAACTAGCTGGGAACTTTTATATAAGAGTATCAATGATTGTAACATGATTCTCAAATATGTGGATGAAGTTACTTTTCAGGATGAGAATTTGCGTAATCAGATAAAAGCAAATGCTTACTTTTTGAGAGCTTACATGTATTTCACAATAGTAAGGGTATGGGGAGACGCTCCATTGATGCTTGAAGGGATTGAGTCGGACGAAGGTGATATGATGCCATCAAGAGTAGATGCAACACTTCTCTATGAGCAGGTGAAGAATGATATAGAAGCAGCTTTGGGAGTGATGCCCGCTTCTGTTACAGACCGTACTACAGGTTCGCAAGCTGCTATCAATATGTTGGCTACTGACTATTACCTATGGATGTATAAATGTAGGAATGTTGGAAAAGATGCGTTGACTAGAGCTTCAGAAGCAGTTGATAATGTATTGGGGAATAAAACTTATTCATTGCTTCCTGATTATTCAAAAATATTCGATATAAAAAGTAAGAACAGTGCGGAAATTATCTTTACTATGCACTTTGAACGTGATGAGGCTGAAGGTGGTTACCCGGCAAGTTATCTGATTCCGGATAGTAAATATACAGACGATAAGAAATACCGGGATGCTAATAATGTAAAAACAGGAAGTCAAGACCAATGGTATTCTTTAAGTAGTACGATTCAGACGTTAATTAATGAAATCAGTGAGGATGCTCGTACAACAACGACTTTTACAGTCTTCACTATTCCCGAAACCGGTAACAGTTATTCCTGGATTAATAAGTTTACGGGTGAATGGACAGATAATACGCGTTACTTTACATCAGATATTCCTATATATCGTTATGCTGAAGCTCTTCTCTTTAAAGCTGAAATAGAAAATGAGTTGAATGGAACTCCTCTTTCTTATCTGAATCAGATTGCTCAACGGGCTTACGGAAAAGAAAATTACTATCCGTCTACTCTTACTAAAGAAGAAATAAATGAAGCCATATTTAATGAACGGCTCAAAGAGTTTGCTGCTGAAGGTAAAAGCTGGTGGGATTATATCCGTATGGGATATGTATTTACTAAGATACCGTCATTACTGGGAAGACAAAATGAAACCAACATTTTGTTATGGCCTATCTCTTCAGATTGCTTTGAGAATAATCCGAATATTCGTCAAACTATTGGCTATAACTAATAATTAATACGAAATCAGATGAAACATAGATTATTATACTCATTATTTATCTTCTCCATTTTATGTACAGCTTGTGGAGATGATTTGAAATTTGGTCCAAATTCGGGGATCGTAATTCCGGAGGAACCGACAGAAGATGATCCAAAGGAAGACGAAGATCCGGAAATAAACTATCCGGATAATCGTGAAATAGTGGAAAGTGTTGTATATGAGGCTGGTAAAGATAATCATATTTATTTCCGGATACCGGCACTTACCGTAACTAAAAAAGGAACGATACTTGCATTTTGTGAAGCTCGTAATACTAAGGCTGATTTTTATGAGGGAAATGAGGATAAATTTCCTGTTGTTCCGGTGGGAAGTACTAAAGATTTGGGTGATATTGATTTAGCTGTCAAACGTTCTACGGATGGTGGAAAGACGTGGGACAATATGATAACTGTCGTTGATGATTATGATAATACCTGTGGGAATCCGGCACCTGTTGTAGTTGAATCTACGGGAAGAATATATTTGTTTTGGTGTTGGGGACGTTATCCCAATCAATTGGAAAGCAAGTTCGTTTCGTCTACTTCTGACGGTCATACCAGGCGTGTGTTTTATTGTTATTCGGATGATGACGGACAAACTTGGAGCACTCAATATGATTTGACAAGCCGATTGAAAAAAAGCGATTGGAGTTGGTATGCTACAGGACCTTGTCATGGTATTCAAAAGCAGCTTGCTCCTCAAAAGGGACGAATCATTATTTCAGCTAACCATCGGGATAATGGTAATAAGGACAATTATTCTCATATTATCTATTCTGATGACAACGGTTCTACCTGGCAATTGGGAGGAAGAACGGAGATAGGAGGGAATGAGTCGAGCCTGACTGAACTTGCGGACGGAAGTTTATTGATTAATATGCGTCGGGTAGTGAAAGATAATAACGGAAACGATTTGCCTTCTGAGTATAGAGCTTCAGCTGTTAGTAAGGATGGAGGTGCTACGTGGGAGAAGTCTGTTGTCAATCAGGATTTGATTGACCCTGGGTGTCAAGGTTCTATTGTCAATTATCCTATAAATAAGAATCGTAGTAATACTTTGTTATTGAGTAATACCCATCATTCTTCTTCGCGTTCCAATCTTTGTATATCCAAGAGCATTGACGGAGGTATCTCTTGGACTACCCCGCTGGTTATCTGGAGTGGACGGGCCGCTTATTCGGATATTATTACCTTACAAGATGGTTCGGTATGTGTCATTTATGAAAATGGTTCCGGTAAATTTGGAAAGGCAAATCCTAATGAGCAAATAAGCTTTTACAGAGTGCCTCCTTCTCTTTTAGGGGATAAGTTGAATCTTTAATTAATAAACGAGTAGTAATTATGAAGATAATAAAAATAAATATCACATGCTTGGTGGCACTTCTTTCTGTGTTGTTTATAGGATGTGAAGTGGACTATAAGGATATAGACACATTAGGCAAGGCAGATAGCGGTGCTTCCGAGGTAAGTATCAATCTGGATTTATTTGTGGCTGGTAGTTGGACTCCTGACCAAGTTGCCGCTAGTGCCGGAGAATTGAAAGTGGAAAAGTATGATCTCTTTATTTTCAAGGTATCATCTGACGGAAACTATTTGGAATATAAAGAAATGAATATTACACCGGATGCTTCTGAAATGGTACCGTATAATCAGAGTATTAAGATTGGGAATAGAAATATTGTTTTGCCTACAGGTGGGACGAAACGGGTAGTGGTAATAGCCAATGCCAATGATAAGGTTAGTTATCCTGTTTTGTGTTCGTTGGCAGAGAGTACAAAATCAGATTTCTCCGATGTGACCGTATATGATAAATTTATCAATGATTTTTCTATAAAAGCGGATAAGCAGCAGACCTCTCCGTTTGTCATGATGGGAAACGCCTTGATTGCTAATGCGGATATGGAGAATGTCGGCATAACCTTAGCTCCGCAATATGCGAAGATAAATATAAAGAATAAAGCGGCAGGTTCTGAAACAAACGGACTTTTTATTTCTTCCGTGCAATTGAAGAATGTACCGGAAAGTGCTTATCCTTTTATTAATGATTATAGTAAGAAGACATCGCGTTTTGTCAACTATGAGGTGAATATGTTGGATAACGGAGCATTGGAGGAAATGATTCCCGATAAGTTATATCTTTTGTATACTCCGGGTACCAGCAGTGCGTCAGCTGACTATAGAGTGACTGTGCTGATAAAAGGGAAAAAGAATGGGGTTGATTTCGAGAAAGAGTTTCCTTGCTCTAATCCGATGTATCCGGGATACCTCTTTAACATGATTTTGTCATTATCCGGGAATGAAGTGGAAGCGGAGTTTGTACCTAACTGGTCTGATGGTAATTTCTCTATTAGCGGTGTGCATCTGAAAAATAATAAAATGACTTTCCCATTCACAGCTGATAAATTCTGGGGATATGAAATTTTCTGGGCTACTAATATGGCGGGAGCCGTGAGTGTGGAGAAACAGGGAAATGAATCTTGGTATAGTATTACTGTGGAGGAAAATCTTGTGAGGGTTTGTTGTTTGGAAGATAATACTACCGGTAGGGAACGAACAGCTTCATTTACAATCGGTCTTGGGAAGAAGAAAGAAACGGTGGAAATAGTTCAGCAATTGATGCCTTCTACCATTACGTTTAATGGTATGGAATGGTTAGACCGGAATTTGGGAGCTATTTTACCTTTAACAGAAGAAAATATAACTCATTCAGATACCTATGGTTATTATTATCAATGGGGAAGGAATGTTCCATTCCCAACTTTTGGAACAGTTGGTATTGTAGTTAGTGATCCGGGGATAACGATACAGCAGGCACATGGCATGAAAGAATTTATAGTTTCATCTTCATCCTCGACGGATTGGTATACAGCCGTTTCTGTTGCAGACAAAACTACAACATGGGAAGATAGGACAGGAAGTTTGGGAAACCCTTGTCCAGAAGGTTATCATGTACCAAGTTACAGAGAATATCAGACGATTTTACCATATAAAAACTCTGCAGGCATTGGTAATTTTAGTAACGTTGATTTTAAAATAAATTCGGCGGAGATACTGGATGATGCCGGGACACTTTATGATGCGCTTTATGTAACATCTGCTAAAGATGAGGCTACTATTTATGCTATAAAAAAATATAAGACTGATGGTGCGTACTATTTGAGATTACGTCGTATCAAGACGGACTCCGGTATTTATCTTCGCATTGACAGATTGTCCGGTAATGCGCAGAGTGACTTTGTTGGTGAAAGTGCCGATGCTAAACTATCATCTGCTTCGGCTATCTTTAATTCTGCAACAACAGCGATGGAAACCATTTATTTTCCGGCAGCCGGTAGACGTAATAATAAAACCGGTGAACTAGTTAATCAAGGAATAAATCTGTATAGTTGGGCCGCTACTTGCTGGGATGTAAGTTCTTCTGGTATTTATTTTGATCCTTTAGATGGGAATACTAGAATTTATTGTATAGCACAGGCTAGGTCTTTTGCCCAAACAGTTCGTTGTATTAAAAACTATTAGAATTGATGTTTATGAAAACATTTACATTATTATTTATAATATATATGTTGAGTGCTTACGGCAGTTATGCCGTAGCATTTGACAATGTCGTAGGAAAAATTACTTGTGGTCAGAAACCCGTTTCCAATGTTCTTGTTTCTGATGGAGTAGAAGTGGTGAAGACAAATGCTGAAGGATATTTCCATTTTAATTCGAAGAAAGAAGACGGATATGTGTTTATTTCTGTTCCAGGTAACTATGAAGTAGATCATACAGGCATTATTCCGAATCATTTTGCTCGTTTGAAGAAGGGATATAGTGAAGTGGACACTGTGAACTTCCATCTGACTAAAAGAGAAAATAAGGATTGTGAAATTTTCATGTTTACGGATATACATCTGACAAATGACCGTGTTGACAATGACTTACCACAATTTGGAAAGACTTTTTATCCTGATATTGTATCACAAATAAAAGCTCGTGCAAATAAACCTGTTTATGCAATATGCCTGGGTGATATGACTACTGATGTGAAATGGCATATCAATCATTATGCATTACCAGAATATTTGGAAACGATGAAAGATTTTCCTATTCCTGTATATCATACTATGGGTAATCATGATAATGAACGCAAGGTGATTGAGAATATATCCGATTGGGATTTTTATGGTGAATCAGTTTATAAAGATGTAGTGGGTCCTAACTATTATTCTTTTAATATTGGTGCGTGGCATGTTATGATACTGGATAATATCATAACAGGTGGTCCGGTGAAAAAAGACGGGAAACTGAATTACCAGTTCACCTATCGTATAGATGAACAACAAATGGAATGGATAAAAAAGGATTTGTCTTTTATGCCAAAGAATACTCCCATTATGGTAGGTATGCATGTTCCTCCATTAAAATACACAGGCATGAAAGATGGAGTGTTGGAAACTGACTATGACTTTGAGAATGCAAAAGAATTTTTGGGTTGTTTTGCTGAATTTAATCAGGTTCAGATTTTCGCAGGACATACGCATAGAAGTAGTAATTATGTTTATAGCGATAATATCACTCTTCATAGTTTACCTTCCGCGTCTGCTGTTTCTTGGAAAATAAATGGAGAGACTAGTCGATTAATTAGTGAAGACGGTTCTCCTGCCGGATATTGGATTATAAAAGTAAAAGGTGATAATCTCCAATGGCAGTTTAAGGCTGCTGAAAGAGATTTGGAGAAGAGCCAATTCTTTGTATATGATTTGAATTGTGTCCCTGAACAATTTGGTGGGTGCAAAGACTCTAACGAAATATTGATAAACATTTATAACTGGGATCCTGACTGGAAAGTAGAAGTTACAGAGAACGGGCGTTCTTTAGATGTTTCTCATTGTTGGACCCGTGACCCTCTATATCGTTTAATTAGAAGTGACGAAGATGCGTTGCCCGGTAGACCTACTGCTTTCTTGGCTAATTACAACTCTCATATGTTTAAAGTGAAAGCAGCTAATGCCAAAAGTCCTATAAGTATTCGCATTACTGATGGGTTTGGCAATGTTTATAAAACGATGATGAAAAGACCAAAGAAATTCTCTTGGGATATGGAATAAATAGAGTTTTCTGACTCCAGTCGAATAGGCTGGAGTCAAAAAAACAGATATAGATGATATTATGCCTGTCTTTTGTTGCTTATTTTTATATTTGCATACAAAATGATAGTATAATGAAAAATCTGTTTGTTATAACACTTCGTATTTTGATGCTTTTGGTATTTATTGCTTCGTGTGGACTAGGTTATGTAATATACGAAGATACACTGACTGCCTGGTGGATACCTGTTGGAATGGCACTTTTGATTGCTCTTGCTACTATCCCGTTTTATAAGAAATGGATATGGCTGACAACCATGGATGATAAAGTAATTAATTGTTTGTGTCATTTGGCTTGCATCGGTGCCATCAGTTATGTATTGTTTCTTGGCGGTAATTATTGGTTTGCCGATCCTGCTTCCACACACGAAGAAATAGTGATGGTACAGAAAAAATATGTAGAAACACACAAGAAGACCCGTAGAGTAGGCAGGCATCGTTATGTTTCGGATGGCATACGTAAGGAATACTATTTGCAGGTAGCTTTTGAGAATGGAGCTGTGGAAGAATTGTATGTGTCACTTTCCACTTATAATAAAACCAAGGCAGGTGCACCAAAGATACTAACTTTACAAAAAGGTTTTTTCGGATTACCAGTGATTACAAAAGGACTTTAATCAATCATTATGATATAGATATGGAAAATAGAGAATTGTATGAAAGAATGTTGTCGGGGACTATGTATAATGATTTGTCTGCAGAACTGGTTCAGAGAAGAGAACAAGTCGTTTTTCTGACTAATGATTATAACTCTACTTATGGAAAACCCAAAGAGGTTCGTGAAGCATTATTACGCAAAATGTTGAAAGGCATTGGGGAGAATGTTCACTTCGAACCCAATTTCCGGTGTGAGTTTGGATTTAATATCACTATAGGAAACAACTTCTTTGCTAATTTTGATTGCATCATGTTGGATGGGAATCTTATTACAATAGGGGATAATGTCTTGTTGGGACCACGTGTCGGACTGTACACTGCAAATCATGCACTTGATGCTCGGGAACGCGTTATGGGAGGTTGCTATGCACGTCCGATTGTGATTGAGGATAATGTCTGGATTGGTGCAGGCGTCCATATTATGGGTGGTGTTACCATTGGAAGAAATTCGGTAATCGGAGCAGGAAGTGTAGTGACTAAGGATGTGCCGGAAAATGTGATCGCTGCAGGAGTTCCATGTAAAGTAATTCGTGAGATCACGGATAAAGATAAGACCGACTTTTTAGGGTAGGTTGGCGTGTGCTATTAAAAAAGTCACATCACTTTCAGAACGGTTTATGTCCTCTAAAAGTGATGTGACTTTTCTTATATAGGTAAGGCAACTAACCAGAATAGGAGTTCCCCGACTTAATCTTAGGATGAACCGTTAGCTGTTAGCTTTCGAATCATTATCTTCTTCGTCCTCTTCCTCTTTTTTCTTTTTGCCTAGTCTGAGGATACCAAAGATAAAATCTTTCAGATAACTTATTATACCGATAACGATCAATGCACCGAAGCCATAGATTAGAATACTGCCTCCCCATTTATCCCAGAAAGATGGCTCTGGAATGAGACTGGTAAGATCCTCTACATTGAGGTCTTTCTGAAGAGCTTCTATAAAATCGTCGGGAATATCATAATAGGTGTCAGGTTTGGATTCTGAAAACAGCACTAATACACGGCTACCATCTTTCTCGATATAACCCAGATCCAAATGTGAACCGTCATCTGTCTTGTAATAGGAACTGTCCGGCAAAGTAGCGACTTTAGGAATGTTAGCTGGAACGTTGATTTTTATACGGCGTGCTTCAGCACTAGTCATAAAAATGGTGATAAAGGCCACCAAAACAAATAAAAACTTTTTCATACTTTATAAATATTAAATTGATTGTGTCGCTATAAAGCCACTATTGTTGTTTTGCTGTATATTGATTTGGCAAATGTAGAATTTTTTTTCTAAAAACAGAATATCTGGAGTTTTATTTTTTTAAGGCTCTGTTTCTGGTAAGATTTCATGGATTGAATGATTTTTTCGTCTTATCAATTTTGCGTTTTGTCTACAAACGGGATGCATTCGTCTCATTTCAAAAATCGACAATCTTCTATACTCTATCTTCGTGACGAAATAAAAACAGAATAAAATCATGAAGATGAATAAAACTAGATTATTAGAAAAAATATCTATTCAGTCAGGTATCTCCGCAGATGAATGCAGCGCAGTACTCAAAACCTTTGAAAGAGTTCTTAGTGAAGAGTTAACCCGGAAAATACATCGTTATGGCGGGTGGATACTTTTCTTAGTTGCTTTGTTGGTATCCGCAGTGGCGTTTAGTCAGACACCGCAGAGAAAAGGACGGCCGGTACAGACAATCCGGGGAATGGTTATTGACGGGGATTCAAAACACCCGATACCGTATGCAACGGTGAGATTATCCGAAAAAGAGGGAACAGGTACGATAACAGACAGTCTCGGGCGTTTCAGCATACCACAGGTTCCTGTTGGACGGCATACGGTAGAGGCAGCCTTTATGGGATATGAGCCGGGTATTTTCAGAGAGATACTGGTAACTTCCGCCAAGGAGGTTTATCTGGAAATTCCTTTGAAAGAAAGTGTAAACGAACTCAATGAAGTAGTGATTCGTGCCAGAACCAATAAAGAGGAGGCGATGAATAAGATGGCTACTACCGGAGCCCGTATGTTGAGTGTGGAAGAAGCGAGCCGCTATGCCGGAGGTTTTGACGACCCTGCCCGTTTGGTATCTTCCTTTGCCGGAGTGGCCCCCAGTGTATCTTCCAATGGAATATCCATTCATGGCAATGCTCCCCATCTGTTGCAGTGGCGATTGGAAGACGTTGAAATTCCGAACCCGAATCACTTTGCGGATATTGCCACATTGGGTGGAGGGATACTTTCATCTCTTAGTTCGCAGGTATTGGGTAATTCCGATTTCTTTACCGGAGCTTTTCCGGCAGAATATGGAAATGCGGTATCTGGTGTGTTTGATATGAAATTGCGTAATGGAAATAACCAGAAGAATGAGAATACGCTTCAAGTGGGCATCATGGGAATTGATGTAGCTTCCGAAGGACCGTTAAGCAAGAAGCACAAAGCATCCTATATTTTCAATTATCGGTATTCCACAACAGGACTTCTGAACTTGGAGGGCGGAAAGATGGACTATCAGGACTTGAACTTCAAACTGAATTTCCCGACACAGAAAGCAGGAACATTCTCTGTCTGGGGAACCAGCCTGATTGATAAATTCGGCAGTGATTTTGAAAAGAATACGGATAAATGGGAATATATGAGCGACCGTAGCGAATCAAAAGACAAACAGTATATGGCTGCCGGAGGTATCAGCCACCGTTATTTCTTCAACAATGACGCATCACTGAAAACCACTATTGCCGGTACTTATTCGCAACTGGACGGTGGAGCAATCCTATTTAACCACTCTTTGGAATCCACCCCCTACATGGATCTTAACTCAAAACATACTAACTTAATACTGACTTCGACTTTTAACCGTAAATTCAGTAACCGTTTTACTAATAAGACAGGATTTACGTATAATGCCATGTTCTATCAAATGAACCTTGCCATTGCTCCTTATGAAGCCGAATCACTGGAAACCGTATCTCAAGGAAAAGGCAATACGAGTCTGATATCTGCCTACAATAGTTCTTCTGTAGGATTGACGGAACGCTGGACGCTCAATGCCGGTATTTACGGGCAATTTCTGACTCTGAATAATAAATGGTCTGTTGAACCCCGTATTGGTTTGAAATGGCAAGCTACTCCGAAAGCAACTTTTGCACTGGCTTATGGTATGTACAGTCGCATGGAGAAAATGGACGTCTATTTTGTGAAAACGAAAAGTACAGGAGACAAATCCGTCAACAAGGAACTCGATTTCACCAAAGCGCAGCACGTCATGTTATCTTTTGGATACAAAATATCCGATCGCATGAATCTGAAAATAGAACCTTATATCCAATTTCTCCATGATGTGCCTGTGATGGCTGACAGCTCTTATTCCGTACTCAACCGTTCTGATTTCTATGTGGAAGACGCATTGGTTAATAAAGGAAGAGGACGCAACATCGGTATTGACATCACTTTAGAACGTTTCCTGGAAAAAGGACTCTATTACATGATTTCCGGTTCTCTTTTCGATTCCCGCTACCGGGGCGGAGACGGTGTGTGGTACAATACGAAGTTTAATCGGAATTATGTCATCAACGGACTGATTGGAAAGGAATGGATGCTGGGACGTAACAGACAGAATATTCTTAGCATCAATCTGAAATTGACCTTACAAGGAGGTGACCGGTATTCTCCGATTGACAGGGAAGCAACGATGAATCATCCTGATAAAGAGGTACAGTATGACGAAACGAAAGCATTTTCTAAACAGTATTCTCCCATGCTTATCGGCAACTATACCGTGAGTTACCGCATCAACAAGAAGAAAGTCTCTCATGAGTTTGCAGTGAAAGGACTTAATTTTACCGGTGCGAAAGAACACTATGGACATGAATATAATGTGAAAACTGGAAAAATTGATGTTAGTGACGGTTCTACAACATTGACAAATGTGAGTTATAAACTTGAATTTTAAATAACCGATATAGAAGTCCAACCGGAAAAATGTTTTATCTTCGTCCCCGGAGATAAAACATCTTCCCTGATTAAATACACGATGGCTGAAACAATAACAACAGACAATAAATCTACTTTATTATATCGATTCCTCGTTAGTCCGGAACTTCGATGGGCGCGTTATCTGGTGCTTATTATGGTGTTGGCTACCATATCATTCAATCAGGTTTTTATTATATTCCTCGATTATCGGGATATATTGGGAGGATGGATTTATACATTCACTTTCTTATATCTACTGACTTATATAGGAGTTATTTATCTGAATCTTTTTTGGCTCTTTCCAAAGTTTTTGCTGAAAAGACGCTATCTAACCTACATATCCTTACTTTCAGTAGCAATGATGCTTGCCCTGGCAATACAAATGGCAACGGAATATGTATCTTATTCCTGCTGGCCGGAATTTTACGAACGTGCCTCCTATTTCTCCATACCTATAGTGATGGATTATATATCTTCTTTCATGTTGTCCACACTCTGCATGATAGGAGGAACAATGACCGTTCTCCTGAAAGAATGGATGATAGATCATCAACGTGTCTCACAAATGGAAAAGGTTCACGTTCTTTCGGAAGTGGAACAGCTAAAAGAACAAGTCAGCCCCGAACTTCTTTTCAAAACATTGCATCATTCGGGGGAACTGACATTGAGCGAACCGGAAAAAGCTTCGAAGATGCTGATGAAATTAAGTCAACTACTTCGCTATCAGCTATATGATTGCAGCAGAACAAAGGTATTGCTTAGTAGTGAAATTAATTTCCTGAATAATTACCTGACCTTGGAACAGAATTCTCAGGCACAATTCAATTATGAACTGCTTGCGGATGGAGAAGTAAATAGAACACTGGTTCCACCCTTGCTTTTCATTCCATTTGTGCAATATATTGTAAAATCAATCAACGAACAGCGAACATCAATCCCTGTTTCTCTCAAAATCCATTTGAAAGTAGAAGAGAACACAATTATATTCACTTGTCTTTGCCTACAAGTGAATCTTTTGGAAGATAAAGGACTTGAAAGAATCCGCCAAAGACTGAACTTATTATATGGCAATCGTTACAGACTATTCCTGACGACAGAAAGCATCTGGTTGGAATTGAAAGGAGGTGAAGTATGAACCTGAATACAGAACATAGAAGAATGGAAGATAAAAGTGTCACAGCTTTTCTGTTAAGTCCTCATTACCGGACATGTAGACATCTGTTACTGCAAATAATAGTTCTTTTGATGACTATTAATGTCTTTTGGTACGAACCTTTGCAGTCAGTTTCTTTTTGGCGGCGTTTTGGTGGATTCCTGGCATATTTTGTTTCCATTAATACGGTAATCTATATGAACCTGTATATATTAGTACCCTGTTTTCTGTTGAAGAACCGTTTGGGGCACTATGTCCTGGCGGCTGTCCTGACGAATTTGGTAGTCATCGTCTTCCTTTCAGTCACCCAGGGATTACTCTTTGAAGTAATTCTGCCCGGAAAAGATCCTGGCAGATTCGCTACTTTCATTAATACTTTTTCGGGGATACTGACCATCGGTTTTGTTACCGCAGGTTCGGCAGCCATATCCTTGTTTACCCATTGGTTGCGTTATAATCTGCGTATTGACGAACTCGAGTCCACTACTTTGCAATCCGAACTGACATTTCTGAAGAATCAGATTAACCCGCATTTTCTTTTCAATATGCTGAATAATGCCAATGTCCTGATAAAGAGAAATCCGGAAGAAGCTTCCAAAGTACTTTTTAAACTGGAAGATTTGCTACGGTATCAGATTAACGACAGTTCGCGTGAAAGAGTTTCATTGGCTTCGGATATCCGTTTCCTGAATGACTATCTGAATTTGGAAAAGATACGCCGTGACAATTTCCAGTTTACGTTGAGGCAGGAGGGAGAAGTGGATTCCATTTGGATTCAGCCTTTGTTATTCATTCCTTTTGTGGAAAATGCGGTGAAACATAGTTTTGATAGTGAGCATTCTTCGTATGTCCATGTCTTTTTTAAGGTGGATGCTCACCGACTGGATTTCCGGTGTGAGAATTCTAAACCGGCTGTTGCAGTCCAGCAGGGTAAAGTCGGTGGAATCGGACTTGCCAATATCCAGCGTAGGTTAGGATTACTGTATCCTGAACATTATAAGTTGGAACAAAGAGAAGATGAAAATCTCTATTCTGTAATTTTAAGTATAACATTATGAATTGTATCATTGTAGATGATGAACCCTTGGCACGTGAGGCCATGAAGTTATTGATAGAAGAATCCGATAACCTCCAGTTGATAGGCAGTTTTAACAGTGCTGCAACTGCTTCCGACTTTATGGAGCAACAGGGAGTCGATCTGGTTTTTCTGGATATTCAGATGCCTGGGATTACAGGAATAGAGTTTGCCCGTACAATTTCCAAAAAGACACTGGTTATTTTCACCACAGCCTATACAGAATATGCGTTGGATAGCTATGAAGTAGATGCAATCGACTATCTGATTAAGCCTGTCGAAGCGGAACGTTTTCAAAAGGCGGTGGATAAAGCGTTATCCTATCATTCTCTATTATTGAAAGAAGAAAAAGAAGCTATCGAAACGATTGTTGCCGCTGAATATTTCTTTGTAAAGGCAGAGCGCCGGTATTTCAAGGTGAATTTCTCCGATATTCTCTTTATTGAGGGATTGAAAGATTACGTCATTCTTCAACTGAACGACCAGCGTATCATTACTCGCATGAGCCTGAAAGCCATATTCGATTTATTACCAAAATCTATTTTTTTGCGGGTGAATAAATCCTATATCGTCAATACCGATCACATCGAGTCATTTGACAATAATGATATATTTATAAAATCGTATGAAATTGCTATCGGTAATAGTTATCGGGACGACTTCTTTGAGGGTTTTGTAATGAAACAAAGATTGTGATTTTTCATTTTTGTTTGGTTACATAATTTTCAAATGGTATATTTGTAACCAAAATAAAGAATACGTGATTGGCACAACAGACTATATTAGTATTAAGTTAACTGATGAGACGCAGTTTCGTTCTATATTCGACAAATATTACATATCTTTATGTATGTTTGCTAATCAGTATGTCGAAAATGATGCATTAGCGGCTGATATTGTTCAGGAGTGTTTTGTGAAGTTGTGGCAGTTGCGCGATGATTTCATGTATGTGCATCAGATTAAATCATTCCTCTATACGTCGGTACGCAATAAATCTTTAAATGAACTGGAACATACCAAGGTCATGAACGAGTATGCACAGAAAGTTCAGGAAATGAGTAAAGACTCTTTTTTCCAAGACAAGGTCATAGCAGAAGAAAGTTACCGGATATTAGTGGATGCCATTGAAAAACTGCCACCGCAGATGAAAAGCATTATGCAACTGGCACTTGAGGGAAAAAGCAATCCGGAAATTGCTGAAACACTGAATATTTCCGGCGAAACGGTACACTCCCAGAAAAAGATTGCCTACCGTAAATTACGCGTATATTTGAAAGACTATTACTACCTGGTTTTTTACTTTTTATAGTTTCTTTTAAAAAAAATCATTTTTAATACACCCTGATTTTCAATTCACCTGTTTTAGTATAAACAACGATTAAAACATGTGAATTATGATAAACCAACATTTCTATATTGCAAGACTCATTGCCAGATACTTATCTGATGAAATCGAGGAAGAAGAACAGGCAGAACTGACCCGGTGGAGAAATGAATCGCCCGAAAACGAACGCCTTTTTCGGGAAATCTGCAAGGAAGAGAACATAAAGCAGAATATGCAGAAGCGGCAAACTTTCCATACAGAGGACGGATGGGAGGGAGTGCAAAGAAAAATCCAACGCCATCGGTTCAGACATCGGATACTGAATATATGTAAATATGCTGCTATTTTCATTTTTCCGGTGGTTATTGCTACTGTGGCAATATATAAGAGCGGTAATGAACCCCAGCCGTTATCTCAAGTAGCGAAACAAATTGTTCCGGGTGGTAAGAAAGCCGTTCTTATTCTGGATAATGGAGAAGCAATTGATTTGAAGTCTACCTCCGGCGTGGAATTGAAAGAAAAAGATGGTACAGTCATTCAGGTGGATTCTACAGCATTGAATTATCAGCAGGCTCCCGCCCGGACATCCGAAAAACTTGCATATAATAAGGTAAACGTTCCTCGTGGTGGTGAATATCAGCTGACGTTGAGCGATGGAAGTAAAGTACAGTTGAATTCTATGAGTTCCATCCGTTTCCCTGTTCAGTTTGCACAGGATTGCCGTCTGGTAGAATTGGAGGGAGAGGCCTATTTCGAAGTAAGCAAAACCGGACAGCCTTTTATTGTACAAACCAAAGGGATGAAAATAGAAGTATTAGGAACTACTTTTAATATATCAGCTTACGCAAACGAAGAATATCAAACTACACTTGTCAGCGGTTCGGTAAAAGTACAGACTGAAAATGGAAGCAACCGGATTCTGAAACCATCGGAACAGGCTTGTATTACTCCGGGCAGCAACCAGATCAATGTACGCAATGTAGATACTGCATTTTATACTTCATGGATACATGGAAAGATCAATTTCAAGGACCAGCGATTGGACGACATCATGAAAACTCTTGCCAGATGGTATGATATGGATGTAGTCTATGAGAATGAGGCGACGAAAGAGTTACGCTTCGGTTGCTATGTTAACCGCTATAATGAGATTACCCCATTGGTGAAATTGTTGGAGCAAACGGGTAGAGTAACTGTCACAGTAGAAGGAAAAACTATCAAAATATTCACTAATCATTAATCCCTGTTTTATGGAAAAACTACGTAATGTTGCCAGATTTGGGAAATATGGAAAACGTCTTTGTATGATGTTCCTTTTTCTCTGTATTACGACTTCAGGGCTGATGCGCGCATCTATATTCGCACAGACCACAGTTACAGCCAAATTCAGAAATGTAACACTGAATGAAGTTCTTTGGGAAATTCAGAAACAAACGGACTTTACCTTTATCTACAGCACAAATGATGCGAAGAAAGTCAGAGTGGAAAATCTGGATGTGAAGAATGAACTGATTTCTGAAGTGCTTAACAAATGCCTGCGAAATAGCGGACTGACTTATACGGTTCATGATGGAGTAATTGCTATCCGTAAGGCTGAACCCGTTAGGACGGAAACTGTTGCACGTGAGAAATATACGATTACAGGGAAAGTAATTGAAGATAGTGGAGAGCCGATAATCGGAGCTAATGTCATCGTGAAAGGTACAACTAACGGTATGATGACTGATATGGACGGTAATTTCCATCTGGAAGTTACAGACAAGAAAGTGACTCTGATGGTTTCTTATATCGGTTATACGTCACAGGAGGTAGTTGCAACTCCCGGCAAGCCGATGAGCATAATCCTGAAAGTGGATAATAACCTGTTGGACGAAGTGATTGTAACGGGATATGGTACTTTCAAGAAATCGGCTTATGCAGGTTCTGCCAGTATCGTAAAGACAGATGCTGTGAAAGATGTGCCTAATGTATCTTTCCAACAGATGTTGGAGGGGGCGGCTCCCGGTGTCAGCGTAAATACCGGTTCGGGTATACCGGGTTCGTCAACGTCCATCCGTATCCGTGGTATGGGTTCGTTCAATGCCTCCAATTCTCCGCTGTATGTAGTGGATGGTGTTCCCGTATTGTCGGGTAATATTGGTGCATCTGGTAGTGATTCCGGTTTGGATGTAATGTCTACCTTGAATACATCGGATATTGAAAGCATCACTGTTATCAAGGATGCCGCTGCTGCTTCACTTTATGGTTCACGTGCAGCGAATGGCGTTGTCATTATTACTACGAAACAAGGAAAAGCAGGTAAACCGGTCTTTAAATTGAAATCGGATTGGGGACTCTCTAATTTTGCCATGCCTTTCCGCGAATTGATGGGCGGACAGGAACGTCGTAACCTGATCCACGAGGGGCTTCGAAATTATGCTTTAACTTATAGCGGTAAGACCGATGATGAGGTGGGACTTCATCAGGGGATGACCGAGAATGAAGCATGGGCTTATGCCGATTCGAATATTGACCAGTATGCACCGATCCCTTGGTGTGGTTTTGTGAATTGGGATGATTATCTGTTCCGTAACGGTAGCCACCAGAATTACGAGTTTTCAGCTTCCGGCGGACAGGAAAAGATTAAATACTATACGTCCATCGGCTATATGAAGCAGGATGGTGTTACGATAAACTCCGGTCTGGAACGTATTTCTGCACGTTTGAATGTAGACTATCAGATGGCTAAATGGATGAATATCGGTGCAAAGATACAGTTCTCCAAAGTGAATCAGGATACTTATTCAGAGGGGACATCGTATACTTCTCCAATTTACGGTACGCGCAATGGAGCCACACCGTCTGACCCTATATGGAATGAAGACGGCACCTGGAACCGTGCATTAATCAAATTGGATGACCGTAATCCGATGTTATCAAATTCTTATAATTTTAAGAGAGAATATGCGACTCGTTCTTTCAATACCGTATATGCATCATTCGATATTTGGAAAGGAATCAAGTTTGCGTCTACATTCAGCTATGATTTTGTGATGAACAAGTCTCGTGCATGGAAAGACCCGCGTACCAGTGACGGTGACGATGATAACGGACGTTTCAGCAAAGATTATAATGATATTACCAATATGACATGGTCTAATATTCTGACTTATCAGACAAAGATCAAGAAAAAACATAATCTGGACCTTTTGGCTGGTTATGAAATCAACAGTAAGGAGTCGGATGGACTGGGAACTACTATCTCTAATTTTGCACGCTGGGATAAACCGGAAGTCAACAATGGTGTAGTGTATCAGAGTATGGGAGGTTCTAACAGTACGACGCGTATTGTCTCTTATATTACACGTGCCAACTATGATTATGACAACAAATACTATCTGGGAGCGAGTTGGAGAACAGACGGAAGTTCGCGATTGGCAAGAGAGAATCGTTGGGGAAATTTCTGGTCATTGTCCGGTGCATGGAGAGTGAGTAGCGAGAGTTTTATGAAACCTCTTCAGAACTGGTTAAGTGACTTGAAACTTAGAGTTTCTTACGGTGTGAACGGAACTCTGCCGTCTTCTTATTATGGATATATGGGATTGAGCAGTCTGACTAGTAATTATAACGATAATCCGGGTATCACGCAGTCGCAACTGGAAAACAAGGAACTGACTTGGGAAACCAACTACAACTTCAACTCCGGTATCGACTTGGGATTCTTCGACAACAGACTGAATGTTACATTTGAATATTACGTTCGTACAACGAAAAATCTGCTTTACAGCCGGCCATTATCTCTTGCAACAGGTTTCTCAAGTTATCTTGCCAACATAGGTAAATTACAAAACAAGGGATATGAATTGGAAATTCGTTCAACTAATATCGAGACAAAAGATTTTCGTTGGAGCACTAGTTTGAATCTGGGACATAATGCCAATAAAATCCTGAAGTTGGACGGAGATTTGAAACAAGTAACCAGCGGAACATCTATTCATAAGGTAGGTTTGCCCTATTCTACCTATTATATGATTGAATTTGCAGGCATCGACCCGGTAGACGGTGAACCGATGTTCTATAAGAATACGACGGATGAAAATGGAAATCTGAACAAAGAAACTACTAAAGATCCGCGTAGTGCGGAAAAAGTGATACTGCAATGTGCCGATCCTACTATCACCGGTGGACTGGGTAACAGCATCTCTTATAAGTGGTTTGATCTGAATTTTAACGTGAATTTCTCTTTTGGGGCATGGAACTATGACGGCGCGGCAGGCAAATTGGAACACGGTGGCGATGGAACGCTGAATATTCCTATTTATTACCGGAAACGCTGGCAGAAGGAGGGTGATGAAACGAGTATTGAACGTTTTGTAGTCGGTAGATCAATTTCCATGACCGATTATGCTACCACACGTCGTTTATACAGTGGAGATTATGTTCGTCTGAAGAATCTGACTTTCGGCTTTACACTGCCGAAGACATGGACCCGGAAAGTGGGTATCGACAATATACGTCTGTATGCATCGGGCAATAACCTGTTAACTTGGGCGGCATACGATTATATTGACCCCGAATCGGGTTCATCACCTAGTTGGGATACTCCTCCGATGAGAACCTATACATTCGGTTTGGAAGTGAAATTCTAAGTGCATTAATCTATAAATGAATAAGTATGAAAAAGATAAAATATATAGCTTTAGGTGTCTTTGCAACCTTATTGAGTAGTTGCGGAAATGACTGGTTAGATTTGCAATCTTCCACAGCTATAGAAACCGATGGTTCATTGACCGAATTAAGAGATTTTGAATTTGTGCTGAACGGTGCATACAGCAGTATGCAGTCATCCAGTTATTATGGAGCAGATATGTTCTGTTATGGTGATTTGAGGGGAGATGACATGAAATCTTATAAGTCTTCCAGCACCAATGTTAGTTTCTATACATTCAAGTACAATAAGACGAATGGACCTAGTGGTTTCTGGGGGATGTACTACGGTATTGGTAAGAACCTGAACATTTTATTCCGGGATATTGAAAAGATAAAGCTTGTTCCCGATCGGGAAATTACAACTCCGAAACTGGAGAAGCTGACAGAGCAGGAATATTATAATGACTTGAAAGGAGAGGCTTTGGCAATACGTGCCTTGTTGCTGTTCGATATGACACGTATTTACGGGTATCCTTATCTGAAAGATAACGGGGCATCACTGGCTGTGCCCATTATTGATAAAGTGGTAGAAGATAAGAATATCAAACCTTCCCGCAATACGACCGCCCAATGTTATAAGGCCATCACAGACGACCTGACAGATGCGGTGAAGCTACTTCGTCCGGTAAAGAAAGAGGGTAAAATCAATAAATGGGGGGCAATGACATTATTAAGCCGGGTTTATCTCTATATGGGGAATGACAAAGAGGCATACGATGTGGCTGCCGAAGCTATCAAAGGTGCGGAAAAACAAGGCTATAAGTTGTGGGCCAATGATGAATATGCCAAGATATGGGCTACTCCGTTCAATAGTGAACTGTTGTTCGAAATTGTGAATCTGACAACTGATAGTCCGGGAAAATCATCCATCGGTTATCTTAGCACCAAATATAATCTGATAGCTACCGAAAAGTATTGGAAAGACTACATGAAAGACAATTCCGATGATGTTCGTAGTCAGATGGTGTCTACGGCAAGTAGCAGTAAACCCTATTGCTTGAAATATCCGGCACAAGGTTCTAAATCGTATGAAGATGCCAATATTCCGGTTTTCCGTCTGTCGGAACTCTATCTGAATGCGGCTGAAGCTGCGATTAAGAGGAATGATATACCTAATACGCGCAAGTATCTGAAACCTATTTATGTACGTACGGGTAAGGATCTGGATGCTGTGGTAGATGAAGATATAAATCTGGATCTGGTGCTTGAACAGCGTCGCATTGAATTTTGGGGAGAGGGACAACGTTTCTTTGATTTACTTAGAAATAACAAGAAAGTGATACGTGAAGATTATTTGAGCGAAGTTCCCAATGAAGCAGTAGAGTTTGATTGGAGTTATTATAAAATCGTTCTTCCTGTTCCTAACCACGAAATGGAGTACAATGAAAATATGGTTCAGAATCCGGAATATGAATTGCATTAATTAACGCATTAACGTATAGAAATTATGAAAAAGATATATAGCATCTATTTCCTTTTGGGTTTGTTCATCACGGCCTTTTATTCGTGCGGGGAAGATCTGACTCCTGTGGGACCGGACATAGCTGAAATCACTCATTTCCGTAATGATGGCCCTTACCTTTTCTATGAAAACGGTAAACTTAAAATTCTGGAAGTGACTAAAGAGAATACATTGAACATTCGTGAAGAATCCGGATTACCAGCCGGATTGAAGCTGGATGTGTATTCGGATGATAATCAACTCCTTTTTCAGGTACCCATTAATAAGATTGAGAATTTTGAACGTCCGGCATGGGAAAACCGTACCGAGTATGCTAAAACATTTGCCGTATCCGACCTTCACGGGCGTTTCGACTTGTTTGCCGCTATTCTGAAAACAGGGGAAGTGATTAATGATAAATATGAATGGATATATGGCAGTAACCATTTGGTGATTGATGGTGATATTTTCGATCGTGGAGCAGACGTACTTCCTATTTTATGGCTCATATACAAATTGGAATTTGAGGCGAAAACTGTTGGCGGCAGAGTGACAACCATCTTGGGGGATCACGAAGAAATGATAATGCGTGATAATCTGAAATATACGTATGCCAAGTACAACACTCTTTCGCAAAGAGCGATGAACATGACCTATGGAAAGATGTGGGGACTGACGAATGTGATGGGTAACTGGCTGCGTTCTAAAAACACCATTCAGATTGTAGGTGAAAACCTTTATGTTCATGCAGGATTGAGTAAGGTGTTTATGGAACGCGAAGAGACGATTCCCGAAATCAATGAACTGGTGAGCAAGAGCATTTACCTTTCAAAAGAGGAACGGAAAAAACAATATCCGGATATTGCCGATTTCCTTTATAGCGATAGTTATAACGGTCCGTTGTGGTATCGTGGAATGGTTAAGACTGGCAGTGATTACAGTCCGATAAAGGAAGCGGATGTAGATAAACTTCTGGCTCAATATGATGTCAAACGTATTATTATCGGTCATACGGAAAATAGTCGTGTGAAGTATACCTATAATAAAAAGGTATATGATATTTGTGTTAATCATCCCAAGGCTTTTGAAAAAGAGACTCGTGCCGTGGTTATTGAAGGAGATGATATTAAAGCCATCAATGACGAAGGAGAATTAGTAACGATTAAAAAATAAATTTCAAGAAAGAAAAGAATATGAGCACTCGTTTTTTGAGATTATTTCTTTCTACTCTTGTTCTCGTTTTAATAAGTTCCGGCATTCAGGCCGGAACTTATCATTCAGGAGATAAGAAGAAAGAGAAAAAAGAGAAAAAAGAGAAATTGTCTGGTGACGGACCCTATATACTCTATCAGGCAGACGGTAGTACACGGGTTATTAATGTCAATAAGAAAGGACGGATTACCGATAAGACTTATGCGACATTACCTAAAGATTTCAGTTTCCGTGTGACGGATCATGAGGGACGGTATCCGTTTGATGTAAAACTCCATCCATTGAAAAGACCGGAGTGGCAATATACCCGTCCGGAAAAAGTTTTTGTGATGTCCGATCCTCATGGGCGGCTGGATTGTGTGATTAGTCTGTTGCAAGGAAACGGAGTGATTAATGATAAATATCAATGGAATTTCGGTAGCAATCATTTGGTGATTATCGGAGATATTTTCGACCGTGGCAAGGATGTACTGCAGATCTTCTGGCTGTTCTATAAATTAGAAGACGAAGCGGCTAAAGCGGGAGGTCATGTCTCTTTCCTTTTGGGAAACCATGAGGCTCTGGTGTTGTCCAACGATCTTCGCTATACAAAAGATAAATATAAATTACTGGCAGAAAAACAGGGAGTGGAATATCCCTCATTATTCGGCACAAATACTGAATTGGGCCGTTGGCTTGCAACACGTAATACAATGCAAATCATTGGAACCGATTTATATGTACATGCCGGATTAGGAAAATTATTCTATGATAAGGACTTGAATATCCCCACTGTGAACGAGGAAATGAGCCGGGCACTTTTCATGAGCAAAAAAGAGCGTAAGGCACTTTCTTCATTGACTGATTTTCTGTATGGCAATGACGGTCCGATCTGGTATCGCGGCCTGGTGAGAGAAGATCCCAAGTATAAGCCGTTGGTACAGGACTCTTTACAAATGATGTTGGATCGTTATATGGTAAAACATATCCTTGTGGGGCACACTATCTTCAAGGATATTTCAACCTTTTATAATGGTAAAGTCATCGCTGTCAATGTTGACAATAAGGAGAATCGGAAGAAAAAGCGTGGACGGGCTGTATTGATAGACAATGGAGTTTATTACGTCGTTGGTGACGACGGTGTTCAGAGAAAACTATAATAATTTCAAAGCTAAAGCCACAAGAACGATAGAGGTACAATGAAAGTAATTTACTTGCAAACCTTTATTGTTCTTGTGGCTTTTGGTATTCTATATAAATGTATTCATTTATATGTTTTTGTTTTTCATCACCACAGATTCTATAAAATCACAGAAATTATCCACAGACTTTTCATTGCGGATTTGTTTGGCTAATTCTATTGCTTTTGTTTTATACATGGGATTAGTTACCAAATCATTCACTTTTTCTTTTAATTCCCGGTCGGAAATTTTATTGATTTTGATGCATTTCGGTCCTATTCCCAACTGTTGAACACGATAAGCCCAATAGGGCTGGTCGATGATTAGCGGCATGACAACTTGTGGTTTACCTGCACGGGCTACACTGTGTGTTGTTCCGCTTCCTCCATGATGCATGACAGCATCACAGTGAGGAAATATCAGACTGTGCGGAATGGTGTGTGTCAATAGGAAGATATCCTTATCGTTTGCTAAGGACTTTCCTGTACCCGACCAGCCGGAGCCGATAATCAACCGGAAATTCAGTTGTCGACAGATATGGATTAACCGATTACAAAAAGCATCGCTTTCTTTTGCGCTGCAACTCCCTAATGTAAAGAAGATAACAGGTCTTTGTTCTTGCTGAATGAAATCCAGAAGTTGCTGATAGGCATCCGTATCATAGTGTAGTGCGTCATTGAAACAGTATCCTCCAATATCCCATTTATACTTCCAATCGGGATCTGTATTACCGAGATAACGGCTGTACAGCATATAATTAAAGGCTCTTTCCGTGGAATAATAACCGCAGTTCTTTAAAGGCTTCAGTCCTAACTGTTCCCGGTTCTTATTAATGGTTTTCTGCGTCATATAGTTGTTGCCGATATTGAGCAGCTTCCAGATAAACCGGGGAGTGAAAATTGGATGAGGCTTTGGATAAGGGAAGATAGGAGGGGGGATATGCCTGCCGGGTATAAAAGGGGCAAAGGCAGTCCGGATAAATGGTTTCTGACAATAATCAGCAACACTGGCTGCTGCAAATTCGGAGTTGGTGGCTATCAGTATGTCATGCTCTTTCAGTAGAGGAATCAGTTGCTTGAACTGTACGTCAATCACATCGCGCATCCACTTTAGATAAGGTTTGGCTCCTTCCGATTTCTCTCCTGCTTTCGATACCATTCCTTGTATATCATCAAAATCCTGTAAGACATAATCCAGCTGATATGCTTTTGCTTCTTTTTCAAATATTTGTGGAAGATTCAATGTGACTTGATGCCCTCGTTTTATCAGCGCGGAGGTAATGGTCAGATAAGGATAGATATCTCCTTGTGATCCTCTGGTAACCAAAAGTATTTTCATGGCGGAACGTTTATAGTGATTAATTCCGGATAATGCCGAGCAGACGTAATTTTTCCCGGTCGAGGTGGTAATGCTCTTCCATTTTAGACATATTGTCCTCGCCGAAATCAATGGGTTTGTCGAGCTTGTTCACTTCACGATAACCTTTATATACTTTCTTAATCATTTTGCGAGGATTGAAAGTTAAAGAAGAAGTGATAAAGCAACCATGTGTACACCAGCAGTTTGCTTTATATCCATGTCCGATCGCTTCTATTTCTTGCTTCATAGCTTCACTTTGCATGATTTGCTGTACGTCGCAATCGTAATCTTTCACGTTGCCAAGCGGTTCACGCAATTCACAGGAACGGAATCGACCGTCATAATCAATAACCAATGTCGTTTCTCCTGCCGTACAGTCCATACCCCAGGGAGTTGGCTGGTCGATATTACTTGCCCGAATATCATATAAAGCTCGGATAATACCTATATAGAAGAACTTTGTGATAGGTTTGCGCAAACCGGAAGTGTTACTCACCATTCGTTTGGCATAAGCTCTATATATAGGGGCTGCTTCATCCTGAATCTGTCGGAGGGTGGATTCGTCCAATGCTTTGACTCCGTCTTCGCGGGTGACGCCACGGGCTGCTTCAATCGTATGAGTAGATAAATGGAAACGTCCATACATCCACGTCATGAAATCATTAATCTGGTCTATATTATATTTAGTGATAACCGTGGCTACATTGAGCAATACTTTTCCATCGTCTTTAAAATGTTCGCTTACTTTCCGTATGGTATCTGCCGCTTTATAAAAATTGCCCGGTACCCCTCGTTGTGTATCATGTGTATCTCCGAATCCATCTAGTGAGATACTGACATTGATATTACAATCCGGACAGTTGATGCGGAACCGTTTCACCCATTCGATGACACGATCCGGTTTCAGTCCGTTTGTCGGCATATTGACATCTTTGATTTGGTTATTGCGGTAAAACATTTCAAGAATTTCAGGAAGATCTTCCCGGAGCGTCGGCTCGCCTCCAGATACCCACAATTTGTTGATTTCTCCGGCCGTCTCTGATATTTTCCTGATTTCTTCGAAAGTCAAATCCTTTTCTTTCTTAGCCATATCATTGGCATAAAAGCACATGGCACATTTGGCATTACACTTTCCGGTAACAAATAAAAAGATGGACTCTAACCTTCTTTCCGAATTCATAGAACGAAAAGAACTTCTTGTACGCTTGGTCTTCATATTATTAGAATATTGCTTTAATTATTGGCTAATACATATCTATATGAGACAAAAGTACATAAATCTTCAATTCGAAGTCCAGCGGTGAAAAGTAAAATTCTTACCTTTTCACTGTAAATGAATACCATAAGGCAACCTATTATAAAGAACTAGCCCTCTATCCATCTTCAAAAGACGAATAGAGGGTAGTCACCATGACGAGAAAAAAGTCGAAGTCTATTGCTTTGCTTCGTTATTTTGTTTCAGAAGAAATTCATCAATTGCTTTTTTAAGCTGGTCTTTGGGCATAGCTCCCTGCATGATTCTAGGTTCCTCTTTCATCGGAATCATCAATAAGGTAGGGATGCTGCGGATACCGAATGCCGCTGCTAGATCTTGTTCTTTGTCCACATCAATCTGATAGATATCTACTTTACCGCTATATTCTTTGCTCAGTTCTTCCAGAATCGGGTGCATCACCTTACATGGACCACACCAGGTAGCATAGAAATCTACGATAGCAGGACGGCTGCCCTCAAATTTCCAATCGTTCGGATTGGCTTCATAATTATATACTTTCTTTAAAAAATCTGCTTTATTTAATGCTACTACTTCCATTTTATTGTCCTCCTTTGTTGATTCATTACTCTTTTTATTTTCTCCGCTGTTGCCTGCACAAGCTGTGGTTGCCAATACAACGGCAAAAGCACTCAATAAACCTTTCATTAGTTTCATATACTATCTTTCTTTTTGTTTTCTCTGTTGCAAAGATAGGGGATATAAAGGGAGTAAAAAATAGCAATTTGACAGAAACTCTTGGCAAAACTTCCCTCGGATAGTTACTGAACGCTAAAATTTGTCTATTATTCTTTGGAGGAAATAAAAATAAGCACTACTTTTGCCGCGATAAAATGAGTATTCACCCTTTAAAAACAGATGGAAAGGGTATTAATTATGTTGGAGCTATAATATTTTCAAATTAGGACTAAGTTGTCTCGTCGAGAGGATGAGGCTTTGCAACTTATTGTTTTTACACTGAACCTATGGTTCTTATATTGACCGCAATTCTACTAACAAGCGGTAATCGTTGATTAGTCCTGCAATCACTTTTTATATTTTAAATTAATCACTTCAATGCGGTGGTGAGGTATTTCATATCCATATCCAAAGCATTGGTATCACGTGTATTGCATTGTTGTCTGCCGGTGAGGCCGACAGGGAATGCTGTATGCGAACGAAAAAAGAGTATGGGAATACGATTAAAAGATTTAAGCAAACTGGGATACCGGGATAATGTTGCCCGTAGTCTGGTAGTGGACATTGTGAGCAAACATTGCAAATACGACACTAAAGAACAGATTGAAATGACATTGAGCGATATACTCGAGCATCCCGAATTTTACAAAAATAATGAAATTTGGAATAAGCTGGCCGAACGCCTTTCGCCTACTATCATAGCGAAAGAGTTTATAGCTTATGATTTATTGGATGAGCCGTTGATGTATAAAACCTATGGAGGTAAATTTATCGAAACGCTTGCCAAACAACAGATAAACCTGGCTATGCGCTTACCTGTAACGGTGGCCGGAGCATTGATGCCTGACGCTCATGCCGGATACGGGTTACCTATCGGTGGAGTGCTTGCTACGGATAATGTAGTGATTCCGTATGCCGTAGGCGTTGATATCGGTTGTCGGATGAGCCTGACGGTATTTGATGCCAGCGCCGACTTCCTGAAACGATATACCTATCAGATGAAAGAAGCCTTGAAAGATTTCACTCATTTCGGTATGGATGGCGGATTGGGTTTTGAGCAAGAACATGAGGTGTTGGATAGGGAAGAATTCCGTTTGACGCCTTTGTTGAGAGATTTGCATGGAAAGGCAGTACGTCAACTGGGGAGTTCCGGTGGTGGCAATCATTTTGTGGAGTTCGGCGAGATCGCTCTGCAAGAAAATAACGTGTTGAATCTTCCAGAAGGAAATTATCTGGCATTGTTGTCACATTCCGGTTCACGAGGATTGGGAGCTGCCATTGCCAAACATTACAGCCTGTTGGCACGTGAAGTGTGCAGGCTTCCCCGTGAAGCACAGCATTTTGCCTGGCTGGATTTAAACACTGAAGCGGGGCAGGAGTATTGGATGAGTATGAATCTGGCAGGTGATTATGCCCGTGCCTGTCATGAGCGAATTCATTTGAATTTGGCGAAAGCATTAGGGTTGAAGCCGCTCGCTAATGTCAACAACCATCATAACTTCGCTTGGAGAGAGGAAATAGCACCGGGGCGTATGGCAATCGTGCATCGCAAAGGAGCTACTCCGGCACAGAAAGGACAAGCGGGATTGATTCCCGGTAGCATGGCTACTGCAGGTTATCTGGTTTGTGGCAAAGGGATGGAAGCTGCTTTAAATTCGGCTTCTCATGGAGCCGGCAGGGCGATGTCCCGCCAGAAGGCAAAAGATAGTTTTACGCAATCGGCTTTGAAGAAACTACTGTCGCAGGCGGGAGTGACTTTGATTGGTGGGAGCGTGGAAGAAATGCCACTGGCATATAAGGATATTGACAGAGTGATGTATACACAGGAAACGCTGGTGGAAGTGCAGGGTAAATTTATGCCTCGCATCGTTCGAATGAATAAGGAGTGATGTGATGAAAGAAATTAGTATTTAATTAAAAAAAAGAAAGAAATGATATCAGAGAAATATGGTCGCACTTATCACTATCCGTTCTCTCCCGGAACGACTAGTGACGACCGGATTAACCATACGTATTGGGAGGACATCCAACGGATTCGGACATTGGTGCATACCGAGAAGCTGGATGGAGAGAATAATTGTTTAAGTCAGTGGGGTGTTTTTGCCCGTTCGCATGCTGCTCCTACTACTTCACCTTGGACGAGGCAACTGCGTGAGCGTTGGGAATTGATAAAGAATGATTTGGGTGATATAGAAATCTTTGGAGAGAATCTATATGCCGTACATTCCATAGAATATCAGCGATTAGAAACGCATTTTTATGTTTTTGCAGTCCGCTGTATGGATCAGTGGCTGTCGTGGGAAGAAGTAAAGTTTTATGCAGCTTTATTCGACTTTCCTACTGTTCCGGAGTTGAAGATAGAGTCTGTTTCCGGTTTGACACCGGAACTATTAAAACAGGAAATCATCCGTATGTCACAAGAACCGGCTATCTTCGGCTCTTGTGATCCGTGGACGAAAGAGGTTTGTACCCGTGAGGGAGTAGTCAGCCGCAATGTCGGAGAATATCTGGTAAGCGAATTTGCACATAATGTATTTAAGTATGTGCGGAAAGGACATGTTAAAACAGACGAGCATTGGACACGTAACTGGAAGCGTGCCCCGCTTGTTTGGGAATTTAATAATGAAAAGGAGGAATAAAGATGAATTGGAAATTGATAGAAGATAAATCGTGGTGCTCACTCGAACAACAGTTCGAGTGGGTGCGCGAAATGAATACTGTTCAGCAGGATATTCGTTATCATGCCGAGGGCAGTGTAGCCGAACATACCCGTATGGTGTTGGAGGCATTGCAGCAGTCTTCCGCTTATCATTCTCTTTCTACTTTGGAGAAAGAACTTATTTGGACATCTGCCTTGTTGCATGATGTTGAAAAACGTTCAACTTCCGTGGATGAAGGAGAGGGGCGGGTATCTGCTAAAGGACATGCCAGAAAAGGAGAGTACACTGTCCGCACTATTTTATACCGGGATTGTCCTGCTCCATTCCATATCCGGGAACAGATTGCATCTTTAGTCCGGTACCATGGATTACCTGTTTGGCTGATGGAGAAGCCTGACTCTGTGAAGAAACTCTGTGAAGCTTCTTTACGGGTAGATACTTCATTGCTAAAGATGTTGGCCGATGCTGATATCAGAGGACGCATTTGTGAAGATAAGAATGAACTGCTGGAAGCACTGGAACTGTTTGAGATTTTCTGCCGTGAACAGGATTGTTGGAAGAAACCAAGAGAATTTGCCACTGATTATGCACGTTTTCATTACTTCCATACTGAAGACAGTTATATCGATTATGTCCCTCACGAACAGTTTAAATGTGAAGTGACGATGTTGTCAGGACTTCCGGGAATGGGGAAGGATTATTATATTCAATCTGCTGGCATAGATGTTCCTGTGGTGAGTTTGGACGTCATTCGTCGAAAACACAAATTGAGTCCTACGGATAAGTCTGCGAATGGATGGGTAGTGCAAACAGCGAAAGAGGAAGCCAGAACGTATCTCCGCAAAGGTCAGGAGTTTGTTTGGAATGCTACTAACATAACTCGTCAGATGCGTGCTCAATTGATTGATTTGTTTGTTGATTATGGTGCAAAAGTAAAGATAGTCTATCTGGAACAACCATACCACATTTGGCGTCAACAAAATAAAAGCAGGGAATATGCACTTCCTGAATCTGTTTTAGATAAAATGTTGGATAAACTGGAGGTTCCTCAACTGGCGGAAGCGCATGAAGTCGTATATCATGTGGTATAAGCAACGTGAAAAGTTGATAAAGGTGATTCTAGAGCCACTCATTTGATGATGAGAAATAGAATTGTTATTTGTTAGAAGAATTATTGTGTATCAGAATTATATCCGTTATATTTGAGAATATTATGATGGTTGTAATTCTGATATCATGGAACACATAGTTAAAACTTATATTTTACTTTTATTCTCTTTATTAGTATCTTCTATAGGATATGCACAAGAAGAGAACGATATCATATATATTCAGGAAGGGAAATGGGGCGTTATTTTGTGTGGTGAACGTGGTTATGCTTGGCTGGATAATAAAGGAGATACTATTTTCGGCTTTGGAAAATTACAGGAAATTTCAGCTGATGATGACTTTAATTTGGTCTTGGCTGAAAAAGCCTTGTAGTGAAGAGGCAGGATAAGGTGGGAGTGGTGATGAAGGATGGTGAGCAGCTAATTCCCTGCGAGTATGATTCGATTTCTTCATGGTGGGAATATGGGCCTTCCGCGCATTATGTTGTGAAAGATAAAAAAGTGGGAATTATTGATTATATCGGTAAAGTATTACTTCCTACAGAATATGATAGTTTGGATTATGTAACTAAAGATGTTGTAATAGTAACTAAGGATAGTAAATATGGAGCTGTTGATATAAATAATAGATTAGTGCTTCCTTTCGAATATGATGATATTAGATTTGATATTGAGGAATGGTGTGCTACAGGTTATGAGTATATTAGATATATTTATGTGCGTAAAGATAAGAGATATTATAAATATGATAGAGAAACACCTGTTATGGAAGTGATGCTTCAGAAAAGTATAATAGATAAGATATTTAAAAATTATTTGTAGTTATATTTAACAGTTTCAAGGAAAGATGTGAGAGAGAATAAGTTGAAATCACCCTCACTACGCTAATGCTGTAGTAAAGGTGATTGCTTATTTCTGGCACTTTTCGTACGTTTTCTACCAAGAAGAACCGGTTTATATCAGTGTTTTACTGCTATTTTCTTCATCGGATCCTGCATTAAGTCGTTTCTGCAAATATTTTACATTCTCAAGATGTATATAGTTAACTAAGTACATCTGCTTAAACTGCCATGTGTTTTTTAGTAGTATTCACAATACTGTATGGATTTGAACTAATTCATAGTATAGGAGTTTGAACTAAACATTACTAAAATGAATGATAGTATGATAGATGTTTTTTCCACTATGTATGACCGAATCCATACAGTTTCACTCATTTTCGCACTGTTTCATTCATTTCCGTGCAAAAACGAGCTAAATGTTTTAATATCTAATGGTTAAGCGGAAGTATTATCACGCTTTGTTAACAGTATTATTATCTTCTTCAATTTTAGGGTAATTAACTGAAAATATAAACAATAATTCCTGTAATCGCTACATATATTAAAGCATAAGGAATAGCTGCTTTCAGTATTTCACCTTCTTTTCCCTGTTGGTTTCCGGCAGAAGTAGCAATGGCAATACTTTGTGGAGAGATAATCTTACCCCCTGTAGCACCTACTGTATTTGCAGCAGACAGCCAATCCGGACTAACATGAATCTGTCCTGCCACACTTGCTTGCAACTTTCCGAAAAGGATGTTGGAAGATGTATCGCTTCCGGTGATAAATGTTCCCAAACAACCGATAACCGGAGCAAATAACGGATACAAACTTCCGGTAGCCGTAGCCAGTGCTGTGGCAATCACAGCGATCATTCCGGAACTATCCATAATAGTAGATAACCCCACGAGGCAGATAACCGTAATGAATGTTTTCTTCAACTGCTTCACGGTATTCCAAAGAACGATGAACAGATCTTTTACTTTAGCCCCCTGAATCAATCCACCGATAAAAGTACCGATGAAAAGCAATACTCCGGCATGAGTCAGCCAGGAAATAGTATAATTGACGGTGGACGCATTGATAGGCAGACTGATTCTCGTAATCCAATTGTTCTCTAAAGTATGACGCAATCCCGGAAAGAGCGGACTGGTCAGGATAATCAGAAACAGAATCAGTAAATAAATGCTCCATGCATTTAATATATCTTTCGTTTTCAGATGACTTTTTCGTGCTTTCTCTTCTTTGGATGCAGTAAGTTTTCCATAAACAACGATTACGATAATAGAAAGAATACTGCCGATTATGGCCGGAGATTCAGCACCCATATATTTTGCTGCCACATATTGGCTGGCTAAAGAGACTCCGCCTACCAATAAAGCCAGGAATATATTTTTCGGGAGCGATTTAAGTTTGGAGTCAGTAAGGAAAAGTAGAACCAGCGGAATCAGGAACATTAAAACGGATAATTGCAATACGACATTCGTACTAAGATGCAATACGTCCAAATTCGTTTCTTTGGCCAATACTAATACCGGAGTTCCGATTGCTCCGAAAGCAGTGGCTACACTATTGGCAATCAGACTCACCGTTGCCGAAAAGATAGGCTTGAATCCCAGACTGATAAGAATTGCCGCTGGAATAGCTACTGCTGTTCCGAAGCCGGCCATAGCTTCCAATAGACCTCCGAATCCCCAAGTCAGTAATAACACCTGAATACTTTTGTCGGTAGAAATAGAAGCGAATTGCTGTTTAATAATCTCCATCTTTTCAGTTTTCAGCAATACATTATAACTGAAAATAGCCATCAAAATAATGATTAAGATAGGAGAGACAGCTTTTAATGCTCCATATAAAAAGGAGTAAAACAGATTGTCTACCGAGAAAGCGAAGCCGAAAAGAGCAATCAGCATCGTCACAATCAGAGAAATGATACTACTTTTATCACCTGACATTTTAAAAAATGCCATCAGTATAATCAACAGTAACACTGGAATAACAGCAAGGATCAAGGTCATAATTATCAGATTTAAAAAGTGGAACGTCGTTTATTATTGATATAACAAACGAACGCCCCACTTTGGTCGGTTGAATAAATAGATTTTTCTGTTTATTTCATCTTCACACTTAAAATTTGTTGTAATTGTTTTAAGTTGGCAAGGGCAGCTTCATTACCTAGCTTTGCTGCTTGCTCGAATGCAGCCATGGCACGGTTAATGTCTCCGTTAAGGAAATTGTAGACTCCGGTATTGTTTATGAATTCGGCGGTATTGTGATCGGCTTTCTCCATAAACTTCACTGCTGCATTCAAATCTTTTTGTGATAATGCGACGGCTCCTGCGTTCAGGTTGGCTACGGCGTCAGTAGGATACATGCGTACAGCGATATCAAATACATTAACAAAATCTTTGCTGCCTTTCGGATAACTGTTAGCTACCTGATACATTTCGTTCAGACTAAGATACTTCGGATTTTCACGTATAATGATGCGTCCTTGTTCAACATCAAAGTTAACAACGGTGTAGTCAATTTTGCAATTCACTTTACGCAGTCCCGGATAAATCTCTTTCAACATGGTACGGTAAGGGGCTCCACCACCTACGCGCATGATTTCCTGTTTACGTTTGGCATCATCAGTCGTATTTTTGATGATGTTCAGGAATGTTTCCTTCTCCTTCATCGAAGAAGATTGGAGTGCTTTTACCAATCCATCCCAGTTCTCACCACCAAAAGTCACTTTATATAGTTTGGAAGACACTTTTTCGTTCTTAACCAGATAATCCTTCAAAGCTTCCGCACGTTTTTTGGAAAGCTGTTCATTGAAGGCAAGAGGTCCTTCCGGCGAGGCGAAACCTTCGATACTGATACCTTTTACAGTCAGGTTCCGGTCATTCTGTATTTTGTCAAACATGGCATGGATATTCACCAATTCAGCATGATTGTTCATGAAGTCGGTAAGGATCACCGATTTGTTGACCGGAAAATCCAGATGAGCTTCATATTGTTCGCTACGGTTTTTGACCACTTCTACGGTTGGCTGAATATAGGCAATGATAGGAGACATGGCACTTAAACGTTTGGCTTCGGTAGATACATCATTGGTAATCAGTTCCTGTGCATTCATTTCCTGATAATTGCCGCATCCGCATAGATTCTCTACAAGTTGCAAACTGGCATTAGCCATCCAGGGTTTGTAAGGAATCACCTGCGTATAATTAAAAGTTTCCCTTTTATTATAAGGAACGATAATGGCGGTAGGTTCTTGCTTAGTGATTGCCAGACTGCGGATATATGCTTTTTCGCGTCTTTTACCATTGACGATGATTTCTTGCAAGGGTACATTATGCTGTCCGTCCGTCAGCAGGGGAATAAGGCTTAAACTTCGGGCGGAACCTATTGTCAGATTCTTCATGTCGAAGGTCATGCCGACATAAAGAGAGTTACCTTGTTGCCATAAAGATACGTTCGAGAGAGTGAGCGCATCGTTCAGGAATTTTTGTGCATGAGCCGGTAGGATGGCGGCTGCAAAAGCTATAAATAGATAAACAAGTTTTCTTTTCATCATTGTAAGTTTTAGAGAGTTCGATTATTTGATGACATAAATGAAACTAAGACCGATTTTGGTCGGACCGAAATAATTGCGGGTGTTATGTCCCAACTTTTCACCTCCGTCACCACGAGCATACTTATCATATTCCAGACGGGCGTATCCCACTCCGATAGTAGCTTCCATACTCCATCGTTTGCTTATGATCCATTGATATCCGTAGGAAATACCGGCTCCGTACAGATTGCCGTCGTAACGGTCATGTCCCATTCCGAATATATTCAGATTGCTGACATTCATTTCTCCGTAATGTCCGTGCAAACCGAAGAAACTTCCGTTGAAACGTTCGCAGAGCCAATAGCGTAATTCCGGCTGAACGAGCCAATGTTTGATTTGACGGTCGTCACCAAACTTCCACGGATTGTAGTTACCGGATATGTCGAGAGTCAGTTTCTTTGCCAATCCCACTTCGATTCCTAAATTGGGCGTAGAAGTGGCCCAATAGAGAGCATTGGTCTTGATGGCAAATTTGGGTAGATAGGTTTCATTCCGTTGTACCTGTGCATGAATACTTGTACCGAACACGAGCAGGAAACCGGCTGCTAATAAGATTTTAATTGTTCTCATTTTGTTAGGGTATAGGTTTTATTAAAAATGATAAGCGATAAACAGAAAAGCGGAGAAGTTTGTTGTCGCAACCTGCAAAAAAAAACTCCCTAAATAAATGGATAAAGATGTTTTAAGGCATAAATGCTAACAATTTCCACGCATGATGCGTTCATTATATAAAAGTACCTTTGTGTAATCAATATGACAATGATTTCATTTATTACTGTTTATTTTTACACACACATACAACTTTAATAATTACAGCCTATGAAAGAGCTTATTAGCAACCTGGAAGAACTGAACAGGAAAGCAGAAAAAGGCGGCGGAGACGCTCGCATTGAAAAACAACATTCTGTGGGCAAACTGACCGCCCGTGAACGCATCGATTTATTATTGGAGAAAGGTTCGTTTATCGAACTGGATAAGTTGGTAACCCATCGGTGTACCGATTTCGGTATGGAAAAGCAGAAATTTGCCGGAGACGGGGTGGTGACGGGATATGGTATGATTGGCAAGCGCCTGGTTTATGTATTCGCACAGGATTTCACCGTATTTGGAGGAGCTCTTTCGGAAACGCACGCTAAGAAAATTTGTAAAGTGATGGACATGGCCATGCAGATGGGAGCACCCATCATCGGATTGAATGACTCGGGAGGCGCACGAATTCAGGAAGGAGTACGTTCTTTGGCCGGATATGCCGAGATATTCCTGCGCAATTCTATGGCATCTGGAGTGATTCCACAGATTAGCGCAATCATGGGACCTTGTGCCGGTGGTGCTGTTTATTCTCCTGCATTGACCGATTTTATTTTGATGGTGAAAAACTCCGGTTATATGTTTATTACAGGACCGGATGTGGTGAGAAGCGTGACACAGGAAGAAGTGACAAAAGAAGAACTCGGTGGAGTAGGTGTGCACATGACAAAGTCCGGTGTAGCCCATCTTTCTGCGGAAAACGATATTGAGTGCATCAATTATATTCGTGAATTGATCTCCTATCTGCCGGGGAATAATATGGAAGAGCCTCCGTTTGTAGCGACCAGCGATTCGCCGACTCGCCTGACTCCGGAACTGGCAGATTTGATTCCGTCCAATCCGAATCAGCCGTATAATATAAAAGAGATGATAGAAGCGGTGGCTGATGATAATAGTTTCTTTGAGCTTCAGGCAGAATATGCTGCGAATATTGTGACGGGATATATCCGCCTGAATGGAAAAACGGTGGGAGTGGTGGCTAATCAGCCATTGGTGCTTGCTGGTACACTGGATATCAATGCGTCTATCAAAGCCGCCCGTTTTGTCCGCTTCTGTGATGCTTTCAATATCCCTTTACTGACACTGGTAGATGTTCCGGGATTCCTTCCGGGAATCGATCAGGAATATGGCGGAATTATCCGTAACGGGGCAAAGCTACTTTATGCTTATTGCGAGGCTACGGTACCGAAAGTGACGGTTATTACCCGCAAAGCATACGGTGGTGCTTACGATGTGATGAGTTCCAAGCATATCCGTGGAGATGTAAATCTTGCTTTCCCTACCGCCGAAATCGCGGTGATGGGACCGGATGGAGCTGTGAATATCCTTTTCCGTAAGGAAATAGATAAAGCCGAGAAACCCGAAGAGAAACGGAAAGAACTTCAGGATGATTATCGCGGAAAGTTTGCCAATCCTTACCGGGCGGCGGAATTGGGATATGTGGATGAAGTGATCGATCCGGCAGTAACCCGTTTGCGGTTGATTCGAAGTTTCGAGATGCTTGCCAACAAACGGCAGTCGAATCCTCCTAAGAAACATTCTAATCTACCGCTGTAAGCCTGTTTATGGATTAAACCCGTGCCTAAAATTATTAAATTGCTCTTTTAAGTTTTGACTTCTAAAAAGAAAAAGATTATGATAAAAAAAATATTAGTAGCCAACCGGGGTGAGATAGCGATGCGCATCTTTCGGACTTGTCGGGTGATGAACATCTCGACAGTGGCTGTTTATACCCATGTAGACCGCGGAGCTTTGCACGTGCGTTATGCGGAAGAAGCCTATTGCATCTCCGAATCGCCCGAAGATACCTCCTACCTAAAGCCGGAATTGATATTGTCCATTGCCAAAAAGACCGGAGCCGCTATTCATCCGGGATATGGTTTCCTGTCGGAGAATGCGGATTTTGCCCGCCGTTGCGAAGAAGAGGGAGTGATTTTTATCGGACCGAGTGCGGATATTATTTCCAAAATGGGAATCAAGACGGAGGCCCGTAAGATTATGCGGGAAGCAGGATTGCCTATTGTGCCCGGAACCGAAACACCGGTACAGGGCATTGATGAAGTGAAGAAGGTAGCTAATGAAGTTGGCTATCCCATTATGCTGAAAGCACTTGCGGGAGGTGGAGGAAAAGGTATGCGTCTGGTACGTACGGAAGAAGAGGTGGAAACTGCTCTCCGTTTGTCGCAATCCGAAGCAGGGACATCCTTTGGCAATGATGCGGTTTATATTGAAAAATATATTGAGAATCCGCATCATATCGAAGTTCAGATCATGGGAGATAAGTATGGAAATGTCGTTCATCTGTATGAACGTGAATGTTCCATTCAGCGTCGTAACCAAAAGGTGATAGAAGAAAGTCCTTCTCCTTTTGTGAAAGAGGAGACGAGAAAGAAGATGTTGAAGGTAGCTGTGGAAGCCTGTAAAAAAATAGGTTATTACAGTGCCGGGACATTGGAGTTTATGATGGATAAGGACCAGAACTTCTATTTTCTCGAGATGAATACCCGTTTGCAGGTAGAGCATCCTGTGACGGAGGAGTGCACAGGCGTTGACTTGGTACGGGATATGATAACTGTTGCTGCCGGAAATCCATTACCTTACAAACAGGATGATATTGAGTTTAGCGGAGCAGCGATCGAATGTCGTATTTACGCCGAAGATCCGGAGAATAACTTCATGCCTTCTCCCGGTGTGATTACTGTCCGTGAAGCTCCCGAGGGACGTAACCTGCGTCTTGACAGTGCCGCTTATGCCGGATTTGAAGTCTCTCTGCATTATGACCCGATGATTGCCAAGCTATGTTGTTGGGGGCGTACCCGTGCTTCTGCCATTTCCAATATGGCACGTGCTTTGCGCGAGTATAAGATTCTGGGAATTAAAACAACGATTCCTTTCCATCAACGTGTATTGAAGAACGCAGCTTTCCTGAAAGGTGAATATGACACGACGTTTATTGATACACGCTTCGATAAGGAAGACCTGAAACGTCGTCAGAATACAGATCCGACAGTGGCTGTCATTGCTGCCGCAGTGCGACATTACGAGCGCGAGAAAGAAGCGGCTTCCCGTGCAACAACACTCCCGGTAGTAGGAGAATCACTCTGGAAGTATTATGGTAAATTGCAGATGACTGCTAATAATTATTGATTTGAGACTAATAAATAACGGAACAGATTATGGGTACAACATTAGCTACATATTACGCCAAGCTCCAGGATATGCCGGACAGTGAATATAAGGTAGAAATTCTGGAGGACGGGCCAATCAAGAAGATTGCAGTCAATGGTAAGATATATGAGGTCGATTATAACATGGGTGGCGACTCTATCCATTCGATCATCATCGATCACCACTCGCATGGAGTGCAGATTTCTCCTTCTTCCAATAATTCATATACGATTATGAATAAAGGGGAGCTTTATCAGATTGAATTGCAGGGAGAAATGGAGAAGATACATAATGCCCGCACTGCTGCTGAATCCGTAGGGCGTCAGGTGGTACAGGCACCGATGCCGGGAGTTATCCTGAAGACGTATGTAAAGAAAGGAGATCTCGTGAAGCGGGGTGATCCGCTTTGTGTATTGGTGGCGATGAAAATGGAGAATGAGATACGTTCGGTGACGGATGGAGTTGTGAAAGAAGTATTCGTGGAAGATGGCATGAAGGTGGGATTGAACGACCGGATTATGGTAATTGAGTAATTCTTTGAAAAAAACGGGGTAAATACGTGCTTTTATTCAAAAAAATATTTACTTTTGGCAGATAAGTACGTATTTACACCGTTACATTATGAGCATCGAACAAAGCAAAGAAGCATTATTAGAACAGTTAGAAGCACTTAAAAAAGAAAACGAGCAGCTAAGAAAAGAACTTTCTACCCTTAGGGATGAGAAATATAACGATCGTCCTGTTAGTTTTAAAGAAAAATATGCTGTTAGAATACTAGACTCTCTTCCCGATATGCTGACTGTCTTCAATCAGAGTGAGGTAGGTATTGAAGTTGTTTCCAATGAGGAAACCAACCATGTAGGAATATCAAACAAGGATTTTAGAGGGATGCGTATGCAGGATATGGTTCCACCGGAAGCATATCAGAATATTCACTCCAATATGCGTCATGCTATCACCACCGGAACTGTTTCAACTGCACACCATGAACTGGATTTTAATGGTGAACGCCATTATTACGAGAACCGTATCTTTCCGTTGGATGAGGAATATGTGCTGATCATGTGTCGTGATATAACGGAACGAGTAGCTACCCAAAGGCAGTTGGAAGTTTTTAAAAGTGTGCTCGATAAGGTGAGTGACAGTATTCTTGCTGTGGCGGAAGATGGAACGCTGGTTTATGCGAATAAGCAATTTATAGAAGAATACGGTGTAATGCAAGAGTTGGGTACACAAAAAATATATGATTTGCGTGTCTCTATGGCCGACAAGGAGGCGTGGGAGCAAAAGCTTCAGATGATACGCGATCATGAAGGAAGTTTGGCTTATCGGGCGGCTTATATACCTTACGGGCATACGAAGGAGAGAGTACATCAGGTATCTACTTTCCTGATTCGTGAAAATAATCAGGAACTCACCTGGTTCTTTACGCAGGACATTACCGATGTTATCAAGAAACGGGATGAACTCCGTGAACTGAATCTGTTATTAGATGGCATTTTAAATAATATTCCGGTCTATTTGTTTGTGAAAGATCCGGAAGATGATCTTAGATATTTATATTGGAATAAGGCATTTGCCGATCATTCGGGTATTCCGGCATCTAAAGCTATCGGGCATACGGATTATGAGATATTTCCGGTGCACGGAGACGCGGAGAAATTCCGTAAGGATGATTTGGAATTACTCCAGACTCATAAGCGTATTGATATGCAGGAAACTTATCTGTCCGCTAATGGAGAAGCACGTATCGTGCAAACTTTGAAAGCACTCGTACCGATGGAGGGACGTAAACCTTTGCTGATTGGCATTTCGTGGGATATTACTAATCTTCAGAATATTGAGCAGGAACTAATCAAGGCAAGGATTAAAGCGGAGCAATCCGACAGATTGAAAAGTGCTTTCCTTGCTAACATGAGTCATGAGATCCGGACCCCGCTGAATGCCATTGTAGGATTCTCCCAATTATTGCCTTCTGCCGAAACTGCTGAAGAGAAAAAGCTCTATTCGGGTATTATCAATCAGAATTCGGATATCTTGTTGCAATTGATTAATGATATTCTGGATTTATCGAAGATAGAAGCCGGAACACTGGAATATATCAAACGTCCAATGAATCTGGGAGAGGTCTGCCGAACAATTTATACTGTTCATAAAGAACGTGTGAAAGAAGGGGTAACTCTTGTCTTTGATAATGAGGAGGAGGATTTACTCATGGAGGGAGATCAGAACCGTATCATGCAGGTGATAACGAATTTCCTGACTAATGCAAGTAAGTTTACCTATGAAGGAGAGATCCGTTTTGGTTTTGGACGAATGGATAAGGATATTCGTGTGTATGTAAAGGATACAGGAATAGGGATAGAATCGGAAAAGGTAGATCATATCTTCGAGCGTTTTGTCAAACTGAACTCTTTTGCCCAAGGGACAGGATTAGGTCTGTCTATCTGTCAGATGATTATCGAAAAAATCGGTGGAGAAATAGGGGTGACTTCCGAACTGGGTAAAGGCTCCACATTCTATTTCACGATCCCTTATGAAGAAACCGGAGAGCATGGTAAATTCTTTAAAGAGTCGAAAGTGGTATCTAAAGGAAATACAGTCAATCGTGTACAACAGATTAAGAAGATTCTGGTAGCAGAAGATGTGGAGAGCAATTTTATCTTGCTGAAGAATCTGATTGGCAGGGAATATACATTGCTTTGGGCTAAAGACGGAGTGGAAGCTATCGAAATGTATAAGCAGTACCAACCGGATTTAATCCTGATGGATGTAAAAATGCCGCGTATGGATGGACTGGAAGCAACCCATATTATCCGTTCTTATTCTAAAGAAATTCCGATCATTGCTTTGACGGCTTATGCTTTTGAGGCGGATAAAGAATTGGCATTGGAGATGGGGTGTAATGACTTTGTGGCCAAACCGATTTTGGAAAGGGCATTGAGAAAGGCTTTGGAAAAGTTTTCATAGACTTTTTGTAAATAATAAATATATAGGAAGCTAGTTTAAGACGATGTGAAAATGGGACATCTTTTAATTTGTAGATGGCATTGAATAAAGATTTAGTATGTGAATATTAATGCATTATGCGAATATTTTAGTGCTATTTCTTTTTAGTAAATGTGTATCCTGAAACAATCTTTTTACTGAAAATAAGCAATTGATGTGATGCCTTTTTTGTCGTTTATTTTGATAGATTATGTAGGGTGTTGCGTGCGGACTCATTCAACGTAATTCAGTCCATGTGGAACAATTCCTCAAGAGGTACTGTAACAGGCGAATTGTCAGGATTCACTTCCATGATGTCAGCCATCATATCCCACCACCGTTGTGTGATTGGGTCTACGTTTGTCGTGTCTTGACTATTTATTTCCTTATCGCACTTCTGAACAGCAAAAAGAAGATTGGTCTCCTTGTCCCAGAAAATGCTGTAATCGTTTACTCCCAGTTCTTTTATCATTTGTTTCAGCTCAGGCCAGATAGCTGCGTGACGTTTTGCATATTCTAGCTCACAGCCTTTTTTCAAAATCATTTTAAATGCAAATCTTTTCATGGTTTTATATTTTTGTTAATAATACGTTTACAGTTTTACCAGCCAATGGATATTTGTGAAAAGACAGGACGGATGGTTAATGCAATATCTCTACTGCCTTTCCGTTCGTATCGAGGGTGAAAATCGGCATGTTTTCATTTTTCGGGTCTGTTTTGTAATAGTGTATGGCACTATCATTCATACGAGGGAAGTATGTGTTGAGTAACTTTATCATCTCCGTTCCAGCCCATATTACCGGTCCATATCCATGGGCGGCCTTAACGCTGACAGGGCGATAATAATAGTAGGCCGGATCAAATCCCATTCCCGTACCTACACATACGTTCTCCACTTCGCCTTGTTTATTTATCATCGTAGAAACTGCTTCCCATCCTAGTTGTGCCACCGGGCCGTAAACCGTAGCGTCTATCCAGCCTTGGTTTACGCCATGAGCTATACTGTATGCGAAAATGGCGGTTGCCGAAGTCTCGGTATAGGAATCGGGACGGTCGAGCAACTGATGCCAAAAGCCGTCTTTGTCTTGTCGCTCTGCCAGTCCTTTGACATGTAAGCGGTACGTATTAAGGATTTTATCCCTGTAGCTGTTGTTTTCCGGTAGAACATCAAGCAGGCGACACATTGTGAGAATCGCCCATCCGTTGGCGCGTCCCCATGCGAACTCGGGTTGGGCGGAAAGCTCTTCGACATAGCCATGCCTGAAAAGTTTCTTCTCTGGAAGCCACATGCGGTCGATAAACTGTGACGTGATTTTTGCGGCCTCGTTCAATTGGGATACATCATTTGCATAAATGCTTCTTGCTGCCATAGCTGGCACGGACATGAACATGTCGTCAAGCCAGACGGCATTATGATGCGGACGTGTACGTGCTATTGTTCCGTCTGCAAGGCGGTAAGCACGGTTTTGTACAATATCATAATATCTCTCTATAATATCGCCAAGCTGAAGTGACGGGTCAGCAATAGCTGTCAGCATGAAGGCTGCCGACATCGCTCCGGCATCATCAAGTGTGGCGGGAGCAATCACTTGCCGCATTTGTCCGTCGTGCTTTCCAGTGCGTTTGGCTAGTTCAGCAAAAGACGGAGACACTTTTGCAAGGAATCCGACACGGTTTGACACATAGTTCCGGTACTTGGCATCATTCAACATCTCAGACGCGTCGAGTAGGGCCATATATGTCACAGCCCATTCATAGCTCGTTAGGCGATAAGTACCTTGGTTGAGTTTCGCGTCATCGGGCAAATGTGTGAGGTCGGTCACGGAATCTCCGTTTCCGTTTACTACGCGGGCAGGAGTACATTTGTCAATGTAGGCAAACACCCGGTCTATGTCCTTCTTTACTGTTTCTGTATCCAATTGCCCGTATGGAATAATATAGTCGGGCGACAATAGATGAAGCGGAGTCGTCGAATCGTTCACGTCATTTGTTTCGGCCGAATGGCATCCGCAAAAGAAAGCAATCATGGCGATTGCCGCAACTGATGTGTAGATCTTATAGTTCATCGTAATCATTTTTGTGCCGAAATTACCGGCAAATCCATTTCAGACATTTTCCTGAAGTACTTTTTACAGCTAAAATCATACAGTCCGTATATTTTCCTGCTGTTATGAACAGAACGGCAATATATTGGTACAATCTTGGGGAGTGAAAATATAAAGTAAGGAGAAATATTACTAATTTTGTAATCTAATCGATACTGTCTATACCATGGAAATTAATATGAAGCACAGAGCATGTCTTATTTGGTTCGTTATTATATTGTCTGCCTTTGAGTCCATGGCGACCCAAAGGCAAGTGGAATTACATCAGGATTATCTGACTACAAGGAACGGCCTGCCACACAATACAGTGAGGGAGATATTACAGGATTCCAAAGGATTTATGTGGTTTGGCACTCTTTATGGCATGGGGCGGTATGACGGATATAATTTGAAAAACTGCAGCAACGTTCCTTGGAGCAGATTCCCTATTTCCGATATGAGGGTGAAGTATATCAAGGAATCTCCAGACGGTCTGTTGTGGGTGGCGAGCAGCGGAGATAAGATAAGCTGTTATGATCCGGTACGAAATGAGTTTCTGGATTACACAGGGCAAGACCGCTACCTTGACTCATACAGGAATATCTCCTTATTTGGTAATGAGGTCTGGCTTTGGGGCGAGCAAGGATGCTTGTATGTGAAATATACGGATGGTATGTTTAGTTCTGTCAGGTTTAACTGTGACAATGGAAAATTGAAATCCAATCTCGTTACATTCCTCTCCCGCACTTCAGACGGTACAATATGGATTGCTACGGGGCAAGGTGTATGCAAAGTCCAAGATGGTAAAACGTCTGTTATTGGTGGAAATACACTGTATCAATATATAGCTATACATGATAATACGCCATATTTTATAGCGGATGACGGGAGTGTGTCAAAATACGATAAGGCAAGTGGAGAGTTAAAAAGGCAGGCGCGTGTTCCGGGTGTGTCGCGGCGTAATGATCTGACGGGAGAAATTGTTGACGGAGACAAGTGGATACTATTCACTACGAGAGGGTGTTATGAATTTGACTTTGCAAAATCCATGCTCCATGAATTGCCTGTCGGTATATCCAAAGGTAAAACGGTCGATGACGGAAATGGCGTTTACGGTATATATGATGGCACAGGCAATTTTCATTGCTATAAGAAAGGTAAGGGATTCCTGAAATCATTTAAAGCAATGACTCCGGAGCAGGTAAAGCTTATCGATTTGGAAAGGTATTCCATATTGGAAGACTCGCGGGGAATCATCTGGATCACTACTCGGGGGAACGGATTGTGGGCTTATTTGCCGGAGAAAGAAAGGTTGGAGCATTTCACGACAGGCGACAAGGAAAATATTTTGCCTTCAGACGCGCTTTTGGATATATTTGAAGACAAGTCCGGTACACTTTGGATAGGGACAGAACTGACAGGAGTGGTGCATTGCACTGTCATGAAGAAGAGCGAAAAACTCTTTCTTCCGGTGGCAAGGGATACAAACGGTTCAGAGAGTGTGCGGCTTGTCAAGAAACTGACGAACGGGGATATAGTAATAGGTACCCGGCAAGGTGAGTTTTATGTCTATGATGACAGACTTGAGGTATTAAAAAGCAGACAAAATGTAGGTTTCAATATTTATGATGCCGCTGCCGACTCTCTCGGTCATTTGTGGTTGGCAAGCCGCAACAACGGATTGGTGATAAACGACAAGATTTACAAAAATAACGGTAAAGACTCGACATCGCTAAACCTCAATGCCCTTTTCAGCATACTGAAAGATCGCAAAGGCAGGATGTGGATAGGTACTTTGGGAAAAGGGCTGGATTTGGCGTATCGCAGGAATGACGGGACTTTGGCATTCCGGCATTTTCTCACGCAGACCTATGGTATGAGGCGTGTAAAAGCACTTACTGAAGACAGGAATGGATATATATGGGCAGCTACAAGCGATGGGGTGATAGTTTTCAATCCGGACAGCTTGATAGCAGACGCAAACAAATACCATCATTATTCCAAGGAGAAAGGATTGTTGCACGAGACAGATTTGCGGTCTCTGTTTGAAGATTCTCATGGCAGGATGTGGGTCGGAGAGAATGGTAGTGGGGTATGCGTGATAGAAATCAGGGATAAAAATTATGCTCATCCCATCTGTCAGCATTATTCTACAGATAACGGTCTTGTAAACGGTAATGTCCAATCCATTATAGAGGACAGGAATGGGCATATCTGGTTATCTACCGAGTATGGTATCTCATGCTTTGAAACGGCAAACAAAAGTTTTCATAGTTTCTTCTTCTCAAACGATCATCTCGGAAATGTTTATTCGGAAAATAGTACGGCACTTCTCTCTGACGGGCGTCTGGCTTTCGGTGGGTATAAGGGAGTGTTGATTGTCAATCCCGTGCAGGTATTGGGAAACCAGCTTCCACCAATGGTAACTTTCACGGAACTGCATGTCAACGGCCTGCCGGCAAACCCGGGAATATCGGATAACAAGCAATGGAAAAGCATCTCCTATTGTGACAGGATTGAACAGGCATACAACCAGAATACATTGGAAATTTACTTCTCCACATTAGGTTTCTCTTCTATTCTTCCCCGCTATTGCTATAAACTTGACGGAATAGATGAAAGTTGGAGCAAACCATCCAATCTGAATTTCGCGTCATACCGCAATTTGTTTCCCGGTGATTACACATTGCATGTCAAGGCCTGCAACGCTGACGGTGTGTGGGGAGACGAGACGACAATTGCGATAGTTGTCAAGCCGCCTTTCTGGCAAACATGGTGGGCGAGGATTATTTATATACTGTTGATAGCCGGAGGATGTTTCCTGCTTTTTTCCACGCTCCGCCATATTGATTCTTTGAGGAATAAAGTCAGTATGGAGCGGCAGCTTACCGACTATAAGCTTGACTTTTTCACTAATATATCGCATGAATTCCGTACTCCGCTTACCTTGATAAGCATCGCATTGGAAAGGCTCCGTGATATTCCTGCCATGTCTCCGGACATAAGAAGTTCTGTGGATGTGCTTGATAGAAGCTCGCGGCGTATGTCGCGGTTGATCGATCAGCTTCTTACTTTTAGGAAAGTGGAGAAAAACAAGTATCGGCTTCACCCTGAACCGACCGACATAAAGGTTTTCTCGGAAGAATTGTTTGACGGATTCAAAGATGCTGCCGCGGCTCGTGGAATTTCCTATACCTTCGATTGTTCTCAGGAAGGTATCATGGTTAATGTGGATCGCGACAGCTTGGAGAAGATTATGGTTAACCTCATTTCCAATGCTATCAAATATACTCCTTCGGAAGGAAGCGTAAAAGTATCGCTGGACTGTCATGTCAGTCCGTCAGAGATAATACTGACTGTCAGTGACACCGGTGTAGGTATTCCGAAAGAAAAGCGGAAAGAGCTGTTCTCCCAATTCATGCAGACCTCTTTCTCGCGTAGTAGCATGGGAATAGGCTTGCATCTTACCCACTCGTTGGTAAAATTGAATGGGGGTAATATACAATATCAGGACAATCCGGGAGGCGGTTCGGTGTTCACTGTGACACTGCCGGCAAACGAAGTGGCATCGGTGGATACTGCAACTTCTGTGACGGATACAGCCATCATGCAACCAATTAGTGACTTGGAGGTTCAAGAGGATATGCCACAAGAGTCCGGACAGGGTAGGACATGTGACCCTTCTGCCAGAAGGGTACTGATTATAGAAGATGATATGGACGTCCGTGAGTTGTTGCGAAATGAGTTTGGCAGAGATTATGACGTGGTGACGGCTGCTGACGGTAAAATAGGGCTTGAGACTGCCACAAACGATGAATTTGACTTGGTGATTTGCGATGTGATGATGCCGGTGATGGATGGTATGGAAGTGACACGACAACTGAAGGAGAACTTTGATACAAGCCATGTTCCTGTCATTCTGCTTACTGCGCTTGCTGATGACGAGCATCGGCTGGAAGGCATAGAGGCCGGTGCTGACGCATACGTGACAAAGCCGTTCAGTATCAAGTACCTCAAGATAAGGGTGGAGCGCCTTATTGCACAGCGTGAGAAGTTAATGGATAAGTTTTCCGCTTCTCCGACAATGAAAATGCCTGCCTTTGTTGGAAACAACAAGGACAGGGCATTTGTAGAGAAGCTCAACAAGATAATTGATGCGCAAATGGTCAATTCTGAATTTTCTGTGGATGATTTCGCTTCGGATATGGCACTCGGTCGTACGTCCTTCTTCCGCAAGGTAAAAGGTGTGACCGGCTATGCCCCCAAGGAGTATCTGCGTATTGTCCGCATGAAACGTGCTGCCGAACTGTTGGTGGCTACTGATATGACGGTCAATGAAGTAGCGTTCAAGGTGGGTATTCCCGCTCCCTCGTCTTTCAACAAGTGTTTCAAGGAACAGTTCGGCACGAGTCCCACAGCCTATAGGAGAGAGAACACCACTGTAACCACTTCACCGTCTGATGTTGTTACGGACAATTTACAGGTCTTGCCATCGGATGTGTCAAGCAAAAGTGAGGATATGTCGTAGCTTACCGGCGCGGAACCGTTTGAGGAAACCTTCAGCGCAGGGTTCTCTTTTATCCCTTGTTCCATGGTTCCCGACCATGAGAGGTGAAATTGCGTACGGAGGGCATCATTGGAAATAGCTACCCAATTGTTGAAACGTGTAATGCTCCAGCCATTGCTTTCTGTCAGATTGATAGTATGCCCCTGCCATGTGAGACAGGGAGTGGCAGTATTGTTCGGAAGAAGCGTGTCGTCCTCGCTGCAAGCCATTACTGATAATGCTGAAAGGATAATTACGATAGTTTTGATACAGGTTGTTTTCATTGTACTATTTATTTAGAAGAGGTAAACATTAATATCGGTAGAGTCGTCTGTCCGCCATTATCAGAGTCATTTGCCGGAGCTATTTTCATCGAGGTTAACAACCTTTATTGCTGTCATACCATTTCCTGTAGCTTTCAGCGTGACAGTTCCTGAATATGGAGTAAGATCGACCGAGCCATTTCTTATCCTGACATTCTCATCATTTACGTAGAACTTGGTGAATTCGTCACTGCGAGGCCCTTCCATATAGGCTTTTTTATCCTTCACTACGATGGTTGCCACCATAAGCCATTGATTGGCGATTGTTTCAGGCATTCCGATGATTTCCTCATAGCCGGGTGACGGATAAGTATATCCCATGCCGCTTTTTGCAAAGGATGTTGATTCCGACGGGCGTAGGAATGCTATGGTTGGGAGAGTGCCGTCGGCATTGCGGGGAGCAGTCAGCATTTCTGCATTCATGGAATCGAAATCCTCATTGGCAGGAACGACCGCATTTTCGTTGAAAGTGTTGTTGTATGAGAAACTTTCCTGAAAGTCAAGGTTTGTCAGATGCGCTTCGCGCGGGTCATGCGAGAGGTTGTTTACCAGTAGATGACCGTAACCGTCCACATCCACGGCTTCGGCAACGGATTTGCGGTTCACCATTCTGTAGTTCCATCTGTTATGCGAAGCCGTATTGTTGGCCCATAAGATGCCGCCAAGGTGATGATTTGAATATAGTCCACCGGCCTTGTTATAGTATGCCAGACTGTTCGATACAATATGCATCGGTATGTTTGCGGGGGCTTTGGGACTGTTGCTCATTCCATATCCACCGGCTTTTATGCCATTACCGTCGGCAGCGCTCCGGAAAGTTCCGGGTTGGTAGCCGTTGTAGAATGCCCAGCATGAATCAATAATGACCGCTTCCTGCGCATTTATCAGGTCAAAGCCGTCATCGCTGTTCCACCATGCCCTGCATCCCTTCAACACGTTTCCGGTGCCTCCTGATGCGGGGTGGCATCCGAAGCCGTCCACATTACCGCCCGTTCCCGATACGGTTTCGATATTGTTGTAGGCATCGCAGTTCAGCACCAGGTTGTCCGAGCCTTTTACGAGATAAAAACCTATTCCCATTCCGTCGTGCATGCTCAGCCGTTCGTAGATATTATGGCTTCCGCCACGGTTGCTAAAGCATTCGCTTTGCGTGTTACCTTCGGAGATTGTTACTTGTGTGCCAGTCACCTCGATGTCACGGATATGTAGCCAGGAGCCGTTGACATAGAATACAGACACCCGTTGTCCCTCGGGGGCGAATGATGACATGTCAAATACCACTCTTTCGTCGGGATAGGCAAAATAGCAAATACGTTTGTCTGCACTTTCCCCGCTCTTGTCGAGAATAAAGGCGCAGGTATAGATTTTGTCCTTCACCCCCATTGACTTGTCAACTGTAGGGGTATAGACACCACCTCTTATATATATGGTGTCACCGGGTTGTACGACTTGTTGCGCTTTGACTAGTGTAGCGAACGGATATTCTTTCGAGCCTTCATGGCTGTCATTTCCATTAGGAGAGACGTAGAGGCATTTTGCCGAGCCTGCGACGCTCATCCATAGGAGCAGTGCGGTTATTAGATTTTTCTGCATAAATGAAAGTTTTAATTCTGATTCTGATGTAAAGGTATTCTCTTTTATTCAATATGACTTCCCGAAAAGTTCAAAACGTATCTATGATATTTTTAATCAATCGTTTGCGTACTATCCGGGATGCTTTGTGTACAAATCAGGAAGTGTTTTTGATACTAATCCGGTAACTTTGCAGTAACTTAAAAATAAGAAAACAAGAGTTTCAATAACAAAACTTTAAATTATACATTATGAAATCAAACAGAATTTTATCTGTGGCTTCTGTTATAGCCATGATGACGGCAGTGAGCAGTTGCTCTAACTATGAAGGAGTTGACCGCGAGGGCGGAAAACTCGCAGTAAGAGGAGTTATCCAACAGGTTCAGACGCGAGTATCAAACACACAGTGGGATAAAGGTGATGCGATTGGTGTTAGCGCTGCCGGCAAAACGAACGTCGAGTTTGTCACGGGCAATGGAGATGGCAACTTCGAAGGTACGCTTTGGCTTCTCGGTGGTGATGCGCAGGCGGTGACTGCCTACTATCCCTATTCCGAGACTGTGACGGCTGATAATCCCGTTATCAGTTTCGAATCTCCTGAGGATTATATGTGGGCAAGTGTGTCCGATGTGACACGTGACAATCCGCAGGCGGATTTGCAGTTCGCGCACAAGATGTCGAAGCTTAGCTTCACTATTACCAACAAAGCTGTTGAAGAGGGTAAGCAGACTACCGGTACAATCAAAATCACAGGAGCTGTGGTATCAGGAACTTTCGATACAGTAAGCGGTGCGGTGACAACCGGAACCACAACAGGTTCCGTATCTGCTGACTTTACATTGTCTGCGGCTACAGGTATTATTCTTCCGCCTCAAACCACCACAAGCGACCTCGCGGTGGAAATTACGTATAATGGAAAATTCTATCAGGGCTCCTTTAGTGCCGGTGAATTAATGGAGTCTAATCAGTATAATTATACCATAGACCTTGCGGCAATCGGAGAGAGCACACAGCTTACCGTTTCTTCATCGACTATCTCCGGTTGGACACCCAATGACAAGGGGGATGTCAATGTCACGGAAACGGAACTCCCGCTGACCTATAAGGAAGCCGCAGATGTAGCTGTTGGTGACTATCTCTTGACGGACGGACATGTGATTGATGCGGCATCCTCACTTTCCGAAGAGACAAAAAAACGCATTGCCGGTGTGGTGTTCTACACGGGTAATGAACATCTTACAGCTTATGAGAGCGTTAAGAATAATGCTCCTTTCGCTACCTATATGACTTGTACCACTGGCTTGGCCGTGGCATTGAATAACGCCAACGAGGAAGCCTCTCAGTTCGCAACCAAAGGAAAAGTTGCATTTGGAGATTTTTTCATTGAAGGTAAAGCTATCTATTCTGAAGAAAGTGTCAATTACTTTGAACCGGGTTTTGGAGCTAAAAATACTACCAATCTGACTCTTAGCGGATTCAATACGACTTTGATATACCGTTTAATTAAAGAGAGTGACGCAGAAGAAGTTGACTTTGCCATTAATGCTTTGGATAGCTATGTACAGAGCGTACCCTTTGAAAGCAATACAGCGCTCTCCGGCTGGTATCTGCCTTCTTATGCGGAACTTATGAAAATTACAGAGGTTGTAGCAATAGTAAAAGCCAGTGTGGAAAAGGCAGGCGGTAGCCTTATCAGCTATCCAGACTTCGATACTTCGGCAGGCGATAATACACCAAGCGTTAATGCTGACAGTGATTTCTACTGGAGTACAGATACACGCAGTTCTTATCTCTATTGGGTAAGTCCATTGGTATCAGACAGTGAAGTCAATGCCCATGTCAATGTGAGCAAGCTTGGTTGGTTCCGTCCTATTGTGGCTTTTACAGCTTCGTCTGCTGAATAAAGAAGAGAGTTATCTATATATATTAATTAATTTGTGGAAGGCAGGATACGGAAGCCTGTCTTTCATATTTAAAAAAACTATACTAAGTTATGAAAAAAATAATATTTGCCCTTGGCATCGCTTTGTTCTCCCTAAACGCATCTGCACAAGTAATCTTCAACGGTCTGCTTAACGGATATTCCGTCGGTAACCAATTGGAAAAGGGAATTTATAAAACCCGTGAGGATGCACCTGCTGCCAACACATGGATGGGGGTGTTCACATCGAAACCCAATGCTTTTCCAAGTCCTGTGACAGGGAAAGAACTCAATTATAAAGGCTATCCGGAAGCGGGAGTTTCTATCAGTGTCGGCTCACCGGCAGAAGGTGCGCGCGGCAAACGTTACAGTATCTACACGCTGACGGAAGGCAAGGAACTTTCGCGTGGAGTATTCTATCTGTCATGTCTCATGGACTTTTCCAAAATAGGTGCGGGAGATATGTACGACCTCGTTATTCTTAGTGCCAAGCCTTCACAAGTGAGCGGACGCAGTACCATCAGCATTTGTAGGGCACCGGAGAATCAATTCTACTTCGGAACATCCCTGGCGAAACTCCGTGTGAAGAATCCCAAGGCATTCGCCCTCAATACCACCCATTTGGTGATACTGAAACTCGACTACAAGAAGCAGACGGTATCTATGTTTGTCGATCCCGATCTCTCTGCCGGCGAGCCTGCCGACGCTGACTGCATAGTCACAGCCGATGGTGAGAATGGTCTGAGACACGCTATACGCTCAATAGCTTTCCGTAACAGCAGTAACTATACCGGAAGCGTAGGTAATTTTCGTTTCAGTAAAAACTGGAATGGGGTCATTTCCGAATAATACCGATCAATCATAAACTCAACGGATGGAGCGATAGGCAGTTGTCATCACTCCGTCCTGATGCTGACTCTCATGAAAACAAAAAATGTTCTAGTAAATAAAATGCTACCGAAAATAAAATCCGGCACGACCTTGAAGATTATCATCGCCATACTGATGCTGTTGTTGGGTGTTATAGGAATGAATGCACAGACATTCACCGTGAAAGGAGTTGTTGTGGACGAAAATGGCGAGATTGTTATCGGTGCGACTTTGGCGGAGAAAAACACAAAGACCTTTGCGATCAGTGACCTTTCCGGACAATTCGCCATAACCTTGCCCTTGGCTGCCAAAGAATTGGAGGTCAGCTATCTTGGATACAACGTCAAAAAAGTACCGGTAAATAAAGGTATGGCAGCGACTTCCTTGAAAATACAGTTGGAACCTTCGAACATCGCGCTTGACGAGGTGGTCGTGATAGGTTATGGTACGGCCAAACGTTCAGACCTTACCGGAGCCGTGACTTCAGTGAAGAGTGAAGGGATAGATGACCGTTCCAATGAAAATGTCCTTGGAACCCTTCAAGGGCAACTTGCCGGTGTGGAAATCACGAATATGAGCGGAGCGCCCGGTGGTGAGTTCGAGGTTCATATCCGTGGAGCAGCTTCTATTAATGCCGGTGACCAACCGCTTTATGTCATTGATGGTATACCGGTTGATGACCTGAGTGGACTGAACCCTTCGGATATCGAGACGATAGATGTCCTGAAAGATGCGTCGTCCTCTGCTATCTACGGTTCGCGCGGAGCAAACGGAGTGGTTCTCATAAAGACAAAGACACCGGTAAAGAACGACCGTGTGAATGTTACGTTCAACGCTTCTTTTGCTGTTCAACAAGTGGAACACGTATTGGATCTCATGTCACCTGCCGAGTGGATAGCCTGGCGGACAAACTATAACAACAAGACGTATGTTGACACATATGGGCATTTGGGAGCGACGGCAAGTGACGACTACCAGACACGTCTCTCCTTCACCGGAGGAAGTCTCCGCACAACAATGGTGAATGATCCGCGTTGGGCAATGCCCGGTTATGGTGGCCTTGCTCTGATAGACTGGCAGGACGAAGTATTCCGTACAGCTCCGAAACAGACTTACGATTTGTCAGTAGCGGGTAGTACTGCAAAGACTAACTATCGTATGAGCCTCGGCTATGTCGATCAGGAGGGTACTGCCATCAATACATCCTACGAAAGACTGAGTGCACGTCTCAATGTGCAGTCGGCTATACACGACCGTGTAACCATAGGAATGATGCTTGCCGCTACCAACTCAGTCAACAAGGGTGTCAATCCGGCTGTGCTGTCGCAAGTGCCGGTGGCAGAGCCTGAAGCCGGGGTGTATACGGCTTCAGAGCCATACTCGAACTACAATTGGGCGCAATCCTCTGTCAGTCCGGTGGCGACCCAGGAACGGTCATCGAGGACGTATGAGGATTTTCGTCTGCAATCCACGGCGTTTGTCCGTGCGGATCTTTGTGAGGGGCTCAGAGCGGAAGTGACAGGAAACTATAATTTCCGTACCACGCAACTAAGGCAGTTCACCCCTAGCAGTATATCATCGCGTTGGGCTACCGGAGACGGATATTATGCCGTAGGTACACGTCAGGACAACCGCAGCCATTCTTACTTGCTGCAGGGAGTGCTGAACTATGATAATCATTGGGGGGTCCATACGGTCAGTGCGATGGTCGGTACGTCGCTCGAATCGGCCAAATCCTATTCATCACGTTTGCGTGCCACCCATTTCCCGGACAACAATCTGGAAGTGTTCGACATGAGTGATGTTGACATCACTCAAGCTACGGCATCAGAGGGGTATGATGTCAGGATGCTTTCTTTCTTCGGTCGTGTACAATATGATTATAACAGCCGCTATATGTTGACGGCAAGTTTGCGCAGTGACGGTTCTTCCCGTTTCGGACGTAACAACCGCTGGGGACGGTTTCCCGCCATGTCTGCTGCATGGAGAATTAGTCAGGAACCGTTTTGGCCGGAAAATAAATGGGCAAGCTCCCTGAAACTGCGTATGAGTTGGGGAGCGAATGGTAACAATTCAATCCGTGACGGTGTGGCGATGGGGCTTATGTCTCATACGAACTATTCCTTTGGAGGTTCATTAATCAACGGCTATTCGCCGTCATCTCCTGAAATAGCGGATTTAACATGGGAAAAGGCTTATAGTTGGAACTGGGGGGTGGATGTGGCATTCTTCAACAACCGTATAAATTTGTCGGTGGATTATTATCGGAAGACGACTAAAGACCTTTTGTATCAAGTGACCGTGCCGGGAGTATCAGGATATGAAACCATGTGGTCAAATGTCGGGGAAGTATTCAACGAGGGGGTGGAACTGGAGATACGGAGCGTCAACATAAAAAACAAGAAGCTCTCATGGAATACCAATTTCAGTTTCGCCTATAACCGCAATGAGGTCGTAAGCCTCGGTGAGAACAATGAGACTGTGTTCCTGTCCGGCAATTCGAATACAGCCAATCTTCAGGTGCTGATGGTGGGTGAGCCGATGCGTAGCTTCTATATGTATGATGCGGTAGGAGTATATCAGTTTCAGAATGACCTGCTCCGTTATCCGGTTATGACCGGTACGCAACTCGGAGACGTGCGCTACCGTGACGTCAATGATGACGGTAGAATCAATGATGCCGACCGTACTCTTGTGGGAAAGCCCAATCCTGACGTTGTTCTTGGCATGACCAATCGTCTGTCGTGGCGAAAGTGGGATTTGAGTATCAGTTGTAGTGCCCAATACGGCGGTTATCTTTATAGTGTCATACCCGGACGCTATATTGACAATGCGGGAATGCACATTTCCCAGAATATGTTCCGTTGGTGGAAAAATATGTGGATTTCGGAAGAGCAGCCGGGTGATGGCAGGACTCCCGCCATTGACTCCACTACGGGGGAACTTCGTGATACCCGTTGGTTGTATAAGACAGACTTTTTCAGAATCAAGAATATCACATTGGGGTACACCTTTAACTTCCGCAAGAAGTTCATCAGGGGCATAAGAATGTACTCGTCCATAGAAAATGTATGGATTTGGGATGAATACGATGGCGGGTATTCGCCCGAGAACAAGGGTAATAATATTTATCCGCAAGCCAGGGTGTACACATTGGGCGTTAACGTAAAATTTTGATTTGTCATGAAAAGATTACATTTAATAATATTACTGACGATTGCGACCTTGTCTCTTTCTTCATGCGACGACTTCCTTGACGTACAGTCGCCGGTATCATTGAAAACCGAGGATTTTTATAGCACCCCTAAGGAAGCCGAGCAGGGGCTGACCGGAATATACAACGGCTTGCTTCCCATTTCCAATTATAATATGTGTATGAGTGACTTGCGTAGCGACGATGTATGGACACAGCCGGCGGACGACAAGCAGCGGGATGTGGTTGACATAAGCGTGTTCAATCCGAACATATACACTATTTCAACTCTCAATGACGCATGGGTGGACTACTACAAAATCATCTCTCGTGCCAACCTGTTTCTGGAAAGGGTGGAGAATCTGGATTTCCCCGCCGGAGAGAGTGTCAAGCTTTCGTTCATGGGTGAGGCACGCTTTTTGAGAGCGTTGGCATATTTTGATCTTGTGAGATATTTTGGCAGGATACCTGTCGCAATCCGTACACTGACATCTGAGGAGGCGTTCCAACTACCGCAGTCGGAATCCAGAGAGGTCTATGACAAGGTGATTCTTCCCGACTTGCTTTATGCGGCCGGTAATATGCTTGAAGAACCTGTGACTTGTGATAACGTGACCGCTGCAGCGGGACGTGCCACGATCATTGCCGCCAAAGCCTTGCTAGGGCGTGTGTACTTGACAATGGCGGGATATCCGCTTTATGATGATACCGCATTTCCGCTTGCGGAGAAGTATCTGAAAGAAGTGATTGATTATGCGGAGACTACGGGAAAATATTGGGAACCTACGCGTGAACGCTGGCCACATATATGGATCAGTGATAATGACAACCGTTACCATATCTTTGAGATACAATACATTGCTCAAAAGGATTATGGCAATCCGATGGTGTTCATGTCCGTACCTAACGTGGGAACTGAATATGTCAGTATCAAAATGGGGGGATATGGTTTCACGTGGGCTGCAGAACTTGCTTCCGTATACAATCAATATCCCAAAGACATACGCATTGATTACACCATAGACCCTGCAAAGAAATACTTTACAAAGTTCTTCGAACATAAGATTAAACGTTCTGAACTGGGCTATGGGGATATTGACGGACAAATTATTGACCGTACCTATTTTCCGATCAACTATCCGCTGATTCGGTTGGAGGACGTGATGCTGATGTATGCCGAGATCGTAGGGCCGACGGATGCCGGAGTGGAGATGGTGAACCGTATACGTCTCCGTGCAGGATTACCTGCGCTTCCGGAGACAGACCTTGCCGATGACAAGTTTCTCCAAAGGGTAGAAGAGGAACGCCGCCGTGAATTAGCTTTCGAAGGAATACGCTGGCATGACCTCGTAAGGCACAACACTTATATAGAGAAAGTACGAAACAAGTTTCTGAACCAAACTGTGGACGGAGATGGTAACCCTGTCAATCCGCAGTATCGGAAATATGTAAACAATATACAGCCGGGAACCTATCTGTATCCTATTCCTGATACTCAGATGAAGGCGCGTCCGGGACTTTACGAGCAAAATGAGGCATATAAATAAAAAAACGAAATAAAGATGAGACATATCTGTAAATCAATTCTTATGGGGTTTGCTTTGGGTATTATAATCCAGGCATTGTCCCCTGTGGAGATCATGGCAAAAAGCCGTGAGGAGAAAAGACACTTGTGGGGATCGGTAGCCGATGATTCTAAAGGGTGGTTGACTAATGTACCGGAACTTATGGCCAATAAGGGGAAAGTGCTTCTTAGTTGGCGGATGCTTCCGTCCGACACAAAGGATACGGCTTTTGACTTGTACGTGCAAAAATCCGCAGAGTGGGTGAAGGTCAATAAAACTCCGATTATTTCTTCCACCAACTATCAAGTACAGGGAAAGTATATTGACTGGGAGACAGACAATACGTTCAAACTCTGTCTTGCAGGCAAGACCGCTGCTCTTGAAACTTATACCATGTCAGCGAAACAACTGAAAGAAAAGCGTCCGTACACATCCATTTTCCTGAAAGGAACTACTAACGACAGTCGTATCAACGATGCTCCTGAATATATCATCAATGACGGAAGCGTCGGAGATTTGGACGGAGACGGTGAATATGAAATATTGGTTGCTCGTTTTGCATGGGGAATGCCGGAGGGAATTTTAGCGAAAAGTCGTGCCATCCTCGAAGCCTATAAACTTGACGGGACATTCCTGTGGCGTGTGGTGTTTGGCAACAATATCCCCGACAACAATGCTTGTGTCTTTATTGTGGCAGACCTTGACGGTGACGGTAAGGACGAAGTGGTGATCCGCACCTCGGAAGGCACATGCTTTGGTGACGGTCAACGCATCGGTGATACGAACGGTGACGGTCAAACTGATTATGCCGAATACCGGAAATATAATAGCAAGGCACCGGAATTTGTCTCTGTGCTTGAGGGGGCAACAGGAAAGGAACTTGCCCGCGCTCCCTATATTCCTATCGGTACAAGCCGGGAATGGGGGGATAACTATTTCAAGCGTGCTAACGGTATGCGCATGGCGGCAGCCAAGCTTCTGCCCGGAGATAACTTCCAGATTGTCGTGTCAAGAGGCATCTATCATAAAATGGAACTTGAGGCGTGGGAATATGTTCCCGGCAAAAAAGACTTGAAACATATATGGAAGTTCTCGACCGATGACAACCCTGAATATCTGGGACAGGGTAATCATCAGTTAGCCGTAGCGGATGTGGATGGTGACGGATTTGATGAAATAACATATGGCGCGTCGGCTATCGACCATAATGGTAAGGGACTATACTCTACAGGATTGGGGCATGGGGATATGCTCCACGTAGGCAAATTCATCGCCGACCGTCCGGGCTTGCAGTGTTTCCAGTGCTTTGAGACCGGCAAGACACGTTGTGCTCTCCGTGACGCCGCAACGGGTGAAATACTTTGGTCGCTGGTGTCTGAGGTGGAAAGTGACGAGGGGCGTTGCCTTATCGCTGATATAGACCCGGAGAATCCCGGTTATGAAGCATGGGTTTTCGACAAAATTGTGTATGACATTAACGGAAAACCTACCGGTGGCGAGAAGGCTGCTATGGTCAATTTCCCGATCTGGTGGACAGGGTCACTGAACCGCCAGCTCTTTGACGGCGGAACTATCGAGATGTACAAACACAATCCGGGCAAGACCCGTGTATTTAACATGAAACGTTATGATGTGGCTTGTGCCAACGGTTCGAAGAATAATGTGTGTTTCATGGGAGATATTCTTGGTGACTGGCGCGAGGAAATTGTCATTGCCCGGAAACATCCCGATGCAATGGTAGGAAAACGTGTCCTCCCCGGAAGTACCGAGCTGATGATTTTTTCCACGTGGCATCCGACTGAATACAAATTTCCGTATCTGATGAGCGATGATGTGTATTTCCGTGGTGCGAAACATCAGCACGTAGGTTACAATACCCCGATACATCTGGGCTATTATTTCGGATCCGACATGGATTTGTCAAACAGCCGGAATGCATCTATTGGTTCAAAAAAGAAGAAAAGATGAAAATTGTGAATAGTCTTTGATAATTACATGAGAACATTATTATTTTACCTTATAGTTTGTTGTGTAGGATTTGCTATGGCGCAAACTCCTGCCGGCATTTCCTCACGGGATAATGGGGACGGAACTTATACCAATCCTATTATCCACGCTGACTACTCCGATCCGGACGTATGTCGTTCAGGAGATGACTATTATATGACTTCATCAAGTTTCAACTGTATCCCCGGATTGCCGATACTCCATTCCAAGGATTTGGTGAACTGGACGATAGTGGGGCATGCGCTAGAGGCGAATTTACCTGAGGATTATTATTCGGTTCCACAACATGGATGCGGTGTGTTTGCTCCTTCCATCAGGTTTCATAGTGGTTGGTTTTTTATTTACTGGGCTGATCCGGATAAGGGGATTTATATGGTCAAGAGCCAGGATCCCGCAGGAAAGTGGGAAAAACCAGTTATGGTAAAAGAAGGAAAAGGTTTCATAGACCCATGTCCGTTGTGGGAAGAGGATGGAAATACTGCCTATCTCGTCCATGCTCTTGCCGGAAGCCGTATACATCAAGGTTCTATGCTGATAATGAATCGTCTCGCGTATGATGGTACGCATGTTCTTGACGGTCAAGGCAGAGTGGCTTATGACGGACATGGAGAAAACCCTACGATAGAAGGCCCGAAGCTGTACAAATGTGACGGCTGGTATTGGATTTTCGCTCCGGCAGGCGGAGTGAAGAACGGTTGGCAACTCGCCATGCGCTCGCGCAATATTGACGGCCCGTACGAAGTACGCCGGGTTATGGAGCGGGGAAATACGGATGTCAACGGCCCTCATCAGGGTGGTTGGGTGACAACCCCTGATGGTAAGGAAAACTGGTTTATTCATTTTCAAGACAAGGGGGCGTATGGACGTATCATACATCTCCAACCTATGAAATGGGGAAAAGACGGTTGGCCGGTAATCGGTGAGGACAAAGACCGTGATGGCATCGGTTATCCGGTCAGCAAATGGAAGAAGCCGGCTGTGGGGCGGACTTATCCGCCATGTGCACCGCAAACGTCTGATGATTTCACTCTGCGGTCGCTCGGCAAGCAATGGCAATGGAATGCGAATCCCAAAATTTATTGGTATTATCCGGCCGGAGAACGGAGTAATCTACGGTTGTTTACGGTCTATCAGGAGGGGGACAGCGTGTATAACAACTTAATGGATACTCCTAATCTCCTTCTCCAAAAGTTCCCCGCTGAGGAGTTTACTGCCGAGATGAAAGCTACTTACACAACATCCCCGAACAAATACGGAGAAAAAGCCGGCATGGTAGTAATGGGGCTTGACTATGCATCGTTGACATTCGACACCACTCCCGAGGGATTGTATATCACATTACGTGAATGTAAGGATGCCGGTAAAGGACAACCGGAACGGATTGTTGAATCCAGACGTCTGAAAGGTTCTACCGTATGGTTCAAGGTGAAAGTTTCGGCAGGTGCGGAATGCCGGTTCTCATATAGTGAGAACGGTAAAGATTTCATAGAGATAGGTAGTACTTTCACTGCACGTGTAGGCAAATGGATAGGTGCGAAAATCGGTGTATTTGCCAACCGCCCCACTCCGAAAGGGACTTGTGGTTGGCTGGACATAGATTCCTTTCATGTTTATTGATTCACGAATTTCAAATGTAATATCAAAATTATGAAAACAAAAATTATATCATCCGTCTCTGTCGGTATATTGTTTCTCACCTTATCTTCCTGCGTGGCGGAAAAGGAGACGATGAACGAAGTGATTGATCGGGCCTTGAGTACTTCTACCCGACACGCTCTTGCATTGGCACATAAGGTGGAGCCTATGCAAGGAAAACTGCCCCAGACTTTCGAGGGTGATACACTGCGTACCAATAGTTACAGGGCTTGGATTTCCGGTTTCTTTCCGGGAGTACTGTGGTATCTGTATGAGAACGACATCAAAAACGAAGAGTTAAAACAATATGCCGCCCTTTATACCGAACGGGTGGCACCTGCCGATACTATGACTTCCACGCACGACCTCGGTTTCATGTTGAATTGCAGTGCCGGAAACGGATACCGTATTACGGGCGAACAGCGTTACCGTGACATCATTACTCGTGGGGCACATTCACTCGCTACACGTTTCAGCCCCGGAACCGGAGTCATCAAGTCGTGGAAATCCAATGCAAAATGGCAGTATCCGGTGATTATCGACAACATGATGAATCTTGAGATGCTGGCCGATGTAGCCGGACTTGACGGAGATACAACGTTGCTTGATATAGCCAATACTCATGCACATACAACCATGCTCAATCACTTCCGGCCTGATTATACATGTTTCCATGTGGTTTCATACGATAGCATTACAGGAAAACCGCATTTCAGAGGTACTCATCAAGGATATGCCGATTCTTCGGCATGGGCACGAGGGCAAGGCTGGGCACTTTACGGATATACCATGATGTATCGTGAAACAGGCCTAACCGAATATCTCGAACATGCCCGGAAGGTGGCTGATATGATTGTCAATCATCCCAATATGCCCGAAGACAAAGTACCCTACTGGGATTTTAATGCTCCTGATATTCCCAATGCTTTACGGGATGCATCGTCGGCTGCAATTATGGCTTCAGGCTTTGTTGAACTGAGTCAATTGGATAAGAGTCGCGACAGTGGAAAATGGTTGAAATTTGCCGAAGAGCAAATACGCTCATTGGCTTCCCCCGAGTACTTGGCAGCTCCCGGCACAAACGGTGATTTTATATTAAAGCACAGCGTCGGCAACCTTAACAAGAATTCGGAGGTGGATGTGCCCCTTACTTATGCGGATTATTATTTTGTTGAAGCACTTATGCGTTTAAAGAAACTCTATCATGAAAATTAAGTATCTTATCCTCTTATATCTCCTTTCCTTCTCTGTTGCCCGTGCCGATGAGCGTGGACAATGGGTGGAGGCCATGCTGCGCATTGCTGAACCGGTATTAACTAATCAAAGTGCCGGAACATTGTCAGCTAATATGCCATTTGAGTCCCTGTCATCCGGACGCCCTCACCGTGAGGTGGGACGTTTGGAGGCTCTTGGCCGTACCATATGTGGTATAGCCCCTTGGCTTGAGTTGGGAGCGGACAATACTCCTGAAGGAAAATTAAGAGAGAAATATATATCAATGTCTGTCAAAGCCTTGCAAAATGCAGTCAATCCCGATTCTCCGGATTATCTTGTCTTCGGTGACGGAGGACATGGGCTGACGCAACCTTTGGTGGATGCTGCGTTCCTCGCGCAGGGACTGCTCAGGGCACCGACACAACTGTGGGGGAATCTTGACACAACAAGCAAAAAACGTGTCATTGAAGAATTGAAACGTTCACGTACTATCAAACCCCATGAAAGCAACTGGCTGCTTTTTGCCTCTATCGTCGAGGCTGCGATTCTTGAATTTGACGGTCAGTACGACGAGGAACGGTTGTACTATGGCGTAGGCCGTTTCCTTGACGAATGGTATAAAGGTGACGGATGGTATGGTGATGGAAAGGAACTGCATCTTGATTATTACAACTCAATTGTGATACATCCCTTGCTGACGGATATATTGAGAGTGCTTGAACGTAAGGGGATGAAACGCGGGGAACAACTTGGAGTACAACTGAAACGTCATGCCAGATTAGCCGGGCAACTGGAGAGATTTATCTCTCCCGATGCCACCTATCCTGTCGTGGGGCGTTCGATCGTATATCGTTTCGGAGTGATGCACGCTCTTTCCCAAGCAGCCCTTTTGGGTATTCTGCCTGAGAGTATTTCCCCTACCCAGGTACGTAACGCCTTGACGGCAGTCATCAGCCGCCAGCTTTCCGCTTCCGGCACATTTGATGCCGACGGTTGGTTACGGATAGGTTTTGCGGGTTCGCAGATAAATATGTCGGAACCTTACATTAATACGGGAAGTCTCTATATGTGCATGGCCGTGTTCTGTCCGTTGGGACTTCCGGTTGACCATGTGTTTTGGGCGGGTGCACCAGAGAATTGGACATCCAAGAAGGCATGGGATGGTATTGATGTAGGTCGTGATCATGCATTAAAAGGGAAATGAGGCGATGAAGAAGAGCATTTCAATAATGGCTTTCTGTCTTATGGCTTTGGTTTCTGTAGCCAAAGAAGAGGGCAATCTGCATTGGGTCGGTACAAAACCGTCCATAACAACTCCTGTCACTTTCGGCATACCTTTCTCTAAAGGAGAGATGATGGATGAGAAGCGTATTAATCTGGAGACATCAAACGGTGAGTCGCTGCCATGTGATACATGGCCGTTGGCTTACTGGCCGGATGGTTCGGTGAAGTGGGCCGCAGTGGCGGCAGTTGTCAATCCTGTGCGGGAGAATGTGAATTTTGTAATCGGCAAACACGTTTCAAAACCGGAGAAACCATTAAGGGTGGAAAAGACAAATAACCAATACATTGTCATTACTGACCGCTTGAAAGTCTTTGTTCCCCAATCAGGACGGATGCTTGCCGACAGTATCGTTTTGGACGGGCATACGACGGGAACGAATCTTTCCCTGGTTTGCTCGACACAGGACGCTTTGGCATCTGATGGCGCAAGGCGAATAAACATAGCTGATTATGTGGGACATGTTGATCATGTGGAAATCGAGCAACAGGGAAATGTACGTGCGACATTGCGGTTGACCGGTCATTATCAGTCAGATACGAGGAATTGGCTGCCTTTTACAGTAAGGTTTTACATCTATTCAGGATGTCCGGAGATAAAAATAGTACATTCTTTTATCTATGATGGGGACATGAATAAGGACTTTATCCGTTCTCTCGGAGTGCAAGTCAATGTACCCATGCGGGAACGTGTCTATAACCGTCATATTGCCTTTGCCACTCCGGAAGGATGTGTGTGGAGCGAGCCTGTCCAACCGCTTGTCGGCCGTCGGATTCTTTCTGTTTATGGAGACAAAGATTGGCAACAACGCCAGATGCGTGGGGAACGGATACCTGAATACGAGGAGTTCGATGAAAAGAACCAAGAATATCTTGACTCATGGGCGGCATGGGACTGTTTCAAGCTAAGTCAGACTACAGCCGATGCTTTTACCATCAGAAAGAACACGGGTAAAGGTTCTTCGTGGATAGGAACGTTTGCCGGAGGTCGCGCACCCGGGTATGCTTTTGCAGGAGATTTGTCCGGTGGTATGGGGATCTGTCTTGATGATTTCTGGCAGAGTTTTCCGACCGGACTTGAAGTCAGCGGTGCACGTAGTGAATGTGCCACCCTTACGGCATGGCTTTGGAGTCCGGACGGTGAACCGATGGATCTCCGTCACTATGATGACCGTGCGCATGGACTCGACGCAAGTTATGAGGACGTGCAGGAGGGGATGAGCCTGCCTGTCGGAATAGCGCGCACTCACACACTCACATTGATGTCATCGTTGGGATATAAGGGTAAAGAAGATGTGGCGACAACTGCCCGGAACCTTTCATCGCGTCCGCAACTACTTTGTACACCGGAGTATCTGCATTCAAAGCGTGCGTTTGGTGTCTGGGGACTTCCCAATACGTCTAATGAATTGGGAGCAAAGGTGGAAGATCGCCTGAACATCTATCTCGACTATTATAAACATGCACAGGAGGAACACCGTTGGTATGGTTTTTGGAATTACGGTGATTTCATGCATACTTACGATACGGTGCGCCATGAATGGAAATATGATGTGGGAGGATATGCGTGGGACAATACTGAATTGGCTTCCAATCTATGGATATGGTACAGTTTCCTGCGTACCGGGCGTGAAGACTTGTGGAAAATGGCTGTGGCGATGAGCAGACATACAACGGAATGTGACGTATATCACTCCGGTCCGTTTGCCAGATTGGGCTCACGCCATAACGTGTCGCATTGGGGATGCGGAGCAAAAGAGGCTCGTATCAGTCAGGCTTTGTGGAACCGTTTTCTCTATTATCTCACTGCCGACGAGCGCAGTGGTGACCTGATGACAGAGGTGAAAGATGCCGACCAGATGCTTTATGACATAGATCCCATGCGTCTTGCACTGCCAAGGGAGAAATATCCATGTACGGCACCTGCGCGTTTGAGGGTCGGTCCTGACTGGCTTGCGTATGCCTGCAACTGGATGACAGAATGGGAACGTACGCGGGATAATACTTACCGTGACAAAATCATAGCCGGGATGAAAAGCATGGCTGTACTGCCGAAGGGACTGGCAACAGGTCCGGGAGTACTTGGTTTTGATCCCGCTACCGGTATACTCTCCTACGAAGGAGATCCGGGGGTAATTAACCGTAGCCATTTGCTTGCTTTGATGGGAGGTTTCGAATTTAATAACGAGTTGATGGAAATGATTGATCTTCCCGAATGGAATGACGTATGGTTACAGCATACACTTAATTATAAGCAGAAAGTCTTTCCGGTGACACGTCTTACTGCATACGCGGCTTACAAGACAGGGCGTGCTGACTTGAAGGAGCAGGCATGGAAAGCGTTATGGAGCACGACACTTCCTGAAACTGTTAGTTTAACTGGTTCAGAGGTGGCCTCTCCCAGAGTGGAAAATGCGGGCATCTCTACAAATGGTGCTGCAACTTGGAGCCTTTGTGCCATATATATGCAGGAGGTAATACCACAATGAAAAATCAAACGATTGTATTATGTGTAAGAAAGTCTTTGCGATAATATGGCTGGTTGTATTATGTTTGGCAGGAAATGCCCGTGAGGTGGTAAATATCAACCGTAACTGGACATTTTGTGCGGGTGATACCGTTTATGCCAAGTGGAGGAAAGTGAACCTTCCCCATGACTTCCAGATACACCAGCCTTGGATCAAGCCTTCTCCTGATGAACTGCCCGATATGGATAATCCTGTTGCTAATATTAAGAGCAGGCTTAGTGCACGTGGATTCAAAGAGATGGGGACAGGTTGGTATCGGCATGAGTTAGTGGCAAATCCCAAATGGAAAGGAAAACGGATACTGATTGACTTCGAGGGGATATTGCTTGTCGGTGATGTTTGGTTCAATGGGTTACCTGTGGGAAAGATTGACTATGGGTATCTCGGAATGGAAATAGACATTACCGACAGAATCAGGTTTGGCGGGAAGAATGAGATTCTTGTGCGGGCAGACACGGGCAGTCCCCTTAACTCACGCTGGTATACCGGTGCGGGAATTTATCGTGACGTGAATATTGTCATAACTGATACCTTATTATATATGGAGCGGCATCCATTACAGATTACCACTCCTGTAGTAAGCGAGAGTCTGGCTATGGTGGCGGTTAACATTTGTGCCGCATCAAGTTTGCCGAAGAAAAGCAAGATCGGGATAAGGCTGTGCATTTACGGGCCGGATGGTAAAATTGTTTACGATAAAAACAAGGCGTTCACAACAGTTCGGCGTTCCGATGAATATGCGCTTGACACACTGACCATAGATAACCCTTGTCTTTGGAGTTGTGAAAGCCCGTATCTTTATACGGCAGAGGTAAGTCTGATTGGTCTGAAAGGACATGTAACTGATAGTGTGAGACAGCGGTTTGGCATACGTAACATTGAATATTCTTCTGCCTATGGTTTAAGACTTAACGGCAAGAAAGTGCTGTTGAAAGGTATAGCAAACCACCACACGCTCGGTGCACTCGGTGCGGCTGCTTTTCCAGATGCCATGCGTAAGCGCATCAAATTGCTGAAAGAGTTTGGATTCAATCATATACGTACTTCGCACAATCCATATTCAGAGTCACTACTTGATCTCTGTGATGAATATGGAATACTTGTAGTGGATGAGATATACGATAAGTGGCTCACGCAATATACAGGCGGACGGCGTAGTTGGGAAGACTGTTGGCAGTATGACATTCCGGAATGGGTGAAGAGAGACCGCAATCATCCTTGTGTGGTGATGTGGAGTCTTGGCAATGAGTTGCAGACACTTTGGGAAATACCATATCACGACTATGGTGTGACACCCTACCGAATGCAGAAAGCCTTGTTGAAGCGCTATGATGACACCCGTTCTGTCACTGTGGCGATGCATCCGCGCGGACGTGACCATCGTACAGATTCGCTTCCTGCGCCCTTAGCGTTAGAGACAGACATTGCGGCCTATAATTATCGCTACATGTACTTCGCTGGTGACAGCCGCCGTTTCCCCGGCATGGTATTTTACCAAAGCGAGGCAAGTGTCTCGCGTTTAGGGAAAAACTGGTTTGGCATGGATTTGGAGAAGGTGACCGGACTTGCCTACTGGGGTGCGATAGATTATCTTGGCGAGTCTCAGGGGTGGCCTGTCAAGGGATGGAACAAGGGCGTGTTTGACATTTCATTGAACCCGAAACCACAAGCTTGGTTTATACGGAGCTATTTCAAGCCGGATGAGCCTGTGGTGCATATCGGAATTGTGGAGTCGGAGGATAATACGTTGTGGAACGATGTGGACGTAGGAATCAGGAGGTTGGTTGACCATTGGAATTTCCAATCTGGTGCAAAACTGTCAATGTACACTTATACAAATGCTGATGAAGTAGAACTGTTGGTAAATGGTAAGACAATAGGAAGGAAAATGAATGACAGAGGTAATGTGGAATATCGCAATGCTATATATTGGAAGAATGTTTCATATGAGCCAGGCACGATTGAGGCTATTGCATATACTGATGGTTCCAAGGTAGCCGAATATAAAATAGAAACTTCCGGTATTCCGGTAAGGTTGGATGTGACGGTCGATGAGGGAATGGAAGTATGGAAAAATGACGGGCAGTCATTGCGTCATATTTCTGTAAAAGCAGTAGACAGCAAAGGACGTCTGGTACCATATGTTACGGACAGTCTAACATTTTCCGTAGACGGACCTGCGGAAATAGCTGGTGTCATAAATGGCGACTTGGCTAGTGAGGAACTGACTGTAGGTAACAGCCGGAGACTTTATGGTGGACGTGCGTCCGTTGTTCTCCGCTCCACGCTTGAGCAGGGAACCGTTACACTGACTGTAATGTCCTCTAATTTTAAACCTATAAAAGTAAGACTAAGAAAATGAATGCAAACTATCTTAATGCAATATGTGTAACGGTGGCAATGTTCGCCTTTGTTCCGCAGTCACTTAACGGTCAGAACCTGCAAAAGGGTGATTATGGTTTCCTGTACTGTCACATGAGCGGACGTGGTGAGTGGACTGCCTACGCTTTGAGTCGTGACGGATTCAACTACCGCGATCTTATCGGAGGTGACTCTATTATCAGTCCCACCCGGCATGCCGCCATTGAGGGTGGCATGCGCGATGCATTTATCTGTCGTAAACACGACGGCACAGGTTATCTGATGGTGACGACTGATATGTGTAATGCCAAAAGCCACAAATGGCATAATTATGGTATCAACCTTCTACGTAGCGACGACCTCATCACTTGGGAGTCTGTCACATTTGATTTTCGCAAGGGGGTACGGATATTTTCCGATGTTGACACAGTAGACCCTTATCACGACTATTCGACGATTATCAGGGTGTGGGCACCGCAAATTTTCTGGAATCCCTCTTACCAATGGGCAGACGGACGCAAGGGTGGCTATATGATATACTATTCTCTGTGGAATCCGGAGGACGGGGAGAAGTATGACCGTATATATTACTCATATACTGACGAGGCGTTCACAACACTTACCAAGCCGCAGTTGCTTTTCGACTGGGGGTATGCTACGATAGATGCCGACATCAATTATCTTGAGAGTGACGGACTATATCACATGATGGTCAAGAAGGAGGGTGGTGTACCGGGGCTCTTTACTTCCACTGCCCCGACACTTCATGGGCCGTGGAGTGAGCCGGACGACAAGGATTATGTGGACTTCGAGGGGCGGAAGAAATGCGAGGGAGTATCTGCCTTCCAATTGCCGGGCGAGGATGGATGGTGTGTGGGATACATAGAGTATTCCTCACGGCCGAAAAGATACCGTATATGCAGAGCCGACAAATATTTGAAGAACTTCAACTCGCCTGTGGATATCCAAGGGGTGGAAGCTCCGCAGCACGGCTCTTTCATGCGGCTCACAAAGAAAGAGTACATACGATTAGAGCAATGGGCAAAGCGGTACATGAAGAATAAGATGAACAAATGAGAGTTTTAAATCAAACATCTTACACCTTGATGTTTGATTTAAAGCTCTATTAAAAGGGGTATTCATCTTGTGATTTCATTTGTCAGAATACTCCGTTTTATTTATTTCTGGAACCAGTATAAACTTCGTTTCCGGAAAATACTTTTTCAGCCAGGTTCGGATAAATTCCATTGTATCATTCTGAATTGTCTTGTCTTCTACGGTAGGATATAAATTATATAATACGGTATCTAGTACAATGCCGCGTTTTTGTATTGCTTCGAGACTAAGCAGGGTATGATTGATACTCCCCAGTTTGCCCGAAGTAACAAAGATAAGCGGATATTTTTCTTGGACGATGTAGTCAATGGTTAAAAGTTCAGTAGTGAGGGGAACCATAAGGCCGCCTGCTCCTTCAAGTAAAACAGAGTCATACCGTTCACTCAATTCTTCGGTCGCACGTTTTATTTTATCAAAGTCGATGGGGCGGTTATCCAGCTGGGAAGCAAGATGCGGAGAGGCGGGATAAGAGAAAATCTCCGGCATGGTTAGTCCCTCTTGGTCTTCTTTGGTGAAAGGAATTCCCATGATTTGCCGATGTAGGTCAATATCTTCGGAATGACCTACATTTCCCGTTTGAATAAATTTCTGGGTGATGGTGCGATGGCCGTTCTTGTTCCATTCACGAGCTAGAAAGCCGGTGGCATAGCTTTTTCCGGCATCAGTGTCGATACCGCTTACGAAATATACATTCTGTTTCATACTTTTTTCTTTTTTGCGATGATATAAATAGGGTGATATGTTAAGGACACAGAAGTGCCCTGAGTAAATTCCTGCATGTAACGTTCACAGAAGAGTTGCAAGTCACGACGAGTCCATTGCTGTTGGGGGAGATTGTTCTTAAAATTATTTTTTGAATTGTTGTCTGATGAACACAAATCGTTCTCTTGTTTTCCGGTAGGAGAGGATTGCGTTGATAAGCCATTGACTCCGGTTTGCTTCAAGTGATATAGTACTTTTATCGGGTCTTCGAACGAAAGCGGGATAAGCTCTTCTTCTGAATACAGTATGTCAAAATGGGGTGACAAAGCTACTTCGAGCTCTTCCCGTGAACGATAAGGAAGTCCGTTGCCGGTAAGTTCGCGTATTTCTTTCATGTTTTCTTTTCCAAAAGTGCTAAAAGCAAAATAACCCTGATTATTGAGTAGGGTATTACACCTTTCGAAAAAGTTTTCCGGTGATTCGAACCATTGCAAGGCGGAGCAGGAAGTTATCAATGTACTTTCGGTGGGGAAAGAGACTGTTTCGGCATCTCCCGGAAGAAAAGAAACCTGCTTCTTCATTAATAAGTCCTCACAGCAATATTTCATATCGGGGCAAAGGTCATTAAGTAATAACTCTTCCGGACGGAGGGCTTGGAGCAGCATACGGGAGTAAATACCGGTTCCGCAGCCAAATTCAATTACTTTCGAGCAGGGAGAAGGTATGTGTTCTGTAAGCAAACGAATCATTTTACCTGCTATTTGCCGTTGCACGTTTGCTTCCTTTGGATAGGTAGTGATAGCTTTTGAAAAACGTTCTGCGATTAGTCGTTTATTCATAATCAATATTTGTTTAATAGGCTGATATACTTGATAATCACTTTATTTTAAAATGATGGATGCATCAGTTCTCCGGCTGCATGAGTATCGTGTTAAAAAGCCCTTGTTGGTAATGTGCCGTTTCCACTTGTTCAAGAGAGTCCACTTGGTTTTCCCATGCCAAATATTGGTTATCCGGGAGGAAAATGCGGTCGCCTTTTCCTATGATAGCTTTTTGCCATTTAAAATCAGAGGGCGGCAATGATAAATATTGTTGTTGTATAGCGGCAAGTTCTTCTTTGAGTTCTTCCATCGGACGCTGGGGGGATATGGTTTGAAAAGTTTTATAGTCAGCTATTGAACCACACATTCTTCTTTGAAATTTTTGCAAGGTTTGTTCATTCAGCCCTTGAAGTGTGCCATCGAAAATAGAGTGAGCGATACCTTTGGTTTCGTGTATGGGGTAGAGGGTGCCGTTGATGGCGATACTTTGGGAGACAGGCAGATGTGGGTACTGCTTCATGATTTGCGAAGCTGCCCAGACTCCCATCGACCAGGCGATAAGTGTAATCTGGGAATAGGTTTCCAATAAGTCGGTATCAAATGCTAATGAACGGTAGTCATAGCAAATCATCCAGTCCTTATCTGTAGGATGAATGGTCAGGAAAGGAGTTTCGTCCATCCCCCAACCGGCGAAGAAAAGCAATAGATGCTTCTGATTATTCTTTATGATAAAATGCTGCTTCATTCGTTTATCAATTTGATGAGTTGGTCAATTTCATGTTCAGTGATGTCCGCTGTCAGTGAAAAACGGATACGTGAAGTTCCGTCGGGTACGGTAGGCGGACGGACGGGCAATGCATAGAATCCTTTGCGCTGGAGTTCTTCTGCTTTCAATATGGTATCTTCACTGGCTCCTATAATCATAGGTACAATATGGCTCACCGATGGGCAATTATATCCTTTGGCTGTAAGGGCTACCTTTAGCTTTTCACTGATTTGTAGCAGGTGAGCCCTCTTATGTTGTAAAGCTGAAAGGCGTTCTAACACCCACGAAGTCCACTGGATATTGATAGGAGGAAGTGCGGTGGTGAATATAAACGTGCGCATTTTATTAATAAGATATTCCCGAATGAGTTGCCGACAGACAATATAGGCACCTGCCGAAGCAATGGCTTTTCCGAATGTTCCTACCAAAAAGTCTATATCGTTGATACAGTCCTGTTCTTCGGCACATCCTAATCCTTTTTTTCCTCGTACACCAAAAGCATGAGCCTCATCTACATAAAGAAGAACATTGGAATAACTCTTTTTGAGTTGAATGAGAGTGGGAAGATCAGCTTCATCGCCATCCATGCTGAAGATACTTTCGGTAACAATAATAAGCTGCTCATAAACGTTATGATTTTCAGCAATCAGTCGTTGCAACTGGGAAATATCATTGTGACGATACCGGATACATTTAGCTGATGATAATTTAATTCCGTCTATCAGGCTTGCATGCACTAGCTTGTCGGCAAGAATCAGTGTGTGAGTATTGCAAATGGCAGGAAGTATTCCTGTATTGGCATGATAACCACTATTGAATATAAGTGCACTTTCCGTTCCGAACATCGTGGCTAGCTGTTGCTCCAACTTCTGATAGTCACTAAAATTGCCGGTCAGTAACCGGGAAGAGGAGGAAGTAGGCAGGAATGTTTCAGGGGTGAGTGTTTTTAAGAATTCCTTCCTCAATGAAATGTCATTGGACAGCCCGAGATAATCATTAGAAGATAGGTTCAACATTCGTTGTCTGTTCAGCAGAACATCTCGTCCTTCGTGAATTAGCGGTGGGAGAGAACGGTAGTTCTTTTTCTCTTTCAAGGTCTGGAGTTCCTGGTTTATATGTTCTAATGTCATGAATTATTGTTTTAAGTAATAAGTATTCGATATATGGATGGTTGAAAGCGTAATCAGTTGTCTATAAGATGTTTATTGTCTAAAGAAGTATCCCGAAAGTTTCTCACCGACCAAGGCATCCTTCCTCGGTGAGGAAAGGCCCGTTCCTCACCGAGGAACACCCTTTTGCTCACCGAGGAACAGATTCTTGGGTGAAAATCTGGTAATATTCTTCTTATCTGTCATCTTTTTTGAATAACTTTAAGTAAGCCGGAAGTCAGTTCGCTTAATTGTTCCGAAGTGATGATGAAAGGCGGCATCAGATATACCAGCTTGCCAAAGGGACGTACCCAGATTCTTTCTTCCACAAATCTTCGTTGCATATAGGCCATATTTACCGGACGTTTCATCTCAATGACTCCGATGGCTCCGAGTATTCGTACATCAGCCACTTCCGGAAATTCCCGTGCAGGAGCTAGTTCTTCTTTCAGTTGAGCTTCGATTCGCTTCACATTCTCTTGCCAACCGGATTCGAGCAGCAGGCGAACGGAAGCGCAAGCCACTGCACACGCAAGTGGATTCCCCATAAATGTAGGTCCGTGCATAAAAGCTCCCGGTGTGTGGTTAGAGATTGTATCTGCTATCCGGTTGCTGGTCAATACAGCAGAAAGTGTCATATATCCTCCGGTCAGTGCTTTACCGATACACATTATATCCGGTTCTACTCCGGCATGTTCCCAAGCAAAAAGTTTACCGGTTCGTCCGAATCCCGTTGCTATCTCATCGAAAATAAGAAGAATATCGTGCTTCCGGCAAAGCTTTTCTGCTTCGCGCAGGTACTGCGGATGATAAAACCACATCCCGCCTGCTCCCTGTACCACCGGTTCCAGAATAAGCGCCGCCAACTCTTTTGAATGTTTTTCAATCATCTCTTGTAGAGGTAGTATATCTTTCGGATTCCATTCTCCGTCGAACCGGGAAGTGGGGGACGGGACAAAATAACGTACAGGCAATGCCGAACCGAAAAGACTGTGCATACCCGTCACCGGATCACATACAGACATGGCATTCCACGTATCACCGTGATAGCCGGAACGGATAGTCACGAAATTGTTCTTTTCCGGTTTTCCTGCTGCATACCAATATTGTACAGCCATTTTCAGTGCCACTTCTACGGCTACCGAACCGGAGTCTGCATAGAATATTTTCTGCATGGAGGAAGGAACCAAAGGCAATAACAGTTTCCCCAGTTCAATGGCCGGATCATGCGTCAGTCCTCCGAACATGACATGAGACATTTTATCTAATTGTTCTTTTGCCGCCTGATTTAATACCGGATGATTATATCCATGCACTGCACACCACCAGGAAGACATTCCGTCAATGAGCGTTCGTCCGTCTTCGAGGGTAATGGTAGCGCCGTCTGCCCGTTTTACTTTGTAGACAGGAAGCGGATCGGTAGTCGAAGTATACGGATGCCAGATGTGCTCGCGATCAAATTGGGAATCGGCGAAATGATAGCCTTCTTCCTGAATCATCTTTTTGTCTTCCGATACTTTGGAGCCGAGTGTTGTCAATAGGTCGCCTACGATAGCCGAGTTAATTCCGATATATAATGCCTTGTGCATCGCTTCGGAAGAAAGCTGTGAACGTCCTCCGGCAAAACGCAGAAAAGCGGTTGGATTGATAAAACGAAAGAGTGCGATGGTTTTGAGTATTTCTTCTTCGCTTAAAGGCTGCTCATTTTCCAGTGGAGTTCCCGGAATCGGGCTAAGCAGGTTGATAGGTATGGATTGAACATTCAGTTCTGCCAATGTAAAAGCAAATTCAATCCGTTGTTCCATCGTTTCTCCCATGCCGATGATACCTCCGCAACAGATATCCATGCCTACACGACAGGCTGCATCGAGAGTAGCCAGTTTCTGTTCTTGCGTATGCGTAGAGCAGAGTTTGGAAAAATAAGACGGGGCAGTTTCCAGATTACAGTGATAACGGGTGATTCCTGCTTCATGCAGGGAACGCAATTCTTCTTCATTGAGCAGTCCCAGAGAAGCACAAAGTTGAATCGACGAATGTCGACGCATATAACGGACTGTATCGCAAAGTTGGGTAATCTGTTTGGGAGATGGTTTTCGTCCGCTGGTAACGAGGGAGAATCGGTTGACGTCCTGGGCTTCATTGTATTGGGCCTGTCGAAGACATTCTTCAGCGGGAAGGAGATCGTAAATCTCGGCTTTAGTCCGGTAGTGGGAGGATTGTGCACACCATTTGCAGTTTTCCGGACATCGGCCGGACTTGGCGTTGATGATGGAACACATGTCGAACTCGTGCGAAGCACGCGCGACGGTAATCTCATGCGCGGCGGCATAAAGCGCCTCGCTGTCAGCCATGTTGGCTAGCCAAGCAGCTTGGTCGGGTGATATGTCGATACCCGCCAACACTTGGTCTTTGATTTCCTGAAGTGTCATAAATGTATGATAAGGGATAGTTTGTGCAGCATTCTGCTTACGAAGAGCAACGTCTACTACATTGGTATGCAGATGACCGATTTGGAATTCGCGTCCCATACTTGCAAAGGCAGCATAGTTCTTTCTTCCCCAGTAGCGAAAGCGGGAAAGAAGAGTGCGTGTGGTCTGTATGTGGCGTTGTTGCTTCATTGATTTTTTTACTTTTGTTCGTTAGAACATGGCAAATGTACAAAGATTCTTTGGATAAGCAAGCAAGTTGATGATTTCTAGTTTCTGTGGAATTATTTCTTTTTCCTGTATTCTTTGCGGGTGTTGAAGTTGAATCCGGCATATATTTGGAGAGTACCGAATCCATTGTCGACAGAGAAATTGTTGCGATGATAATTGTAATTTTTTCCAACAAAAGAAGTACCTACGTAATACTTGCCTGTGTTGTAGACAATCCCTGCCCGAACCAGAAAATCCAGATTGAATTTACCGTACCATGCTTTTGCTTCATTTGTTTCTGCGTCCACATCGGAAGCTTTGTAGGCAATGGCAGGGGTGAGAGACAGGCATGCCAGACAGTTGCGGGCAAAGACCCAGTTGTAGGCGTAGCCGAAACTGATATTGGCATTGGTGTATTTAATATTCTTGACTTTCATGGCAGGATTCATCGCCTCCTGGATAAATCCCGGAAGTGCTGTATAGTCGAAGTCGAGATGATGCTTTGAAATGGAAAAACCTGCAATAAATGTACCTGCATTGCGTCGTTGATTGGTGGACTGACTGAATGCGGCAGGATAGGAGAATTTACGGTTATTGAAGATATAATATAGATTCAGTCCTTTGATATCTACCTTTATTCCGCTGAAATCTTCGGAATAGTTGGAGGGGATATCGTCTGAAAATCCTCTGATTTTATGTATTTTGTAATCATTACCAGTGCGGCGATAGAAGATATCCACACCCAGTTTGGAACTGTATAGGCTAAGATCGAATTCTGTTCCTCTGTTCTTTCGGGTACCTTTTTTGAAAATATCGTTCACATCTACAGACCATCCCAGGAAAATCCATCGCCAGCCGAAATACAATCCTATCTTGTTGTGCGGGTTGGGAGAAAAACTAAGTTTCTGTGGCTGCGGCAATTCACTGGTGATAGAATAATACTCAAAGTTGCTGAAATGAGTAACCATCAGCGCATAGTTATAACGGTTGGGACTGATATAGAGCGTATCGAAATCACTGAAGTTCATAAACTTCTTGATCGCTCTTTTAAAAGCACTTGGCTTGGCGGTTGCTGTGGAATCTACTTCTGTACTATCGTTGCCTAAAGAGACTTTCTCTTCAGTCTGTGCCTGTAAGGACAGTGAAAATAACAGAAAAAGATATAGAATAACCCGTTTCCCCATGTGGTTCTTTGTTGGTATAGATATTTTTTGTTTCACGAATGTACTACCTTTCGTTGATTTATACTAGCAATCTTCTAAAAAATGTTTCGTTTCCTAAACAAAAAAGTTCAATGTACTGTTAGTTACAACAAGCAAATAAATCTTAAGCCACAAAATTATGAGAATCTATTTACGTTTATTAGTCGTGTCTCTTCTGCTTTTTGTAGGAAATATAGTATATGCGGAAGCACAGCAGGAGAAACGCGTGACAGGCACGGTGACTTCTGAAGGAGAACCTTTGCCTGGTGTCTCCGTACAATTGAAAGGAGCATCTTCCGGCACCATTACCGATATTGATGGAAAGTATTCGATTGAGGTTCCTGCTACCGGTACTTTAGTGTTCCGTTTTGTAGGAATGAGAACAGTAGAACAACCGGTGAGTAACCGGAGTGTGATTAATGTCACGTTGGAATCGGAAAGTAAGGAACTGGAAGAAGTAATGGTAGTAGCTTATGCTACCGCTAAAAAGTATAGTTTTACCGGAGCAGCTTCGACGATGAAAGCAGGTGAGATTGAAAAGTTACAGACTTCCAGCATATCACGTGTATTAGAGGGTACGGTATCCGGAGTACAGGCAAGTGCGGCAAGTGGGCAGCCGGGTACGGATGCGGAAATCCGTATTCGTGGTATCGGGTCTATCAACGCTTCCAGCGCCCCGCTTTATGTAGTGGACGGTGTACCGTTTGATGGTAGTGTGAACTCTATCAATCCGGATGACATATCTTCGATGACAGTATTGAAAGATGCGGCCTCTGCTGCTTTGTACGGTTCCCGTGGTGCGAATGGAGTGATTATTATCACCACCAAGCAGGGAGATCAAAATACCAAAGCAACGGTAAAGGTGAAAGCTTCCTTAGGAGGTTCCAACCGTGCCGTGCGTGATTATGATCGTGTCAGTACCGACCAATATTTTGAATTATATTGGGAAGCACTTCGCAATCAGTATGCCAAGAGTGCGGATTATACTCCGGCAACTGCCGCCACGCAAGCATCCAAAGACTTGGTGACGAAATTAATGGGAGGTGGCCCGAACCCCTATGGTCCTCAATATGCGCAACCGGTCGGTACAGATGGAAAGCTGGTGGCAGGTGCCCGTCCGTTATGGAATTCTGACTGGAGTGACGCCATGGAGCAACAGGCGCTTCGCACAGAGTTAAATCTAAGTGTTTCCGGAGGTGGAAAAGCGAATCAGTATTTCTTTTCTGCCGGATACCTGAATGATAAAGGTATTGCACTCGAATCCGGTTACCAGCGTTTCAATCTCCGTTCCAATATCACCAGCGAGATGACTTCCTGGTTGAAAGGAGGCGTCAATTTGAGTTTCGCACATTCCATGCAGAACTATCCAGTTTCATCCGACTCCAAAACCAGTAATGTGATTACCGCAGGACGTACCATGCCGGGATTCTATCCCATTTATGAAATGAATACGGATGGTAGCTACAAATTGGATGAGAGTGGAGATCGTATTTATGACTTCGGTTCTTATCGTCCTTCCGGTTCGATGGCAAACTGGAACCTTCCGGCTACTTTGCCTTTGGATAAATCGGAACGAATGAAAGATGAAGTTTCCGGTCGTACTTTTCTGGAAGCTACGATTATTGAAGGACTGAAATTCAAGACAAGTTTCAACTTTGACTTGATTAATTATAATACATTGGATTATACGAATCCGAAGTTAGGTCCGGCTAAAGAAAACGGAGGCGGCGTCAGCCGGATGAATACCCGTACTTTCTCCTGGACGTGGAATAATATCGCTACGTATGACAAGACAATTGGTGAACATCATTTTAATGTTCTTGCCGGTGTGGAGGCTTATTCTTACCGCTACGATGAACTGACGGCATCACGTTCCAAAATGGCGCAGCCTGATATGCCGGAATTGGTAGTCGGTTCACAGCTGACCGGAGGTTCGGGATATCGCATCGACTATGCATTGGTGGGTTATCTGACGCAAGCGTTATATGATTATCAGAATAAATATTTCTTCTCGGCATCTTATCGTCGCGACGGTTCTTCACGTTTTGCACCCGAAACCCGCTGGGGAAATTTCTGGTCGCTGGGTACTTCCTGGCGTATCGACCGGGAAGAGTTTATGGCAAGCACTTCCGACTGGTTATCTGCCTTAACCCTGAAAATGAGCTATGGTGCACAAGGAAACGATAATCTGGGTACGTATTATGCGAGTAAAGGACTTTATACCATTGTCTCCAATCTGGGAGAAAATGCGTTAGTGTCCGACCGTATGGCGACCCCGAACCTGAAATGGGAAACGAACCTCAACTTTAACGTGGGTATCGACTTCTCCCTGTTCAACAACCGTTTTTCCGGTTCGTTTGACTTCTTTACACGTCGTTCGAAAGATTTGCTTTACTCACGTCCGATAGCTCCTTCTCTGGGATATGGTTCTATTGACGAGAATGTAGGAGCCTTGAAGAATACAGGTATAGAAATGGTGTTGAACGGAACGATTATCAATCAGAATGGTTGGGTATGGAAACTGGGTATGAATCTGACACATTATAAGAATAAGGTGACGGATCTTCCTTTGAAAGATATGCCGCAAAGTGGTGTGAACAAGTTGCAGGTAGGCCGTTCTGTTTATGATTTCTATATGATAGAGTGGGCGGGAGTAGATCCGGAGAACGGAGATCCGTTGTGGTATATGGATGAAGAAGATGAAAATCACAATCCGACCGGAAAACGTGTCACAACAAACGATTACGGTTCGGCTGACTATTATTACGTCAATAAATCATCTCTCCCGAAGGTATACGGTGGATTCAATACCTCTCTTTCCTGGAAAGGATTTGATCTTTCTGCCATCTTTGCTTATAGTATCGGTGGATATATCTACAATCGTGATATAACAATGATCCTGCACAACGGAAGTCTGGAAGGACGTGACTGGTCGACGGAGATTCTAAAAAGATGGACTCCCGACAATCGTAATACAGATGTTCCCGCTTTGAGTACTACCACTAATAACTGGAACTCGGCTTCTACCCGTTTTTTGCAGAATAATTCGTATATGCGATTGAAAAACCTGACTCTTTCCTATAACTTACCCAAACAGTGGATTAGTAAGTTATCATTGAGCAGTGTACAGGTATATGTACAAGGAGATAATCTGTTTACCATTCACCGGAATCAGGGACTAGACCCTGAACAGGGAATTACCGGTATCACTTATTATCGTTATCCGGCTATGCGAACGATCTCCGGAGGTATCAACGTTTCTTTCTAAATTCAGACTAAATTATGAGAAAAATAAAAATTAAATCCATTCTTGCCGCAGTTGCCGGACTTTTCCTGGCAACGAGTTGTAGCAGCAGTTTTTTGGATACGGATCCAACGGATGCGGTAAGTTCAGAAAAAGTACCTGTGCCCGAAAATGCAGCGGCACTTGTGAATGGTGCCTGGTATAATCTGTTTGATTATTCAAGTACTTATGCCAATATCGGTTATCGGGCGCTTCAGTGTCTGGATGACATGATGGCAAGTGATATTGTTTCCCGTCCGAAATACGGTTTCAACTCTTCGTATCAGTTTAACGATATAGCGTTACCTTCAAACAATAGAACAGAATTTGCTTGGTATCTGATATATAAAACGATCGATAACTGTAATACTGCCATTTCCATTCAGGGAGATTCGGAGGAACTCCGGCAGGCGCAGGGACAGGCATTGGCGCTGCGTGCTTTCTGTTATTTACACTTGGTGCAGCATTATCAATTTACTTATCTGAAAGATAAAGATGCTCCATGTGTTCCTATATATACCGAACCGAGTAATAGTTCGACAGTTCCGAAAGGAAAATCAACAGTGGCACAGGTTTATCAGCGTATTTTTGATGATCTGAACCTGGCACAGGATTATTTGAAGAACTATGTCAGGAGTGGTGATAACCAGAATTTTAAACCGGATGTTACCGTGGTGGATGGTCTCTTGGCTCGTGCTTATCTGTTGACAGGGCAGTGGGAAGAGGCAGCGAAAGCAGCTGAAGCGGCACGTACAGGATATGCGTTGATGACAACTACAGCCGAATACGAAGGTTTTAATAACATTTCCAATAAAGAATGGATATGGGGATTTCCTCAAATACCTTCCCAATCGGATGCCAGCTACAACTTCTATTATCTGGATGCAACATACGTCGGAGCTTATAGTAGCTTTATGGCTGATCCTCATCTAAAAGATACCTTTATCGAGGGTGACATTCGTCTGCCTTTGTTTCAGTGGATGCGTGAAGGATATCTGGGATATAAGAAATTCCACATGCGTGCAGATGATACAGCTGATCTGGTCTTGATGCGTGCTTCTGAAATGTATTTGATAGAAGCGGAGGCGAAAGTTCGTGATGGAGTGGCTTTGAATCAGGTTGTTATTCCATTGAATACGTTGCGCAATGCCCGTGGAGTGGGAGATTATGACGTGACAGAGAAATCACAGGAAGATGTTCTTAATGAGATTCTGATGGAACGTCGCCGCGAACTTTGGGGAGAGGGATTCGGTATTACAGATGTACTTCGTACACAGGGTTCCGTAGTACGTACTGCTTTATCGGATGAGATGCAAAAGACAGAAGTCGATTGCTGGCAGGAGGGTGGTAGCTTTGAAAAACGAAATCCTCTGGGACATTGGTTCCTCAACTTCCCGAACGGTAAACCGTTTACAGTAAATAGCACCTATTATTTATATGCTATTCCACAGAAAGAAATTAACGCTAACCCTAACATATAAATAGCTCTCTTAATTTTTTGACTTTGACCTTAACTTGTAGACCGGTATACGTCGTGACGATGCATACCGGTCGTTTTCTTTCTTTTTTATAAAGAGCTTTATTTATATTTTCTGCTTCTTTAAATTAGGCAAAAAGAACGTGACTAATCCCAGCAGCGGCATATAAGCACAGATGTTATATACATATTCAATGCTCGTTTTATCCGCTAAATTGCCAAGTACGGCAGATGCTACACCAGCCACTCCGAATGCAAATCCAAAGAATAACCCTGATATTAATCCGAGCTTGGTAGGAAGCAATTCCTGTGCATAAAGCAATATGGCGGGAAAAGCGGAAGAAAGCATCAATCCCACACAGAAGCTAAGGATAATAGTCCACATCAAATTAGCATGTGGCATTAGTAAACTGAACGGGGCAGCTCCTAAAATAGAAGCCCAAATCACATACTTCCGACCGATACGGTCACCGACAGGTCCGCCAATTAATGTTCCGATAGCAGTAGCTACCAGGAAAATAAATAAATATAGCTGCGAATCTTGTACACTTACATTGAATTTATGAATCAGGTAGAAAGTATAATAACTGGTGAGACTTGCCATATAAATATATTTGGAGAAAATCAGAATCAGCAATATCGCGATTGAAAGGGCTGTCTTATCCATAGGCAAAGGAAGATGAACTGGTTTTCTGACACTGACAGTCTGTGCTTTCATCCGGTTTAGATATGATTTATACCATTTGCAAATTGGGTACATCACTCCGATAGCAGCTAAAGCCACAAATGCAAATACGATGAGATGTTGCCTGCCATAAGGAGCCACCAACAGAGCAACCAGCAAAGGGCCTAATGAACCTCCGAAGTTACCACCTACCTGAAAGAGTGATTGTGCCAGTCCACGTTTTCCGCCGGAGGCAAGGAACGTGATACGGGAGGCTTCCGGATGCAGTACGGAAGAGCCAATTCCGATTAAGAATACGGAGGCTAATATCCAGTATAGATTATCAGAGAATGCTAAGTTTATCAAACCAATCAGTGTAAAGCTCATTCCGATAGGCAATGACCATGCGACGGGATGCTTATCAAAGAAAATTCCGGTAATCGGTTGAAAAACTGAAGCGGAAAGTTGATAAACTAGTGTGATAAGTCCGATTTGCGCGAAACTAAGTCCTAAATCATCTTTAAATAAAGGATAAGATGCTGATAGCACCGACTGTAAAAGATCGTTGAGGCAATGCGAAAGACTCAATGCAATCAAAATGGAAAATGTAATTTTTCCTACGGGTTGTTCCTGATTCTGTACCATAATACCTATTTACTATTGAAGTGTTCCTGAAAAATCGGCTGCAAAGGTACGGAAACTTCCCGTTTCTCAATATATATTTGCTGTGATTAATTCAATATGATAGGAATAAAGCTCTAAGACTAAGGATTGTAAATTGTCGTTAATTCAGTTTTGAGTGACTGAACTATTCTTCATACCTACTGTTGTTAAATAAAAAAGGAGGATTATATGGGCTTTATATGGTATATCATTATTGGTATTGTGGCTGGATTCCTCGCAGGTAAAATAATGCGCGGCGGAGGTTTTGGTCTTGTTATAAATTTATTACTTGGTATTCTTGGAGGTGTACTGGGCGGTTGGGTGTTTGCCCTTTTCGGACTGGCAGCTTCAGGACTGATCGGAAGTTTGATAACTTCCACCGTAGGAGCTATCCTTGTATTGTGGATTGCTTCTTTATTCTCGAAATCTAAATAGATATTTATATAATTTATTTTTAATCCTAAAAACAGAACTTGATTATGGAATGTAGACATGGAAATTTCTGGATTGGACTCGGAATTGGGTCAATCCTTGGCGCAGTAGCTTATCGTCTTTCACGTACAGCAAAAGCAAAACAATTAGAAAGTGAAATTTATAATGCTATCCATCGCATAGGTCGTGATGCTGAAATAGCTGCTGCTCATGCTGAAAGAAAAGCAGTGGATCTTGGACTTAAAGCAGTAGAAGCCGGTGCGGAAATTGCTGATAAAGTAGCAGATGAAGCCGATAAAGTGGCCGGAAAAGCAAAAGATAAGTGGGGGAAATAAGAACTCCAAAACGGGTAATCGATTTAAATAGAATCGGTTACCTGTTTTATTTTATATACGTTTAATCTTTTATTTCTAGCCTCATCAGTCACTATCTGAATGATGTGTGCACGAACACATATTGGTGTATCTTCCCCATTATTTTCACTTCCTTCAAGAATCAAAAGCTATTTTCCCTCTGATTTCTCATCTGATAAATGCTTTTTTCTCTATACTATCTTTACTTTTTCTTATGTTTAACAACATGTATACTTCCTGGTTGTTCTGGTTAACTAGTTGATTATTAATAATATGTTCTTTATTGTATGTTATGTGTGTGCGCACACACTATTGCTTAATTCAATAATTCATTTTACTTTTGTCGATGAAAAACAAGATACTTATCAATAAATGGATAAAGAGTTTTCAAATATTCGGATTGTAGACATTGCTAAGATGGCAGGTGTCTCTGTTGGCACGGTAGATCGTGTAATCCATAATCGTGGTAGGGTATCTGAAGAAAATAGGAAAAAGGTACAGGCGATTCTGGAGATGGTACATTACCAGCCCAATCTGATGGCACGTTCATTGGCGGCCTCCAAAAAGCAATATCATCTTCTTGCGATTACTCCTTCTTTTGTTCAGGGAGAGTATTGGGAAGCTATTTCGGAAGGTATAGATAAAGCAGCGTCGGAAATGGAATCGTATAACATCACCATTACCAAACTCTTTTTCGATCAATATAATAACAAGACTTTTGATGATATCATCCGTAATCTGCTGAATGAGAAAGTAGATGGTGTATTGATTGCGACTTTGTTTACGGATTCTGTTATCCGGCTTTCGCAGGAACTTGACAGGAATGAAATACCTTATGTGTATGTTGACTCCAACATTGGAGGGCAACATCAACTGGCTTATTTCGGAACGGAGTCTTATGATGCCGGAGTGATTGCTGCCAGATTGTTGATGGACCGGCTTTCTTCGTCTTCCGATATATTGATGGCGCGAATTATTCATAGTGGGAAGAATGACTCTAATCAGGGAAAGAACAGGCGGGAAGGTTTCTGCCATTATCTCACGCAAACAGGATTCAATGGAAATCTGCATGAAGTGGAGCTGAAAATAAATGATTCAGTGTATAACTTCATGAAACTGGATGAAATATTTGAAGCTAATCCAAATATAAATGGGGCTGTTATCTTCAATTCAACTTGTTATATTTTAGGGAATTACCTGAAAGCGAGAGGAATGCAGTCTGTTAAACTGGTTGGTTATGACCTTATCGGGAGAAATACACAGTTGCTTTCCGAAGGTGTCATAACCGCATTGATTGCGCAGCGTCCGGAGCGTCAGGGATATGATGGTATTAAATCATTGTGTAATCATCTGTTGTTCAAACAGGGCAGTGAGAAGGTTAATTTGATGCCTATCGATATTCTTCTCAAAGAGAATCTGAAATATTATCTGAACAATAAATTATAAACATATAAATTTGTAAGAACTATGAATGAATTATTTAACGTAAAAGGCAAAGTAGTTGTTATCACCGGTGGAGCTGGTATTTTAGGTAAAGGTATTGCTGCGTATCTCGCAAAGGAAGGTGCAAAAGTAGTTGTGCTCGACAGAAGTGAAGAAGCGGGAAAAGCATTGGTAGACAGTATCAAAGCCGAAGGAAATGAAGCTATGTTCCTTTACACGGATGTAATGGATAAGGAAGTGCTGGAAGGTAACAAAGTAGAAATCATGAAGGCTTATGGCCGTATTGATGTATTGTTGAACGCTGCCGGAGGTAACATGGCAGGTGCAACTATTGCTCCGGATAAAACTTTTTTCGATTTACAGATTGACGCATTCAAGAAAGTAGTGGATTTGAACCTTTTCGGTACAGTATTGCCTACGATGGTATTTGCTGAAATTATGGTGGAACAGAAGAAAGGTTCTATTGTAAACTTTTGCTCTGAATCAGCTCTTCGTCCATTGACTCGTGTCGTGGGTTATGGTGCAGCTAAAGCAGCTATTGCTAACTTTACTAAATATATGGCTGGTGAACTGGCTTTGAAATTCGGTAACGGTCTGCGTGTAAATGCCATCGCTCCGGGATTTTTCCTGACCGATCAGAACCGTGCGTTATTGACTAATCCGGATGGTTCTCTGACTGACCGTTCAAAGACCATTCTTGCTCATACTCCATTCAACCGTTTCGGTGAACCGGAAGACCTTTATGGAACAATCCATTATTTGATTAGCGATGCTTCTAACTTCGTAACAGGTACAGTAGCTGTTATTGACGGTGGATTTGATGCATTCTCTATCTAATATTGGGATGATATCATTCTGTTTTTAATCATAATTAGTAACTTGTAATCAGGAAAGAATAATATGTATTTATGTGAACAAACTTGGCGCTGGTATGGTCCTAATGACCCGGTTAGCTTGTGGGATATTAAGCAGGCAGGCGCTACTGGTATAGTAAATGCTCTTCATCACATTCCAAATGGTGAAGTGTGGACAGTAGAAGAGATCATGAAGCGTAAGCAAATGATTGAAGAAGTGGGTCTGACATGGTCTGTGGTAGAAAGTGTACCTGTACACGAGCATATCAAAACACAGACGGGCGACTTTATGAAATACATCGAAAACTATAAGGAAAGTATCCGTAATCTGGCGAAGTGTGGCGTGATGGTAGTTACTTATAACTTCATGCCTGTATTGGACTGGACCCGCACAGATCTTGCCTATACAATGCCGGACGGCTCTAAAGCACTCCGCTTTGAAAAAGCAGCTTTTGTAGCTTTCGATCTTTTCATCTTGAAACGTCCGAATGCTGAAAAAGACTATACTCCGGAAGAAATAGCTAAAGCGAAAGCTCGTTTTGAGCAGATGAGCGAAGACGACAAGAAATTGTTGGTTCGTAATATGATTGCCGGACTTCCGGGTTCGGAAGAAAGTTTCACGGTAGAACAATTTCAGCAAGCATTAGATCGTTATGACGATATTGATGCAGAGAAGCTTCGTTCCAACCTGATTTTTTTCTTAAAAGAAATTGCTCCTGTTGCCGATGAAGTAGGAGTGAAACTGGTGATTCATCCGGATGATCCTCCTTATACCATCTTAGGTTTGCCTCGTATTTTGAGTACGGAAGAGGATTTCAAGAAATTGATTGAAGCCGTACCTAACGAATCTAATGGCCTCTGCTTGTGTACAGGCTCTTTCGGTGTGCGTGCCGACAATGATCTTGCAGGTATGATGGAGCGTTTTGGCGACCGTGTGAACTTCGTACACTTGCGCAGTACACAACGTGACGAGGAAGGAAACTTCTACGAAGCTAATCACTTGGAAGGAAATGTAGACATGTACAACGTAATGAAGAGCCTTATTCTTCTACAACAGCGTCGTAAATGCTCTATCGCTATGCGTCCCGACCACGGACATCAAATGATTGATGACTTGAAAAAGAAAACGAATCCGGGATATTCTTGCCTGGGCCGTCTTCGCGGCTTGGCAGAACTTCGCGGCTTGGAAATGGGTATTGCAAAATCTATCCTCTAATCGAAGTACATAGTTAGCACTTTATTATCAAACACTACGGCTATTATTGATTGAAATAATAGTTGTAGTGTTTTTCATTTGCTCTTTTTCACTGGTTGAGGAATAAGTGAAGCGAATAAATCTCCAACATGTATATCTTTATCAGCTTTCTTTGTTTTTCTTGCTTTTTTCGGTTCGGGAATAATAAGTAAAGCTATTTGTGCGCAAGCCTCTGCATCTGCCAGTGCGTGGTGGTGATTCTCTAAATGATATCCGCATCGTTCTGCTACCGTATGCAACTGATGATTGGGCAAATCTTTTCCAAAGACTTTCCTCGAAGTACGGCAAGTACAATAAAACTTATAATCAGGATAAGTCATGTCATATAATTCGTGAACCGCCCGGAGACAACCTTCATCAAAAGGACTGTTGTGCGCTACAAGTGGCAGACCGTCTATCAATGGTTTGATTTCCGCCCATACTTCCGGAAATTCGTCGGCTTCCATCGTGTCGTCGTAAGTTAAGCCATGAACAGCTGTGGTCCATTGCGTATAATAATTGGGGCGGGGACGGATCAGACGATAGATTTTATTCGTTATTTTTCCTTCCCTTACGATGACAACCCCAACACTGCATACGCTGGTACGTTTGCCGTTGGCTGTTTCAAAGTCGATAGCTGCAAAGTTTATCATCGTTTCTATTATTTTTTCGGATACAAATATAGCATAAAAAATGAGGTTGGAGAAAATATAGTAACAGGATTGGCAAATAGAAACCTTTTACTAAAAATTGAATTAAAATGGACTTTGGGGAAACATTTCCAATAAAAAACTCTTCTTTTAAAGAATTTACACTATTTTTGTTCGACATAAACCAAAGGCATGGACAAAATGGAAAATCCGGGACCATTTGCCCCCTCCTGTCCAAATCAAATTGATCCCCTGAATCCAATCTAAATTGATCCCTTTTGTCCAGCTGAAAGTGACCCCTTCAAATTGAACGTACGGATATACTGGTGATGTTCCGCTTCCGGATATCACAACGAAAGAAAAGGCGCAGCAATATATCGGTTTGGATATGGCTGCCGAAAAGGTAGGCAAAGATAAATTTCTCGAAGAGATTGTCCCTGAATGGCTTCAAAAGGCAAAGGCAAACGAACGCATCGTTGATTAGAATTTATTTTCGCTATATTTGCGTACAAAATAGATCCATGTATACAGAATATCAGCCTTCTCATTTACTTGTTCCCTACATTGATAGCTATTGGGAGTTTAAGGGCAATCCGGATTATGGTATGCGCATCCATATTCTGCCGGATGGTTGTACCGATTTTATATTTACGCTGGGAGAGGTGGCTAATGCTGTTGAAGAAGGGAGTCTGATTATGCAACCCTATCGTTCCTATTTTGTAGGACCTATGACAAAATATTCGGAACTCGTCACTTATACAGAATCGATTCACATGTTTGGCGTTCGTTTTTTACCTTGTGGTTTGTCTTGCTTTACAAACCTGCCTCTACACGAATTTGTGAATAGCAGAGTCAGTACTAATGAGATGAAGGCTGTTTTTGATGACACTTTTATTGAAAAATTAGGTGAGCAGAAGCATGTCACAGATCGAATACGAGTAGTGGAAGAATATTTGCTGGCATATTTGGCGCGTCATTATCAGCCTGCCGATTCTCATGTCGCTATGGCAGTGAACATGATTAATCATTCCAAAGGAAAACGTTCAGTTCGCAGCTTGATGGATGATGTCTGTTTGTGTCAGCGTCATTTTGAGAGAAAGTTCAAGCATTATACCGGATTTACTCCTAAAGAATACAGCCGTATTGTTAAATTTAAGAATGCTGTGGAATTGTTGAGAACCACAACATCAGCCAATCTGTTGACTACGGCAGTTGATGCAGGATACTATGATTTAGCGCATTTTTCAAAAGAGATTAAGTCGATGTCCGGCAATACTCCTGCGTCTTTTCTTTCCCTAACCGTTCCGGAAGAAACCACACTTACTTATATCGAACCACAAAGATAGATTAGGTAAAAGTCGCTTTTTTACAATAGAATGGGAAGATATGCCGTTACCTTTGCAAGATTAATAAAAACCAATCAGCTTATGACCACAAAAACAATGAAAGAGAAAGCAACAGAATTGTTGCAGAGATGTGAAGTAGTTACCCTTGCTTCTGTGAATAAAGAAGGTTATCCCCGCCCTGTACCGATGAGCAAAATCCTGACAGAAGGAATTTCCACTATCTGGATGTCTACCGGAGCAGATTCACTAAAAACAATTGATTTCTTATCGAATCCGAAGGCAGGATTATGCTTTCAGGATAAAGGAGACAGCGTAGCGTTAACGGGGAAAGTGGAAGTTGTGACTGACGAAAAGATGAAGCAGGAACTTTGGCAGGACTGGTTTATCGATCATTTTCCCGGTGGCCCCACTGATCCCGGTTATGTCTTGTTGAAATTTGAATCGAATCATGCAACTTATTGGATTGAAGGAACATTTATCCATAAGAAACTCGACTAATTCTACTCGGAAAGATAGTGAAATAGTGAATTTTACGAGGCTGTTCGAGAACAGCCTCGTAATTCATTTAGAATTCAAATTTTTCTAATTTCATTTCAGCCAATTTCTGAATGATACCTACATATTGAGCGAAATGAGGAGATTTTTCGTGTGCTGCCAATACTTCGGCATTCTGCCAAGTTTCGCAAATCATGAAAACGTCAGGACGCGTGCTGCTTTCGAAAGTATCATAAGCAATGCATCCTTCTTCTTTTAAAGAACAGGCAGTCAGTTCTTTTGCCGCTTTTATCGCTTCTTCGCGGTTGGATTCGTTTACACGAACAAAAACATTTAATCTGATCATAGTCTTTTTTATTTATATAATTAAAAGAATTGCTTTCTCACAGTATCTGTGAAAAGTCGGAGGCAAAGATACTATTTTTCTATACTTCTGGTGAGTTTATTTCAAAAATTCATATAAACTTCATGTCATCCTAAAAAAACAATTATATTTGCATCTGAATTCTAAAAGCAATGATTTTGGGCACAATTCTTAAATTTGTTATAGCTTAATATTAGCCTCATAAACCACAGGCTAATTTCTTTCGTTTGAGTAGTTCTATACTTGAACAGGTTTTTCATTTTATCATTTTTATTATTCACTGCATCGTTTTTCAAAACTGATGCAATTAAGGTATTCAGGCTTTTAGTCCGGTTTATGCTAATCAGATGGGAGTGGTGGGTGCGTTGAGAATGAATGGAAAATTTCGTAAGAAATAGTAAGCTGAACATAGAAGAAGAAATAAAAAGGATTGAGCTTCAGACGGTTGATCCTTTGGATAGAATCAGGCAGATCATTGGTGTCGTACAGGTTTCACTGACCTCGCTGAAAACAGCTGTTGCCGGATATCAGTTTCGAAGTGCTGAAGAAGAGATTCTTTTCTTTAAAGTCTCGAAACCGCAGATTTCCGGTCTGTTGATGTTTTATGTCCGTTTGTATCAGATTGAAAAGAATCGTATCGACAAATCTCTGTCATCCCAATGCAGATATCTGAAGATTGAATTGGAGAACCTGCAAAAATCATTTTTGAATAATGACTTTTATGAATATTACCGTGCCGGTCGAACAGAGCTTGATAACCGCTATTTTATTCGGGAGAATTATGATATTCTTTCTGATATACATTGCCATCTACTGGATAGAGATATTTCTTTTACCACCTTGCATGATTCGAGTGTTGCAGAAATTCTGGCGAATAATCGCTTGATAGAATATGTGTCGGAGGAAATAGAGCAGCTGACAGAGAAACTTCATCTTAAATTCACTTCCATTGTAGACAGTAAACTGTTGCAATGGACGGACAGTAAAGTTGCTTTGGTTGAGTTTATCTACGCCTTGTATGCAGGTAAATGCTTTAATAATGGAAATACGAGTTTGAAAGACATTGCTTTTTGTTGCGAAACACTGTTTAATATCGAGATAGGTGATTTTTATCGTATATTCTTGGAAATCAGGAATAGAAAGAAAAGCAGAACCCAATTTCTGGATAAGTTGAAAGAACAGATTATAAAGATGATGGATGAGCTTGACAGATAAATTTCAGGGCGTCTTGTGACATCTTGTGAATTATACAAATGGCTATTATCCAACTTTGCGGAGAAATATAATTGATTCACAAAGAAAGATAATCGCTTTTGTATAGTTATGGAAACAACATTTACATGGGAGATAAGGGTGAAGAATTGCCCCTTATTAATTAAGAAATGCAGTCACTGTGATAGTGACCGCTTTTATTGCAGTGATAAGTTCAGGATGAATGCACAGAAGAAAAACATTGATGTCTGGCTGATTTATAGATGTGTGAAATGTGATAACACTTGTAATATGACTCTGTTGTCACGAACTAAACCCGACTTGATTGATAAAAAGCTCTTTCACAGCTTTTCTATGAATGACAGGGAAGTTGCCTGGCAATATGCCTTTTCTGCCGGAGTGGCAAGTAGGAATAATCTTCAATTAGATTATGACAGTGTTGAATATGAGGTGATAAATACCGTCTCTTTAGAAGACATCCTGAATATGAGTAGTGAGATCATAAGTATCCAAGTCAAGTGTGATTTCGACTTGAGCCTTAAATTATCCTCATTGATAAAAAGATGTCTGCCTCTTTCCAGTACCCGCTTGAAGCTGCTGTTTGAAAAAGGGTATATTTCTTTACTTTCCGGCAAAACATCTTCCAAGTGTAAGGTAAAGAATGGCGATACTATTTTGATGGATCGAAAAAGCCTGATTGATTTCTTGGGATAAAATCGGTTTTACAGTTTTTTTTAATAGCTTTGTGAAATGATAATTCGCATTCTGTAAAAGAGGTTGTACTATTAAGATTGAAGATATGAAAAAGGTATGTTTATTAGCTTTTGTTTTGTTTACTTGGAGTATCGTTGTGAATGCACAGGAAAGTGATGGACGATACGTTGAAGTGACCGGTTCTTCTGAAATAGAAGTCGTTCCGGATGAGATTCATTTTCTGGTTCAGATTAAGGAGTATTGGCAAGAAGAATACACCGGTAAATCAAAAAAAGAAGAAGATTTTCATACGAAAGTGCCATTGGCAATGATAGAGAAAGATTTGCGTAAAAGTTTGCGCAAAATAGGAATAACGGATGATGCTATCCGCACACAGGAAATAGGAGATTATTGGCGTCAGAGAGGAAAGGAGTTTCTGATAGGTAAGCAATTGGATATCCGGCTTACGGATTTTGAGCAGATTAACTCTATTATTCGTTCAGTCAATACGTGGGGAATTGAGTCCATGCGCATCGGAGAACTCAAACATAAGGATTTGCCAATGTATCGGAAACAAGGTAAGATTGAAGCACTGAAGGCTGCCCGTGAGAAAGCATCTTATCTGGTGGAAGCGATGGGGCAGCAGTTGGGTGAAGTGATTCGTATCATCGAACCTGCCGATAATAGCATAAGCCGTTATCTTCCTTTCGAAGCGCAGAGCAATGTAAGCATGGGTGCGGCAGCTACCGAGCAGTACCGGGTTATCAAGCTACGGTATGAAATGACGGCTCGTTTTGCCATTAAATAAAAATAGTCTATCTTTGTCGCATGACAAGAAATAATAAATCGGATTTGGTTTAGTAAACAATCTGTGTTTCTGATACAGATTGTCTTTTCGTTTGCTCTCGGATGATTCCTTCCGGGAGTACTCTTTATGTCTTTATAATTTCAATTTTTAACTTGCGTACAAGGGTGCTAAAAGTATCGTGGTGCTTTGTAACGTGTACGCTGTATACATTAAGATCATGAATAACGAAAATCAAACAATTCACAAATTCGACTTTAATTTAAACTGGTATGGCTGGAATGATAAACTAAGCCAACTAAAACAAGAATCACTCTACAGCACTCTTCCTCATGGACGTATATCCATAGTACATCGTACCTGCTACGAGGTCGTTTCCGAAAACGGATTGTTTCAGTGTGAACTCACGGGAAACATGATGTATGGGAAATCTGATGCTGAATTACCCTGTACGGGTGATTGGGTGCTTTTTCAACCATTTGATGAGAATAAAGGGATTATTGTCTATATGCTACCTCGTGAGCGGACATTGTATCGCAAGAAAAGTGGTACAGTTGCCGATAAGCAGGCCATTGCTTCTTACGTCGATAAAGCATTTATTGTGCAGAGTCTTGACGATAATTTCAATGTCCGCAGAGTAGAACGTTTTATGGTTCAGGTATTAGAAGAAAACATCAAGCCTGTATTGGTACTTAATAAATCCGATTTAGATTTTGACAGGCAGAGTGTTGAAGAACAAATAAATCATATCTCCAATCAGATACCCGTATTTTTTACGAGCATTCATCAACCCCAAACGATTCTCCGGTTGCGGGAATCCATATCAGAGGGAGAAACTGTTGTGTTTGTCGGTTCTTCGGGTGTCGGGAAAAGTTCTCTGGTAAATGCACTCTGTGAAAAAACGGTGTTGCTTACCTCCGATATAAGCCTGTCCACAGGAAAAGGCCGGCATACATCAACCCGTCGGGAAATGGTATTGATGAATGATTCGGGTGTTTTAATCGATACTCCGGGTGTGCGTGAATTTGGCTTGGTTATCGACAATCCAGACTCACTGGCCGAAGTACTTGAAATCTCTGACTATGCAGAATCGTGCCGTTTCAAAGATTGCAAGCATATCAACGAACCGGGTTGTGCTGTTTTAGAAGCAGTCAATAGCGGTGTGTTAGATTATAAAGTTTATGCAAGCTATCTGAAACTTCGCCGGGAAGCGTGGCACTTTTCAGCTTCCGAACATGAGAAACGTAAAAAGGAGAAGTCCTTTACAAAACTTGTAGAAGAAGTAAAGAATCGTAAGGCAAATCGCTGATTTCTATTTAAACGATGCAGGTATTGGAATTTATTTTTTTCTTTAAAAGAGCAAAAAAGTTTTAGTTGCGCAAAAAGGCTGCGCACCACTGCATCTATCTTTGTCGAAGAAACAAGAAAACAGGTCAAGTACGGGTTACTTCCATACATCCTGTTAAGATATTGACTCATACGATTATCAGTTTTCCTGTTTCGTAAAGGGGCAGTAGCTCAGTGGGTAGAGCATCATACATAATCTTGAGATTATCCTGATGAAAAAGGTCAATTAAGATTTACTTCTATCCTGTGACGGTCGTCGGTTCGACTCCGGCCTGCTCCACAAAAAATAAATATAGAGGTAGGACAGCAGCTTCGGGATTATCTGAAATGAGGTCAACCGGGGCTTACTTCTTAACGGTGGATAACGCTGGTTCGAATCCGGCCTGTTCTACCTCTTTTTATCAACTAAGGTCAAGGAAGACTTACTTCAAAACCGCAGGAATGCTCCATTGATTCACAGTCTTCCGATTACCTTACTTAAAAAAACAAAGTTATGAATAAAGATTTGTTGAAAGTGTCTATCAGGCAGAATGCAATCTATTTGCCTTTGATAGAAGAAGAGAAAAAGCAGGAAGAGTTGACTTCGACTACCATTGCATTGGTAGCCCAACTCCGTAAAGTAGGATATAGCTTGTCCGAAGAACTGCTGCATGCCGTTAATCAGTTATATCCGGCTCAACAGATGATGATTCTTCAGGTGATGAAAGAAGCATTGGGCGTGACGCTAAACTGGTCTCCATTGGTGAAAGGGTGGGATGTACCTACCGGAGAAACGCGCTTGGATCATCTGGTTACATGGATCGCTAACCTGTTTAATAGCCAGAAAGGCGTTAAACTACCTTGCGGACACGTGATCCCTGATAATACATTCCCTATGGAACGATACAATGGTTGTCCGTTCTGCGGAACCCCGTTCCAAACGGCTACTACGGAATATTTCGGACAGGGAAGTAAACTGAAAGTGCTGGAACTTTGGCAGGACAAGGAGCTGAATGCTTTTTTCTGTGACTTGCTTGAATCGCGTACAGCTCTTGATGCCACACAAGCGGATAGCTTGAAAATAATGCTTGGCGAACTTCCGTTACCGGCAGTCGAAATCAAAATGAAGGAGACATTGATGTTGGTGATAGATACATTGGTGGAACAGGATAGAGCGCAGGAAGCGCAAATCTGTTTCTCTACTCCGAATGATATATTGCGTTATCTGTGGTATAAGAAAACCGGATTCCTGCAAATCATAGAGCCTAAGACTATTATCCGTAAAACAGGTAGAAACAACACACATATATGTGGAGTTTTGGATAAAAGTCGTTCGGCAGCTCAAGCGAAGCGTGAGGAGTTGAAGTTGAAATATACGCGTCGTGAATGTAAAATGGTAGCTCTTTGGTTGAACAACCTGACAATGGCTCCGGAGAAGGCTTGCGAAATCATGCATCCGAAAAGAGAGATGTGGGTACGTATGATACGTGCGTTGCGTCTGGCGGAATATGCCCGTAAGCCGGAATTCGGAAATTTGAAGGAATTGATGGATATATTCTACCGCGAGGCATATACCGTTTGGCAGGGAGAAGTGGAGCGCAACCGTTTGAAGGCGGATGCGGAACAGACATTTGCTTTGTTAAAGCAGCGACCGGGTATGTTTGCACGTTCTTTATTTGCGAATATGCTTTGGTTCGGAGCGGAAGAGACGTTGGCTGCATTTAAAGAAGTGGTTCATTTGTTGCCGGCACGTTTGGTAGTTACTTTGGGTATGTATGCGGAGAGCTACTTTGAACCGGGACGTAAGAGAATGGTGAAACCTTTAGGGGGGAATGCTCTTTTGATAGAACCACATTATTTGGTGGGTCTGTATATGGAGGATCAGCTAAAAGCGATGGTGAAGGATGTACAGGATTTGTGTAAGGAAGTCGTAGCTGCCCGTTTCGCCAGTGCAACTGTCGAAAGTGAAAACAAAAGTATGTATATTGACCCTATGTTGTTCCATATTCCGTTGGCTATCGGCGATCGTAGCGAAACAATTCAGGATACTTCCTGTGCTTTGCAGGGAACGCGTTTCCCGGTAGAGGGGGATAAAGTGCGATTGTTTATGCAGTGGGGAAAAGGGCTTCCGGCACAGCATCTTGACATGGACTTGAGTTGTCATATCACTTTGCCTTCCACAACAGAAGTTTGTTCCTTCTTCAACTTGCAAGCTATTGGCGCTAAACATAGCGGGGATATCCGAAGTATTCCTAATAAGAAAGGTACTGCCGAATATATCGAGCTGGATTTGAATGAACTGAACCGTGTAGGTGCGGAATATGTCGCTTTCACTTGCAATGCATATAGCAACGGGACTATCTCTCCTAATCTGGTGGTAGGTTGGATGAACTCTGCCTATCCAATGAAGATATCGGAAAGAACAGGAGTAGCTTACGATCCTTCTTGCGTACAACATCAGGTACGTATTTCCCAAAGTTTGCAGAAAGGGCTTGTTTTCGGAGTTCTGAAAGTGAAAGAACGGGAAATCGTTTGGCTGGAAATACCTTTTGGTGGACAGACGATTCTTTCTTTGGATACACAGACCATTGAAAAGTATCTGGATAAGCTGGAAGCGAAAACAACTGTTGGTGAACTGTTAGCTGTCAAAGCACAGGCACAGGGATTGAAGTTAGTTGATATTCCGGAAGCGGACGAGATATATACTCGTGAATGGGCATTGAATACTGCCGCTGTGACTAAATTACTGTTGGGTGATTAAATTCTTGGGAGGAATTGTCTTTTTCCTCCTAAGATTTAAAGGTCGTATCGCATAAAGTTATACCTTTGTATGCGATAGATTAATCGTCTGACAGCTGTTGAACTTTCGTCTGGCAACTGTTATCTTTCCGTCTGACAACTGTCAGACGAAAAAGATACAGCTGTCAGACGATTATTTTTATATGAACTGAAGATTAAAGTTCAATGAACAGGCGATTAAATATACGTAGTGAAAGTAATAAATGTATGAACTAATAAAAAGATATACTTATGAGTGCTCAATATGATTTGTATGAAACACCGGATCCTGATTGTACCGGAGAACAAAAGCCTTTGCATGCCCGTATCGTTCCAAATGGAACTTACTCGAAGAAAGAATTCATGGAACGTGTATCTCGTTCTTCCCAGACTTTTAACTATAACGTGATAGATGCGGTAGTAGGAGTTGTATTGGATGAACTAGCCGAAACGTTAGCAGAGGGATATATCGTAGAACTTGGCGAACTCGGGCATTTTAGCATCTCTTTGAAATGTACGCATAAAGTAATGACTAAACGTGAGATTCGTGCCGAATCAATCTGTTTTGATAATGTGCATTTGCGCACTTCCAAAGAGTTCAAAAGGAAGATTAAGCGTGAAATAGAGTTGGAACGTGTGGATAAATCCAAACACTCTTCTCAAAAAGTGGAATTTTCTATGGAGCAACGCCAACAGCTTTTACAGGAATTTCTAAAGAAAAATGGTGGTATTACCCGATTGGAATATAGTAGCCTGACCGGACTTTCCCGACTGAAAGCAATAGATGATTTGAATACTTTCATTGAGAAAGGGATTCTTCGTAAACGTGGAGCTGGAAGAACCGTGTTTTATGTTTGGCAACAAGAGTAATAACAATCAATTCAAAGATTTCTTCTTGTTATTGCTAACAATTTTGTACCTTTGTTTGTCTATAGAAAAAACAGTAGGATTATGGCAAGTATAACAATTCCTTATGCAGTAGCAGATTTCATAGAAATGTGTGAACGTGGTTTCTATTACGTAGATAAGACCCAATATATAGCTAAGCTTGAAGATTATAAGGCTCCTGTATTTCTGCGTCCCCGTCGCTTTGGGAAGAGTTTGTTAGTCTCTACTCTAGCTTGCTATTATGACCGTACGAAAGCGCATCGGTTTGAAGAATTGTTTGGTGACACGTGGATTGGAAACCATCCGACAAAAGAACATAACCGTTATATGATAATCCGTTATGACTTCTCCGCAATGGTAATGTCAGACCATATTCAAGGGCTGGCACAGAATTTTAATGACTTGAATTGCGGTCCGGTAGAAGTAATGGTAGCACATAATCGTGATTTGTTTGGTGATTTTGAATTTAGCAATCGTGGCGATGCATCTAAAATGCTGGAAGAAGTGCTTACTTACGCCCGCTCTCACGAATTGCCTAAAGTTTATATTTTGATTGATGAATATGATAATTTCACCAATCAATTACTTACTGCCTATAATGATCCACTCTATGAAGAAGTTACTACTAATGACAGCTTTCTGCGTACTTTTTTTAAAGTAATTAAAAAAGGTATTGGTGAAGGTAGTATCCGTACTTGTTTTTGTACAGGTGTGCTGCCTGTCACTATGGATGATTTGACTAGTGGATATAATATTGCAGAGATATTGACTCTTGAGCCTAATTTCCTGAATATGCTTGGGTTTACATACGAAGAAACTGAAACATATCTACGTTATGTGCTTGATAAGTATTCTACAGGACAGGATCGCTTTGACGAAATATGGCAACTAATAGTGAGTAACTATGATGGTTATCGTTTCCGTCCGAATGGAGATCGGTTATTCAATGCCACTATCCTTACTTACTTCTTCAAGAAGTTTGCAGCCAATGCCGGTAGTATTCCGGACGAATTGGTAGATGAAAATCTACGTACTGACATTCATTGGATTCGTCGGTTGACTCTTTCGCTGGATAATGCGAAAACGATGTTGGATGCATTGGTAATTGACGATGAATTGCCTTATAATGTGGCTGATCTTGCTAGTAAGTTTAATAAGAAAAAGTTTTTTGATAAAGAGTTTTATCCCATTAGTTTGTTTTATTTGGGAATGACGACGTTGAAGGATAAATTTGTAACCACATTGCCTAATATGACGATGCGTAGTGTATACATGGACTACTATAATCAACTGAACAAAATAGAAGGCAATGCACAACGTTATGTTCCTGTGTATCGGCACTATGATTCCAATCGAAGCTTAGAACCACTCGTTCAGAATTATATCGAACAATATTTGGGACAATTTCCAGCACAAGTTTTTGATAAGATCAATGAAAACTTTATCCGGTGTTCTTTCTACGAACTGGTATCGCGTTATTTAAGTAGTTGTTATACCTTTGCCATCGAACAGAATAATTCAGTAGGCCGATCAGACTTTGAAATGACCGGTATTCCCGGTACAGATTACTATACGGATGATCGTGTGGTCGAATTTAAATATTATCGTATGAAAGAAGCTGAAAAGATGCTTGCGCTTTCCGAGCCTCTTCCCGAGCACGTGGAACAGGTGAAAAGATACGGTGAAGACACTAAGAAAAAGTTTCCTAATTATAATGTACGGACATATGTGGTGTACATTTGTGCTAATAAGGGATGGAAATGTTGGGAAGTATGAGACAATAAAATCTGCAATATTGCACTAACTGTTTATGAAAAATGAGAGTCATATTATCTCTCGAATGATTTCCGGAGATATAAATGCTTTTAAACTTCTTTTCGATCGTTACTATTCTCAAGTGCGTTTTTTCACATTGGGGATAGTGAAAGATTCTTTTGTTGCCGACGATATAGCCCAAAATGTATTTATCAAGGTCTGGACAAAAAGAGAATTGATTGATTGCGAACGGAAGTTTAATAACTATTTGTATTCCATCACAAAGAATGAGATAACAGATTATTTCCGTTCCTTAGTCATTTCAGAACCTTTGGAAAGCATTTCATATCTGAAGGATAGCGATCATACAGATGAAATGATAGAAAGTGTTTATGATCTGTCACATATTAAAGAACTGGTGACGAAAGAGGTGGATAATATGCCTCCGCAGCGTCGTGCAGTGTTTGTCATGAGTCGTTTGCAAGGATTGTCTAATGATGAGATAGCCTCTAAACTAGGAATATCCAAACGCACGGTAGAACGCCATCTGAATATAGCGTTACATATACTTCGTGAAAAACTGGGAGGATTTCTTTATTGGATTGCTGTTTTGTTCATTCTTTCTCTCTGATTTTAATTTTTCCGCTCTGCCATACTACTTTTTGTTACACCTCTATTCCCAATTAATAGTTTATAAATGTTAAAGTCGAAAAAGCATTGGGTGTACTTTTTCTAGCTTCCGTATATCAGATATAACCAGATAATACGAAGAAAAATGAAACTCTTACCTCCCGGAATATTGAAAGACTATTTCTATAACTTGAAGAAGGATATCACTTCAAGTGCGTTTGGACGATGGTTCATAGAGAATGAGTCTAAACCGGAATTCGATCAGGAATTGCAAGAAATTTGGAAAGAATCGTCTCAAGTAGCCTGTGACCGCGAAATGACCTCTTCTGCATTTGTGAAGGTCTGTGAAGCTATTGGCGGAGTAGCTCCGTCTCCTCAAAAGAGTACATTCACGAGAACAATACATTATCTGATACGTGTTGCAGCTATTCTGTTTATTCCTTTATTGGGAGCTACTCTTTATCTATATCTGGATAACAAGGAATCACAAGTCAACTGGATAGAAGTCTATGCCGAATATGGGCAAAAGAAAGAAGTTATTTTGCCCGACCAGAGTAAAGTCTGGCTGAACTCCGGTACACATATTATCTATCCCGAACGGTTTACCCAAGTTCGCCAGATATTTGTTAGCGGAGAAACCTTTCTGGAAGTGACAAAAGATCCGGAACGTCCTTTTATTGTAGATACAAAAGATTTAAGCATCAAAGTGCATGGAACAAGATTTAATGTACGTTCTTATACGGAAGATAAAGGCACGGAAGCCACACTGCTTGAAGGAAGTATTTCTTTGTTGGTGAAGGGAGATTTAAATCAGCATGATATTTTCCTTGTTCCGGGTGAGAAAGCCATACTGGATAAAAAACAAGTTAAACTTGAAAAGTTTGACGTCGATGGGTATCAATCCTGGCGAAACGGACAGTATACATTCAGAGACAAGACACTGCAAGAGATTATAACGGAACTTCAACGTCTGTTCAATGTTCAGATTGTGATAAGGGATAAAGCGCTACTCAAAGAAATTTTCTTTGTCACATTTGCCCAGGGACTTTCTTTGGATGAGATGCTCGAAGCATTGAATATAGACAATGAATTATGTATCAAGCGAGATCAGGATATTATTGAAATTTCAAGAAAGACGAGATAGACAACCCAGTTATTAACCTTAAAATACATGTGCGGAATGGATGGATAAACAAATAAAAAAATAAACGAGAAAGTGGTTGCGACACTTTCCCGTTTTGGAAATCAGTTAACAAAATTAATTATTAACTTAGATCATTGCCAAAGGTATGAAATATCATGAAAAACCGGCTCATTTTAGAGAGCTATTTAGCAATCTTTTACCAATTCTATTGGCGCTATTTATCTGGACGAATCCGGTATTGGCGCAGAATAATGGAGAACTTATCACGCTTAGTCTCAAAAATAAGACAATTGGTGAGGCGTTGGAAACAATCAATAAGCGATACAACTACACGTTTGTTCTTCGAACACCGGATATTGATACAAAAAGAAAAGTTTCAATAGACGCCAAACAACAAAAGATCGAAGATGTACTGAATAATCTGTTTCGGGGGCAGGATGTCTCTTTCGATATCAATAACAAAACTGTCCGTATCTCCAAGAATGTCAGGCAGAAAGACGCAGAATCTACACAGGGGGCTACTACCAGAAACGTGACAGGACAAGTTACGGATAGTTCCGGCGAACCGATGATAGGTGTCAGTGTGATGGTGAAAGGAAGTAATAATGGAGTGGTGACCAATATGGATGGTAAGTACGAAATCAAAATCGATCATCCTAATCAAGTACTTCAATACTCTTTTCTCGGTTATCTGTCCCAGGAAAAAAGAATCGGAGACAACCGGATGCTGAATGTAACTTTAGAGGAAGATGTGAAAAAACTGGATGAAGTGGTTGTAGTAGGCTATAGCGTACAGAAGAAGAAAGATATAACGGGAGCTGTATCCACTGTTCTGGCAAAAGATATAGAAAATATTCCCGTGAATGATTTCGGGTCGGCACTTGCCGGACGTTCTGCGGGAGTACAAGTTATCACCCCTTCGGGGAAGCCGAATGAGGGTTTCTCTATCCGTGTCCGGGGAGCTACGTCTATCAATGCAGGAAACGAACCTTTGTATGTGGTGGATGGAGTGCCGACCAGTGACACAAAAACGATCAACCCTTCCGAAATAGAAAGCATTACGGTATTGAAAGACGCTTCTTCTGCTGCAATCTACGGAAATGCAGGTGCGAATGGGGTAGTACTGATTACCACCAAAAGAGGCCGGAAAGGTGAAGCGCAAATTGAGTTGAATGCCTACTATGGTTTTTCGGAACGTGCCAAGAGAATAGATGTTTTGAATAAAGATGAATATCAGGATTTACTTTCCGATTTGGGGTATCCGGCCATGGATACCTCCGTGTATAATGCCAATATCGACTGGCAGGATGAAATGTTTCGCAATGCGGCCATGCAGAATTATCAGTTATCCATTTCCGGTGGAAACGAAAAATCCCTTTATTACATTTCAGCCGGATTTATCAAACAGGATGGTATTGTAAAACCATCTTCATTTGAACGTATGAATTTTAAGATCAATCTGGAACAGGAATTGAAAAAATGGGTAAAGATCGGAACGAACCTAAGTTACAGTAAGATCAATGATGTCGATGTTTCGGATGGAAATTCCGAGACCGTTATTCTGCAAGCCATCACCACTCCATCTGTGGTAGGTAAATATAATGCGGACGGAACATTTCCTACGCTACCGTTTTTGTCTTCTTTGGAGAATCCTTTAAGTGCGGTAGAGTCATATACTCGTGATTATGTATATCATAAATTGTTGGGTAACCTCTATGCGGAGATTGCTTTTACTCCGGATCTGAAGTTAAAAACAAGCATGGGCATCGAAATGGGTGCTTCCCGGTACAAAGAATTTCTGGACCCGTTCAGTTCAGCTTGGGGACGTAACCAGCAGGGACAAGCGAGTTATAACACTTCGTTAAATTACAAATGGATCAACGAAGAAATTCTGACTTATACTAAGAAGATAGGAGATCACAGTTTCTCGGCTTTGGCGGGGTTTGTGGCTTCCCGCTATGTGGGAGAATCGGCAAACAGTTCTATACGTGGATTCTCTGATAATAAAATACATTCTATGAACGCCGGAACTGTATTAAACAAGCCAAGTGAAGATTATGGTGCATCTACCAATGCTTCTGTATTGGGGAGAGTGACCTATGACTACCAGAATAAGTACCTCGCCACTGTCAATTTCCGTGCTGACGGTTCTTCCAAGTTTGGCGTGAACAACCGTTGGGGGTATTTCCCTTCTTTCTCTTTGGGATGGAGACTGACTGGGGAGGAATTTATGAAACCATTGGATTGGTTGAGTGATTTGAAACTGCGTGTCGGCTGGGGACAGGTTGGTAATGACCAGGTGGGTTATTATAGTTCTTATGGGATTTATGGAATCGGAGCCAATTATAATATGGATGGCGTTATTTTACCAGGATATTATCAGAGCCAGATAGGGAATGATAAGTTGCGTTGGGAGAGAACTACCCAGACCAATGTGGGACTCGACTTCTCTTTCCTTAATGGAAGAATGACGTTGACTGCCGATGCATACTATAAGAAAACAACCGATTTGCTGTTAATGGTAAAGCTGCCTCAAACTTCCGGATTCGATTCGGGTATGCAAAATGTAGGTAGCGTGGTAAATAAAGGATTGGAGTTCCAACTGACCACGCGTAATCTGACCGGAGAACTAAAATGGACAACAGATTTTAATATCTCCACTAATAAGAATGAGGTGACAGATATGGCAGGAAGTCCTGCTATCTTTACCGGATCACTTGATAAGAAAATCTCCGGAAATGTGTCTATCATTCAGAAAGGACAGGCTTTAGGTTCTTTTTATGGTTTTCAGGCAGCAGGAGTAAACCCGCAAAACGGACGTATGATGTACGAAAAGGCTAACGGAATGTTAGTGTATGAAGAAGATTTGAGCGCAGATGAAGACCGCCGGATCTTGGGTTGTGCACAGCCGAAATTTTTGTATGGCATCAACAATGTCTTTTCATATAAGAATTTTGACCTGTCTTTCTTCTTTCAGGGTTCATACGGGAATGATATTTATAATGCCACCCGTATGTTTACCGAAGGAATGTTCGACTCCCGCAACCAGTCCGACCGTGTCCTGATGCGTTGGCGTAATCCGGGAGACTACACTACTGTGCCCCGTGCGGAGAAAGATAAATACCCGGCTATTTCTTCCCGTTTTGTAGAAGACGGTTCTTACTTTAAACTGAAAAATGTGAAACTGTCATATACTTTGCCGCGTCCGCTGACCCGGAAGGCTTTGATGGACAGAGTGACGGTCTATATATCAGGGGATAACCTGGTGACTTTTACCAATTACAGAGGTTATGACCCGGAAGTGAATATCGGTGGAGGCAGTTCTTCGGCTATGGGAATCGACCAGGGTGTCTTCCCCCATGCAAGAACTTATATTCTGGGAGCTACTATTGTATTTTGAGCATTGTTCAACTCATTAAATCTAAAAAAGACATGAAACAGATATATTCTATATTTATATCCGCAGCTTTGCTGCTCAATGTAGGGCTGACCTCCTGTGATAGTTTCCTGACAGAAACACCGCAGGGAGAACTGACCGAAGCCAATGCTTTTACTTCCATAAAAGATGCGGAAGCACTGATTATCAGTTGCTATGACGGAATACAGAAGGGGCATGAAGAATATTATATGTGGTATTATATGATTCTTGCAGACTGTTTTGCGGATAATGCATACAGTGGTGGTGATGATGTGGATATCAATAATGTGTTCTTACGCGACCTGACTCCCCGTAATGCGGTTGTTATGAAATCATGGAAGTCGCTTTACGGAAGTATTATGCGTTGTAACGTAGCTTTGAAATATATACCTCAAATTAATGATCCGTTGTTGGACGCGGAAGCTTTTACCGGAGTGAGTAAACGTGAAGAAATGCTTGGAGAAGCTTCTTTCTTGCGGGCGTTGCATTATTTTAATTTAGTAAAGACCTGGGGATGTGTGCCTGTTGTGACTACTACGGGAAGCACTGCTCCGGCTGATGTGCAAGTGCCTCGTGCCGATTCGGAAGAGGAAGTTTATGCACGTATCATTGAAGATTTGGAATTTGCGTTGACCCGTTTACCGGACAAGCGTGCTACGGAAGCTGAAACCAGAGGATTTGCCAGTAAAGGGGCGGTTAACGCTTTGTTTGCAAAAGTGTATGCAACGAAAGGTGCACCCGGCAATGTAGAATGGGATAAGGTGAAGACCTATTCGGAAGCAGTGATGAATTCGCCGGTATACCGATTAGTGGATACGTATGACCATCTGTTTGACGATGAACATCGTAATAATAGTGAGACAATTCTGGCTGTACAGTATATCGCCAACAGTACGGAAAATAATTACGTACCTGTTCTTCTATTGCCTCCTTCCATGACAGAGCAGAATTGGCGTAAATATCTGACACCTTCCCAAAGTTTGCTGAAAGCTTTTGATGATGAAGGAGATCAGGTTCGTAAAAACTCTACGGTCATCTTTGAGGACATTAACAATATTTGGTTCGACCAGTATTATGCGCAACTGAAGAATGGACAATGGGAAACCCGTACATTGCCTTTCCCTTACAAGTGCAGGGCAAAGAATCGGGTAGGATGGGATTGCGGAGACTTGATCTATATTTTCCGTCTGGCTGATATTGTTTTGTTGCATGCAGAAGCAGTCAATGCTTTGTCCGGTCCGGCAACTGCAATAGCGGAACCCAATCTGCAAAAGATTCGTACCCGTATCGGACTTCAGGAATTGAATGCCAGTTCAAGAGAAGAGCTGACCCGGCTTCTTTTGAAAGAAAGACGCTTGGAACTGGCTTACGAAGGAGAGCGATTCTTTGATTTGAAACGTTATGGAATTGCTCAAAGCACCCTGTCAAGTCTGACGTGGTCGGAAATTGTGGATGGAGAACAAACGACTGTTACGGGTAAATTCCCCGCACACATGTTGCTGATGCCTATTCCGCAGGAAGAAAGGGATCGTAATCCGAACCTAACTCAAAATCCGGGGTATAATTAATCCTCTTCCTTTATTAATCTTTAAATGAAGAAATATGAAAACGAATTTATATAAGCTTGTTTCATTCTATATATTTATCGGGTTACTGGCTGTTTCTTGCCAGAATCAGGATGAAATGTTTTTCGATCCGTCTGCCGAAGCACCTGTCATTGGAAAGTTATCCTTGAATCAGGAACAGTTGCAATATGGTGGGTCGGTAAAATTAAACGTGGAGGTGACGGATGCAGATGCCTTGTCGCACGTAGAAATACGCTTGGTTGCCAATCAGGCGGTGCTTTATTCCAAAACTCTTCCGGGAAATAATCAAAAGACATTGAAAGTGGAAGAAGAAATCGAAGTGCCGTTTGGACGTTTGTGTGGCGAGCAACTTGCTTCTCTGGAGGTTGTGGCTACAAATAAAAATGTGAAAACAGCAGAACAATCTTACGAGATTCCATTGGAAAGGCCGGATTTTGCACAATTATATGTAGTGGTTGGTGAAACAGGGGAAGAAATTGTGCTGCAAAGGGATGAAAGTAATCCGTTAACTCCTTATTTATATAAGGCTACTGTAGACTTGCCGAATAATACAAATGTGTTTATATATAGCGAGCCGGAAAAGAAAGGAATGGTATGGGGATTTGATGCCAGTACGAATACTTGCGAGTTGGCTTCGTCGCGTCCGGTTTCCCTTTGTGATTCACAGAGTACGGAAGAGAAAGTGAGAGAGGTGGTATTCGATGCTTTTTCTTTTGAGATTTTACCTCTGAAAAAGGAAATGACAGTAAATGATGTTGTCTTCATGCTATATAAGAAGAATGCGTCGGATAATGATTTTGTAAGCAATACACTTCGTGCCCAGAATGTTTCTTTGACAAACGGTGAAGAAGTGAGGACAGAATTGATTGATCTCAATGTGTTGAAGTTTGATCCGGATTTCTTTAAACTGGAAGGAGATAAGTTGATGTATATCGGGCAGACAGGTAATGTGACGTTATATATGAATACGATGTTCAACTTTGTTTTTGTAGAGAGTGCGGAAAATCCGTTAACTACTAATGTTTCCTATCCGGAAGTTTTGTTTGTGAATGGTTGGGGAATCGGTCGCCCGGAATTGTGGAACTATAATCCGGATTGGGATTTTAATAATGCAGTTATTTTCCGTAAAATATCGGAAGATGCTACCCAAACTGTCTATTCACAGACTGTCATTGTCAGTAAATGGGTTCAATTCAAATTCTATAATCAGAAAGACTGGGGAGGTGAGTTCTCTTGTCCGAATATAACGTTTGAAGATGACAACTTTAAAGCCGTAGAAGAAAGCGGTAAACCGGGAAATTATAATATATCACCTTCGTTGGGCGATGATACGAGTTATAAATCAGCGGTTGCCAAGATTACATTTATTGTTCCGAAATCGGGAAATACAACTCATTTCCGGAGTACTATTCTGGTAGAGAGTGACCGGGATTGAGTAATCACTTATCATTAAACTAATTTGTATTATGCATAAAAAGATTCAATATATATTATTGCTTATGTTATTTACCTGTTTGATACCTGTTACGGCGAAAAACAAAAGCCGGATCAGTCTGAATGATGAATGGCAGTTCAAGCAATCTATATCTCAAAGTTGGCTCCCGGCACAAGTGCCCGGAGCCGTACATACCGATTTGATGAATAATCGTATGATAAAGGACCCGTTTTACGGAGTAAATGAGAAATCCCTGCAATGGATTGGAGAAAAGGATTGGGAATATAAAAAGACTTTCATAGTAGATGAGGCTCTGCTTCAAGCGCCCAATGTACAGCTAGTTTTTGCCGGACTTGATACGTATGCCGATATTTATATCAATGATTATCTGGTGATGAAGTGTGACAATATGTTTCGTACATGGACTTTGAATCCTCTTCCTTATTTGAAGAAAGGGGAGAATACTATCCGCATCTATTTCCATTCTATATTTAAGGTGGATATGCCTAAGTACCTGGCGTCTCCTTTCCAGTTGCAGGCATGGCCTAATAATGATCAGTCGGATATTATGTTAAGCCTTTATGCCCGCAAAGCCGGATATAATTATGGATGGGACTGGGGCCCTCGTTTGATTACTACCGGTATCTGGAGAGATGTTTATCTGGAATACTGGGATGATATCCATATCGATGGAACTCAAATTATTACCCGGAAACTGGAATCGGGAAAAGCGAAGATGGAGGCTGTTTGTACGGTGATGAGTGATGAAGATACGAAGGCAACGTTTACGGTGGAATATGATAAGAAAGAGGCTGTTCGTAAACAAGTAGCATTGACTAAAGGGATGAACACGGTACGAGTAGACTTCGAAGTGAAGAATCCTGAATTATGGTGGACTAACGGATTAGGCAATCCCCGGATGTATGATTTTGATATTGTATTAGATAAAGAAGGACATAAGGTTACAGACCGTGTAAAGACGGGTATCCGTACATTGGAAATAGTTCGTGAAAAAGATGAACAGGGGCAGTCGATGTTTGTGAAACTGAATGGAAAAGCGGTCTTTATGAAAGGAGCCAATTATATTCCTTTGGATAATTTTCCGAACAGGGTGCCTGAAAGTTGGTACGAATATATCATAAAGTCGGCAGCTGATGTGAATATGAATATGTTGCGTATTTGGGGCGGAGGTATTTATGAGATGGATGCGTTTTATGAGATGTGTGACAAATACGGTATTCTTGTCTGGCAGGATATGATGTTTGCCTGTGGCATGTTCCCCGCTGACGAGCATTATTTGAATAGTGTGGCCGAGGAAGTGAAGGATAATGTAAAACGTTTGCGTAATCATCCTTGCATTGCACTCTGGAATGGAAACAATGAAAATGAGATTTCATATTTTGGATGGGGATGGAAAGATCGTTATACGCCCGAAGAAGACAGAATTTATCAGAGTAATCTGCATAAACTCTTTTATGACGTAATTCCGGAAGCGATACAGGCTGTGGATGAAACGAGGTATTATCACCCGACATCTCCTGTGACCGGCTATAATAATATAGATTATAATATGGGAGATGTACACTTCTGGTCTGTCTGGAAAGGAGGATGGCTTGAAGAGTACACGGAAGCTAAAAACATAGGTCGCTTTATGAGTGAGTATGGTTTTCAGTCTTATCCGGAGATGCGCACTATCCGTCGTTTTGCAAGTGAACATGATTTGCGTTTGGATTCGGAAGTTATGTTGTCTCATCAGCGTGCCCGCAATGACCAGACTCGTGATCCGAATTTCGGGAATAATATGATGAAGATGTATATGGAGAAATATTTTAAAGTTCCCGATGATTTTAGTGCATTTGTTTATATGAGCCAGTATTTGCAGGCGGAGGCGGTGAAGATTGGAATTGAAGCTCATCGTCGTGCAAAACCCTACTGTATGGGAACACTTTATTGGCAGATTAATGATTGTTGGCCGGTAGCTTCGTGGTCAAGTATTGATTATTGTGGCAGATGGAAGGCTTTACAGTATTATGCCCGCGATGCATATGACGAGGTATTGGTTTCTCCTTATGCTTCCGGAAAACAAGTCGTATTCAAGGCCATTTCCGATCGTTTGCAAAAGATGAAAGGAGAGTTGGAGATAACGACTCTGACTTTGGAGGGACAGACGGTGTTCTCAAAGAAAGTTTCATTTGATTTGGGTGCTAATGGGTGTGAAGATGTGGCTTCGATAACAACTACGGAACTTTATGGAGGTAAGAAAGAGAACGAAGTTTTCATTTATGTGACGTTGAATGAAAATGGTAAAACAGTTTCTTCGAACATCCATTATCCGGTCTACTCCAATCAGTATACTTATTCAAAGGTGGCTCCTATTATAACGGTGGAGAAGACCAATGAAGGAGTCAATTTACGGCTTCGTTCTTCTGCACTGATTAGAGGGCTTTATCTTTATGTAGATGACGATGAAAGTTTCTTTGAGCAGAATTACGTAACGCTGATACCGGGAAAAGAGGAAGTGGTTCAGGTGAAGACTCATCTTTCAGCGGCGGCTTTTGAGAAGCAATTGAAATATCTCTCGGTAAATCAAGTCAATTGATTGTGAAATGTATATCTCAATCGGACCTATTAATACATAATAAAAATGAAGAAGATAATGAATAATATATTGGCAGCTTGTCTGCTTTCCAGCCTGATAGCTTGCACTTTGGATGATCCCTATATGCCGGTTAATCCAGAAGAAAAACCGGCTCCTCCTGTGGTTACGGAGTATCAGCCTATCGCTTTAACGATAGGGGCTAATGGTCGTTTTGATGTTTCCGGTTCCTCTGTAAAAATAGGGTTAAACGGGAAGAATTCTACTTATGGTGTTTGTCTGCCACAGATTGCGCAGGGACATTTTATTGCGGAGGTAACAGCTGATAAAACAACTAATTTTGGCTTGGCTATCGTCAGGGAGAAGAACGGGAAACCGGATTTCAATAATTATACTTCGGTGAGTGTGTGTACAGAATCCGGTGTGTCGACCGTACGGGTATTGGATCGTCAGGACGGAATAGATAACGTTTTGGATAATACGAAGAAGATAAATAAAAACGATTATTCTTTCCGTTATTCCATACCTCTCAATAATAGCTATTTTTCTGTTCCTTTTACAGCTTCTACAGGTAAGGCACGTATCATCAGGAATAAGATATCCGGTTTCTTTCATTTTTATGTGAGTGTTGGAAAAGAAATTGATGGGAAATTTCATGAGAACTGGATTGAACTTGCTCAATCGAAAGATTGGGGAGGACAGGGACAGAACTATTTTATTTGTCCGATAGTCAGGAATGGTAATGAAAACTCGACAGAAGTGAACTTTTCAGATATTCGTTTTGAAGAGTTTTCGGCTGAAGATGTCGTGGAGTCCTCTCCGGAATTTGATGTAAAACAGCGTAATTTTACATGGGCTGGCTTTCCGGGGGATGCGACGGTAATCAGTTTCAATCCGAAACATTGCCCGGCTGCTGCACAAAACAGACAATTTGTTTTCTGGTCGGAGGCAAACTTTGTACCTGCTTGGCACATGAATAACGAATTGCTTTATTGTTATGAGTTTGCTGAAACATGGTCGGATTTGAGTAAAGGATGCTTCGAGCCAATGTCGGATCGTTTGTTGGCGCATGCGAAAGTGGATATCATAGAGAATAATAAAGTAAGGAAAGTGGTTAAGTACCATTATGCGTTGGTAAATCCGGATTATAAGGCTCCTTATCCTGACGGGATATATCCGGAAGTAGACGAGTATTATACTTTCTATGCTGACGGAGTAGGCGTGAGACGCATCGAGTATATTCAGAAACAGGCGGGACAGGCTTATTATCGCTATCATGAGTTGAGTGAGCCCATGGTTATTTCCGGCAGTTCATCCATTCCGTCAGATCATGTGAAACAACCGGCTTTTAGTATTTCTAATCTTTCAGGCAACCGGTATGATCTTTATCCGGCTAAACCATTTGATGAAGTCAACCAGAATGTGAAAAACTGGAAAGAGCAAATCTATACTGCTCATTTAAATAATGCTCCTGATGCTTTTTCTGTTTTCTCTTATACTCCTGAACGTCCGGAAGTCTCTCCGTTGCCGATTGAGAATGACTTGACCTGGCATGATATAAATTATCAGATGTCTCATTGGCCGGTAGATAAACAACCCTATTTAAATGCCCGTTATGGGGATTATGATAAGTCAACGGCTACCTGGCCGTCACAGGTCTCTCATTCTTCATTGATTGGCGTGGAGGCTAAAGGGGACGTTTCCTGGAATACTGCTTATCAGATTAATTCGGATGGAAATAAATATAGAGTATATTTGATGCTGTTGGGTATCAATCAACCTGATGCGGCTTCTGATATAGATGCGTATACAAGAGGATGGCTGTATATGGGAAGCCCGACGAATCTGAACGGAGTTTCTTATAATCCGGATGTAACAGGGTATTCCAAACGGGAGATGGTTTTGATGAAAACGACAGGTACAGGAAGTTGTCAGTTTACTTGTAACCCTACCGGCGCAGTGAAGAATCCTGTATTTAGAATTGATAATTGGACCGGAAGCGGAAATGTAACGGTCAAGGTTGGTGGAAAGACGTTGGTGTCTGATAGTGACTATTTGAGTGATAAAGTAGGAGGAAGCCTCGTAATCTGGCTTAATAAAACAATATCTTCTACATTCTCTGTCGAAATTATTCCGGTATAAAATGATCCTTTGGAGAGGACTTCTCAAATCCTCTCCAAAGGAATTTAAATAAATCAAGAGAGGTTGGCCTTTTATGAAATATATACTATTCATTCTTTTGTTTTTTCTCTGTTTATCCTGTTCACATCGTCCGGTTCAGGAGGTTGATACAGTTTCTTACAGAGGGTGGGAGAACTGCCTTAAGCTATCTAACAGGGTTGTTTCCGTAATTGTTAATCCGACGTATGGCGGACAAATTCTATATTTCGGCTTAGAGAGTCGTGGAGATAATATATTGTGGAGTGATTCTGTTATCAACGGTTGGACTGTAGAGAACTATATACGAACAAGACGAAGTCCTGATGCCGGTAGATTTGATATCGGTAATGAACGTAGAACGGAGAATATCCATGATTCAATTTGGGCAGGACCTTATCAAACCTTTATTGAGGAAGATAAATTGCGCTTGGTCAGCCATCCCTCACAGGCGATGGGTATTCAGGTGGAGCGGATTTACTTTTTGGAAGAGAACCAGCCGGTTCTGCATATTAAACAGCGAATGTCTAATATTTCAAATGGGGAGGTTGAATATTGTTTCTGGACACGTACATTACTGCCTGCCGGTGGGATTTACTATTGTGAAGCGATGCCAAATTCACAATATCCATTGGGATTTAGTGAGATTTCATTGTCAGCAGATACATTAATTCCCTCTCATCATCTGCAGGAACGTATTCATGTAGAGAATCATTATTTTACCGCATTTCCCGGAGGAGACGAACAAAAGAAATATGGGATAAATACTACAAACGGTATGTATTTCTATCAGTTCAGTGATTATTTGTATATCAAACAAAATAAGTATGTTCCACAGGGGAAATATGATAATAATTTGCAGGTGTGTTTTCCTAACATGATTTATTTAAATGATGAATTTTTGGAAATGGAACCGAACAGTCCTATGGTTAAGCTAAAGCCGGGAGAGGCTTATGAATATGAAGAGATTTGGACATTAAGGGAGGTGAACTCTATTACTGATAACACATATTAAGATGTATAACTTGCTGATTATTTTTCATACTGTTATATTTGTCCCGCTATTCTATTAATCAATAGAGGGAGAATGTATCAAAAGAAAAATATAAGGGTATATATAGCATGGATGTTATTCATGACATTCATTCCCTTCTTTGTAGTGAAGACCTTTCACTATCATGGAAGTGAGGATGAAAAGTCGTGTTCCCATGCAAAGCATTCTCACCAATCATCTGATGATTGTGCGATCTGCCAATACTCCCTTTCTTTCTTTACTGAACCTCAACCGATAGAATTTCATTGCACACTGACGCTCGTGCCCTACGAGCCGATTATTTACCAGGATAAGGTTGTTTGCAAACGAACTTATTCGCATCATTTACGCGGGCCTCCGGTCGCATGATTACATACTCATATTTTCAATGGAGATAGATTGGCTTTCAATCTATCCTTACATTCATTTTACACATTAAATAAAAGATTGTAATTGATGCGTATCGGAATTATTTCGGGCGTAATAGGGCTATTTGTAACCTTATCCGTCCATGCACAGAAATCCGATTCAATCAAGAGCATGCTTTTGCCTGATGTTGTGGTAACCGAAACGTACCAGCAACGTCAAGCGAAAAAGTCTGCCCTTACGGTTGATGTAGCCGATCAGGATTTTTTGCGCAAACATTTTACAGGAAACTTCATGCAGGCGATGGAGAATATTCCCGGAGTACAGGCAATGGATATTGGTTCGGGCTTCTCCAAACCGATGATTCGCGGAATGGGATTCAACCGGATTGCTGTATTGGAAAACGGAATCAAACAGGAAGGACAACAATGGGGAGCCGATCACGGACTAGAACTGGATGCTTTCAATATCGGAGCAGTCAATGTATTGAAAGGACCCTCCTCACTGCTCTATGGCAGTGATGCAATGGGAGGAGTGATTGATGTTGTTCCGTCGGCTGTTCCTGCTGATAATCGTGTATTCGGAGATGTCACACTGCTGGGTAAATCAGTCAATGGAACCATCGGAGGATCACTGATGCTGGGAATCAGGAAGAATGCCTGGTACTCCCATATTCGTTATTCGGAACAACATTTCGGTGACTATCGTATTCCGACGGATTCTATTGTCTACCTGACACAAAGAATTCCCATATATGGGCGTAAACTCAAGAATACAGCAGGCATTGAACGCAATATCGGACTTTTTACCCAATATCAACGAAGAGCCTATAAAGCGAATTATGCTGTGAGTAATGTATATCAAAAGACGGGATTCTTTCCGGGGGCACATGGCATACCCGATGCGTCACGTGTGGAAGATGATGGAGACAGCCGTAATATTGAATTGCCATTCAGTAAAGTGAATCACCTGAAAGTGACCACCCACCAGCAATATGCATGGGAGAAACTGATCTTGTCAGGCGATTTAGGTTTCCAGAACAATCACCGTGAAGAGTGGAGTGCTTTCCATACTCATTATGGTTCGCAACCCGCACCGGAGAAAGACCCCGACAAGGAACTTGCTTTTAATCTGAACACTTTCAGTGCTTCGGTGAAAGCTCGTTTTATTGGTTCTTCTTCGTGGGAACATACATTGGGGTGGGATGGACAACATCAACGGAACGACATTTCCGGCTATTCGTTTTTACTGCCTGAATATCGCCGTTCCACTACCGGAATGCTTTGGCTTACGACATACAGACCCAACAATGTGTTTTCAGTCAGCGGAGGAGTGCGATATGACTACGGATATATGAATATCTCTTCGCATGAAGATACTTACCTTGCCGATTATCTTCGGAAACAGGGCTATGATCCGGAACAGATAGACTTCTACAAGTGGAACAGTCACTCTGTGAATAAGCACTACGGTGATTATTCTCTTTCTCTGGGATTGGTATGGACTCCCTCCGACAAACATCTGGTAAAGGTGAATATCGGGCGTAGTTTCCGCCTGCCCGGTGCGAATGAGTTGGCTGCCAACGGTGTACATCACGGCACTTTCCGCCATGAACAGGGAGATGTAAACCTAAAGTCCGAACAAGGCTGGCAACTGGACGCTTCTTATCATCTGAAGTACCGGGGAATTTCTTTCTCCGTCTCTCCATTTGTCAGTTGGTTCAGCAATTACATCTTTCTGCGTCCTACCGGAGAGTGGTCTGTATTGCCTCATGCCGGACAAATCTATCGCTATACCGGAGCAGAAGCGCTATTTGCAGGAACTGAAGCTACCGTAGATGTTGATTTTCTGCGCAACTTCAATTATCGGATTTCCGCTGAATACGTTTACACCTATAATTGTGATGAACATATTCCATTGAGTTTCTCGCCACCTCCTGTTATGCGCAATACATTAACCTGGCAAAAGAATCGGTATATGTTGTATGCAGAATGGCAGAGCATTGCCCGGCAAAATAGAGTGGACCGTAACGAAGACCGTACAGCCGGAGCAAATCTCTTTCATCTGGGTGGTTCATTGAATATTCCGATAGGTGGAAACAATGAGATTGAAATAACCCTGACCGCCCGGAATATATTCGATACCCGATATTACAATCATCTTAGTTTTTACAGGAAAGTTGAAATCCCCGAACCGGGACGTAACTTCCAGATATTAATCAAAGTTCCATTTAAAAAATTACTGAAATGAAAAATAAATTTTATCTCCCAATGATTAGCCTTTTGGCAACAGTTACTTTCATGTTTTCCTCTTGTGATAATGATGACTCCAGTGATACGACCAAACCTCTGATTGAACTTCACGAACCGGAAGAAGGTCAGGCTTTGGAGATAGGAAACGAACATGGGGTTCATTTTGAAATGGATTTGTCGGATGATGTCATGCTGAAATCCTATAAGATTGAAATTCATAGTAATTTCGACCACCATTCACACGGAGGTAATAGCAGGGCTGCACAGGAAACAGTAGATTTTAGTTTCAACAGATCCTACGATGTGTCCGGACAGAAAACCGCCCATATTCATCATCACGATATTGTAATACCGGCCAATGCTACTGCAGGAGATTATCATTTGATGGTTTATTGCACGGATGCCGCAGGTAACGAATCTTATATCGCACGCAATATCAAATTAAGTAATGAGGTGGAAGACGAAGACCATCACCATGATGAATAAGACAATACATAGAGAAAGAATGAGGTGAGGTCAAAAAGGGACGTTTGACACATTCCTATTCTGTTTTTTTACGTAATGAGTATTTTTTCTTTCGAAAGGTGTAATATCTATTACACCTTTTTTGTTTCCAATCCTTTACTTTTGTGAAAAATACTTTTTCGTATGATGAAGTTTCCAATAATAAATCGACTCTTTCCTTCTTATAAATGGAAGGTAGCGGCTGTCATCATTGGCGGTGTTATTGTGGGTGGAGGAGCACTGTTTATGTATATGCTCCGGGCGCATACCTATCTTGGAGATGACCCGGCTGCATGCGTGAATTGTCACATTATGACTCCTTACTATGCAACCTGGTTCCATAGTTCACATGCCCGGAATGCCACTTGCAATGATTGTCATGTGCCGCATGAAAATGCTGTGAAGAAATGGACCTTTAAAGGTATGGACGGTATGAAACACGTGGCTGCATTTCTTACCAAAAGCGAGCCGCAGGTCATTCAGGCTCATGAAGCCAGTTCCGAAGTGATTATGAATAATTGCATCCGCTGTCATACACAACTCAATACGGAATTTGTGAAGACGGGGAAGATTGATTATATGATGTCACAGGTAGGAGAGGGGAAGGCTTGCTGGGATTGCCATCGTGATGTTCCTCATGGTGGAAAGAATTCCCTGTCCGGTACTCCGGGAGCGATTGTTCCTCTTCCGGAATCGCCTGTTCCCGAATGGCTCCGGAAGATGGTGAATCAGAAAGATAAATAAGAAATGAAATACGTAATAAAATAATAAAACCGATATACAATGGAAAAGAAATTAAAATCATGGCAAGGATGGCTGTTGTTCGGAGGTTCAATGGTCGTTGTATTTGTTTTGGGATTATGCGTTTCTGCGTTGATGGAACGGAGGGCGGAAGTTGCCAGCATTTTCAATAACCGTAAAAACGTTATCAAAGGGATTGAAGCACGAAATGAACTGTTTAAGGATGACTTTCCCCGTGAATACCAGACTTGGACGGAGACTGCAAAGACTGACTTTGAGAGTGAATTTAATGGAAATATTGCTGTAGATGCTTTGGAAAAACGTCCTGAAATGGTGATTCTATGGGCGGGATATGCTTTCTCAAAAGATTATTCCACTCCACGGGGACACATGCATGCCATTGAGGATATTACGGCATCTTTGCGTACCGGTTCGCCCATGAGCCCGACCGAAGGTCCTCAACCGTCTACCTGCTGGACTTGTAAGAGTCCGGATGTTCCCCGTATGATGGAGGCATTGGGTGTCGATTCTTTCTATAACAATAAATGGGGGGCTATGGGCGCCGAAATTGTGAATCCTATCGGATGCTCCGATTGTCATGATCCCGAAACAATGAATCTTCATATCAGTCGTCCCGCTTTGATAGAGGCTTTCCAACGTCAGGGTAAAGACATCACTAAAGCTACTCCGCAGGAGATGCGTTCATTGGTATGTGCACAATGTCATGTGGAATATTATTTCAAAGGGGATGGTAAATACCTGACTTTCCCCTGGGACAAAGGTTTTACGGTAGAAGATATGGAGGCTTATTATGATGAGGCCGGTTTTTATGATTATATTCATAAATTGAGCCGTACTCCGATTCTGAAAGCACAGCATCCTGACTATGAGATTTGTCAGATGGGTATCCACGGACAGAGAGGTGTCTCTTGTGCCGATTGCCACATGCCGTATAAGAGTGAAGGTGGTGTGAAATTCAGCGATCACCATATCCAAAGCCCGTTGGCTATGATTGACCGCACCTGTCAGGTTTGTCACCGCGAAAGTGAAGAGACTTTACGTAATAATGTGTACGAACGCCAACGTAAAGCGAATGAAATCCGTAACCGTCTGGAACAGGAATTGGCAAAAGCACATATCGAAGCTAAATTTGCCTGGGACAAGGGTGCTACAGAAACACAGATGAAAGATGTGCTCGCACTGATTCGTCAGGCACAATGGCGTTGGGATTTCGGAGTAGCTTCACACGGAGGTTCTTTCCACGCACCGCAGGAAATTCAGAGAATTCTTTCTCATGGATTGGATCGTGCCATGCAAGCCCGTCTGGCTGTATCCAAAGTATTGGCAAAGAATGGATATACGGGAGATGTTCCGATGCCGGACATTTCAACAAAGGCAAAAGCACAGGAATATATCGGCTTGGATATGGATGCTGAAAGAGCGGCTAAGGAGAAATTCCTGAAAACAACTGTTCCGGCATGGTTGGAGAAAGCGAAAGAAAACGGCCGTCTGGCACAGAAATAAGAGAATTTATATATGTGGAGCAAACCATGGAGTTATAAAGAAGGGCTGGTGATTGGCGCAGGATTACTGGTGATAGGGCTATTGCTGCAAATGACAGTGGGAGCCATACATTGGGACCTGTTTGCCTGTCCGGTCAATGTGATTGTGTTAGTGGTTTATATCATTGCTTTGGTAGCCATGCACCTTCTTCGCAAACGTGTCTATTTATTCGGATGGTTGAGTCATTATTCCGCTGCTGTCTCGTCTCTATTGTGGGTGGTCGGCATGACGGTAGTGATGGGACTGATCCGGCAGGCTCCTTCCGGTCATGCTCCGGCTGATCTGCTGGGATTTTCGCAGATGATTTCTTCCTGGCCTTTTGTCCTGCTCTACTTTTGGATGGTCACCGCCTTGGGGCTGACAATCCTTCGCACCGGTTTCTCTTTGAAGATCAGCAGGATTTCTTTCCTACTGAATCATATCGGATTGTTTATTGCACTGATAACAGCCACTTTGGGAAATGCCGATATGCAAAGGTTGAAAATGACAACCCGGATGGGAAGTGCCGAATGGCGGGCTACGGATGATAAAGGTCAACTGATTGAACTTCCGCTGGCTATCGAACTGAAGGATTTCACTATCGACGAATATCCTCCGAAACTGATGTTGATTGATAATGAAACCGGCCGTACGCTTCCCGAAAAATCTCCTGTACATGTATTGTTGGAAGAGGGAGTGACAAATGGCAGCTTGCAGGACTGGCAGCTAACTATTGAGCAATCTATTCCGATGGCTGCTTCTGTGGCTACCGAAGATACTTTGAAGTTTACTGAATTTCATTCGATGGGAGCGACTTATGCTGTCTATCTGAAAGCAGTCAATCAGAAGAATCAAACAACCAAAGAGGGATGGGTAAGTTGCGGTAGTTTTCTTTTTCCCTATAAGGCAATCCGGCTGGATTCTTTAACCAGTATTGTAATGCCGGAACGGGAACCGCGGCGATTTGCATCGGAAGTGAAGATTTACACACAAGAAGGAACGATCACGGAAGGAACCATTGAAGTGAACCGTCCGATGGAGATAGAAGGTTGGAAAATTTATCAACTTAGTTACGATGAAACAAAGGGACGATGGAGCGATGTCAGTGTCTTCGAGTTGGTTCGCGATCCGTGGTTGCCGGTTGTTTACACAGGAATAATAATGATGATGGCAGGAGCCATCTGTCTGTTTGTCAGCGCACAAAAGAGGAAAGAGGAGGACAAAGCATGAGTTGGGAATACTTTATACTATTTGCAATAGCCGCACTGGTTTGTTGGGCTTTGGGAGCTTTTGCTGCCTGGAAAGGTACAAAAACGGGATGGGCTTATGGATTTACTTTCTTAGGTCTGGCTATTTTCTTCAGTTTCATTATCGGAATGTGGATTTCATTAGAACGTCCTCCGATGCGGACAATGGGAGAGACACGGCTGTGGTATTCTTTCTTCCTTCCGTTGGCGGGATTGATAACCTATGCACGCTGGAAGTATAAATGGATTTTAAGTTTCAGTTGCATCCTTTCATTGGTCTTTATTTGTATCAATATCTTCAAACCGGAGATTCATAATAAGACGTTGATGCCTGCTTTGCAAAGCCCGTGGTTTGCCCCTCATGTCATTGTGTATATGTTTGCTTATGCTATGTTGGGAGCGGCGACGGTGATGGCCGTCTATCTGCTTTGGTTCAAAAAGAAGGAGATTGAACGGAAAGAAATGGATTTGTGTGACAACCTCACCTATGTAGGTCTGGCATTTATGACATTAGGTATGCTTACCGGAGCTATCTGGGCAAAAGAAGCCTGGGGACATTACTGGGCTTGGGACCCGAAAGAGACTTGGGCGGCAGCTACCTGGTTCGCTTATCTGGTGTATATCCATTTCAGATTGGGCAAGCCATTGAAGGCACGTCCTGCGTTGATTATTCTGTTAGTATCATTTGTCCTGTTGCAAATGTGCTGGTATGGAATCAATTACCTTCCGGCCGCGCAAGGAGTCAGTGTGCATACTTATAATTTAAATTGAAATATCGAATCACTTAAACTTCAATATCAATGAAAACACTTTATTGGTCATTCTTGCTTATGCTATTGCCAAGCATGGCATATACACAAAACACGGAGAAAGAGAATGAATTTACGATGTCTATGCAAATCAGACCTCGTGCGGAGTATCGGAATGGTGCATTGACTCCACGGGATGAAGGGGTAGCTCCTACATCTTTCATCAATAACCGTGCACGCCTCTCGATGGATTATAAACGTTCGGATCTGGAACTAAAGATGTCGGCACAGCATGTCGGTGTTTGGGGACAAGACCCGCAGATTGAGAAGAATGGGCGTTTTATGTTGAATGAGGCTTGGGCGAAACTGAACTTTGGTGAAGGGTTCTTTGCTCAACTGGGACGTCAGTCATTGATTTATGATGATGAACGTATTTTGGGAGGACTGGATTGGAATGTAGCGGGCCGTAACCACGATGCATTGAAGCTGGGATATGCCAACAAAAATAATGAAGTCCATCTGATTCTTGCTTTTAACCAGAATAATGACAATAGAACAAGTGGAGGTACTTACTATGATTCTTCTACCGGACAGCCTTATAAGAATATGCAAACCGTCTGGTATCATTATAAAGCGGATAATGTTCCGTTCGGAGCTTCTTTATTGTTTATGAATCTGGGATTGGAAACGGGTGATAAAGCCACGGATGATTCTCATACCCGCTATTTACAAACAATGGGTACTTACCTCACTTATAAGAATAGTAACTGGAATCTGGATGGTGCTTTCTACTATCAGATGGGTAAGAATAAAGCTGCGGAGAAAGTTTCAGCTTTGATGGGTAGCATACAAGCCGCCTATACGTTTAATCAGACATGGGGAGCCGTGGCTAGTTTTGATTATTTAAGCGGTGATAAAGGAAATGGCGGTAAGTATAAGGCTTTTGATCCTCTTTATGGGACCCATCATAAATTCTATGGAGCAATGGATTATTTTTATGCTTCTACATTTGCAAACGGTTATGCACCGGGATTGATGGATGCTCGTATCGGAGGTCGTTTCCGTCTATCTGGCAAGGTAGATATGGAACTTAATTACCATTATTTTTGTACAGCTGTAAAGGTTCAGGACTTGAAGAAATATTTAGGTTCGGAAGTCGATTATCAGATAAACTGGTCGATCATGAAAGATGTGAAACTCTCTGCCGGATATTCTTTTATGCGTGGTACGAAGACGATGGACGCTGTGAAAACCGGCAATCATAAAAGCTGGCAGGATTGGGGATGGGTATCGTTGAATATCAATCCGAAAGTATTTTTCACTAAATGGTAGAGAAATAAACAGAATGATGAGAATCCCGGTTGACTTATGTTGACCGGGATTTTAGGACTTTGATCTCTATACCGAATATCTGCTTTTAGCCGAGGTAAATCCCTGTTGACTTAAGGCATCCGCAACTCCTTTGTAATGAAACGGATGTCGGTAGAAATCAGCTGCCAGGTCTGTCCAGTTGCCTACACGATTATTCCATGGACGTTCTTTAAGATAATGGGCGTAGATAACGTCATATTCAGCGAGTTTATCTTTTAAATCAGTCTTATATGTCTCTTCGAAAAAGACAGCCTGTTGTGGAAAACGAGGCTTTAATCCCGGTTCTTCTGCGGGGTAGCCGATACATAATCCCAACATAGGAAAGACATATTCCGGAAGTTGCAATTCATGGACAATTTCCAGCGCATTTTTACGTACATCTCCAATAGGGACTGTTCCCAATCCCAATGATTCGGCAGCCACGACAGCCGCTTCGAGAGCGATACCGACTTCATGAGCTCCCACGAGCAATGTGTCAATGTCCTGCATTACTTCATCGAGCGTTTGCTCTTTCTTATGGCAGGCAAGAGCCACCCTATGGTAATCAGTACAGAACACGAGGAATACGGGAGCTTCGGCAATGTGTACCTGATTTCCGCATAATTCGGCTAAACGTCTTCTATGGTCGGTATTCTTTACTGCAATTATGGAAACGAGTTGCAGGTTTACCCAGTTCGGTGCGGCTTGTACGGCACGGATGATGGAGTTTAAATCTTCATCACTTACCGTTCTGTCGGTGTATGAACGGATGGAACGATGTGCCAGCATACTATCTATGACTTTATTCATTTTTCTTATTATAGTTCATAATTTATAGCATTTCATGTTATTACCAACCTGCCAATGGTATTTTCCGTGCCGATGCGGGAAACGCGGTATCCAAATCATGCAAATCTTCCTCTGTCAGATGAATGGAAAGGCTTCGGAAATTATCTTCCACATGGGTTACATTACCGGCTTTGGGGATGGCAATGATACCGGGCTGACGCATCGTCCACGACAATGCGATTTGTGCAGGCGATACATCGTGTCGCCGGGCGATTTCCACCAATGTATGGTGGTGCAGAAGTCGTCCTTCTCCGATGGGCGAATAAGCCATAAGCGGCATTCTACGGGCAGCGCACCACGGCATGAGGTCGAACTCTATGCCCCGGTCGCCGAGGTTATAGAGTACCTGATCGGTGGCGCAGCCGCTTCCACCGGACAGTGAAACAATACGTTCCATGTCGGCTGTGTCCATATTACTGACACCCCATAAACGGATTTTTCCCTCTTGTTGCAATTCGGTCATCGCCCGAACGGTTTCTTCATAAGGATGGCGTCCTTTCCAGTGCAACAGGTAGAGGTCGATATACTCCGTTCCGAGCTTCAGCAAACTTCGTTCACAGGCGAGTTTCGTTCCACGATAGCTTGCATTACTCGGTAAAACTTTGCTCACGAGAAGCACTTTCTCTCTACAGTCGCGGACAGCTTCGCCTACCAGTTCCTCGTTGTCGTACATCTCGGCAGTATCGACAAGGTTCATTCCCAGCTCGATGCCATGTTGTAATGCCCGTATTTCTTCATGCCGCCGTGCGGCGGATTGTCCCATTTTCCATGTGCCTTGTCCCAACGGACAAACAGTTTGTCCATTCGGGAAAGTGATTATTGGTCGTTCTGTTTTCTTCATATTGTCACTGCCATTATGTGTTTATTGCGGCTCATTAAGCTATTCCTGATAATAATGCTTGCCACTCCAACAAGCAGGAATGCCACAGCTCCCAACGGAGATGATTGTGTTCCCCATACGGTTATGAACATGCCACATATTGCCGTTCCCAACGTTGTTCCGAGATTTGCGGCGGTCAGGAACAATCCGTTGGCAAAATCGGGTGCTTCGGTTGCCGACGTAGATACCATGAATTGATTCCCGTTATTTGCAATACCTGCGAATATTCCCAATATCAGAATGACGATTGACGTTGGTATGGTCAGTTTCCCTAGTCCGTAAAGTACGAGATAAAGTATCGCCATGATGGCAGGTACGTATTTCAACGTGGCGAAAGGACGTTGTGCCAACAACTTTCCGGCTGCGATATTTCCGACGATATTTGCCATGCCGTAAACAAACAGCAGAAGGCTAATTACCTTGAAGGAGACATCTGTAACCGTTATCAGGTAATCGGACAAGTAGCTGTAAAATCCGAACATGGCTGCATTCATCAGTAATGCCGCAAGGAAGGAGTTCCACAATACGGGCTTTCTCAATACGCTGAGTTGTGTGCCATACGATAACCGTTCCTTAACGGGCATGGACGGTATGAGGAAAATAGTGGCGAGCAGTACAAATGCATTGACAACGGTAAAAAATACCATTGCTGCAGAGAATGAAAATTCACTGGCGATGTAGCTCGTCACGGGCACTCCGAGCACCATTCCTGCCGATACTCCGGCAAAGATTTTGGAAACGGCTTTCGGAGCATCCTCCCGACTAACGGAAGAGGCTGCGGTTGAGAAAGCGATGGATACATAGAGCGGATGAAAGAATGCCGGAATCGCACGGGTTATCAACAGTACGGTAAAGTTCGTCGTGAAGACCGAAACGAGGTTGGAAATCACGAACACGGACAAGGCGAGCACCATGACCGTTTTACGGTTTACCCGTGAAAAAAGTAACGGTACGACGGGAGCAGAGAAGGCAATGATCAGCGCAAAGAGGCTGACCGTCCAACCCGCATCCGGCACCGTAACACCGAAGGTTTCGGCAATGATAGGGATGATGCCCACTACTCCCATTTCAGTATTCAATATTCCGAATACTCCGAGTGTGAGGATGAACATCAACAAGTGGTTATGCTTATTTTTAGTTGATATACTCATGTTTTTATTTTATTTGAGGTTTGACTTGAAAAATGCTTCCAGTTTGTCAAACGGAATCTTCCGGTCGTAAAGGTCGGTGTGGTTGGCTCCGGGAACGATTAGTAACTCCTTGTTTTTGCCCTTGAGGCGTTTGAAGGCATCCTCGCTGAAATAACGCGAATGGGCATTTTCGCCGTGAATGAGCAATACAGCATTGTCAATCTCGTGAATATAGGTTAACAATGGCATATTGATGAACGAAAGAGCCATCGTGGGGTTCCATGCACCATTAGAATTGATGGCACGGGCGTGAAAAGCACGTTCAGTCTTGTAATAATCGAAGTAGTCTTTGACGAATTGCGGCTCGTCGCCCTTGATGCTAGTGGGCAGACCGGGCGTACCGGGAGTGGCCGTGCCGTTCTGTGCATCACGGGTCCGGATAGCATTCATCGCCTCGCGTTTGTTGCGGCGTACTTCGGCACTGTCCTCGGCATCGAAATAGCCGTTGGCATTCACGCGGCTCATATCGTACATTGTAGAAGCTACTGTTGCTTTGATGCGCGTGTCCATTGCCGCGGCATTCAGTCCCATACCACCGAATCCGCAGATGCCGATGATACCGATGCGTTTGGCATCTACATTGGGGTGTGCAATCAGGAAATCCACTGCCGCGCTAAAATCTTCGGTGTTGATGTCGGGCGATGCCACATTACGGGGTTCGCCACCGCTCTCGCCCGTATAAGAGGGGTCGAACGCAAGGGTGAGGAATCCGCATTCGGCCATTGTCTGCGCATAAAGTCCCGATGACTGTTCCTTCACAGCCCCGAAAGGGCCGCTAACGGCAATGGCAGGGACTTTACTTTCGATATTCTTGGGTTCGTACAAGTCGGCGGCAAGTGTGATGTCATAGCGGTTTTTGAAGGTTACTTTACGATGATTAACCTTGTTGCTCTGTGGGAACTTTTTGTCCCATTCCTGTGTAAGATTCAATGTGTCCATATGATTACTTGTTTTTTGATTTGTAATACCGTTCGTGCAGCCGGTAAGCAACCCCATACTTAACAAGGCTGCGATAGCTGCGGATTTAAAATTCGCTGTTCTCATCATTCTATTATTTAAATGGTTATTGTTCTATTTCATATTGCAAAGGTACGGCTATAAAATAAGCGGCACATTATTGTCGGGCTCAAAAGGAGTTACTCAAAAGCTCAACTATCTATTTTCTTAAAAGCTCCATGCAAATGGCTGGAAAAGTAGTTCTGAATTTATGATAATCAAGTTTGGCGGTGGACAATATGGCATCAGCATACACATTGCTATGAAGATTGTATGCTCTATATTTTCCGGTAAATTATCAGGGCTGCCCTTACCGTAAGGTTACTGTAAGGAACAAGCTGTAAGTTGATGTGAAAGCCTCACTGCGATGTCGCAGTGAGGCTTAAATAATTTAATTAAAAAACTCAATATATTTTGCTCCGATTTACACGAATGTGGCGGTCGGCGGCATACCGTACTGTTTTTTGAAGGCGGTTGAGAAGTGAGACGGGTTCTTGAAACCGACTTCGGCATAAACATCCACGACCTTTTTGCCGCCCTCTTTCATCAGGGCGTAAGCTACTTCGAGTCGTTTACGGATAAGCCATTTTTCGGGAGTGAGGTCGCTGATTTTCTTGAAATCCCGTTTGAATGTGGCAAGGCTGCGTCCCGTGTAGTGTGCCATCTCTTCCATCGTGAGCTCGTACATGTAGTTCTCGTTCATAAATTCCAGAATATCTATTTTCCACGGTTCATTGAAGTCGAAAAGCGTCGGCGCGAACTTTTTGTCGATATGTAATAATGCGAGCAGACCTTCCTGCAATTTCAGTTGCATCAGGTCATCCGCAGGTTTCACCTTCGGATCGAAGTAGGGCGTCATCGAAGCGAACAGACTGGCGAGTTCGGCCGTTTTCGGAAGTTTTATCACTCCGGAATTGAGTTTCGCGGTATTGGTCGGTACTTTACGTTGTTCCAACTTACCGTACATTTCACGTAAGAAACGACGTGTGAACATCAGGAAGATACCGCAGTAGCGTTCACCATCTTTCGTCTTCTTGTACATCGTAATGTGATGGTCGCGCGGTATGAAGACGCATTCGCCTTTTCCGACATGAATTTGCTCATTGCCATTGTCGAGAATCATCTCACCCGAATAGACGTAATTGATGGCATATTCGCGGGAGCGATGTACGCAGCCGCTGAGGTCATCATAGAAGAAGCTGTAGAATACATCGTTGTAATTGAAGATAAGCTTCATTTGCCCTAATTGTTCATCTGTCATATTTTTTTGCTTTTCTTTCTGATTGCAAATATAGCAAAAACAGTTTTATTTCTCTTCGGCTCATTTATATATTTAACTTGTTTTCGATATAAGAGCCAAATTATTCCTTAGTTTCAACCCTGCCCCTGTTTCTTTATTATATGAATTTCTCTAAAGCGGCCTTATTCAAAATTTCCACCCGTTTCCCTTCCATAGTGATAAGCCCTTCCTTGATAATCTTATTAATTTCTTTCGATAAGGCGGGACGTGATACATTCAGGTATTCGGCAAGTTGGGATTGCGTATGTGTAATCTCCACTATCAGGGAATCTTTCTTCTTGTGCTCGAACAGATAAACGATAAATCTTTCCCGGACAGTCTTGCGGGAGAGTGGTTTCAGACGTGATACGGTACAGATATTGCAATTGCCTGCAATGCAGAGAAAATTGTGCAATACTTGCGGGTCCTGGCTGATAACTTTAAAGGTAGAATCCTTTGTTGCCATAAGTATCACACTGTCCTCAAGGGCAGTGAAAGTAGCCGGCAATGTGTTGTCCGAGCTAAAAAGATGTGGAGTGGCAAAAGTGCGTGGCGCAATGATATATTCAATCATCACTTCATTTCCCAGTCCGTCGATAATATCCGTGCGCAATTTCCCTTCCAACAACACATACAGTTTGTTGCAAGGCGTTCCCTGCGTAACAACTATCTCTTTCTTGTTTGCTATATAGACTACGAAATCTAGTTTCTCCAATAGGGATTCTTTAATGTTTAAGGGCAAATTCCGGAAAAGGGGGATTTGAAACAGCTTTTCTTTATGTGTGTCGGTCAGTTGTATTTTTTTCATTGTATCATGTTGTTCGTATTGTGGACAAAGATATAAATTAAATATTGGTAGAAAAAATCTTTTGTTATGTTTGAATCTGTAATCTGGGTATATTTCTCTGTAATTTATATACATTCGCTATGTTATAAATTGTCTATTTTTGCAGAGTGAAAAGACTGATTAATTCTGAAAGATGAAAGTAATAAAAGAAAGTTATGGCTAAAAAAGTTTTGATAATTTCGTCCAGTCCACGTAAAGGTGGTAATTCGGATTTGCTTTGTGATGAATTTATGAAAGGTGCTATTGAGGCGGGCAATGAAGTAGAGAAGATTTTTCTGAAAGACAAAACGGTTCATCCTTGTACGGGATGTAGTGTTTGCAGTATGTACGGTAAACCTTGTCCGCAGAAGGATGATGCAGCGGAAATTGTAGAAAAGATGATTGCTGCAGATGTGATTGTAATGGCAACCCCGGTCTATTTTTACACCATGTGCGGGCAGATGAAGATAATGATTGACCGCTGTTGCGCACGTTATACGGAAATAACCAATAAGGAATTTTATTTCATTATTGCGGCAGCAGAAAACGATAAAGCAATGATGGAGCGTACTATCGACGGCTTCCGTGGCTTCCTCGATTGCTTGGAAGGACCACAGGAAAAAGGGACGGTCTATGGAATCGGTGCATGGAAAGTAGGAGAGATTAAAGATACTCCCTACATGCAGGAAGCATATAATATGGGAAAGATGGTGTAACTGTTTGTTTTCCATATTAAAGATATTCATAAAGAATATGATAAATGGATTTGTTCGAATATTTGAGATATAGTTTTGAACTTAACTTTTAAAACCTGACGGGAAATCTGGAAAAGACGGTTATGTTTTCCAGATTTTCCGCCGTCTTTTTTTATAAGAAGAGGGGAAAAGGTGAGGGTAGTGAGGGAGGATTTCTAACATTCGTGTTTTTTTTTAGAGAAAATATAGATAGGAAAAAATAAAATATAAAAATAAAAGGTTGCAATTCCTCCCTCACTACCCTCACCTTTTTCCCCTTTTTACGATTACTTAATTGACTGGATTGCTTGTTCTGCCACAGAATTATTATAATTTTGTGGCAGAACTTTTTATTTTGTATAATTCGTTTGATAACTAACTAAGTATCATGAGCTATAAAATAACGACTCTTGTGGAGAATTGTGTCTATGGACGTAAATTGCAGGCAGAGCATGGTCTTTCTCTTTATATTGAGACATCGGGACATCGGTTACTTTTCGATACGGGAGCATCCGACTTGTTTATCCGTAACGCCCGCTTGTTGCATATTGACTTGCAAAAAGTCGATTATTTGATATTATCTCATGGTCATAGCGATCATACGGGCGGACTACGTTATTTTTTGGAATTGAATACGCAGGCAACCGTTGTCTGTAAGCGTGAGGTTTTTTCTCCTAAATTCAAGGATGAACGTGAGAACGGGATGATGCATACACAAAACCTCGATCGTTCCCGTTTCCGCTTTATTACAGAGCAGACCGAACTGCTTCCCGGAGTTTTCCTTTTTCCCTCTATTGATATTATAAATCAGGCAGATACCCATTTTGAACGTTTTTGGGTTCAGCAAGAAGATGGATGCAAAATACCGGATACTTTTCAGGATGAATTGGCGGTGGTATTGGTGGAACCGGAAGGATTTTCCGTATTAAGTGCCTGTTCTCATCGGGGAATAACCAATATTTTGCGTACGGTTCAGGCTGTCTTTCCCGAATCTCCTTGTAAATTACTTCTGGGAGGTTTTCATATCCATAACGCGGAAAAACAAAGATATCAGGTCATTGCAGATTATTTACAGGAATATCTTCCCCGACAGATTGGCGTTTGTCATTGTACGGGAGTGGATAAATATGCCTTCTTTTACAAAGACTTTGGTGACAGCACATTTTATAATTACACGGGAAAACTAATTCAAACCGATTTATCGGAATAAATTTATAATAATTTGATATGAAGAAACTAATAACTTCTTTAGCGCTGGTACTATCAGCATTATCCAGCTATGCAATTACTCCTTTGTGGATGCGTGATGCACGTATATCACCGGATGGATCAGAAATTGTTTTTTGTTACAAGGGTGACATTTATAAAGTCCCTGCACAAGGAGGAACAGCTGTTCAACTCACCACACAAACCTCTTATGAAGCCAATCCGGTTTGGTCGCCCGATGGCAAGCAAATTGCGTTTGCCAGTGACCGGAATGGAAATTTTGACATATTCATCATGCCTGCTGACGGAGGTGCCGCCCGGCGACTGACCTATCATTCTGCATCAGAAATACCGTCGGCTTTTACTCCGGATGGAAAGTATGTCTTTTTCTCTGCTTCTATACAGGATCCGGCAAGCACTGCCCTGTTTCCTACAGGAGCAATGACGGAATTATATAAAGTTCCTGTTGCCGGCGGACGTACCGAGCAAGTGCTGGGCACTCCTGCTGAACTGGTCTGTTTTGATAAAACAGGGAAGAATTTTCTTTATCAGGATCGTAAAGGGTTTGAAGATGAATGGAGAAAGCATCATACTTCTTCCATTACGAGAGATATCTGGTTATATAATACCCAAACGGGAAAACATACGAACCTGACAAACCGGGGAGGAGAGGACCGTAATCCTGTGTATGCACCTGATGGTAATGCTGTCTATTTTTTAAGTGAGCGTGATGGAGGTTCCTTCAATGTGTATACTTTCCCTTTGAATACCCCACAGGAAGTGAAAGCTGTGACTACTTTCAAAACTCACCCGGTACGTTTTTTGTCTGTCAGCGATAAAGGTACCTTATGTTATACCTATGATGGTGAGTTATACACACAGAAGTCTGGTGCACGTCCGGAAAAAGTAAAAGTAGAACTTGTTCGTGATGATGAACAGCAGCTTGCTACACTTAAATTCTCGCAGGGAGCAACTTCCGCTTCTGTATCTCCGGACGGTAAACAAATTGCTTTTATTGTACGTGGTGATGTGTTTGTGACTTCAACTGATTATGCTACCACCAAGCAAATCACAAATACTCCGGCAAAAGAAGCTGCCGTTTCTTTTGCTCCGGACAACCGGACACTGGTTTATGCCAGCGAGCGAACCGGTAACTGGCAACTTTATACCGCCAAAATAAGTCGTAAGGAAGACCCGAATTTCCCTAATGCCACTCTTATTGAAGAGGAAGTATTATTACCGTCTAAAACGGTAGAACGTACTTATCCGCAATATTCACCGGACGGTAAAGAATTGGCTTTTATCGAAGACCGTAATCGTTTGATGGTACTCAATTTGAAAACAAAAAAGGTACGTCAGGTAACGGATGGTTCTACATGGTATAACACCGGAGGAGGATTCGATTACGAATGGTCGCCTGATGGTAAATGGTTCACTCTTGAATTTATAGGCAACCGTCACGATCCTTATTCGGATGTAGGCATTGTCAGCGCACAGGGAGGGGCAATTACTAATCTGACAAATAGTGGATATATCAGTGGTGCTCCGCGTTGGGTACTCGATGGGAATGCTATTCTTTTCCAAACCGAGCGCTATGGTATGCGTGCGCACGCTTCCTGGGGATCGCAGCAAGATGTGATGTTGGTGTTTCTCAATCAGGATGCTTATGATCGTTACCGTTTGAGTAAGGAAGATTTCGAATTACTCAAGGAATTTGAAAAGGAACAGAAGAAGGCAAAGGAGAAAGACGATGAGAAGACGAAAGACGCAAAGAAGTCTAAAGCGGAAAAAGCGGATAAAGGAAATGCTAACAAGGGAAAGACTGATAAAAGCAAGGCCGACAAGGAAAAGAGCAAAGTAGATAGCAGCAAAGACAGTAATCAGGATGAGTCTGCTGATGATAAGGCAGATCAAAAAGAGATACTTGTCGAGCTGAACGGCATTGAAGACCGTATCGTACGTTTGACTCCCAATTCTTCCGACTTGGGTAGTGCCATACTTTCAAAAGACGGGGAAGATCTTTACTATTTCTCCGCGTTCGAAGGTGGATATGACCTTTGGAAAATGAATCTCCGTGAAAAAGATACGAAGCGTCTGCACAAACTCAATACCGGTTGGGCATCGTTGATGTTGGACAAAAAAGGAGATATTTTTTTGTTGGGAAGCCGGATTATGCAAAAGATGGATGCCAAGTCGGATGCTTTGAAGTCCATCAGTTATCAGGCTGAAATGAAAATGGACTTGGCTGCCGAACGTGAAACGATGTTTGACCATGTGTACAAACAACATCAAAAACGTTTTTACAATGTCAATATGCACGGGGTTGACTGGGATGCTATGACTAATGCTTATCGTAAGTTCTTGCCTCATATTGATAACAATTATGACTTTGCAGAATTATTGAGTGAGTGGTTGGGTGAGCTGAATGTTTCACATACCGGAGGACGTTATTCTCCCAAAGGAAAAGGAGATGTCACTTCTAATCTCGGACTTTTGTTCGACTGGGATTATCAGGGAAAAGGAATGCAGATTGCCGAAGTAATAGAAAAAGGTCCGTTCGATCATTCACGTACCAAAGTAAAGGTTGGTTGCATCATTGAAAAGATTAATGGAGAAGAGATAACTCTCGATAATGACATAACCTGTCTGCTGAATAATAAAGCAGGGAAAAAAACATTGATTTCAATCTACAATCCACAAAATAAAGAGCGTTGGGAAGAAGTGGTGATGCCGGTCACCAACGGGCAACTGAATGGATTGTTATACAAACGTTGGGTAAAACAACGTGCGGCAGATGTTGAAAAATGGTCGAAAGGACGTTTGGGATATGTTCATATTCAGTCGATGGGAGATGATAGCTTCCGTACTGTATACTCGGACATTCTGGGAAAATATAACAACTGCGAAGGCATTGTGATTGATACCCGTTTCAACGGTGGTGGCCGTCTGCATGAAGATATTGAAATACTGTTCAGTGGTCAGAAGTATTTCACACAAGTAGTGCGTGGACGTGAAGCCTGTGATATGCCGAGCCGTCGTTGGAACAAACCTTCCATTATGTTGCAATGTGAGGCCAACTACTCGAATGCACACGGAACTCCGTGGGTATATAAACATCAAAAGATTGGCAAACTTGTCGGTATGCCTGTTCCGGGTACTATGACAAGTGTGTCTTGGGAAACTTTACAAGATCCTTCACTGGTCTTTGGTATTCCTATCGTCGGTTATCGTTTGCCTGACGGCAGTTATTTGGAAAATACCCAATTGGAACCGGATGTAAAGGTTGCCAATAATCCGGAAACAGTAGTCAAAGGAGAGGATACCCAACTAAAGGTGGCTGTGGATGAACTTCTGAAAGAGATAGATAGTCAGAAGAAGTAAATACGAGTATAATTATATCTAAAATAAAGAGTCGCTTCTTTGAAAGAATCAATCAGATTCTAACAGAGAAGCGACTTTCTTTTATAGTGATTTTCTTATATTGACCTTTTTATATGACTCCTTTTATAAGGCGTTTATTTTAAATAGATATAGGGCTTACTTCCAGACCGGCAGTAATCTATGGAGGGTTTTTCTAGTCATTATCTTCTGATTCAGGAAGCTGACGATATACCCCGTTATACAAGCGGCAATGAGTGATCCTTCTCGTACTCCCTGAATACCTTGAGTCAGCAGCAGCGAGAGAATCACGGCTAATGTAACCAAAGTAATATCAAAATAAACTTTGAACTTTCCAAATTCCTTGTTATAATGGCGGGATGCATATTTCACAAATGCTTCTGCGCTCATCATGGCTACTTTTGGTTTCAGTTCAAGCACTACTCCGATAGACTGCACCATGCATCCTGTAAGTAATAAAGCAATCGACATACCATAATTAGCGGGATGCAGTTCGCTTGTCAGCATCATATTGAAATCAATGAATGCCGAAAAGATAAAAGAGAACGGTAGTTGAAGAAGAATTTCAATAATATCCTGTCGGGTTCTATTTTTTCGGATTAACCAGAACTGTCCCAGGATAAGCACCATGTTGATGATAAATGTGCAAGTACCCAACGATAAAGGACTATTCAGGCTTAATACATAATTGATGCTCGATATGGGAGTAGTTCCCAATGCCGAGCGTATAATCAACACGATACCTGCCGCTAAAAAATAGAGTCCGATAACAAACACTAAATACCTCTTAAAAATCTCTTTCATTTCCATGTCTTTTTAACCTCTTTCTATTGATTCCTTTCTCATGTATTGAAAAGGATATGCAAAGGTCTTGTTTTTTACTCTGAAATAGATTATCTAATTCCATACAGTTTTTGTCATATCCGAAACAAATCGTATTTTTACGTCATAAAATAAAGGTGTAAATGGTAAAATCTCGTATATTTGATAATACACAGTTGTTGAAGGAGCATCCTGAACTTCCTCATTATAAAGAGGAGGTAGTCTGTTTCCGGAGTGAATATAAAGATAGAAGTTATCCGGCAAATGAATGTTATTTCAATCGGGAGCTTTATATGATATTCGTTCTTGAAGGCCGTTCGGAAATTCTACTGAATGGAGAGTTTATTGCGATAGAACCGAATATGTTACTTATTCACGGAGCAAATTATCTCACGGAACATCTTTATTCAAGCCGGGATATTAAATTTATCACTCTCGCCCTTTCCGAATCTATGCGGACGGACGATTCATACCTGACACAAATCACGGCAATCCTGCTGGCAACCATGAGGCGGAATAAGCAATATACGATTCAGTTGACAGAGTATGAAGCTCAAATCATCCATAAGGAGCTGGAAGTATTGATGCATCTGATGAATATTGAACATCATTTCCTTTTCCGGCGTATACAGGCAGCGTGCAATTCTCTGTTTTTGGATATAGCAGATTTTCTTTCCCGAAAGACCGTTATCAAAAAAGAGATCAGTCGTAAAGACCACGTTCTGCAAGAATTTCATGCACTCGTTACCCGTAATTTCAGGGAAGAACATTTCGTGAGCTTTTATGCGGATAAACTGGCTATTAGTGAACAGTACCTGGCACGCATTGTACGTCTTGGAACAGGTAAGACTATCAATAGCCTTATTAATGAATTGTTAGTAATGGAAGCGCGTACTTTATTGAGTTCTACCAAATTTACGGTTGGCGAGATTGCTGCTAAACTGGGGTTTAGTGATGCAGCCGGTTTTTGTAAGTTCTTTAAAAGAAATGCGGGACAGACTCCGTTGAATTATCGGAAAGGATTATTGATTTGAACGGAAAGGATTGCTGAACTGAATGGGGAATTACTGAACTGAATAGAGAATATAATGAATTTAAATAATAAGTTGGCTGATTTGAATAAAAATGGAAGTAGGTTGATGCAACTCAACTGTCCTTAAAGACCGTATACATCAACCTACCTGAATATATAGTGAATGGGTTTGATTTTAACCGATCACTGCTGTGATATCTTCTACAATCTGTTCATCCGTCAGATGATTGGCACGGAGAAACTCCTGTATATCATATCGGTCAACAAATTCTTTTTTAGCTCCAAAGTTCAGAACTTTCATGTTTGTAGCACCATAATAACGGGCAATCTTTTCACCGAAACCGCCATCCAATACGCCGTCTTCCAACGTAATCACTAATTCGTGATCTGCTTTCAGTTCATCCATCAGTTCGTTGTCTACACCGGTGATGTAACGCGGATTGATGAGTGTTGCGTCAATATTGGCTTTTTCTTTCAGAAGTGATGCAACCGACTGTCCCAATCCATAGAACGAACCTAAAGCAAGAATGGCTACTTTCGCTCCACGATGCGTCACTTTATAGCGATTGAGAACACTATAATCAGTCTCCACCGGTTCCCCACAAGTAATTACATCTGTTGCCGGTACACGGATGGCAACCGGGTATTCATTTTGGCGGATACTCCATTCTAGCATAGCAAGATATTCCTCTTTGCAAGTCGGTGCCAGATAAACCATATTAGGAATATTGCTGATGAGCGGAATATCGAAGAAGCAGAGGTGAGTTACATCATTCATTCCGGACAGTGTTCCCCAGAATACCAACAAAACAGCCGGGTTATTATTGATACAGAGGTCTTGCGAAAGTTGATCGTATGAACGTTGGATAAATGTACTATACACTCCGTAAACAGGTTTTCCGCCATTGGCTGCGATGCCCGAAGCAAGAGCTACTGCGTGTTCTTCTGCAATGCCGACATCTACAAACTGTTTGCCAGCTTCCTTGCGGCGGTCCGGAGTGAATCCGAGAACGGCAGGAGTACCTGAAGTGATTGTTACCACACGAGAATCTTCTTTCATCTTTTTCAGCAGATATTGAGCGGTTACTTCGCTGTAATCTTCTTCCTCATAACTGACTTTTGCTTCTCCGGTTTCCGGATTGAATGGAGTGCGCCAGTGATAAGTCTCTTTATCCTGTTCGGCACGTTCATAACCTTTACCTTTCAAAGTGTTGATGTGTACTACTATCGGATGCTGAATATCTTTCACTTTGGAGAATGCTTCAATCAACGCCTGTACATCGTTACCGTCATTTACATATATATAATCCAGACCCATCGCCTTGAAGAAATTACATTCGCACTGACCGTTGCTGTCACGCAATTCTTTTAGATTTCTGTATAAACCTCCATGATTTTCAGCGATAGACATTTGGTTATCATTGACGATAATAATCATGTTGGTGCCAAGCTCTGCTGCATAATCCAATCCTTCAAAAGCTTCCCCTCCGCTTAAGGAGCCGTCGCCTATGACAGCTATGATATTTTCATTGCCGCCTGTGAGGTCGCGTCCTTTAGCCAATCCGCTGGCCAGACTGACAGAAGTGGAAGTATGACCGATAACAAAAAAATCATGTTCGCTTTCTTGTGGTTCGGTATAACCGGACACGAGATTGTATTCTTCCGGATGAAGAAAAGCGTTTTTACGGCCAGTCAGCATCTTGTGTACATAACTTTGGTGCGATACATCGAATACGATTTTATCTTTTGGAGAATTGAATACATAGTGCAAGGCAATAGTTGCTTCCACCATTCCGAAGTTGGGTCCGAAATGCCCGCCATGTTCGCTTAACTTTTGTAGGAGTGACACACGGATTTCATCACTTAGCTCGTTTAGCTCTTTTACCGGCAGCTTCTTTACATCTGCCGGAGAATAAATATTTTCTAAGTACATATCAAACAGTTTTTCTAAATAATGTTTTTACTTATTTCTTTATGACACTGCAAAGATACAGCAGGACTTGAAATCTGTTTGTATATGAATTACGGATTGTTTTACCTATATTACAGTTCCCTTATTTGAGGGACTATATTTTTATGCTAAAGCCTGATTTCTGTATTCATTAGGCGTGCATCCGACGCGTCTTTTGAATAATCTGCAGAGATGTTGCGGGTATTGGAATCCTAACGAATAAGCTATCTGGCTGACGGTTTCTTCCGTATCGACAATACGTTCTTTGGCTAGTTCGATTACTTTGGTCTGAATATGTTCCTGTGGAGTTTTTCCTGTTTCTTTTTTTACCATATCACCAAAGTAGTTGGGGGAGAGATAGACTTTATCAGCAAAGTACTTCACGGAAGGTAACCCGTTTTGTATGGGAAGTTGATCTTGGAAATATTCATCCAGAAGTTGTTCAAACTTTGTAAGAGCATCTTTATTGGCACTGTTCCGGGTGATAAACTGCCGTTCATAAAAACGCATACAGTAGTTCAGTAACAGTTCGATATTCATGGCGATTAATGCTTTGCTATGTTTATCGATACCATGCTCAAGTTCGATACTGATTTTCTTCAGGCAATCCATGACTATTTCCTTTTCCTGATCTGAAAGATGTAAAGCCTCGTTTACTGCATAAGAGAAGAAAGTATATTTCTTAATATCTTTTCCAAGTGAGGTGCCGCGAATCAGGTCCGGATGGAAAATAATACCATAAACAGCCGGATTGATTTCATCTTCAATGGTACTCACACCGGCTGTCTGACCTGGGGCAAAACAGACAATGGTTCCCTCTTGGTAATCATAATACTGACGACCATATTTAATGTCACAGCTCTTGCTCTCTTTTAGGAAAAGAGCATAAAGACCATAGTTCATCTGGATATGGTTAACTGTTTTCGTTGCTTTGGTCAAGTCGATGACACTAACCAAAGGATGCAATGTTTCCAGTCCGTACAGTTCGTTATACTGATTTACATTCTCTAGTTTTATAACTTTATCCATGGCTTTTGGTATTTGGAATCGGTAACAAAGATACAGATAAATGTTCTGTTTTCATAGTAGGGAAATGACTAATCTGTAATTGGGGTTATCATACCCGTAATCCGTCTACAACGGCTTCTTTATATTCTTCTGACCTTTGCCATGTTAAATAAAACTTGATGAATCAGAGGAAATTAATAAAAGAGAGAATATGGATAGAAAGCATTTTTTGAAAAGCGTGTTACTAACAACCGGAGGCGTACTATTAGGTGGTACGACTATTTATCGGTGTTTGAATAGTAAAGAAACGACAGACACTTCACTTCCTTCGCTAATCGATAAAACACATCAGGGAAATATGAAAAAGATACTTGTAATAATGAGTGCAGGCACAAAACGCGGCAATACAGACCGACTGACCGATGCATACATTAAAGGATTGGTAGAGCGCGGACATTCTGTGACGAAGGTTTATCTGGGTAGTATGCGGATAGAAGGGTGCCGGGGATGTGGAGTTTGTCAGCGTCTTGCACATCAGTGTACTGTTCGCGACGACATGCAGGATATATATCCTTTGTTTGCGGAATGTGATACAGTGGTTATGGCTTCTCCTCTTTACTTTTGGACAATCACGGCAAAGCTGAAATCGTTCATTGATAGACTTTATGCCATTTCTGTCGATGATAAATATCCTCAAAAAGATTCGGTATTACTGATGACAGCCGGTGATGATAATGATACGACCTTCGAACAGCCCATACGATATTTTCGTCTTCTCAATCAGGCGTTAGGTTGGAATGAAGTGGGATTATATTGTGCCGGCGGTTGTACCGGATGCGAGAAACTGGCACGGCAGATTGATAAAGTACATCTTGAAAACGCCTATAAAATGGGATTGGAATTATAAATAGCATATAGTAACTATGGAACAAAAAAATAAATTAAAACTCAATTCGGGCGGTTTGCTCGTCTTTATCCTTACGGTCGGTGTATTTGGAATTATAAACACCGAAATGGGAGTAGTGGGGATCCTGCCCTTGATAGCCACAACTTTTAATGTTTCCGTACCTCAAGCCGGCTGGATGGTAAGTGTTTTCGCATTGGTGGTGGCTGCGTCAGCCCCTGCGACACCTTTATTATTTTCGGGGATTAACCGGAAGAAAGTAATGTTGCTGGCATTGGGATTGTTTACAATAAGTAATGTAATATCCATGTTCACCTCTAATTTCACAGTATTGTTGATTGCACGGATACTTCCCGCTTTCCTGCATCCGGTATATGTCTCTATGGCTTTTACGGTAGCCGCGGCGTCTGTCAGCAAGGAACAGGCTCCCAAGGCTGTTTCTAAAGTCTTTGTCGGTGTGTCCGCCGGCATGGTGCTGGGCGTTCCGGTGACCAGTTTTATTGCCAGCGAAGTTTCGTTCTCCATGGCGATGTTGTTTTTCACTGTTGTAAACGCATTAGTCTTTGTTGCTACGATTCTGTTTATCCCTTCCATGCCTGTAAAAGAAAAAGTATCTTATGGTGCACAGCTTAGCGTATTGAAGAAAACAACGATGTGGTATTCAATTATTGCTGTTACCTTGATTAATGGAGCTATGTTCGGATTCTTTAGCTATATGTCGGATTACCTGAAAAAAGTAACGGAGGTCTCATATAATGTGATAAGTGCAGTGTTGCTCGTATATGGTTTGGCAAATATTGTGGGTAATGTGATGGCGGGAAAACTGCTATCAATAAACGCCAGGCGTTCAATTATCCTCATGCCTTTTGCGTTATTGGTTTCATATATCTGTCTGTTCATTGTTGGAGAATGGATTGGAGCTATGGTAATTGTCATCCTTATTTTAGGCGTATTGGCGGGTATAGCAAGTAATAATATGCAATATATGATAACAGATGCCGCTCCCGAAGCTCCAGACTTTGCCAATGGAATGTTTCTGACTTCAGCCAATTTAGGAACAACGATTGGTACAGGTATATGCGGAACTTTTATTACGGAAATGGGCACACGATATTCTGTTTTCGGCTCGTTGCTTTTCCTGATTGCGAGTATTGTATTCGTTTATCTGCGGGTTCGCGTAGCGCATATCCGGAAGCAGGTTAATATCAATATTGTAACAGAATAATAAAAAAATATAATCCGTAATTGGGGTTATTATGTCAGTAATTCATCTACAAACGGTCTCTTTCTTTCATCGTATTCTTGTAATGTAGAAAGTAGACAATCAATTCTTTAATAATTAAAAATAAGAGATATGAAACGGATTTTATTATTAACAACTGTATTTATGATGATGCTTGGAACTAGTTTTTCTTCTGCACAGACAGATGCAGATAACTTTTATAAAAGTGATTTGGTAAGTGTGGAGAAAGTTTCTTTTTCCAACCAGTATAAAATGAAGGTAGCCGGAAATTTGTTTCTGCCTAAGAATATGAAAGAAGGGGACAAATACCCTGCAATCATTGTCGGACATCCAATGGGAGCTGTCAAGGAACAGAGCGCGAATCTTTACGCAACGAAAATGGCCGAACGGGGTTTTGTAACACTCTCCATAGACCTGTCTTTTTGGGGTGGGAGTGAAGGCGAGCCGCGCAATGCTGTTCTGCCGGAAGTTTATGCGGAAGACTTTAGTGCCGCAGTTGATTTTTTAGGTACCCGTCCGTTTGTTGACCGGAATCTAATTGGAGTAATCGGTATTTGCGGCAGTGGAAGTTTTGCTATCAGTGCAGCGAAAATAGACCCTCGCATTAAAGCCATTGCGACAATCAGTATGTACAATATGGGTACGGCTAGCCGTAATGGGTTAAAACACTCATTGACATTGGAACAGAGAAAGCAAATAATGGCTGAAGCGGCAGAACAGCGTTATGCTGAATTTTTAGGTGGAGAAACTAAATATACAGGTGGTACTGTACATCAACTGACAGAAAAGTCCAGTCCGATTGAACGGGAGTTCTATGAGTTCTACCGTACACAAAGAGGAGAATTTACCCCCGACGGAGCAACTCCTATGACCACCACTCATCCTATACTTTCAAGTAATGTGAAATTTATGAATTTCTATCCTTTCGAAGATATTGAGACTATTTCACCCCGCCCTATGCTTTTCATTACCGGTGAAAATGCCCACTCACGTGAATTTAGTGAAGACGCCTACCGATTGGCTGCCGAACCTAAAGAATTGTATATAGTACCCGATGCCGGACACGTAGATCTTTACGATCGTGTGAGCCTTATTCCATTTAATAAACTGGAATCCTTCTTTAAGGAATATCTAAAGAAATAAGTTTTAATACTATAAATATGAGATACTATATAATAGCAATTCTTACTATGCTGACATTATCGATCGGTTCCGCATCATGTAGCGAAGATGAACCCATACAGGGAACAGGTCAACAAGTGATTCCGGGTAATGGTTCTGGTTCCGGTGATAATGGCAGTAACAATAATGGCAATAATCCCGATGATAATGACGACAATAACGATGATACCCCAGTGAGCAATAATCTTAAAATAACAATCGGACCTGTTTCATTCAATGCCACATTGGAAAATAATGAGACTGCGAAAGCATTTAAGAGACTACTCCCTATGACAGTGGATATGTCTGAACTGCATGGTAATGAAAAATATTATTATCTGTCGAATGGTTTGCCGACAGCGTCGTCCAATCCCGGGACTATTCGGACAGGTGACTTGATGCTTTACGGTTCCACTTGTGTGGTCCTATTTTATGAAACCTTTTCCACTTCATATACTTATACCCGTTTAGGACGTATAACAAATCCTTCAGGACTGGCCTCCGCCCTTGGTTCAGGAGGCGTAAATGTAACTTTTGAAATAACAGATTAAAGAATAAACTAATGGAACAAATAAGAAATAAAGAATATGGAGGCGAACGTCCTCTGTTCGCGACCCACGACCTTCAACTGGAAGATGTAACAATTCACGCCGGTGAATCTGCATTGAAAGAATGTAGTAATATTATAGCAATCAACTGTCGCTTTGAAGGAAAATATCCTTTTTGGCATACCAACGGATTCATTGTGAAAAACTGTCTCTTTACAGAGGGAGCCCGTGCTGCTCTATGGTACTCTCAAAGTCTGCAAATGGCAGATACCTTGGTAGAAGCACCGAAGATGTTCCGTGAAATGGACGGAATAAAACTCGAAAACGTGCAGTTGCCTAATGCTTTGGAAACGTTTTGGTATTGTCGTAATATAGAGCTGAAGAACGTACAGATTGATAAAGCGGATTACCTTTTTATACACAGTGAGAATATTAAGATACAAAACTATGCCCAAAACGGGAACTATTCGTTCCAATATTGCAAGAATGTAGAAATCCATAATGCAGTTATCAACTCCAAAGATGCTTTCTGGAATACGGAAAATGTAACAGTCTATGATTCCGGGTTGAACGGAGAATATCTGGGATGGCATTCTAAAAACTTACGTTTGGTAAATTGCAGGATTTCGGGGACTCAACCGCTTTGCTACGCACATGATTTGGTGATGGAAAATTGTACGATGGCAGAAGATGCTGACCTTGCTTTTGAACACAGTAATGTGAAGGCAACGATTAAAAGTCCCGTTCATAGCGTAAAAAATCCTCGTACGGGAAGTATTGTTGCCGAAAGTTTCGGAGCAATCATTTTGGACGAAAATATTAAATCACCAGCAAATTGCGAATTGAAACTTTGGGACGATCTAACCTGTTTTAATTGAAATATGAAGTATAATTTCGATGAAATTATTCCACGCAGAGGAACGAATTCTTATAAATGGGATTCGGCTGAAGATGCGGATGTATTGCCGATGTGGGTAGCTGATATGGATTTCCGTACGGCTCCCCCTGTCGTGGAGGCACTGAAGAAACGGGTGGAACATGGGATTTTCGGTTATGTACGTGTACCTGATGTATACTACGAGGCAGTTGTAAATTGGTTTGTTCGACGACATGCCTGGCGGATAGAAAAAGAGTGGATTATTTATACTACCGGAGTTGTGCCGGCAATATCTGCTGCAATTAAAGCACTGACAGTACCCGGCGATAAAGTGATGGTACAGACGCCTGTATATAACTGCTTTTTCTCCTCTATCCGTAATAACGGGTGCGAGATGATTGCCAATCCTTTAGTATATAGAAACAGAGGGTATCAGATTGACTTTGATGATTTGGAGAAGAAAACTTCCGATCCGAAGGTAAAACTCATGTTGTTATGTAATCCGCATAATCCTGTCGGAAGAGTATGGAGTAAGCAGGAATTAAGGCAGATAGGTGAGATTTGTATTCGGAATAATGTGTTTGTGATTGCTGATGAAATTCATTGTGAATTGGTTTTTCTGGGGCATGAATATACTCCTTTCGCTTCTATATCAGAAGAGTTTCTTATGAATTCGGTAACCTTTGTTTCGCCTAGCAAGGCTTTTAATCTGGCAGGGCTTCAGATAGCCAATATTATTTCTGCAGATGCAAATGTACGGAGGCGGATAGATAAAGCAATTAATATAAATGAAGTCTGTGATGTGAATCCTTTTGGAGTGGAGGCGTTGATAGCTGCTTATAATGAGGGTGAAGAATGGCTGGAAGAACTTAAAATCTATTTGTTTGCGAATTACATCTATTTAAAAGGTTATTTCGAGACCTATCTTCCGGAGTTTCCTGTAATGATGTTGGAAGGTACGTATTTAGTTTGGGTAGATTGTTCGGTTCTGAATCAGGCATCAGCGGAAATAGTCAAAGACTTATTGAAGAAAGAAAAACTTTGGGTGAACGAAGGCAGTCTGTATGGAGAGACTGGTGAAGGGTTTATCCGTATCAATATTGCGTGTCCGCGACAGCGGTTGATAGAAGGATTAAACAGATTGAAGCGGGTACTGAAATCATAAATACGAATGAAAAGAAGTAGTTAGAAAAAAGAACGCTCAAACGGTAAATATAACATACTCCGTTTGAGCGTTTCTCTTATTAAGAGATCTTTTTGGAATGATGGGGGAGAAAACGATAAGTTATATCCTCTATTATTCCATTTTCTATGTGGTACAACCGTTGATTGGTCGTTTCAGATTTTAATCCTCCCAGAGACTCGATGTAAGGTCCCAACTTTATATATTGGAAATGAGATACATCAAAGTGCTCCGGCAGCTTGCTCTTCCCGGAGTACCATCCGACTTTTACCGGAGTGATGGTCTGCTTGTGTAAAAAAGCAGCTAATTGTTCCACTTCTGCGGGTGAAGCATCACCGCCCATGAAACAGACACAGGTAATTGCTTTTCCATATTTACCGAGCAGGGTAGAAAGACTTTCTTCCGTCAACGGTTCTCCTACGTCCTCCATTAGATATGCACTGTGGCACCCTTTACAATGGTTGGGGCAGTTGGAGAGGTTGATGGCTAATGTTACCTCATCCGGTATCTCCTGAAAAACAATATCATAATCAGCGTACCGAAGCATAATATCTTAAATCGGCCTCCTTTTGCCGTGCTTGGGAGAAATTGCTGATACGTTTCATATATCCGATGACGCGGGTCAGATAATCCACATTCTCGCTGTGACATTCGGGACATTCATGCAAATATCGTTTGTCGATATGATGGCATTTGTTACATACTGTATTCGGAATATTGAATGTGAAGTAGTTGCAACCTTCGGTAGCGGCAACACGAAGCAACTGCCGGTATTGCTCTTTGCTAAGATGCTCTTCCAGATTCATGTGCAAAGCCGAACCACCCGTCAGATGCTCGATATAACGATGCCCGTGCAGGCGGAATTTATCGACAATGTTCAGCGATTTGTCTTCTACAATATAGAAATAGCTGTTGTAACATTCGCGGTAAGTCTGGAATCCGGCTTCCTTGTCCCATTTCGCGTGTTTCACACCCACATTTTCGGCAGGAATCATTTCGCAGTTGAAAAGTACTTCTTTGGTACGATATTTCTTATTGTATTTCTCAATCATGCCGAGAATCTCCTGCACAAAAGCCTCGTATTTCGGATTGTCGTTGATGTCGATTCCCATAAATTGGGCTGCTTCCACCAGTCCGTTCACGCCGATAGTCAGATATTGGCGGCTCATATTGATATAACCCGCATCAAACAAAGGTAACATACCCTTTGCCTGCAATAATTTCAGGTTCTCATTATAGGCAAGCTGTACTTTGTGAACCAAGTCTACTACTTCTTCCAGGAAGAAAGGGTAGAGAATACCTGATTTTACAGCATGCTGTATACAACGGTTCAGATTGATGGTCAACACGCTCTTCGAACCGGTAGAGACTCCTCCGGCTCCCAATGTATAGCTAAAGCCATTGTCCTGTATTTCATTACGCAGACGGCAGCAGCTACTCAAAGAGTCGGCATTGTCACTCATATAGGTGAAGAATGAATGTCCTTCGGCATACATTTCAGCGGTGAAGTCGCCATATTCCTTATCCAGTACATCGCCGTCTTTGGTCAGGAGTGCCATTGTCTCTACAGGGAATGTCAGAACGGTGCGTGTACGCTCCTTATTAAACCATTTCATAAAACGCTTCTGCAACCAGCTAAGCGAATCCCAGTCGGGTTTGCTTCCGTCGGGGAAAACAAAGTGCTCGAAAAGGCTATTGAAATAATACTTGTCATAATAAGCCACATTCCAGAAAACTGCTTGGAAATTGCGGGCACCCGTAGGCTGGTTGATGGAATATACGATTTGCTCGAAACAGTCTGTGATGATTTTATCGATCGATCTTTGTTTCAGAGACAAGTCTGCCAGTTTATCCGGATGTTTATAATAGTCCTGTCCGTATTCCAAACCAATGAAATAGTTCATGTACATCAGGAATTCAGGAGTGGCACATGCGCCGCTTAGCATACTGGATACGATAAATACCATGTTGATAAATCCTCCGCAGAAGGATTTCAGATTGGTCGGGGCGGTAGAATTGCCTCCTACTGCTGTTGTTCCTGCTATCAGCCAGGGATACATAGTAATACTGGCACAGTAGTTCGCCAGATTGGTTTCGTCATTTTTGTAGATGAAGTGATGATTCAGGAGTTCCAAATAACGGTCGGAAGCCTCTTTACCATACATATCCCTCAAACGGTCTGTCAGCAGGCGGCGGTTGAGGCGGATGAAATTGGATTTGGGCAGTTCTCCTATCAGCGTGGCGATATTCTTGTTTTCCACATTGGCGTTGGCATCGTACTTGCTACCGCTGGCAGGGTTGGAAGCATCGCAATAATCCATGAGGAATTTAAGTTTGTCTCTGACTTCACGGTCTTCCAAATGTTTTTGACGATACAGCATATACGCTTTGGCCACGCTGTAATAATGTTCTGCCATCAAGGCGACTTCCACCTGGTTTTGGATTTCCTCTACGTTTGTTCCGTCACTGATACTGACACGGCTTAACACATTGGTTATCACATCTTGCGTAGCAAAACTACCTACTGATAAAAATGCCTTGGATATGGCATTTTTGATTTTGTCGAGGGAAAAAGCTTCTTTTTTCCCGTCTCTTTTGATAATGAATATCTCCGAACTAATCATACCTATATTTTAAGAATTAACAAAATAGATTTAGTGCCTACATAGTTATTCATGCACGACAATTTCTGGAGACTTGTAATAAAATGGACCTGTACGATTCGTTCTATTGCCTTTCACCCGAAAGCCTGGAATAACGGAAATTTTATCGGCAGGTCTTCTGACTTGTTTTTGTTGTGGCGCCTTCCCGATCCGTTTCATGAATCAGTGGCAAATGAATGCCATAACATTTCTCTTTTTTATGAGAGAGATAAAACTTACAGCTACGGGGATAGTTCCGGATTTTCACTGGATTCCCTTTTAATTCCGTCTGGTGATAATGCCATTTCGGAAACCGATGTTGGCGGCAAAGTTAGAAATTAAATCAAGATTCCAATTGAAAAGGAAGAAAAATATTCGCTCTTTATCAGAACGATATATGGCATTAACAACCTGATAGCTTTCCGTTTATGTTCTATTCTTCGTATTTTAGTAGAGTCCGGCTTATGTATTTCCTGCCTGATGGATGAATGAAAGTGTAGAATAATGAAACAAGATGCATAATGGTTAGCGATGTTGGGATCCCTTTCTCTTCAGGGAATGAGGCGTTTGCATTGATGTTTCCATATTTTAGATTTTTCGAAAGCATAATAGATGTTAATAGGGCTCATGGCTTGCGAACTAATTTTTGATATGATATGTTGTTTAAAGTGAATAACGAATTAAAAAATAAACTAGAAAGTTAGACATGAACAAACAATACATTTCTAATGATTTAGCAGATAAAACATTACATTTAAAACTTATGAATATGAGAAAATCTATTATTTTATTAGCTTTTATATTGGGTGGCTTTACAGTAGCAAATGCCCAATCAGTTGTAGAAGGTACCAAACTTACAGATAATTGGTCTGTCGGAGTAAATGCCGGTGGAGTTACTCCCCTTACTCACAGTGCTTTCTTTAAAGGTATGCGTCCCACTTTTGGAGTGGGAGTCTCAAAGCAATTAACTCCTATCTTCGGTTTGGGATTCCAAGGAATGGGGTATATCAATACCACATCCAGTAAAACGGCTTTCGATGCTTCGGATGTCAGCGTATTGGGTAAAGTCAATTTGATGAATCTATTTGCAAGTTACACTGGCGAACCTCGTTTGTTTGAAGTGGAAGCTGTGGCCGGAATGGGTTGGTTACATTATTATGTGAATGGCGATGGCGATCAGAACTCCTGGTCTACGCGTTTGGGATTGAATTTCAATTTCAACTTGGGTGAAAGTAAAGCATGGACATTAGGAATCAAACCTGCCATTGTGTATGATATGCAAGGTACTTACCCTGAAACAAAGAGCCGTTTCAATGCTAATAACGCAGGTTTTGAGTTGACAGCCGGATTGACATATCACTTTAAGACAAGTAACGGAACACATCATTTTGCCAAAGTGAGAGTATATAATCAAGCCGAAATTGACGGACTGAACTCTTCAATCAATGCACTTCGTGCAGATGTAAACAACAAAGATGGTGAGATCAGCAATGCAAACCAACGTATCAACGGATTGCAGGAAGAACTTGAAGCATGCCGCACAAAAGTGGTTCCGGTGGAGACTGTAGTGAAAACCGCCCGTGTACCCGAATCTATCATTACTTTCAGACAAGGTAAATCGTCAGTTGACGCTTCACAACTTCCTAATGTGGAACGTGTAGCTTCTTACCTGAAGAAATATGCTGATTCTAAAGTGGTTATTAAGGGATACGCTTCTCCGGAAGGTAGTGTTGAAGTGAATGCCAGAATTGCCGCAGCACGTGCAGAAGCTGTAAAAACGATCTTGGTCAACAAGTATAAAATCAGTGCATCTCGTATCACTGCTGAAGGTCAGGGTGTAGGCGATATGTTTACTGAACCGGATTGGAACCGTGTAAGTATATGTACTATTGAAGATTAAACTGATATATTACAGAAATAGAATAATGAAGGCTGCCCCAAAAGGCAGCCTTTGTTGCATATCTTGGGTTGTATTTTTGAATACTCTGAAAGTTTAGTAAACAGATTTCTTTGTACATTACATAAAATGGTTATTTTTGCAGGTATTGTTCATGCGCGTTCTGTGTTGAGTGTGCAAATATCAACCATTAAAAACTGTATTATGAAGAGAGTATTCGTTTTTCAAGATTTTAAATCGCAGAAATTCTGGAGCATAGAGGTAGTCGGAACAGATGTTACTGTAAATTATGGTAAGTTGGGGACCGACGGACAAACACAAGTGAAAAACTACGCAACGACTGAAGAAGCTGAAAAAGCAGCCAGCAAACTGATTGCGGAAAAGACCAAAAAAGGGTATGTAGAAACTGCTGAAGAAACTGCACGTGAAATGAAAGTGGAAGCCAAGAAATATACTTTGAGTTACGATGAGTATGAAAATAATGTGAATCTTCTGGATAAGATATTGAAAGATAAACATCTCTCTGAATATAAACAAATAACAATCGGTTGTTGGGATTATGAGGGTGGCGACTGTTCTGCCTTATTACAGGGAATGATTGAAAATAAGGAGAAGTTCGCACAAATAGAAGGCTTGTTCTGGGGAGATATTGAGCAGGAAGAACAGGAGATTTCATGGATTGAACAAGCTGATATTAGTCCGCTGCTCGATGCCATGCCTAAATTGAAAGATCTGAAAATCAAAGGAACCAATAATCTGCGTTTGGGAAAGACTTCACGGCCGGAGTTGCGGTCACTCGAAATTATCAGTGGTGGCCTGCCTACCGAAGTGGTAGAAGATATTCTTGGTTCTGATTTCCCCAATCTGGAAAAACTGATTCTATATGTTGGTGTGGAAGATTATGGATTTGAAGCTGATATTGAGATATTCCGTCCGTTGTTCTCCAAAGAACGTTTCCCGAAGCTGACTTATCTGGGGATCGTCAACTCTGAAGAACAGGACAAGATTGTAGAAATGTTCCTGGAGTCGGATATTCTTCCCCAACTTGAAACAATGGATGTTTCGGCTGGTACTCTCAAAGATGAAGGTGCCCAATTATTGCTGGATAATATGGATAAGATCGCTCATTTGAAGTTTATCAATATGCGCTATAATTATTTGAGCAAGGAGATGAAGAAACAGTTGCAGAGTCTCCCTATGAAAATAGATATTGCTGAAACTGAAGAGGCAGATGAATATGATGGTGAATTGTGGTATTACCCGATGATTACAGAATAGGAGATGCAGATAATCGTTGTCAGCAACTTTCTGTCCAAACGTATAGAATACTTTATTGAAGCAGGCAAACACTTGCAGGTGGAAGTTCGTTTTATGACTTACGGGGAACTTTTTAACTGCTTGCCGCAACTACGGCAGGCAGTTATCAAACTGGAACCTTGTGTAAGCGATGAAACGAATTTCCTGAAATATGCGCTGTTGAATCAGGCATATAAGGAGACACTGCAACGTTTAGGCGAGATGAGGTTATCTGATGACGTGTGCTTTTTGAATACTCCCCATGCTTTATTACGTGCTCTTGATAAAAAGGAAACTAAACAAGTGTTGATGGACAGAGGGTTGAAAGTGACTCCGATGTTACCTTCTCCCCGTTCTTTTGATGAGTTGAGAGAGCTTCTTGCCGATTGCGGTAGAGGATGCTTTTTGAAACCCCGTTACGGTTCGGGGGCGGGAGGTATTATGGCTGTTCGCTATCAACCCAACCGGAATAAATGGGTAGTCTATACTACCTTACAACAAGTGGACGGAGTCATTCATAACACCAAACGTATCCACCGTTTGAGTACGGAAAAAGAGATGATCCCGTTGGCGGAAGCGGTGATGCAAACAGAAGCTATTTTAGAAGAATGGATTCCTAAAGAGCAGTTGCAGGGAGAGAATTATGATCTCCGGGTAGTGTGCCGGGAATCTGAAATTGATTATATCGTTGTGAGATGCAGTAAAGGAAGCATAACCAATCTGCATCTGAACAATAAGGCACATTGGTGGAACGAATTGTCTTTGCCGGAAGTAGTGCGGCAACAAATCTATTTTCAGTGTCAGGAAGCGGTTCAATCTTTGGATTTGCAGTATGCCGGAGTGGATGTCCTGATAGAGAGAGGAACAGATATTCCTTATATAATAGAAGTCAACGGACAGGGAGATCATGTGTATCAGGATATGTTTGCTCATAATTCTATTTATATTCAACAGATAAAAAACATAAAAAAGAGATATAACCATGCAAATAGATGAACTGCCGGCTGGCGAACAGACCCAAAATCCGGATCTGGATATGAATCAGGTGGTGGGTACTCATGATATATTGATGCTTTGCTTTGATACCTTGCGTTATGATGTCAGCAAGGAGGAAGAAGAGGCAGGAAGAACACCGGTACTGAACAGTCACGGAGGAGAATGGGAAAAAAGACATGCGCCGGGAAATTTTACTTACCCGTCTCATTTTGCCATCTTTGCAGGATTTCTGCCTTCTCCGGCGGAACCTCATTCGCTACGCAGCCGTAAGTGGTTGTTTTTCCCTGTGCAAGCTGGTACGGGACGTATTCCGCCTGCGGGAAGTTATCCGTTTACGGAAGCAACTTTTGTGCAAAGCCTTGCCAATGTAGGTTATGAAACGATTTGTATAGGAGGGGTGAACTTCTTCAGCAAGCGTAATGAACTGGGGCGTGTGTTTCCCGGTTACTTTACTAAAAGTTATTGGCTGCCGACCTTTGGATGCACGGCACCCGATAGTACTGAAAAACAAATTGATTTTGCATTGAAGAAACTCGAAAACTATCTGGAGGACAAACGGATTTTTATGTATATCAATTTTTCTGCTATTCATTATCCGAACTGTCATTATGTGGAAGGCAAAATGAAGGATGATAAGGAATCACACGCTGCCGCGCTGCAATATGTCGACAGTCAGCTACCCCGTTTATTTCAGGCCTTTCAGAAGCGGGGAAATACGCTGGTGATTGCTCTTTCCGATCATGGCACTTGCTATGGAGAGGATGGATATGAATATCATTGCATATCTCACGAAACGGTTTATACAGTCCCTTACAAACACTTTATTTTAACGAAAAAATGAATCAACCGCTACCACGATATGTAGACTATATGTATAGTTATCCACATAAAACTGCTTATCGTTCTTTTCCGTCCCCGGTTTCGCTGGTTCCTTACCTGAAACAGGTGGAAGGACAGAAAGCATCGCTTTATTTCCATATTCCTTTTTGTAGTCATAAATGTGGATATTGCAACCTGTTTTCTCTGCAAACAAATCGTGCGGATTATATCGCAACTTATTTGGAAACTCTTCACAAGCAGGCGCAACAGTTGTCTCCACTCACTACCGGACTGGCATTTGATAGTTTCGCCATTGGAGGAGGCACACCGTTGCTCCTCACTGTTCCTCAACTGGAATACTTACTGGATACAGCTGCCTTATTCGGAGTGCATCCTTCACATACCTTTACTTCCGTAGAAACATCGCCGGAATATGCCGATCCTGCCCGTTTGGACTTATTGAAGCAAGCAGGAGTGGCTCGTGTGAGTATTGGCGTACAGAGTTTCCTTGACGAAGAATTAACTGCTTTGAAAAGACGTCCCCGGCGAGACATGATTAATCAGGCGCTGGAGGCTATTCGGAAGAGACAATTCCCGTTTTTTAATATTGATTTGATTTACGGAATCAAAGGACAAACTGTGGCCAGCTTTCTTTATTCATTGGAACAGGCTCTTCTGTTTCAGCCTAACGAACTCTTTATCTATCCGCTATATGTGCGACCGGGAACGGCTATCACGGAGCGGGAATCCGACGATGTCTGTTTTCAGATGTATTGTGCCGCTTGTGATTTGTTGAAAGACAGAGGTTTTCTACAAACTTCGATGCGACGTTTTATTCATCATCCGTCTACTGATGCGGAAATCTCATGTGGGGATGAAGTGATGCTGTCGTGTGGCTCCGGCGGACGCAGTTACCTGGGTAATTTGCATTATGCCACCCGGTATACTGTTTGCCAGCGTTGTATTGCCGGAGAGATAGATGATTATATGGGCACTATTGATTTTACAGTGGCTCGTAATGGATTTATTCTTTCGCAGGAAGAACAGCGGCAACGTTTTATCATTAAAAATCTGATGTATTATATGGGGCTTGATAAGGCCGAATATGAGCGTCGTTTTGGAGAATCACCGGATAATGTGCCGTTGTTTCGACAGTTAGCTGAACGGCAATGGATAGAAAATACGGATAACGGTCGTGTTTGTCTGACTTCCGACGGAATGGCATACTCCGATTATATTGGTCAGTTGTTCATTACTCCTGAAATAAGAGAACTGATGGAAACTTATTCTTATTGAACGAAATAGAAATGAAAAACGAAGGCTCTTTACTTTCCTTCAGGCGTATATATTATCGCGGCAAATTGAATAGCTGCAATTATACCTGTTCTTATTGTCCTTTCGGCAAAAAGTCGCATCTGGCAGATACGACACAGGATGAACAGGCATGGAATCGTTTTATAGCAGCTATTGAACAATGGAAAGGGGAGCCGTTGCAGCTATTTATTATTCCTTACGGTGAAGCGTTGATCCATCGTTATTATCGGAAAGGAATGATGCATTTGGCGGCATTGCCACAGGTGTCCGGAATTTCCTGTCAGACTAACCTTTCTTTTCCGGCTAAACACTGGCTTGATGAGATTCGTGTGGCTCCCACTGTGATAAGTAAGATAAGGCTTTGGGCTAGTTTTCATCCTGAGATGACTTCGGTAGAGAAATTTGCGCATCAGATTCATATACTCCATCATGCGGGAATACAGGTATGTGCCGGAGCGGTAGGAAATCCCTCTGCAAAGGCTGTACTTAATGATTTACGGAATGCTCTTTTACCGGATATTTATTTATTCATTAATGCTATGCAAGGGTTAAGGGCACCATTAAGTCAGGAAGATATTCAGTTTTTCAGTCAACTGGATAATCTTTTTGAGTATGACTTGAAGAATGCTCCGGCACAATGGGAAGTTTGCGCAGGAGGAAGGGATAATTGTTTTATCGATTGGAAAGGGGATATGTATGCTTGTCCCCGAAGCCGGGTGAAGATAGGTAATTTTTATCAAGGTGATGGAGCTGTTGTGCCGTTATCTTGCAAGAGGAAGGTTTGTGACTGTTATATTGCATTTAGTAACCTGAACAATCACCCTTTACATCGAATAATGGGAGAAGGGGCATTCTGGCGAATACCGGACAAGCCACTTATTACGACTGTTTTCTTCGATGTGGATGGAACACTGACTGATTCACAGGGAAAAGTTCCAGAAAGTTATGCTAACGCTTTGCGATATATGGCACAGTCCGTTTCCTTATATCTTGCCACTTCTCTGTCGATGGAGCAGGCGAAGAAAAAGCTGGGAAAGGCTCTTTTCGATTTATTCAGGGGAGGAGTGTTTGCAGATGGAGGTTTATTATCTTATTCGCGGCAGATTAAGTGTTTGCCGGTGAAAGTATATCCGGAGGTATATGGAGAATCGTCAAAAGTTACTATTCATAGTTATGAAGGAGTGGTTTACAAGTATAGTATATTGGTACGTGATAAAGAACAGAGAGAATCTATTCTTACCCGGTTGAAAGAAAATCCCTGCCAGGTCTTTCATAAAGCTCCGCTGATAACAGTCATTCATCCTGAAGCGAGTAAAAAAGAGGGGGTGCTTCAGTTATGTAAGGCTTTGGGTTTAGCTTCTGAACACACTTTAGTTGTAGGAAATTCGTTAAAGGACTGGCCGATGATGTCCGTGGTTTCTCATTCTTGTGCCGTAATGAATGCGGAACCCTTATTAAAAGAACGCGCACGTTATACGCTGAATCCGGATCGGTTGGCAGCTTTCTTTCGTTTTTCTAACGGAGATCCTATAGACCAAACCTCGTCTGATAATAGTTGATATATAGCTAGTTACATCTTCATAAGAAAATAAAAACCGGTTAAAATTTGGTAATTATGAAAACAAAGCCCATATTTGCAGCCCTGAAATAGGGACAGGCATAAAAATCCTCATCGGAGGGTGCTATAATAATAATTATAGTGCTGGATAAGATGAATGGTGCAAATCATTCGCTTGTCCGGCACTTTTTTATGTTGTAACAAAATAAGATAAAGAGGAAAAGTATCGAAGAAACTATGAAAGAGTTAGATTTGACACAAGGAAGCGTACCGAAGGTATTGTTGCAGTTTGCAGTACCTTTTCTGATTGCCAATGTGCTCCAGGCACTTTATGGCGGAGCTGACCTTTTCGTTGTCGGACAATATGATGATTCGGCAAGTGTGGCAGCCGTAGCTATTGGTAGTCAGGTGATGCAGACAATTACAGGTATTATTCTGGGTATTACTACCGGGACAACAGTGCTGATTGCTATTGCTACCGGAGCTAAAGACAATCGAAAAGTAGCTTTTACTATCGGGTCTTCCGTATGGTTGTTTTCAATAACCGGCGTAGTGCTAACTTTGGTCATGGTGCTTTTTCATAGTCGGATAGCAGAACTGATGCATACTCCTGTCGAAGCGATGGTAGATACGAAAAACTATATTTTGGTATGCTCTCTGGGTATTCTGTTTATAGTAGGATATAATGTTGTATGTGGTATTTTGCGTGGATTGGGTGATTCTAAAACACCACTTTATTTTGTTGGGCTGGCATGTGTGATAAATATAGTGCTCGATTTTATATTGGTCGGTTATTTCCATTGGGGGGCTACGGGAGCGGCTATCGCTACTGTAACTGCACAAGGAGTCAGCTTTGGAATAGCGCTCTGGTTCTTATACCGGCACGGATTCCATTTTGACTTTTCACGGAAAGATATTCGATTGAACCGGAATCTGTCTAAAAAGATCTTGGTGTTGGGAGCACCTATTGCTTTGCAGGATGCTTTAATCAATGTTTCTTTTCTGATTATCACTGTCATTGTCAATCAGATGGGAGTCATTGCATCTGCTTCCCTGGGTGTTGTTGAGAAAATCATCGTGTTTGCTATGCTGCCTCCGATGGCTATATCATCGGCTGTGGCAACCATGACTGCACAGAACTATGGAGCGGGACTTATCAAGAGAATGAATAAATGTCTGGCTTCGGGGATTGGGATTGCTCTTGTTTTCGGTGTGTCGGTTTGCGTGTATTCGCAATTCCTGCCGGAGACTCTTACTGCTTTCTTTACGAAAGATGCTGCTGTGGTGGCAATGGCGGCAGATTATTTGCGAGGGTATAGCATCGACTGCATCGTGGTTAGTTTCGTGTTCTGCATTAATTCTTATTTCAGCGGACAAGGAAACTCGTTATTCCCGATGATTCACAGTCTGATAGCCACTTTCCTGTTCCGTATACCGTTGTCATACTGGTTCAGCCAGATAGATAGCTCGTCGCTGTTTATCATGGGATTTGCTCCACCCATTTCAACGGTCGTTTCATTATTGATCTGTATCTGGTATTTACGATATACCCAAAGGAAATTATATTTGAGAGGCACAATGATGCCTGCTATGTCGAATTAGGTGTTTTTAAGTGACATATATTAACTAAAATCTATTTTGTATGGAAGCTTATTTGAAGAAACTCTGTTTTGAGTATCAGGTGGATGAAAGAGAAGTGAAAGAGCTGTTGGCTCGAATGGAAATGGTGTATCTGGATAAAGGAGAAACGATTGCTTCTGCCACATTGCCAGAGCAGAGCTTGTACATTATTGTTTCCGGTATTTTGCATACATATACCACTCATGAAGGAGAAGAGAGAACCAATCGGTTTTTCTCTGCGGGTGATGCTGTGTTATGCTATAATTCAAGTCAGTATTCTATCAAGACACTGACGAAATGTGCTGCTTATTACATCAGTGAAGAGGAGATTGAAGAGTTGTGTGCATCTTCAATTTCATTTGCGAATCTGGTCCGTCAACTGATGGAGTATCAGTTTTACTTTAAAGAGGAAGAGGATATGAATGCCCGCAAGCTGACAGTAAGGGAAAGGTACCTCTCTTTATTGGCGGAAATTCCAGATATTCTGTACAGGGTGCCATTGAAGCACATTAATCATTACTTGGGGGCAGATGTGACCAGTTTGGGATATCTGGCCGGAAGTTCTAAATAGGAAATATAACCTAGACATATTTTTCTATGTATTCCTTATCAGATGGTTCATGGCTTATTCAATCGAATCGAATTTGAAAAGTCTTTGGATTATTTGGTAAGGAATACTATTTTTGTATTCTGAATGAAAAACTCAATACCTCGATATACTTTTTATAAGCATAAGTATGGGAGTGAACTTTTGGTCGATGTAGTAGAACTGAAGTATGTGAAGAAGTTCCTGGCTAAAAGTGCTGTCCACACTCTAAATTATTATGATATTACTTTTATAACAGAAGGTAAGGGAGCTTTTTCAGTCGATAACCAAACCTATGAAGCAATTCCATGTGACGTCCTTTTCTCTAAACCGGGGGAAATCCGGAACTGGGATACTCATCATATCACCAATGGGTATGCTCTGATTTTCGAAGAAGAATTTTTGTCTTTCCTCTTTAAAGATTCTTTGTTTGTACAGCATCTTTCGTTTTTTCAGATAGAAAGTTCTTCATCGCTACTACATTTGTCTGATGAGCTTTATACACGCATACTTGAAACCTTGCATGATATAAAGATGGAGATTGATTCGTATCAACAGGGCGATGTACACGTTTTGAGAGCATTGCTTTATGAAGTCCTGATGTTGCTGGACCGTGCTTACCTTAAAATGACTTCGATAGAGGAGGGCAGAAGTAGGGAAGTTTCCAATAATCATGTAAGTAAATTCATGAATTTGGTTGCTACACATGCAAAAGAGCAACATTCGGTTCAATATTATGCGGATAAGCTCTGCATTACTCCTAATTATCTGAATGAGATGATAACCTCGACCATGGGAATCAGCGCAAAACAATATATTCAGAGCAAGGTGATGGAAGAGGCTAAGAGGCTGCTTGTTTATACGGACTTTCCTATAGCTGATATTGCATTTGAACTCTGTTTTTCAACGGTTTCTTATTTTATCCGTAGCTTCCGGCAGCATACGGGAGAAACTCCGTTATTGTATCGTAAAGCACACAAACCGTAAAAAGTGCTATTTCTACCTTTCTTTTTATTGCATTGCTTTCCTGGCATTTCTCTACTTTCGCATCAGATAATAAACCAATAATAAAAAGTAAAATGATGAGAGACGCGGAAAAAACAGTAGGCAACATGATTGATAAGCTGAAAACAGCTTTTATCGGTTCGATAGACGGTGAAGGATTTCCTACCATCAAAGCAATGTTGCAACCCAGAAAAAGAAAGGGGATAAAAACGATTTATCTGACAACAAATACGTCGTCCATGCGTGTGGCGCAATACCGTGAGAACAACCATGCGTGTATCTACTTCTGTGATACGAGATTCTTTAGAGGTGTCATGCTACGCGGTACGATGGATGTCTTGACGGATAGTGCCAGTAAAGAGATGATCTGGCAGGAGGGAGATACCATGTATTATCCGGAGGGAATGGCGGATCCCGATTACTGTGTATTGAAGTTTACTGCTATTTCAGGACGTTTCTATAGTAATTTTAAATCGGAAGATTTTGTGGTCGAATAAGGTGCAAGATGGGGTGATTTGAATGGTAATAACGGAGTGTGTCAAAACGCAGATTAATGCAAATTATCGCAGAAATAATTTTATAAATCGTTGATTAATATATCAATATAATTGGAATAATCTGCGATAATTTGCGTTAATCTGCGTTTTATTATTCATTATGACACACCTCCTTATATAGTATCTATACTATTCCTCATAACACAATAAGTTCTGCAATTGGTTGATGATGTTTTGTTTCCATTCTTGCAGGAAGTCAGCAAAAGCGGCTTCATCTTCCAAGAATAAAGATACTATCAGGTTCTTGGCAAGAAATGGATAGCTCAATAGGCTGTAGACAGTCAGAAATACAATATGTATCGGAACCTTTTTAAGTTTACCGTCTTCCATTGCTGTCAGTATACTGTCTTTCACTTGGGATAAAGCATCTCCGAACTGAAGTTCTTTTGCAGTGGCAAGCAAGTGGTTTACATCACGCTGTATTTCCCCGCAAATGAATCTGGGAAGACAGGGATTACTTGTGAAAAGCTCAATATACTCATCCAGAATCATGCTCAGTCGCTCCATAAATGGGATATCCTGTTTTACTATATCCTGTATTTTCGGCATTAAAGACATGACTATCGAGCCGAATACGGCTTTGAACATCTTATCTTTGGTTCTGAAATAATAATGTAAAGTGGGTCGGTTGATTCCTACCGTTGCAGCAATATCACTCATGCTGGTCTCCACAAATCCTTTTTCTATAAAAAGTTGTTGGGCAGTTTTTATTATTTGCTGCTCTAAATCGCTATGTTCCGTTGTAGCCATAATTTTAGTTGTTTATGTTGTCAATAAAAAGTAATAATCTGTTTGTTATGTTCACATCGCTGACGCTACTGTCAAAGTCTAAAGATAGTATATTCATTTGAGGGCACAGCGATTTTATACGTTTTTCTATTCCTTTTTCTACAATGTGATTGGCAATGCATCCGAAAGGTTGCAAGCTAATGACATGATTGACTCCTTGGGAAGCAAAGGATAGTATTTCACCGGATATCAGCCAACCCTCTCCAAACTGGGTGCCCAAGGAGATGACTTGTTTAGCTTTTTCTGCCTTTTCAAAGATAGATTCGAACGGTATGAAGTAATTGAAACTTTTGCCGATTTCATTCACCTTATTAATTTGTTTCTGGACTTTCTTGTATAACCAGTCTATAACAAAGTCGGGAGTGAGTTTTCGCTGCAAGTGTTGGTTCTGTCTTACTTTCAGGTTGACAAATCCCTGCATGAAGAAATCACTTATCAGTGGCGGAATCACTTCGATCTTCTGGTTGATGAGCCATGAGGTGACGTCCTTTTGAGCAAAAGGGTTGAACTTCAGGAATATTTCCCCAACAATACCTACTTTGTGACAGGATCTCTGTTCACAGATTTTGTTGAAGTCTCTGGCAGCGAGATATAAGTAGCTCAACAAGTCCTCCGGTTTATTTTTCTGGATAATGGGCTGTGCTGTATCCAGATAAAGATCGCGCAGACGGGCGGCCTGTCCCCGTTCTTTCTCACGAACGACAGCTGCATAATAGAATTTGGCAATGCAATCACTGTATAACACAGACGCAAGTATGATTGGCAAAACCTTGAGCCAGTTTACTTTAAAACCGGATTGCTCATTTTCAATACCACTGCCGAAAGCAAGTGATACCACCGGTGTATTGGTGTATCCATTCTCAATCAATGCCTTTTTTATCAGTGAAATATAGTTGCTGGCACGACATTGTCCACCGGTTTGTGTGATGGCAACGCACGTATTGGCAGGATCATAACGTCCGCTTTTAAAGGCTTTTACTATGTCGCCGACAATCAATGTTGCCGGATAACATACCTCATTATTGGAGTATTTCAATCCCCAGTCGCAAGATGCGGTGTCGCTCAACGGTAACGTTTCCATTTCATATCCGGCCACTTTCATGATGGATGGAATGAGTGGTGAAATGAAAGGCGTAAAGAATGGAGCGAGGATTTTCTTCTTTTTGTCTTTCTTGGTGAAAGGAGCAGTTGAAACAAATGGCTCGGGATCTTTCGCTTGAGAATGTTTCAAACTGAAATTCAAGCTTTCCACCAACGAGCGGACTCGTAATTTGATGGAGCCGATATTATTAACATCGTCTATCTTGAGCAAAGTAAGATTCTTGCCGTATCGTTTCAGCAAGTTACGTACTTCATCTATAAGGAAAGCATCCGGACCGCAGCCAAAAGAAGTCATCTGCATATATTGTATGTCACCCTCTTGCATTGCCGCCCACTTGGTTGCTTTCAGAATACGGTTGGTAAATGCCCATTGAGAGAGGTAATGAGTCTTTTCCAGTGAAATCTCCTGCTGGCGGACAATATCATCAGTTATCACATAAACTCCCATCGCAGCAATCATATCCGAAACCTTGTGCTGTATCAGTGGATCGCTATGGTAAGGGCGTCCGGCGAGTAAGATAATCAGTTTGTGTTTTTCCCGTCCCTCGTTCAGAACTTCCTGATTATAGGCAGCAATTTTTTCTTCGAAAGCATATTGTTCCTGTAATGCGCGTGAGAAGGCATTTTTGCATACCTCATCCCTGATACCCAAAGATTTCAGATATTCATAGCATTGTTTATACAGCAACGCTTCATCTTTGAAGGTGATAGTCGGAGCATCTATCGGTATATTCTCTTCCTGTACACTTTTGATGACTTCCGAATAACCGGAAACGATGGGGCAATTATAGCTGTTTTGCTGTTGCTTATCCTTTTTCTCGAAAACGACGAACGGCATAAATATCCGGTTGACGTTTTGTTGCGTCAGATTACGGATATGACTGTGCACAAGTTTGGCAGGGAAGCAGATGTTATCAGACATCACCATGCCGGCAGCAGTCTCGTATTTGCTGAATGTAGAGGGTTCCGACAACTGTACCTGAATGCCGCAAGCAGTAAATAAGGTATGCCAGAAAGGGTATTCCTCATACATGTTCAGAATACGTGGAATACCTATGGTGAATAGGGGTTGTGGAATGTCTGCGCTCCGGTCGAATAATAATTCCAGCTTTTTATCATACGTATTGATGCCTTTGTCCGCATGGCTTCCTTTATTGGAAAACACCTTCTCACACCGGTTGCCGGAGAAGTAATGGTTTTCACTGTTGAACGTATATCGCATAATGGCGCACTGGTTCTCGCACCCCCGGCATTGAAGTTGCTTGGAAGTATATTGCGCCCATTGGAGCATCTCGTTCAGCTCCGTCACCCGGGCATTTTCGATTTGCTTGGCATATAGGGCACAACCAAGAGCACCCATCAATTCAGGACAGTTACTGCGGAAGGTTTGTTTCCCGGTCAGTTTTTCCAGACTTCGTACGATGGAATCATTACGCATGGTTCCTCCCTGCACGACAATATGGTCGCCAAGTATCTCCGTGTCTTTTAATTGCAGAACCTTATACAGGCAGTTTTTAACAACGGAATAAGATAATCCGGCAGCTATATCCGCTACGGACGCTCCTTCCCGAAGTACCTGTTTTACTTTGGAGTTCATGAAGACTGTGCAACGTGTACCCAGATCACATGGTGCTTGCGAAAAACAAGCTGCTTTGGCAAAGTCCTCCACACTGTAATCCAGCGATTGCGCAAATGTGCTGATAAAAGAACCGCAACCGGAGGAACAGGCTTCATTGATTTCGATTCTGTTGATTACTCCGTCGTTCACAAAGATGGCTTTCATATCCTGCCCTCCAATATCCAGGATAAAAGAAACTTCTTTGCTGATATGTTTGGCAGCAGCATAATGAGCGATGGTTTCAATGATTCCCGCATCCATGTGGAAAGCCGCTTTTATCAGATCTTCTCCGTAACCGGTAGAACACCCTCCTTTTATGCGCAGGGTAGTTCCTCGTCTCCGGCATTCTTCATATAGTTTCTGCAAGCCGTTCTCTACTGTTTTTATAGGGTTTCCGTTGTTGTCGTGATAATAGGAGTAAAGGATACGATGATTGTTGTCGAGTACTACGATTTTGGTGGTAGTAGAGCCGGAGTCTATGCCGATAGTTGCTTCCTGTAATCCGGGACGCAGACTGGCATATTGAATTTTATACTGGTCTTTTTCTTTTTTCCATGACCGATATTCTTCCTCACTGTCGAATATAGGAGAAAGATCACTCTGGAAAGGTGAGGTAACACTTAGTTTGTTTTCTATTACCTGTATCAGGTTGGAGAGATGAATACTTTCTTCATTGTTCTCTGCCAATGCTGCTCCCCAGGCAGGGATCAGATTTCCTTTTTCCGGTAATATGAAATCTGTATCTTGTGACAGATTCAGATAGTTGGCAAATGCTTTCCGAAGGGCCGGAATAAAAGTCAATGGGCCACCGCAGAGCAATACCGGAGCTACGATATTGCAACCGCGTGCAAGTGTGACAGTGGTCTGTACGGCTACTGCATGGAAAATGGAAGCTGCTATATTTTCTTTGGATATATTTTTGGCTATCAGATTCTGTATGTCCGTTTTGCAGAATACTCCGCAGCGTGAAGCGATAGAGTATACCTGATTGGAACGAAGTGCTAGTTCATTCAATTCGTCGATGGAGACTCCAAGCAGAATAGCCATCTGGTCAATGAAAGCCCCGGTTCCGCCGGCGCAATTTCCATTCATGCGCAGGTCTGTAGCCTGTCCGTCCTGAAAGAAAACAACTTTCGCATCTTCTCCTCCAATATCGATCATAGTGGCTGTGTGCGGATGCTCCCGGCGCACATAGTTTGTTGCAGCTACAACCTCTTGCACAAACGGCAGAGAGCATTTCTCTGAAATTCCCATTCCAACAGAGCCCGTAATATGGAAAGATAAAGGAATATCACCCAACTGTTCCTTTATTTGATAAAGAAATCCGAGTAAACATTCTTGTATTTTTGCCTGATGCCTTTTGTATCCGGAAAACAAGACTGTAGTTCCATCTTTGTCCAATACTACCATCTTAGTGGTAGTAGAGCCTATATCTAAACCCACTTTATATGCATTCATATACCAAACATCTTAAATTAGACCTCGTGTTTGACACTTGTGTCAGACGCAAATGTATGTAAAAATATGGTAGATATGGCAAATCGTAATTGAAGTTTTGGGTTTAATTAACGAATTGGGAAAAAGAAAGATGGAATGTGAGGGAGGAAAACGATCGTGTAAAAAAGAAGTAAATGAATAATTGTGTATTTCTATTACTTGTTAGGTTGTAGTAGATCTTTTATGGTGAATCTTAGAAATCTTGTTTACTCTATTTTTGACAAAAGGTAACGTGGCTTTTAATAAACCCGGATTCTGTTTATAATAAACTTTTTGATAGTTTTAGTAAAACGGTATTCGAGTTTATTATAAACTATTGTAGAACAGTTTTAGGATCAGACGAGAGATTTTAAGCTGAATTATAAACAAAATGGGGCAATAATCATTCGACTATTGCCCCATATCGTATAGGAGTGGTATTGTAAAATACCAGGTTATTTATGATTTATGTATGATTATTTCTTTCTATTTTCATGTTGTTTATACTTTTTCTTTTCTCAAAGATACAACATAAAAAGTCATTTGTCAAGAGTCTGATGAGAAAAGTAGCTTATCGGTCTCAAAACAGATGAATAACTTTACTTCTAATATCTGATTTTTATTCGGCTTTATTACAGAATCGGGGATTTGGGTACAAAAATCCGTAATTGATATACAAGCCCATTCATTTTATCGCAGTAAATTTGCAATTAGAAGTTTAACAATGAAAAGATAGAAGATGATGATAAAAACAATTCTAAGTGTTTTGTCTTTATTCGTTATGTTATCATGCAGTATGACAGGGAAAAAGGATATAAAACAGCAGCCTGGTATGTGCGCCAAATTACCTATGGCGGCTGACGGTATTGTGCGGCTATCGAAAATCGAGGTTTATCCGGAGTATCTTGAAGAATATATGAAATATGCGACCGAAGTGGGTGAAGTCTCCTTGCGTACTGAACCGGGAGTGCTGACTATGTATGCCGTCAGCGAAAAAGAGAATCCCGGCAGGATAACTATTCTTGAAACTTACGCGAGTCAGGAGGCTTATAAATCTCATATTGCATCGGAGCATTTTCAAAAGTACAAGCAAGGAACGTTGCACATGGTTAAGACTCTCGTACTCTCTGACCAAATGCCGCTTAACCCCGCAAATTGCATTAATAACTTCATTCAATAAACGAAATGATTATGAATAAACTCCTTTTATTTTCAGTATTTAGTATTTTAACACTCAATGTTATGGCACAAGAAAAGATAGTACAGACGGCAGGACGCGACCAGTTAGGAACGTTTGCCCCCAAGTTTGCGGAACTTAATGACGATGTTCTCTTTGGAGAAGTTTGGAGCCGCACTGACAAACTCGGTCTGCGTGACCGCAGTTTAGTAACCATTACCTCCCTTATCAGTATGGGAATCACGGACAATTCGCTCGTTTATCATCTTCAGTCGGCGAAGAAGAACGGCATCACCCGCACGGAGATCGCAGAGATTATCACTCATATAGGTTTCTATGCAGGTTGGCCGAAAGCGTGGGCAGCGTTCAATTTGGCAAAAGGAGTATGGTCTGAAGATATTGTTGGTGAGGATGCCAAAACAGCTTTCCAGCGTGAGATGATTTTCCCTATTGGCGAACCCAATACAGCCTATGCACAGCATTTTATTGGTAACAGTTATCTTGCTCCGGTTTCGCGCGAGCAGGTGAATATCTCTAACGTTACTTTTGAACCGCGTTGCCGCAATAACTGGCATATTCACCGTGCAACGAAAGGTGGCGGACAGATGCTTATCGGTGTAGCCGGTCGAGGCTGGTATCAGGAAGAAGGTAAACCAGCGGTAGAGATTCTGCCTGGTACGGTTATCCATATTCCTGCCAATGTGAAACACTGGCACGGAGCTGCTGCCGACAGTTGGTTTGCTCATCTGGCTTTCGAAGTTTCCGGCGAAAACACTTCCAATGAGTGGCTTGAGCCGGTCACAGATGACGAGTATAACAAACTCGAACAGACTAAACGATGATTTTTGCTAATCCTGCTTTATCTTTTGAAAGGAAATAATATGACTACCGAGGAATTTTAAGGAATATGTAAAGACGCGCAAAGCGCTTAATACAGAAGAAATACATCGTTTGATGGACGATATGGGCAATTATCAAAGTAATGGAAGAATGAAAACGCCTGTGGGGTTACTCCATCGTGATAATGTTCTAAACTAATTAGTGATAAGAAATATTTAAAATCAAAATAAAATGAAACAGATTATATTCATATTTATGAGTCTCCTTTGCTTTAGCTGCTCATCAAAAGCGCAGAATCAGACAGCGGATACTAATGTACAGTCCGATAAGAAAATCCTGGTTGCCTATTTCTCTTGTACTGGAACTACAGAAAAAGCCGCCGATGCCATTGCAAAAACGGTTGGCGGCAAACTTTATCAGATAACTCCCGCTACAGCCTATACCTCGGCAGATCTCGACTGGAACAACAAGAGTAGCCGTAGTTCAATTGAAATGACGACTGAAAATTCACGTCCGGAATTGGGGGGAGAAGCGCTTAATCTGAAAGATTACGACGTGATATTCCTTGGTTACCCGATATGGTGGAATTTATGTCCGCGTCCGGTCAATACATTCCTTGAGAAATATGATTTCTCCGGTAAAACCGTTATTCCATTTGCTACTTCCGGAGGAAGCTCAATAACTAATAGTGTAAAACAACTCAAGAAACTTTATCCAAAAATCGTATGGGGAGAAAGCCGATTGTTGAACGGAAGTGTCAAGCAGGCCGGAGAGTGGGCGAAAGGAGTAATATAAAGATGGCTACTGAAAATATATTCACTAAATATGAGAAGTTAAATAGGGCGGAAGTAATAGTGAATATATTAAATGAGTAAGTATATTACGAATCATATTTAGATTATGCTTTTAGAAAAACTACTTAAAGAATTTAATTTTAGTACTAATATTTTTAATTGGGAGGAGTTTAAGTTATTCGACCAATATTTTGAACGAATATTAGTTAGTAAAGGTACATTTTTGATTAAGGAAGGAGAAACAGAGAGGTATAGTTATTTCGTTTTTGAAGGAATATTACGTTGTTGGCTTTTAAATCATAACGGGGAAGAACAAACTTTCTGGTTTTGTAAAGAGGGTACGTTTTCAATGTCAAACATATCTTTTACATTACAAACTAGGTCTGCATTTAATGTGCAAACAATTGTAGATAGTGTTATTTACCGAATAGACAAGAAGCAAGTAAATGAACTATATACCGCTATCCCTAAAGTAAAAACTGTATTTGAAGATTTAAATGCTATATTGTTGAATAAACTTTTGAAAAGAAATATCGACTTGATTAAATATTCTCCTGAACAGTATTATCTACAGATGATGGAAGAATATGGTATTACATTAAACTATATACCATTAAAAGATATAGCTTCTTATTTGGGTATCACACCGCAAGCACTAAGCAGAATCCGTAAACGTATTTTTTAACTTGGGTTCAGTGTTTTGAATGTATAAGTAACGAACTTTGCGGCTTTAAATTGCAATTACAAGTATGATTAGAAAAATTAAAGTTACGGATTATCCACGTTTGATGGAAATTTGGGAAAGTGCAGTATTGAGTACACATGATTTTCTTAAAGAGGAAGATTTTCTATATTATAAGGAACGACTTCCGGTATATTTTCAGTATGTTAATCTATTCGGATTTGAACAAGAGGGAATCTTAATCGGATTTATGGGAATTGCAGAAGGAAATCTTGAAATGTTATTTATTGACAATAAGTATCGAGGCGCAGGAATCGGAAAAAAATTAATAACTTATGCCATAGATAATTTGCAAGTAACTAAAGTTGATGTGAATGAGCTAAATGTTCAAGCTGTCGGTTTTTATAAATATATGGGTTTTAACATATATAAAAGGTCGAATTTGGACGGAGAAGGTAAGGAATATCCTATTTTACACATGCAGTTGTAGTCTCTGTTCAATTATAAACAGATGCTTAGTATAGGTACCTTTAATTGAAGATGTAATGTTACATTTGAATAAAATGATTGGTTAAAAAATCATTGTAGAGTTTGAATGGGCACATCTATCGCCTACTTAAACTCTGTTTTAAATGAACTGAAGAAAAAGAAAAAAGCTCTGAATTTCTTGAATTTCAGAGCTTTGCTTTAATTTGCTATTTGCTTTCGCGGTGCGTACGGGACTCGAACCCGTGACCCCATGCGTGACAGGCATGTATTCTAACCAACTGAACTAACGCACCAAATTTTAATTGGATTAACTCATTTATATTTCTCTCTGCTTCTTAGTGAAAGAAGCGGTGCGTACGGGACTCGAACCCGTGACCCCATGCGTGACAGGCATGTATTCTAACCAACTGAACTAACGCACCAGAATTTCAATTTATTAATCTGCATCTCTCTCGATTGCGGGTGCAAAGGTAGTTGTTTTTTGTAAACCTGCAAGCGTTTTGAGAAAAGTTTTTTTCAAGAAAAAACAAGAAAAATGCTTAGTGTCTCATTTTGAGTACTTTTGTAATGAAAAAAAATATTCGTTTTTCTTCTCTTCGGATAGTGACGGTATCTGATCGTTATAGTGACGCTATCACGATGGAATACCGTCACTATCCGAAGGCAATGGCATCACTATCCTAAAGTTTGTCATTCTTTTCATTGAAAATAACTCTCGATATCTTTCTATCTGTAAGAAATCACCGTTTTTATATCAACTTTCTGCTTGAATAATTCGTAATTTTGCAATAAATCGTTATTTTTGCGGACTAAAATTAGAAAGGTAGAAAATAATCTGCCTAGAATCGTTAATTAGTAGAAAGAATGATGACAACAGCCAAACTGTTATTGCACTGTCCCGACAAACCGGGAATCCTAGCGGAAGTGACAGACTTTATTACGGTAAACAAAGGAAATATTATCTATCTGGATCAGTATGTAGATCATGTAGAGAACATCTTCTTCATGCGTATTGAATGGGAACTGAAAGATTTTCTGGTTCCACAGGAAAAAATTGAAGATTATTTCAGAACACTCTACGGGCAAAAATATGAAATGGATTTTCGTCTTTATTTCTCTGATGTAAAACCACGTATGGCTATTTTCGTATCCAAGCTGTCACACTGTCTTTTCGATATGTTAGCCCGGTATACGGCAGGAGAGTGGAATGTAGAGATACCTCTTATTATAAGTAATCATCCGGATTTGCAGCACGTAGCAGAACGTTTCGGAATTCCTTTCTATCTGTTCCCTATCACCAAGGAGACGAAAGAAGAACAGGAGCGCAAAGAGATGGAATTGCTTGCCAAACATAAGATTACATTTATTGTATTGGCACGCTATATGCAGGTGATCTCCGAACAGATGATTAATGCTTATCCGAATAAGATTATCAATATTCATCATTCTTTCCTTCCTGCGTTTGTAGGGGCGAAGCCTTATCACGCAGCTTTCCAGAGAGGGGTGAAAATTATTGGTGCAACTAGTCATTATGTAACGACAGAGCTGGATGCCGGACCGATTATTGAACAGGATGTAGTGCGCATTACTCATAAAGATGCTATTGAAGACCTCGTAAATAAAGGAAAGGATTTGGAAAAAATCGTTCTTTCGCGTGCAGTGCAGAAGCACATCGAGCGCAAAGTTTTAGCTTATAAAAATAAAACAGTAATATTTAGCTGATGAAAGTAGCAGTTGTAAAATACAATGCCGGCAATATTCGTTCTGTGGATTATGCTTTAAAGCGGTTGGGGGTAGAAGCGGTGATTACTGCTGATAAAGAAGAACTCCAATCGGCCGATAAAGTTATTTTTCCCGGAGTGGGAGAGGCGGAAACTACCATGAACCACTTGAAGGCAACGGGACTGGACGAACTGATTAAGAATCTCCGTCAGCCTGTATTTGGAATTTGTCTCGGCATGCAGTTGATGTGCCGGCATTCCGAAGAAGGAGAAGTCGATTGTTTGAATATCTTTGATGTGGATGTGAAACGTTTTGTCCCGCAGAAACATGAGGATAAAGTGCCGCACATGGGATGGAACACCATTGGAAAAACGAATAGCAAATTGTTTGAAGGGTTCACCGAAGAAGAGTTTGTCTATTTTGTGCATAGCTTCTATGTGCCGACCTGCGACTTTACTGCTGCTACAACTGACTATATTCACCCGTTCAGTGCTGCGCTCCATAAAGATAACTTTTATGCTACCCAGTTCCATCCGGAAAAAAGTGGTAAGACAGGAGAGAAGATTCTGACAAACTTTTTAAACCTCTAAGATACAAATAGTAAATAGATGATAGAAATTATTCCAGCCATTGATATTATTGATGGAAAGTGCGTACGCCTTTCCCAGGGAGATTACGATAGTAAAAAGGTGTATAATGAGAACCCGGTGGAAGTTGCAAAGGAGTTTGAAGCGAACGGTGTTCGCAGGCTCCATGTGGTAGACTTGGACGGTGCTGCTTCTCATCATGTCGTTAACTATCGGGTGTTGGAACAGATTGCTGTACGCACTTCTCTTGTCATAGATTTTGGTGGAGGAGTAAAGAGTGATGAAGATTTGAAAATTGCTTTTGAGAGCGGTGCGCAGATGGTAACCGGAGGAAGCATTGCAGTGAAAGATCCAGAATTATTCTGTCATTGGCTGGAAATATACGGCAGTGAGAAGATTATTTTGGGGGCAGATGTAAAAGAACATAAGATAGCCGTCAATGGTTGGAAAGATGAAAGTGCCTGTGAACTTTTTCCATTTCTCGAAAATTATATAGATAAAGGTATACGAAAAGTAATCTGTACGGATATTAGCTGTGACGGAATGTTGAGTGGCCCTTCTATCGATTTGTATAAAGAGGTGTTGGCAAAATTCCCTGACCTTTATCTGATGGCTAGTGGCGGGGTGAGCAAGATGGATGATATTGTAGCCTTGGATGAGGCCGGTGTTCCCGGAGTTATTTTCGGTAAGGCATTATACGAAGGACATATCACCTTACAAGATTTGAGAATCTTTCTGTAATGAGCGTATCGGAATAAATAAGATACCTTTATTATAAGGAAGATAAGAATCGAGCTTCAGGAATATAGATTATAAATTGTTGAACAATAAATAAAATAGGATTGTGTTAGCAAAAAGAATAGTACCTTGTCTGGATATAAAAGACGGACAAACCGTGAAAGGAACGAATTTTGTCAACTTGCGCCAAGCCGGTGATCCGGTGGAGCTAGGTCGTGCTTACAGTGAACAGGGAGCGGATGAACTTGTTTTCCTGGACATTACTGCAAGCCATGAAGGACGTAAGACTTTTACGGAATTGGTAAAACGGATTGCTGCTAATATCAATATCCCATTTACCGTAGGTGGTGGAATCAATGAATTAAGTGATGTAGACCGTCTGCTGAATGCAGGGGCAGATAAGATTTCTATCAATTCTTCCGCTATCCGCAATCCCCGGTTGGTTGACGAGATAGCAAAGAATTTCGGCTCACAAGTTTGTGTGTTGGCTGTAGATGCCAAACAGACCGAAAACGGTTGGAAATGTTACCTGAACGGAGGACGCATCGAAACGGATAAAGATCTGTTCGAGTGGACTAAAGAAGCACAGGAACGCGGAGCAGGAGAAATACTCTTCACAAGCATGAATCACGATGGTGTAAAAGCCGGTTATGCAAATGAAGCACTTGCCGCTTTAGCGGATCAACTCTCCATTCCCATCATAGCTTCGGGAGGTGCGGGCTGTAAGGAGCACTTCCGTGATGTCTTTTTACAGGGAAAGGCAGATGCTGCATTGGCTGCCAGTGTTTTTCACTTCGGAGAAATTAAAATTCCCGAATTAAAATCGTATCTTTGCGGCGAAGGAATTACCATCAGGTAAAAAAACATTCGTAGGCGATAGATAGTAATTGTAAATTGAAATAGTAATTAGAACTTATATAAAAATGGAATTGGATTTCGATAAAATGAACGGACTCGTTCCGGCTATCATACAGGACAACGAGACACGTAAGGTCTTGATGCTGGGTTTCATGAATAAAGAAGCTTATGATAAAACGGTGGAAACCGGAAAAGTTACATTCTTTAGCCGTACGAAGAATCGTTTATGGACAAAAGGCGAAGAAAGCGGTAACTTCCTTCATGTTGTATCTATAAAGGCTGATTGCGACAATGATACATTATTGATTCAAGTAGAACCGGTAGGTCCTGTGTGTCATACAGGCACAGATACTTGTTGGGGGGAGAAAAACGAAGAACCAGTCATGTTCCTGAAAGCATTGCAGGACTTCATAGACAAGCGTCACGAAGAGATGCCCGAAGGTTCTTATACGACCAGTCTGTTTGAGTCGGGAATCAATAAGATAGCTCAAAAAGTAGGTGAGGAAGCTGTGGAAACAGTGATCGAAGCAACGAACGGTACTGATGAACGTTTGATCTACGAAGGAGCCGACCTCATTTATCACATGATTGTATTGCTTGCTTCAAAAGGCTATCGCATCGAAGATCTTGCACGTGAACTGCAGGAAAGACATAGCAGTACCTGGAAGAAGCATTAATAAGTAAAGATTAGAAATTAAAAATTAAAACGGGAGTCGGCATGGATGACGGGGCGTTGATACAATATAAGAACGTAGAAATCCATCAACAGGAACTCTGTGTGCTAAGTGATGTAAATCTGGAATTGCACAAAGGAGAGTTTGTCTATTTGATCGGAAAAGTAGGCTCGGGGAAAACGAGTCTGCTCAAGACTCTTTATGGCGAACTGGATGTAATTGACGGTGAAGCGGAAGTGCTGGGCTATAATATGCGATCTATCAAACGTAAGCATATCCCGCAATTGCGCCGCAAGTTAGGCATTGTATTCCAGGATTTTCAGCTGCTCACAGACCGTACTGTATATAATAACCTGGAATTTGTGCTTCGTGCCACAGGCTGGAAAAACAAACAGGAGATACTGGAGCGTATTGAAGAAGTGCTTCAACTGGTGGGAATGTCCAACAAAGGTTATAAACTTCCGAACGAACTTTCCGGTGGCGAACAGCAGCGCATTGTGATTGCACGTGCCGTACTCAATTCTCCGGCTATCATCCTGGCGGATGAACCAACCGGAAATCTGGATGTGGAAACAGGTAAAGCCATCGTTGAATTGTTGCACAATATCTGCGAATCCGGCTCATCGGTAGTGATGACGACGCACAATTTGCAACTGTTGAAAGATTATCCGGGCAGGGTATATCGTTGTGCCGACCATCAGATTGTAGATGTGACTGATGAATATATGCCCAGACAGAGAACAATAGAAATAGATTTAAATATAGATAACTAAAACAGTAACGAAAATGAAAGTTTTAAAGTTTGGAGGAACTTCCGTAGGTTCTGCTCAGCGCATGAAGGAAGTAGCCAAATTGATTACCGATGGTGAACAGAAGATTGTTGTTCTTTCTGCTATGTCAGGAACAACAAACACATTGGTGGAAATTTCGGACTATCTGTATAAGAAGAATCCGGAGGGTGCCAACGAGATTATTAATAAGCTGGAAGCAAAATATAAACAGCATATTGATGAGCTTTTTGCAACCCAGGAATATAAACAGAAAGGTCTTGAAGTTGTCAAATCCCACTTCGACTACATCCGCTCCTATACTAAAGACCTTTTCACTTTGTTCGAAGAGAAAGTGGTTTTGGCACAGGGAGAGCTTATCTCTACGGCGATGGTAAACTTTTACCTGCAGGAATGCGGTGTGAAGTCCGTGTTGCTTCCGGCTTTGGAATTCATGCGTACTGATAAGAACGCAGAACCGGACCCCGTATATATTAAGGATAAGTTGCGTGCTCAACTGGATCTTTATCCGGATACGGAAATCTACATTACGCAAGGTTTCATCTGCCGCAATGCTTACGGTGAGATAGACAACCTGCAACGTGGTGGTAGCGACTACACCGCTTCTCTGATCGGAGCAGCAGTAAACGCTTCCGAAATCCAGATCTGGACAGATATCGACGGTATGCACAATAACGACCCGCGTATTGTTGACAAGACCGCTCCGGTACGCCAGCTGCACTTCGAAGAAGCAGCCGAGTTGGCTTACTTCGGTGCAAAGATTCTGCACCCTACTTGTATCCAGCCGGCTAAATATGCCAATATCCCTGTCCGCTTGTTGAACACAATGGATCCGGAGGCTCCGGGCACACTGATTTCTAACGATACGGAAAAAGGCAAGATTAAGGCAGTAGCTGCAAAAGATAACATCACTGCTATTAAGATTAAATCCAGCCGCATGTTATTGGCTCATGGTTTCTTGCGTAAGGTGTTCGAAATCTTCGAAAGCTATCAGACATCTATCGATATGATCTGTACGTCAGAAGTCGGTGTATCTGTTACGATAGATAACACGAAACATCTTAATGAGATTCTGGACGACCTGAAGAAATACGGAACAGTAACCGTTGATAAAGAAATGTGTATCATCTGCGTTGTAGGTGACCTTGAATGGGAAAATGTCGGTTTTGAAGCAAAAGCACTCGATGCGATGCGCGATATACCGGTGCGAATGATCTCGTTTGGAGGAAGTAACTATAACATCTCCTTCCTCATTCGGGAGTGTGATAAGAAAGTAGCTTTACAATCGTTGAGCGATATGCTTTTCAACGGCAAATAATTCCACAAATAATACGAGCGCTTTTACCGAACTGATAAAAGCGCTCTTTTTTAACCAACTAAACAAGTTTTTCGAATTATGAAGGGAATATTTCCAATCGATAAATTCCGCACTTTGCAGACACCTTTCTATTATTACGATACCAAAGTGCTGCGCGATACATTGTCGGCTATTAACCATGAGGTTGCCAAATATCCTAATTATTCAGTGCATTACGCTGTTAAAGCAAATGCTAACCCGAAAGTACTTACCATCATCCGTGAGAGCGGAATGGGAGCCGACTGTGTGAGCGGTGGAGAAATTCGTGCCGCTATCCGTGCAGGATTTCCGGCCAATAAAGTTGTTTTTGCAGGAGTAGGTAAAGCAGACTGGGAAATTAACCTCGGGCTGGAGTACGGCATCTTCTGTTTCAATGTAGAGTCTATTCCCGAACTGGAAGTAATCAATGAATTGGCTGCTGCTCAAAATAAGGTGGCTAATGTTGCTTTCCGTATCAATCCGGATGTAGGCGCACATACTCACGCAAATATCACTACCGGTTTGGCAGAAAATAAATTCGGTATCAGCATGCAGGATATGGACAAGGTGATAGATGTGGCGCAGGAGATGAAAAACGTAAAGTTTATCGGGCTTCATTTCCACATTGGTTCACAGATTCTGGATATGGGCGATTTTGTAGCTCTCTGTAATCGTGTCAATGAATTGCAGGATAAATTGGAAGCTCGCAGAATTCTGGTAGAACACATTAATGTAGGAGGTGGTTTGGGAATTGACTACGGACATCCCAATCGTCAGGCTATCCCGAACTTCAAGGATTACTTTGCTACCTATGCCGGACAACTGAAATTACGTCCTTATCAGACCTTGCATTTTGAATTGGGACGTGCAGTTGTAGGACAGTGCGGTTCCTTAATCTCTAAGGTTTTGTATGTAAAACAAGGCACACGGAAGAAATTTGCCATCCTGGATGCAGGTATGACCGATCTTATCCGTCCGGCTCTGTATCAGGCATTCCATAAAATGGAGAATATTACTTCCGAAGAACCGTTGGAAGCATACGATGTAGTAGGACCGATCTGTGAATCGTCGGATGTTTTCGGAAAAGCGATTGACCTGAACAAAGTGAAGCGTGGTGACTTGATAGCCCTTCGTTCTGCTGGTGCTTATGGTGAAATAATGGCTTCCGGATACAACTGTCGTGAACTGCCGAAAGGATATACTTCCGACGAACTGGTGTAAGTAAAAAATGAACCGCTACAATCAAAATGTGAATGTAGTTTAAAAATATAGGGTGCATGGAACAATTTTAACTGAAAGCTTGTTATTTTTGTAATGAGTTCAAAAAGAAACTACATTAACAACTTAATAAAAAATACGATTATGATTTCAGAAAAATTACAGAATGCAATTAACGAACAGATTACTGCTGAAATGTGGTCTGCTAACCTGTATTTAGCAATGTCTTTCTATTTTGAGAAAGAAGGTTTCAGCGGTTTTGCTCATTGGATGAAAAAGCAATCCCAGGAAGAAATGGGACATGCTTATGCAATGGCAGATTATATCATCAAACGTGGAGGAACTGCTAAAGTGGATAAAATAGATGTTGTTCCTAACGGATGGGGTACACCTCTCGAAGTGTTTGAACACGTTTACAAGCATGAATGTCATGTTTCTCAATTGGTGGACAAGCTGGTAGACGTAGCTGCTGCTGAAAAGGATAAAGCAACACAGGATTTCTTGTGGGGATTTGTTCGCGAACAAGTAGAAGAAGAAGCTACAGCACAAGGCATTGTTGACAAGATCAAGAAGGCTGGTGATACCGGAATTTTCTTTGTAGATTCACAATTGGGACAGCGTTAATGATGCTACTCTGAAAAAATAGTTCTTTATATAGATAGAAGCTGCCTGAATTTCTGTTCAGACAGCTTCTTTTTTTCACTTATTAGGCTTATATGTTCGAAAATAAACTACCTTTGTATTACGAGTCAGAGAAAAATTAATCCCGATTATTATAAATGAATGGTGTGAATAGAGGAATTTTTAGATTGCTCCCTGTATTTTTATTGCTCTTTTTGGGGGTGAGTAGTTGTTCTCAAAAAGAAGAACGGCGTATTCTGGTTATCCACTCTTATGAGGAGACTTATGCGGCTTATCCGGAATTTAACCGGATGATAGCGGAGCAATTTGAAAAAGAGAAAATTGATGCTGATATTCGTACCGTTTATTTAGACTGTGAATCCTACTGGGAAGAACCGGAACTCGAACGGATGCGCTTTCTGGTTGATTCCGTATCGAGAGACTGGCGGCCGGAAGTGATTCTGGTGAATGAAGACCAGGCTACTTATTCATTGATGAAATGCGGAATTCAGTTGGCGAAAGAAGTGCCTGTGGTTTTTGGTGGTGTCAATTATCCGAATTGGGGATTACTGAAACATCATCCCAACGTGACTGGCTTCCATGACAAGATAGCCTTTAATGAGAATATCAGTGTGGCAAAAGAGCTTTTCGGTGAGCACGTTCGTTTGTTTACCATGCTCGATACTACCTATATCGACAGACAAATCAGAAGAGATGCAAAGGAGCAGTTTAAAGGACATAAAGTGACCGGATTCATAGATAATCCCGAACTTTCTCCTGAAGAACAGATACGTTTGGCACAGGAAGAAGGCTATACCCGTTTCATGGCTATTCCTTTGCGTAATGCCAGAAACCATTCGGATGCTACTTTTATGTGGGTTTTGAACAGGAGTTACCGCGATCAATGTTATATCCAGTTGAAACGTGATTACACCACTATTAATATTGGGAGTATCTGTGGTAGTCCTAGTCTGACAGCCATCAATGAAGCCTTTGGGTTTGGTGAGAAGTTGTTGGGTGGATACATCACTTCGCTGCCTATTCAGGTAGAAGAAGAGGTGAAAACTGCCGTTCGCATATTGCATGGCGCAAGCCCCTCGGATATACCCATTGTTGAAAGCCGGAAAGAGTATGTCGTAGACTGGAATACAATGACGCAAATTGGTTTGAGTAAGGAAAGTATTCCTGCTAACTATCGTATTATCAATATTCCGTTCAGAGATGAATATCCGTTTTTGTGGGGAGCCTTAGTCGCTTCATTTGTTCTTTTCCTGATTTTACTTTTTGCTTCTCTTTGGTGGCTATATCTTCGGGAACAGATGAGGAAAAAACAGGCTCTTATAGCATTGGCTGATGAAAAAGAAACATTGTCATTAGCCATTGAGGGTGGAATGACGTATGCTTGGAGATTGGATAAGGGTTGTTTTGTTTTTGAGGATGCATTCTGGGCGTCGCAAGGGTTAAATCCTAGACAACTTTCGTTTAAGGAATTCATGAGCTTTATTCATCCCGATCATTGGGAGGGAGTGAAGTTCAACTGGCGAAATCTGAAAAGTGCTCATAAAAAAATTGTGCAGGAGCTTTGTAACTTCGACGGTAAAGGCTATCAGTGGTGGGAGTTTCGTTATACTACTAAACAGCTTTCGGGTGGTGAATATAAAACAGCAGGTTTGCTGCTCAACATACAAGATATAAAAGATCGTGAAGAGGAACTGGAAGCTGCACGCTTACTCGCTGAAAAGGCAGAATTGAAACAATCATTCCTGGCAAATATGAGCCATGAGATACGTACTCCACTTAATTCGATTGTTGGCTTTGCCAATATTCTGGCATTGGAAGATGGATTGAGTTCCGTAGAACGCGAAGAATACATCGGCACTATTAATAAGAACAGCGAGTTGTTGCTCAAATTGATTAACGATATTTTGGAGCTTTCTCGTATCGAATCAGGCTATATGTCTTTCTCGTTTAAGAAATGTAGGGTGAGAGAGCTGATTGATGACATTTATATGACTCACCAGGTATTGATTGCTCCACGCCTGGAATTCCTGAAAGAAGTGGATAATATACCTTTGGAAATTAATGTGGATAGAGAGCGCTTGATACAAGTTCTAACAAATTTCTTGAATAACGCCAGTAAATTTACGGAAACCGGATATATCAAATTAGGGTATATTTATCTGCCGGATGAGGGGCATGTGCGGATTTATGTAGAAGATACTGGGAGAGGTATTCCACGCGAAGAACAACGGATGATTTTCAGCCGTTTCTACAAACAGAACGAATTCTCACAGGGAGCAGGATTGGGGCTTTCTATTTGTCAGGTAATTATAGAAAAACTGGGTGGAAGGATTGAACTCAAATCCGAAGTAGGCAAGGGAAGTCGCTTTACGGTCATCCTTCCTTGCCGGGTAGTGTCTTGATAAAACTTAATAGGAGGGATTGTCAACCGTGTTATTTTTTGTTTTTCCCTTTCTCCATCGTTCCCAAGTAAATCTCCAATGAACGGGTGGAAATCTGTATTTCGCGGAAAGATACGCCTAGAGAGGCTATCAACAGAATCAGTGCCAGTCCGAATACGTAAGCAGAAAATAATTGCAGTCCGATATAAATAAGAAACATACTGACTACGCAAAGAAAAAGACTTGCAATACCCAGTCCTTGCATTGTACGGGTCAGGTTCAACCGTTTCCGTAAATTCTCGATTTGAGCTTCAGTGATATCCGAAGGGTTCTCCACGTAGCGGTCACGCAGTTGGCGCACAAGTTGGGCATACGATAAGAAACGGTTGGTGTAAGCCAACAAAATCAATGAAACTGCCGAGAAAAGTAGGGCAGGAGTAGTGAGGGTCAGTTCTTCCATAATTTATTTTTTATAGTCAAGTAGCGGTTCAAAATTCATTTTATAAAAGAGAATTTAGGCGCAGATTACATAGATTTCACGTATTATACGTTTTCTAGAATGAAGCTTGTTATAAAGCAACTGTGTAAGATACGTGAAATCTGTGTGATCCGTGTAATCTGCGCCTAAAATATAGATTCCGCAAGGAAACCTTGCTTCGGAGTTATTCCGCTTTCAATACGTTGAGCTCTTTACCTACCTTGATAAAGGCAGCGATACACTTGTCAAGATGTGCTTTTTCGTGTCCTGCAGAAATCTGTACACGGATGCGGGCCTGATCTTTCGGCACTACCGGATAGTAGAAACCTGTCACATAGATTCCTTCTTCCTGCATGCGTGCAGCGTAAATCTGGGATAACTTCGCATCATACAGCATAACAGCACAGATAGCACTTTGTGTCGGTTTAATATCAAATCCGGCAGCCGTCATCTTATCGCGGAAGTAGTTTACATTCTCGACGAGTTTATCATGTAATGCATTGCTCTCTTTCAGCATCTTGAAAACTTCAAGACTTGCACCGATGATACCCGGAGCCAATGAGTTGGAGAACAAATACGGGCGACTACGTTGACGGAGTAAATCAATGATTTCTTTACGCCCGGTGGTAAATCCTCCCAGTGCACCGCCGAAAGCCTTACCCAACGTTCCGGTATAAATATCTACACGTCCGTGAGTCTTATACAACTCGCTTACGCCATGACCAGTGGCACCTACCACACCGGCAGAGTGAGACTCGTCCACCATTACTAACGCATTGTATTTCTCGGCAAGATCACAAATCTGATCCATCGGAGCTACATTGCCATCCATTGAGAACACACCGTCCGTAACAACAATACGGAAACGTTGTGCCTGCGCTTCTTGCAGACATCTTTCCAGGTCTTTCATGTCAGCATTGGCATAACGGTAACGTTTCGCTTTACAAAGACGTACCCCGTCAATGATAGAAGCGTGGTTTAGCGAGTCCGAGATGATGGCATCCTCTTCAGAGAAAAGCGGTTCGAATACACCGCCGTTAGCGTCAAAGCAGGCAGCATACAGAATCGTGTCTTCAGTCTGGAAATAGTCCGAGACGGCAGCTTCCAGTTCTTTGTGTATATCTTGTGTTCCACAAATGAAACGGACGGATGACATTCCGTATCCACGGTTGTTCATCATTTCCTGCGAAGCCTTGATTAATCGGGGATGATTGGACAATCCTAGATAGTTGTTTGCGCAGAAGTTTAATACTTCCTTACCTTTTACAGTGATGGCAGCTTGCTGCGCACTTTCAATCAGTCGTTCTTCTTTATAAAGTCCGGCTTCCTTAATTTCAGCCAATGTTTGGCGGAGATATTCTTGCATTTTACCGTACATAGTGTTTGGGTGATTAAGTTATATTGCAAAGGACACAATTTTTCTTGGAATAACAATGTCTTTTTGATTAAAATCTGAAAAAAAAGTGCTTACTTTGCGCACTATTTAAGCTTGATATTCTAAGTCAGAAGAAAAAATGGAACACATTTTGATTATTGGAGCTACCGGACAGATAGGGTCGGAGCTGACGATGGAGCTACGGAAACGTTACGGAAATGCAAATGTAGTAGCAGGTTATATTCCGGGTGCAGAACCTAAAGGGGAATTAAAGGAGTCCGGACCGTCGGCTATTGCTGATGTAACGGACGGAGAAGCGATCGCATCTGTAGTAAAAGAGTATCACATTGATACGATTTATAATTTGGCTGCTCTGTTGTCCGTAGTTGCCGAGTCGAAACCCAAGCTGGCCTGGAAAATAGGCATCGATGGATTGTGGAATGTGCTGGAAGTGGCACGTGAACAAGGGTGCGCAGTGTTTACTCCGAGTTCTATCGGTTCGTTTGGCGCTAGTACGCCTCACACGAAAACACCGCAGGACACCATTCAACGTCCCCGTACCATGTATGGAGTCACTAAAGTAACGACAGAGTTATTGAGTGATTACTATTTTAATAAATACGGTGTCGATACCCGTGCTGTCCGTTTTCCGGGCATTATTTCGAATGTGACCCCTCCGGGAGGAGGTACGACCGATTATGCTGTCGATATTTACTACTCGGCAGTGAAAGGAGAAAAGTTTGTGTGCCCCATTAAGCAAGGCACTTTAATGGATATGATGTACATGCCGGATGCGCTGAATGCAGCAATCACACTGATGGAAGCCGATCCGGCAAGATTGATACATCGCAATGCTTTCAATATCGCTTCCATGAGTTTCGATCCGGAAACGATATATCAAGCTATCAAGAAGCATGTGCCGCAGTTTGAGATGATTTATGATATAGATCCTTTGAAGCAGCGCATAGCCGATAGCTGGCCCGATAGTCTGGATGATACCTGTGCTCGTGAAGAGTGGGGATGGAAGCCGGCCTACAATTTGGAAAGCATGACGGTGGATATGCTTGAAAAGTTAAGAGAGAAACTGAAATAATGAAAAAACTAATTGCAGGGGTCATACTGCTCGGTATATTGAGCTCTTGTGGAAACAAGAAAACAAATATTGACCCCTTCGCATCTATTACTAAAGAGGTGGATTCAGTCCGGCAGATAGCCGATTCTAGCCACCATGATAAATCGCCGGAAGATCCGCAGCCTATACAGGCGGATGAATCTTTCGATGATTTTATTTACAATTTTGCTTCCGATGATGTGTTACAGCGTCAGCGTGTGAAATTTCCATTGCCCTACTACAATGGAGATAAGAAGTCAAACATCGAGGAACGCAACTGGGAGCATGACGACTTGTTTACCAAGCAGCATTATTATACACTGCTGTTTGATAGAGAAGAAGACATGGATCTAGTAGGAGATACCTCCCTCACTTCTGTGCAGGTAGAGTGGATGTTCGTGAAAACACGAATGGTGAAAAGATACTATTTTGAACGTATCAAAGGTGCATGGATACTGGAGGCAATCAACCTGCGGCCCATTGAACGAAGTGATAATGAAAACTTTGTTGAGTTTTTCGGACATTTTGCAACGGATAGTCTTTTTCAGAGTCAGCGTGTGCGGGAGCCGTTGGCTTTTGTAACCAGTGATCCGGACGATGATTTCTCCATTTTGGAGACAACCCTCGATCTTAATCAGTGGTTTGCCTTCAAACCGGTACTTCCTGTCGACCGCCTTTCTAATATTAATTACGGACAGCGGAATGACGATGATTCGCCCACGAAAATCCTGGCGTTGAAAGGTATCGGAAATGGTTTTTCCAATATCCTTTATTTCCGCCGGAAAGCCGGAGAATGGGAATTGTATAAGTTTGAAGATACAAGTATCTGATACAGGTTAAGATGCACTATAACAGTATAACTTATAACTAAAAATATATGTATTCTCTTTTGCCCTACAATACATTCGGCATCGATGTCAGTGCCGCTCGTTTTTTAGAATATTCTTCGGTTGAAGAACTGAAGAAGCTGATTGTGCAAGGTGCCATTGTGACACCTTTTTTGCATATTGGTGGCGGCAGTAACCTGTTGTTTACCAAAGATTACGACGGATTGATACTCCATTCCCGCATTGAAGGAATCGAAGTGACGGAGGAAGATGAACACTCTGTGTCGGTACGAGTGGGAGCGGGAGTAGTATGGGATGACTTCGTTGCATATTGCGTAGAACATGGATGGTATGGAACGGAGAACCTGTCGCTCATCCCCGGTGAGGTCGGAGCGAGCGCGGTACAGAACATCGGAGCTTATGGCGTTGAAGTGAAAGATCTGATAACAGCTGTGGAAACGGTGAACATTCAAGCTGAAGAACGCGTTTATTCGGTGGAAGAGTGTGGATATACCTACCGTAACAGTATCTTTAAACGCCCGGAAAACAAGTCGGCTTTTGTCACCTATGTCCGTTTCCGACTTAGTAAAAAAGAACATTATACGTTAGATTATGGAACCATTCGTCAGGAGCTTGAAAAATATCCGGCATTGACGCTTTCTGTTGTACGGAAAGTGATAATTGATATTCGTGAGAGCAAGTTGCCCGATCCGAAGGTAATGGGTAATGCCGGTAGTTTCTTTATGAATCCCATTGTTCCGAAAGAAAAACTGGAAGCCCTGCAGCAGGAATATCCCCGGATACCTTACTATGAGCTGGCAGACGGTCGGGTGAAAATTCCGGCAGGATGGATGATCGACCAATGCGGCTGGAAAGGTAAGGCCTTAGGTCCGGCTGCCGTACATGATAAACAAGCGCTGGTGTTAGTGAATCTTGGTGGAGCAAAAGGTAGCGATATTCTTGCGCTTTCAGATGCAGTCCGAGCCTCTGTTCATGAGAAGTTCGGCATTGATATCCACCCGGAAGTTAACTTAATAAATTGAGAAGTAACAAGTGAAAGTAAGAATCATTGGAAGTGGAACATCGACGGGAGTACCCCAAATCGGCTGTACATGTCCGGTTTGTACTTCTACCGATCCGAAAGATAACCGATTGCGTGCATCTGCTATTGTTGAGACAGATGATGCGCGAATTTTGATAGATTGCGGTCCGGATTTCCGGACACAGGTATTGCGTCTTCCTTTTGAGAAGATAGATGGTGTGCTCATTACGCATGAACATTATGACCATGTGGGCGGGTTGGACGATTTGCGTCCGTTTTGCCGATTTGGTTCAGTGCCTATTTATGCGGAAAATTATGTGGCGCAAGGCTTGCGCTTGCGTATGCCCTATTGCTTTGTTGACCATCGTTATCCGGGAGTTCCTGACATTCCTTTGCAGGAAATCTCGGTGGGGCAGGCCTTTTCTGTTAACCACACGGAGGTACTTCCTTTACGTGTGATGCATGGCCGATTGCCTATTCTGGGATATCGTATCGGGCAATTAGGTTATATCACTGATATGCTGACCATGCCCGAAGAATCCTATGAACAATTGGCGGGAATAGATGTTTTGGTAGTGAATGCACTTCGGATTGCCACGCATCCTACTCATCAGAATTTGGAAGAAGCATTGGCAGTGGCGCAGCGCATTCAGGCAAAGAAGACGTACTTTATACACATGAGTCATGATATGGGCTTGCATGCGGAGGTTGAAAAGAGCCTTCCGGAAAATATTCACCTGGCATTCGACGGATTGGATATCTATCTTTGATTATCGGTGAAATTTTTAGCAAAAGTTTTGTTTTCTTTGTAGAAATTATTATTTTTGCACCTAGCCGATAAACAGCGAATATTATGAAACTTCGTACGATAGTGAAAATAGCGATCACATCTTCTGTTGTACTTTTGTGCTCAGGTTTCGCATTGTACTCTTTTTTTAGACTGTCGGCGGCCGAAGGGCAGAAAGATTTTGATCTTTATGAACTGGTTCCATCCACCACTTCAGCCGTATTTGTTACCGATGATGTGCTCGAGTTTGTAGCGGAGGTCGATGATCTGACTTGTAGTAAAAATCAGCAATATCTTTATGTATCCAAACTTTTTTCTTATCTGAAACAAAGCCTTTATGCCCTCTCGGAAGATACTCCCCATGGCTTGAGTCGGCAAATGAATCAGATGCTGATTAGTTTCCACGAACCGGATAACGAACGGAACCAGGTACTTTATTGCAGATTGGGAAATGGGGATAAGGAATTGGTGAACAGGTTTGTGCGTAAATATATATCTTCGCTTTATCCACCGAAAACGTTTGTTTACAAAGGAGAGGAAATAATCATTTACCCGATGGCAGATGGTGATTTTCTAGCCTGCTATCTGACGTCTGATTTTATGGCGTTAAGTTTTCAGAAAAAACTGATTGAAAACGTTATTGATGCATATAAGAGTGACAAATCATTGGCAGATGATCCTACTTTTACAGGAGTGCGTGCTCCGAAAAAAAGTGCAGCGACCGCCACAATCTATGCCCGAATGAAAGGGATGATGGGATGGACGGAATTTGACATGAAGATGAAAGATGATTTTATCTATTTCTCCGGCATCACACATGATGCAGACACTTGCTTTGCATTTATAAACCAACTTCGCCAGCAGCAATCAGTCAAAGGCTTCCCGGGTGAAGCACTACCCTCCACTGCTTTCTATTTTAGCAGACAGGGGATTACGGACTGGGCGTCTTTGCTTTCTTATGGAAATGCGCAGGAGCAGAACGGGGCAGTCCGCACGAGTGAAGTGCAGAATAGAGATAAGGAATTTTCCCGCTATCTGATGGAAAATGCCGGGCAAGACCTGGTTGTCTGTCTCTTCCAGCGTGAAGATACGTTGCAGGATGCAGCGGCAGTCTTGAGCCTGTCTGTGGCAGATGTGACGGAAGCTGAAAGGATGCTTCGTGCCTTTGTCAATACTGCTCCGGCAGATGAAGGAAGAAAAACTCCTCGTATTACTTTTTGTTATACTGTAAATAAGGCATACTTGGTCTATCGGTTGCCTCAAACAACATTGTTTAAACAACTGACCAGTTTTGTTGAACCGACTTTGGATGTGTATGCAGCATTTTATGGCGGACGTTTGTTACTCGCTCCGGATGAGGATAGCCTGTCGCATTATATTCGCCAACTGGATAAAGGGGAAGTGCTTAATGGGGCAATGGCTTATCAGACGGGTATGGATCACCTGTCTGATTCATATCATTTTATGCTGATGGCGGATTTCGATCACGTGTTCCGGCAATCGGAAAATCACGTCCGTTTCGTACCGGATTTCTTCCTGCGCAATGCAGACTTTTTCCGTAATTTTACACTCTTTGTCCAGTTTGCCTGTACCGATGGAGTAGTATATCCCAATATTGTTTTGAAATATAAATCAGAATAAAAAACGTGGTTTATATACAATCATTCTATAAAAAAAACTCCCGACAGAATTAAATTCTATCGGGAGTTTTTTTATGCTTATTCGTCCGACGAATGACTTTCGGTTTAGAATGGCAGATCGTCTTTTGCGTCGCCCGGAGTAAATTCCGGCATTGCCGACGGAGCTGCGGGAGGAACGGAACCGCCTGTAGCCATTGGGGCACCTACGCTGACACGTTCTACTTTCCATGCACGGATTCTGTTGAACCAGCGGTCTTGCCATTGGTTAGAATCGATGTCGAATGAAACAGTCAGTTCTTCGCCCATTTGAATGTTGAACTGATCTATTTTATCTGCCCCAAATACTTCGAAGCACATTTTGCGTGGATATTGGTCGTGACTTTCGATAACAAACTCTTGCGCTTTCCACTCGTTGCCGGTAGCTTTTGAAACTCCTCCTTTGGGCTGGAGGATAGCGATGATTTTTCCTGTAAATTCCATTGCGATAATTTTAAATTCTGGGGCGAAGTTACAATTTTTTAGTAATATCCCTCACACAATGCCTGTTTTTTTCTTTTGTTTTATTGGGCAGCCCAAATCTTTTTTCGTAACTTTGTGCGATAGAACATTTAAAACTTAAATACACGAAAATATATGAAATTTATCGTTTCAAGTACTGCTCTTTCCAGCCATTTACAGGCCATCAGCCGTGTGATTAATTCAAAAAATGCGCTGCCAATTCTCGATTGTTTCCTCTTCGAATTGGAAGACGGAACATTGTCTGTGACTGTATCCGACAGTGAAACAACGATGGTGACTACCGTAGAAGTGAATGAAAGCGATACAAACGGGCGTTTTGCCGTAGTAGCGAAAACATTGCTTGATGCACTGAAAGAAATCCCGGAACAACCACTTACATTTGAAATCAATCCGGATAATTATGAAATAACAGTGCAGTACCAGAACGGAAAATACAGCCTGATGGGGCAGAATGCGGATGAATTCCCGCAATCGGCTACACTGGGTGATAATGCAGTCCGTGTAGAAATGGAGGCAAGTGTACTTCTGGGAGGTATCAACCGTTCGGTGTTTGCTACTGCCGATGACGAACTTCGTCCGGTGATGAACGGTATTTATTTCGATATTACCACAGAAGACATCACAATGGTTGCTTCAGACGGTCATAAACTGGTGCGTTGCAAGACATTGGCAGCCAAAGGTAACGAGCGTGCAGCCTTTATCCTTCCGAAGAAACCGGCTACCTTGCTTAAGAATCTTTTGCCGAAAGAACAAGGCACAGTGACGATCGAATTCGATGAACGCAATGCTGTATTCATGCTCGAAAGCTACCGGATGGTTTGCCGCCTGATTGAAGGACGTTACCCGAACTACAACTCGGTAATTCCGCAGAACAACCCGCACAAAGTGACCGTAGACCGTCAACAGTTGGTAGGAGCTTTGCGTCGTGTGTCTATTTTCTCGTCGCAGGCAAGTAGTTTGATTAAACTCCGTATGCAGGAAAACCAGATTGTGATTTCCGCACAAGATATTGACTTCTCTACTTCTGCCGAAGAAACACAAGTTTGCCAGTATGCAGGTGCAGCAATGAGCATCGGTTTCAAATCGACATTCCTCATCGATATCCTGAACAATATTTCAGCAGACGAAGTAGTCATCGAACTCGCAGATCCTTCACGTGCCGGAGTAATCATCCCGGTAGAGCAGGAAGAAAACGAAGACCTGCTGATGCTGCTGATGCCGATGATGCTAAATGATTAATAGTAATCACTGCAAAATAACACAGAGTTCCACAGAGTGTTTTATGTATTTATTGCTCTGTAGAACTCTGTGTTACTCTGTGGTGGAAAAAATAATTAGAAATGAAATTAAACCTGAAAAATCCCATTGTTTTTTTTGATTTAGAAACAACCGGAACCAATATCAACACAGACCGAATTGTTGAAATCTGCTATCTGAAAGTATATCCGAATGGAAATGAAGAAGCAAAAACATTACGTATCAATCCTGAAATGCATATCCCGGAAGCATCTTCTGCTATACATGGCATTTATGATGCCGACGTAGTCGATTGCCCTACTTTCAAAGAAGTGGCGAAAAACATAGCCAGGGACATTGAAGGTTGCGATTTGGCAGGATTTAATTCCAATCGTTTTGATATTCCTGTCCTTGCTGAAGAGTTCCTTCGCGCCGGAGTGGACATTGATATGACGAAACGCAAATTTGTAGACGTACAGGTGATCTTCCACAAAATGGAACAACGCACCTTGTCTGCTGCCTATAAATTCTATTGCGACAAGAATCTGGAAGATGCACACACTGCCGAAGCAGATACACGGGCCACTTACGAAGTGCTGAAAGCACAGCTTGACCGTTACTCCGATCTTCAGAATGATATTGCGTTCCTGGCAGATTATTCAAGTTTCAGCAAGAATGTAGACTTTGCCGGACGCATGGTGTACGATGATAATGGGGTGGAAGTGTTCAACTTCGGAAAATATAAAGGAATGTCTGTAGCCGAGGTTTTGAAGAAAGATCCCGGATATTACAGTTGGATTTTGAATAGTGATTTCACGTTGAACACTAAGGCGGCATTGACAAAAATCCGTTTGCGTGAAATGAGTAATTTGATTACAAAATAATGCTAAAAGGAAAAAAAATAATTCTTGGAATTACCGGCAGTATTGCCGCGTACAAGGCGTGCTATATCATTCGTGGACTGATAAAACAGGGAGCGGAAGTGCAAGTCGTAATTACTCCGGCGGGAAAAGAATTTATTACTCCCATCACTCTTTCGGCTTTGACCAGCAAACCAGTCATTAGTGAGTTTTTTGCCCAGCGTGACGGAACGTGGAATAGCCACGTCGATCTCGGATTGTGGGCAGATGCTGTATTGATTGCACCTGCCACTGCCTCTACTATCGGTAAAATGGCCAATGGAATAGCCGACAATATGCTCATAACAACTTATCTTTCGGCAAAAGCTCCCGTGTTTGTTGCTCCGGCAATGGATCTCGATATGTTTGCCCATCCTGCCACCCAGAAAAATCTGGATATCCTGCGTTCTTACGGTAATCACATTATCGAGCCGGGAACAGGAGAATTAGCCAGCCACTTGGTAGGAAAGGGACGTATGGAAGAGCCGGAAAACATCATCCGGGTATTGGATGAATTCTTCGCTTCGAGTGATGAACTATCCGGAAAGAAAGTGATGATTACAGCCGGACCTACTTACGAAAAAATTGACCCGGTGCGTTTCATAGGCAATTATTCTTCCGGAAAGATGGGATTTGCGTTGGCAGAAGAATGTGCCCGTCGCGGAGCGCAGGTGACATTGATAACAGGTCCTGTGCAGCTCAAAACGAAACATTCCCGTATCCGGCGTGTAGATGTGGAATCAGCAGAAGAAATGTATGCGGCTTCACAGATCTATTTTCCAGATGCTGATGCAGGTATTCTTTGTGCGGCAGTAGCCGACTACCGTCCGGAAACAGTGGCCGACAAGAAGATTAAGCGGGAGAAAGAAGAGGAACTAACCCTCCATCTTCAGGCAACACAAGACATCGCTGCCAATTTAGGAGCACTGAAAGGGAAAAATCAGTTATTGGTTGGCTTTGCCCTCGAAACCAATAATGAGCAGCAGAATGCCGAAGGAAAGCTCGAACGCAAAAACTTCGACTTTATTGTGCTCAATTCGTTGAATGATGCTGGAGCCGGTTTTCGCCATGATACCAATAAAATAAGTATCATTGACAGGAAAGGTCGTACAGACTATCCTCTGAAGCCGAAGACGGAAGTAGCCCAAGACATCATCGACCGTCTGGTAGCCACCCTGTCTCCCGGTTTTTAATTTTTAATCTTTAATTTTTAATTAAAATAGAAGGTGTTACGTTCACTATACATTCAGAATTACGCATTGATAGAAAAACTGGATATCAGTTTTGAAACAGGCTTTTCCGTTATAACAGGTGAAACGGGAGCCGGAAAATCAATTATTCTGGGAGCTATCGGACTCCTGTTAGGACAGCGTGCCGATGTGAAAGCGATTCGCCACGGAGCTTCCAAATGTATCATAGAGGCACGTTTCGATATATCTGCCTATGGTATGCGTCCGTTTTTCGAAGAAAACGAGTTGGAATATGATGAAGAGTGCATTTTGCGTCGTGAAGTGCAGTCTTCCGGTAAGAGCCGGGCATTCATCAACGATACTCCTGCTTCGTTGGCACAAGTGAAAGAGCTGGGCGAACAGCTGATAGATGTACATTCGCAACATCAGAATCTGCTGCTTAATAAAGAAGGATTTCAGTTGAATGTGCTTGATATTCTGGCGCATAATGACGCTGCATTGGCGAAATATCATCTGTGTTATGACGAATGGAAACAGACAGATCGCGAACTCGCTGAATTAGTGTCACTGGCAGAGAAAAGTCGCTCCGATGAAGATTATATCCGCTTCCAACTCGAACAGCTCGAAGAAGCCTGTTTGGTGGAAGGCGAACAGGAAGAACTGGAGCAGGAAGCTGAAACATTAAGTCATGCAGAAGAGATAAAAGCCGGACTTTACCGGGTGGAGCAGTCGTTTGCTTCGGATGAAGGTGGCTTGCTTTCTTATCTGAAAGACAGTCTGAATACACTGAATAATCTGCAAAGAGTATATCAGCCGGCCAAGGAACTTACCGAACGTATGGAGAGCGCTTATATCGAACTGAAAGATATTTCGCACGAAGTCTCTTTACAAAGTGACTCCGTTGAATTCAATCCGGTCCGTCTGGACGAAGTGAATGAACGGTTGAATCTGATTTATTCCTTACAGCAGAAACATCGGGTACAAACCCTTGATGAATTGATAGCGCTAACGGATGAATACCGCAGCAAATTGTCGGACATCACTTCCTATGATGAGCGTATCGCCGAACTGACTGCTCGCAAAGAGGAACAATATAAACAAGTGAAACAACAGGCAGAAGTGCTGACCAAAGCCCGTACGAAAGCTGCTCGTGAAGTAGAAAAACAGCTGGCTGTCCGGTTGATTCCATTAGGAATGCCGAATGTTCGTTTCCAGATAGAAATGGGACTGAAGAAAGAGCCGGGATTGCAAGGAGAAGATACAGTCAACTTCCTGTTTTCCGCCAATAAGAACGGCACCTTGCAGAATATCTCTTCCGTAGCTTCAGGAGGTGAAATCGCTCGTGTCATGCTTTCTATCAAGGCAATGATTGCCGGAGCCGTCAAGCTGCCGACCATCGTATTTGATGAAATAGATACCGGGGTCTCCGGTGAAATAGCCGACCGTATGGCGGACATGATGCAGGAGATGGGCGACCGCAACCGTCAGGTAATCAGTATCACCCACCTGCCGCAGATTGCTGCCCGTGGGCGTGCTCATTATAAGGTATACAAGAAAGATAGCGATACGGAAACCAACAGCCATATCCGCCGTCTCACTGACGAAGAACGGGTAGAGGAAATAGCTCACATGCTTAGTGGTGCCACTCTGACCGAAGCTGCCCTTAGCAATGCCAAATCCCTGCTTGCCCGTAACTGATAAATAGTGAATAGTAAATAGTAAAATAGTAAATCAACCAGATGTTAGATAAAAGTGAAATGATTTTCGGCGTTCGTGCCGTGATAGAAGCCCTTCAGGCTGGAAAAGAGATAGATAAGATCCTCGTGAAGAAAGATATTCAAAGTGATCTTTCCAAGGAGCTTTTTGCAGCTTTGAAAGGTACGTTGATACCTGTTCAGCGTGTTCCGGTAGAGCGTATCAACCGTATTACCCGGAAAAATCATCAAGGAGTGATCGCCTTCATTTCTTCTGTGACTTATCAGAAAGCGGAGGATCTTGTTCCTTTCTTGTTTGAGCAAGGAAAAAATCCGTTTTTTGTTATGCTCGACGGAGTGACCGATGTACGCAATTTCGGGGCGATTGCACGTACCTGCGAATGTGCGGCTGTCGATGCCGTGATTATTCCTGTCCGGGGTAGTGCGTCGGTCAATGCTGACGCCGTGAAAACATCGGCAGGAGCGCTACATACTCTTCCGGTATGCCGTGAACAGAACCTCCGTTCGACTCTGCAATATCTGAAAGATAGTGGTTTCCGCATTGTGGCTGCTACCGAAAAAGGAGATTATGACTATACCAAGGCCGATTATACAGGTCCCCTCTGCATCATAATGGGAGCGGAGGATACAGGAGTTTCTTATGAAAACCTTGCCCTCTGTGATGAATGGGTGAAAATTCCGATGCTGGGCACTATCGAATCCCTGAATGTCTCTGTAGCTGCCGGTATCCTGATTTACGAAGCTGTGAAACAAAGAAACAATGACTGATATGAAGAAGATTTTAATTCTACCTTTGCTGCTTTTCTTCCTGGTACAAGGAAGCATGGCACAAACCCCAAAATGGGTAGAGAAGGCAAAACGTGCAGTCTTCTCAATAGTGACTTATGACAAGAATGATAAAATGCTGAATACGGGAAACGGATTCTTTGTGTCCGAAGACGGATTGGCTTTATCAGATTATACTCTTTTTAAAGGAGCCGAACGTGCGGTAGTGATTACTTCCGAAGGCAAGCAGATGCCGGTCAGCCTGATACTTGGAGCGAATGACATGTATGATGTCATTAAGTTTCGTGTGGCTATCACCGAGAAGAAAGTGCCTGCGCTGGTCGTTGCTAAAACAGCCCCGGCGACAGGAGCCGATGCGTGGATGCTTCCTTATTCTACACAAAAAAGTATCGCTTGCGTTACTGGTAAGGTGAAAGATGTTTCCAAAGTAGCCGGAGAATACCATTATTATACATTGAGCATGCATATGAAAGATAAGATGGTGAGCTGTCCGGTGATGAATGCGGAAGGTCAGGTATTTGGTATTGCGCAGAAATCATCCGGTATCGATACGGTGACTACTTGTTATGCGGCGGGAGCAGCTTTTGCCATGTCGCAGAAAATCAGTGCTCTTTCTTTGGGAGACGCTGCCTTGAAAAGCATTGGTATCCGGAAAGGTTTACCTGAAACGGAGGATCAGGCATTAGTGTATCTGTTCATGGCCTCTTCGAGCCTCTCGGGCGAGGACTATGAAAAGCTGTTGGATGACTTCATCCGCCAGTTCCCTGCCAATGCAGATGGTTATCTCCGTCGTGCCAATTATTATGCATCTAAAGGTAAAGACGATCAGACCTGGTATGATAAAGCCGTTGCCGACTTTAATCAGGCTCTGAAAGTAGCCCAGAAGAAAGATGATGTATATTATAATATAGGTAAGCTAATGTATGCTTATCAATTATCGAAGCCGGAGAAAACTTATAAAGACTGGACGTATGACACCGCTTTGAAGAATGTCCGTCAGGCAATCGCTATTGATCCGCTGCCAATTTACATTCAAATGGAAGGCGATATACTGTTTGCCCAACAAGACTATGCCGGTGCTTTGGCTGCTTATGAAAAGGTAAATACCAGCAATATTGCTTCTCCGGCCACTTTCTTTAGTGCTGCCAAGACGAAAGAACTGCTGAAAGGGGATCCGAAAGAAGTGGTAGCCTTAATGGATAGCTGTATTGCCCGTTGCCCGCAACCGATTACGGCCGACTTTGCTCCATATTTGTTGGAACGTGCGCAGATGAATATGAATGCCGATCAGGCGCGAAATGCAATGCTCGATTATGATGCTTACCATACGGCAGTCAAGGGAGAAGTGAACGACGTGTTCTATTATTATCGCGAACAGGCAGCTTTGAAAGCACGTCAGTTTCAACGCGCTTTAGACGATATTGCCAAGGCCATCGAGATGAATCCGACAGACCTCACCTACCAGGCAGAGCATGCAGTTGTAAACCTCCGTGTAGGACGGTATGAAGAAGCCATTCAGATTTTAAATAATATATTGAAGACTGATCCTAAATATGGTGAGGCTTACCGTTTATTGGGACTTTGCCAGATACAGCTGAAGAAGACAGATGAAGCTTGCGGCAACTTTAAGAAAGCGAAAGAATTGGGTGATCCGAACGCAGATGAATTGATAACCAAATACTGCAAGTAAAAAGATTATCTTCTTGAAGATAAAAAATGAATCCCTGCCAACTCGAAAATTGGCAGGGATTCCTCGTTTTTGGGGACGTTGTATAAAAAACTCTCTCTCTTTTTTTTATTTTTCCCCACTTCACTTGTTAAGTTCAGGTTGTAGGTTTTAATGATATATGGTTTGATTTCCCTTTTTCCCCTCTTTTATAAGTTAAATGCATGGTTATTGAAAATACTGCATGGCTTCACTTATTTTTTTTAGAAATAATTCGAAATTCTATCTAAAACAGTAAGTAAATTTAAAATCGTGGTTCATTTTATCTATAATCTTACTATATTCCGCACGTTTTTAATAACACGTATGAGATAAGTTATAATTTATGGAAAAAAATCGATTTACTATTTGTGCAAACAATTACATCGATTGTTTGCGACAAGAGGGTCGTTATTCTACGGCCCATGTGTATAAACACGCTATTCGTTCTTTTTCGCAGTTTTGTGGAACTCAATCCATCACGTTTAGTAAGATAAACCGTGAAACTCTAAAGAGGTATAGCAACTATCTGATGGCTTCCCGTTTGAAGCCCAATACGATTTCTACGTATATGCGTATGTTGCGTAGTATCTACAATCGTGGTGTCGATATGCATCAGGCTCCTTATGTACATGGTTTGTTCCGGGATGTTTTTACCGGGGTGGACACACGTCAGAAGAAAGCTATCCCGATCGGCGAACTTCACATGCTATTAAACAAAGATCCTCAATCGGAAAAGCTTCGTCGGACGCAGGCCATTGCCAATCTGTTATTTCAGTTTTGTGGAATGCCTTTTTCTGATTTAGCCCATTTGGAAAAGTCCAATCTGGAGCGGGGGCTTTTGAAGTACAATCGTACCAAGACCGGTACTCCTATGAGTATAGAAGTGCTGGAGTCAGCGCAGAATGCAATTGGGGGATTGTACAATAAATCTGACGCCCGGAGTTCTGGCTATCCTGATTATCTTTTCCGGATATTAAGCGGAGCGTACAAGCGGAATGAAGAAGGAGCCTATCGTGAGTATCAGTCAGCTTTGAGACGTTTTAATAATGAGTTGAAAAGCCTGTCCAGAAAATTAAGGCTACATTCGCCCGTCACGTCGTATACGCTTCGTCATTCTTGGGCTACGACTGCTAAGTACAGAGGTGTACCTATCGAAATGATTAGCGAATCACTGGGACACAAATCTATTAAAACAACACAGATATATTTAAAGGGTTTCGAATTGGAAGAAAGAACAAAAGTAAATAAATTGAATTATTCTTACGTTTGCAATTTTAAAATGCTCTGATTTATATTATTAAAGCATTATGGATTAGGGACTTAATGCTGGTGTTACTTCTTAGGTAACGGACAACACACATATAGAATACACATCGCTGTGAAAAAAGGAAAAAAATCGATTATGAGGGAATATAAAAGCGGGCACCTAACATTCAATATAAAACATTCTTGAATTTAGGTAATAAAAAGCCTTTGAGCATGAAGATGTTATCCTTCATGTTCAGATAGATTCATGTTGCATATTTTAGAGAAAAAGGAAAAAAAGAAGTTTATTGTTTGTTTGCTATTAATATTTTTACCTATCTTTGTAGCGAATATAATTCCGTTACCTAAGAAGTAACGGATGAACATGGGGTAAAAAAATATGATTTTAACGAAACCGAAATCAGTAAATGCCGGGCCTAGTAGTGGGACAGGGGAAGGCGTAGCACACTCAAAACGCTGGTATGTAGCACTCGTTCGAATGCATCACGAGAAAAAAGTTGCCGAGCGTTTGTCTAAGATGGGAATTGATTCTTTTGTTCCCGTTCAACAACAAATTCATCAATGGAGTGACCGTCGTAAGATGGTTGATACAGTCTTACTCCCAATGATGGTTTTTGTACATGTCAATCCAAAAGAACGTATGGAAGTCCTTTCATTTTCTACGGTCAGCCGTTATATGGTGATGCGTGGAGAGAGCACTCCTGCCGTTATTCCTGACGAGCAGATGGCCCGTTTCCGTTTCATGCTCGATTATTCCGAAGAAGCAGTCTGTATGAATGATACTCCACTAGCGCGTGGTGAGAAAGTTCGTGTCATAAAAGGTCCTTTGAGTGGACTTGTTGGCGAACTTGTGACTGTAGGCGGGAAGAGTAAGATTGCCGTTCGTTTAAATATGCTTGGCTGTGCTTGTGTAGATATGCCAATCGGTTATGTAGAATCCACAAAAATCACCAATGACAACACGAAGAAAATTTAACGTATTTCTATTCATTCTGTTGCTGGGAGTTTTTTCTCCTTTAATGGCTCAAAGCATGAGCGACTCCCAAGTTCTTGAATATGTAAAGGATGGCATCCGCCAGGGTAAAGAACAGAAACAACTAGCCTCTGAACTGGCACGTAGAGGTGTGACCAAAGAACAGGCAACTCGTGTGAAGCAACTGTATGAACAACAAAACAATGTTAATGCTTCCAATGCAACGGGTACCGATGTCAATGAATCACGTCTTCGTGAGGAAATGAAAGAAAACACTTCCGATATGCTGGAAGACCACCCGAGCACTCAAGACCTCGCACGTGGCAATCAGGTTTTCGGACGAAATATTTTCAACACCCGTAACCTGACTTTTGAACCCAGCGTCAACATCGCCACTCCCTTGAACTATCGTCTGGGTCCCGGTGATGAAGTGATTATTGATATCTGGGGAGCCAGCCAGAACACTATCCGCCAACAGATTTCTCCTGACGGCACGATCAACATTCAGAAAATAGGTCCTGTCAACCTGAACGGACTGACTATTGCTGAAGCCAACGACTATCTTAAAAAAACATTAAACAAGATATATAATGGTCTCAATAATACGAATGACCCCACTTCTGACATCCGTCTGACTTTGGGCAGCATACGTACTATCCAGATCAATGTAATGGGTGAGGTTGTCCAACCGGGCACTTACTCCCTCTCTTCTTTTGCTACAGTCTTCCATGCACTTTACCGTGCGGGTGGAGTCAGTGACATAGGAAGCCTTCGCAATGTACAGCTGGTACGTAGCGGCAAAAATATCGCCACGATCGACGTCTACCAATTTATCATGAAAGGCAACATTCAGGATGACATCCGGCTTCAGGAAGGCGATGTAGTAATAGTCCCTGCCTATGACGTATTGGTTAAGATCGACGGAAAAGTGAAACGCCCAATGCGTTTCGAAATGAAAAAGGATGAGAGTCTATCCACTCTTATCAGCTATGCCGGTGGCTTTGAAGCCGACGCCTACACCCGTTCCTTGCGTGTCGTACGTCAGAACGGACAGGAATATGAAGTAAACACAGTCAAAGACCTTGACTATAGTGTCTATAAAATGCGAAACGGTGATGTTGTGACCGCTGAAGCCATCCTTAACCGCTTCATCAACAAACTTGAAATTCGCGGAGCCGTTTATCGTCCCGGCATCTACCAGTTGAATGGAAAACTGAATACTGTCCGTGAACTGGTAAACGAAGCTCAAGGTCTGACCGGTGATGCCTTCTTAAACCGTGCCGTTCTCTACCGCCAGCGTGAAGATCTGACTACCGAAGTTGTTCCAGTAGACATTAAAGCCATCATGGACGGTACTTCCCAAAACATCATCCTGATGAAAAACGACATCCTTTATATTCCGAGTATTCATGACCTGGAAGACAGAGGCAACGTCGTAATCCACGGTGAAGTAGCCAAACCGGATTCTTATCCTTATGCGGATAACATGACCCTTGAAGACTTGATTATTCAGGCAGGTGGATTACGTGAAGCCGCTTCTGTAGTTCGTGTAGATGTATCCCGTAGAATTAAGAATCCTCGTAGTACAGTGGATAATGATACTATCGGCCAGATATATACATTCTCCCTAAAAGAAGGTTTTATTGTAGATGGAACTCCCGGCTTTGTCCTTCAACCTTACGATGAAGTTTATGTACGTCGTAGTCCGGGTTATCAGGCTCAACAGAATGTGGTTGTTGAAGGTGAAATACTGTTCGGAGGCTCTTATGCAATGACCAGTCGTGAAGAACGTCTTTCGGACTTGATCAATAAAGCTGGAGGTGCAACGAATTATGCCTACTTACGTGGTGCCAAATTGACCCGTGTGGCCAATGCAAGCGAAAAGAAACGCATGGGTGATGTGATCCGCTTGATGAGTCGACAGTTGGGTGAAGCTATGATGGACTCTTTGGGTGTTCGTGTGGAAGATACCTTTAGTGTTGGTATTGACTTGGAAAAGGCATTAGCTAACCCTGGTAGTACAGCAGATATTGTCTTGCGTGAGGGTGATGTGATTTCTATTCCGAAAAATAATAATACGGTTACAATCAATGGTGCCGTAATGGTTCCGAATACAGTTTCATATATAGAGGGTGAGAATATAGATTATTACCTGAATCAAGCTGGTGGTTATTCTGAAAATGCGAAAAAGAGTAAGAAATTCATCGTTTATATGAATGGTCAGGTGACTAAGGTGAAAGGTAGTGGTAAGAAACAGATCGAACCGGGATGTGAGATAATTGTTCCTAGTAAAGCAAAGAAGAAGACTAATATAGGAAATATTCTAGGTTATGCTACTACATTCAGCACTTTAGGAATGATGGTTGCTTCTATTGCTAACTTAATAAAGAAATAACGAATACCTCTTATGGCTACTCTGATAGAACAAGAATCTGAAAAAGAGATAAAACAAAAACAGAATAATCATCCGGATGAAGAGATTGAAATTGATTTGATGGATCTTCTTCGTAAGGTTATAGGTATTCGTAAGAAGATCTATAAAGCGGTCGGTATTGGTTTGGTGATTGGCGTTATTATAGCAATCAGTATTCCTAAACAATACACAGTTGAAGTGACTCTTTCTCCGGAGATGGGTAGTGCTAAAGGTGGTGGTTTATCAGGTTTGGCTGCTTCCTTTTTAGGAAGTGGGGTTACTATGGGTGATGGTATCGATGCTTTGAATGCTTCTTTGTCTGCTGATATTGTATCTTCTACTCCTTTCTTACTGGAACTTACCACAATGAACATACCGGTAACGAAAGATGAAATGATGACATTGGATGCTTATCTAGATGAAGAATCTTTTCCCTGGTGGAGTTATGTAATCGGGCTTCCTGATATGATATTTGATGGAATAAAGTCATTGTTTACTGAAGAAGATGAATCAATATCTTCTGATAAAGCAAGTCTGGGTACAATCGAATTATCAAAGGAAGAATCGAAAAAGATTGAAACTCTGAAGAAAATGATAAATGCCTCTGTGGATAAGAAGACATCCATGACTTCCGTTGCTGTCACTTTGCAGAAACCCAGAGTAGCTGCAGTTGTTGCCGATTCGGTAGTGAAGAAGTTGCAAGAACACATTATTAACTATCGTACTTCCAAGGCGAAAGAAGATTGTATCTATTTGGAGAAACTCTTCAAGGAACGCCAGCAGGAATATTATGCTGCGCAGCAGAAATATGCTGATTATTTGGATTCTCATGATAATATAATTTTGCATAGTGTCCGTGCTGAACAAGAACGATTCCAAAATGATATGAGTCTTGCTTATCAGGTATATAGTCAGGTGGCAGGTCAGCTTCAGGTTGCCAGAGCTAAAGTCCAGGAGGAGAAGCCAGTGTTTGCTGTTGTAGAGCCTGCTGTAGTACCATTGAAACCTTCGGGAATCAGTAAGAAAATATATGTTTTAGTATTTATTTTCCTGTCTGTTTGTGTTGTTATATCCTGGAATTTATTCGGAAAAGATTTCTTGAATAAATTTTTTAAAGAACTCCGGGCTTAATATATCTAATTTAGTGAAGTGGTATGGCGTCAACTAACCAGATAAATAAAGTAGTAGAGTCTATTGCTGTTTTGGGGGACTTGATTATCCTGAACCTATGTTTGTTCCAACTTCTTTTCTTCTGGAAAAAGGCTTCTATGTATTTGCCTTTTTCCTGTACTGTTTCTTTTATGATGACTTCTCTTAGTCTCTGTTATTTAGCTTGTTCAGCATCTCGTGGAAAAGTTTGGAATAGTAGGGAAATTCGTGCAGATCAGCTTGTATTGTGTGTTTTAAAGAATATTATAGCCTTTTCCATTTTTTTGGCATGTATCATGACTTTTAGCGGAATCTCTATTTTTTCTCCTCTTTTTTTTGTCACTTATTTTTTTATACTCTTTGCTGTTTTAAGTATTTATCGCATTATTATTCGTCATCTGCTGATAGTCTATTGTGCGAAGGGTAAACATAAACGTTATGCCGTATTTATTGGGGGAGGTAATAATATGCAGATGCTATATGAGGAGATGGAGAGTTCTTTGGCATCTTCTATTTATGAGGTAATCGGTTATTTCGATATTAGACCTAATGATGCTTTTTCCTCCCACTGTCCTTATTTGGGTAATCCAGATGGTTTCTCCGATTTTATGTCCGGCCAAACAGGAATAAAGCATGTTTTTTGTTCCTTGTCGATGGAGGAGGGACGCTATAATTTCTCTATAATGAATTATTGTGAGAACCATCTGCTTTATTTTCATGGTGTTCCTAATGTCTGCAAGGGCTTTCCCCGTCGTATCTGGCACAGTATGGTTGGTAATATGCCTATTTTAAATTTGCGTTATGAACCTCTTGGTATGATGGAGAACCGTATATTAAAGCGGCTATTCGATATTGTTTTCTCCGGTATTTTTCTAGTTACGTTTTTTCCTATTGTTTACCTCATTGTAGGAAGTATCATAAAGTTGACTTCTCCCGGTCCTATATTCTTTAAACAAATGCGTACTGGTTTGAATGGCGTAGATTTTTTGTGTTATAAATTCCGTTCCATGAAAGTCAATGATGAAGCTGATAGCAAACAAGCAACGGTTGATGATCCCCGGAAAACCCGTTTTGGAGATTTTCTTCGACGTTCTAATATTGATGAACTTCCACAGTTTATCAATGTCTTTAAGGGTGAAATGTCAATCGTAGGTCCTCGTCCTCACATGTTGGCCCATACAGAGACTTATGCCCAGTTGATTGATAAATATATGGTACGGCATTTTATAAAGCCCGGAGTCACCGGCTGGGCGCAAATACATGGATTCCGTGGTGAAACGAGAGAGCTTTCACAGATGGAGGAACGTGTGAAAGCTGATATCTGGTATATGGAGCATTGGACAATATTGCTTGATTTATATATCATTTATAAGACTATAGCGAATGTGATTATAGGGGAGAAAAATGCGTATTAAGATAACAAACTAGACGTTTTTTATATGCCACTTAGTTACAAACAAGATAATGGAAGAATCGCGAAGAATACACTATTGTTGTATATGCGTACTATTCTTGTTATGCTTGTGTCCCTCTTTACCAGTCGTGTTATTCTTTCTGCACTTGGGGTTGATGATTATGGTATCTATAATGTTGTAGGAGGTGTTGTTGCTATGTTTACTGTTGTGTCGGGTGCGTTGTCCGCTTCAATTAGTCGTTTTATAACTTTTGAATTAGGGCATAATGATATCGAAAAATTGAAGAGAATATTTTCTACTAGTATTAATATTCAAATAGGAATATCATTACTTATTCTTCTCTTAGGAGAAACAATTGGAGTTTGGTTTCTTAATTATAAAATGAATATTCCGGTAGAACGGTTAGATGCGGCAAATTGGGTATTACAATGTTCTCTGATTACATTTATAATCAATCTTATTAGTGTGCCATATAACGCTGCAATTATTGCTCATGAAAAAATGTCTGCTTTTGCATATATTAGCATTTTAGAAGCGATACTGAAACTCTTAATAGTTTATTTACTTTATATTTCTATGTGGGATAAGTTGATTGTTTATTCAAGTCTTCTTGTTTTAGTTGCAATGATTATCCGTATGGTATATGGAGTATATTGTAATCGATGTTTTATTGAAACCCGTTACCAATTGGTTTATGATCGTGCCTTAATAAAAAATGTGACATCATTCGCAGGCTGGGGATTTTTTACTAATACTGCCTATATGTTCAATACGCAAGGAATAAACATACTTATTAACATGTTCTTTGGTGTTGGGGTGAATGCTGCTTGTGGTATTACTATGCAAGTGGAAGCTGCTATAATGAAATTTGTCAATGATTTTACTACGGCTTTGAATCCTCAAATAACGAAGTCGTATGCAATGAAGGATTTTGACACCATGAATAAATTGGTGATACGTGGAGCGAAATTTTCCTATTTTTTATTGTTCATTTTGTCCTTACCTATTTTGATAGAGACAGATTATATACTTGGGCTTTGGTTAGAGGAGGTACCTGAACATACGGTAGCTTTTGTACGGCTTGCCATTATTGGAACAATGATTGAACGTTTGGGTTATACTGGTTATACAGCTTGTATGGCTACAGGGACAATTCGCCGTTATGCGCTTTGGATAACATCCGTCGGATGTCTTGTATTTCCGATAACATGGTTGACATTTAAATTAGGTGCACCAGTGGAAACTGCATATTTAGTATTTGCTTGTGTTTATATAGGTGTTGATAGTGTCCGTTTATGGATTATGAAAGGTTTGCTAAACTTTCCTGTGGGAGAATTTGTCCGAGAGGTTGTGTGGAGGATAATTGTTGTTTCATTTATTGCCGCTATTTTTCCTGTTATTATTATATTCTTTTTTGAACAGTCTTTCTCTCGATTGGTAATATCAGTCTTTGTCAGTGTTTTGGCTGCATTTATCAGTATCTATATTTTCGGTTTTACCACAAATGAACGTATTAAGATAACAAATAAGATAGTCTCTATAGCTAAAGATAAGTTGCATCTTTAGTATTTCACATAAGGGTATAGAAAATAGATTAATATGAATAAAATGAAAACCTTTGGCATTGTCAGCTACAATAAATATGCAAATTTTACGAATTACGGTTCGGCTTTACAGTCTTGGGCTCTAAATACAGTGATAAACAAGATCGGCGAATCAATGGGATGGCGTGCAATGTTTGTAGATTATTGTCCGGACATATTGGCAAAGCTTGATCCATTGAATCCTTTTAAAAATATGTGGGATCAAGATGTGGAAGCCCGTAAACGCATAGAATTTAGTATGCCAGCTATACGTGAGAATTACGAAAAGTTTATGAAATTTTACGATAAGTGCTTTTTGCATACTAAGGAAAAGTACACATCACAAAATTTCAATACAATTTGTGAACGTGAAAATATTGATGGCTTTGTTTGTGGAAGTGATACTATTTTCTGTTATAAGGAGTTTGGTTTTGATGATGGTTATTTTGCAAACTATAATGTAATGCGTGAAGGTTACAGTGTAGCTTATGCAGCTAGTTTTGGTGATACTGATTTTGATAAAATTGATAAGGAGGTCCTTAAGACCAAATTATGTAATTTTCGTTATCTTGCTTTGCGTGAAAATCAGTTTGTTGATTTTGCTCGTAAAGCTACAGGAGTAGAAGTTGAGCAGGTCATTGACCCAACATTGCTATTAACAGCTAATGATTACGATACTATTGTAGCTCCTCGTCAAATTGATGAACCTTATCTGTTGCTTTACTCGCGCCGTTTTAATCCTATAATGGCGGCCTATGCAGATCGTTTGTCAAAAAAACTAGGTGTAAAAGTCGTTGATATTAGTCTTTGTAGTAGTAATCCAAATGGTCATATAATGCGTTATGATGCAGGTGTAGAAGAATTTCTTTCATTGGTAAAACACGCAGAATGTATAGTGACAAACTCCTATCATGGAATACTCTTTAGTATTATTTACAAGCGCCCATTTTATCTTTTCTCACGCGAGCAATGTGATACAAAGAATGCTCAGGTTCTACAGATGCTTGATTTGAGAGAATGTTCTATGGTCACTGGTGAAGAATTGTTGAATAATGCTATTGATTATGATAGAGTGCATAAAATTATAACTCTGCGACGGAAACAGTCATTGAGTGTACTTATAGACGAATTGAAAGGTTTAGAAAAATGATAGGAAGAATAAAAAAGATAATTAGTGGGATTCTTCGACAATTTGCACCTATTGTAAATGTTGAGATTACGTCTTTATCGCCAAACCAATTATTAAAAGGACGTACTGCTCTAATTACTGGTGGAACAAGTGGTATTGGATTCCAAATTGCTCGCTCATTTTTACATGCAGGTGCTCATGTAATAATAACTGGACGTAAACAAGAGAGAGTGAATGAAGCATGCCAGAAGTTGTTGCAAGAATGTAAAGAATGGAAAAATAGCGTCTATGGAATCGAAATGGATGTTACAATGATTAATCAGTTGGAACAACGGTTTAAAGAAATAATCAAAAGTATGGGAAATATTGATATTCTGGTGAATAATGCAGGATTGGAGGGTGGGAATATCAATTATTGCACCGAGGAGGAATTTGATGCTATTATTAATACTAACGTGAAAGGGGTCTTTTTTTTATCCCGTATTGTAGCGCGACATATGCTGAAACAAGGTGTTAAGGGAAACATTTTAAATGTTTGTTCATCAAGTAGTCTAAGACCTGCAAATTCGGCTTATACAATGTCTAAATGGGCAGTCCGTAGTTTAACAGAAGGACTCGCACGAATGCTTATACCTTATGATATTGTAGTAAATGGAATAGCACCAGGACCTACTGCAACTCCTATGTTGATGAAAGATGGTGTTATTGAAGATGTAAGTCTTTCGAATAATTTAACAGGGCGTTATGCTCTTCCTGAAGAGATTGCTAATATGGCAGTGGTATTAGTGAGTGGTATGTGCCGTATGGTTGTAGGCGATATCTTGTATATGACAGGAGGTTCGGGGGTGATTTACCATGAAGATTTATGTTATCATTTTGAATAAGTAAAAGACAATTAGAATATGGAAACAATAAATATGAGTAATTTTCTACTCATTTCACTACTAAAGCAGTATGGTATAAAAAAACTAGTATTATCTTCTGGAACTCGTAATATTCCTTTTGTGACAGCTGTAGAAACAGATGATTTTTTTGAGTGTTTCTCAGTTATTGATGAACGTAATGCTGCATTCTTTGGACTTGGTTTATGCCAGCAATTAAATGTACCTGTAGCTATTGTTTGTACGAGTGGAACTGCGGCGAGTAATTATTTGACAGGGGTAACAGAAGCTTATTATAGCCATGCTCCATTGTTGGTAATAACTTATGATCGTAGTCCTTATACGCTACATCAACTTGAAACGCAAAAGATAGATCAACCTTCTATTTTTACAAGTGTTGTGAAGAAGTCTGTGTCATTGCCTGTTATTAAAGATGCTGATGATATATGGTATTGTCAGCGTCTATTGAATGAAGCATTTATTAGTTTGCAACAACATCAGTCTGCCCCTGTTCACATAAATATACCTTTAGTAGGTGATACCAATGCATTATGGAATGAAAGTCTCAAAGAAATAAGAAATGGTCAAGCACGTAAAATAAATTATGTTTCAGTTGATGATACGGGAATGTGGCAACAAATGGCCAAAACTTTGAGTAGTAAGAAACGTATAATAATTGTGATGGGACAAGATTGCAGCGGTAATAAAAACCTTCATCAAGCTTTGATGCAGTATTGTAGTTATGCACAGGTGCCTGTCTTACTTGATAACCTTAGTAATTTTCGTTGTTCTCAAAAGGTTTGGGCAGAACCTATCATTAAGGCACTAAATGCGAATAGCATAGAAGGGTTACTTCCGGAAGTTGTAATCACTTTGGGCAATAATTTTCAAGAACGTATTAAGGATCTGTTAAAAGCTCATCAGGGCAAATTCGAGCATTGGTCAATAGATCAAGAAGGGGTAGTTCGTGATGTGTTTAAGAGTCAGACTGCTCTGTTTGAATGTAAACCTGCGTATTTTTTTAGTTATTTTACGAAGAATGTGATTCCAACCGATGGTACATATTGCCATCGTTGGCAAGAACTGGCAGATGCTATTAAGCTTCCTGAGATGCCTTTCACAAATTTCTATGCTATAAAAGAGTTTTCACGAGTAATTCCTAAAGAAAGTATCTTGCATTTGAGTATTTTGAATGCTACACGACTGACACAATTCTTTGAAATTGATCCGTCAATAAAAGTATATAGTAATGTGAATTCTTTCGGAATTGATGGCTGTCTGCCTACTTTTATAGGGCAGTCAATAGCAACAGATAAAATGTCTTTCCTTGTGATTGGCGATTTAAGTTTTTTTTATGCAATGAATGCGATAGCCATCAAGCACAAAAAAAATAATATACGTATTATGTTGATAAACAATGGTGGTGGGGCAGAATTTCATATTGTCCCCTCTAGTAATGCCATTCCAACAATTGACAAGCATATTGGTGCGGCTCATGGGCACAAGGCGCAAGGCTGGGCTGAATCAGTGGGATATAAATATTTGCGAGCAAATGATAAGGAATCATTTGCGATGGCGTTAAGTGAGTTTATTCGTATTGACCATGATTGCCCTGTTTTATTGGAAGTTTTTACAAATATGAAGACTGATGGAGAATTTTGCTTATCAGTATACCGTGAAGCTGAGAAGTGTATAAATCCTCTTTTATCAAAATAGAAACATATTATATATGCTTAATTTTACAGTTGGCCCAGTGATGTCCGGTGAGACAGTTCGGGGCATAGGTGCCGAACAGGTACCTTATTTCAGAACTCCAGAATTTTCCGAGATAATGCTTGAAAATGAACGGTTAGTGAAATTGTTTATTAAAGCAGAGAAAGATGCTCGTGTGGTATTTATAACGGGTTCGGGTACATCATCAATGGAAGCAACTGTAATGGATGTATTTTCTCCTGAGGATAAAGTTTTGGTTATAGATGGTGGTTCATTTGGGCACCGTTTTGTACAAATGCTTGAATTGCATCATATTCCTCATTCTGTTATTAAAATGGAGTTTGGACGTAATATCAAAAAAGAACAGCTTGTCGAATTTGAAGGAAAGGGATATACTGCATTTTTAGTAAATGTTGATGAAACATCTACAGGGGTCCTTTATGATAAAAAACTAATTAGTGATTTTTGTCGTCGTAATAATATGCTCTTTGTAGTGGATGCTATTAGTTCTTTTTTAGCGGATGATTTTGATATGGCAGACTTGGGAGTCGATGTGGTAATTGCGGGATCGCAGAAGGCATTGGCTTGTCCTCCGGGCATATCACTGATAGTTCTATCAAAGCGGGCACAGGAGCGTGTAGAGGAACATCCTATGAAATGTATGTATTTGAGTTTGAAAGAAGCTTTGAAAAATGGTGAACGAGGGCAGACGCCATGGACACCTGCTGTGGGTATACTTCGGCAAATAAATGCACGATTACGTGAGATTGAGAGTGCTGGCGGTGTAGAAAATGAAACAAGTAAGATAGCTACAATTGCGGCTGATTTTCGTAAACGCATTAAGGATATGCCTTTTGAGATAGTTTCGGAGTCTCTCAGCAATTGTGTAACACCATTACATCCTACTACAACCTCTGCCTACAATATATTTACCGTTTTGAAAAATGAATATAATATTTGGGTCTGCCCAAATGGTGGTGAGCTACAAGATAAAGTGTTTCGTGTGGGGCATATAGGAGCTTTGACCATTGAGGATAATATAAAGTTGGTAGATGCATTAAAAGATATGCAGAAACGTGGAATGATTTAAGCAATCCGAATGTATGATAAAGGTTATAACATATGGGACATATGATTTGTTACATTATGGGCATATAAGGCTTTTAAAGCGTGCTAAAGCACTTGGAGATTATCTCATAGTGGGGGTAACAGCTGATAGCTTTGATGTGGCTCGTGGAAAAATTAATGTGCGACAAACATTGATGGAGCGTATAGAAGCTGTTAAAGCTACTGGATTGGCTGATGAGATTGTCATTGAGGAGTATGAAGGTCAAAAGATTGATGACATTCGGCGTTTTGGTGTGGATATATTCGCAATAGGTAGTGATTGGAAAGGACGTTTTGAATATCTCAATGAGTTTTGTAAAGTGGTTTATCTTGATCGTACCCAAGGTATATCAAGTTCTGAACTTCGGGCGGAGAAAAGAGAACTACGCATTGGTCTTGTGGGGGAATCGGGTATTCTTAATAAATTTGAGAAAGAAAGCGGCTTTGTTAATGGAGTTAAAATTGTAGGTGTTTGTACTCAAGATGAATCTGAACTTTCTGAATGTTTAAGGAATTTGCCGGTAAAAACTAATAGCTTAGAGATCCTTTTGGAGAATGTGGATGCTATTTATATTGTTTCAGTTCCATTGAAACATTATGAACAAATTAAAAAGGCTTTACAGAAAGGCAAACATGTGTTATGTGAATCCCCAATCGCAATAGATACTGATAACCTGAAAGAGTTGAGAATATTAGCAGAGGAGAATAAATGTATACTGATGGATTCTATAAAGACTGCCTTTTCAACAGCTTATTATAGAATGCTTTTGTTAGCAAAGAGTGGTGTAATAGGTAGAATTGTTTCTGTGGATTCTGTTTGTACCAGTCTTTCTGACTTAGAACTGAAGAAAGAGAAAGAACTGTCCAATACATGGAATAGTATTTGTGCATGGGGACCAACTGCTATGTTGCCTATATATCAACTATTAGGCACTAATTATCGTTCAAAAAATATAATATCCCATTTTGATGAAGAATTAGAGAAATTTGATTTGTTTACAAAAATTACCTATATATATTCGGATGCAGTAGCCTCATTGAAAGTAGGTAAAGGAGCTAAGAGTGAGGGAGAACTTATTATTAGTGGTACAAAAGGATATATTTATGTTCCTGCTCCTTGGTGGAAAACAGATTACTTTGAGGTTCGATTTGAAAATCCTGTAAATAATAAGCGGTATTTTTATCAATTAGATGGCGAAGGAATTCGATATGAAATTTTATCTTTTGTGAAAAGTATTGAAACGCTGACTGGCAACTCGTATATAGATGATGGAATATCAGAGGCTATAGTTCAAACAATAGCTGATTTTTATAACCACAATGATGTAATAACGATTTAGGCATATGATTCAAAAAACTATAATGATTCAAGGAAAGCCTTTTGTTTATAACGATGAACTTTCTGATATACAATATGATAAGATGGAGGCTATAACAGAAGAACAGGCTCGTAAACTTCTTCTTAAAACGAAAGAAGTTTTTGACGAAGTTGGCCTTGAGTTTTATCTTAATGTGGGGACTTTGCTGGGAGCAGTACGAGACCACGGACTGATTAAAGGCGATGAAGATGTAGATGTATTTATTGATGATGAAGAAAAATTGTTTAATAATCTTCCTTTTTTTCAAGATAATGGATTATATCTCTGTCGTATGGTGAGGAAACGATTGTATTCATTCAGAGTTGGAGATAATTCATTTATTGATGTTTATATATTAGGTTCTTTGGGCTTTTCTATTTGGACTCCATGGTGTTATAGGCTTTGCACTTGCGTGACCCCCAAGAGGTTTTTTAAGGAATATCAAGATATTGATTTTTTAGGGGTACAGTGTAAGTGTGTGAAAAATCCAGAGAAAATTCTTGAGTTCTGGTATGGGAAAAATTGGCGTACTCCGGTTCGTGGTCACAAATTTTATTATGAAGTTCCTTCTGCCTATTATTGGCATAGTCTAAAAAAAAGATCAAAGGGTGCTGTAAAATTCTGTATTGGTTGGAAGTATTGGAAACATTTGGTGAAAAAATAGTAATAAGAAGGATGATTATTAGAATATATAATCTTATTCTGCTATGTTCCAATCGCATTACTTTGGAATGTCTTCTTTTGTGGGAGTTGCATGTTGTGGATAAGGATTGGTATCAAGCAATTTTGATAAATGATGGTCGAATCTTAAAATCTTCAAAATCAAGAAATGAAGCTGTGATGAAGTGTTGAAAGAGGATGTGAGATGGGAATATTAAGAGGAGATATATAATATGGATAAAAAGATTTCTATAATTATAGCAACTTACAACGCTGAGAATACTATCAAACGTTGTATTGACAGTATTGCATGCCAGAAGTCAGATGAAATAGAATTACTAGTTATCGACGGTGATTCTAAGGATAAAACGGTGGACATCTTAAAATCTTATGGCAATATAATCGACATTTTTAAATCAGAGCCTGATAAAGGGTTATATGATGCATGGAATAAAGCTTTGCGATTGGCTACCGGTGAATGGATTATGTTTTTGGGTGCGGATGATTATTTTCTTCCTGATGCGATGAGCTTTTATTTGAATTTTTTACAAGAAAAGGAAAATATGGACGCAATTGATCTCATCTGTGCGCAATGTTTATTTGTAGATGAAAAAGGAAAGGTTTTAAAGATTTGGGGACTCCCTTATCAATGGGAACGATTCGTTGACAGGATGGAAATTTCTCATGGATCCACATTGCATAACCATAAATTATTTCAGGAAATAGGTGAGTTTAATATTCATTTTAAAATCAGTGCGGATTATGAATTTCTTCTTCGCAAAAAAATGAATGCAGTTTTTCTTGAGCGGAAAATATTGGTTATGCAGGTAGGCGGAATGAGTGATTCTGTAAAAGGTGCCTGGGAAACGTTTCGTGTAAAGCGCTATCATCGCCAGGCATCTTGGAGTAAAGATTTTTACTATCTTGCCAGAGGCGTTGGCGGGTATTGGAAGCGACAGTTATGTTATTGGGTGAAATGTAAAATGAATTGAACGAATAATGAGTGTAAAACAAGATAGTCAGCTACTGATAAAGGCCTTATTCTTTTTGGCTATAGTGGATACTATAAATGGACTTTTTCTTAATAAAGGAATTGAATCTCCTATTGGTATTATTTTTAAGGCGTTTATCTTGTTGGTCGCTTGCAAAATGTTGTGTTCATTGCCCAAATTTAAAGGGCTGTTGTTTTTTACTTGTGTTTATATTCCGTCCTTTTTAACAATTGTCATTCTGAATACTGATTCTCAAATAGGTGCAACCATCACTCATTTGTTGAAATTTGTAAATGTTGTTTTTGTATATTATGCAGCGGTTATGATATTCAAATCAGAAAGTATATCGGAAAAAAAAATACATGCGATATTCCATATTAATTCTATAGTGCTTTTGTTGAATATCTATGTGGGATTGTTAGGAATCGGATATTATGCCTATGAAAACAACTTGGGTTGTAGGGGGTTTATATACGCTCATAATGAAATGTCTGGAATGCAAGCCGTTTTGTTTGGTGTATCTTATTATTTTATTTATGATAGATATGCATCAAAGAAGGTAGTTCTTTTGATTGTCAATTGTTTTTTTTTAATAGCGGCTTTGCTGGTAACAACAAAAGCAGGAATTCTTCTTGTTTTGATTAGTTTGATTCTTGTTCCATTAGTACACATGAAGTATGGAGTTTTTTATTCTTTTCTGAAAATGTCAAAAAAGAAACTGGTCGTTTTGCTTTCTATTGTATGCGTGGTGTTTTATTGTGGCTATGTATTGTTGGATTATAGTGGGGCGATTAGCCGTTGGGCGTATTTCTTTGGTAAAGATGGTGTAAATGCTATATATTCTTCACGTGACACTTTTTGGAAGGAAGAGAAAATGGAGTGGGAAGAAGGAAATTTGGGAGTGAAATTGTTTGGGATGGGGGGAGCTAGAACTGTAGAGATGGATCAAGCGGACACCTTGCTTAACTATGGAATCGTGGGAATAGTTGTTGTGTATTTATTTTATCTGTCACTCGTTGTGAAGGCTTTTAGAAAAAGAAAGATAAATCCATATGCCTATTTTGTTTTCGGGATGGATGTTTTCATACTTGCGGCATCTTGTTTCGCAGGGCATCTGTTGTTCTCCGGTCTGATGGGAATTCCGTTTGCGTTGATGAATGCATTAATATATAGGAAAAATGAAAATTTTGTTGATATCAAACATGTATCCTTCAGAAAAGGATAAGACATATGGAACATTTGTAAAGATGTTTAAGGAGGGTATAGAACACAACACGGATGATATCGTTTTCGATTGCTGTTTTATTCGAGGTCGTTCTAATAGCTTTATAGTTAAAGTATATAAGTATCTTATTTTTTATTTTACTATCATCTATAAAACGCTTTTTACGAAATATGATTTTATTTATAATCATCAAATAACACATTCCGCTCCGGCATTACGATTCTGTAGGTGCTTTAGGAAATTTAAACTGGTTATGAATATTCATGGCGGGGATATTGTCACGATTGATAAAACATCAGAGAAGCTATTAAGTATTGCAATTCCACTGCTTGTTAATTCTAGCTTGATAGTCGTGCCATCAGAATATTTTAAAAATATTGTATTGAATAAGATTCCGGGAATTGTTTCCGAACAGTTGTTGGTAAGTGCTTCTGGAGGAGTGGATAAAAATGTATTCACTCATTTGGATGGTTACAGAGGTTTGACAGGTACAATTGTTTATGTTTCAAGAATAGATACAGGAAAAGGGTGGGATATTCTTATAGATGCCGTTTCGGAATTGAGATCGAGAGGGAAAATAATAGGGAAAAGAGTTTTGTTTGTTGGATATGGAACGCAGACTGAACTGTTAGAGAAAAAAATAAAAGAACTTGATCTATTGGAGTATTGTAGTTATCTCGGTCCTAAAACTCACCAGGAGATAAATGAATTATATAATCAAGCTGACGTCATGATATTTCCAACTATGCTTTATGAAAGCTTGGGACTCGTCGGGTTAGAGGCTATGGCTTGTGGATGTCCTGTAATTGGTTCTAATATTGGTTGTTTGCCTGAATATGTCAAAGATGGAATAACTGGTTTTCTATTTGAATCAGGGAATAGCCATAAATTAGTAGATAAAATTGTTGGTTTCTATGAATTATCTGCAAGTCAAAGAGAAAAAATGCAATTGCAAGCAATAAAGATGGCTCAGAGATATGATTCTGATAAAATTTCACAGATGTTGGTGAACAAATTGAAAGAAGTATAGGAATTGAGATTACTGTTTATATAGTTTTGGATGAAAGAAAATTCATGTATTCTGTTTTGTTTTTTAATATATTTATCTCTGTTCTTATGTTAAAAATCTGTATGGTATCTTCGTGTGGGGGACATTTTATGGAACTGTTACAACTTATTCCTGCTGTAAAAGATCTTGACTTTTATATTGTTACTGAAAGGAATGTAGCTTCAAAAGATCTTTTGAAAAAATATAAGCATTATTGTTTGATTCAGCAAGAACGTAGGAATATAAGTTTTCCGTTAAAGTTCTCTTATAATATTGTAGCTTCTTTGTTCTTTTTATTAAAAGAACGTCCAGATATTATTATATCTACTGGTGCTGGAGCGAGTTATCCCACTTGTCGTTTAGGAAAATGGTTAGGGAGAAAAATTATTTATATAGAATCTTTTGCTAAATTGAATAAAGCATCAGTGACGGGAAAAATGATTTATCCATTCGCAGATCAGTTTTACGTACAGTGGAGGGAAATGAAAAAGGTATATCCTAATGCTATTTATTGTGGAACAGTCTATTAAAGTTTTTGTACCTCTTGGTACGCAGAGGTTTCCTTTTGGAAGGCTTGTTTTAGCATTTAATGAAATGATCACACAAGGTTTTTATAAGCCTAATGAGGTTGTTATACAATCATCTGTTTATGATGTGCAGCCATTGTTTTCTCATTATAGTTTGATATCTAATGAACAATTCAATGCCTACATAGATAAAACAGAAGTGGTAGTGACTCATAGTGGAGTAAACAGTATTATAACATGTATGGAGCGAATGAAACCGTTGGTTATTGTGCCAAGATTGCATCAATATGGTGAACATGTAGATGATCATCAGTTGGAAATAGCCGAATTGATGGAAGCTAAATATGGAATCATTGTGGTGCATGATATGTCAAAGCTAAAAGAGTCGATCGAAGCAGCTAAACAACGCGCTTATTTGCCTTGGGTATCACATAAAAAAAGTCTGTTATGTGCTATTAGATCTTATATAAATGAGTCTTTTAATAATGACTAGAAGGATTGCTACCATTTTTATTTGCTTTATTATTAAACAATAAAAGGTGCTATATTCCCTCTGCGCTTGAAAGTTGGAGGCTTATAGGAATAGAGACTATGATTTGTGGGTATTAGTAGGATATGAGATGCTGGTTAGAAGTTATAAAAGATGGCAGCAATGGAGTGGGGTATCAGTTCTTAGAAAGAACTGAAATGCTTTTGAATATTTTTTTGTTGATGGTATTCGGGTCTTCGTATAAAAAATATTAGGGGATAAAGAATTGTTTGTATAGTTTCTATAAATCACATAAAAAGAAGATGAATAGAAGGAAGATTGAGAATATGTGTATGTGTTGGAGATTTATATGGATTTTGGGTATGGAAATAAATCTGATTTTAATGTAATAGAATAAAAATGGTATAAAATAAAATGTTGAGATGTAATAAACACGTGAGTGTTTCGTATGTGAGATGAAAAAAATGTAGGTCCCTAGCTTCATGCTGTAAAGGCATGATTCTCCTACATTGTGGATTGGAAATCGTACGACGGTACATTTCTGATCTACGCCCTGACATCGGAGGTTAAAGCCGATGTGAATTTCCCACTATATCAACTGTCTGTGAAGATCGTTGATATTTCTTTTTATTCTCATTATACTGGATAATAATATCAGTTTTCTTTGTTTATATGTTGAAATATTTGTAACTTTATAGCATAGAAAACAGTAATAAAGAAACGATGGAACATTCAGACTTTGTAGTGAAATGTTATAATAAACAAGAGTTAGCCCAGATGTATTTTCCTGATCTGACGATTCGTGCTTCGGTCAATAAACTTCGGAGGTGGATGAGGAGATGCAAGCCGTTGATGAATGAAATACTATCTACTGACTTTCATCCGAAGACAAAGGCATTTTCTGTGAGAGAAGTGCGGCTTATTACCTATTACTTGGGAAAGCCGGGGGAACTGTAAATGATATAAACATAAAAAAGAACTACGGGAGACTGCACTTTCGCGAGCTCCCGTAGTTCTTTTTATATATTCATATACTCTTTTCGACTGTCAAAACAGGGGCAAGCCTTATGAATCGAAGCACTAAGCTGATAATGTCCCAGGATTTGCGCATCCGGATATTGATGTTTGAGAATCGTCAACAAGTCAAGTAGCGCGAAGCGCTGCGCCTGTGTTCTCGTATCCGTCGGACGACCTTCTTCATCCAACCCACCTTCATAGCAAATTCCAATACTATGCCGGTTGAAACCTCGCACATGCGCACCGGGCTCCGATACCGGGCGACAATGGTGAAGTTCTCCATTACGGGTGATGTAAAAATGATACCCTATATCCTTGAAACCTCGTTGCAGGTGACATTGTCGAAGCTGCTCTACGGTGAAGGAAACATTGCAGCGCGTCGCGCTGCAATGAATCACCAACAACTTAATCTCACGTGGGAGATAGTTTTCTTCTGAATTTTCCATATCGGTCAGCAGGAGATTAATGTCCCACGCAGGACGTTACACCGATAGCCGAAATGATCGAAGTCGCGATAGTTACGATAAACTGGAGAATGTTTTTCCAAAGTTGCTTTTTCATATAAATTTGAATTAAAGAATAAATATTACTGATGCATTATGAACTCAAGAACCAGTCAACAACCGGTTGATTATGCTGCCGGGTCCGGAGCTTCCCCGCTGCCGGAACCTCCCTGATTATCATTACCGCCATCATCAGGAAGCGGATCTTTATCCGAATCAGTGGAAGAATCACTCTTATACAATGTATAATCCAATGTCTTACACAACTTGCGGAGATCACTACCCGGATAGAAGAGCACTTTGCCCTTATTGATGCACGATGCCTTGAATTCCTTTGCCGTATCGGTAGGAGTACCGGTCTTGATACTCATACGGAAATTACCTAGGTCACCCATCTGGACGATATTTCCTTCATCCAGTACGTTGACGATTTCGAGCAAAAACTCACCGATACAACCTTCCAGTTCCCCTTTGGAGTAAGAAGAACGTTCAGTGATACGTTTGCAAACTTCCTTGACCGTCACTTTACGACCACTACGTGCCACTGCATAAAACTTCGGAGTTTCATTAGGTTTCAACAGGTTCTTACGAGCCATGAGAGTGTAATTCTGTGCCATAACTTTTAATTTTAAATCATTAATTTTTAATTGTTTAATTGCCTTGTAATCGATTACATGACAAAAGTACTACATCGGGAAAGCGGCATGACGCATAATGACGCACACAGGCGCACAGATAAAAAGAAAAAACATCGGGAGATTTGTATCGAAACTTCCCAATGTTTGATTTCAATCATTGAGATGTTTTTTTCAAATCTCCCGATGTTTTTCCGCACTCTTCAAAAGGACAAAAGGACAAAAAGGACAGATGTGACTATTGCTCATTCATCTTGGTGTAAGAACCATGGGATATCTTATTGATTTTTACTCCATTAAGCGATTTTAGCAGACGTGTTACCTTACGATGGTTGAAATCATATTTTGCGCCAATCTGAATCGCTTCATCTGTCGTGAAACTGTCGGGCAACTCTTGAACGAAATTACGAATAGTGTCCGGATTCTTCAGTGGACGGACCGAAGGAGACGGCATGGATGAGTGCAACAGCCGACTATGTTCGTAACAACATAGAACGATTTGAAGAGAACGCTCAAAATCAGCGTCCGTGCAATAAATCTCGGGAGAAAGATCGGTTGCCTCAAATTGCCGGATACGGGTCTGGATCATGCTGATGCGCATCACCAGAAAAGCATAGCGTTTCACTACGGCTTGGAGGTCATCGTTGCCTTCCAATGCCACCTCGGACAGCATACGTGAGAAAATCTCATTCAGACGGTTCCATTGCAGGCGGTTGAAATGAAAAAGAACCGGATGAGCCAGGCAGAAGTTATATAATTCAGAAACACGATGCGCGATCGGTTTGAAAGAATCTTCCAGCGAGATGCAGTCATCGCCCATCTCTTTCCAGTGCGGAGCCTCTCGGAAAGTGTAAATCAGGGTGCGGCTGGGCAATCCGTTTTCGTAGCTGCTCAATAGGCCGTCTATTTGTCCGGGAGTACCCGTCAGCAGCAAAGCCAATTTGGGATGGCGTATATAGATTGGAATGAGGCCGTTGGCCTTGTAGGAAGACTCTATATTTTCGTGCTCAAAAGCCTTGCGGAGCATATCATCGAAATTGCCACAATCCAGATGATTGGCTGTGGATAGCGTTTGTGCTTCCGTGTCGAAAATGATGCTTCCCTGTGGACCGTTGTCCTGCATCTGCATTTGCATGCGGGTATAACTGGTGGTGGCAGGAATGAATAGCATTTTGAAAGGAGGTCGTTGCGGTTCTTCGGAGCATGCTTCTCCTTTCTTCTTCTGTTTTTGATATTCTGATTGCCAGTTATTATGTACAGTTTGGTAGTTTTTCATCATGGATTCACTGGTGGCAAGAATTTCTGAATGTATTTCCTCCAACAGGTATCGTCCGGTTTGGGCGATGCTTTTACCACTGGCGGCAGGCGAAAGTATGATACTGAATATATGCGTGGAGTATTTCTTATGATTGTAAATTCCGAAAGTCTGCGGAAGTGCTGCGCTCAAGGCTGTGAGATCGGAAAGGAGAGCGACATCTTGTTCGCGTTCGCTTCCGTCTTCAATGATACAGTCATTCAATAAATCGGGAAGATTATTGTACAAACTTCGAGGAAATAAAGGAGTTCCCTTCCGGAATTCCTCTCCCAACCAATAGGCTTCATCGTCGGCATCGGAATTTTCTGTAGTACCATAAGGTCTTTTTGTCCTTATGTCCTTTTGAAAGGAGGGCTCATTGGCTGGGGTGGAAGTGAATGCATGTTCATTAACTTGTTTGTATCCAGACGATAAAACACTTGTTAGCTCTTCGGGACGAAAATCCGTGTGTTCGAAAAATGCGGTGAGTTCGCGTAATATGCTTTTCTGGGGATAGTGCCGGCGGCAGGCTTCACAGGCAAGTTTGAAGACGTTAGAATGGCGTTGACCGGCTGTTAGCGGATGAAAGAAAATATAGGACGAAATAAATTGAGAGATTTCTTCTTCAGATACATTTTCCGGAGGATTATTTTGAAGAGGAAAGGGAGGGAGTACTTCATTTTCAGAAAGAAATTTTGCTTCTTTCACAGGCGGTTCCAGAACAAATGCCTGATAGAGACTGGCAATATAACCGTTGGGGGAATAGCTGAAATAACAGAGGCGGCTTTCATCTTTACATGCCGGATCGCTTTCCAATCCGAGCAACTGGTTGTAATAACGGCTCACCAGTTGTTGCCCCTCACGATGGCGGCCTCCGATACCTTCCACATAGGCGAAGACTTTCACACCGTCGGTCGGACTTTCTATTGCTGCCACCGTATGAGGATCTGCCGCGCATCGTTGAATAACTTCCAGGCGATTGGCTACATGGTCGTAATCAAGCCCGACAATATGGCTGGGGAGCAGAAAATGTTTGATGGCATGCGCTCCGTCAAATGTGCCTGCCGGAGTGAAGCAGGGGAGTTGATTCTTCAATTTCTGTGCGGCGGCATGGTCGCCTTCCGCATGATATCGGCGGATAGAGTTGATGATCGTTGCATAAACAGGATGAATGCACATGATGATGGCCTCAAGGAAAGACATGACTTTAGGCTTTTTGGAATACACGTTTTCGTAAACCGATACTTTGATTTCTTCTAAAACTTTCATATAAAATTGTTTTTGTAAGGTTGTGCTATCTGATTATCAGATAACGGGAACAAAGGTCGGGATATTAAAAATAGGGTTGCTTCCCTATGTGGATAGTACTTGATAAAGCAAATAAAAAATGAAATATTATAATTTATTAATCATAGAATAACATGGCAAAAGAAAAACAGGAACCTTATGAGTTCTTAAGCAATTTGGTATTGGCTTTAATGAGTACGGATCGTCTTTTTAGTAACAGTTTTTTCATAAGCGAACTCGCTATCTCTCCTAAAACATTAGGGGAGATAAGGCGGGGAGAGGATATGTGCATTTATCAGTATGTACGGGTGATCCGGTGTATGACGAAATTTATTCATTTGATTATTCAGATGGATATGTTGCTGAAGGAGTTAAGAATCGTACTGTTCTCCCATTGTGACTTGGTGGTCGCTACGGTTCCGCACCGTTCTTGCGGAACTTGTCAGCCGACAGAGTGGGTGGTAGTAATGCAGTGGGATGGAGTGAAATTGTGATTTCTACAGGAAATAGGGCATTTTTTCGTTTTTTTTGCCCGATTCCTTTCTTTATTTAATTTTTTTTATATCTTTGCTTTCATATTGAGAAACACAGAGAATATCTCACTTATTTATTCATATAAACTTAATAAATTATGTTCAAAGCTCCTTTCTCATTTGACGGGCGTATTCGTAGAATTGAATATTTCCTGTCGGGCATTATCGGTGGTGTAGTTTCTAGTATTGCATGGGCACTAGGTGTAGGTACATTTGTTTTGGGTGCTGCCAGCGGATCGGCCGGGGGATCAGTATTTGGTTTATTGATCGGTCTTGCTGCTATGATTGCTTCCATCTGGTTCTCTCTGGCACAGGGTGTGAAACGTCTGCACGACTTAAACAAATCCGGTTGGCTGATTTTGTTGTGCTGTGTACCTATCGTCGGTTGGATTTTTGCATTGTATATGTTGTTTGCAGATGGTACGGTAGGTCCTAATCCTTATGGGGCAGATCCGAAAAACCGTATGCCATATCAGGCACAGCCTGCTTCTGTAAATGTGACTGTGAACGTTTCAAGAGAAGAGGTGAAAGTTGACAAGCCGGTAGAAGATGCTCCCGCACCTGCAGAAGCTCCAGCGGAAGAGAATAAAGAAAAAGCTGAATAATCTTATTAAAGAAGAAATAAGAAAGCCTCTTGCAAAATTCGTTTTGCAGGAGGTTTTTTTGTTACTAACCTGTTTGTTATTCAATATTTTGTATAAATTTGTAGAATAAATAATCAATCTATCGAATATGTATATGTTAAGCACAGTAATCTCTCAAACTGGTGAATGCAATGCACAGCACGCGACAGGCCCTTGTTTTTTAAATCAATGGGGATATTCTACCCTTTTGTTAATCATTATCGGGATAGGTTTGGTATACCTGCTTTTTAAGAAACGGAAATTCTTAGTGGATAACCTGAAATGGATTGCAGGTACGGTATTTATTGCAGGTTTCCTGATATATTGGTACGCTTTTAATGAGGGAGGGAGTGACAGTAATTCGATAGCGTTGGCGTTTAGGTCTGCTCTGTCTTCTATGGAAATGTTCGCTTCGCATTCCGATCTTTTGGAGGTTCCTGAAGATCTGCATCATGATCCTTTCTACATGACGATATTTTCTGTGATACATTTCCTGGCCGTTATAGTGAGTGCGGTTTTTATCATCAAACTGTTAGGATTCAGATTCATCTCATGGGTGCGGTTATGTGTGGCGAATCTTTCAAGAAAGAAGAAATGCCGACTGTTTATTTTCTGGGGTGTCAATGATAATGCGATACTGCTGGCTAACAGCATAAGAAAAAAAGCGGCAGAGCCCAAGGGGAAGAATGAAGAAGGATGGGAGAATTGTAAATTCATTTTTGTGAGGTTGCTTTCTGCTAATGAAAGCAGTTCTCATGGTCGGTTCACATTCAGTCATTTCTTTAATTCGTCTCATGACGGAACTGAAAAATTCATAGAAAAGATAGAAGAGCTTGACGGCATACTAGTTAACTCTAAATTTGGAATCACAGGCCGGGTTATAGATAAAGTCAAATCGGAATTTGATTTATACAAATATCTCGGATTGAGGAGATTGGGAAACCTAATCAAAAAGTATCCGCAGGCAACTTTCTATTTTTTGTCTCCCAATGAAGAACTGAATCTGGAGGCGGTGTCTGTTTTTAAGGAAATAGCGAAATGTAAAGAAGATAGAGTCCATAATCAGGTTCAGATTTATTGCCATGCGCGTAAGAACAACCAGAACCAGAAGTTGGAAATATGTGATGGGTTGAAACATCAGATTCATATCATCGACTCGTCTAATCTTGCTGTATTGCAATTAAAAAAGAATGTGAGGAATCACCCCGTGAATTTTGTAGATGTCGATACATCGAAGGCTTGTGTAAAGAAACCTTTTACGTCGATGATTATTGGCTTTGGAGAAACCGGACGTGACGCATTTCGTTTTCTATATGAGTTTGGGGCATTGATCGATGTAAATGGCAATAGGAACCCTCAAAAAATATATGTGGTTGATGAACATATAGATGAATTGAAAGGTGATTTTTTAATGAAAGCACCTGCCTTGAAGGAGAGGAAAAATGAGTTGGAATGGTGTGAAGAAATGTCTATCCATTCCGAACGTTTTTGGGAAAAACTCTCTGAAATCATTCATGATCTAAACTATGTTGTAATTGCTATAGGAAATGATAATGAAGGGATGGCATTGGCGATTGATCTCTACGAATATGCCTATCGATATAGAAAGGATTGTTTCAATGACTTTAGGATTTATCTGCGCGTCAATGGAAGTTGCAACACCATTCAGCTGAAGCAAATAAAAGAGTATTTTAATATTTATGGCAATACCCGGGATGTAATCATAACTTTTGGAGCGCAGGAAGAAATATTCTCGTACGATGTGGTATCGACAGATGTGCTTGAAGTATTGGCAAAGGAATTTTATTATGCATATCAGAAAATTATGATTGACGCAATGCCTGAAACGAATGAGAAGGAAATTGAAGAGAAGAAGAAAGCGAAGGAAAGCCTGAAGCAAACAGCGGAAGAAGAATGGAATGCGCGTAGAGAGGCATTGCGGGACAAGCATTGCTTGGATGCACAAATTAAATTGACTTATCAGGAAGAGCAGGATAGGGCTAATGTATGGCATATCGATACCAAAAAGTTTTTAGCCGGGGCCATGGGAGAGGATGGCAAAGATAATAAGGAAAGATTGAAAGAGATGGTTGAGCTGACGCAGCGTGATGCCCATACATTGAACTATTCTAAGGTTTGTGACGTTGTTTCCAGTACATTATTTGATAATTTGAGTAAGTGCGAACATTTGCGTTGGAATGCATGTATGGAACTGCAAGGATTTGTAACGTGTGACGGAGATAAAGACTTTCAGCAGAAGAAGCATAAATGCATCGTCGATAATGATATTTTAAGAAGTAAATATCCGGAAACCATCCCTTATGACCAGTGTGTGGTTGAGCTAAGTTTTAGATTGAAAAAGAACTAACTATATGACAGATCAGGAAATTGTCGACGGATTAATCAATCGGGATGAAAAAATCACCGATTGGTTTTTCAACATAAAATATCGTCCGTTGTTTATCAATGTAATTAAGCTGATATTTGATTACCAGGTTGATTACGATGAATGTATCAGCGAACTCTATTATCATCTAATGAAGAATGATGCTGCCGTTCTTCGTAATTTTGAGGGACGTAGCACCATTGGAACATGGATTAAGATTGTGGCAATCCGTTTTTTCCGGGAACAGAAAAAACGTGAACAGATGATAGAAGACGAGAGTAAAGAGCCTCTTTATGAGCAGAATCATGAAGAAGAAATAGACGACTCTGAATCGAAAATAGCCGCAAAGATTGATTTGGAACGTTTGTTCGATCTGATGTCGAATAAGCGGTATGTGATGGTCATCAGGGAATTAGTACTCAAAGAGGTCGAACCTGAATTTTTAGCATTATCTATGGGAATAACTGTTGCTAATCTGTACAATATTAAAAAGCGTGCGCTGGCAGCATTGGCTCACTTAGCTATGAATGATAAGAAGAAGTATGAAAACAAAAGATAAAAATATGATAACCGAAGAATTGTTGGCTGCTTTTGAAGAAGGTAAGACGAATGCTGAAGAAACAGCTTTGGTACTTGAATATCTGGCGACTGATGAAAATTTGCAAGAGGAATTTATCTTGTCCCAACAGTTGGATGCCATGATGGGAGCTGCTGATGAAGAAACGGACTTCCTGCCAATGGCGCAGATGGCAGCCAAATCGGAAGGTAATCTTTGTGATTTCCAGTGTGAGCAGTTTATTTTGAAACGTAGAAAGATTGAATATAATTCGGACGAACTCTCGGAGGAGGCCAGGAATAATAGTTGGTTGAGGGAGAGGGGAACTCCTTTGCATAGTGTAGGCCGCCTGCTCGAACAACGCGGGTTGATTGTGATGCGCAGTTATGGTTCCAGTATTGACAGTGTCATCCGTGCCCTCAAGGCCGGGCATGATGCGATTGTTGTGGTAAACAGTTGCCGGTTGCCGGGAAATAGTGAGGAGGAAATTGCTTATCATGCAGCAGTAGTGCTTGACGTAAATGAAGAGGAAGTGAAGCTTTATGATCCTGCAACAGGAGAGGAAAGTACGGCCTATCCCAAGGATCACTTTATTGCGGCATGGAATGATGCGAAAGCATATTTGGCGAGGGTGAAAGTGCCTGATCTGGATTATAATCCGCGTCCCATTGATCTGGAAGATGTTGAATTGAGCACTGATTTGATTGAATTGCGTGAAGCCATTGCTGAAAATGCGCACGAAGTCTGGGCCGATCAGCGCCAGGAAGAGGGATGGACTTATGGACCGCAGAGGGATGACGAGAAGAAAGAGACTCCGGACATGGTGCCTTATTCCATGCTTCCTTATTCGGAAAAAGAATATGATCGACGTATGGCGTTTGATACGATCAAGCTGATGAAAAAGCTGGGGTATAGTATTATCAAACAGGGCGATACGGCTCTTCATAATGAGCTGATGAGAAAATTGAAGAATGAAGGTGATGCCAAAGTCTGTGAATGTGGTGCGTATATCTTCATGGATCAAATATATTGCAGTCATTGTGGCAAAAAAATAGATTGGAAATTGTTCCGCTAATATATAAATAATGAATCATAAAATGAAAGAGTATATTCCCAATCCGGTGGATACAGGACATATCCAACTCCCGAAGGAGTTGGAATACCTGGTAGAAGAAATGGCTAAGAATGTTCATGAAGTCTGGTCGAAAACCAGAATAGAACAAGGTTGGACGTATGGAAAAAAGCGGGATGATGTGTTGAAGCAGCATCCGTGCCTGGTCCCGTATGAAGAATTGCCTGAAGAAGAAAAGGTGTACGACAGAAATTCTTCGGTGGAAACCTTGAAACTGATTATGAAACTAGGGTTCAAGATCTCGAAGGATGAGGAATAGGCGATCTGCCTGCATCCAACAAGATAAATGGTGCCCAATATTTACTGTCTGCATATCCGTTCTCACGAAGGTACTGTTGCGCTTTTATAAGAGCCTGTCGTTCGGATAACCCTGAAATGATGTTCTCATAGAATTTAGTCATGAGAAGCATGGAGGCCTGGTCGTCAACAGCTGAAAGTGTCATGAGGATGGTTTGTACTCCTGCATTCTTAAAGCCTCGTTGAAGACCGAAAAGACCATCCGCGCCAAGAGTACCTTGACCGGTGTTGCAGGCAGAAAGAACAACCATACGACAACCGCGGAGGTTTAGTGTACTGATTTCATCTGCACGGAGCAGTCCGTCATTATTCTCTTCCGTGGCATTGGCGCCGGACATAATCAGGAAGCAATGCTTCATCGCATCATCGGCTTCACGTTGCTTCAATTCTTTATAGTCTCCGTGAGTAGCTATGTGAATCAACGAAACAGCTTTGCCGTCGAGTGCCCGGAACTGCTTTTCCGTTCCGTTTTCACCTACGAATAGATTGGTTTTAATCTTCTTTTCTTTCAATAGGGAATTTACGTTATTTACTTCATTGAGCGTATATGGTAACTCATGATACCCATTCTGTCCGTTACGGAATTTCCCGGAGTTATGATCTGTAGAAACAATATTGCGAACTTTGGTTGAAGCCATTTCGTAGTCTAATCCTCCGAAAAGTGCGGCTGATGAGTAGTTCAGTGAAGCTTTGTCGAGTGCGATTTCTTTTGTTGACGATAAACGATAGACGGCTTTCTGGAATGCTAACGGCAGGTTACCCGCTCCATACGGAAGATATTCTACAGGTAACTGATGAAGTATCCCGTCAGGTGAAAAATAAATAGTATCCGCTTTGCTGATATATTCATCCAGCGCTTTCCAGAAATGTGCCCCGTTTTCGGTTGTGGTGAAAGCCGTAGGCGATTGCATCTCTTTCGATAGCAATTTCTGACTCATTAACTTGATTGCGGTGGGAGACGTGTCGCCCGGACGAAGTACGAAAGCGGCCAGGTGTTTGTCCGGAGCTAGTAGTTCATCGTCTATGAGAGCAAATTCTATGGCGATGGAGTTTCCATGCAGATGCTTTTGTACGTCTTGCCATTTGACAGAAAGATAACGGGTATAGTCGCCGAAATCAGTAGATTTTCGCATCAAGTCCAGTTGCAACTGTTCATACTCCTCTTTCTGGCGGATGATATTTTTTCGTGCTTCCGTCTGATTGGTTGCATTCGGGAGTTCACTTTGCATGGATAAAATTTGTTCCGCCATAAGGGTAGCCTTGTTGTATTGGTTGAGCAGGGATTTATCTCCCGAAGCGCGAATCAGAGACTCCAGTTCAATAGACGAATTGAGCATAATACCTTTCGAAAACAATAATGCATCGTAACCTAACCGGGCAAAACGTTGTTTTTGTTCAGGTGTACCTGTTGCGGCGATATTGGCTGCACGGAGGGGAATACTGTCCAGTGAGGAACGGATATCCTTCCAGAATGCCAGGCGTTCATCGGCTTTCGAGAGACGGAAAAGATTACGCAGTGCGGTTATTTCGCCGGAGAGGAAAGGTTCCATATAGGCTAATGCCTTGTCGGTCTGTCCTTGGGTATAGTAGATGTCAGCGATAGTCCCTAATGCGGAGACATACATCAAACCGTCTTCTCCCCATTGTAGGCGATAAGCGTCCAATTGTTCAAGATTCTCTTTCAATAGCCTGTTTAAAACCGCCATTCGTTGACGTTCGGCATCCTGTTCTGTCTGCTTGGCTGCTGTCTCATTGCCCATCATGGTGTGGCAACGATTCAGACTGCTAAGTGCATCCTGATATTTTACATCACTGCCGGGAAGAATTTTGTAAATGTCTGCAGCCTGTTGGTAGTTTGCTGCTGCTTCTGCATATTGTTTTTGTCGGTATAAGATACTGCCTCTGGAACGCAGAATTTCCCCCATCTTATCTGACTTATCACCCGTCGGAAGCAGTTTTTCGGCTTTTGTGAGTATTTCGAGGGCTTTTCCGTACTCCTTGGTGAATCCGTAGTTACGGCACAATGCAACGGAGGCGTCTACATATTTGTCCAGTCTGTCCGGCAACATCTGTGCATAAACCGACAGTGCCTGGTTGAGCATACGATTGGAGGCCTCATACTTGGCGGCAATGCTATAATTGAGTCCGCCCAGATAAGATTCCAATGCAAATTTAGCCTGTTCGGCAGGATTGTTGCGAAGGATGTCTGCTGCCAGTTCGTAGTATTCGCCGGCAGATGCGTGATCTTGTATTCCGGAAAGAAATTGCGCATAGTTGTGGCGTACTTTAAAAACAATCTCCTTATCAGTATTCACATCGCATTTCTTTAAAGCATCCAGAAAATGTGCCCTTGCCTTATCATTGTTACCTATGCTGGCAAAATACTGGGCACGCTCGGTCAGGCAATCAGGTTCGTCGCAAGGCTTTTCCAATTCTTTTTTATTGTGAGCTTCTACCAATTTCATGTATTCTAATACTTTCGGCTGATTGTTCAGTTCCACGTAGATGGATGATATCCAATCGAGAAGTTGCTCGTATTCTTTTGAATCGTCAGGAAAGATGTTGAAAGCCTGCTCATAATAAGTGACTCCTACATCTTTACGTCCCGACAGGTAGTACAACGAACCTATCTGCTGGAGTTGACGGGCAACTGAAAGGGACTTTTCGCCATACATCTTTTTACTGATGGCTATTTCCTCTTCTACGATGGCACTTGCTTTGTCCATTTCTCCTAAAGCTATGTAGCAGCGGGCGAGATTGATATGAAACATGAATGCCTGTTCAGGACGGGGCTGAATGCGACTGCACAGTTCCCATGTCTTGCCATGAATTTCTGCTGCTTTAGGATAGTCTTTTGCAACAGTCAGGTAGTAGAGTCCTGTGTTGTTCAGGGAGGAAATGTATTTGATATTTGTTTCGCCCAGTATGGTCTTGCGCATATCTGCTGCCATTTGTGTATAGGTTAGTCCTTCGGGACGTTCCAGATTCAGATAACAACGGCCGAGAATGTGCAGGCAGGTAGCGCGTTCCGCACTCTGTGTCTTTCCCGTTTTGACATATAATTCGTCCGCTTGTTTCAGTTTGGTAATGGCAGTTGGGTAATCTTGTTTACTTTCTAGTTTTTGAGCTTCTTCAACCAGTAGGTCGGCTTGGCTTGTAGTCTGTGAGTAGGCTGTCAGACATAGACAGGCTAATAGAGATAGAATGAATTGTCGCATATAATAGAGATTTTAGTGGATTAAAATAAGATCAAGGCAAAGCTCCCGTCTCTCTTGCTTTTATTGGTGATCGAGACGATGATTTTATACCGTTCGTCCGAGCTAACCTTTTCTTTACGGAAAGGAAGACCTTTCCGGACACTGTCATTACATTTGTATTCCCGTTCACTTTTCGATTGATAACCGATTGTCTTTATTTTCCAACTGAAAGAGCGATTCACCTCTGCCACACAGCCTATCTGCGAGGTTCCCGAACAGCTCGGAATCTCGAAAGTACAGGTCTGACCGGCAGCCACCATTTTGGTATCTAATCTTACTTTGTTGGCGGAGTCCTTATCACCTCTCATCCTCGCTTCTGCTGCATACTTGTCCGCAATTTCATAGATTGTTTCATTATCAACGCAGGCTTGAATGAATTCGTAGTCAAATACCAGATGTCCTTTCAGGCTCAAGACATCGCCCTTGGTTTGTTTGACGGTTAATGGGATAGGGGCTGCATCACGCAGCGTTTTGCTTACTGCCAGCAGTTGTTCGCCACTGGCAAAGCCGCCGTCCAATGCTTCACATGCTTTCTTACAGGCGTCGAACACCGTTTCAAAGGGTGTCGTTGTCTGTGCATTGGCACTCATTTGCCCTCCGATGGAAAAAAACAGGAGGATGAATACTCTGAAAATAGTTTTCCTGCTCATTTTTATTCTGCATTCATAGTGTTATTGAATAGGATTAAGTACCACACGAAATCCGATATGTGGTTCTGATGTATCGTAAGTCTGTACGCTACGATGGCGAATGTCCATATCACGTTCGTTGGCCAGGTAGCTGCCTCCTCTCACTATCTTTTTATGGTGTCCGGGATTCTCTGCCGGACCTTGGGGATCTGTGACCCGTGTATTTTCATACCGGCTCATCCAGTCTGTACACCATTCAGCGGCGTTGCCTGACATGTCGTATAAATCGAATCCGTTTTCGCGTTTCTCGCCAACGGGATGCAGGCGTTCATTGGCATTGGAGGCATAGTAGGCTACATCACGAATGTTGTCTGAACCGGCATAAGGATAGCTTTCGCCTCCGGCGGCTGCATACTCCCATTGCGCCTCCGTAGGGAGGGAAAAAGGTAAACCTGTGAGCTTGTTCAGTTTCTTGGTGAAGGCCTCTGCATCATTCCACGTTATATGTGTCATAGGCAGCATGCCTTCTTCCGTAACAATGGAGTCATTCATAATGGCATACCACAACGAACGTGTTACTTCGTATTTACACATATAATAATCGGAACTTAATACAACGGTGTGCTGCGGTGAGTCATATCCTTTTCCCATAGTTTTCCCCATGATGAATTCTTTGTTTTTGGCCGGAATCAGCAGCATATTATTCATCATGTCCACCAGGGAGCGGAGCTGGGGCAGTGTGATTGTGGGATTCCATTTTACGTCTACCCATTCTTTCTCTCTGTCTTTTATATCCCTGTTTCCGGTGTTGTTTACGGAAGCGCGTCCGTCATTCCGGAGTGCATTGAATTCATGCAGGATGGAGTCGCATGTAGATTTCAAAGAACTGTCCGGGTGTTTCTTTATGAAACTACTATAATCGTCATAAGTGCGGCAATCCTTGAATTCCAGTTTTTGTTCTGCCGTTCTTTGGATGGAAGTATAAGTTTTGCTTCCTGCTACTATTAATGATAGAGCAATGAAAGTCATCACAAGCCATTTGGCAGATACATAAGAAGGTTTTGATAACATTTGTTTCAGGAGGTCACCCTTTATATCTTTGAATCGGGCTACTCGTGAGTTACTGTAAAATACAGCTTGAAAATCTTTTAATCCGCTAATGTCCGGTGGTAGTTGCAGGGTGGCGAAATCATAGCTTTCACTTTCCTGCGGAGCAATCGGAATGATATTTATCTGTTTGGGGTTTCTACTCCGGCGGTGTAACGCACGGCCTAATTCTATCCGGACAAAATCGATTTCTCCGGTATGGCTGATCTGCTTAATTTCCGTTTCAAACTCTTCATAGGTCAAGGATGCCATCCGTTCGTAGAAAGCCACTTCTTCCATGTCCCATGTTGCTTTTTCGCCTGTCTCGACCGCTTCTTCATTGAGCGGGCGGATCGTTGTAAACGTCTCCGGCACCATAAACATAATGAAGTCTTTGCACTCATCAATACGGCGAATCAACTCAACATCAAACCGACCGTTTAAATTGTCTTTATCAAAGCTCACCCTTTTGCGGAATCCGGATTCTTCCAGCATCAGTTGTAGCATTTCAGGCTTGTCGCCCGAACATCTTTTACGGTAACTTATGAATATGTCGTAATTATGCTTGCTCATCAGCTGCTAAGATAATAAAAAGAAACAGATTTGTCAATCTTACTCGAAATTTATTTTTATCTTTGAAATTCGGTAAACAGAAAAAAGAAATATATATGAAAAAAGTAATTTGCAGTGAGAAAGCTCCGGGGGCTATCGGCCCTTATAGTCAGGCGATAGAAGCCAATGGTATGGTATTTGTGTCCGGTCAGTTGCCTATTGATGCCGCTACGGGACAGATGGCTGAAGGGATAGAAGGACAGGCTCGCCAGTCGTTGGAGAATATCAAACACATTCTTGAAGAAGCAGGATTGACAATGGGAAACATTGCCAAAACCACTGTCTTTCTTCAGGATATGTCCCTGTTTGCAGGGATGAACGGTGTGTATGCCACGTATTTTGACGGAGCCTTTCCGGCACGTTCGGCGGTTGCCGTAAAAGCTCTGCCAAAGGATGCGTTAGTAGAGATTGAGTGTATCGCGGTTCGCTAACAAATCTGCGACAATGAAACTGCTGCCTCCTACAAAGATCAGATCTTTGGGGGGGCAGTTCTTTTTTGCCGCCTGTACAGCTTCTACAACAGTGGGGTAGGTGGTACCTTTCAATCCGGCTTCTTCTGCCAATGCCAGTAGTTCATTTTCCGGAAGCGCGCGTTTAACGCTTGCTTTGGTAAAATAATAGGTGGCATATTTCGGCAATGCTCGCAGAACCCCCCGGATGTCTTTGTCATTGACCATGCCGAATACAATATGGATCTCCTGATCGAAGGTTTTGTGAATGGCATTGAGCTGTACATGGATATATTCGATTCCATCAACATTATGTCCCGTGTCACAGATAATATCCGGATAGCTGTGTACTTTCTGCCAACGCCCCATCAGACCGGTGAGCTGACATACGTTTGCAAGACCTGTGCGATAGTCCTGGGATCTGATGTTGTAGTTCAGACGGGTCAGTGTCGCAAGGGCTTTTAGGATGGTAAACATATTTTCGAATTGGTAAGCTCCGCTCAACTCTGTGAAAAGTCCGAAAGGAAACATCTCATTGTGGATTTTGATAGCATCTTTTCTTTTGTCGAGTATCTGGTCTAGCGTACGTAGACTGTCTGACAGGTCTAACATGAGTAATGCTTGCCGCATCTGGTTTGCCTCTTCTTCTGATTGTTCGTCCATTGCTTCGATCATTTCGTGCATGCTCTGAATTGTGTTGTCCATCATCGGTCTTATTTCTTGCAATTTCGAATAAGGAACTATTTCCATGTCCCAGTACCGGGCATTTTCACGGGCATATTCGATAGGCGCATTCTTTTCTTTAGCTTTCATGGTAAATACACGTTTCACTGCCCCTTGGGCTCTGCCGATAACGACCGGAACTCCTTCTTTGATAATTCCGGCTTTCTCTTTGGCAATCTTCGTCAGCGTGTCACCCAGATATTGGGTGTGGTCGAGGCCTATGTTGGTGATAACACACAAATCCGGATGGATGATATTCGTACAGTCCAATCTTCCGCCCATGCCTACTTCGATAACTGCTACATCTACTTTCTGGTCGGCAAAATAACGGAATGCCATAGCGGTGGTCAGTTCGAAGAATGAAGGGTGCAGCGGCTCGAAGAAAGAGCGATGCTCTTCTACGAAATTGACTACATACTCTTCCGATATCATCTCACCGTTGATACGGATACGTTCGCGGAAGTCGATTAAATGAGGGGAGGTGAATAGTCCTACCCGGTAACCGGCGCACTGCAATACGGCTGCGATGGTATGTGAACAGGATCCTTTTCCATTGGTTCCGGCGATATGTATCGTCTTGAATTGTTGATGAGGATGCCCAAAATGTTCGTCCAATTTGTGTGTGGTCTCTAAACCCGGCTTATATGCTTTGCCTCCTATTTGTTGAAACATTGGCGCACTCTCATATAAGTACTTTAAAGTGTTCTGATAGTCCATGTTTTATAATATTTAACGTCGGGCAATCTTTATTGCCCACTAATTTGTTTATCTTTAGAACCGTCAATCTGACTATAAATGGGGGATTGGCGAATGAGATTGCAAATATCAACATTTAAATCTAAGAAATCATGGGAACTAAGAAAAATTTTGTGCTAGACACAAATGTTATTCTTCACGACTACAATTGCTTGAAGAATTTTCAGGAAAATGATATTTACCTCCCTCTTGTTGTACTCGAAGAACTGGATAAGTTCAAAAAAGGAAACGAGCAGATAAATTTCAATGCTCGTGAGTTCGTGCGCGAATTGGATGTGCTGACAAGCGACGAGCTTTTCTCCGACGGAGTGAAGCTTGGCGAAGGATTGGGACGTCTGTTTGTCGTGACAAGTAATGTGCCGGCTGCCAAAGTGTGGGAATCGTTTCCTATAAAGAAACCCGATCATTTGATTTTGGCGGCAACCGAATACTTGACCGACAAGTATCCGAAAATGAAATCTATCTTAGTGACCAAAGATGTGAATCTGCGCATGAAAGCCCGTTCAATCGGTCTGCTTTGCGAAGATTATATTACGGATAAGGTGGTAAATGTAGATGTGTTCGAGAAATCTAATGAGATTTTTGAAAATGTAGATCCGGCATTGATCGACCGTATTTATTCTTCAAAGGAAGGCATTGACTTGAGTGAATTTGACTTTAAGGATTTGATTCATCCCAATGAATGTTTTGTATTGAAGAGTGACCGGAATAGTGTATTGGCACGCTACAATCCTTTTACCCATTCTATTATCCGTGTGATGAAGGGTAAGAATTATGGAATCGAACCACGGAATGCGGAACAGAGTTTTGCTTTTGAGATTCTGAATGACCCGAACATCAAACTGGTGGCTCTGACAGGAAAAGCGGGAACAGGTAAGACATTGCTGGCTTTGGCTGCTGCTTTGGGCAAGCTGACGGATTACAAACAGATTTTGCTGGCACGTCCCGTTGTGGCGCTTTCCAATAAGGATATCGGTTTCCTTCCGGGAGACGCACAGGAAAAAGTAGCTCCTTATATGCAGCCGTTGTTTGATAACCTGAACGTCATAAAACGTCAGTTTGCTACAAACTCTACCGAAGTGAAGCGCATAGAAGATATGCAGAAAAGCGAGCAGCTGGTGATTGAAGCTCTGGCATTTATCCGTGGTCGTAGTTTGAGCGAAATGTATTGCATCATTGACGAAGCGCAGAATCTGACCCCGAATGAAATAAAGACAATCATCACCCGTGCAGGAGAAGGTACGAAGATGGTATTTACGGGAGATATCCAGCAGATTGACCAACCTTATCTGGATAGTCAGTCCAATGGCTTGGTATATATGATTGATCGTATGAAAGACCAGAATATCTTTGCACACGTCAATTTGCTGAAAGGTGAACGAAGTGAATTGAGTGAACTGGCAAGCAACCTGTTATAACAGATTTCTCTGCTAAGCGAGATAAATTAATAAGTGATTAAAAAAGAAAACGGTGAACATCCTGTTGCAAATAGCACAATTTGTTCACCGTTTTCTTTATTGATTTAGTATACTTTTTCCTTATTCTTTCTTTCCGAAATATTTCAGGAACTGTGTACGTTCGAATGTATTAACACCCTGAACATCCTTAATATTCAGTTTGCCTTTGAATTGAGCTATATTCCTGAACCCTTTGCGTTCCATCCATGCAGAGAGGAAGCGGTTGGCTTCTCCGATGAATGCATTTGTATTTAGATAGACTGCGCTACAAACTTCTACAGCCGAAGCACCGGCAAGGATAGCTTTCACTACTGATTCTGCATTGGCAACACCACCGGAAGCTGCATAGTCGATCTTGTCTACTACTGCAGACGCAATTCCGATCCAACGAAGCGGAATGGCGAGGTCGGAAGCATTGCTGAATATTTCGCCTGAAATATGCTCCATCTTTTCGATATTGATGTCCGGCTGATAGAAACGGTTGAAGAGAACAACTGCTGCTGCACCGTTGGCATACAACTGATCGATTAATGCCACAGGATTTGTCAGGTTATCACCCAGTTTCATGATTACAGGTATCTTGATTGTTTTTTTAATGTGGCGGAGAATATCGATGTGGCGTTGTTCGAATGAACCGTATGTATATTGCACTTCCGATTGCAGGGCAAGGATATTGATTTCCAATGCGTCGGCACCGGCTTCTTCAATCATCTTTGCAAAGTCAATCCATTCGGAATCAGTGTAGCAGTTGATGCTGGCAATGATAGGAATGGGGCATACCTTCTTACTTTCTTTTATTAAAGTCAGGTATTCGGATAGCTTGTGCTCACGGATATATTCTTCCAGATAGTCACTGGCTTCCGGATAGAAAGCCGGATCTTTCAGTTGGTCTGCTTCCAGCATGATCTGTTCCTCAAACAGTGATTTCAGAACAATTGCACCGGCACCATCTTCGGCCAATTTTTTGTTTTTGCCGGCACTGTTGGTCAGCCCCGAGCTACTGATAATGATAGGGTTTCTAAGGGAAAGCCCTGCGAAAGTAGTTTTTAAATCGGTCATAGCAATATGTTTTTTACTCCTGATTAATAAATTCGTTCTCCGAAAATCTTGCTTCCTACCCGTACCAGCGTACTTCCTGCGGCAATGGCTTCGTGGTAGTCATGTGACATTCCCATCGACAGCTCGCAGAAAGTATCGGAGTGGATGAACCAAGTTGTTTTTATCTTGTTAAAGAGCCTATTTAGTAAACCAAATTCCCGGTTGATTTGTTCAATGCAATCGGTGTTGCTGGCCATCCCCATTAATCCGCAGATGCGTACATGAGTCAGCTCTTTCCATTCTCCGGCATTCAACATCTCCTTACATTCTTCGGGACTGAAACCAAATTTGGTTTCTTCCTGCGCAACGTGAATCTGCAATAGGCAGTTCACTGTACGTCCCGCTTTGACAGCTTGTTTGTTGACTTCGGCCAGCAGTTTATAACTATCAATTCCATGAATCATCGCTACGTATGGTATCATGTATTTGATTTTGTTCGTCTGCAGGTGTCCGATGAAATGCCATTCAATGTCTTTGGGCAAACTTTCGTATTTAGCTGTCATTTCCTGCACTTTGCTTTCTCCAAAAATACGCTGTCCCGCCTGATATGCTTCTTCTATCGCTTCATTGGGATGGAATTTTGAGACAGCAACCAGCCGGACTCCTTGAGGGAGTTCGGCCAGCACTTGCTTTAAATTGTCAGCAATACTCATTGTTACTTATGCTTTTGATGGATCAAATTCCGGTTTGTCATTCGGTTCGGCGCTGTAAGGATATACATCCATGAGCGGAGTCTCGGATACCATACCGATCTGATAATCTGCCATGGTTCCTTTCATTCCTTCATCCAGCTTCTTGACTGCGTCGCGCAAGTCGGCAGCTTGTACCAGTACTTGGGTGGAAGTCTTTTTTTCAGCACCGCTTTTTTCATCCAGAGTGATGAAAATAAGTTTGCATTTGAACCAGCGGTCGGCACTTTCTTCGTCGCTAGGGAAAAGTTCGCTATAGTTGGCACGTTTAATATCCGAAACGGTAAATTCTCCGGAGATAAACGGAGTCATTTCTTCAATAATCCGTGCTTCTGCTTCTGTAAAACTGAGTGCGTCAACAAGATAAGGTTCAGTTACTTTCTTCTGCATTCCGTTTTCCATTACTTTTTCATAACGGATCTTGCACTCAAACCATGTATGCATTGCCATAATTTTCTTCCTTTTTAATTAATTGATTTATGTAAATTGCCTACAAAGATAAACAAAATCCCAAAGTAAGTGCCGAAAGCTTTTTATTTTCTTTTATGCAGATTCTTTAATTCAAATGAAAGCATGACACGGAAAAGTCCGATGATGAGGAAAGCAAAAGAAATCATATACACTGCGTAGAGCGCTCCTATGGCGGGTTGCCATAATATTAAAAGAGAGCACAGGATGGCAAGAATACCGAAAGCCATGTACCAGCCCCAGTCGCGGGTTCCGTAACGTTTCAGGTCGATGGAATAGCCGGTGGAGGAGAACCCTCGGAACATAAGCCAGAAGGCTATGATGAAAGGGATAACTTCCATGCTGACCATCGGATAGGCAATCAGGTAAATACCCAGAACGAGGTCGATGAGTCCTCCTACGATATACCACCCCCAGCTCGGGACACCTTTCCGGTTGCTAAGAGCAAAGATGATTTCCAGAATACCGCTTATCAGCATCGATACACTGAAAATGATGCTTAGAGCTACATAGGTGCTTACGGGTGAGAACATGAGCCAAAGGGCTACAATGATATACACGATTCCCAAAAGAAGAGAAGTCCACCAATTTTTTACTGAATGTTGAATCTCATTGAATACAGTTTCCATACATTTTATATTTTAAATTGAACACTAGAGTGATTTCGTTGAGGAATAACAAATTGAATTTAGAAAAGGTTTTCCGTGAACATATTTGGGGGAATAGTTGTTTCCTATATAAAGTAAATTTTAAATATACATGCATTATGGCAACAACAAATTTCAAAGGACAACCGGTGAAACTGATCGGTGAATTTATACAAGTAGGTAAGGTAGCTCCTGACTTCGAGCTGGTAAAAACAGATTTATCTTCTTTCTCTCTGAAAGATTTAAATGGTAAAAATGTGATTTTAAATATTTTCCCCAGTCTGGATACCAGCGTATGTGCAACTTCTGTACGTAAGTTTAATAAAATGGCTGCCGGATTGAAAGATACGGTAGTATTGGCTATTTCTAAGGATCTTCCTTTTGCACACGGCCGTTTCTGTACGACAGAAGGTATTGAAAATGTAATTCCATTGTCTGATTTCCGCTTCTCTGATTTCGACGAAAGTTACGGAGTGCGTATGGCAGATGGTCCGTTAGCAGGACTTTTGGCGCGTGCGGTAGTTGTGATTGGCAAAGATGGCAAAATTGCATATACGGAACTTGTTCCTGAAATCACCCAGGAGCCTGATTATGACAAAGCCTTAGCTGCTGTAAAGTAATATAGAATATGGAGTATTAAGTATTAGGTATTAACTATTAGTTGCAGCTAATAAACGAATATGGCTAATACTTAATACTTAAGCCTGCTACTTATCTTAAAGATTTTGACCTAATGGGAACTGGTAAAAAGGCTTGGTAAACTGCCAAGGCTCCGTTCTTGTTAGGTTGTGTTTTTTCTACACTAAACCTCAACTATCATGAACAAAATGAAAACTCTATTCATCGCCCTGTTATGTATGGGCGTTGGAACCTTGTCGGCCCAAACTGCCGATAGTACACAAATTTCTCCCTGGACAAAAGAAGGATTTGCCGGACTGAAACTAACGCAAGTGAGCCTCACTAATTGGGCTGCCGGAGGTGATAACTCCGTTGCCTTTGACTTGCAGGGCACTTATCAGATTAATTATAAGAAAGGAAAACATCTGTGGAATAATCGTATCGAACTGGCTTATGGATTAAATAAGACCGGTGACGACGGAACCAGGAAAGCAAATGATAAAATCTATTTGAATACGAATTATGGCTATGCTATTGCCAAAAGTTGGTATGCCAGTGCGTTCGCCACTTTCCAGACACAGTTTTCTCCAGGATACGACTACTCCGTCAATAAAGACATTGCTATCTCCGAATTTATGGCTCCTGCCTATTTGACTACCGGTTTGGGCTTTACGTATGATCCGGGTAAGATATTTACCGTTGTATTGTCTCCTGCTGCGTGGCGCGGAACATTTGTACTCAATGACCGTCTCTCTGACGAAGGAGCTTATGGAGTGGATCCGGGCAAACATCTATTATCCAGCTTCGGTGCTAACTTGAAAGGAGAAGCCAAATATGAATTCTTGAAAAATATGACGGTATATTCACGTTTGGATCTATATTCCGATTATCTGCATAAGCCGCTGAATATAGATGTGAACTGGGAAGTACAAGTAAATATGATTATCAATAAATGGTTCTCAACCACACTTACTACTAACCTGATGTATGACGATGATGTGAAAATCGTGCAAAAGGATGGTACAAAAGGTGCTCGTGTGCAATTTAAAGAGATATTGGGAGTAGGAGTTCAGTTTAATTTCTAATTAGCTCTTATCTACCACAAAAAATAAACCACAGAGGACGTAGAATACACAAAGAAGTAAGAATTTAACGGGTAATAGCCGATTTACAATAATGGATGCCCCGGTAACTCTATGTTCTTGCTTTGTGTTCTCTGCGTCCTCTGTGGCTTTGCAATGAGTATTTTACTACTTATTTTCTTTTTTTCAGCCCTTTATAAGCCAAAAAAACGATTACAATTACCACCACTGCTATAATGACATAGCCGATTTCGTGACTGTATTCGGTGGCCATTACATAGACATCGTTAGTCGTTTTGAGGTCTGTAAAACGGTAAATCAGGTATCCGAGCAAAGCTAATATGCTGTTCCATATAGCAGCGCCGAGAGTTGTATAAAGCAGGAAAGGACCTATTTTCATGCCGGCTAACCCTGCGGGAATACTGATAAGTTGGCGTACAGCCGGAATAAGACGACCAAAGAAAGTAGAGGCTGCACCGTGCTTTCTGAAATATTCTTCTGCATGGTGTATTTTCTCTTCGTCAATAAGGCACATGTGCCCTAAACGGCTGTTAGCGAATTTATAGATAATAGGACGACCCAACCAACGTGCCAGGTAATAATTAACTAATGCACCGATATCTGCTCCTATAGTTGCAAATAGGACAACGAGAAAGATATTCATACTGTCGTCTGCCATAGCTTTCCATGCGGCAGGGGGGACTACGGCTTCCGAGGGGAAGGGAATAAAAGAGCTTTCGATAGCCATAAAAATAGTGACTACCCAATAGTTCAAGTTTTCTAATACCCATTTAAGAAGTTCTGCTACTGATTCCATGTTTTTTGAGGATAGAATTTATAAATTGATTTATTTTTTTCCTTTTGTTTTTTTCTTATTCTCTTTTTTCATGCGTTCCCACACTTCTTTGAGAGTTCTTTCGTCTTCTTCTCTGTGTTCGGGACTGTTCAACAGATCCAGGATCATGTCTTCTTCCAGTGGATGTTCACATTCCTTGTTATATTTAAAGAAGTTGTCGATTTCACCGTGCATGAGGCAAAGAACACTCAATTTCTCCGTCACATCTTCGTATTTCGGATTTATCTGGTACACTTTTTCAAAGTATTCTTTCGCTTCGATCAGATAGTCACTTTCCGAATAAGCAGAGGCAATCATATACCACATTTCTATGTTCGGGTTGATCTCTATCGCTTTTTCGAAAGAGATGGCAGCTTCGTCTTCCAGTTCCTCTGCCAGGTATAGTTTTCCTTCTGTCAGATAAATCAATCCCTCGTTCGGGTTTATCTCTTTAGCTTTCTCGCATAACTCATGCGCCTCTTCATACCTTTCCAGGTGAGAGAGGGCGAATGCTTTGCTGGTATAGGTGTCTATCAATAAAATAGACTGCTTGTCTCCGTCTTCTTCAAAACGTTCGATCACTTTGTCGTAATAGTCATCGGCTTTTTGCCATTCTTCTTTATTACCGTAGGATATTCCCATAAACATGTAACCCAGTTCGGGGGGAATGGCTTTGAGCTCAATCGCCTTTTGGTAATTCTCGATGGCATCATCCGAATTGTTCAGATAGAAGAAACAATGTGCCTTGTAGGCATAAGCTTCCCCGTACTGATCGTCGGCTGCCAATGCGAAATCACAGGCTTCGATGGCTTTGTCTATTTGTTCCTGGACAAAGTAACATTTCACCAGTCCCATCCAGTAGGAAGGGTTGAATGGAGATTTGTCAATGAGTTTATTGTAATAGATGATGGCCGATTCTACCTGATGGGTCGATGCCAGATAATCGGCTGTGAGAGCCATATATTCTTCATCTTCGGCATAACGGGATTTACCTCTGTCGAGCCATTCTTTGGCTGCGTCCGGGTATCCCATGTCCAGATAGAGAAAAACAACATCAATGATTGTTTCCAGCTCGTCGGCATCCGCTATTGTGCTTAACAGCCATTGAGCTTCCTCCAGTTTTCCTCCATTCAGCAATAGTTCGGCTTTCAGCAGTTTCACTTCGGAATCAAATTCTTCGGTAATCGAATCCGCTACTTTTTTTGCTTTTTGCAGCTTTTGGGTATCCAGGTAAAGATATGCTTGTTCTATAAGCAAATCTGTGTTTCTCGGATGTATTTTAAGTCCATAAGTGATTACTTCTTGTGCTTCTTCAAATTTTCGCTCGGAGGCATACCAGTCGGCGATGCCGGCCAATTGGTCAGCATCCAGATAAAGTTGTCGGTTTTCTGCTTTTGCTTCTTCGTAGTTTGTGATTAGTGTGACTAGTTCCTTTTTTGCTGATGGCGAATTTTTTCTACCCATTTTACTTTTAGATTTTTAATTGCTAAGATGGGGCTGTTGCAAAAGTTCAGATGATGATCCTTTTGACACAGCCCCATTGTAAAGTTAAGCTTGAAAGCTTAGTTATTTATTAATCTTACCCCATGTGTCTTTCAACCCTACTGTACGGTTGAAGATTAGTTTATCCGGGGTTGATTCTTTGTCAATATTAAAGTAACCGATCCGTTGGAACTGCAGATAGGAGAGTGGAGGCAGGGTAGCTGCGAACTTCTCTATGTAGCAGTTGGGCAGAACTTTCAATGAATCCGGATTAATGATTTCTTTCATGGCTTCCAGTGCTTCGCATTTTTTTGCTTCGCGGATGGCGGCTAGTTCGTCACGTGGATTTTCCACTTTCCACAGACGGTCGTACAAACGTACTTCTGCTTGCAGGCAGTGGTTGCAGCTTACCCAGTGGAGCGTACCTTTCACCTTGCGGTTCGCATCCGGCATGCCGCTGCGGGTATTTGCGTCATATTCGCAATATACTTCTGTGATAACACCGTTTTCGTCTTTCTTGCAACCGGTACATTTCACGATATAAGCATTTTTGAGACGTACTTCTTGTCCCGGTGTCATGCGGAAATATTTCTTGGGAGCGTCTTCCATGAAGTCTTCGCGCTCCATCCACAATTCGCGGCTGAACTCGATCAGGTGACTTCCTGCTTCCGGATCTTCCGGATTGTTGATTGCTTCCAGTTCTTCAACCTGTCCTTCCGGATAGTTGGTGATAATCAATTTAACCGGGTTGATTACTGCAGATATACGGGTAGCACGGCTGTTCAAATCATCCCGGACAGAGCTTTCCAACAGGGCGATGTCGTTCAGGGCATCGTAAGTGGTATATCCGATTTTATCGATAAACTTATGAATGGACTCCGGTGAATAACCGCGACGGCGGAAACCGCAGATCGTCGGCATACGAGGGTCGTCCCATCCGTTTACCAATCCTTCTTTCACCAGTGTGAGCAGGTTACGTTTGCTCATCAGGGTGTAACTTAGGTTCAGTTTGTTGAATTCAGTCTGACGGGGACGGTTGTCGTTCAGGTCTTTTCCTTCTTTCAACCAATCGATGAAGAGGTCGTAAAGCGGACGGTGTACCACAAATTCAAGTGTGCACAGAGAATGAGTCACTCCTTCGAAGAAGTCACTCTGTCCGTGGGCGAAGTCATACATCGGATAAGCTTTCCAGGTAGTACCCGTACGGTGGTGCGGGTGTTTCACTACACGGTAAATAATCGGATCGCGGAAGTGCATATTCGGATTAGCCATGTCAATCTTGGCACGGAGCACCATGGCGCCTTCTTCGATCTCGCCGCTATTCATTTTCTTAAAAAGTTCGAGGCTCTCTTCGATAGGACGGTTCCGGTAAGGGCTTTCCACACCCGGTTGGGTAGGAGTACCTTTCTGCTGTGCAATCAGTTCCGAACTCTGTTCGTCGATATATGCTTTTCCCTCCTGAATCAGGCGGATAGCGAAGTCCCATAATTGTTGGAAGTAGTCGGAAGCGTAGTATTCGTTTCCCCACTGGTAGCCTAGCCATTGGATATCTTCTTTGATAGCTTCTACATATTCCACATCTTCCTTGGTAGGGTTAGTGTCGTCGAAACGAAGGTTACATACACCGCCGTGTTTTTCTGCGATGCCGAAATCAAGGCAAATAGCTTTGGCATGGCCGATGTGAAGATAGCCGTTGGGCTCGGGCGGGAAACGCGTCTGCACTTTTCCACCATTTTTACCTTCTTTCAAGTCTTTCTCTACTGCCTGTTCAATAAAGTTCAAGCTTTTCTTTTCGCCTGCTTCTTCGTTTTTAATATCTGTCATAACGGTTAATGTTATCTGTATTTAGGCTACAAAAGTAGGACATTTTTTTTATTTAACCGGAATATAACCGCTCTTTTTTATAATGTCCTGTCCGTCGGATGAAAGAATAAACTGAATCAGGGGGTTAACTTGTTCCTTATTTTTTACATTGTAATAGTAGTAAAGCGGCCGGACGATAGGGTAGGTTTTGTTGGTGGCATTCTCTACCGTAGGGGTGGCGTAGTGGCTTCCGTCATAAGACACGGAAAGCGTTTTGACACGGGGAGACACGTAGGCCAGTCCTACATATCCGATGGCTCCTTTGGTCTGGCTGACAGACTGGATAATAGCACCTGTTGCCGGCATGGAAAGGCTGCTTGCCATGTAGTTTTTATTTTTCAGTACGCTCTCTTTGAAAAATTCGTAAGTACCGGACGATGTTTCACGCGAGTAGACTACTATTTTTCGGTTGTCTCCGCCTACCTGTTTCCAGTTGGTTATCTTCCCCCGGAAAATATCCTCCAGTTGTTGGCGGGTCAGCTGTTTCACCGGATTAGAGGGATGCACCACCACGGCGAGGGCGTCGTAGGCAACAATCACTTCGTTTACTTCTTCTCCTGCCGCTTTAATTTTCATCTTCTCGCTGAACTTGATCGGGCGGGAAGCCATTGCAATGTCCGTTGTATTATCCATTAAAGCGGAGATACCCACACCGGTTCCGCCACCGGTTACAGTGACACGGGCATCCGGATGCTGGTTCATAAACCGCTCTGCTGTCTGTTGTGCGACAGGCAGTACCGTGTCGCTACCTTTTATACGTTGTGCGTTGGCACCGAGCGAGAGTAAGGAAAGGGCGATTAATAAGTTTCTTCTCACTTTCATATTTCTTCTTTTTATTGACTTTGCAAATTAAGCAATCGGATATTACATTTCCATTTCATCCGGAATGGAAATGATACTTGTAACACAAACGTAACATGATTGAAACATTTCCTTCAAACGTTAGTCACACCTCCTTAATAAAGAGACGCTTTCTTTGCATCAGAAATCATAGTAGGTATGAAAAAGGTATTTGAAAGGATTATAGAAGGAATGTTGACTTGTAGCGGTTTCGTGACAAGTATTACTATTCTGCTGATTGTACTCTTCCTTTTCACGGAAGCTTTCGGGCTGTTCAAGAGTAAGGTGATTGAAGAGGGATATGTGTTGGCGCTGAATAAGAGCAACAAAGTTAGTGTGTTGAGCCCTGCACAGATAAAAAATGTTTTTGATGAGGAGATCACAAACTGGAAGGAACTCGGCGGGGAAGATCTCCCTATCCGGGTTTTTCGTTTGGAGGATATAACGCAGTATTATACGGAAGAGGAGCTGGGACCTGCTTATGAATATGCAGGCGACAAGATTACGGAACTGGTAGAGAAAACACCGGGTATCGTAGCTTTTGTTCCGCAGAAGTTTATTGTTCATCCGGACGCGGTGCATTTCATAGAGGATAACACCATTTCCGTGAAAGATGTATTTGCGGGTGCCGAATGGTTTCCTACGGCCACTCCGGCAGCTCAATTCGGCTTCCTGCCGTTGATTACCGGTACGTTGTGGGTGAGTCTGTTCGCCATCCTTTTTGCTTTGCCGTTCGGGCTTTCGGTTTCTATCTATATGTCTGAAGTGGCAAACCCGAAAGTACGGAACTGGCTGAAACCGATTATCGAACTGTTGAGTGGTATTCCTTCCGTGGTTTATGGCTTTTTCGGGTTGATTGTCATCGTTCCGTTGATTCAGAAGTTGTTTAATCTTCCGGTGGGAGAGAGCGGCCTGGCAGGGAGTATCGTACTGGCCATTATGGCATTGCCTACCATCATAACGGTGACGGAAGATGCGATGCGTAACTGTCCGCGTGCAATGCGGGAAGCGAGTCTGGCATTGGGGGCTTCTCAATGGCAGACGATATATAAGGTAGTAATTCCTTATTCTATTTCGGGTATTACATCCGGTGTGGTACTTGGCATCGGACGTGCTATCGGGGAGACGATGGCAGTATTGATGGTGACAGGTAATGCGGCTGTGATTCCGACAACGATCCTTGAGCCTTTGCGTACCATTCCGGCTACGATTGCCGCCGAACTGGGAGAGGCTCCTGCGGGTGGTCCGCACTATCAGGCATTGTTCCTGTTGGGTGTCGTACTGTTCTTCATAACATTGATTATCAACTTTAGTGTGGAATATATTTCTTCTAAAGGATTAAAACGTAGCAAATAAGATGGAAATACGGAGTAATAATAAAGCTAAACACCGTTCGCAGAAATTTGCTTTCGGGATTTTCCGGTTGTTGAGTCTTTGCATTGTATTGATATTGTTTGCGATTCTGGGATTTATCATCTATAAGGGAATCGGTGCTATCAGTTGGGATTTTATCACTTCGGCTCCTACGGACGGAATGACAGGTGGCGGTATCTGGCCGGCTATTGTCGGTACCTTCTACCTGATGGTGGGAAGTGCGCTATTTGCATTTCCGATAGGGGTGATGAGTGGGATTTATATGAATGAGTATGCGCCGAAAGGCAGGTTGGTACGCTTTATCCGGGTGATGACCAATAACTTGAGCGGTATTCCTTCCATCGTATTCGGATTGTTCGGTATGGCGCTGTTTGTCAATTATATGGGGTTTGGTGATAGTATTCTGGCAGGTTCTTTGACATTAGGTTTGCTTTGCGTACCTTTGGTCATCCGGACAACGGAGGAAGCCTTGAAAGCCATTCCCGACAGTATGCGTGAAGGTAGCCGGGCATTGGGAGCGACGAAGTTGCAGACGATATGGCATGTTATTTTGCCGATGGGTATGCCAAACATTATCACAGGGTTGATTCTCGCCTTGGGACGTGTTTCGGGAGAGACGGCGCCGATTCTGTTTACTTGTGCCGCATATTTCCTGCCGCAACTTCCTACCGGCATTTTGGATCAGTGTATGGCCTTGCCTTACCATTTGTATGTGATTTCCACCAGTGGAACGGATATGGAGGCACAACTGCCGCTGGCTTATGGCACGGCATTGGTATTGATTATGATTATCCTGTTGGTGAATCTGCTGGCTAATGCCTTGAGAAAGTATTTTGAGAAAAGAGTAAAAACGAACTAAATTAGTATATGGATACAGTGAAAATAGATGCGCGTGATGTGAACTTTTGGTATGGGGACTTTCATGCATTGAAGGGCATCAGCATGCAGATTGAGGAAAAATCGGTTGTTGCTTTTATCGGACCGTCCGGTTGTGGCAAATCTACTTTCCTCCGGCTTTTCAACCGGATGAATGATTTGATTCCTGCTACCCGTCTGGAGGGAGAAATCCGTATCGACGGACATAATATCTATGCGAAAGGCGTGGAAGTGGACGAACTCCGCAAGAATGTGGGAATGGTGTTCCAGCGTCCCAATCCTTTCCCGAAAAGCATATTCGAGAATGTGGCTTACGGACTTCGTGTGAACGGAATAAAAGATAATGCTTTCATTCGCCAGCGTGTGGAGGAAACATTGAAAGGAGCGGCTCTTTGGGATGAGGTGAAAGATAAGTTGAAGGAATCGGCTTATGCACTGTCCGGCGGACAGCAGCAGCGTCTTTGTATCGCCCGTGCGATGGCTGTCTCTCCTTCGGTATTGCTGATGGATGAACCTGCGTCTGCGCTCGATCCTATTTCTACGGCGAAAGTGGAGGAGTTGATTCATGAACTGAAGAAGGATTATACGATTGTAATCGTTACGCATAATATGCAGCAGGCGGCCCGTGTCAGTGATAAGACGGCGTTTTTCTATATGGGAGAAATGGTGGAGTTCGATCAGACGAAAAAGATATTCACCAATCCGGAGAAAGAGGCTACCCAGAATTACATAACGGGACGTTTTGGGTAATCCGGGTATCTGGAACCCAATTGATAGAATATTAATCATTTATATATAATAGACTATGGTAAAGTTTATAGAATCGGAACTCATCCTATTGAAGAAGGAAATTGATGAAATGTGGACCTTGGTGTACAACCAGCTTGACCGTGCCGGAGAGGCTGTGTTGACCCTTGACAAGGAGCTGGCTCAACAGGTGATGGTTCGCGAGCGCAGGGTGAATGCTTTTGAATTGAAGATAGATAGTGATGTGGAAGATATTATCGCATTGTATAATCCGGTGGCGATTGATCTTCGTTTTGTGTTGGCTATGTTGAAGATTAACACAAATCTGGAACGTTTGGGTGACTTTGCGGAAGGGATCGCCCGTTTTGTACTTCGTTGCAAAGAACCGGTATTGGATGCGGAGCTGTTGTCTCGTCTTCGCCTGGCAGAGATGCAGGCAGAGGTGTTGTCAATGTTGGAACTGGCAAAACGTGCCTTGAATGAAGAGAGTAATGATTTGGCGGCAGGAGTGTTTGCTAAGGATAATTTGCTAGATGAAATCAATGCGGATGCAACAGGGATTCTTTCAGACTATATTATCGAACATCCGGAAGCTGTACATACTTGCGTAGATTTAGTCAGCGTGTTCCGTAAACTGGAACGTTCGGGAGATCATATTACCAACATTGCCGAGGAGATTGTATTCTTCATTGATGCCAAAGTGTTAAAACATCGTGGAAAAACCGATGAAAATTACCCGGAAAAGTAATTTTCTGCCGATTTTTAAACAGAAATTAGGGCTCCTTAAAAAATTATCTTATATTTGTCTCCTGTAACGGACAAGTTACAGGAGATTTTGCTTCAAATGATAATAAATCCAAAGAATTTTCAAAAAGATGTTATATGACATGTTTTATAATTTGGATAGTATCGGTAAAACCGCCTATATTTGCACCGTTATCCTGAAAACAATCTTTTTACCTTAAAAAAAAACTAATACCTATTGAAAACTGAAAAATGGAGCTTTGTGAAAAGCCCCATTTTTTTTTGCTCTTATTTTCTAAGCTGCTTCCTTATTCGTATCTTTGACCCTTGCATTAAGAGAGTACTTTCAATTGTAAAATCGTAAATAGTAAATAGAATTATGTTTTCTGGAATCGTAGAAGAATATGCTACTTTGGTAGCACTGGTGAAAGACCAGGAGAATATACACTTTACATTTAAGTGTTCGTTTGTGAATGAGTTGAAAATCGACCAGAGTATTTCTCACAATGGTGTATGCCTGACGGTAGTGACTCTGACGGATGATACGTATACGGTGACTGCCATGAAAGAAACGTTGGAGCGTTCTAACCTCGGTTTGTTGAAAGTGGGGGATAAGGTGAACGTTGAACGTAGCATGATGATGAACGGTCGGTTGGACGGACATATCGTTCAGGGACATGTGGATCAGACTGCTACTTGTATCGATATTAAGGATGCGGAAGGCAGCTGGTATTTTACATTCCGATATGCGTTTGACAAGGAGATGGCGAAACGCGGATATATCACCGTGGATAAAGGTTCGGTGACTGTGAACGGTGTTAGCCTGACGGTATGTAATCCGACGGATGATACTTTCCAGGTGGCTATCATTCCTTATACATACGAGCATACGAACTTCCATACGTTTGAGATTGGCAGTGTGGTAAATATCGAATTCGATATTATCGGCAAGTATATCAGCCGGATGATTCAATATAAATGAGAAAATATAAATAAGTGACTGGAGGATTGGAAATGGCATATACTGATTTTCTTCAATTGGTGCAGGCTCGTCAAAGTGACCGTTCGTATGATAAGGAACGTCCGGTGGAGCCGGAAAAGTTGGAACGGGTACTTGAAGCTGCACGTTTGGCGCCTTCAGCCTGCAACGCACAACCTTGGAGGTTTGTGGTCATCACAGACAAGGAACTGGCTCAAAAAGCCGGGAAAGCTGCTGCTGGCTTGGGAATGAATAAGTTTGCCAAAGATGCTCCCGTGCATATTCTGGTTGTAGAAGAATCTGCTAATATAACCTCCCTGCTTGGCGGAAAGGTAAAAGGCAAGCATTTTCCGTTGATCGACATTGGAATAGCGGCTGCTCATATTTCTCTGGCAGCTGAAGCCGAAGGTTTGGGTTCTTGTATTCTGGGTTGGTTCGATGAAAAAGAGCTGAAACAGCTTGCCGGTATTCCTGCTTCGAAACGTTTATTGCTGGATATTGTCATTGGCTATCCGGCAAAGGAAAAACGTAAGAAGATAAGGAAGCCGAAAGAAAAGGTGATTTCATACAATCGTTATTGATTGAAAAATAATTATATTCTTAGGCCTTTAGGATAAGCATATAACAGAAAGCATCGTTGGCTTTAAAGGAAGGGGACGTTCCTTTTAAACCAACGATGCTTTCCTTTTAAAGGAACGACCTGTTTCTTTAAAACCAATAAATGGCATTTTTAAGGTGTTGATAGTTAGCGCGTTATTGATGCCGCCGGAAAAGCGGCATCAATAATGCTATATTTATTTCTTTTTTGACAAATCTTTCAATAGGTAGTCTACTGCTGCTTTCAGTTGTGCATCTTCTCCTTTCAGGCTGGCTGCCGGTTCGTTATAAACTAGAATATCAGGTTGCAAGGTCTGATTTTCGAGATAGTTGCCTTGCATATCCATGCAACCCACCTGCGGGATACCGAATACAATAGACGGATCTATTTGGCGTTCCCACCACACGGCGGTCATCGTGCCTGCCACCGGGGCGCCTACCAGCTTACCAATGCCTAGAGTTTTATATACGTAAGGAGTGCCATGAGCATTGCTGTAATTGTCTTCGCAAGTTAGCATGCATGAGGCTTTCAGCCATTTGTTGAATGGATCGCTGCCGATATATTGTCCGCGTGGCACGAAACGTTGATATTCCTTTCCACTAAGTAAGGTGACTACATCATCGTGCAGCCATCCGCCACCATTATGGCGGGTATCTACCACTACGGCTTCTTTATTACGATAACGGCCGAGTAGTTCGGAATAGATCTTGCGGAAGCTGGGGCTGTCCATACCTTTAATATGTACATAAGCAATGCGTCCGCCGGAAAGCTCTTCCACTTTCTTGGCGCAGCGCTCTACCCAACGTTTGTAAAGCAGGTCGCTTTGGGTTCCATAGCTGATTGCTTTTACTGTTTCTTCAAAACGTTTTTTAGTAGAAGGATCGTATACGGTAAGTACTACTTTGCGTCCGACTTTGCCTTCAAATAACGGGAAGTAATCAGCACCGGCTTCAATCGCTGTGCCGTCTACTTTTTCAATGATGCAACCTGCCTTCACTTCTGTCTTTTTCTGGGTGAAAGGACTTTGCTTCATGATTTCCTTGATCTTTAACCCGGCACCGTCGTATGACTCATCGTAAAAGACTCCCAGAGTAGCGGTAGGCATTGCGCTGCCTCCTGCTGCAAACCGGGCTCCGGTATGGGAACCATTCAATTCGCCAAGCAATTCACTCAACATTTCCGTGAAGTCATAATTGTTGCTGATGTGGGGCAAGAAGCGTTCGTATGCTTTTTTATATCCTTTCCAGTCCACTCCATGCAAGTCGGCAATATAGAATTTGTCATTTACTTGCTGGCAAACGTGGTCGAAGATGTATGCGCGTTCATCATAAGGACGGTAATCGAAGAATGCTTCAAATTCTATCGGTGTAATTTTGCTACCGGCAATCTCTATTTTCTTCAATCGGCCACCTGTGCACATAAAGATATTCTTTCCTTCTTTATCCGGTATGAGTGAGCCGCCGCCAACTCCTTTCAATAATATTTTAGTCGTATTTTCTTTCAGTTTATGCTCCCAAAGGTCATAGTCTCCTTCAAAAGCTGCCAGGTAATAAAGAATATCACCCTTCGGACTCATAACAGCGTCACCCAGGCGGGAAGAATTTACAGTTAGACGAACGATGCGGTCAAAACGATTCTCCAAATCGAATGTAAGAGGGTTCACTTCCGTACTGTCTTTTTTCGCATTCTCATTCTGGTTCGTTTTCTTCTTACTGTCTTTAGTGTATTCTTTCTTCTCTGCCTTTTCTTTCTTGGCTTTTTCTTTTTCTGCTTTCTCTGCCTTTTCCGCTTCTTCAAGTAAGGCAATATCTTCTTTGCTCATCAGGAAGCGGTTGTAGGCATCGACGTCGAAAAACATAATATAGGTGTCGTCTTCACTTCCCCAGCTACCATGGCTACGGTATCCGGCACGGTCACTGTTCCATATCATTGCTTTTCCACCCAACACCCATTTGGCGTTGCTGTCGCTGTATCCGCTTTCGGTAAGATTGACCATTTCGCCTTTTCCGTCGGCTTTCAGCAAAACGACGTCTTTATTATTCCAGCCTCCTATGCCAATGAAGTCTGATAGAATCCATTGGCTGTCGGGGCTCCATTGGAACCATTGGTCACCGTCGGCATAAGAATATTGATATTTGGCATCCATCACTGTGCGCACAGCCTTGCTTTTTAGATTGATGACACGGATAGCGGTACGGTTCTCGAGGAAAGCAACCTCTTTACCGTCAGGACTGAATTGTGGTTGGAAAGAAGCGACTTTGGAGTTTGTCAAACGTTCTTCTTTCAATTCTGTGGCATAGGTGAATTGTTTCTCCTCTTTGCGTACGATGGTGGAAGTGTAAAGCTGCCACAATCCATCGCGTTCTGAAGAATAGACGAGTGTGCGTCCGTCGGGAGCGAAACTGATGTTACGTTCCTGATCGGGTGTGTTGGTGATTTGTTTGGTTGTTTTGTAGTCAATGGAGGTTACGTAAACATCACCGCGCATAATGAATGCGACTTCTTTTCCTTTGGGAGATACAGCGATGTCGGTAGCCCCGTTGGATTTGATTTGGCGGATAATATCTTTGTCATTCTTGTCTGCCAGGATACTTATATTTACCTTTTGGGGTTGTTTGCCCGGAGTAAGTGTATAAATTTCGCCGTCATAACCATAACAGAGTGTGCCGGTGGTTGAAATGCTTAGAAAACGTACGGGATGCTTTGTATGGAAAGTGATTTGTTGGGAAGTGGTGGTTCCGGGAGTACGTTGGAATATATTGAAGGAACCTTTCTCTTCACTTAGATAATAGAATGATTTACCATCAGGACTCCATACCGGTTCGCGGTCTTCACCTCCGAAAGTAGTTTGTTTTTGATAAACAGGTTTTTTCCCGGGAGTGTATGTCCAGATGTCACGGGCAATAGGGGATACCTGATGCTTGCGCCAATAGTCTTCGTATCCTTTCTTGTCCTGATAGAGCATCACTCCCTCCTTATTAATAGAGATGCACTCCATTGGCATGGATGAGAACATAGCGGGGCGTCCTCCCGTCACGGCTACCTCGTACACTTGCTGGAACTGACCGGAAGGAAATCCGGCATCTTCGGCAGAGGGAGCAATGTTGGCTGTGAATAAAATGTGTTTGTTGTCTTTGTAGGCAACAGGTTTCTCACTGCCTGAATGAGTGGTCAGTCGCTGGGGTGCTCCTCCTTCACTGGATACGACGAAAACGTCGAGACTTCCCATGCGATCCGATGCAAAGGCAATTTGTTTACTGTCGGGACTCCATACCGGTTCCGTATCAAAAGCCGGATTGGTGGTGATTTGTGTGGCACGTCCGCCGGTTGACGGTACCGTGTAGATGTCTCCTTTGTAGGTAAATGCAATGGTGGTTCCGTCTGGAGAAAGAGCGCAGTGGCGCATCCATAAAGGAGATTCTTGTGCAATGCTTGTCCCTGCTAGACAGATGACAAATGCACTTAGCAGTAGCTTTTTCATTTTTTCTAATATTGTGTTAAGTTCATTTTCGCGATTTAAGGTTTGACTTTCCTACAAATCCTTCAGTAATACTTTACTTGCTTTTTTATAGTATTCTTCTCTGGATTCGGTCAGCACCTTCCATTCGTCGTTGAATTCTTCGTCTTTGTCTATTTTGAAATTCTCGGAGCCGTATGTGTCCAAACGGTCCAGCAGGACAGCCACATTCAGTTGATTGATATCCATTGAAGGCTGGTAACCGATTTCTTCGCTTTTTTCGTCGGTAACAACCTCGTGAATCAATTCTATTTCCTGTAACTGATAAAGTACCTGATTTGTCAGTCGGATGGGGATCTGATGCTCCTCCGATATTTCTGCAGCCGTATAGGGCGGTTCGTTCTTTTCGAATCGTTTGGCTATGAGTGACATAATCAGGATGGATATAAAATCCCGGTATCGTCTGCTGATGTTCCGGGTGTCCTGGTCAAAGCTAAAGCTGCGGATATTCTGTCCGGCATACGTCAGTTCGGCTCCAAACAAACAGATTGTCCAGGATATCTGCAACCAAAGCAGAAATAAGGGAAGTGCGGCAAAACTACCATAAATGGCATTGTACTTTGACACCCACAACTGGCTGTTGATGTACAGGAACTGAAAAGCCTGATAAGCAGACCCCGCCAGAATACCTGCAATGAGAGCATGCTTGAATTTCACTTTCGTATTCGGCATGAAGATATACAGTCCGGTGAACATCAGCCATGTCAGGACGAAAGGAATAAGCCGTATCATGAATTTCATAACAGGAGCGAGCAGGACGAAATCATCCATCTGCTTGAGAATGGTGCTCATAAACAGAGAAAGTCCTCCGGATACCACGATCAGAATCGGCATCAGCAGGAACATGGAGAAATAGTCCGTAATCTTGCGATACATGGATCGTGCTTTTTTCACTTCCCAAATACGGTTGAAGGTGATTTCAATATTACTGACCAGATTGATAACCGTCCATAACAACATTACCAAACCGACTCCAATGAAAATACCTCCTTTGGTCTGTGAAAGATAGGAATTGACAAATGAGAGAATGGCCTCCGTTGTTTCTGTATTTCCTCCAAAACCGTTGCGGAACTGATGTTCCATCAGGTTGTCGAACCCGAAACCACGCGCTACGGCAAACAGGATGGCAAGTATCGGTACAATGGCAAGCAATGTGCTATAAGTAAGTGCAGAAGCTTTATTGGCCATCCGGTCTTTGGTAAACCGATTGATACAAAGATAGACGGTCTTTATAATATTGTAGAGTGAGAACTTGGTCCGGGTCACTTCGTCTTCCGTAATGCGCCAGATGTCATACGTAAGAAACTTCCATATATCGGTGATTTTCTTCTTCATAGTTCTTCGCTAATTACTAATTGCAAGCAACTAATTACTGATTACAACAGACTTGCTCGAACAGTCGATCCTCATCCATTAGTCATTTGTAATTAAATGGATAATTAAAAGAAAAAGCAGTCAGCCTATAAGCCGAGTTCTGTACCCATATAATTTCCGATTATTAATCTTTAATTATATCAGGTGCCTGTCATTTATCTGAGTGGCGTGTCACCACGACACTTTAGCGGTCTACCCTCCGACATGGAGCGAGCAACTCTCATAACGCCGGTTTACATGACCTTACAACTCCTAAGACGTACAGCCCGCATGTCGCCATGCGACTGGTGGGCTCTTACCCCACCTTCTCACCCTTACCTCTCCCCGAAAGGAGCGGCGGTTATTTTCTTCTACGTTACTCTACCCTCGCGGACAGCTTTCTGTTAGGAAGTAGGATGCTCTATGTTGCCCGGACTTTCCTCCTGCACGAAACATGCACGCGACAGACCGGCCAACTGCTTTAGACTGCAAAAATACGTCATTTATTTTGTTTTAGCCAAAGAAAGTATCACAAATAGAAATAATTTCTAACTTTGCTATCATTAAAATAGATTTTAATGAAGAAGAATATCCTCCTTTTCTATTGTTTTCTGGCGATGATGGCAGCTAGCCTGAAAGCACAGGAAATACGTCCCATGCCTGCCGATTCGGCTTATGGGGTAGTACATATTTCAGTTTGCAATTTGCGCGAGGAAGGCAAATTTACTTCCGGTATGAGTACGCAGGCATTGTTGGGAATGCCGGTCAAGGTGCTTCAGTATAACGGTTGGTACGAGATACAAACACCGGATGATTATACCGGATGGGTGCACCGGATGGTGATTACCCCCATGTCGAAAGAACGGTATGATGAATGGAACCGGGCAGAAAAGATAGTGGTTACCTCGCACTACGGATTTGCGTATGAAAAACCGGATGAGAGTTCCCAACCCGTATCCGATGTTGTTGCGGGCAATCGTTTGAAGTGGGAGGGGAGCAAAGGACATTTCTATCAAGTGTCTTATCCCGATGGACGGAAAGCATATCTTTCGAAATCCATTTCCCAACCGGAAGCGGAATGGCGAGCTTCACTGAAACAAGATGTTGAAAGTATCATTGAAACAGCTTACTCGATGATGGGAATTCCTTATCTATGGGCAGGAACCTCTTCCAAGGGAGTGGATTGTAGCGGACTGGTACGGACCGTACTTTTTATGCATGACATTATTATCCCGAGAGATGCCTCTCAACAGGCCTATGTGGGCGAACATATCGATATTGCTCCTGACTTCTCTAATGTCAAACGGGGAGATCTGGTGTTTTTCGGCCGGAAAGCGACTGCGGAACGTAAAGAAGGTATTTCTCACGTCGGCATTTACCTCGGAAACAAGCAGTTTATCCACGCATTGGGAGATGTGCACGTCAGCAGCATGAATCCTGCGGATCAAAACTATGATGAATTCAACATGAAGCGTTTACTTTTTGCTGTCCGTTTCTTACCTTATATAAATAAGGAGAAAGGAATGAATACCACAAATAAGAACCCCTTTTATCAATAAAAGAATGCAGAACAGGAGAGATTTTTTGAAAACGGCAGCTTTGGCTGCTTTCGGTTCGGGGTTAGTAGCCCGTCAGGCACTAGCCGGAGAATCGTTGCTTTCTACCATTCATATAAATAAGCTCGGTTTGGGAGGGAAGATGAAAATGACTTTTTTCCCTTATGAATTGAAGTTGAGGCACGTGTTTACAGTTGCCACTTATTCGCGTACAACAACTCCCGATGTGCAGGTAGAAATAGAATATGAAGGCGTGACGGGATATGGAGAAGCCTCTATGCCTCCTTATTTGGGAGAAACAGTAGAGTCTGTGATGAATTTCCTTGGGAAAGTGAATCTGGAACAGTTTAGTGATCCTTTTCAGCTAGATGACATTTTGTCATACGTTGACAGCCTCTCGCCAAAGGATACGGCAGCGAAAGCTGCGGTAGATATCGCCCTTCATGATCTGGTAGGGAAACTATTAGGCGCTCCCTGGTATAAGATATGGGGATTGAACAAAGAAAAGACACCTTCCACTACCTTTACGATAGGCATCGATGCGCCGGATGTAGTGCGGGCGAAAACAAAAGAGTGTGCCGATCAGTTTAATATATTAAAGGTGAAACTGGGACGGGACAATGATAAGGAGATGATTGAAACCATTCGTTCGGTAACAGACCTTCCGATAGCGATAGATGCCAATCAAGGATGGGCAGACCGCCAATACGCGCTCGATATGATTCATTGGCTGAAAGAAAAAGGCGTTGTGATGATAGAACAGCCCATGCCTAAGGAGAAGCTAGAGGATATTGCCTGGATAACGCAACAGAGCCCGCTACCGATATTTGCGGATGAATCCTTGCAGCGTCTGGGAGATGTAGCCGCTTTAAAAGGCGCTTTCACGGGAATCAATATAAAGCTGATGAAGTGTACCGGTATGCGTGAAGCATGGAAGATGGTGACATTGGCTCATGCACTCGGCATGCGTGTCATGGTGGGCTGTATGACAGAGACTTCCTGTGCTATTTCTGCAGCTTCACAGTTCTCGCCATTAGTGGACTTTGCCGACCTGGATGGCAACCTGCTTATCTCTAATGATCGCTTTAAAGGGGTGGAAGTGGTGAAAGGAAAGATCACTCTGAATGACTTACCTGGAATCGGTGTCATGAAAATCTGACTTTACTGAATGAATGTCAGAGTGTTAAAGCCATCTGACATACAACGAATGTAAATTTGTCAGGTGTTGTCGTTAACCGCTGTTAAGCTCCAAATATTCTCTGTTAAAAGTGGACAAAAAAGAGTGACAAGTAGAATAAGTGAACGATATTTGTTATTATTTTAACGTCGTAAAAGTTAAAACAATGTCGAATATTAACAATTTAAAGAATTATAAATCATGAAACAGACAACAAAGAACATTCTGGGAGTAGGAGCAATCATTCTTCTTAGCTCAGGAGTTGCAGGATTGACAACTTACAAATTGTTGCAATCTAACGAATCTGCAAAAGAAACATCTTTTAATGAGATGTTCAAGCAGAATCCCAATGTCAAATTGGCTGCTTTTGACGCTGTGAACGCTCAACCTGTTGATTTGACACAGGCTGCCGAGAATTCACTTCATGCTGTCGTACATATAAGGTCTACTCAAGAAGCTAAAACAAGAACTGTTCAGCAAGCGCCGGACATTTTCGATTTCTTTTTTGGTGATGGACGCGGACAGCAACGTCAGGTACAGTCTCAACCTCGTGTAGGTTTTGGTTCGGGAGTAATCATCTCGAAGGATGGATATATCGTAACGAATAATCATGTGATTGAAGGTGCGGATGAAATCAGTGTGAAACTGAATGATAACCGTGAGTTTAAGGGACGCGTGATTGGTACTGACCCTAGCACCGACCTTGCGCTGGTGAAAATTGAGGGTGATGATTTCCCGACTATTCCGGTGGGAGATTCCGAAGCGTTGAAAGTAGGAGAGTGGGTATTGGCAGTAGGTAACCCGTTCAATTTGAACTCTACTGTAACTGCCGGCATCGTAAGTGCAAAAGCCCGTTCTCTGGGAGTATATAATGGTGGTATAGAATCATTCATCCAGACGGATGCTGCCATCAACCAGGGTAACAGTGGTGGTGCACTGGTAAATGCCAAAGGTGAATTGGTTGGTATCAATTCAGTGCTTTCTTCTCCGACAGGTGCTTATGCAGGATACGGTTTTGCTATCCCGACCAGCATTATGACGAAAGTAATTGCCGACTTGAAACAATATGGAACAGTACAACGTGCATTGCTCGGTATTCGTGGTGGCTCTATCGGTAGCAGTTTGATGGACGACCGTCAACCGATTGACAAATCCGGTAAGACATTGGCAGATAAAGCTAAAGAACTGGGTGTTGTAGAAGGAGTATGGGTTTCTGAAATCGTAGAGAATGGTTCTGCTGCCGGAGCTGATATCAAAGTCGATGACGTAATTATCGGTGTGGATAATAAGAAAGTATCCAATATGGCTGACTTGCAGGAAGCACTTGCTAAACATCGTCCGGGTGATAAGGTGAAAGTAAAACTGATGCGCGATAAGAAGGAAAAGACCGTTGAAGTAACGTTGAAGAACGAGCAAGGTACTACCAAGATCGTGAAGGATGCAGGCATGGAAATCCTGGGAGCTGCTTTCAAAGAGTTGCCGGATGACTTGAAGAAGCAATTGAATCTAGGTTACGGTCTGCAAGTGACAGGAGTTTCTTCCGGTAAGATGTCAGATGCAGGAGTTCGTAAAGGCTTCATTATCCTGAAAGCTAATGACCAGCCGATGCGCAAAGTCAGCGATCTGGAAGAAGTAATGAAAGCTGCTGTTAAGTCTCCGAACCAGGTATTATTCCTGACCGGTGTGTTCCCATCAGGTAAACGCGGATATTTCGCTGTCGATCTGACTCAAGAGTAATATATAAAAATAAGGTAAGAAGATTGCAGGATAAGCTAATGAAATAGAAAAAGGATGCCGCCAATCAACTTGTCGGCATCTCTTTTTGTTTTATTAGATGAAAAATATAGTGTAAAAGTTACTTAATTTTGTATGTTAACAAATTATTTGTCGTAACTTTGCACTCCAAATCTGTTTTTAAAGAATGAGACAACTAAAGATTACCAAAAGTATCACTAACAGAGAGAGCGCTTCTCTTGATAAGTATTTGCAGGAAATCGGCCGTGAAGACCTGATTACTGTCGAGGAAGAAGTGGAACTCGCTCAACGCATTCGTAAGGGTGACCGTGTAGCATTGGAAAAATTGACACGTGCCAATCTTCGTTTCGTCGTATCTGTGGCTAAACAGTACCAGAACCAAGGTTTGAGTTTGCCTGACTTGATTAATGAAGGCAATTTAGGACTGATTAAGGCTGCCGAGAAATTTGATGAAACACGTGGATTTAAGTTCATTAGCTACGCTGTATGGTGGATTCGCCAGTCTATTCTGCAAGCATTGGCAGAGCAGTCGCGTATTGTTCGTCTCCCGTTGAATCAGGTAGGTTCGCTGAATAAGATCAGCAAAGCCTTCTCGAAGTTTGAACAGGAAAACGAGCGGCGTCCGTCTCCCGAGGAGTTGGCAGACGAACTGGAAATTCCGGTTGATAAAATCTCTGATACGCTGAAGGTATCCGGCCGTCATATTTCGGTGGATGCGCCTTTTGTGGAAGGGGAGGATAACAGCCTGTTGGATGTGTTGGTTAACGATGATTCGCCAATGGCGGATCGCTCTCTGGTTAATGAGTCTCTTGCGAGGGAAATTGATAGAGCTCTTTCTACGTTAACCGATAGAGAAAAAGAAATCATTCAGATGTTTTTCGGTATCGGACAGCAAGAAATGACATTGGAAGAAATCGGCGATAAATTTGGCCTCACACGTGAGCGCGTTCGTCAGATTAAAGAAAAAGCAATTAGAAGACTTAGACAAAGTAATCGTAGTAAATTGCTCAAATCTTACTTGGGATAAGTAAGGAATATCAGTTTCTGAAAGAAAAAAGAATTTGAGTCGCATAAGTCGCACTTTTCATATAGAAGAATGTACTTATGCGACTTTTTACATAAGCCCCATTCTATAATTCAATCTTATACTATGCGAGTTTTATGAAAAAGTCAGTTTTAATATCATTGGTTCTTATTGTTTTGGGAGCAGGGATGGTGGCGTATGCAAAATGTGCGGCATCCTCTTCTGATTCGGTGCCTGTTAAAGTAGAGCGGCGTTTGCGGGAAAAAGCACAGGCAGGAAAGGCTTATTGTGATAAGAACGGATATAATACGAATTATTGCTTTCTGGTAGATTTCAGTATTCATTCTGGTAAAAGGCGTTTCTTTGTATGGGATTTCAAAGGAGATTCCGTGAAGTATGCCAGTCTTTGTGCGCATGGATACGGGAAAAACAGTACGCTGTCCAAGCCTGTATTCAGTAATGTGGAAGGTAGTTATTGCTCTTCTTTAGGAAAATATAAAGTAGGGATACGGTCGTATAGTAAGTGGGGGATTAATGTTCATTATAAATTGCATGGATTGGAAGTGACGAATAACAATGCTTTTAAACGGTATATCGTGTTACATTCTTATACTCCGATGCCGGAAATGGAGGTGTATCCTTTGCATCTTCCATTAGGAATCAGTCAAGGGTGTCCTGTGATATCTGATGAGGTGATGAGGAAGGTTGACAGGTTGCTCAAGGCAGAAAAGAAACCTGTATTGTTATGGATTTATGATTAAGAAATACTATTTATTTGAGATAAATCGAGGTAGTCTCTTCTTTTTTGTTACCTTTGCGAAGTTAAAAATTATATGATATGAAATACGTAAAAATACTATTTGCAATTGCACTTGTGTTTACCATGTGCTCCGCTTTTTCTCTGAAAAAAGACCATTCTAAACCGGTTTATGCTTTTGGAATTTCTGCTTCATTTACGGATACGGTAGTCTATTTCACGGATATTCAGATATTAGATAGTGCGAAGGTTAGCAAAGAAGGGTTCTTGGCTCATCGTGAATTATATAGTTATCAGTTGAAAAATTATCTGGAGGATAACCAACTGCAGCAGAATAGTACATGTATGATTTACTTCTCGGAAAACAGAAAGAAGTTGGAAAAAGAAGCAACGAAGATTCTGAATAAATATAAGAAGAATAATAGAATGACGGTATCGCGGATTGATTCAGATAAATTCCACTTTACGAAACCGGAAGAGTAATAAGCAATAACTTAATTGTTAATATAATAAGAGATGCAGGTTTGCATCTCTTATTTTTTTATCTTTGTCCCTGTTATAAATGAGGAATATTATGAAAAAGATTAAAATATTATCGCTTTTGTTCGTATGTTTGTCGATTTTCTTATCAGCTTGTGGTGATGATGATACTCCTGTTCCAGTAACGGTAAAAACAGTCTTGATGTATCTTGTTGGAGACAATGATATCAGTAATGATATATATAACAATATAGCATCAGTTGAACGAGGATTGAGCGAAGTTACGTCTCCTGGTACATTTGTAATTTATTGGGATGGTGGCAGTAGAAAAGGTGAGTTTCCTGTCCCGACTCTGTTTAAGTATGAAGTGGATGGCAAAGGTTCTGTCAGTAAAAGAGAAGTGATAAAAACTTATAGTAGCCAGAATTCAGTATCAAATGAGGTGATAATTAATGTATTGAAAGATGTGGAGGCTTACTGTCCAGCTGAAAAGTATAGTCTGATTTTGGGTTCTCATGCTACCGGATGGTTGCCTGCGGACTATAGTAAGAGCCGTTCTTTTGGTGACGACAATGGAGCTAAAATTCATATTCCTGATTTATCGAAAGCTTTAGAACAATCAGGTATTCATTTTGATTATATATTATTTGACGCTTGTTTAATGTCTCAAGTTGAGGTTGCTTATGAATTAAGAAATACTGCTGATTATTTAATTCTTTCTCCTGCAGAGGTTATGAGTGCGGGTTTTCCTTATTTCAAGATAACGAAATATTTATTGTCCGCGGATAACTCAGAGCAGAATGCTATAAATGTCGCAAAGGACTTTATTGATTACTATAAAAATGAATATAGTTATTCGTGGGGTACTATTGCGGTGATAAAAACGAATGAAATATCGGCATTGGCGAATATTACTTGTTCAATTATGAAACAGTATCAGGACAATCTGGTTAAGTTTGATAATAGAAAAATAGATTATTTTCAAGCCCATTATGGTTATGGGAGGTCTCCTTTGGATCATTCGGCATATGATTTTCGAGCTTTTATGCGTGAATTGACTGATAATAATATTCCTTCTGATTTTGAAGAGCAATTGGAAAGGGTAGTTATATATAAGAACTATGTTGACGATTATAAATTGGTGAATATAGATTCGGATATATATTCGGGTATCGGGTGTTATATACCGGATACTAGGTATTTAAAATGGAATACTTATTTTAGGACTTTGCAATGGTATTCGGCTACCGGATGGGATGAGACTGGCTGGTAAATGCAGGAGGATATTTTTCAGATGTCAACCAGGTGAGAGCTACCCTCCACAAAAAAAGTTATGAACAGCCCGGCGGGTACAAAAGGTACAGTAGGTACACTGCATATTTTTCTCACACACACGTGCGTGCGTATAATAGGTATAGAAAGTACCGCTTGAGACTAAGTGGTTTCTATTGACAAACAGGGCAACCGCACCAAAAGTTTGTTTTATTTCCGCACGGTTCTGAATCATTTGATAACGGAACACCGTGTAACTTACCTCTTTCTTAATGAATAAAGTATAATAAATGCCACTATAAGATCATTGCCGTTCATCGATTTCACCTGATTGTCGAAATGCCGATGAATAAGGAGATAGCGGGTGAAGGCAAGTGGCAAATTCAGGCAAAACTGAACATTATCGGTTTCACCTTGTCTTTTCAAAATATTCCTTGAGCTAAAACTAATTTCATTATAGCTAATCCGGATATTATTATAGCTAATGAAAATATGCTTATAGCAAATCCACTGTCAGGTATTAACAGATAATCCATCAGGAGTTAATAGTATGGATGTCAAGTATTAACACCTTGATTATTATCTACTAACACTTGAGTTGGCAGATCTATATATTCAACACATTGTATCTATATACTTACCGCGTTGAATCTATACATTCAATACGGTGGCTCTATATGTCCAGCAATCGGTGTAAATAAATTTGAAAGGTGAAAGCAATAACGGGAGATTTCACCTTGATTTTTTCTACGCTTTCACCCGCTATCTCCTTATCCATCGATGTTTCAGAGATAAGGTGAAACTGGTGGAACTTATGACTCAAAAGTTCATGTTCTACTTATGCGAATCAGTAATTGAAAACAAATTTTCATTCATTTCCACACAGGTTTGAACAAGTTCATCCACACTAGATTTTGTTCCTTACCCGTTAAAATGAAACAAATTTTGGTGCGGTTCCTCTTGCTAATTTTATAAGACCTTACCTCATCTTGCGAGCTCTCTGCTGTTCTTGTTGTTTATATCCTGTTGCTCTTTCTCCCTTCATAAATTAGGAATAATACTGCACTCATTTGATTGAAACGCTTGATTGCATACAGCGTGTTTGTCAATGCAGGTGATAAGGGCATTATATAGCGCGCGTGTGCGTGTGTGATAGAGCCTCGAAAAAGTGTACCTGCTGTACCCGTTTGTTATTAACAGGGTAGTGCTTTGTTAATGCTAAAGCAGTGCTTTACGAGTGCTAAAGCTACGCTTTACGCTCTCTAAAGCTATGCTTTTTTTAAGTTCTTTCAAAGCGTCTGGTATTACTTTTGTTTCTTTGCTTATTCTCATGCCCCTTTCTCTACTGTTGAAAAAATATGTTCTACAACATCATTATCCTTCAGCGTTTTAGCAGATTCTTTCAAAAAAACTTCGAAAAAATAGTTTAATATATTTGGATTGTATACTAAAAGGGTGTACTTTTGCACCCGCTTTCCAAGAGAAGAAAGCCTTGCAGAATTGACATAGTGAAAAAGCGAGATTGCGCTTAAAGAAAAGAACAAAAAAACTTCCGAAAAGTTTTGGATTATAATAAATAAAGTTCTTATCTTTGCAGTCCGATTCGCAAAGAAAACGGCCTTTGTTTTTCTTTTATACATTCTTTCCCTTTCGCATAGAGAGCCTGAGAAATCGAGTAAAAAGAAAAAC